>ERZ501033.1-NODE-1-length-671372-cov-16.117179_pt1 | contig 671372 bp, 588 predicted proteins | sample MGYA00248844_ERZ501033 | MGnify/ENA primary metagenome ERZ501033 (study PRJEB25958, sample SAMN03398539) | human skin metagenome | study: EMG produced TPA metagenomics assembly of the Human Skin Microbiome Metagenome (human skin metagenome) data set.
TGCAATATTCCCCACTGCTGCCTCCCGTAGGAGTCTGGGCCGTGTCTCAGTCCCAATGTGGCCGTACACCCTCTCAGGCCGGCTACCCGTCGTCGCCTTGGTAGGCCATTACCCCACCAACAAGCTGATAGGCCGCGGGCTCATCTCGTACCGAAAAACTTTCCACCTTCTACACTAAAAGAAGGTCCTATCCGGTATTAGACCCAGTTTCCCAGGCTTATCCCGAAGTACGAGGCAGATCACCCACGTGTTACTCACCCGTTCGCCACTCGAGTACCCTGCAAGCAGGGCCTTTCCGTTCGACTTGCATGTGTTAAGCACGCCGCCAGCGTTCGTCCTGAGCCAGGATCAAACTCTCCATAAAAGCCATATCGGCGCTATATAAAAGAGCCAAATCAGCTGGCAAAAATAAAACAAAAACTACTGACAAAAAATAAAAAATATTTCCATCAAAAACCTGATCAACGCTCAAACAGCCCACGGGGGTGGACCTCACATCAACCAGCCACAGTAGACAACCAACCCCCGACACAAACGTCAGACAGGGCCAGGTGATTTACGTATTCACACAAAAAATACTGCGCGCGTTACCGCACAGGTGGAACACATCATCCAACAACCAACAAACACACCAACCAGTAACCCACACCACAAGGGGGCGTCAAGTGCTCAACACCAGGAGCTACCAGCAGCCGTGAACCACACCAAAGTGTGTCACCGTTGCGTTTGCCAATCGGTTATCCGTGATACCGACCATCACCAGAATGTGACAGCACGGCACTGTGGAATCCAAAAAATAACTTGGTTCATCACGCTATTGAGTTCTCAAACATCATATGCACACAATCGCTTGCTGGAATCTCTGTCCCAGCCGCTCGTTGCGACTTGGACTAATTTACACACCGCCATGTATGTTCACAAATCAGCAGGTCAAACGGGCTCTTCACGATTTAGAGTGCGTTGATCCTGGCCTGCAGCTGGCCGGAGTGGATCAGTGACCGCAAGATGTAGTGGTCGAGGTTCCGGAACCCGAGTGCGATGCCGCGTAGGTGCTCAAGCCGTCCGTTGATGGCTTCGACCGGGCCGTTGGACGCCCCAATGTCGAAGTAGGCGAGCACGTCCTCACGCCGGCGCCACAAGGTCCGTCCCAGCTGGGCAAGCTCCGTGAGACCTTCGGGTAGGCCCTTACGAATACTGTTGATCACCCTGCTCATGAGCTTCTTGCCCTCCGATTTCTTCGGATGCCCGTACGCCTGGATCAGGTCCTGGTAGAACATCCAGGTGACTTCGAGTGCGACGTACTCATCGTCGGTGGCCCACAACAGGTCCAGCCGCCTGTTCTGCGGCGTCGTGAGGTAGTTCCTCCTGGTCAGCAAGGTGCGTCGGTACTTGTATAACGGATCATCCTTACGCCCACGCCGCCCCGAGGTTTCACGTTGCAGGCGTTGCCGACAGCCGGTGAGCTTGTCCGCGGCCAGGTGCACGACATGGAAGGGATCCATGACCTTTCTCGCCTGAGGGAGCGCCTGGTCCACCGCGGTGGCGTAGCCGGCGAAGCCGTCCATCGTCACCACCTGGACGTGCTCCCGGAAGTCGGGGGTGCGTTCCTGCAGCCAGCTACGTAGAACTTCTGCGCTGCGCCCCGGGCGCATGTCCAGCAGGCGGGCAGACCCTGTCCCGTCGACCAGCGGGGTGAGGTCCACCAGGACCGTCACGAACGACGACGGCTGGCCGGGGCGGCGGGTGTGCTTCCACACATGCTCGTCCACACCGAGGATGCGCACCCCCTCCAGGTGGGAGGGGTTGTCGTAGACCAGCTTGCGGCAGGCATCGACGGCGATCCGGTTGACCAGTTCCCAACCGACACCCAGGGCCTTGGCGGTCGCAGACACGCTCATCCGATCAATCGCCAGGCGCTGCAAGATCCAGCGGGTGACCCGGTGGGTCAGCTTCGCACCATCATCGGCGCAGGTCAGGGAGGCCTGGAAGATCTTCCTGCCGCAGGCTGGATAGCTGCAGGTGAACCTCGGGACACGGACATGAAGGCGGGTGGGGAACCCCACGACGGGAAGGTCGACCAGGGTCCGGACGATGTGGTCCCGTAGCTTTCCGGGATTTCCGCACTCGGGGCAGAGTCCGTCCACGGTCACGGGTGCGGCGTCGATGATGGTGAGGGTGCCGGCGTCGGCGGCACCGGTGATGGTCAGGCCGATTTCCGCGGTACGGCAGATGGTGTCGGCCACGAGGTTGCCAGTAGTAGGCTGCACAGTAGGGTCCTGGTTCGGTCAGATGGAAGCTTCGCAACTCTCATCTTGTGCCGGCCAGGACCCCTATATGTTGTGCCACCCCGAACTCCACCCTGGGCTCACCTACGCACTCCGAAACGCGAAGAGCCCCGTTAGTCCTTCATGAGGAAGTGCTGACCGGAAATATCGAGATCGAGAACGTCTGCCACCGTGAACTTATCCAGCTCGGCGTAGAAGCGATCTTCGGCTTCTTGCAGAACGAGCTCGAAGGATCTCTGTGCCTCGGAGTTGGAACCGTTCGATTCGACGACGAGAGGCTGGATGTATCGGTCAACCTGTTCCACTGGGCCTTCGAGCTTGCGGATCAATTCCCCTAGACGGAAGCGCAAGCCGCCCTTGATGATGTGAATGCCTCCGGCGCGACCACGGGAGGATTTGATGATTCCGATTTCCACGAGCCGCGAGGTGAGTTTGGCGACGTGAGTGGGGGAGGCGCCGAGAGCTTCTGAGATGCCTGCAGCGGTCAGCCGGGTTGTCTCACCCGCCTGTGCTTGCTGGCGAGAAAGCTCTGCAATGATCTGCAAACCTAGGTTGGTCGAACGTGAGAGATGCACAAATTTCCTTCAGGAAAAGCAGGTGGAGCCCAGCGGAAAGAGAGCAACTTGCGTCAGACTGGGTGTAACAAACAAATAGAAACTTTACACTAGCGGATTAAACAGGGGTAAAGAAATGATGCAGAACGTTGAAAACTTCACACTATTAGTTTTGCATTCCAACAGAGGAGTGGCTACTTACTAAGTGCAAGAACTGCAGGCAGAAACGTTTGCTACGTGCAATTTCATCCTTGCCCTCGGGTGTAATCTTAGATATTGGAGAAAATTTTTTCTTTTGGAAGGCAAGATATGGAAATGGGGGAACGGCGCGACTTTCGCGGCGTGCACCCAGCCCGCATTCACCATCTGTCGCGCCATCTAATACGCTAGGAGCCATGACGAAACGCGTTCTCACCTCCGTTGCTTGGCCATATGCCAATGGCCCTCGCCATATCGGTCACGTTGCAGGCTTCGGTGTCCCCTCGGATGTTTTCGCCCGCTACCAACGCATGGTGGGCAACGAGGTGTTGATGGTCTCCGGCACCGATGAGCACGGAACCCCTCTGCTGGTACAGGCGGAGAAGGAAGGCGTGAGCGTTCAGGAACTCGCGGATCGCTACAACCGCATCATCGTTGAGGATCTCGCAGGACTGGGTCTGTCCTATGACCTGTTCACTCGCACCACCACGCGCAATCACTACGCCGTGGTGCAGGAACTGTTCACCGGCCTGAATGACAATGGATACATGGTCAAGGAGACCACCCGCGGTGCTATCAGTCCATCCACGGGTCGCACCCTGCCGGACCGCTACATCGAGGGAACGTGTCCCATCTGTGGCGCCACGGATGCCCGCGGAGATCAGTGCGATACCTGCGGCAACCAGCTGGATCCAGCGGATTTGATCGATCCGCGCTCCAAGATCAACGGCGAGACCCCAGAGTTTGTGGACACCGAGCACATCATGCTGGATCTGCCGTCCCTGGCTGGTGCACTCGAGGAGTGGCTGCACGAGCGCAAAGACTGGCGTCCGAACGTCCTGAAGTTCTCTTTGAACCTGCTCAAGGACGTGCGTCCCCGTGCGATGACTCGCGATATCGACTGGGGCATCCCCGTTCCCATCGAGGGCTGGCAAGACAATAATGCCAAGAAGCTCTATGTGTGGTTCGACGCCGTGGTGGGCTATCTTTCTGCGTCGATCGAATGGGCTTGGCGTACCGGCCAACCAGAAGCATGGCGTAAGTGGTGGAATGATCCCGAGGCTCTGAGCTACTACTTCATGGGCAAGGACAACATCACCTTCCATTCCCAGATCTGGCCAGCAGAGCTGCTCGGCTATGACGGCAAGGGAACCAAGGGTGGGAAGCCCGGTCCGTTGGGGGAGCCGGCTTTGAACCTTCCGACGGAGGTTGTCTCCTCGGAATTCTTGACGATGTCTGGTTCCAAGTTCAGTTCCTCCAAGGGCGTCGTGATCTACGTGCGCGACTTTCTCCGCGAATTCGGCCCAGACTCCCTGCGTTATTTCATCGCCATGGCCGGTCCAGAGACCACGGATACGGACTTCACCTGGGACGAGTTTGTACGCCGCATCAACGGTGAGCTGGCCAACGAATGGGGCAACTTGGTTAACCGCACCGTCTCCATGGCGCATAAGAACTTTGGGGAAGTTCCCACTCCCGGTGAATTCACCGCCGAGGATCAGGCACTGCTGGACGAAGCAGCCCAGGCTTTCGATGTGGTGGGACAGGCGCTGGATAAGTCCCGCTTCAAGGCGGGCATCACCGAAGCCATGCGTATCGCAGGGCGTACCAACCAGTACATCGCCGCGATGGAGCCATGGAAGCTGGCGAAGGATGAAACGCAGCGCGAGCGCCTGGCGACTGTCTTGTACGTGGCGCTGCAGATTGTCTCGGACGTCAACACCCTGCTGACCCCCTATCTGCCGTTCAGCGCGCAGAAGATCTTCGAAACCTTAGGTGGCCAGGGCGTGTGGGCCGCACAGCCGAAGATCGTGGAAGTTACGGATGAGTCTCCACGGACACCTGTTGGCGTCGGATTGCCAGAACAAGGACGCTCGTACCCCGTGATCATGGGAGACTACGACGACCAACAGGCCACCTGGGCCCGCCGGGACCTGCAGCCGGGAACTCCATTGTCTAAGCCGAAGCCGTCGTTCCCGAAGCTGGATCCAGAGTTGGGTGTTACCGGGCCGGAGTGGGCGCCGGTAGCGCCTGTCGAATAGTGCGCTGAGCGCGCTAAGTTGGGGGTCATGTCTAAGAAGTCTTGGCCAGTTGCAGTCCCTCCGGAAAAGCTCTACCCGCTGTTTGATGCGCATACGCATCTGTACTCCGCGTTTCGCAAGAGCGAACAAGGGGGCTCGCCTGAGACATATCGCGACGGGGTGGAGCGTCTCATGGATCGTGCCGCGGGATCTGGTCTAGTCGGCGTGTGCACAGTGGGGGATGGACTCGAGGAGACCGAACGTGCTCTCGAGGCTGCACACTTCCACCCGCGAGTGTGGGCAGCCTGCGCGATCCACCCGACGCGCGCGCACGAGCTCGATGAAGCGGCCCGTGCTCGGCTGACGGAAATGGCCGAGGACCCACGGTGCGTGGCCATTGGAGAGACCGGGTTGGATACGTACTGGCTGGGCAAGGACGAGTCCACGCCTAGCTTGGACGTGCAGGAGGAAGCACTGCGCTGGCACATCGATCTGGCGGTCAGCTCGGGCAAGCCATTGATGATTCACAATCGCGAAGCAGATGAGGACCTGATGCGGGTGCTGGGCGATGCGCCGCGGCCGGCCAACGTCATCCTGCACTGCTTCTCCTCGCCGTTGGATGTGGCGAAGGAAGCGTTAGAGCGCGGCTATATTCTCTCCTTTGCTGGCAATTCCACGTTCAAGCGCAATGTGGAGATGCGGGAGGCAGCGAGGATTGCACCCGCAGAGCAGATTCTGGTGGAGACTGACGCGCCATACATGACCCCAGAACCGTTCCGCGGACAGCGCAATGAGCCCAGCTTTGTAGGCTACACCGCGCGGATGCTGGCGGATGTGCGTGACGTGAGCGCCGCTACGTTGGCGGCGCAGGTGACGGAAAATGCGCGCAGGATCTACGGGCTCGGGGAAATTACGGAGATGTAATCCGTGTTGCTTATGTTATAGAGCGGGGCGCACGCTTACTGCTGTGCGCTCATGTTTACGCCTGTTAACTCGTGTGACTGGATTGTTTGTGCAGATGGGGGCGTTTTCTGTGATTTGTCTGACAATCCTGCCGAGATTTTGGACGTAACCATTTCGTTATCGTATTGTGACAAAAGATTGTTTGAAGGATCCCGAGTCCTGCCTCTGCGAGGCGGGAAATTTCTGAAGTTCTTCGTCGCCACACAACGGCGATGAAGCTGTGAGAGGCAAGAACCGAGTGTCACCAAAGAAGAAGTCCCACCTGCACCGCATTAACCACACCAACTCCACCCCGCTGCGCCTAGCAACGGGCGGCATGCTGGCCACCCTGGTGGTTGGCGGCGGAGCTGCAGTGGCAACGCAGAAGGACGTCACGCTCGACGTCAACGGCGAGATCATGCAGGCCTCCTCCATGTCCTCCGACGTGCAGGGAATCCTGGATTCTGCCGGCGTAAACGTGGGCGACCAAGATCTGGTTACCCCAGCCCTCGGCGAGTCCGTGGACAATGACGAGACCATCACCGTCCGCTCTACCCGTCAGGTCAACCTCATCATCGACGGCAAAGCCAGCGAAGTAGACACCACCGCGCTGACCGTCGGTGACCTGCTGAACCAGATTGGTCGCGGCGACTCTAACGATGCGCTGTCCACCGCGTCCAACCAGTCCATCCCTCTGGAGGGCATGGACCTGGAGATCTCCACCAACAAGTTCTTCACCATTAACGATGGCGGAAAGGAAGGCCGCATGAGCCTTCCTGCAGCCACCGTGGGCGATATCTTCAAGCTGCGTGGCACTCCGTTGGGCCCAGACGATAAGGTCACCCCTTCTGCGGACACCCCACTGACGGAGAACATGCACGTCGACGTGCTTCGCGTGAACAACAAGGAAGTCACCGAAGAGCGAGACATCGAGCCACCAGTTCGCCGCGTGGAGGATCCGAACGCTCCAGAGGGCGAAGAAACCGTGGTCAACCCAGGTGCGGCAGGTCGCGAGCGCGTGACCGTGCGCATCCGCGAGGTAAACGGTGAAGAGGCTGGTCGCGAGGTCATCAAGCGCGATGAGCTCACCCCAGCGCGCGAGCGCGTGGTTAGCGTGGGCACCAAGCCTGCCGCACCAGCAGCCGCGAGCGCTCCAGCCGTTGCTGGCGGAACCGTGTGGGACGAGCTCGTTCAGTGTGAGGCCACTGGCAACTGGGCCATCAACACCGGCAATGGTTTCTACGGCGGCCTGCAGTTCACCCAGCAGACCTGGGAGGGCTTCGGCGGCACCCAGTACGCTCCACGCGCTGACCTGGCTACCCGCGAGCAGCAGATCGCAGTGGCAGAAAAGGTACAGGCTGCACAGGGTTGGGGCGCATGGCCTGCATGTACCTCCAAGATGGGCCTGAGCTAACTTTCACGCCAACACCCATAAGTCTTGAGGTGCAGGCCCAAGGGGCCGTCAGTCACGTGCATCGAGAAATTTAGCCCAGCGCTTTGCTGGGCTATTCTCATGTGAGAAGTCGCAAAGGAGACACATGACTGACCCGGACACCGCCCGTGCGCAACTTTTGGGCCCCATCCAGGTGCGGGAACTAGCCGAAGAGCTGGACATTTCCCCCACCAAGAAGCTGGGGCAAAACTTTGTGCACGATCCCAACACGGTGCGCAAGATCGTCAGTGCCGCAGAAGTGGGCGCGGAGGATTCCGTGGTGGAAGTCGGTCCCGGCCTCGGATCTTTGACCCTCGCCTTGGTGGACACGGTGGACTCTGTCACCGCAGTAGAGATTGACCCGCGCCTCGCCCAGCGCCTTCCTGCAACCATCGAGCATTTCGCGCAGCCCTTCGCGGATCGCTTCCACGTGATCCTCAAGGATGCGCTGCGCATCACGCGGCAGGATTTCGAATCCGCGGATCGCCCACTACCCACTGCACTGGTGGCGAACCTTCCGTACAACGTCTCCGTGCCAGTCTTGCTGCACGTCATGCACGAGTTCCCGACGATTGATCGGGTGCTGGTGATGGTGCAGCTGGAGGTCGCGGATCGACTCGCAGCCGGTCCCGGATCCAAGGTCTACGGCGTGCCGAGTGTCAAGGCCGGATTCTACGGCCGCGTCACCCGCGCGGCGACCATTGGCAAGAATGTGTTCTGGCCGGCTCCGAAGATCGATTCTGGCCTAGTCAAGATCGTTCGGTGGACCGCGGAGACCCGCCCGTGGTCGTTGGAGGACCTGCCCGCAGGCACCGGCGAGGAGGATCTTCGGCGCACCGTTTTTTCTCTTGCCGACGCCGCCTTCCTCCAGCGTCGCAAGACTCTCCGCGCAGCACTTTCTGGCTGGTTCGGCTCTGGCGTGGCTGCGGAAGCGGCGTTGGTGCAGGCCGAGATTGACCCGAAGGAGCGCGGCGAAAAGCTCTCTACCACCCAGTTTGTTGCCTTGGCTAAGGTGGCGATGCACCAGGGAATCCACGCCCCAGAACGCGCAGGACAGGAAGGCTAACTGATGGCAATCACTATCTCGGCGATCGCGCACGGCAAGATCAACTTGCATCTGGGAGTCTCCGATGTGCGGGATGATGGCTATCACGATCTGGAGACAGTCTTTCAGTCTGTGGCTCTGCAGGAGACGGTGCAGCTGACGGAGGTGGCGTCGGAAAAAGAAGCGACCGTGACCGTGGAGGGACATGACGCACACCTGGTGCCAACGGACGAAACGAACCTCGCGGTGCGCGCAGTGGCCGCGGTACAGCAGCGCGTGGCGCAGCAGATGGGCGCGGACTTTCAGGTCCCGCCCGTGGCGATTCACATAGATAAGGGCGTGCCGGTGGCCGGGGGCATGGCCGGAGGCTCGGCGGATGCGGCTGCGGCGCTGGTAGCGGCCGTGGAGTTCTACGGCTCGCGGCATCACGAGACCCGGGACCACGTGGTGCTGAGCCAGGACGAGGAATATCGGATTGCGGCCAGCCTGGGTGCGGATGTGCCGTTTTGCCTTCTGGGCGGGACTGCACTGGGCACCGGACGCGGCGATGAGCTGGTCAGCGTGATGGCTCGCGGCCCGTACCATTGGGCGATCGCGACGGACAAGCGCGGGCTGTCCACTCCGAAGGTGTTTGCGCAGCTAGACAAGCAGCGGGAGAGTGGGCGCTCGCAATCCCACGCAGGCTCTACTGATGAGCTGATCCGCGTGCTGCACAGCGGCGATCCTGAACAACTAGCTCCATTGCTGGTAAACGACCTGCAAGCGCCAGCCATCAGCCTGCTTCCTTCGTTGCGAGAAACTTTGGCCGCGGCCAAGGAAGCAGACGCGTTGGCGAGTATCGTGTCTGGTTCGGGCCCCACCATTGCGATGCTTTGCCGCGATGCGGAGCATGCACTCGAGGTGGCCACCGCCGTGTCCGTGTCTGGCAAGGCCAGTGCGACGATGACCACCACCACTCCTGCGGGACATGCGCGGCTGGCGGACGCTGCGGTCATCCGCGAATCTGGCTTGACCGAATAAATAACCACACAACCCCGAAAGGTTCACTGCGTGACCAACCTCATCAACTTGGAGAACGTGTCCAAGTCCTATGGCCTCAAGACTCTCCTCCACGGCGTGAGCCTGGGTATTAACTCCAGCGATCGTGTGGGCGTGGTGGGCCTCAACGGTGGGGGAAAGTCCACGTTGTTGCGCATTTTGTACGGCGCGGACACGCCGGATTCCGGTCGTGTGTCGCGCAACAATGACCTGCGCATGGCGATGGTGAACCAGGACGTGCTGCGCGAAGTGCTCACCGATGACACCCTTGCCGAGACCACGGTGGGCGATGCTGTGCTCAAGCCGTTGGGTGTGGAGACCTACGAGTGGGCGTCCAACCCGCGGATTCGTGCGGTGCTGCACGGGCTGGGCGTCGCGGAGTTGGGGCTGGACACGAAGGTTCGGGAGCTTTCCGGTGGCGAGCGCCGCCGCACCGGCCTGGCAGCTGCCTTGGTACAGGACCTGGATCTGTTGATTCTGGACGAGCCGACGAACCACCTGGACGTCGAGGGCGTGCAGTGGCTGACGGAGCACCTACTGCAGCGCAATACCTCGCTGGTGGTGGTCACCCACGATCGTTGGTTCTTGGACACGATTGCCACCACCACGTGGGAAGTTCACGACGGCGTGGTGGACGTGTACGAGGGTGGCTACAACGATTGGACGTTTGCCCGCGCGGAGCGTGCGCGCCAGGCGGATGCGGCGGAGCAGCGTCGGCAGAATTTGGCGCGCAAGGAACTGGCGTGGTTGCGCCGCGGAGCTCCTGCGCGCACGTCCAAGCCGCGCTATCGCATTGAAGCTGCTGAGGCGCTGATTTCTGATGTGCCACAGCCGCGTGATTCGGTGGAGCTGCAGAAGTTTTCTATTCGCCGCCAGGGCAAGAAGGTCATCGACTTGGTGGATGCTGAGGTGGCCACTCCGGACGGGCGCACCTTGGTGGAAGATCTGACCTGGCGCTTGGGCCCCGGCGAGCGCATTGGTTTGGTGGGGGTGAATGGCTCCGGCAAGACCACGTTGTTGCGCACCATCGCGGGTGAGTATCCGTTGGTTTCCGGCCGTCGCGTGGAGGGCAAGACGGTGCGTTTGGGTTGGTTGCGGCAGGAGTTGGATGATCTTGATCCTTCCCGACGCCTACTCGACGCAGTCCAGGATGTGGCCAGTTACGTCACTATTGGCGATAAAGAAATGTCCGCCTCGCAGCTGGCTGAGCGCCTGGGATTCAGCGCCAAGCGGCAGCGCACGCCCGTGGGTGATCTGTCTGGTGGCGAGCGCCGCCGCCTGCAGCTGACGCGCGTGCTCATGGCTGAGCCGAACGTGCTGTTGTTGGATGAGCCCACGAATGATTTAGATATTGACACCCTGCAGGAGCTGGAGTCCTTGTTGGACTCGTGGCCGGGCACCATGGTGGTGATCTCCCACGACCGCTATCTGATCGAACGCGTATGTGACTCCACGTGGGCACTGTTTGGGGATAGAAATCTGACAAATTTGCCGGGTGGAATTGAGCAATACCTGGAACGCAGGAAGAAGCAGGGTTCCACGGCGCCCGATAACAAGGCTTTGGGCGGGGAAGCAGCGCAGTCTACGGCGCGAGGTGCGGCGGTCGCTGCGGTGGCGTCGGAAAAGGACAACAGTGCACCGAACACCACGTTGAGCGCGCAAGAAGACCGCGAGCTGCAAAAAGAGATGAACGCCGTGGAACGCAAGATGGACAAGGTGTCCAAGGAGTTGGAGAAGCTGCAGATAAAGATGGCAGAGGTGGCCGAGCGTATGGCCAGCGATGCCTCGGCGGCGGATGAGCTAACGGAGCTGGATGCGAAGGTCAGGGCGGCGCAGGAGCAGCACGAGGAGCTGGAAATGCGGTGGCTGGAGATCGCGGAGCAGCGCGAAGGGTAGTTGCTTAACACTTGCCAGGTACCCTAGGGGGGGTATATGGTGGTCGGTGAAGTGCCTACCATCGAGGAGGATTCACCATGGCCACCACTGAGTACACTGTAACCGGAATGTCCTGCGGACACTGCGAAAACGCCGTCCGCGAAGAAGTCTCTGGCATCGCTGGAGTCACCGGCATCGAAGTCAACGCAGACACCGGACGCCTCGTAGTAACCAGCGAACAGCCTGTGGATGACCAAGCCGTCATCGACGCGGTCGACGAAGCGGGATACAGCGCCACCCGCAGCTAAAACGCGCAAGCACGAGCAACGAGGAGAACAATGAACAAGCGCACGATGACTGGCCTCGCCGCCACTGTGATGATGACCGGCGCGCTAGTGACCGGCTGTACCCAAGCTGAAGAAGCTGCGGAACAAACCACCCGTGACCACAGCACCATGGAAAACAACGCGAACGACGACATGGAACATCCAATGGACGGCGGACCGGCACCGGAAGGCATCACCGATGCCACCGACCCGAAGTTCCCCGTGGGCACCGACGTGCGACTCACAGCCGACCACATGGAAGGCATGGACGGAGCGAAAGCCACCATCGTCGGAGCGTTTAACACCTACACCTACTCGGTGAACTACGACCCAACCGATGGCAGCGCCCGCGTAGAAGACCACCGATGGGTCGTGCAAGAAGAGCTGGAAAACGCAGGCGACCAGCGCCTCGCAGACGGCACGCCCGTTACCATTCTCGCCGATCACATGGCAGGCATGAAGGGCGCCAAGGGAGACATCGCCTACTCCACGGACGAGACCGTCTACATGGTGGACTACCAGGCCGATGGCATGACCATGAAGAACCACAAGTGGGTCGTGGAAAGCGAAATCGAACCACTGGACTAGTTGGACAAAACCCTCCTGTGCGCAGAGTACGATGGGCGACACTCATGCTCACAATGCACAGGAGGCCAACCCTATGATTCTCATCAACGTCCGCTTTAAGCCACTGCCGGAATACGTGGACAACTTCCGCGACGTGGTGGCGGAATTCACCGATGCCACCCGCGCCGAAGAGGGCAATCTCTTCTTCGACTGGTACCGCAGCGAGGACAACCCAGCCGAATACATCCTGGTGGAAGGCTTCGAAGACGACGCAGCGGAAGCGCACGTCAACTCCGAGCACTTTAAGAAGGCCACCGAGCTGTTCCCCACCGTGCTGAAGGAAACCCCAGAGATCATCAACACCCAGATCGAAGGCAAGACGCACTGGGACCGCATGGCCGAATTCCAGGTCGACTAACCCCACACTCAGGTGGCTCGGTACGTGTTCTATCCAGCGGAGAAGGTGGCAAATAAGTGACAGTCAGCGTCTTTGACCTGTTCCAGATCGGTGTGGGCCCATCCTCGTCGCACACCGTCGGACCGATGCGCGCCGGGCTGAGCTTCGCCCGCGAGCTACGTGCAGTGGTTCGCGGTGGCACGAGCACCAAGTTGGAAGTTGAAACCAACCACAGCAAGCTCGCAGACGTAGTCACCCCGCACGCCGATTCCGGACTGAGCATCAGCGTGATCCTCTACGGATCCCTAGCCGCCACCGGCGCCGGACACGGCACCCTCGAAGCCTGCCTGCTAGGCCTCGACGGCGCTGACCCCTCCGAAATCGATCCGGACTATTCCACCGTGCGGGTCAAAGAGATCCGCGACGGTCGCGCACTTCGGCTCGCAGGCGATGAGTCCATCCCCGTGACCTGCGGTTTCCAAGACATCATCCTGCGCCCCGCCGTCCGCCGAACCATCCACACCAACGCCGTGACGTTCGTAGCCAACCTCGGCGATGGCCAACCGTCCTACAAACAGACGTACTACTCCATCGGCGGAGGCTTCATCCGCACCGAAGACGACATCCCCCAGCTCGAGGAAATCACCGGAGAGGCAGTCTTTGAATCCGGTGCGAAATTGGTGGCACTCGCGGAGGCGGGAGAGGTTGGCGTCGGAGAAATTCAACGCCGGTGCGAACGCACCCGGCGGGACGATAAAGGAATCGACGCCGGACTCGATGCCATTGCACAAGCCATGGGCGACTGTGCCAAGCGCGGCGTAGCGAGCGATGGGCTACTGCCCGGCATGCTGCAAGTGCGGCGACGCGCCAAGCGCTGGTATGACCAGCTCATGGACGAGGACCCCGGGCGAACTGCGGAATTCTCCGAGGACTGGGTGAACCTGATTGCGCTGGCCGTGAACGAAGAAAATGCCGCGGGTGGGCGAGCGGTTACCGCGCCTACAAACGGGGCGGCGGGGATCATCCCGGCGGTGCTGTTCTATGCGCAGCACTACACCCCGGCGGGGCGCGCATCGCAACGAGATACCGTGCGGCGATTCCTGCTGGCCGCGGGAGCTGTGGGCTCGCTATACAAAGAGCGCGCATCCATTTCCGGGGCGGAAGTGGGATGCCAAGGCGAGGTCGGATCCGCGGCATCCATGGCGGCGGCCGGTTTGGCAGAAGTGCTGGGCGGAACGCCACGGCAGGTGGCGAACGCAGCAGAGATCGCGATGGAGCATTCGCTGGGCCTGACATGCGACCCGATCGGCGGGTTGGTGCAGATCCCGTGCATCGAGCGCAACGCTATCTCCGCAGGTAAAGCCATCAATGCGGCGAAGATGGCTCTGCGCGGCGATGGTGAACACCACGTGAGCCTGGACGAGGTGATCGAGACGATGAAGCAGACCGGCGCGGATATGAGCGACAAGTACAAGGAGACCGCGGGTGGCGGACTGGCGACGAATGTCGCGGTGAACGTGCCGGAGTGCTGAGGTTTTGTGCGCTGGTGGGGGGTGTTGGTGTGAGGGTTGGCGCGGGTGTGGCGCCGATGTGGCGCGCTTCTCCATGTGGGTCTGATGCCGGTCAATTGGGGAAGCGCCAGTGAGTGGGGGGTGAGGAAGCGTCATACTTCCGTACCAAAACTCGCAGGTTCCAGTCACATGCGCGACATTTACCATGGGGAATGGCTCTGTCCGATTGAGTTTTGGTACAGAAGTATGAATCCCAGTTGATTTTCACTCCTTCCATGAGCGCCCAGCAGCTCGCCATTGCGCTTTGGGTGCTGAGAAACCTGCGTTCTGCATGTGCTTGAGCATGTTATGGATCTGCGCTAGATAAGTCTGATCCCAAAAACTATCCGCATCCACGCGTAGAACCACGAATCCCTCGTTTTGCAGGGCTTTCTCTCTGTTTCGCTCGTTCAGAAGTACGTGGTCCAGGGGAGTACCTAGGCTGTTGTCATACTTCACGCGCCCGTCGTATTCCACTACCAGGCCGCACTCAAACATGAAGTCTACGCGGCCGAGTAGTTCGCCTGTGCGTGCATAGATATTGACCTGTTGGTAGGGCACAGGAAACCCGGCTCTCCACAAAGCGACTTTGAGCTCTGATTCACGTGGGCTCTCAGAAAACGGCGTGACCAGCTTCAATGCCTGTCGTGCTTGAGCCGCACCTTTCCGGCCGGCTACCCGTTCAATGATGAGCTCAACCATTTTCTCCCATTCACCAACGTGCAACGGCCTTCGTTGGAACGCAGATTCGATCGCTGTCACTGCGGCCTGGGTGGAATGCCATAGGGCCATCTCGGCGCAGGTATCGATCAGTGAGCTGGCTCTGACTTCCCCGAATTCTGTCTGGACGGTTTGCGCCCGGCTTTCATGGTCATTTGGCACGTTGCGATACTTGCACCCTCTTTCCGTCCTGCCAGTGCTGGTCGCATTGCCTATTTCTACGGTGATGCCATTTGAAGTGTATGAAGGCGTGGCCAGGCCGTGTATGAGTGCTGCCGATTTTCCCGTCAATATGCACCTCGGCCGTGTCAGGGCGGTGGCTACGATGTGTAGTTTTTCTCGTTGCCTTCTGGTCAACTGTCGGTGCTTTTGCGTGGGCAGATATACGCCTCTACGTACGCGGACGAGTTCCCCCGAAGCGTACTTAGCGTGGATCTGTTGTCTGCCTGCTGTATTAGTATCCCTTAGTAGCACGAGTGGTCCCCCAACCTTTCCCATGACTTAAAGATCTCATGTTGACTTGGAATTCGCCTTGCGAGTTGGAGAATCTTTGGTTGGGGTGTGAGTTGGAGTGTTCGAAGTCGGGTGGGGTGCGATTTATGTGTCGATTCGGTTCGACGTCAGGAGCCTCCATAGTTTCGTACCAATTCTCAAAATGTGTTCTACATTTCCCCAGTTGAAGGTTGCAGGAGTGATCCGCCGTGAGCAGTTTTGGTACAGAAGTATGAGGCTACGCCAGAATTAGGCGGCTGCGGGAGCAGTGGCGGGAGCAGGACAAGCTCGGGAGCAGAGAAGAAGGTAGAGCAGCGCAGTGGCGGGAGCAGGACAAGCTCGGGAGCGGAGAAGAAGGTAGAGCAGCGCAGAGCTCAAGCACGGGAGCGGAATAGAAGGCAGGGCAGAGCAGCGGCCGGGAGGAGGCGGGGTAGAAGCGAGGGTTTCGCACCTTTGCGGAAATTGAAGAAAACCCTAAGTGCGCAGGTAACATAAGCATTTATGAGCACCGAGTCACGCGCCGCCAGCGCCGCCACCGAACGCGCCGCCGGCGCCACCGAATCAGCCACCACCAAGCCGCCGAAGCTGGACAAGGCCGCCTACGAGGAAGAGCTGGAGCGCCTGCAGGCCGAGCTCGTGGAAATGCAGCAGTGGGTCGTGGAGACCGGCGCCCGCGTGGTCATCATCATGGAGGGCCGTGACGCCGCCGGCAAGGGCTCCGCCATCAAGCGCATCACCCAGTACCTCAACCCGCGCACCTGCCGCGTGGAAGCGTTGCCCGCCCCGAACTCCCGTGAGCAGGGGCAGTGGTACTTCCAGCGCTACATCGAGAAGCTGCCCACCGCCGGCGAGATCGTCATCTTTGACCGCTCGTGGTACAACCGCGCTGGTGTGGAGCGCGTGATGGGCTTCTGCACCACGCAGGAGTATCGCCGCTTCTTGCATCAGGCCCCGATTTTTGAGCGCCTCCTCGTGGAGGATGGCATCCTGCTACGCAAGTATTGGTTCTCTGTGTCCGACGACGAGCAGATCCGTCGTTTCACCTCTCGCCGCGAGGATCCGCTTCGTCAGTGGAAGCTCTCGCCGATGGATTTGCAGTCCATCACGCGCTGGGAGGATTACTCGCGTGCGAAGGATGAGATGTTCATCCACACGGATATCCCGTCGGCACCGTGGTACACGGTCGAGTCTGAGGATAAGAAGCGCTCGCGTATCAACGTGATCAATCACTTGCTGAATACGATCCCGTGGGAGTACGTGGAGAAGCAGGTGCCGAAGATCCCGCCGCGTCCGCAGTCGGCGTCGTCGTATGAGCGTCCTTCTCGCACGCAGTTCCGTTATGTTCCCGACGCTGCCAAGCAGTTGGAAAAAGAGCACGTGGCAGCGCTGAAGGCGGAGGAGAAGTCTGCGAAGTCCAAGAAGGATAAGAATGCCACCAAGGACAAGGCAGACAAGAAGAAGGCTGCCCAGTCTGCTGAGGTGAAGAAGTCGGGCAAGGATAGGGCTGACAAAGACAAGGCGAAGAAGGCCGACAAAGCCAAGAAGTCCAGCAAGTCCTCCAAGGCAAAAGCTAAGTCCGGCAAGGCGAAGAAGTAGCTACATAGATCCTCGCAGTCGCTTAGATCTAGGTCCATAAAGTCCTAAGCCGAGCCCAAGGATTTTCTGGCACTGTTGGGGTATGTCTGATCACAAAAACATTATTGCGCGCGTTCAGGGTCATGCCGGTGTCATCGAGCTGGATCGCCCGAAAGCGCTGAACTCCCTGACTCCGGACATGATCGCCGGGATCACGCAGGCTGTGTCGAAGTGGGAAAACGATGATTCCATCGAGGTGGTGATCATCCGCTCCACGGCCGAGCGCGCCTTCTGCGCGGGTGGTGATGTCCGCGGCGTTCGCGAGACCGACATGGAAGGCAACTATCAGCCTGGGGATGATTTCTTCCGCGATGAGTACGCCCTGAACCTGCAGCTGGCGGAGTATAACAAGCCCATCGTCGCCCTGATGGAGGGCGTCTGCATGGGTGGCGGCTTCGGTATTTCTGCGCACGGCTCGCACCGCGTGATTACCCCGCGGACTCTGGGCGCGATGCCCGAGGCCGCCATTGGTTTTGTGCCCGATGTGGGCATGTCGCACGCGCTCACGCACCTGGACGTGGACCCGGCGATCGGGTTGTTCATCGGGTGCACGGGCTGGCGGTTGTCTCCCGCAGACATGTTGTTCACCGGGTTGGGCAACGTATTAGTTGACGACGCAAACTCCTTGGCCGAGCAGCTTCCCGCCCAACCCCTGCGCGAGGCGATCCAGGCTGCACGCATCGATCAGTCCGAGCTGGACGAGCCGCAGTCCGTGCTAGAGAAGCACCAGAAGTGGATCGTGGACACCTTCGCGGATGGCTCGTGGGTGGACATCGAGCGTCGCATCGCAGAATCCGACGAAGTCAATGGGGATGTCAATGCCGAAGACCACGCGAAGTTCTTGCGGGCCGTGCGGGAATCTTTGGAGACTGCCAACCCTTCGAGCCTCGTGGCGATCGTGGAGGTGTTCCGTCGCAGCGCGCAGACGGATCTCGGGACGGCTCTCAAAAATGAGTTGGCGGTCGGTGGGCACTTGCGTCGAGAAGGAAACTTCGCGGAAGGCGTGCGGGCGGTGCTGGTGGACAAGGACCGTACGGCACGCTTCGATCCCGCACGGGCGGAAGACGTGGACCCGAAAACCTACTCTGAGCTGCTGAGCTGACGCAGGCGGGCTTCCTGGTCATTGGAGCGCTGCACGCCGTTCCACACCACGAAGCCCCACAGCACGAAGGCCGCGTAGACCAGGTAGAGCACGGCGGAGGGGAAGTAGCCGGCGAAGACCAACAGTGGGATTCCCACGATGTCCACGGCCATCCAGATCAGCCAGAACTCCGTCCACCCGCGCGCCATGCCGTAGGTGGCGAGGATGGAGCCGGTGAAGATCCAGGCATCGGCCCACGGCCCCCACGACCCGATGGCGTCGAAGATCAGGGCGAAGCCGACCGTGCCGACTATGCCCGCTACACACAGCCCGATGCGTTGCTGAGTGGTAGCCCAGTGAGGCTGGACCGCGGCTGTATCCTCGTGTGGCTCGGTAAAGATGGAGCGATTGGGATCCGTGCCCGCTGGCTCCTGGATTTTCTTCTTGGCCTGTGACCACTTCCACCAGCCGTAGACGCTGACCAGCAGGAACATCACCTGGCGGCCGGCCTGGCCGTAAAGATCCAAGTTCTGCGGAGTATGGAACACGCCACCGAGAAATACGGTGAACAGGAGTGCGTTGCCGATGATGCCCACGGGCCAAGCCCAGACCACGCGCTTCATCCCGCCGATCGCGGAGGCCAAGCCAAAGCAGTTGCCGATGATTTCCCGCCAGAGGATGGGGGAGCCACCGATGACAAAACTGGCATTCAGGAGGCTGTTGAGGACATCAGACATGCTATTGATTATTGCACGACCCGGCAGCCGAAAGAATTGTAGCCAAGGTGCTTGAGGTTATAAAAACACCCACTCCGGAAATGGAGCGGGTGAGTGGAGCACCGGGCATTACCCCAAGCCGCGGTGAAGCAGGTCGAAGGCTTCGTTGAAGAGGCTTTTCAGATCGCGTCCACCGGTGATGGACTTCGTAATGTGCGCCTCGATGGCAGTGGTGGCGGCTGCCAGAACCAAGTGCACAGCCAGGTGTGCTTGGTAGCGGGATAGTCCGCCGTCCGTCTTGCGGAAGAGGGTATCGCCGAGTTCATCGAAGATCTCGTTCGTTCGGTTTTTCTCTTCGTGGGGCAGGGAAAGGCTGAGCTGTTCCGCTACGGCGATGATCTGTCGCGCGGAGTCCAGGCCCTCCTCTGGGTTGTTGATGAAGTCCCAGAGGATGTTCTTCAACATTTCGACGACGGGGGCTGGCTCCGGATAGCTTTCCACGGCTTCGCCCAGCTGGGTGAAGAATCCGTCGATGTAGTGCAGGAATGCATCATCGCGGTGGGCGAAGTAGTTGTGGAACGTGCGGGTGGACACACCTGCGCGTGCCGTGATCTCCGAGACCGTGGTCTGCTCCACGCCGTATTCCAACAGCAACTCGACAGACGCTCGCGCAAGACGATCGCGCGTCTCAGCCTTCTTCCGCTCACGCAAAGATTGCGTGCGAGCGTTATCCAACGTGCCTTCTTGTGCTGGGGGAATATGCATGACAGCCATAGAGTCGTTCTTTCGGTGTTACGAAACTCGGGGATTCTTTGGTTTCTACCACCTTGCCACCAGGTCATTGGTGGCCAATATCCTGCGAGAAGTGTTAAAGAATACTCCCCGAGGGTATTTTAGGGGGTAAAAAGTCCCTTTTATAGTAACCGACAACTCAGTAACCCGTGAAACCGGAACGCAAAATGTTGAAAGCTTTCTCTTCCGCATTCTCAGATTCGCAGCCAAAGGCCTTTTCTTCATCATTGTCGGAAAACATTTGGATTGCGTGAGACGCCTTCGATGTTACGACACTGATGTTCAAAAAGATATAGGCCTCGAACAGGTCGAGCCGCCCTTCGTTGTAATCACTCAGCGCCTGTGCCAGCCGCTTTCCCATATGGAAGCACTGGTGCTGGATGTCTAACAGCTGGGAACCGCGGACGTTGAGCATCGCGGCTTCCACCTGTGCGAAGGCATTGGCGAGATCGCTGGAATTGTCTTCGCCGAGGAAAGCCTCGCGCACATTCTTCATCACATCGACCGCATGCAGTCCGCGTGGCTGCTGTTCCAAACACTCCACCGCACAGTCCACCGTGTACTCCAAGAAGTGCATGATGGCTGCATCGCGATGGGGAAAATAGTTGTGGAACGTCCGTGAGGACACGTCGGCACGTTGGGAGATCGCCGCGATGGTGGCGGCGTCCAAACCTTCCTCCGTGATGAGATCCACAGCCGCCTTGGCGAGGCGATTGCGGGTCTCCTTTTTCTTCCTCTCGCGGATGCCCGGTGTGTAGGTGCTAGCCATGGGAAGCGGAATGCTCGGTGGTAGCAGAAGCGTCCTTGGCCTCCGGATCCATGGACTGCAGCTTCTCGCCCTCCACGTCCACGGAAGGGATTAGCTTGTCCAGGAACTTCGGCATCTTCCACGCACGCTCTCCCAACAGGAACATCACCGCAGGGATGAAGGTCATGCGGATGATGAAGGCGTCGAAGAAAACAGCCGTTGCCAGCGCGAAGCCCATCACCTTAATGAACGGCTCGTCCATCAGGATGAAAGCTGCGAACACGGACATCATGATCAACGCAGCGGCGGTGACCACACGGGCGCCGTGCTTGAAGCCGTTGGACACTGCGTTTCCTGCGGTCTTGCCGTGTGCCCAGCCCTCGCGCATGCGGGTCACCAGGAACACCTGGTAGTCCATTGCCAGGCCGAACATGATGCCGATGAGCATGATCGGCAAGAAGGAGATGATCGGCTGCGGATCGCTGATGATGCCGGCGAAGCCCAACTGCCACAGAGCCACGGTGACACCGAAGGTGGCAGCAACGGACAAAGCGAAGCCCAAGGCGGCGATCAGCGGAACCCACAGGGAGCGGAAGACAACCATCAGCAGCAGGAAGGCCAGCACCAGCACGATGGCGATGTAGGGCAGGAGAGCCTCAGTCAAGCGCTGAGAGATGTCCTCGTACATCGGAGTGGTGCCGGTAACTGCGTAGGAAGCGCCGGTGGCTTCCTCGAAGCTGGACTCGTTGGAGCGCAGGGAATGCAGAACGTCTGCGGCGCGCTCGTCGATGGCTCCGTATTCCGGGGTCACCAGCACCTGCGCGGCATCGCCCAGATCAGCAGGGTTCTTCGGGTCGCCGTTGGTGGCGATCACCTGGGCGTTGACCACGCCGTCGGTGCTTTGCAGATCCTTGATTGCAGTCTGGGTAGCAGCGGCCTTTTCTTGATCGCTGAGGTCCTTGTAGTCCACCAGGGCGATCATTGGGGCGTTGCGGCCAGGGCCGAAGCTCTCGTTGATCATCTCGTAGGCGATGCGGTTAGGGGAGTCTGGCGACATCGAGCCGTCGGAAGGCATAGCCAAACGCAGGTTCATGGCCGGGATAGCCAGTAGCACCAGCAGCACGCCGGTAGTCAGTGCGAAGATGACTGGGCGCTTGCGAACGGTACGTACCCACTTCAGACCCATGGTTGGGGTCTCGTTCTCTGGATCCGGAGCCTTCACAAATGGGGCGCGGCCAGCGAAGACCTTAGTGCCGAACAAGCCCATGATGGCGGGCAGCAGGGTGGTGGCAACCAGCACGGCGACGGCCACAGTTGCCGCTGCGGCCAGAGCCATGGCGGTAAGGAATGGGATGTTGATGATGGACAGCGCAGCCAGTGCGATCAGCACGGTCAGTCCCGCGAAGACCACGGCGGAACCTGCCTTGCCCACAGCCAGTCCGGCCAGGTGGGCACGCTCGGTCCGGCTGATCTTCTTCAGCTCTACTGCCAGTTCCTTTGGCGAGAGGTTTTGCCCGCCGATGTGCCTGATCAGCTCATTGCGGAAACGCGCGAGGATGAACAGTGCGTAGTCAATTCCCACGGCCAGGCCGATCATGGAGGCCAGGGTGGGGGTCATGCTGGAAATGGTGTCCGTGAAGTGGGTCATCGCGAAGATGCCCGCCATGCCGATTCCCAGGCCGGTCACTGCGGTCAGCAGTGGCAGACCGGCGGCCACGAAGCTGCCGAAGGTCAGGATGAGCACGATGGCAGCCACTGCCATACCGATGAGCTCTGCGCTACCGCCGGACTCACTGGATTGGAAGGCTTGGCCGTTCCATGCCACCTTGAGGTCACCCTTGTTGTCCTCGATGGTCTGGATCAGCTCATCACGCTGTTCCTCCGTGATGTCCATGTTGGTCTTGGCGTCGAAGTTCACCTCAACGATGCCGGTGGTCTTGTTCGGGCTCAACGGGGAGGTAGCGGCGATGTTCGCATCGATCTGCTCTTGCGGCATCTTCTGCGCTGCCATGGCCTTGGTCATCTGCATTTTCAGGCCTTCGGCGGCCTGTACAGGTGGGGCAATGGAGTCCGTTTTGGTCAAGGAATCCACGCCCTTGATGGCCGTGATGAGGTTATTGACCTCTTTGTCGACGCCAGGGTCGGTCAGATCAGAGCCCTCTGGAGCCTGAATGACCACGCTGCCCTTGGGGGCCTGCATCGGGTCATCCTCGCCTCCACTTGGGAAGCGCTCCTTGATCTTGTCTTGTGTTTCGACAGATTCCAGTCCTGGAATGCTGAAGTTCATGGTCGTGGATGTCTGCAAGGTGGCGGCTGCGGTGCCCATGCCGATGATGAGCAGCAGCCAGACGGCGATAAAACGCCAGCGGTGGGCGTAGGCGGAGCGGCCTACGCGATACAGGAAAGTAGCCATGTATGAAAATATTACAAGGATTCAAAAAGTTTTCGAGTTTTGCGCAACCAATTGGATCCTGCGCAACTTTTCATCCAATCGTGATGTAGCGCGGAGTTGGCGTCGAGAAAAAGAAACGGACTAATCCGCGACCATCGGCTCCAAGGTGAGGTCCGGGTGCTCCTTCTCCACGAACGCCAGCTTCCACTTATCGCCGAACAGAGCAATCAGCTCGCCATCCGTACGGGTGAAAATCTCCACGCCACGCTGCCGGCCCAGCTCGGCGGCGGAATCCGCATCGGTCTTGCGAGCCACAGAGTAAGGGATGGGATCCGTGATGGTCTCGACGTTGTACTCTACCTCCATGCGGGCCTGCATGACCTCGAACTGCATGGGGCCCACGGCGGCCATCACTGGGGCAGCATCTCCGCGCAGGTCGTTGCGCAGGATCTGAACCACGCCCTCGGAATCTAGCTGCTCCAAAGCCTTGCGGAACTGCTTGTACTTGCCCAGAGACTTCGCGCGCAGCGTGCGGAAGTGCTCGGGGGCGAACTGAGGCATCGGTGGGAATTGCACCTTCTTGCCGGTGTAGATCGTGTCACCCGGAGCCAGCGAACCTGCGTTGACCAGGCCCACGATGTCACCCGGGTAGGCTGCCTCCACGGTGGAACGGGTGCGGCCAAAGACCGTCAACGCGTACTTCGTGGAGAAACTGCGGCCGGACTGAGCGTGCGTGACCTGCATGCCACGGCCGAACTCGCCGGAGACCACGCGCATGAACGCCAAGTGGTCGCGGTGCTTTGTATCCATACCGGCCTGCACCTTGAAGATGATTCCGGCGAAGTCATCCGTGGTCTCGCGGAACTCCTGGATCGCCGCACTCGCGCCGCTGGCGGCCTCCAACACCTTCGGATCAGAACTGCGGCCCGCGGGACTAGGAGCAAGAGCCACCAGGGTGTCCAGAATCTGGTGCACGCCGAAGTTCAACATCGCAGAGGCGAAGATCATGGGCGAGGTCACGCACTGCTCGAACAGCTCTTGATCGTGCTGGGCGCCGTCCATCGTCAGCAGCTCCACTTCTTCGGCTGCCGTGGACCAGGTATCGCCTTCACGCTGTTCGGCCTGTTCAGGGGAGTAGTTTTCTTCCGGCGCAATGGTGGAGCCACCGGCCGTGCGGGTGAAGTGGATGTACTCTTCGGCTTCGCCATCATCGTTGATTCGGGCGAGTCCGCGGAAGTCTCCTGCCTCGCCGACCGGCCAGAACAGGGGAGTGGGCTGCAGCTGGATCTCGTTGACAATCTCATCCACCAGCTCCAGTGGAGTACGGCCCGGACGGTCCCACTTGTTGACCACCGTGACGATGGGCAAACCGCGCGCCTTACACACGCGGAACAGCTTGAGCGTCTGCGGCTCCAGGCCCTTTGCGCCGTCGATGAGCATCACCGCGGCATCCACCGCGGACAGCACACGGTAGGTATCTTCCGAGAAGTCCGCGTGACCCGGGGTATCCACCAGGTTGATCATGTACGGCTCGCCCTCGTGCCCCTCGGGCGCGTACTCGAACTGCAGCGCGGACGAAGCAATGGAGATACCGCGGTCCTTTTCCATCTCCATCCAGTCAGACACCGTGGCCTTGCGCCCCGCCTTGCCGTGAACCGCGCCGGCCTCGTTTATCACGTGCGCGTGCAGCGCAAGAGCCTCCGTCAGCGTGGACTTACCGGCATCGGGGTGAGCGATGACAGCAAAGGTACGGCGACGGCGCGATTCTTGGGCAACAGCAGGGGAATTCATAGAACATAACCCTACTGGGCACCCCGGCTGAAGACCTAGTGAGGTCGCAGTGAGAACGTCTCCAGATGCAACGGGCTTCCCGCCACCACCATCAGGTCATTGGCGTTCAACGGAGTGGTCTCAAAATACGGCCGCCATTCGCATCCAGGAGATTTCACCGCCACGATGTGCACCTTCTTTTTCTTCCACAGCGCCTCGGAATCGATTGCTTTGCCCACCAGCTCCCGCGGCACGGAGAGCTTGATCATGCCGTAGTCCGAATCCACCTCGGCGAACTCGTCAAAGCGCCCGCCCAACAGGTGCGCCACGCGGCGTCCCGTATCGCGCTCCGGGCGCAGCACGTGATGCACGCCCACCTGCTTGAGGATGCGGGCGTGGGCATCGGAATCCGCCTTGGCCCAAATATCGGGCACGCCAAATTCCACGATGTTGGAGGCAGTCAAGATGCTGGCCTCCAAGTCCGAGCCGATGCCGATGACCACGCACTCGGCCTCATCCACGCCCAGCTGCTTCAGCGCGTGCGGGTCCGTGGTGTCCGCCACGGCAAAGTCCGTGCACTCCGTGGTGTGCTCGCTGATCAGCTTCTCATCGTCATCGATGCCGAAGACTTCCACGCCGTAGCTGGTCAGCTCCTTGGACAGCGCCAGGCCGAAGCGGCCCAAACCAATAACCGTGACGGGACGCAGGGAGAACGGTTGGTTGTCCCTGGACAGTCCAAATAACTTAGCCAATGAGGGGCCTTTCTTCTGGATAGCGGAAATGTCGAGTGGTTGTGCGCGCCGCCAGCGCGGCGACCATGGTGATGGGTCCAATGCGTCCCAGGTACATCAACACGCACAGGATGACTTGCGATGGCCCCGTCAGCGCGGCCGTGATTCCCGTGGACAAGCCCACCGTGCCGAACGCGGAGACCACCTCGAAGGTCACGTGGTCTGCGTCGAGATGCGGATTGAGCACCCGCAACACCACGATGGACAGCCACACCACCAGGGCGCCGGCGGCGGCCACGGTCATGGCCTGACGGATGACGCTGTCTGGCACGTGACGCTTGCTGACGATGACTTCTTTCTCGCCGCTGAACTCCGTCCACATGGCGTACAGCAGCACCACGATCGTAGTGATCTTGATGCCGCCGGCCGTGCCCGCGCTGCCGCCGCCGATGAACATCAGTCCCTCGGTGGCCAGCAGGCTGGTATCTGATAGCTGTGAGTAGTCGATTGCATTGAAGCCGGCGGTGCGCGCCGTCACCGTGGCGAAGAGTGCGTTGAGGATCTTTTTTTCGACGCCAAACTCTTCAAAAGCCCCGTGCCATTCCACCGCCAAGTAGATGGCGAAGCCGGCGATGAGGAGCACGGCCGTGCCAATCAGCGTGATGCGCGAAGTGACAGACAAATGACCGACTGCGGTGGTGCTGCGCGAGTGCCGCATCCGCCAGCGGTGCCGTGCTCGGCGGACAATTTCCGCGAGCACGGAGTAGCCCAGGCCGCCCAGCACCACGGCGATCATGATTGGCGAGAGGATGAACCAATCGTCCTGGAAGTCGATCATGTTTGCCGAGCGAAGTGCGAAACCTGCGTTGTTGAACGCGGAAATGGAGTGGAACGTGCCAGACCACAGGGAATATGCCACGGGTAATTGGTATTCCGTGATGAACCGCCAAGCCAGGATGAGAGCCATGACCGCTTCGGTGACCACGGTCAGCAAAACGGTGGCCAGAATTGTGCGCTTGGCGCCACCCATGCTGAACGGGCGACTCTCTGCTTGAGCTAAGCGGCGAGAGCGGATGGAAACCTTGCGCACCAGGAGCATGCCCGTCAGGGAGGCTAGGGTCATGATGCCCAGACCGCCGACCTGGATGAGTCCCAGGATCACGGCCTGCCCAAAAGGAGTCCAGAAGGTGGCGGTGTCCACCACCACCAGTCCGGTCAGGCATACCGCGGAGGTGGCGGTGAAGATTCCTTCGAGGGGAGGAACCGAGCCCTCGCCGCGAGTGGAGATGGGCAGGGAGAGAAGAACCGCACCTATAACGATCAATAGCAAAAACGAGCCTGCAGTTAATCGAGCTGCCTGCAAGCTGGGGGAGGCCGTGCGTTTTCGCCCCTTGGAGGCTGTCGACGGCGCTTGTTGAGAGTCTTTCTCTTCAATCACCCACGAAATATTACTCCCGCTGGGGACAAGGGGGAAGTGTTCGCGCTCCTATTTGCGGGAGTGGATCTTCTGCTGGGCCGCGGCTAGGCCGTTGTTCACGATCTCCGTGACTGCATCCGCTGCTACATCGATCATGGAATCCAGCTCTGGACCTGCCTCGATGGGGCCGAGAACGTGATCAATGACAGTCACGCCTTGCGGAGGACGGGAGATACCCATGCGCACACGCACATAGTCCCGAGATCCCATGTACTCGGTGGTGGATTTCAGTCCGTTGTGTCCGTTTTCATTGCCGCCCTGTTTGACACGCACCTTGCCTAGAGGGAGGTCGAGCTCGTCATGCACCACGATCACTTGATCCAAGCTAATGCTGTAGTGCTCCGCGATGTCTTTGACCGCGATGCCAGACTCATTCATGAACGTGGTGGAGCGCACCAGCAGAACCGGCTTTCCCGCGAGCTCCGTTGCCGCCGCGTGGGCGTGCAAACCCTTAAGCGGAGCCAGGTGGGAACCCGTGCGAACCAGCAGTGCATCGATAGCCATGTAGCCCACGTTGTGTGGCGTGGCCTCGTACTCCGCGCCGGGATTACCTAAGCCGATGACCAGCCATGGAGTCACTCCTGCGGGGAAAGTAGGCATGGCATTCGCAGACTCGGAAGCCGGAGTAGAAGTAGAACCAGCGCCGAAAATGCGGGAGATGAAATCCTTGAGTGTAGCCACGAGCTCTAGTGTGGCACAGGCCTGCTTCGCCCAGGAAAAGGCAAGCGTGTTTTAGGACTGGATGAGCTGTTCTGCGGCGTCGCTTGCGTCGGCACAAAGAATCGCAACATCCGCGGCGGCCGAGGAGGCAAACGGCTTGAGGACGTAGGCGGCCGGATCCATGCGGCCAGGTGGGCGGCCGATTCCGCAGGACAAACGGTAGTAGTCCTTGGTGCCCAGGGCCTTGGTGATGGACTTCAGGCCGTTGTGTCCCTTGTCCCCGCCACCACTTTTCAGTCGCACCTGGCCGGGGTCTAGCTCGAGCTCATCGTGGGCAACGATAATGTGCTCGGCTGGAACCTTGAAGAAATCCGCGAGTGCCCTAACCGGGCCGCCAGAGACATTCATATACGCGCGCGGGGTGGCGAGGATGACCTTGGCACCACCCAGTGAGAACTCGGCGATGTTGGCGTTTGAACGCTTGTGCGCGCTGAGGTTCGGCGTGGGTACCTGACGGCTGGCGAGCTCTTCAATCACCATCACGCCCAGGTTGTGGCGGGTAAAGGCGTACTTCGGGCCGGGGTTGCCGAGTCCCACGACGAGCCACGGGGAACGCTGTACTGTATCCACGCCTGCCATTGTCCCACACGGTGGGGACAGAACCGTAGATACAGAAAAACGGCGGGCAAGCCAGGATCTTTGTCCTCAACTTACCCGCCGTGACGACGGAGAGAGACTTACTCGTCGCCCTCGGCGTTGCCACGTGGGGAGTTCTCAGGCTCGTCAGCGGAGCCGTCGGCAGCGTCGCCGTCGTTCTCAGCCTCAGGTTCGGTGGTGTCATCCTCGCCCTCTTCGCCTGGCTCAGGAAGCTCTTCTTCCTCAGGCTCAACGATGTTGATGACCAAGGTCTCTGGCTCGGAAACCAGCTCACAGTTTGCAGGCATCTGGATGTCTACAGCGGTGACCTGGGTGCCGATCTCCATGCCCTCAACGTCGATGGTGATCTCTTCAGGGATGTTCAGAACGTCAGCCAGGACGGTCAGAACGTCTGCGTCCTGGGTGATCAGGGCGCCTGGGGCAGCCTCGCCGGTGGACACAACTGGGATGTCTACCTCTACCTTTTCGCCGCGCTTCACGTGCAGCAGGTCAGCGTGGTCAACGTCCAGGGTCAGAACGTTCTGATCCACGGCCTTGACCATCACGAGGTGCTTGTCGCCTTCGAGGTCCAGCTCGATAACGGCGTTGGTGCCCTCGTTACGCAGGATGGCGTGGAATTCCAGGATGTCCACGTGTACGTGCATTGGCTCCAGGTTCAAGCCGTAGACAACCACGGGGATGCGGAAATCGCGGCGCAGGCGGCGTGCAGCGCCCTTACCGAACTCGTTACGTGGCTGAGCTGCAAGAACAGTCTGGGTGTTAGCCATGTGTCACTCCTTATTTCTTCATTCAGCTGGGGGCCAGCTGCGGTAGTTTGTCACGAATCGCGTCAACCGGGCATGAAAAAACGCCGCGGTGTCTCGCGGCGTCAAGTCCTCCCGCAGCCGTGGGCTGGGAGTGGGGGTTCGCGCCGATAACGGCCAGTTCCGCAACATGGTCGCGGTTCCAGCCCTCGCCGAGAGATTCAGCTGGTTAGTTTAGCATCGTCGCTTCGTGGAGAAAAATGCCATGTGGGGCGGGCGAACCGAGGACGAGTGACTACTCGAAAAGAGTAGTCACCGAACCATTCTCGAAGATCTCGTGGATGGTCTTAGCAACCAGAGGGGCGATAGGCAGCACCGTGAGGTTCTCCCAGCCCTCGGTGGACTGCGGGAGGGTGTCGGTGGTGATGATTTCGCGGGCACCACAGGAGCTGAGGCGTTCGCGGGCTGGTCCGGAGAACACGCCGTGTGTGGTGGCGATGATGACATCCGTTGCGCCTGCTTCGCGCAGCACGCCCACGGCGCCGGCGATGGTTCCGCCGGTGTCGATCATGTCGTCGATCAGCACACAGGTGCGCCCCTTGACATCGCCGACGACGCGGTTGGCGGTGACCTTGTTGGCCACGTCTACGTCGCGAGTCTTGTGCACGAAGGCCAGTGGGGCATCGCCCAGCACGTTGGCCCACTTCTCGGCAACTTTCACGCGACCTGCGTCCGGGGAGACCACGCAGATGTTGTCCAGGTTGTAGTTTTCCTGGATGTAGTCCGTGAGGATCGGCATGGCATGCATGTGATCCACTGGGCCGTCGAAGAAGCCCTGGATCTGGTCGGTGTGCAGGTCTACGGAGACGATGCGATCCGCTCCAGCGGTTTTGAGCAGATCAGCGATCAGGCGGGCGGAGATGGGCTCGCGTCCGCGGTGCTTCTTATCCTGACGAGCGTAAGGGTAGAAGGGCAGGATGGCGGTGATTCGCTTGGCGGAACCGCGCTTGAGCGCATCAATCATGATGAGCTGTTCCATCAGCCAGTTGTTGAGGGGCTGCGGGTGAGCTTGCAGCACGAAGGCATCGGATCCGCGGACGGATTCATCGAAGCGGATGAAGATCTCGCCGTTGGCGAAATCACGTGCGGTGGTGGGGGTCAGCTCCACACCCAGCTCGCGAGCCACAGCCTCACCCAATGCAGGGTGTGCGCGGCCACTAAACAGCATCAAGTTCTTTTGATTGTCGATCCAGTGGGTGGTGGACAAGTGTGAGCCCTTCCAGACTTGGCGATGGATATCCATTGGCGGAAATCTATTGTCGATTCCAACGATAGTGGCGTTGGAATCGTGGAACAAATGCCTATTGTTCGATCTCTCCCGTGGAGGCGGGCGAACCACCGTCCGCGACCCTGCGGTTGGCCTCTGCTGCAGCCTCGGCGGCAGCGGTTCCGGGGCGCTTGCGCTCTACCCAGCCTTCGATGTTTCGCTGGTGACCTTCGCGAATCGCGAGTGCGCCGGGGGCGACGTCGTCCTTAATCACCGTGCCCGCACCCGAGTACGCACCATCGCCAACGGTGACCGGCGCGATGAACATCGTGTCTGAACCCGTGCGGACGTGGGAGCCGATTGTGGTGTGGTGCTTGGTCACGCCGTCGTAATTGACGAACACGGAAGAGGCGCCGATGTTGGAGCCTTCGCCAATGGTGGCATCGCCCACGTAGGTCAGGTGGGGAACCTTGGAGCCGCGGCCGATGCTGGCGTTCTTGGTCTCCACGAAGCAGCCGAGCTTGCCGTCTTCGGCTAGCTGTGTGCCGGGGCGAAGGTAGGTGAATGGGCCGACGTTGGCATTTTTCCCGATGCTGGAATCTATGCCGTGGGTGCGGATGACGGTGGCACCTTCGCCCACGGTGACATTTTCCAGCGTGCTATCTGGTCCGACGACAGCGCCGTCGCCAATCTGCGTCTTTCCCTTGAGCTGTACTCCTGGCAGGATCGTGACGTCCCGGCCGATTTCCACTTCGGAATCGATCATCGTGGTGCGGGGATCTATGATCGTGGCGCCGCCGCGCATAGCGACTTCGAGGTTGCGCTGGTTGAGTACGGTTCCCGCTTCTGCGAGCTGGACGCGGTCATTAACACCAGCCAGCTCGCCGGCATCGGAAGCGGTGTAGGCGCGCACCGGGTGGCCTTCGCCGCGGGCAATGCCCAGTACATCGGTGAGGTAGAGCTCGCCTTGCGCATTGTCCGTGTTTAGCTGGCTCAGTGCGGAGCGCAGGTGACCGGCGTTGAAGGCGAAAACACCGGAGTTGACCTCGGTGATGAGGCGCTGACCTTCGGTGGCATCCTTCTCCTCGACGATGCCCGTGACTTCGCCGTCGTCGGTGCGGATGATGCGACCGTAGCCCTTGGGATTGTCCTGGTTGACGGATAGAACCGTCACCGCAGTGGGGACTTCGGTGTGGGCAGTGTGCAGGTTGGCCAGGGTCTCTGCCTGCAGGAGGGGAACGTCAGCGTTGGTGACAATGACGGTTCCCTCGAAGCCCTCCAGTGCGGGGAGCGCACACTGCACTGCGTGACCGGTGCCGTTTTGCTCTTCCTGAACTGCCTTGTCGATGGTGCGATCCAGCTCGCTTGCCACGGCGTCCACTGCAGGGCCGACCTGCTCGCGTCCGTGCCCGACTACCGCGACGATGCGTTCTGGGTTGATGCCAGCGGCGGCGTGAAGTGAGTGCGAAAGAAGAGTACGGCCGCCAATGGCGTGCAAGGTCTTCTGCGTCTTCGACCTCATGCGCGTACCAGCGCCAGCGGCGAGAACAACGACAGCTACGGGGGAGTTAGTCACGATGGGGCAGGTCCTTTGGTGGTCGACAGTCAGGGTGCACTGCGTGGTTGAGGCTTATGCAATGCGTCCACTTTAACGGGTGGGCGGGCTGGATTGTCTGAAGAGCGATCAGAGTAGCGTGCTCTCACCGAATTTACTGCTCAACTAATCGCAGCGTGCGCATATTGTGCTTGTTCATAGTATCGAATGTGAAGCATCGTCGCTTAGGGAGAAATGATGAAGGAACCTCGAATACTGCCCATCCCCGAATTTTTCTGGTCAGGCATGGCGATTTTCGCATCATCGACGATGGAAAGCGTTGGGGGAGCAGGCAACTTCTTTGAGGATCACCATTCTCGCCAAAGATATCGTCTACTTCTTCGTCCCCATTAGAAGAAAGCGCGACGGAAAAACCATGGCAACCAAGCCATAAAAAAGCTCTCCCACCAGGACTCGAACCTAGAATGACGGTACCAAAAACCGTAGTGTTGCCGATTACACCATGGGAGAACGCGCGCTGTAGACGCGCAGAGCACAGAATACATCAGGCGGGTTCGTAGATTGAAACCCGGCCACTGGGCGAGCAGATTCGCGCAGGCACCGCGAGCAACCACCGCTGTCCGGAGACGTTGTCTCGCGGCTCGTTACACTGAGTACTCATGAGCTCCAATGCACCAACTTCCGCATCCTTGTCCTCGTCACAGCCCAGCTTGGCGGGGGTTCTGCGCGCAGCCGCGCGGGATTCCAAGCTGCGGGGAGTAGTCACACACATTGGAGAAAAGAGCCTGCACATGCAGGCGCTGGAAGGCGTGTGGCCATTCGTCGCGGGAACGATGGCCCAGCACGCGCCAGTGTTGATGGTCACCGCCTCAGGCCGTCAGGCGCAGGACATCGCTGCCGTGCTCAGGCACATGTTGGGCGATGTCGTAGAAGTGTTCCCAGCGTGGGAGACGCTTCCGCACGAGCGGCTCTCGCCGGGCGTGGAGACGGTGTCCCAGCGTATGCGGGTGTTGCGTCGGCTCCAGCTGCTTCAACAACCGCAGGAATCGAGCCCCACGCAGCCGCCGCTGCGAGTTGTCGTCGCCCCTGCTCGTTCGCTGGTTCACCCCATCCAGGATCAACTCGGCAAGATTGAGCCTGTCCGCCTTATCGAGGGCGAAGAACTGGACTTTGAGAAGTTGCAGGAACGCCTCGTTCTGCTTGGCTACTCCCACGTCGACGTGGTGGGCAAGCGCGGCCACTTTGCGGTGCGTGGTGGCATCGTCGATATTTTCCCCGCCACCGAAGAGCTCCCCGTGCGCGTGGAGTTTTGGGGAGATGAGATCAGCGAAGTCCGCGCGTTTTCCGTGGGTGACCAGCGCACCATCCCCGGCCAGATCGAACGCGCCGTGGAAGTCTTCCCCTGCCGCGAGTTGCTGCTGACAGATGAGGTAGCGAACAAGGCTGGCGAGCTTGTCGTCGAGCGGGCAGGAAACCCGGAACTCGCAGATCTGCTGGACAAGATCAGCCAGAAGATCGCCGCGCCGGGCATGGAATCGCTGATCCCCGTGCTCCACGAGGGCACCATGGTGACGTTGCCCGAGCTCATGCCAGACAACGCTCACACGCTGATCACGGCCCCTGCCACCGTCTACCGTCGCGCCCAGGACCTGATCGAGACCGGACAGCAGTTCATGGAAGCGGGCTGGGACACGGCTGCTATGGGTGGCACCGCGCCGATGCAGGGCGTGGCCTACCTCGAGGTCGATGACGTGCGCTCCGCTCAAGGCGATCGTCCGTGGTGGACGCTATCGCCGATGGGAATGTCTGATGCCGACGCAGGCTTTTCCGCCGACGTACTCGAGCTTTCTTACAAAGCTGCTCCCGCCCCGCACGGTGATCTGGACGCCATCGGCACCTTGATGACGGACATTCGTCGGCGCGTTGAGGCTGGTGGTCGTGTGGCCTTTGCCGCCCCGACGCCAGCAGTTGCCGGCCGCATGCTTCGTCGCATGCAGGAAGCGGGAATTCACGCCGAAGCGATCGGGGTAGACCTGCAAGGGCAGCGCGGGCTGGGCCGCATCAAGCCGTCCAAGCTCTCCACCACGGATGAGCCGCCTGCAGCTACCGTCAGCATCTATCACGCCACGGCCTTTGCGGGCATCGAGTTCCCGTTTGCCGGAGATGCGAAGCACGAACCACTGCTGTTCCTCACCGAGACGGACCTGACGGGTAACCGAGTGGACGCTGCGGCGACGGGCAAGCGCAAGCCCGCCAAGAAGCGCAATCGCGTAGACCCATTGGCCCTAGAGCCAGGGGACTTGGTGGTCCACGATTCCCACGGCATTGGCCGCTTCATCAAGATGACCGAGCGCACTATTGGACGCGGCGCAGATGCCTCGCGCCGGGAGTACCTCGTGCTGGAATACGCTCCGTCCAAGCGCGGCGGGCCGAACGATCAGCTGTTTGTGCCGATGGATCAGTTGGACATGCTCAGCCGCTATGTCGGTGGCGAGAAGCCTTCGCTGTCCAAGATGGGTGGCGCGGACTGGAAGAACGCAAAGCGCAAGGCCCGCGGTGCAGTTCGCGAGATCGCTGCGGAGTTGGTGGAGCTCTACGCCAAGCGCCAAGCTGCACCCGGCTTCGCCTTCGCTCCGGATAGCCCGTGGCAGCGAGAGATGGAAGAGGCCTTCCCATTCACGGAGACGGAGGATCAGTTCTCTGCCATCGAGGCCGTGAAGACGGACATGGAAAAGGCCGTGCCGATGGACCGCGTGATCATCGGCGACGTGGGCTACGGCAAGACTGAGGTGGCTGTGCGCGCGGCCTTCAAGGCGGTGCAGTCCGGAAAGCAGGTGGCCATCTTGGTGCCCACCACGCTGCTGGCCCAGCAGCACTTGGCGACCTTCCGTGAGCGCATGCAGGATTTCCCCACGACCATCCGCGAGCTGTCCCGCTTCACCAGCGCAAAGGAATCCAAGGAAGTGCTCAAGGGCATGGCCGATGGCACGGTCGACATCGTGGTGGGCACCCACCGGCTGCTGCAAACCGGTGTGCAGTGGAAAGATCTCGGGCTGATCGTGGTGGACGAAGAACAACGCTTTGGCGTCGAACACAAGGAACACATCAAGGCGCTGCGCACGCACGTTGACGTGCTCACCATGTCCGCCACGCCGATCCCGCGCACGCTGGAGATGTCGATGGCGGGTATCCGCGAGATGTCGACGATTCTCACCCCGCCCGAGGATCGTCACCCCGTGCTGACCTACGTGGGGCCGCAGGAAAAGAAGCACGTGGCAGCAGCGATTAGGCGCGAGCTGTTGCGCGACGGTCAGGTCTTCTACGTGCACAATCGCGTGCGCGACATTGAGAAGACGGCCATGGAAATCCGTGAGTCCGTGCCCGAGGCGCGCGTAGTGGTGGCGCACGGTCAGATGTCCGAGGAGCAGCTGGAGACCACGGTCAAGGGATTCTGGGACCGTGAATTCGACGTGCTGGTGTGTACGACGATCGTGGAAACCGGGCTGGATATCTCGAATGCGAACACGCTGATCGTGGAAAACGCCCACCATATGGGCTTGTCGCAGCTGCACCAGCTGCGTGGCCGGGTGGGACGTTCCCGCGACCGCGGCTACGCGTACTTCCTGTACCCCAAGGGCGAGGTGCTCACGGAAACGTCCTATGACCGCCTGAGCACCATCGCGGCGAACAATGACTTGGGCGCGGGCATGGCCGTGGCAATGAAGGATCTGGAGATGCGCGGTGCCGGCAATGTGCTGGGCGGCGAACAGTCCGGACACATCTCCGGAGTGGGCTTCGATCTCTACGTTCGCTTGGTGGGCGAAGCAGTGGAAGCCTTCCGTGCGATGGCCGATGGCCAACCCGTGGACGGGCGCGAAGAGGAGAAAAAGGAAATCCGCGTGGATCTGCCTGTGGATGCGCACATACCGCCGGAGTACGTGGCTTCCGAACGCCTGCGCTTGGAGGCCTACCGAAAGTTCGCGGAAGTGCAGACCGAAGACGACGTACTCAAGGTGCTCGAGGAGCTCCGCGACCGCTACGGCGAGCCGCCCGTGGAGGTCACTCGCCTGGCATCTGTGTCCCGTCTACGCATGCTGTGCCGCGATCTGCACGTGGGAGAAGTGGTCCAAGCTGGCACCAAGATCAGCTTCAGCCCCATCGAGCTGCCGGACTCGGGACAGGTGCGTCTCAAGCGTCTATTCCCCGCCGCGAATTACCGCGCGACCACCAAGGTTGTGCTGATTCCCGCGCCGAAGGAAGGCTCCGGAATGCGGGCCGTGCCCCTGCGAGATGAGGACATGGTGCAGTGGTGTGCCAACGCCCTGACATCCATCGCGGGACTCCCAGAACGCGATATGAGGGGTCAACCTGAAGTAGTGCGTTAAAGAGGCAGGTAGGATGATTAACCATGTCTGTGGTTTTGCTCGATCCCCGTTTCCCCGCGATGATCCCGGTAGATGCCGTCGCGCTGCTTTCTAGCGACGTTTCCTACACCGAGGAAGTACCCGTGCGTGTCCGGTGGATCATCGCTGATCTGGGCGGCCACACCGTCGACGAGTCCGACGTGCTCGTCACCACGGATATCACCAACCCCGACGTGCAGAAGCTCTTGGAATCCGGATCCGAGCTGATCACGGCACCTTCGTTGATGGTGGAGATGGAACCACAGCGCCAGCTGGAAGGCACCTCGTCTTCTGCGTCTGCGGAGTCCCCACAGCCCGGCATGCCCAGCGAAAGCGCCATCAAGGGCGAGTTCGGCAAGCCCGGAGAAAAGATCGAGCACTCCGGCGGCCAAGTGGTTGACGGGGAAATCGTTGGTACTGATGAACACACCGTTGCGGTGGCAGGTTTGCGTCGAACCACACGCACCGAAGTACCCGCCTCCGTCATGGACGAAATCGAAGACGCCGTGGCGCTGATGGCCCGCGCGCTGCGCCAAGGGGAGTGGGAGCAGGAGATGACCCACCAGTCCTTGCTGCCGTACCTGCGCGAAGAAACCGAAGAACTGGCGCAGATCGTCCAGGCCATGGGTGATGCAGAAGAAACGCCGCAGTGGCTGGAACAAGAGCTCTGCAAGGAGCTCTCGGACGTACTGCTGCAGGTTCTGTTCCACGCGGAGATTGCGAACCGTCGGGGAGCTTTCGATATCGGACACGTGGCCGGAGCTTTTGTGGCGAAGCTGCGTTCGCGGGCGCCCTACCTGTTCGAATCCGTGGAGCGACAGGTGCCGAAGAACGAGCAAGACCGACTGTGGGCCGAAGGCAAGGAATCCGAGCGCGCCGAGCGTAAGAAGAACCTCGGCGAGGACTACAGCAAGCTGGTTGGCCTCAAGGACCAAGCCGCGCGAGATTCCCACGAAGCTGCCGCCAGCCCAGCCGCAGCACCCGCAGCCCCAGCGCAACCCGCAACCGCCAGCACTCCAGCGTCACCTCGCGGCGCCTCGGTGCTGGAGGATGCGGAGCTGGTCATCGTGGAAGCGCGCGAGCTGGGCTACAAGGATGCGGACATCCCCATGGACGTTCGCTACCCAATGGTCGGTTTGGAGATGGATAAGCCCGGCGAAGCCGACCGCCGCCTGAGCGATGCGGTAGCGAACTTCCGCGCCTCGCTCAAGCCCCAGCGCGGATAAACCAGCGCGTGACCAGCCCCTCCCGCGGGGTAAATAGGAACGCAGCAGCGAAGATCGCGGACTGCACACTGACGATCGTGCCGCCACTGGAGATATCCAGGTAATAGCTCAGCAGGCATGTGCGCCTCACGGGTCAGGTAGGAAAAGGCTCCCTCGCAGGTCACGAGCGTGCGTTTGTTCTTCGACAGGGAGGACAGGCCCTCGTTGAGCTGGCGATCTACCTCCTCGAGCGGTTGCTTGTAGTGCTCGCCGTTGCTACGGAATGTCGCTGTGAACTCCTGCTGTAGACGGGCCAGCGCGTTGATGATGTTGTCCCGTACACTTTCACGCATGCACGTCACAGAATTGCCCGATAAGTCTCAGGATCACCTGAAGGCCATTTTTGACCTGCAGGAATGGGGCGACGGCTCCGCGACCCTCGGGCGCATCGCGGAGCGTCTCGGCCAGCGCACCTCCACCACGTCCGAGGCCATCAAGCGCCTGGCCGCCAAAGGTCTCGTGGAGCACACCCCGACCCGCGATCCGCACGGGGACCCGATTCCCGATGAGCGCGGCGTGGTCACCGTTCCCGAAGTTTTTTCTTTGGCCGACGCCAAGCTCGGCGGCCAATTCATCATCGATCGCATCAGCGATCGCGATCCCGCCTTGCTGCGCTATCTGACCACCCGCGGACTGCTCCCGGGAGCCATCGTCGAGGTATTGCCGAGGCCGTATCCAGAGCTTGCGGATCTGCTGGTTGTGGACGTATCTGCGGAGCACGCTGATTCCGCAATGAAGGGAGAGCACGTGCAATTGCCGGTTGCGTCGCTGGGTGCGGTGCTGTGCAGGGAGGTAGACAATGCCTGAGCGTGGTACTCATCGGCAACCGCCGCGGAAGAAAGTGAGCGATCTGCCTGCGCCGAAGCGCCAACCCTCGCGCCATCGGGCGCAGCCTCCGGTGAGGCCAGCGAATGAACGTCCGCGTGCGGGCCTGCTCAGCGGCTGCGGAGTCTTCGCGGTGATCGCCGCGTTGTTGCTGGTCATCGCGATGGTGGGCTTCATTATTTCCGGCATGGCCGCGGTCAATGACTCCAACGAGGATCGCATCCAGGTGCCGGACGACGTGCCCCCAGCGGCGGCGGAACCTGCGCCGTCTATCAACATCCACACCGCTGGGCGCACCGCTCTGCAGCTGATGGATTGGGCCACCCCAATTTCCGAGGCCACGGGCATTCCCGTCCAAGCGCTGATCGCCTACGGCAACGCCGAGGTCATCGCCCGGGAATCGCGTCCCGAGTGCGGAATCACGTGGAACACGCTGGCCGGGCTGGGTTACGTAGAGACCGTGCACGGCACCTATGACGGTGTGAAATACGGTGTCTCCAAGCTCGACGACAACGGCTATGCCGTTCCGCCGATCCTCGGCCCGCAGCTCAATGGCGGCCAGTTCGCTACCGTGGAGGACACGGACAACGGTGAGATGGATGGCGATAGCGAGTTTGACCGTGCCATGGGGCCGCTGCAGTTCATTCCGGAATCCTGGCAGCGCTACGGCGTGGACGCCAACGGCGACGGACAATCGTCACCGCAGAATATCGACGACGCGGCCGCATCTGCCGTGCGCCTGCTGTGCGACTACGAGCGCGACATGGGAACGCCGGAAGGATGGACGCGCGCGATCCGCTCCTACAACTTGAGCGACGAGTACGTCCTAAAGGTGCGCGATGCGGCGGCCAACTACGGGCTCAATCAGCCGCCGGAAGGGGTTTAGCGGTTAAGGGAGATTAGCGCTGGGTGCCGGCCAGCGCCTGATCGCTCAGGTTGTTGGCCGTGCCCCGGCCCTGCAGCAGCGTGCCGAGGTCCTGCGCCTGAGCGGCAGGGGCTGCCACGCCGGTCGCGAGGAGGGCGGCCGCAGCCACGGCAGAAGCGCGCTTAGCCACGCGGGAGAAGGTGGAGCTGGAAGTCATGTCAGGGCCTTTCGAGCTCCGGCGAAGTCGGGGGAGGGAAGCTAGAGGACTCAGAGAATCTTAAAGCTTTCTAAGTGTTACGCAAGTGATTATTGGAAAAAATGAGACTGGAGAGACGGATCGAATTAGGGGAGGGTTGGCGTCGGAAAGAAAAAGAGACCCCGCAACGGGGGCAAACTCGGCGCATCCAACAAAGATTTAATGGAACAATAGGGGCAGACCGCACGGCGCAGTTTTGCTGTGCCCAACAACGTCACGAGCCTGAGGAGGCTTCACACATGGCCGAAATTATGCAGATCATCGCCCGCGAAATTCTCGATTCCCGTGGTAATCCCACCGTCGAGGTTGAGGTCGGCTTGGACGACGGCTCCATCGGCCGCGCAGCCGTTCCCTCCGGCGCATCCACCGGCGTGCACGAAGCACACGAACTGCGCGACGAAGATGATCGCTACCTAGGCAAGGGCGTGCAGGAGGCTGTCGCCAACATCCTCGACGAGATCGACGACGAGCTCGTGGGCCTCGAAGCTGACGACCAGCGCCTGATCGACAACGCGATGATCGCTCTGGACGGCACCGATAACAAGTCCCGCCTGGGCGCCAACGCCATCCTGGGTGTCTCCATGGCCGTGGCTCACGCCGCCGCTGAATCCGCAGGCCTGCCACTGTTCCGCTACGTTGGCGGCCCGAACGGTCACGTCCTTCCTGTGCCAATGATGAACATCCTCAACGGTGGCGCACACGCAGATTCCGGCGTGGACGTGCAGGAATTCATGATTGCCCCAATCGGCGCAGAGACCTTCCACGAAGCACTGCGCGTGGGCACCGAGGTCTACCACTCCCTGAAGAAGGTCATCAAAGACAAGGGACTGTCTACCGGCCTCGGCGACGAGGGCGGCTTCGCACCGTCCGTGGACTCCACCAAGGCTGCACTGGACCTGATCGTGGAGGCAGTCAAGGCTGCCGGCTACGAGCTGGGCACCGACGTGGCACTGGCGCTGGACGTTGCATCCTCCGAGTTCTACAAGGACGGCAAGTACCACTTCGAAGGCGGCGAGCACACCGCCGAAGAGATGGCCAAGGTCTACGGCGACCTCATTGATGAGTACCCCATCGTCTCCATCGAAGACCCACTGCAGGAAGACGATTGGGAGGGCTACACCAACCTCACCGCCGCAATTGGCGACAAGGTGCAGATCGTGGGCGACGACTTCTTCGTCACCAACCCACAGCGCCTCCGCGAGGGCATCGAGAAGAAGGCCGCCAACGCCCTGTTGGTGAAGGTGAACCAGATCGGCACCCTCACCGAGACGTTCGACGCCGTGGAGCTGGCACACCGCAACGGTTACCGCACCATGATGTCCCACCGCTCCGGCGAGACCGAGGACGTCACCATCGCCGACCTCGCGGTGGCCCTGAACTGTGGCCAGATCAAGACCGGTGCACCTGCTCGTTCCGAGCGCGTGGCGAAGTACAACCAGCTGCTGCGCATCGAGCAGATCCTGGGCGATGCTGCGGAGTACGCAGGTCGCGACGCGTTCCCACGCTTCAAGGCCTAAAAGCTGGGCTTGCGCGCACCGGCGAGTATGGTGTGAGGGAGTATGACTGAGACCGATAGCGCACCAACCCGCGGAGGCATTCCTCGCGCTCGCAGTGTCGAGCGCCAGGAACGTTTGCGCGAGCGTGCGCAGGCCGCTCCGAAGCGCATTGCTCGCAGCTTCATCCAACTTCCCAGCCAGGTCAGCCCTGCGGTGCTGATCGCAGCGTTGTTGCTGGTCATTTTCTTGGCTGTGTCCATCGCCTCGCCGCTGCGCAACTACTTTGAGCAGCGTGCGGAGCTGGCGGAGCTCAACGCGCAGATTGCGCAACAGCAGCAGGAAAAAGAGCGGCTCACGGACGAGCTCAATCGCTACAACAACGAGGATTACATCCGCGAGCAGGCCCGCACGCGCCTGGGGCTGATCGAAAAGGGCGAGTCCGCATTCCGCATCATCAGCCCGGAGATCAACGCCACCGCGCCGGAATCCACCCCGGGTGCCGACGAAGACGTGCCGCAGCGCGGCGAGTGGTACCAGCAGCTATGGCATTCCATCTCCGTACCGGAACTTGCAGCGCCTGAGGACGATCCAGCGCAGAACAACGATCTGCCGACCGTGGAAGAACCTCCTGCTGGCCAATAGCCTGCCAGCAGTCCCCGAAATTTTTTAAGGAGAACCGCGTGGCGGTTTCTGAAGCCGATCTCAACACCATGGAAACCCAGCTGGGCCGCCGTCCCCGCGGAGCGGTGGAGGTGTCCTACCGCACGCCCGACGGTAAGCCCGCAGTGGTTAAGACGCTGCCCCGCTTGGACGACGGCACGCCGTTTCCCACGCTGTACTACTTGACTGATCCTCGCCTGACCGCTGAGGCTTCCCGCTTGGAAGTTGCAGGCGTGATGAAGACGATGCAGGCTCGCTTGGCGGAAGATGCGGAGCTGGCTGCCGATTACCAGGCAGCCCACGAACACTTCCTGGCAGAGCGCAATGCGATGGAGGACTTGGGCACGGATTTCTCTGGCGGTGGCATGCCGGACCGGGTGAAGTGCCTGCACGTCTTGATTGCCTATGCGCTGGCCGAAGGCCCTGATCGCGTGCGGTTGGGCACGGAAGCTGTGGCACTTGCTGCGGAGAATAACCCCAAGCTGGTGGGCACGGCTTTGCCTGCCGACTGGCCGGCGTCGGAAAGCTTGGGAACGTCCATGGAGAAAGCCAGCACGGAGGAATAATCGATGACCACTGCGCCACGCTTCGCCGCGATTGATTGCGGCACCAATTCGATTCGCTTGCTGATTGCTGAGGTTTTGCCTGATGGCAGCCTCAATGAGCTGAATCGGGACAACATCATCGTGCGCTTGGGACAGGGAGTGGACGCCACCGGCCGCTTCGCCGACGAGGCGCTGGAGCGTGTGGATGCGGCGCTTTCGACGTACGCCGACCGCATGGTTGAGTACAGCGTGCAGGACGTGATGATGGGCGCGACGTCCGCGACTAGGGATGCGGCGAACCGGGAGGAGTTCTTTGAGATTTCGAAGCGCCACCTCGGGCGCATCCGCTCTGGATTGAGTGCCGAGGTGATTACCGGCGAGCGAGAAGCGGAGCTGTCCTTCAACGGGGCGGTGACTGATCTGGGCGCGCTGGGGGACGAGGAGCGCGTATGCGTGATCGACTTGGGCGGCGGCTCCACGGAGTTTGTGGTGCGCACGGCCTCTGGCTCTGTGAACGAGTCCTATTCCGCGAATATGGGCTGCGTGCGGCTGACGGAGCGCTACCTGCACACTCAGCCACCTGCTGCTTCGGAGGTGGCCGAGGCTGAGGCGTTTGTGCAGCAGATGATGGGCGATGTGCAGGAGGCCGTGGATCTGTCTGCGGTGGATCGCGTGGTGGGTGTGGCCGGCACGATGACGACGATGAGCTCTCTGACTCTTGGGCTGACCGAGTACGATCCTGAGCGCAATCACATGTCCGAGCATTCGCTGGAGGATTTCCGCGCTACCGCCCGTGAGCTGCTTGCTCGCACGACTGAGCAGCGGATGGAACTGGGGCCAATGCACCCCGGGCGCGCTGACGTGATTGGTGGCGGCGCGATTGTGGTGGACGTTTTCACCACGCTGTTCCTAGAGCAGGGGCTGAAGTTCATCACCGTGAGCGAAAAGGATATTCTAGACGGGATCCTGGCGGAGGTCGTGCGCCGGAACGGCTAGTTTCTGGTAGCTGGCCTGCTTGTTTCGGTGACTGCGGTTGCACATGGTGGTTGCTGCAAACGGTGACGTAGGATCAACGCCCCTATAGCCCAATTGGCAGAGGCAGTGGACTTAAAATCCATTCAGTGTCGGTTCGAGTCCGACTGGGGGCACAATTTTTGGTGGGATTTCGAGAGGTCGCGAAGAAGTATCAATAGCTTGACCAGGGAAGATGAAGCGAGTCTCGGAGTATAGAGTTCTCTCGCTCCTTGTTCTACTCGACTAGTTACTAGCGCTAGCGAATGACCACATCAGGTAGAACACAATGAACTGAAACATAAAAATACCAAGTACGGTCCCCGCAGCGCCCCAACTGACGAGTTGCCCTTTGCACCGAACGAGCAGGAAAGCTCCAAGGGCAACCAAAGGGATGCCAGCGTTGATCAAGTGGAACGAAATTGCTGAACCGAAAAGCCCCGTGAAAATGGAGTCAAAAGTTCCTTGAGTAAGTCATTGGAACGCGAACCCTCCCACGAATCCCAGAATAAAACACCCAATCGCTTTAGTGGGTGAATTCATTGGGTTTCCTCATGATCTTCCTCTGCTTCGAGAATCAGCTGGAACGGAATGCTATTCAGGTCGTTGACCGGCATTTACCCCAACCGCGCCAGTAGCCCCGTCTCCACCGCTGGCCACTCGTACTTCAGGATCGAGTACACGCAGGTATCGCGCCACGTTCCATTCGGCAGCAGCGTGTGACGCCTGAGCACTCCATCCAAATGAGCCCCCAGCCGCTCGATCGCTCGCCGTGAAGGCTGATTCATGTGATGCGCGCGTAGCTCCACTCGCTCGCATCCAATCACCTCGAAAGCATGCCGCAGCATGAGCAACTTGGCTTCCGCATTCACACCCGAGCCTTGCACCGACGCACGCATCCACGTGTAGCCAATCTCAATGTTTCGGTTCGCAACGTCCGGGTCGTAATACGTCGTCATCCCAAGTACCTGCCCAGTAGATGCCGAGCGCAGAACCAGTGGGATCATCGTTCCCTCATCTAGTCGGCGCAGCCTCGTGGCAATCTCTTCGCCCATCTGCTCTGGCGACGGCACCCGCGTAAACCACAGCTTCCACAACTCGCCATCTTTCACCGCCTCCACCAACTCGTCGTGATGCTCAACGGTCAATGGCTCCAGCGTTACTCGCTCACCTTCGAGGCGAACCGGCGCAGTATAAGCAGAAGAATTCATACCTCCATCATGCACAATGGACTCCGATGCCGAACACCGCGAGTGAAAACAATCTCCCCTACACCGCAGACGTGGAGTTGACTTACCACACGGGGCTTCATCACTGGCGTAGTCGCTCACATCGTAGACGGTCTGTACATAGCTGCGGGCGCTAAAAGTTGCTTCGGCCCCAATGGTGACCTTTCCATCGTGGGGCGCTTGAACGGCGTATACAGGTAAGATATTTCAGACTGTATATGCGCGCTCCGGGGGCGGTCAGGGACGCATTTACATCTGCTGAATGTTTTTCATGGCTACCATGGTCACTACCCACCCTCACCGCAACCTTTAGGATCAATGAAATGGTTCAGAATTCGAGTTCTCAACCTGCTGCTTCACCCCAAGGCGATAAAGCACCCGGTACGCCCGGGGCTTACACCCCGCAGGTAGAGCAGCCCACCAATCCCACTACTCCACCGCAGCGACCAGAAGCCCAAGCCTCTCCTCACCCGTACTCGCCTACGGGTTGCCCGTTTCACTTCGGGTCTGGCGACGTGGACCCACGAGCTCAACAGGGCGAGTATCTGACCACAGCCCAAGGTGGCAGGCTCAGTGAGACCAGCCACTCCTTGAAAGCGGGTGAACGTGGCCCGCTCCTCATGCAAGACCATCACTTCCGCGAAAAAATCACCCACTTCGATCATGAGCGCATTCCCGAGCGCGTGGTTCACGCCCGTGGCACAGGTGCACACGGAACTTTCGTTTCCAACGGTAAAGCCTCCAAGATCTCGAAGGCTGGGGTTTTTGCAGAAGGGAAGGAAACCCCTGTTTTTGTACGCTTTTCTACCGTTCTCGGTTCCCGTGGTTCCGCTGACACCGTCCGCGATACGCGCGGATGGGGCGTGAAGTTCTACACCGACGAGGGCACGTGGGATTTTGTGGGTAACAATATCCCTGTGTTTTTCATTCAGGATGGAATTAAGTTTCCGGATGTTGTTCACGCGGCCAAGCCACATCCTGATCGGGAGATTCCCCAGGCGCAGAGCGCTCACGATACCTTCTGGGATTTCGTAGGTTTGCATACGGAGGCAACCCACCACACCTTCTGGAATATGTCAGACCGTGGAATCACCCGCTCCTACCGCACCATGGAGGGTTTCGGAGTCCACACTTTCCGAATGATCAATGATGCGGAAGAAACCACCTTGGTGAAGTTCCACTTCAAGCCACGGCTTGGCGTTCACTCGCAAGTGTGGGAGGAAGCGCAAATCACCGGTGGCATTGATCCGGACTTCCATCGCCGTGACCTGGCAGATGCCATCGAGGCTGGTGCTTTTCCACAATGGGATATGGGTGTTCAGGTTTTCCCTGATACCGAGGATCAAATGTTTGAGGGAATTGACCTGCTCGATCCGACAAAAATCGTCCCCGAGGAGTTAGCTCCTGTGGAGATCATCGGTACCTTGGAATTAAACAACAATCCAGGGAACTTTTTTGAAGAGACGGAGCAGATCGCTTTCCACCCAGGCCATTTGGTCCCAGGTATTGACGTCACGAGCGATCCCCTTTTGCAGGCACGCCTTTTCTCTTACCTCGACACCCAGATCAGCCGCTTGGGCGGTCCAAACTTCAGCCAGCTGCCTATCAACCGTCCTCACGCGCCGGTCAATGATAACCACCGTGACGGTATGTACCAGCAGGGCGCTCACGTAGGTATGGCCCCTTATAAGCCAAACAGTCTGGACGAGGGGAATCCTACGGAAGCGACAGTTTCGGAGGGTGCTCTCATCGACGTTCCTCAACCGGTGTCTGGTGCCATCACGCGGGCCAATCCCGTGTCCTTCGAGGATCACTTCTCTCAGCCTCGGATGTTCTATATCTCTCTCACCGATGTGGAGAAGCAGCACCTCATCGACGCGTTTTCCTTCGAACTCGGTAAATGCTACGAGGAGGCCATCAAGGTGCGGTACCTTGAAGTTCTGGCTCACGTGGATCAAGGGTTGACTGAGGCCGTTGCCGATAATCTTGGGCTGCCTCATCCCGAACCTCAGAGCGTGGCGGATGTAGAACCCTCCCCAGCGTTGTCTCAGCTTGGTAAGACTTGGCCCGTCGATGGCCGCCAAGTGGCTATCCTTGTGCAGCCTGGTGAGCAGTTGGAAGGAGCGGGCGAGCTACTTAATGAACTCTTTGATGCCGGGGTGGTACCCATGCTCGTCTCCACTCAGGGCGGTACATTGCCTATTGATGGTTCCGAGGTTTCAGTCTCCAGAACCTATTTCACGGCTCGTTCCACTGAATTTGATGCGGTAGTCCTGATCAGTCCTCCGGACGATCCGCAGGTGGACACTATGCTCCGCGAGTTTGATCGGCACAAAAAGGCGATCATCGTGGTTGGTAACGAGGCGGCAAGCGCCATGGGTAAGGCTCAGGTGAACGTCGATCAGCCTGGCATTGTGTCCGTGTCCTCGCCTGAGGATGCCGCCAGCCCGGTGCTGGAGCTGCTTACCCAGCACCGCGCTTGGCAGCGTTAACTCCGGTTAAGTTGTGCCGTGATGAGGTGAGGGCTGCAACTTGATCGTCCCAGTATCGTTCGCCCGTTCTTAAGACGAATCGGCATGGTGTGTGGAAAGTAGTTTCTACCTCCATAATGCACAATGGACTCTGATGCCGAACGCCCACAGCACCCGCAATCCTCGCTTCACCAAAGCCGTGGAGATGACTCACCGTGCGGCCATCCGCTCCATCGAGCGCGTCGTTGCGGAAACCGCCGAGCCCACCCCACCTGCTCATGCCCTCAAGCGCACTGCCGAACTGTTCCGCCAGGGTCCCGCCCTCGTCCTCACCGGCGCGGGCGTGTCCACCGATTCCGGCATCCCTGATTACCGCGGCCCCCACGGTTCGCTCAAGCGTCATCGCCCCATGACCTATCAGGAGTTTCGCCACGATCCTGCGGCTTCTCATCGCTATTGGGCGCGTAGTTTCGTCGGCTGGCGCACCATGCGCGAGGCGGATCCGAATCGCACGCACTTCGCCCTCGTGGAGCTGGAGCGAGCAGAGCTCATCACTGGCGTTGTCACCCAAAACGTAGACGGTCTGCACACGAGTGCGGGTGCTAGAAGTGTCGTCGACCTGCATGGCGACCTTGCCACAGTGGCCTGCTTGACCTGCGGCTACAAGGAAGACCGACGCGAACTCGACCGCCGACTCGAGGCCGCCAACCCCGGCTACATCGATTCCATCCTCGTCGACGATTCCATGGTCAATCCGGACGGCGACGTCACCCTGCCCGAGTCCGTGGTCGCACGCTTTGTGATGCCTGGTTGCGCGCGTTGCGGCTCGTCGTTGTTGAAGCCGGACGTGGTATATTTCGGTGAGTCGGTGCCTTCCACGCGCAGGCGACAGGCCGTTTCTCTTCTCGACGCCAGCTCCTTCCTCCTCGTCGCCGGATCCTCGCTGGCTGTGATGAGCGGCTTCAAGTTTGTGCTGGACGCTCGGCGCGCCGGCAAGCCCGTGGTGGTGATCAACGGGGGACCGGGCCGGGCCGATGCGCGCGTGGACGTACTGTGGCGGACCGACGTGGCCAACGCGTTTGATGCGCTGCTCGATGAGCTGGAGCTTTAAGTGGCTAACTCACCGTCGGCAACCGAGATTCGAACTTCTCCTTGCCGATTACGCCACGCTGATGCGTGCCGACGCTGATCGTGTTGTACGAATCCCGAGCGCTGATCTCAAAAGTCACTGCCCGCTTTTCTACGGCGATGACCTTCACCTCAATGGTGACGGTGTCGCCGGGCATGGTGGGCGCTTGGTGGGAGAAGTTCACGTGCGTTCCCAGCGAGATTTCGCCCTCGTCGAGGTGATCACGGATGGCTTCCATGCAGGCCCACTCGATGATGCCAACCATGTACCCAGTCGCAAGCACCTCGGGCATGGCGGTGAAGTCCGACGCCTCGGGCAGTAGATTCGGCACCGTCCGATTCCCCGGAACCACGTAGGTCATGGTGTGCTCGATGCCGGTGGTGAGTGAGTCCTTCACGGTCGTCTCCTTAGTGTGAACTGTGGCTCAGCGTGGGTGGGGTGGTGGTGCTGAGCCGTTCATTAGAGTGTATGTCGGTGGGGTGGAGGTGCGGCGCAGTTTGGGAAATCGACGAAGTGCCTACCTAGCTTGTTGGTTGCGAACCTCCTGCGCACGTAGCAACTCTTCGCGCAGTTGCTCATCCACTGCATAGATGTAGAGCCCGTGAACACCGCGGGTGAGAAGCACATTGATCTCATTTCGCAGCAGCTCATCCGAGACCACGACCTTGCGCCCATCCGCCAGGGTGCGTCGGTTCGTCGCATTCTTGTTCTTGCTCGCCTTTGCGTCGACGACAACCTTGCCATCTCGCCACTTCACCGAAGGTCCTAGGATGACCCCTGCGTAGTTTAGATCGGATCCTTGGATAGTGAACGTCGATCCAACCTCATTGATGGTGTGTTCTTGCTCAGCCCAAGAAAGCCCCTTGACCTTGCGCTTCTCGGATCCTGTAAGCCGAGTTTCGGTGTTCCACGGCAGCTTGAAGTCGCCGACTTCTACGTTCCATGTTTCTCCGTTTGTCCCTTTGGGAGTGCTGGAGTAGGCCCAGTCAAATGTCGCAAGGACTCGAGACAAGCCCTGATCAGTCTTGTCGCTCTTGGCCTTGACGGATTCCCACATCTTGGTCGGGTCATCAAAAATCCGCAGGTCGTATTTGTTGTCCGCGGGGATGGGGCTGATGTCGCCATTGTCCACGAGGTCGCGAACCCACTGCACGGTCTCGGGCTTAGCTTCCATCCGCATTTGATTCGTCAGATGAATGGAAGCAGCGGCTCGTTCTCTGAGCTTTTCGAATTCATGCTCTTCCCAGTATTGATTCGCCGCCATGATCTGACTCTTGTCGAAAACCACGACCACCACACGGGCTCTGTCTAAGAGGTCGAGCAATTGATTCTTGCCACGGTAGCTCTGCTTACCTTGGGTCCACAGGAGGTGAGCCTCGTCGACGAGCACTACGTCTGCGATTTCAGCGCCACTTTCGACCGTCGGTTTGTCATTGATGAACCTTGTGGGCTTGCTTACCCTCGTTTCTTCCTTATCCAATACGCCGAGCCGACGGGCGATATTTTTGTAGATCGTGACTTGCTCATCGTGGTTGACCAGCATGTAGGCGTCGAGGTCTTGGTAAGCGAACAGGTCGTCTTCGTTGTTTTCATTTTGGAAGAGCTCGAAGAACAGGCTGCTCAGCAATACGGTTTTACCGGCGCCAGCGTCACCAGAAATGACGATTAGTTGCCCGCGCTTACCGATTGCGAGAGCCTCTTGAATCGCACTAAGAATTTCATGTTTGGCGAGGAGCTGCTGTTCGGAGAGCTTGTGAAATGGAGACGCTTTAAATAGAGCTGAATCGCGGACAATTGATTCAGCGGGAAAGAGCTTCTTGTTTTTGGAACGCAGGCCTTTCCACACGTGGGTGAAGATTTCGTCGAATTCTTCCCGCGTGTAGTAATCCAGCTGTTGGTTCGTCCGCCGATTGTTGAGATGCTTTACGGCGTTCACGCCGAGCATGTAGGTCATCAACCTGTTTTCGATATCCAGGGTTAGTGACTTGTTGAAATGCTCATGGCCAATGATGAACATCTTCGCTGTCTCTGAGCGGGCTAGTCCGAGCCAATCTTCCCGAGACTTCGTATCTACCGTGAGATGTTGACTAGTGCGCGCCTCAATGTTGGAAGTCTCTCCGATGTACACCGAGTATTCCGGCTCAGGATTTCGACTTTTTGGTTGGTCGTGCACCACGTAAACGGTGGGGAAGCGGAACAGAACTTGGTGCTCTCGGCTCCCCTTTGTGTCCTGACGCTCTGCAAACTCCGTCTTAAGCCGCTTGAGGTCTTCTTTCGAATACTCAACCTCATGGATGTAGGGAGTGAGTCTGCTCATGACACCAGTTTCTGCGTATTGCTAACAACTCTAGGGAAGTTTAGTCGTAGCTAACGCGCCTTCCATGAGGCTGGGGACGTAAGTTCTTCTCTGTTCGATTTTTCCACTGTGGTTGTCCCGGCCGTAAGCAAACATGTCTCTTGTCAAGGCACAGATCACCTCCCCCATGAATGAAGGCCAGCATGCAGCGTCCATCCAGCTACGCAGTAATCGATCTCGAAACCACCGGATTTGGCTCCAGCGACCGAGTCATTGAGATAGGCGTGATCTTGCTCGATCACAACTGCGAGGTGCAAAAGACCTGGGAGACGTTGGTCCAGCCGCACCGGGATGTTCCCAACACCTTTGTCCACCACTTGTCGGCGTCGGATCTGGTAGCCGCGCCAACGTTTGCGGACATCGCCGGGGAACTGGCCACGCTCCTGCACGGCCGCACGATGGTGGCGCACAACGCGAGCTTTGAAGTGCGGTTCCTTACCCGCGAGTTCGGACGGCTCGGGGTTGCGCTGCCTCCGTACGGAACGTGGGTGTTGGACACAATGGTGCTGTTCGGACAGGCCTTTCCACAGCACAAGCGGTCCCTAGGTGAAGCGTTGCGGGTGACGGGAATCTCCAATGAACGTCCGCACACCGCGCTGGCCGATGCAGCGGCGACGGCAGAGTTGCTGGCATACCTCTACGCGTCGGATTCGGACGCGCCCCTGCGAGGAGCGCCGCTGAAAATGCCTGCTCACGAGTACGCGCAGAGCCGCCCTGTGATTCCTCGTGGTCATACGGAGCCCCAGGGTGAGAGCGCCGATGAATGGCTGAGTCGGTTGGCCACGAACTTGCCTGCAGCAGGGGAAAGCAATGCGGAAAAGTACAAGACAGTGTTGCGGGCCGCTCTCGCCGACAAGAAGTTGGTGAAGTCAGAGATCAAGCAGCTGGAGAAGCAGGCCGCGAAGGACGGCATTCCACACGGTGATCTTCTCCTCATTCACGAGGAGTTCGTGCGTCAGCTTGCTATTGAAGCGTGGTTGGACGGGATCATTACCGACGACGAACGCCACACCCTGACCACTCTCGGCACGCAACTAGGAATGTCTCAAGAGTTCGTCGATGCGCTACTCGCCAGCCCGCAGCAGGGGGAATACGAACTGCGCCTGACTCTCGAGCCCGGCGATCGCATCACCTTCACAGGCCAGATGGACCTTCCCCGCGAAGAGTGGGAAGAGCGCGCACGGGCGCTGGGATTCGACGTAGGCGGAGTGACCAAGAAGTCCAAGGTGCTGGTTTCCTCCAACCCAGACTCAGAAAGCGGCAAGGCCAAGAAAGCCCGTGACCTTTCTGTGCCGATCATTGGCGAGAAGGAGTTTGCGCAGCTAGTTAACGCATTTACCGGCGCCATGGAGGAGCCGGAACCTACGCTCTCCGTCAGCAGTCCGCAGACAGAGCAGCGGGAACCCGACAGCGTATTGAGCGCACTTTTCCCATGGCTGGGTGATCTGACCAAAGACCCCATGGAGATCGCTCAGCTGTGGGCCCTCAACCATCGTTCCGCTGCGCTTGCCGAGTTATCGCCTGTCTTGGAGCCCAGCACCAAGCCGGAGATCGATACCACCTCCTCGGTGGAGCTGAAGTGGATGTCCCGATTCCCCGAGCCACTATCCGCCAGCGTGCTGGATCTCCAAGACATCAAGGGCGTAGGCGAATACCGGCTGCTCAACATGGTGGAAAAGGCAGTGCTCAGCGCCTTTGACGCGGACCTCGATCTTCTTGTCCCAGAATGGGAAGGCAACATCACGGACTTCTACGCCGATGACGAAACCTTCGAGTCTTCGGACTTCCTCCAAGGCGGCACAGCGCAACACGCAACCATTCCGGAGGACGAAGTCCTATTGTTTATGGGTTGGGCGGAATTGGCTGGGGTTGGCGTCGGAAATCAACCGGACGCACTGAAAGAACGCACCGCCAACCTGCAAGAATCGCTGGATTCACGCGATCCCGTGCGCTACCTGTTCAACCAAGCCGTGGCACAGCTTGTCGATGCCGCAGGCGACGATGAGCGCAAGTTGGCGATCATTGAGCGACGGTGGCTGGGCCAGCAGACGTTGGATGAGCTCGGCAGCGCTTTCGGGATCACTCGCGAGCGAATTCGCCAGATTGAGAGGAACCTCGTCCAAGATTGCGAAGGGAACTGCGACCTGTTTGACGAGGTCGTTGAACTGATTGCCGAGCGCATCAACCCGCTGGTTCGAGTAGAAGACCTCATCGAGGAAATCCCTGCGCTCGTGGACCGTCCTGCCGCGTTTGATGCGACCTTTAACGACATTTTCGAGCAGATCAACGGCCAATGGTTCGTTCACAATGGTTGGGCAATGCAGCCGGACTTCCTTACCCAGTTCGACGCCGCACTCGAGGCACACGCAGATAACAACGGCGTGGCACGATTAGCTGACATTGCCTATGAACTGGGGATCAGCGCTGATCAGGTAGAGGAATTCCTGGTTCGTGAAGAATCCACGAGCCGCCTGATCATCGGTGATTGCGTGGCCATTAACGCGGGAAGCCATCAAGATCGTGCTGTCGCTGTGCTGGCAATCCACGAGAAGCCGATGACCGTGGACGAGATCTTTGAGGTGCTGGGCTCCGGAAATGGGCGTTCGGCCAGCAACCAATACGCTGTGGATCCACGGATGATCAAGGTGAGTCTCAACAAGTGGGCGCTGGCTGAGTGGGGAATGGAGGAGTATCGCACCATCACCGACTGGCTGGGGCGACGCGTGGATGCGGGCACTGAGCTTGTGGAACTTGAAGGCGTGGAGCTGGAAGAAGGTGAGATCTCCGGTGTGAAACTTGAGGATCTGTTCGCGGAAGCGGAACGCCTGGAGATCTCGCAGAACTCGATCCGAGCCTATTCCGCAGGTGCCGAGTTTCAGATTATTGACGGCGTGGTGATTCGCCGCGTCGAAGAGCAAAGTGACCGATACGCGCGCAGTATCGAGGAAACTAGGGACATGGTGATGCGCGACGGGGAGTGGCATCTGCTGATGGACGTGAATTCTGATCATTTGCGTGGCAGTGGCTTCGCGGTGGGAAGCGGAATTGCCAACTTCTACGACGTCCCACCGAAAGGCGAATGCGCTCTGGATTCGCGATTGGGTACTCAATACGTGCGTGTCAACGGCTTGGGGCAAACCCAAGTGTCCACGATGAAGCGGTTCCTCGATGATCTGGGCGTCAATGTTGGTGACCGAGTGTTTTTGAAGTTCGGCGAGGACAAGACATTTGAAGTGTCACTCGCGCCAGGTTCCGAACCGGATGCCACCGGCGTTGCCGCAATCTATGACGCCCTGGGGATCGCCCTCGATGACCTGGACGCAGACGCGTCAATCGAAGACCAGCTTGCTCCAGTCAATGAAGCGCTGGGTCTGCGGCCCAATGCGCCGCGGCGCCGTACCGTCGCAATGTTCAATCACCGCAGGCAGGAAGGGTTGGCAAATCTCGTGCAAGCCCTATAGCGAGAAATCGCCGTCTCGCTCCCAAGTACACTCAAACCATTCTCCTGTCGTTGCATGAGCATGAAGTAGGTTCTTGTGGAAATTCTGATCGGCATCGTTGCCCTGATCTTCGTCAGCATCGTCATGGTAGCCATCGGCGAACGCCTCGGTCTACCGTGGCCCACTTTGCTGACCGTGGTGATCGCGGGCGCCATCTTCGTGCCAGGGCTCCCCAGCCTGGACGTGCCCAGCGACATGATCCTGCCGATTTTCCTCCCACCCCTGCTGTGGGCACTCGCGCGCCGTACCAGCTGGGCGGTCATTCGCTCCCAGCTTTCGACGGTGATCAGCCTGTCCGTGCTCCTTGTCGTCGCCACAATCGCCGCCGTGACCGGCACCTTGATGCTGATGTACCCCACCCTGGGCGTGGCTGCCGCCGTGGTCATCGGTGCGGCGCTGGCCCCACCAGACCCCGTGGCTGTGGACGCCGTCGCCGAGACCACCGTGGTTCCCCGCCGCCTCACGTCCGCGCTGCAGATGGAAGGTCTTTTTAATGACGCCGCCTCCATCGTCGCTTTTCACGTCGCCCTCGTGGCTCTTCTCGCTGGCGGCGATTTGTCCATCGCGCAGGGGGTGTGGGACTTTGTGGTTTCCGTTGCTGTGGCCGTGCTGATCGGTGTGTTGGGTGGGCTGGGGGCGGCGAAGATGTCCAACATGATGGATTCCACCACAGCGCGCACCGCGTTTAGCTGGATTGTTCCATTCGCGGTGTACATCGTTGCCGAAGAACTTTATGCGTCTGGCGTGATTGCCATCGTTATTGCAGCCGTGGAGATGAATTCCCGATTGAACATCGGTGCCGAAGATAGGCTGTCCGGCCAGGTATTTTGGGAGACGGTGGAGATGGTATTCACCGGTCTGGCCTTTGGACTGATCGGCCTGACTGTCCGCGATGCGATCCACGAAGTGGGCACTGACCTGTGGCACGCCGTGTACGTGGGGTTGATCGTGTCCCTAGTACTGATTGCCGTGCGTTTCTGCTGGATGTTCGGGTTCTACAAGGTCAACAAGCACAAGACGCGCAGGGACATCGCCCCACTGCGCATGAAGGAAGTAGTGGTGCTGACCTGGGGTGGCATGCGTGGGCTGGTGAGCCTGGCGCTGATCCTGTCTATCCCTGGTGGCGCATTGACCAATGCGCATGAAGTCTCCGTTATCGCACTGATGGTGCTGCTGTGCACCATGGTGATCCCCGGCATGACGTTGCCGTGGCTGCTGAACAAGCTGGACCTCGCGCAAGGACCAGACGCCCTCGATGATCAGGCTCGGGAGGCACTGATTGCGCGCGGACATCGGGCTGCATTGAAGGAACTCTATCGACATGCCAATGACCTGTCGCCACAATTTGTGGCCTCGATTGAACACTGGTTGACAGAGGAAGCCGATGCGCGCATGGATGCCTCGGCGTCTCTTGAGGCTTTTCGCCGGGCAAAGGCGAAAAAGGCGCTGGTTGCAGAAGGGGAAATCACACTGGATGAGGATGGTCAGCCAGTGGACGCCCGTTGCGAGCGTCTAGTTGGGGAACGCGTGGAGGGCACTGGCGATACCCTGTTGCGCGATGCGGAGGTCGACGTGGATGTATCCGAACTAATTTCTGAACGAATGGCCTATGCCTCGCAAATGCGGGTCAAGGCCACCGAAATTAGGAAGGTTGCCCTGGAGGCTGCGCAGTCCACCGTGCTTGCCGCGCGGCACGAGCCGGGGCAGGATCCCGCGATCGTTGACCAGGTTCTTCGGGATATCGACCGCATGCTGATCGCAGCGACGGCGCAGCGCTAGCGTTCGGGCTATCTCCACCGTTTGATGGCAGGTTGTTAATCGAACAACTGTTCTAAATATAACGCGTTTCTGAGATATTTATCCTGCCCGTTCGTATAGTCATGTGTGAACATTTTTTCGATGCGTTGATCACCAACACACACGATCATTTACACAAGGGGCTTGGTTGTTATGGGGGAGTTGTTTTTCGACGCCTGCGCGCCGGACGATCCACTATCCATTCACTACATGAACACTAATCGCGCTGACTTCGCGGCCTGGCGTTCGGTGCTGCCGGATCCTGTTCTTGACGATGTGGGGGTGCATTCCTGCCGGGTGGCCTCGCGTTTGGGGACCTCGGAGACGTTAGCGAGGCAGAACTTTGATGCGCTGTTGATGTTGCATTCGTTTCCGCAGTTGGCGGCGTTGATTGAGCAGATGGCGCACATTGACTTGTGGCGGTTGCGAGCTATTGAGCGGGCGGTGATTGGCGTGGAAGAAGAGGCGCTGGAGGCGGTGGACCGGGAGATTACGCGCTACCTCACGCCGCGATATGCGGGGCAGCATTTGCCGGGGGCGACGGCGATTCGTAATCGGGTGCGCAAGATTGTGTTGCAGCATGATCCGGAGGCGGCGGAGCGGGATGAGGATGAGTCGCGCCGGAGTTTAGGGTTCACGCCAACCAGCGGCGGTGGAGCCAAGATGATGGGCTACCTGCCCGCGGATGAGGCCAAGACGGTGCACGATTCTCTCAGGGCCATCGCGCGCAAGCACGACTGTTCGTTGGTGGATGCGCTGATTAAACTGGTGCACGAGAAAGTGGATGTTCGCGTGGTGCTCAACATCTATTCCAATGCGAGTGTGGGAGCGAATGCAGATCCGGACTACATGGATGGTGCCGGTCCGCTGTCTCCTGAGGCTGCCGCACGTCAGGCAGTGAATGTCACGAGCATCCGCAATCTACGCGAAGGCATTGCTGAGCAGATTGTGGATGCCTACGTGGTGCCTGCTGCCATGGCCGCTTACGTGCGGGGTCGCGACGGAACGTGTCGCGGACCTGGCTGTTCGATACCTGCCGCCAACTGCGATATTGACCACCGGATCCCCTTTGATCAGGGAGGTTTGACCACTCCGGCAAACTTGCACACCCTCTGTCGTACCTGCCACAACCGCAAGACGGACGGCGTGATGAAAGTGATCATGGACGCTCAAGGCGCTGATCACTGGATCTTCCCCGACGGAACCGTGGTGGTCACGCTGCCGGACGGTTCGATCGTGTGGCCAGGCAAGCGGATGATGGACGGTCGGTGGTGTCAGAACTGGGAGGAACGTATGATGCAGCGGCGAGCATTGCGTCGAGAAGAAAACCGACGGGAACACCAAGAACCGCGAGAAAGGAGCATCGCTTAAGGCCTGCTAGGCGATCGTGATGCCTCGGCTGTTCAGGATTTCGGTCGCGCGGGTGGGGTAGTCCGTGATCAGGCCGTCTACGCCAGTGTCGATGATGCGGTTGATGTCATTGGACTCGTTGACGGTCCAAGGGATGACCTGGATGCCGTGCTGGTGCGCCCACTGCACATTTTGCTGGTTGACCATCTTGAAGTTGGGGGACAGGACGTTGGCTCCCAGCTGCTCGGCGGCTGCCACAACATCGCCATGGACATCGTCATAGTTGATCGGCTTGATCCACACGGAGTTAGCCTTCCATGTGGTCTCGTCGTAAAGCGCAACGATGTCCAGCTCAGGGGCGGCCTGGTGAGCCAGCGGAAGCGAGCGCCAATCAAAGGACTGGATGGCGGAGCGGTCCACGGCGTTGTTCTGCTGGATCACGGGGACGATGACGTTCACGAACTCCTCGGGAGTCGCGGAGTCCTCACGGTTTTCGGCTTCGATCTTGGTTTCAATGTTGAAGCGGACCTGGGGATCAGCGGCAGCGATGTCGAAGACGTCCTGCAACTGCAGCAACTTGTTTCCCTCGACAGGCTCGGCGTCTGGGAAGCCGGAGAGCTTCTTGTCGCAGTTGAGGGTCTGCAACTGGTCCCAGTTCAGCTCGTGCACCAGCTTGCCCACGTAAGGGAACTCGGGATCGTTGGCCGTGGCGGTTTCGTTGGGATCGTCCACCATCGCCGGAGAGAACATGCCGATCGGGGTGGAATCTCTCACGTGGATCACCCGCGCGCAGTTCATCGTGTCCTGCTCGTCACCGGCGGCGGTTTCGGTTGTTGGTGCCGGAGCGGTGGGGCGTTCGCTCGGGTCCAATTCCATGGCGGGGGCGGCGGACGAGGTTGGCGTCGAACCAACGATCGCAGGCACCGCACCTACAGACGCCACCTTTGCCAGGATCACCGCCGCACCGGCGCCCACCAGGGGGGAAGGGGCGTTCGTTTTGTGTCCGACGCCATGCTCGAACCGGCTCAACGATCCCATCTTTCCGAATAGGATCCTCTACCCAGCTCCAACTAACAGCCGCGAGCAAAACAGAGACGACGACCGCGATCAAGGACGCCCAGAATCGGTGCTGCTCCAGCCACGATGGCGGCATGAACGCGATCACACGGGCATGTGCCACAGATAGATGCCGTAGGCACGCTCGCGCAACGTGGAGCCCAAGTCCTGCTTGCGCAGCGAGGCCGTAACAATCAGCACGGAAACCAACGTATGGATCACGGCAGGCAGTAGGCGGCGGAATCGGCGCAGCCAGAACGTGGACAAGCCGAGGTTGCCGTTCCTGTCCCACGAACGCATCAGGTTGGCCGTGATCAGATAACCGGCGAGCGTGAAAACCCGCCCACGCCCAGTAGGCCGCCCACAAAACCTGGGACGTTGAGGTGGTACAAAATCACCACGGCAACGTCGATTGTTCGCAGGCCATCGAGGCCAGAAACATAGCGGTGACGGGCAATAACGGGACGAGGCATAACTGGCGGGATTCCTTCATTGCGCGAGAGTTACCTAGATAGCGTGCTCCTCGCGCCCATCAATCCAGAAACAACATGCCCAATCGGGGGAGATCAGTCACGAGGGTCGTCAGGCAGGGCCTTGACTCGCTCCAATTCAGTCTCGGCGTCCACGGGAGCAGATGGCCACTCCAGGTCCATTTTCTGTAGCGTGTCCAGCAAAACCAGCTGGACGACCAGGCGCGCGTAGTCCTTGTTATCGCTAGGCACCACGAACCACGGTGACTCGTCCGTGGCGGTGCGCTGGATCGCGATCTCATAAGCGCGCTGGTAGTCCTCCCACTTCAGGCGCGCTTCGATATCGGACGGGTCGTACTTCCAGTGCTTCTCCGGCTTCTCCAGCCGCTCGATGAGGTTTTCCTTTTGGAACTCCGGCGAGATGTGCAGCATGAACTTCAGCACCCGCGTGCCCTGCTCCGCCAGCTCCTTCTCGAACTCGGCGATGTCCGTGTAACGCTGCTCGATGACCTCCGGCGTAGCGATTTCCTCCACGCGTTGGATCAGCACGTCCTCGTAGTGCGAGCGGTCAAAAATGCCGATCATCCCTGGTTCCGGAAGCTGCTTGCGGACGCGCCAGAGGAAATCGTGCTGCTGTTCCGCCTCAGTTGGTTTTCCAAAGGAGGCTAGCCGGATTCCTTGCGGGTCCAGCGCTCTATACAGCGCTTTGACCGCGCCGCCCTTGCCTGAAGTGTCCATTCCTTGCAGCACGATCAGCACGCTGCCTGGGTTGGTGCCGGCGCGGTGGTTGGCGAACAGACGCTCCTGCAGATCTTCCAGCTCGTCCTTGATGTCGTCCTGGGACTTGTCGAGTCGCTTGTCCAGCTTGTCCCCGGAGCCTTTCAACCCTGGTGTGGAGGCTGGGTCGATGTCCGCGAGGCGGATATCGGCTCCTACTTGCAGTTTGAGTGCATCTTCGATGGTCAGTGTGCTCATGGGGCACAAGCTTAGCGGGCTACCGGGACACGCTTCGTGTATATGCTGGAATGCATGAGCAGTGTTGAACTTCGTAGTTGGAACGCGTTGGAGTCTGGCGTCGACGAAACATACGCCAGCCCGCTGCCCGGTGAACCCGCCGCCACTGACGACAAATACAGTGGCGGCGTGGTTGCGATTTGCGCTGGTAGCCCGGCGTTTCCTGGGGCCGGAGTGTTATGTACGACGGCAGCAACGCGCACCACCAGCTCCATGGTTCGCTACATCGGTGACTCTTCGGCTGCTATCGCGGCGAACCCGGAAGTGGTGGGGCACCATGATGTGGATAGTGCCGGACGGGCGCAGGCGTGGGTGATTGGTCCAGGCCGAGGGACGGACGATTCCGCGGCCGCGGAGCTCCGGACGGTGCTAGAGCGTGACGAGCCAGTGGTGGTGGACGCGGACGCGCTGACGCTGCTAGCACAGCGTGCCGACCTTCGTGAGTTGGTGCGGACCAGGGGATGCACGGTGCTGACTCCACATGCCGGGGAATGCGAGCGTTTGGCGGAGGCCGAATCAGTGGAGCAGCACGACCGAGTGGAGACTGCATGTCAGTTGGCCCGCGCACTGAACTGCACCCTGCTCCTCAAGGGGCGCGAGACGATCATCGCTGAAGGGGAGCACGCGCACGTTATCGACGCGGGCTCGTCCTGGGGAGCGACTGCCGGTTCTGGTGATGTGCTGGCCGGAATTATTGGTGCGCTGATTGCTCGGCCGGGGCAAGCCGGGGGCTTGCGGGAAGCAACCACCGCGGTGTTAATCCACTCCGTTGCCGCACATCTGTCCGCCCGGACAGAGTTCGGGTTGGCTCCAACCAGCGCCTCTCGCATCGCTGAAGCCATCCCCGCAGCAATGGCGAAGTTAGGTACAACGGACGTATGAGAAATCAACAGGCATCCACCCATCCACGCATCGCTTTCATCACCGGAGCCTCCCGTGGCCTCGGCAAAGCCATCGCGGAAGAGCTGAGCAAGGACCACCACATCATCGTGGGAGGGTCCAGTGACACCGCTGCAGAAGTGGCGCAGCAACTGCCCAGCGCGGAGCCGTTCATCGCAGACCTGGCGGACCTCCACGCCGTGCGGGAGCAAGTAGACGCACTGGGGCTGGAGCAGGTCGATGTTCTGGTCCATGCCGCCGGCGTGACGGCGCACAAGGCCACCACGGAAACGACCGCGGACGAGTGGCAGCGAGCCTTCGACGTCAACTTCTTCGCCGTCGCCGAGCTCACCCGCCTGCTGCTTCCCGCGCTGCAGGCCACGCGCGGCACGCTGGTGGCCATGAATTCCGGCGCAGGCAACCACTCGGGCGCTGGCTACGGCCCCTACGCCACCACCAAGCACGCGCTTAAGGCCTACACCGACGCGCTCCGGGATGAGCAGCGGGATGCGATCCGCGTTACTTCCATCCACCCCGGCAAGGCAGATTCCGATATGCAGCGGGAAATCCAAGCCCAGCGTGGCAACGAATACGACGCAGACGAGTTCATCAAGCCCGAGTCCATCGCCCAAGCAGTGCGCGTGGCCGTGGACTTAGGCGATGACTCCGTGATCGAGGAGCTGGTGATCCGCCCAGCTAACGGGAAGTAGCGCGCGAAACGAAGATCGCGGTTCCGGGAAACACGGATCCGCGCAGCTCAGACCACTGACCCCACGCGGGTGTGCCCGGCCTCCACTCCGGTTCCACTACGTCTTCGAGCAGTAAGCCGGCGGCAGCGTGGGCGCGGATCCAATCGCCGACGGTGTGGTGATACTCCGCATACGTGCGCTCGCCGTCCTCGGCGAATTCCTCATACACGCTCTGAAAATACGGAACCTGGGCCAGCAGGCCGATGGGCCCCGGATCGTCGGGGAAGACCCACGCCATGGGGTGATTGCTGGCCAGCACGCAGCGGCCACCGGGCTTGAGTACGCGCCAAACCTCTCGCAAAGCACCCGGGAGATCCGCGAGGAAGGGGAGGGCGCCGAAGGAGGAGAAGGTGGCGTCGAAACTCTGCGAAACAAACGGCAACGCCGCCGCATCAGATTGCACGGCGAACACCGCGGAACGGTCAGACCGGCTCAGCATGCCGCGAGAAATGTCCTGCGCGATGGCGATACCGCCGTGCGCGGCGACCCAAGCGGAACACGGGGCAGTGCCAGCGCCGAGCTCGAGGATGCGCTTGCCACGGACATCGCCCAACAAGTGGGCTTGATCCTCGGTGAGGCGCTCGGGGCACCAGTGGAAATCATCTAAGTAATCGGCGTGCTCGGAGACGTACCGAGCAGCGTCCGAATCCCAGTGAGCCCGGCTGACCCGGGCATCGGCGTGCTCCACTAAGGCAGCAGGCGCAGGGTCTTGCCCAACAGCATCGCGCGGCTCATGATGCGGGAGTACGCCTTGCGGCTCAGCGACTCAGGGCCGCGCATGGACATGCCGCGCTGCTCCGTGACGTTCTGACCAGCGGTGTACCTCAGCAGGCCGGAATCACCGTGGCGGTTGGACATGCCGGATTCCTTCATGCCGCCCGACGGTGCACCGATGGCGGTCCATGCTGCGGCGTAGCCATCGTTGATGCCCACGGAACCGGCGGCGATCTTCGGAGCGACATCCCAACCGGTGGATGGATCGGCCCAGACGGAAGCGTTCAAGCCATAAGGGGTGTCATTGGCCAGCTTCACAGCTTCCTGCAGGTCAGAGACAGGCTGGACGTAGACGACGGGGCCGAAGACCTCGTCGTTGAGCAGACGAGCATCCTCGGGAACGTCCGTGAGAATGGTGGGCTCGTAGAAGTAAGGTCCCAAGTCAGGGCGAGCCTTGCCGCCCGCGGCGATGGTGGCACCCTTCTCACGGGCATCCTCCACGAACTCGTCCACGGTCTTGAGCTGATCCGCGCTGGCCAGGGAACCGACCTGCGTCTCCCAATCAAAGCCGGGACCGATGGACTGCGCCTTGGTGCGCTCCACGAACTTGGTGAGGAACTCCTCGTAGCTGTCCTGCTCCACGTAGATGCGCTCCGCGGACACACACAGCTGGCCGGTGTTGGAGAAGCAGGCCTCCACGGCGCCGCGAGCGGACTTTTCCATGTCTGCATCGCTAGCCACGATCAGTGGGTTCTTGCCGCCCAATTCTGCGGAGAAGCCAACCAGGCGACGGCCCATGGTCTCGCCCAGCAGCTTGCCGGTCTTTGTGGAACCGGTGAACATCAGGTAATCGCACTGCTCAGCGATGGCGGAACCCACCACGCGGCCAGAGCCGGTGGTCAGCTGCACCAGGTTGCGGGGCAGGCCTGCCTCGAAGAGCAGTTTGAATACCAGCAGGGAGGTAAACGGGGTGGAGGAGTCCGGCTTGGAGACCACGGCGTTGCCGGCCAGCAGGGCTGGGATGGCATCGGAGATGCCCAAGGTCAGAGGGTAGTTCCACGGGGAGATTTGTCCGACCACGCCCAGCGGGTGGCGGTACTCGCGTGGCTTAGCCAGCACGGGCACGGCGGTGCGGCGGGACTTCGGAGACATGAGCTTTTCCACGCGGCCGGCGTAGTAGCGAGCGTTGTTGGCTACGTCGAGGATTTCATCGAAGGCGCCGGTGCGGTTCTTGCCGGATTCCAGCTGCACCATGTCTGCCAGGAGCTCGCGGTTCTTGAGCACGGAATCGTGGAAGCGCATAAAGATGCGCTTGCGCTCGGAAAACGGCACGTGCACCCAAGACTGCTGGGCGCGACGTGCAGCACGGAAGGCCTTGTTGACGAGCTCCTCATCGCCGGAGCCTACCCAGCCGATGGTCTCGCCGGTCATCGGAGCTTCGATGACGAGGTTGTAACCGTTTTCATCCAGGGTGCCGAAGCGAGCGTTGGCAGTGAGGTCACGCAGTTCCTGCGCGAGGTCGGTAGGAAGCGGTCCAAGTTCCAGTCGCTGAGGTGTCATGTTTCCGAATACTAGCGAAATCATCTGACCTGTGGACACGAGAGTGCAAAACTACTAAAGATATTTGGAAAAATGTTGCCCATAGGGAACTAATCGTGACGCTGATGCGTTTACCATGTGACACTTGGAGTTCTAGAACCACTAGAAATCAACAAAAGCGCACAATTGGAGTGAATGTCACATGAATCGTTCCACGAACCCGGTGATGGGATCCCTGGCCAAGCAAGGCCAGCACCCATTTGCTGAGTCCAACCAGCAGCAGGGTGGCCAGCAGGGCCAGAACCCCTACGGCACCATGGGCAACCTGGCGACCGCGCAGGGTGGTGCGCAGAGCGCTGCTTACCACCAGGGCATGCAGAACGCTGCGAACTACGGAAATGCGGGCACCTCTGATCGCCCCATGACCGTTGATGACGTGGTGGCTAAGACCGGCATCACGCTGGGCATCATCGTGGTCATGGCCGTAGTGAACTACTTCCTGTCCGTTACCTCCCCGGACATCGGCATGATCCTGACCGTGGTGGGCGCTATCGGTGGCTTCGTCACCGTGCTGGTCTCCACCTTCGGTAAGAAGTACGGTTCCGCTGCCGTCACCATTATTTACGCCCTGTTCGAAGGACTCTTCGTGGGTGGCATCAGCTTCATGTTCGCCAACGTCACCGTTTCCGGTGCGGATGCGGGCGCGCTGATTGGCCAGGCAGTCCTCGGCACCATCGGCGTGTTCGTGGGCATGCTGTTCGTCTACAAGACCGGCGCTATCCGCGTGACCCCGAAGTTCACCCGCTTCATGGTGGGCGCACTGATCGGCGTACTAGTGCTGGCACTGGGCAACCTGGTCTTCGGCCTGTTCACCGGCGAAGCTGGCCCACTGCGCGATGGCGGCCCACTGGCTATCATCTTCTCCCTCGTCTGCATCGGCCTGGCCGCCTTCAGCTTCCTGCTGGACTTTGACCAGGCAGACCGCTTGGTGCGCGCCGGAGCTCCATCCAAGATGGCATGGGGTGTGGCCCTTGGCCTGGCCGTCACCCTGGTCTGGCTGTACATCGAAATCCTGCGTCTGCTGAGCTACCTGCAGAGGGACTAACACCTTAGACAACAACAAAGCCCTGCCCTAGAAGAAAATCTAGGGCAGGGCTTTTGTTGTCGAAAAAGAAAGACCTACTGCTGGTCGCGAGGAACGTCCAGATCCGGATCGTAAGGCTCAGCGGAGATCAGCGTGACCTTCACCTCATTGCCGTTAGGGGTCTGGTACGTACGAGACTCGCCGTTCTTGGCGCCCACGATCGCGGCACCCAGAGGGGCATCGGTGGAGTAGGTCTCCAAATCAGGGTTAGAACTCTCCAGGCCGCGGGTACCCAGCAGGAAGGTTTCCTTGTCGTCCTCGTCATCGTCGTAGTAGACGTGCAAAACGGAACCGACCTGAGCCACGCCGGACTCCTTGGGAGCCTCGCCGATCGTGGCGCTGTCCAGCAGCTCCTCGAGGTAGACGATGCGAGCTTCTTCCTGCCCCTGCTGCTCACGAGCAGCGTGGTAGCCGCCGTTCTCCTTCAGATCGCCTTCTTCGCGACGCTCGTTGATCTCCGCAGCCAATGCGGGACGGTTCTCCTTCAGGGAGACGAGCTCTTCGTTCAGGCGGTCGTAAGCTTCCTGCGTGAGCCAGCGTGTCTGGTCATCAGCCATGGTGCGTACACATCCTTATGTTGCGTTATTTATCAATGCGGCACGACAGTGTAGCTGTTTCGCCGCTTCGAGTCCGAGCCAGTCTAGCATTCCGGCGGACGCTGGCTGCTTAGTTGTCGCCGCTGGTTTCCAGATGCGGCGGGATGGTGGTGGAGCAGCCGTAGACCTTGGCGGCGTGTGCGCGCTCGCGGGTCTGGATGTCCAAGGCCATGCGGGTGATTGCGTCCCCGCCGGCAGGTAAGAAGACTTCCCGACGCCCAACTTCATCCTTCGAATAGTTCAGCGCAGTGACAATGCAATATGCGGCTTGGGAAGGATCGTCGCGGGAAATATCGATCTGGCTGGTGATCTTGGAATCGGACATGATCCGGCCATCGGTTTCCACAGCGGTGACGGACGCCTCGCTGGTGCGGGTGACCATGGAGAAAATATAAATACCGGCGGCGATGATCATGGCGACAAAGACCACTACGAGAATTTTGCCCGTGAAGTTGGAGTTACGGGATTGTCCATAACGGTCTTTCAGCACAGGGGTATCAACGGTATTCATGATGAAACCCATCGTATAGCACCGTCTGGCAGGGGAGTACATTGTGTAACAGTCCCAAGAACCTCAGGAGGGCTACGTTCCCGTGGCACAAGAAAACCAGCACCGCATTCTTGCCATTCACGCACACCCGGATGACGAATCGAGCAAGGGCGCGGCCACCATGGCCCGCTATGCCGACGAAGGTCACCGGGTGCGCGTGCTGACGTGTACCGGTGGCGAGCGCGGGGACATCCTGAACCCCAACATCCTGCACGTCGATGACATGATCGGCACCCGCCAGCAGGAAATGGCCCAGGCAGCAGAAATCCTGGGCGTGGAGCACGAGTGGCTGGGATACGTCGATTCCGGGCTGCCAGAAGGTGACCCGCTTCCGCCCTTGCCCGAAGGCTGCTTCGCGTTGCAGAACACCGAAGAGGCTACTGCTGCGGTGGTCAAAACCATCCGTGAGTTCAAGCCTGACGTCGTCGTCACATACGACGAAAACGGCGGGTACCCGCACCCAGACCACATCAAGGTGCACGCGGTCTCGGTGCGCGCATGGGATGCGGCCGCAGACCCAAAATTCCACCCAGAACTGGGCGAACCGTGGGAGATCAAGAAGCTCTACTACACGCACGGATTCGTAAGCAGGCGCTTCGAGCTGCTGGAACAGGAGCTGGAAACCGCGCTGGAGCAATCCAGCGGCTCGGAGATCCCTCGCGATGCCTTGGACCGGATCTCCTTGTGGCGCAAGATGCCGGACATCTTCCCGCGAGTAACCACGCGAGTGAAGGTGGGCGACTACTTCGAACGTCGCAACGATGCACTGCGGGCGCACGCCACCCAGGTGGATCCCGACGGCCCGTTTTTCATCACCACGCCGGAGATGGAGCGCAAGGTGTGGCCGACCGAAGAATTCGAACTGGCGAAGTCTCGCGTGGAGACACAAATTCCCGAGACTGACTTGTTTGCAGGGCTATAAACGGAGCACACTAGGACTATGAACACCCACTCCTTGATCATCGCGCAGAGCCAAATCAACGAAGGTCCCATGGGGCCAGAGTTCGGCAAGGCCGCGCCCATCGGCCTGTTCGTGATCTTGGCGCTGCTTTTGGTGGTGCTGACGTTGGGCTTCTTGATGAACAAGCGGGTGCGTCGATTGGAGCGCCGTCGAGCATTTGCGGACGCGCACGGCATCGACCTGTTCGATACCGAGCGCCTGGATCAGGCCATGGCGGAGGCCGGGTACGACGAGACCGCCAAGGGCGGCTCCATGTTTGCCCGCACCGAGGTGCCACAGACCGATGATCGCTTCCAGCCGTCCTCCGGCATCGCCACCGGTCCCGCTGCCATCGATGCAGAGGCGCGCCGGGCACACGGGGACTCGAACGCCGACGAGCGCTAGACTCGACGGCGTGAACAGCATCCCGAAGATTCTCTATCCCGCATACGAGTCGCAGCTTGCGCGCTCGTTGCGGGATAAGCCGAGCCCGAGCCACATCGCCATCATGGCGGATGGCAACCGGCGATGGGCGCGGGAAAACGGTTTTACGGATGTCTCGCACGGTCACCGCGTGGGGGCGCAGAAGATCGCCGAGCTGTGTAACTGGTGCGATGAGCTGGGTATTGAAACCGTCACGATCTACCTACTGAGCACGGAAAACCTCAAGCGTGCCGCCGAAGAGCTGGACCTTTTGTGCACGATCATCGGGGACGTGGCCGAGGAGTTGGCCAACGATGCTGCTGGCTTCCGCGTGCACGCCGTGGGGCATTTGGAGTTGCTTCCCAACAGCCTCACCAAGCGCCTTCGCGCCAACGAGGAAGCCACCGCGGGGCACACCGGTGTTCGTGTAAACATCGCCGTGGGTTACGGGGGCAGGCAGGAGATTATCGACGCCGTCAAGACGCTCGTCGACGAGCTCGCTGAAGAGGGCGTGCCGGCCACGGAGATGGCGTCGCGCATCACGGCCGATGCGTTGGGTGATCACCTGTACACTTCTGGTCAGCCGGATCCGGATCTGGTGATCCGCACCAGCGGCGAGCAGCGGCTCAGCGGCTTTCTGCTCTGGCAGTCCGCGTACTCGGAGATCTTTTTCACGGATACCTACTGGCCGGCGTTCCGCCGCGTGGACTTCTTGCGCGCTCTGCGCTCCTATAGTGAGCGCCACCGCCGCTTTGGGCTATAAACGCTAGAGCTTGCGCATGCGCACGGTCTGTACGGCGTGATCCGGACCTTTACGCAGCACCAGTGAGGCCCGCACCTTGGTGGGCAGGATGTTTTCCGTGAGGTTGGGGAGGTTGACGTTCTGCCAAATTTCGTGGGCGACCACCGTGGCTTCTTCGTCCGAGAGGTCAGCGAAGTGGTGGAAGTGCGCGTTGGGATCTTTGAACGCGGTGTTCTTGAGCCGCAGGAAGCGGTCGATGTACCAGTCCTCGATATCCTCGCGACGGGCATCCACGTACACGGAGAAGTCGAAGAGGTCGCTGACCATCAGCGTGGGGCCGGTTTGCAGCACGTTGAGGCCTTCCACGATGAGGATGTCCGGCTGATCCACGGTGATCGACTTGTCTTTGATCCGGTCGTAGGCCTCGTGGGAGTAAATGGGTGCCTGAACGTTGCGGGCACCGGACTTCACTTGGGTGACGAAGCGCAGCAGATCTGCTTGGTCGTAGCTTTCAGGGAAACCCTTGCGGTGCATGAGGCGACGGGCCTCAAGTTCCTTGGTGGGGTAGAGGAAGCCATCGGTGGTGATCAAATCCACTCGAGGGCTAGACTCCCACCGTTGCAGCAGCACTTGCAGCACGCGGGCGGTGGTGGACTTACCCACGGCCACGGAGCCACATACGCCGATGATGTAGGGCACCTTGGAATCTTTTTCTTCCAAGAAGGTGGCGGAGGCCTCATTGAGCATGCGATGTGCCTCGACGCGTAGGTTAATCAGGCGGGAGAGAGGCAGGTAGATCTCTGAGACTTCCTCGAGGTCGATCTCGTCGCCGATACCGCGGAGCTGCTCCAGCTCATCTTCTGTGAGCACCTGGGGCATGGACTTGCGAAGTTTCTGCCACTGGCTGCGCTTGAGCTCAATGTAGGGGCTGGCCGTAGGCAGGTTTTGATCCGTCGGCACCGGTGCGGGACGCGTCATACAAACCATTGTGCACCCTCTTTAAGTGGTAGATGAAATTCAGATGGCTTAGTGGCTGTCCGCACCGTGGCTATCATAGGACTAACGCGCGTAATGCAACCTACGAAAGGCCGGATCACATGACGGATCAACACCAGCACAACATGCCGCTTGGAGAGCTCGACCCAGAGGTGGCACAGGCCATCGCTGGAGAACTGGGCCGTCAGCGGGACACCCTGGAAATGATCGCCTCGGAGAACTTCGTTCCTCGTGCGGTGCTGCAGGCTCAGGGCTCGGTGTTGACCAACAAGTACGCAGAGGGTTACCCCGGCCGCCGCTACTACGGTGGTTGCGAGTTCGCTGACGTGGTGGAAGATCTGGCCCGGGATCGTGCCAAGGAGGTCTTCGGCGCAGAGTTCGCCAACGTGCAGCCTCACGCTGGTGCGCAGGCTAACGCCGCTGTGCTGATGGCCCTGGCCAACCCCGGCGACAAGATCATGGGCCTGTCCCTGGCTCACGGCGGTCACTTGACTCACGGCATGCACTTGAACTTCTCCGGCAAGCTCTTCGAGGTTGCTGCATACGAGGTTAATCCGGACACGATGCGCCTGGATATGGATCAGATCCGAGAGCAGGCCATCAAGGAAAAGCCGCAGGTTCTGATCGCGGGTTGGTCCGCGTACCCTCGCCACCAGGACTTCGCTGCGTTCCGTTCTATTGCCGATGAGGTGGGAGCCAAGCTATGGGTGGACATGGCGCACTTCGCTGGTCTGGTGGCCGCTGGTCTGCACCCTTCTCCAGTACCTCACGCTGACGTGGTTTCCACCACCGTGCACAAGACGCTGGGCGGCCCGCGCTCTGGTCTGATCTTGGCGAAGCAGGAGTGGGCCAAGAAGCTCAACTCCGCTGTGTTCCCTGGTCAGCAGGGTGGACCTCTCATGCACGCTGTAGCTGCCAAGGCTGTGGCCATGAAGGTGGCACAGACAGAGGAGTTCAAGGATCGTCAGCAGCGCACCATCGAGGGCGCGCAGATCCTGGCGGAGCGCTTGAATGCCGAGGACACACAGGCCGCTGGTGTGCAGGTTCTGACCGGTGGCACGGACGTGCACCTGGTGCTGGTGGATCTGCGCAACTCCAAGCTGGATGGTCAGCAGGGCGAGGATCTGTTGCACGAGGTGGGCATCACCGTTAACCGCAACGCCGTTCCTTTCGACCCTCGTCCGCCGATGGTCACCTCCGGCCTGCGCATCGGTGCCTCCGCGCTGGCCTCACGTGGCCTGGATGCTGCTGCCTTCACCGAGGTTGCAGACATCATCGCGCTGGCTCTGACCGGCGGAGCTGATGTGGCTGACCTGAAGGTTCGAGTGAGCAAGGTCGCTAACGATTTCCCACTGTACGACGGTCTCGAGGACTGGAAGCTGGTGTAACAATGTCTCCTCGCCGCGCACTGGTCATCGTGGACGTGCAGAAGGATTTTGTGGACGGATCTTTGGGTACCGCTCGTGGTGCCGAGGTGGCCGCCGCCATTTCCTCTTTCCTTTCCTCCGACGCCAACAAGTACGCACACATAGTGGGCACCTTGGATTGGCACGTGGATCCGGCCGGGCACTTCGTCGCAGCTGGTGAGCAGCCGGATTATTCGGAGACGTGGCCGGTGCACTGCGTGGCGGGCACAGAAGGCGCTACGACGTATCCGGCGCTGGATACCTCCGCGATTGAAGCGTGGTTCCGCAAGGGAGAATTCACCCCGGCATATTCCGGGTTTGAAGGGCATTTAGCTCCAGCGTTCGCGGAGGCTGATTGGCTGAAGGTGGAGCGCAAGACGATCGGGCTGGAGCAGTGGCTGCAAGACCGGAAGGTCTCTCACGTGGACGTGGTGGGTATTGCCACGGACTTCTGCGTGAAGGCCACCGCGCTGGATTCCCAGTACGCTGGATTCCATACGACGGTGATCGAGCAGCTGTGCGCTCCTGTCAGTGATGAGGGCGCGCAAGAGGCTTTCGCCGAGCTGCGCGCCGCGGGTGTGCTGATCAGTTAGTTCCCAGCGCGGTAAGTTGGAAGGCATGAATGATCAACTTGTTCTCGTGGAAGACGCACACGGCGTCCGTTTCATCACCATCAATCGTCCGGACGCGTTCAACTCCTTGAACCGCGATCTGCGCCTGGCCTTGCTGGATGCATTCCAGCAGGCCGTAGAGGATTCCCGCGAGCCAGGCCGCCCCGTGCGAGCTGTGGTCTTACGCGCCGCCGGCAAGGCGTTCTGCTCTGGCCAGGATCTCAAGGAACAGCTGCAGGATACGAAGACGGGCACGGGCACGGAAAAGGTCGTCGAAGAGTACAACCCGATGGTTGCCGCTCTGCTGGAGATCCCTGTTCCCACCATCGCCGCCATCCAAGGGCCTGCGGCAGGTGCAGGGTGGGGCATCGCGATGGCTTGCGACTTCCGCTTCATGACGTCCGCTGCTTCGTTCAAGGGCGCTTTCACTGGTGTGGGACTGGCCGCGGATTCCGGCCTGTCACAAACATTGGTGGACACGGTAGGACGCTCCCGTGCTCTGCAGCTGCTGTTGATGGATCAGAAGATCTCCGCCGAAGAAGCGCTGCAGATGCAGCTGGTGCAGTCCGTGGTGGATCCAGCGGAACTGGAAGACGTGGTCACGCAGTTCGCGGGCAAGTTGGCGATGGGACCGACTGCGTCGTACAAGGAAATGAAGGCCCTGGTCAAGCGGGCCGTAACGGTCAACCAGGCCGCTGCCGCTGAGGCCGAGGCGCAGAAAAGACTCTTTCATACAAGGGATCACTCGGAAGCTGTTTCAGCTTTCGTAGAAAAACGCCGCCCCCATTTCCACGGAAAATAGAAGCGGCGATGCTCTGCCCACGCAATGTGGGTTGAGTTAAATCTAGTCGCGACGAGCGTCAGTCGGGACGTTCTTCTTGTCGCCCTTAGCCATACGCCGCGCGATGATCTCGATCATGATCTCGTTGGGGCCACCGTAGATCGGTTGAACTCGGGAATCGAGATAGTGGGTAGCGATTGGATACTCCAACATGAAGCCGTAGCCACCGTGCATCTGAAGGGCTTGGTTTACCACCTTAATTTGCAACTCGGTCGTCTGATACTTGACCATCGCACCGGTGATTTCGTCCAGCTTCCCTCTAACCTTCTCCATGATGCACGCGTCAACGAAGGACTGAGCACTTTGAATTTCGGTCGCCATTTTGGCAAGTTCCCAGCCATACGCCTGATGGTCAATGAGGCGCTTACCGAAGGTCTTTCGATCCTGGCTGTGTTGGAAAACGAGGTCGAACGCACGGCGGGAAGTCGCAATCGAACCCACGGCGATTGACAAGCGCTCTTGTGCCAGGTTGGTGCGAAGGTAACCGAAGGCAGCACCTTCTTCGCCCAGAAGGTTTTCCTTGGGCACGCGCACATCCTCGAAAGAAAGCTCAGCAGTGTCTTGAGACTTCAGACCTACCTTCTTCAGAGGGCCGGCCTGGGTGTAGCCGTCCATTCCCTTTTCGAGAATGAGGATCGAAACACCGCCGCGACCAGCTTCAGGGTTGGTGACAGCAACGACGAGTGTGAAATCTGCCTGGACACCGTTGGAGATGAAGGTCTTGGCTCCGTTGAGGATGAAATCGCCGTTGTCATCTTTGCGCGCAACGGATCGGATTCCGGCCAGGTCAGCACCGGCACCTGGCTCGGTCATTGCGAGCGCGCCGATTTTGTCGCCCGCAATCAGCGGCGCTAGAAATCGACGCTTTTGTTCGTCATTGCCAAATCGATCGAGGTAGGGGATGACCAAATCGTTCACGGTTTGGATGCCTACGATGACGGATCCGGAGTCAGCTTCGGCGAGTTCCTCGGAAACGATTGCGTTGAAGCGGTAGTCGTTGGCCATGCCGCCGCCGCCGAACTCCTCCGGTGCCATGATGCCCAGCAGGCCCATGTCGCCTGCCTTCTTGAACATCTCACGGTCGCAGTAGCCCTGCTCGTGCCAGCGGTCGACGTTTGGCTTGATTTCGGCATTGACGAAATCGCGCACCGTCTCGCGGAACATGTTGTGTTCTTCTTCGAAAATTTCGCGTGGCAGGTAATTCTTCATAGCTCCCTCTTACTGTTCAAGGAATGTGGCGGATGAGGACAAATCAAGTTCAGTGTGATCTGTGCCTCGCATTAGTTATAACCATAGTACTTCGCTGGGCAATTTTCTAGAAATCTAATAAAACAACATTCGTGTTGCGGAAATATTGACAACCGAAGTGAGGTCTGGCTAACCTACATAATGTGTCACAGGCTAGTCACCTGAGATGCACTGCAGTTGTGGAATAGCCACTCGTTTCCCAGACCTCTTCTCCTGGGCAACTCGGCATCCCACGGAGTTTCATACCGCACCGTGGCGCGAGCCGAACGTGGCGAAGTGTCCAGAGAGTCACTGTGTGGATTCGTCACCCGCACAGCCGGACGCTTCAACAATGAATGGCACGGTTTCAGGCTCGTCACCCGAAACTTGCACGAAAGACCGCCCCCGAGCCGTTGTGGCCGAGGGCGGTTTTTCTTTGCCTTACCTATAGAATGATGCTGTTGCAGCCTCGTGCCCCAGGGGAAGCCGGTCCAAATCCGGCGCTGACTCCGCAACGGTAGGTTCTCACTCACCTGAGGACGAGCCCGAATGCCTGGGGCAACCCGAGGAGCGGCTCACGAACTGTCGGGACATACAGTTTCGTCTGAGCCCCGCAGTTGCCTTACCCCCTAGGTAGGGCCAGCCTGCGGGATTCTTATCGCAAACATTCCCGAGGTTCACTCCATGATCACTGAACTTGAGGACTGACTCGCGATGAATACCCGCTCCCACGCCCGCCGAATTGCCGCCACCGCTGGAGCCGCAGGCCTGCTCACCGCCAGTGCACTGACCACCGGAACCTTTCTTCCATTAGCCGCCGCAGAGCCTTCCACCTGCGCAGATAATGAAGTCACGGTGGTCGTTGAAGGAGAAGGACAGGGCTGCGCTCCCGGCGGTGTCACCGGCTGGGAAGCTCTGGAAAAAGCAGGCTTTAGCGTCACCCCAGTAGAGCAGTTCGATGGCCTCGTCTGCCAGATCAACCAAAAGCCCGTCAACGCGGACTGCAGCAAGGCGCCAGAAATGGATGCTTACTGGGGTTACTACAGCGCCCCACTCGGCGGAGAATGGAACTTCAGCCAAAAGGGCGCCAATGAGCAGATCGCGGAAGCAGGAAAGGCCGAAGGTTGGGCCTTCGGCAACGGTGCCAAGCCATCCGCCGTGCCAACCAAGTCTGAACAGGGCGCAGCAGGCGAGCAGGACTCCGCCTCGAATGAGGCAGAGTCTGCGTCGGAAGAAAACAACAATGCTTGGACTCCGATTCTCGGCGCACTGCTAGTGCTGGCAGCGGGCGCGGGCGGCTACTTCTTCTACAAGCGATCAGAGCGGAAGCACTAGTCACCAGTGACCTCGAGGGAACTCAACCCGTGGGCGTGGTGGACGTGGGCTCTGGGCATCGCCGCCGCAGCGAGCCTCATCACCAACCCACTGGCGGTTGCCCTGGTCTATGCAGTGCTGTGCCTCGTCGTCGCAGAGCGGCGCAGTAACTCCCCGTGGGCCAAGGCCTTTGGGATGTACCTCTGGGTCGCGGGATTTATCGTCATTTTCCGCATCAGCATGTACGTAGTGGTGGGGGCCAAGCGGGGAGAAGTCAGCCTGTTTCACCTTCCCGGCGTGCACATGCCTGAATGGGCAGCGGGCATTAACCTGCTTGGCACGGTATATGCGGAAGGGTTGACGCAAGCAGGGCTCGACGGCCTGCGCCTTGGGGCGATCATCGTGGCATGTGGCGCGGCGAATAGTGTCGCCAACCCTAAACAGATGGTCAGGTCCCTACCAGCAGCACTGGGCGAAGTTGGCACCGCCATGGTGATAGCCCTGTCCTTGGCCCCGCAGCTGGCGGAATCCGTGGTGCGAGTCCGCCAGGCACGTGAATTGCGCGGCGATGACTCCACCGGGCTGCGCAACGTACCGAGTCTGATTGTTCCGGTCCTCCAAGATGCGCTGGACGGCGCACTGAAACTGGCTAGCAGCATGGACGCGCGAGGCTATGGCAGGAGAGCAATGGTGAGTGCCCGCAGGCGCAGAGTGAATGCCACCGCGTCTTTCGTAGGACTATCTGCGTTGTGCATCGGCGCCTATCTGCTGTTGGGGGCGGAGGTATCGCCCCTGCTCAACTTGGGCGTGCTGGCAGGCGGGTGTGTGCTGGTGCTCGTGGCACTCAAGTTGCAAGGTCAGCGCACCATCACCACCCGTTATCGACGCCAACCCTGGCGATTCCCAGAATGGATCACCGCTTCCAGCGGAATCCTCGTGCTGGGCGCTGTGCTCGTCACGCAAGCCACTGATCCGCTATCGCTGCGGATGCCCAACTTTCCGCTGGCGGTCCCCGGGGTGCCGTGGCTAGTACTCGGCGCATTAGTCGTGGCAGTCGCGCCGGCCTTTCTGACTCCACGGCAGCCCATAGCGCAGCGCAGCACCCGAATTCTGCAGGAGGCTCAGACATGAGTGAACATTCCCGAGTTGCTCCGGACGCGGCGGTTCCGATTCGGCCACCGTGGTCGACAGAACCTGTCGTCGAAATGAAACACGTCACCATCAGCTACGCGCAAAGTGCCCCCGTCCTGCGCGACGTGAACCTGTCACTGGAGGAGGGTGAGATCCTGCTGGTCGTCGGGCGCACTGGCTCGGGAAAGTCCACGCTGTTGAATGCGATGACTGGGGCGATGCCCCATTCCACCGGTGGCACTCTGGCGGGACACGTGACAATAGTTGGGCGCGATACCCGCAATTTCCCTCCGCGCTTGCTCGCCGATGCAGTCGGTACTGTTGGCCAGGATCCCCGCGCCACTTTTGTGACGGACACTGTGGAAGAAGAGCTTGCGTATGGAATGGAGCAGATCGGGCTTCCACCGGCCGTGATGCGACGTCGAGTGGAGAAGATCATGGATCTACTGGGCATCGCAGAGTTGCGCGATCTGCCGCTGCGCACGTTATCGGGAGGCGAGCAGCAGCGCGTGGCGATGGGCGCGGTATTGACCTCTAACCCCGCGCTCATTGTCATGGACGAGCCTACCAGCGCCCTGGATCCCAACGCTGCGGATAACGTCCTGTCCATCATCCAACACCTCGCCCACGAAATGGGCACCACGGTGGTACTTGCCGAGCATCGCATTGAGCGAGTGTTGCAGTACGTGGATCGAGTAGCGCACGTGGATGCGACCGGTGCGGTGCACGTGGGGAGCCCGGCCGAGATCATGCAGTATGCAGAGGTTGCGCCACCGGTGGTGGAGCTGGGTCGGTGGGCTGATTGGTCGCCGTTGCCGCTGTCGGTTCGCGATGCGCGCAGGGCGGGAGTTTCTCTACGACGCCAACTCCATACTGCAGCGGATTCTCGCCCAGAACCCGGTAGGGAAACTACAGGTGAGGTGCTGCTGAACGCGCACTCGGTGTCAGTGGAGTTTCCAGGTATCCGGGCGGTGCACAATGTCGACCTCCAGTTGCGGGCCGGTGAGGTCACTGCGCTGATGGGACGCAACGGATGTGGAAAATCCACGCTTCTGTGGGCGTTACAGGGGACAGGGAAGCGCACCGCCGGGATAGTTCAGGTGCGCGGCGGAGTGGATCCGTCAACGGTGAAGCCCGCGCAGCGCCGGCAGGAAGTGGGGCTGGTGCCACAATTTCCTTCAGACTTGCTTTACCGTGCCACGATTGGCGAAGAACTGCAGGTCAGTGATCAGGAAGCGGGCGTGCCGGAAGGAAGCACACGGGAAATTCTCCAGCGGATTGCTCCGGGGATAACACACGATATTCACCCCGGCGATCTCTCGGAAGGGCAACGACTGTCCGTAGCTTTGGCCATCCAGCTCGCCGCGCAACCCCGAGTGCTCCTCTGTGATGAACCAACCCGCGGGCTGGATTGTAAGGGCAAGGAGGCACTGGCGGCGTCGGTGAAACACTTGCGCGATCTCGGACACGCAGTGGTCATTGCCACCCACGACGTGGAGTTCGCTGCACTGTGCGCGGATCGAGTAGTGGAGATGGCTCGAGGAGAGATCGTGGCCCAGGGGCCAGCACGGGAGATTCTGGCCAGTTCGTTGGCATATGCGCCGCAAGTAGCAAAGGTGACCGCGGGGTTGCATCACGATTCCCAGTGGCTGACCGTCAGTGATGTCCGCAAAGCCTTGGAGACGCGATGAAAGAGAAGCCGGCTATTGTGTTGCGCGGAAAGTCCATGGTGTTTCTGGGCATCGTGGCGCTCGCGAGCGTGGTGCTGTTCGCCTGGCCGCTGTTCGCTCAGCCTGGGGCTTTGGCGGGAAATGACGGAACCGCGCCTCTGTACTTTGCCGTGCTCATTCCGTTGATCTTGGCGCTGGTTCTGGCTGAGATTAGCGAGGACGGCTTCGATATCAAGGCCATAGCGATGCTGGGAGTGCTGTCTGCGGCGGTCGCTGCGGTGCGTCCGCTAGGTGCGGGAAGCGCAGGATTTGAAACGGTCTTTGTGGTCTTGATCTTAGGCGGCCGCGTGTTTGGGCCAGCCTTTGGGTTCGTCCTAGGATGCGCCGGAATGTTCGCATCAGCACTGCTCACCGGGGGAATAGGGCCGTGGCTGCCCTACCAAATGCTCGCCAGTGCGTGGGTAGCGCTCGGAGCGGGAGTGTTGCCGCAATTCAGAGGCAAAGCCGAAGTTGGCCTGCTGTTGGCCTACGGCACTGCAGCGTCACTACTCTATGGGCTTGCCCTGAACTTGAGTTTCTGGCCATTCACTCTGGGTGCGGGCACAGAGATCAGTTTTCAGCCAGGGGCGGGCATCGCGGACAATCTGCATCGATTCCTGCTGTTTACCCTTGCTACGTCACTGGGTTGGGACATCGGTAGGGCCGTGTTCACCGCGCTGCTTCTAGCGATCGCCGCACCCGCCGTGCTGGGAGTATTGCGCCGTGCCGCGCGCCGAGCGGCGTTTGCCGAGCCCGTGCGCTTTGCAGAAGTGGAGCAGCGCTAGTTTTTCTGCGCCTGCTGCTGGCGTTCGCGCTCTTCAGCCAGCTGCTTGCGGGATTCCCGCAGCCACTCGGGCTGGTCCTCCAGCAGGGTCTTGATCTGCGCGGTGGTCATAGAGTCATCCACGTTGTGCTTCTTCAGTGCGGTGATGGTGATGCCCAGTTTGCGGGCCACCTCGGGGCGTGGGTGCGGGCCTTCCCGGCGCAGCGTCTCCAGCCACTCCGGCGGATTGTTCTGCAGCTCCACGAACTGCTCGTGGGTCAGCGCGGATTCTTGAAATTCCTGCGGCGCGGCGGGCAGGTGAATGCCCAGCTTCTTGGCGGCCGTTAGGGGCTTCATGGGCGGTCCGGATTTAGGGTTTTGAGAGCTCACACCGGCCATCCTATCGCCGGAGCCTACAATGATCACCATGGCTTCCCAGTTTCTTCGCGTCGTGTTCAGCCCCGGTGTTCAGCCGGACAAGTGGTTTGGGCGCTTTGACGAGCGCGTTCCGTGGTGGCGGGTAGCTGGAGCCCAAGCCGACGATCCTTTGAAGTATATCCGGGCAGCAGCTGCCGATGTGGCTTTGGTGCGGGTGGGAGCTGCTGGCGTCGATAAAAACACATTCCACATCGTGGATCTTTACGACGAACAGTTAGGCGTGGCGGCGCCGAAGGAGCACCCCATCAAGGTGATGGATCGCGTGCGGTACGCGGAGCTGGACGGCGAGATGGAGATGTATTCCACGCCGGCCGATGGCGAGGTGGACGTGGCTGCAGTGCGCGAGGCGTTGGGCGTGGTCGCGGCGAATGTTGGTGTGGCGATTGCGCCGCGTCCGTTGTTGCGTGCGATCAATGCGCGGGGAGTGGTGCATCGTGATCTTTTCGACGCCAAGGATGTGGGCTCGACCCGCGTTGCCGCTGTGTGGCTGCGGGATTCCGATTCGGACGTGATTCAGGACTTCGTGGGCATTTGCCGAGGCCGAAAGGCTGATAGTTCGCGGCAGAACGCGAAATCGCGGAAACGGAAGTAGCCTTCAACGTCTAGTAAACCCTTGGGCAAATTAACGCAGAGTTCAACTTTCACTCATGTAATTTACATAGTGAGTTCTTAGCGTTGAGGCCATGGACACCACACCACAACTGACTGCCACGCGGCAGCCTGACAATGCCTTTGGCACCACCGCCCACACGGACGTGGACCGCACAACCTCCTCAGAGATCGACGTGAGGACCTACGTGCTGGACACGTCCGTTTTGCTTTCCGACCCCTTTGCTCTGCAGAAGTTCGCCGAACACCGCGTCATCCTGCCCGTGGTGGTGATCAGCGAGCTGGAGGGTAAGCGTCACCACCCAGAGCTCGGCTGGTTCGCACGCCAGGCGCTGCGGCTGCTGGAAGACCTGCGCAACGAGCACGGCCGCCTGGATCTGCCGTCCGTGGTCAACGAAGAACAAGGCACGGTGCAGGTGGAACTCAACCACGTGGACCAGTCGGTGCTGCCCTCCGGGCTACGCGGCTCGGAGAATGATCACCGGATCTTGGCGTGCGCGTTGAATCTGCGCGCGGAGGGACATGACGTCACCCTGGTTACCAAGGATGTGCCACTGCGCGTTAAGGCTGGTTCCGTGGGGCTGGATGCAGACGAATACAAGGCACAGGACGTGGTGCTGACCGGGTACAACGGCATGGCACGGGCAGAGGTGCCCAGCACGATCATCGACAGCCTGTACGCCAATGGGGAAGCGGATCTGACCGGAATCCAGACTATCGAGGGAGTGGATATCGACGAGCTTCCCGTGCACTGCGGCATGCAGCTGACTGCCGGGAGCCAGTCCGCGCTGGGACGCGTCGTGGGAGATGGCCTGGTGGATCAGGTTCCATCTGACCTAGAAGCCTTCGGCATTCGTGGACGCAGCTCTCAGCAGCGCGTGGCTCTGGACCTGCTGCTGGATGAAAACATCGGCATCGTGTCGCTGGGCGGAAGTGCCGGTACCGGTAAGTCTGCGCTGGCGCTGTGTGCTGGTTTGGAGGCCGTCATGGAACGCGGTCTGCACAAGCGCATCGTGGTGTTCCGCCCGCTGTACGCGGTGGGTGGCCAGGATCTGGGCTACCTGCCGGGCAGCGAATCAGACAAGATGAACCCATGGGCGCAGGCGGTGTTCGACACCCTGGAGGGAGTGGTCAGCGATAACGTCATCGACGAGGTTATCCACCGCGAGTTGCTGGAAGTTCTCCCGCTGACTCACATCCGCGGACGCAGCCTGAACGATAGCTACGTGATCGTAGACGAAGCTCAGTCTTTGGAGCGCAACGTCTTGTTGACGGTTCTGTCCCGCCTGGGTCGGAATTCTCGCGTGGTGCTGACCCACGACGTGGCACAGCGTGACAACCTCCGCGTGGGCCGTCACGATGGCATTCAAGCCGTCATTGAGAAGCTCAAGGGTAATCCACTGTTTGCCCATGTGACGCTGACCCGCTCCGAGCGTTCGGAAATCGCCGAGCTGGTGACGAACCTGCTGGAAAACGGGTAGGCCACGCGAGCAGGGCAAATGCGATGTGCGGGATTGTGAATACGTTCGCCGGTAGAGAAAACTTGGCACAACCGTGGAGGGATAAGGCAAAATCATGCCTATGACTTCCGCTGAGAATGTTGTCATTGACATCCGCCCAATGACGGAAAACGACTATCCCCAGGTCAAGGACATCCTGCAAAAAGGGATGGACACCGGTGAAGCGACGTATGAACGCGTCGCACCGGACTGGGATGGCTTTACCGCTCACCGCATCATGGACTTGGCATTCGTAGCTGAAGAGAAAAATGTCGAAGGCGAACCCGAGATCCTCGGATGGGTCACTGCCTCTCCGATCGGTCACCGCGCAGTGTTCAGCGGAGTGATTGAAGACTCGATCTACGTTGCCAACCGCGCCGCAGGCAAGGGCGTGGCGGGCAAGATGCTGGATCGCCTCCTGGAGGAAGCAGTCAAGCAGGGATACTGGGGGATGCATTCCAGTGTGTTCCCCGAAAATGTGGGATCCATCAAACTCCACGAGTCTCGTAAGTTCACCCAAGTAGGAGAGTTCCACAAAATGGGCTACATGGAGCACGGCTCCAAGGCCGGACAGTGGCGAGGCGTGGTCATGCTGGAGCGGATCCTCGACGGAGGACCCGCAGACCGCGGAGTTAGTCCAGAGTCTCCTTCAGCTTCTCCGGCCTAACAAAGCAGACCACCAGAGCGCTGAAGATCGCCAGCGGGGCAAGAGAACCCAAGATGGGGACCAGCGCATCGTTGTAGCTGTTGATGATGACCTCACGCAGCGCTTCCGGTGCCTGGTGCACCAGCGCCGGTGTCATGGAATCTGCGCCGCCGGAGAAGTTGTTCGCCCACGCCGCGTCGGCAGGGCTGAGCTTGGACAGAGCTTCCGGCAGCTTCGTTCGCAAGGACTCGGACACGCGGTGCATGAACAGCGAGCCCACCACCGAGGCACCGACCGCGCCGCCGATCTGGCGGAAGAAGTTGTTCGACGACGTAGCCGTGCCCACCATCTTGATGGGGAACGTGTTCTGCACGATCAACAGCAGCGTCTGCATAGACATGCCCAGGCCCAAGCCCATCACGGTCTCCACCAGGCCCAAGTGCACCAGCGTGTCATCAGCCTTCATCTGGCCCAGCAACAGCAAGCCACCAGCCATGATGATCATGCCGAACACAGGGAACCACTTGTAGCTACCCGTGCGAGTCACAATCTGGCCCACCACGATGGACGTCAGAATCATGCCCGCCATCATCGGAATCATCATTAAGCCCGCCTTAGTGGGGCTCAAGTTGTGCACCATCTGGATGTAGGTAGGCAAGTAGCTCAGCGTGCCGAACATGCCCACGCCCAGCACGATGCCCGCCAGTACCGTCAACGCGAAGTTGCGCGCCTTGAACAGCCACATCGGGATCAGCGGATTAGGGTGCTTCAATTCGATGAATACAAAGAGCACACCGGCGATGATGGTGGTGGCGATGAGTCCCAAGATTACCGGATCAGACCAGGCGTAATCCCTTCCACCCCACGTCACCGTCAAAATCAGTGCAGAAGTGGAGATGACCATCGCGACGGTTCCGAAGATATCGTGACGGGAATCAGTATGGCGTCGAGGTAACTTTAACACCACCGCAGCGATGACCAGCGTAATAAGACCCAGAGGAACGTTGAACCACAACGCCCAACGCCAACCCGGGCCATCCGTAAAGAAACCACCCAACAGTGGACCCAGCACCGAGCTAATGCCAAAGACAGCACCCATCACGCCCATGTACTTACCGCGCTGACGGGCTGGAACCACGTCGGCGATGATGGCCTGCGAGAGCACCATCAAACCGCCACCTCCGAGGCCCTGGATGCCACGGGCGAGAATCATCATGCCCATGTTCTGGGCCAGAGCACCCACCACGGACCCGACCAAGAACAGGACGATCGCGGCGAGGAACAGCGGTTTGCGACCGATCTGGTCGCCCAACTTGCCGTAAACCGGCATGCCCACCGTCATCGTGAGCATGAAAATAGTAATGACCCAGCTCATCTGAGCTGCGCCGCCGAGCTCACCCACCAGTGTGGGAAGCGCGGTAGAGAAAATCATTTGCCCCAGCGAGGACATCAACATGCCCAGCATCAGGCAGGCAACCACAACCGGGACGTTATTGGATTCCGACGTGGTGTTCGCGGGGGTTTCAACAGATGAAGCTGGAGTGGACAATTACAAAGACCTAATCTGCGTTGGTGAACAGGGATTTTTCTGACATAGCGGTGTAGATGGCCGCGAAGTCAGAGGCAGTAGTGTCTACTGATTCTTCGGTCAGGTACGCCGAAATTGGCTGGGTTGGGAGGATGGAGGCGGCCCACAGCGTCATCGTGGACGAAGTGACCACCAAGCGGGCTTCCTGCGCGGTGGAGCGATGGGGAAGCATGCGGTGCTCGGGGTACTTCTCGAGGTTCTTGGTTACCGCGACGGCCAACCGATTGCGTGTCTTTTCGAACGCGCTGAGCTTGGATAGGCCAAGCGCCGGGTGGCGACGCAACAGCTCGATGCGACGCTGGGAGAGCTCATCTGTCATCTGAGGGTTGATCGAGTTTTGTTCGATATCGCGGGCATGTGCCACGCGAGCGGCACCGACGATCCGCATGAGCTCGTGAATCAGCGAGGAGCCTTCGGGGACCTTAATGTTCTCGATCTTGTCGTAGTCATGGTCGCCGAAGCTGACGGGGGTGGAGCCCACGGCGACGTGCTCTTTCGACTGGAAGTAGTTGAAAAAGGTACGACGCGAGACCATTGCTGCCTCGCAGATTTCCTCGAGGGTGACATCGTCATAGTTCCGCTCGAGGAACAGCTGCGTGGCTTTGTCCTCGATGCGCAAATACGTTTCGAGGCGCTTGCGTTCGCGCAATCCCATGTTTTTGTAGTCAGACTCCAGCTGTGAGCTGACGTGTTGGGCAGTTCTGCTTTCTGTTGGTGAATGAGTTCGAGTTTCCACGACGCACAGTATAACGCGCTCCGAGTAAATAATTCCACCGGTGTAAAAATACACTTACTACAGAATGGGCAGTGGGTGCACGAAAAAGCTCGGAACCCGAAGCGTATTCGGGTTCCGAGCTTTTTCGGTGCAGGTGGGGACTACTTATCGCGGTCCGTGTTCGCCATAGCCAGCACGTCGAGGCGCTTGTCCAGCTCTTCCTCGGTGAGCTTGTCGCCATCAACGAAGCCCATGTCGATCACGGTCTGGCGGATAGTCTTGCCTTCCTTCAGCGCGGTCTTGGCGACCTTCGCGGCGTTCTCGTAGCCGATCGCGGAGTTCAGCGGGGTCACGATGGAAGGGGAGGACTCAGCCAGGGTGCGCATGCGGTCCTCATCTGGCTCGATGCCGTCTACCAGGCGGGTAGCGAACTGGCGTGCCGTGTTGGCGATGAGCTTTGCGGACTCCAGAACGTTGCGTGCCATCACTGGGATGAACACGTTGAGCTCGAAGTGTCCGTTGGCACCGGAGAAAGCCACAGCAGCGTCGTTGCCGATAACCTGAGCCGCTACCTGGGTGGCAGTCTCGCACAGAACAGGGTTGACCTTGCCCGGCATGATGGAAGAACCAGGCTGCAGGTCTGGCAGGTGAATCTCGCCCAAGCCGGTCAGCGGGCCGGAGCCCATCCAGCGGATGTCGTTGGCGATCTTGTTCAGAGAGATAGCCACGCCGCGCATTGCAGCGGAGAACTCCACCAGGCCGTCGCGGTTAGCCTGCGCCTCGAAGTGGTTGGTTGCCTCGCTCAGGGACTCGTTGCCCGTGAGCTTGACCAGCTCTGCGGTGACCTTGGCACCGAAGTCAGCTGGGGTGTTCAGGCCGGTACCCACAGCGGTGCCGCCGATGGGCAGCTCGCCGAGGCGACCCAGGGTGGCCTCGATGCGCTCGATGCCCAGGGTGATCTGGCGGGCGTAGCCACCGAACTCCTGGCCGAGGGTCACGGGAACGGCATCCATCAGGTGGGTGCGGCCGGACTTGACCACGTTCTCCCACTCCTTGGACTTCTTCAGCAGGGACTCTTCCAGAACCTTCAGGCCAGGAATCAGGTCATCCGCAGCAGCAACCGCTGCGGCCACATGGGTCGCAGTAGGGAAGGTGTCATTGGAGGACTGGCCCATGTTCACGTGGTCATTAGGGTGAACCTCCACGCCGTTGTTCTTGGCGATGGAAGCGATGACCTCGTTGGTGTTCATGTTCGAGGAAGTACCGGAACCGGTCTGGAACACGTCGATAGGGAATTCATCATCGTGCTTGCCATCGGCAATTTCCTTGGCAGCGGTGATGATGGCATCAGCCTGCTCGTCGGTCAGCAGGCCGCGATCCTTGTTGACCTGGGCACAAGCTGCCTTGAGCAGACCCATGGCGCGGATCTGCGCGGCCTCGAGAGGACGGTCGGAGATAGGGAAGTTGTCTACCGCACGCTGGGTCTGTGCTCGCCACAGCGCCTTGGCTGGGACCTTCACCTCGCCCATCGTGTCGTGTTCAATGCGGAACTCTTGCTCGCTCATTAAAAATCCACCTTTGTTGTCCGTGAAAACTTGCTAACCAGAATACTCGCCGTTTCCGGCGCGGGCAGGTGCCTACCGGGTGTAGTCCAACACGGAGTACTCCTGCAGCTTGTTGAGCTGATGGACACTTTCGATGTGGCGGATGGTGCCGGACTTGGAGCGCATCACCAGAGAGCGGGTGATGGCGGAATTCTGGCGGTAGGAAACGCCACGAACCATGTCGCCGTTGGTCACGCCGGTGGCCACGAAGTAGCAGTGCTCGGAATTGACCAGATCCGAGGTGGTCAGCACGCGGTCCAGGTCATGGCCAGCGTCGATCGCCTTCTGGCGCTCGGCGTCGTCCTTAGGCCACAGCTTTCCCTGGATCTCACCGCCCATGCACTTCATGGCGGCCGCAGTGATCACCCCTTCCGGTGTGCCGCCGATACCCATCATGATGTCCACGGAGTTGGTCAGGTCATCTTGCGCGGCCGCAACGGCACCGGCTACGTCGCCGTCGCCAATTAGACGCACCTTGGCGCCGGCCTCGCGGATTTCGCGAATCAGGTCAGCGTGGCGAGGGCGATCCAGCACCACCACGGTAATGTCCCCAGGAACGGTGTTTTTGGCATTGGCCACGGCATTGATGTTGTGTGCCACAGGCGCGTCGATATCCACCTTGCCCACGGACTCTGGCCCTACGGCCAGCTTGTTCATGTAGAACACGGCGGATGGATCGTACATGGAACCGCGCTCAGCAGCGGCGATCACGGAGATCGCGTTGGGGCGGCCTTCGGCCATCAGGGTGGTGCCGTCCACGGGATCCACGGCGATGTCCACGGCTGGGCCTTGTCCGTTGCCCACTTCCTCACCGTTGAACAGCATGGGGGCTTCGTCCTTCTCGCCCTCGCCGATGACAACCACGCCCTGCATGGTTACCGAGTTGATCATCTGTCGCATGGCATCGACAGCCGCGCCATCGCCGGATTCCTTCTGTCCGCGGCCAACCCACTTGCCGGAGGCCAGCGCTGCGGCCTCGGTGACGCGCACCAGTTCCATTGCCAGGTTGCGGTCTGGCGCTTCACCGGTGCGCTGCGCGGAAGGGTTAACGTTTGCTTGGGCGGTCATCTGCACCAACTCATTTCGTTGTCATCAAGTCTGGGTTGCCTGTGTCTATCGTGTCCATTGTGGCACCGTTGTGGGCTTTCGGGCACTAACCGAAACACCGATTGGGGGGTGGGGCACCATTTAGTGCGATAATGACACCCGTGCGTATCGAAAAGCCTCGTGTATTCCAGTCCGCCAAGGATGTTTTCCTGACTTTGGGAGTGCTCCTGTTTGCCATGTTCTTGGTGGTGGGCTTCACTGGAATGTGTTCGGTGGATCCGGGGGCGCCGGAGGCCAATGGGCCGGTGCAGGAGGTGGATGCTCGGGGCATTTTGACGATGGATGCGCGCGCGCTGAATTTCCCCATCCGCTACCCGGACATGCCGGACGGTTGGGTCCCGAACTCGCAGCGCCGCACCACGATTGGTCAGGAGACCTCCGTGGTCACCGGGTGGGTCATTGATGGTGACAAGTTCATTTCTCTTACGCAGACTCCCGCGCCGATGAAGAAGGCCGAGCAGCCAGATGATGATTACCGCGAGGAAATCCGCACGGAGGACATCGCTGGTCAGGAATGGAACGTCTTCGAGGGTGACGACGCCCGCCCCATCTGGGTCACCGACCTCGGCGACGTGCGCCTGATCATCGAGGCGATGGCCACCGATGACCTCGCCCGTCAGGCCGCGGAAGCGTCCGTGAAGGCCGAACCGATCTCCTAAACCGGGCTAGTCTTCGTAGTCCTCGCTGTCGGCATCGTCGCCTGCCCCGCGATGTTCGAGCGCCTGCTCGATGCGGGTCGACGCACCGTCCAGGTAGCGCTCGCAGTACGCCGCGAGCTCCTCGCCGCGTTCCCAGTAATTCAGCGATTCATCCAGGCTCATCTGTCCGAGCTCCAGAATCTTCACGATTTCCACCAGCTCATCGCGCGCCTGCTCGTAGTTCAGTTCCTCGAGTGGACGGAACTGCTGCTGTTCGTTGTCCTGTTGTGGGTTAGTCATCGATGTTGTCCGCTTCATTGTTGTTGGATGTTGTTGTGTTCTTTTTCTCGACGCCACCAGGTGCTACTTGCACTCCCATCGCCGCTGCGGTGATGGACCCATCCGCCACGCGAATGCGCAGCTGACTTCCGGGTTGCACCTGCTCCACGCCCGTCACCACCGCAGGCCCCGACCCGTCCCGAGGAACTACTTGCAGCACTGAGTAGCCACGCGCCAATGTCTGGGACGGACCCAGGGCGTTGACCTGTGCTTTCAGGGAAGAGATGTGATTGCGCCGCTCGCGGACGGCCAACCCGAGAGCGCGATCCTTGCGTTGCATGGTTTCCCGGACGATGTCCTGCTGTTGCTTGACCGGCAGAAGTGGATCCGCGAGCACTGGCCTGCTGCGGATGTTGTGCAAGCCTCGGCGTTCGTTGGCCACCCATCCGCGTAGGGCGCCGGAGGCGCGTCCACGGAGCTCAATGAGCAGCTGCTTTTCCGCCAGGACATCCGGAACCACGGTTTTCGCTGCATCGGTGGGGGTCGCGGCGCGCAGGTCAGCGACGTTATCCAAAACTGGGTTGTCGGGCTCGTGGCCGATTGCGGAGACGGTTGGCGTCGAGACTCGAGACACCGCACGCGCCAGAGCCTCCTCGCTGAAAGGAAGGAGATCCTCCACCGAACCGCCACCACGGGCGATGATGATCACGTCCACGGTGGGATCGCGGTCCAGCTTTTCCAATGCCTCGATCACCTGAGGGACTGCGGTGGGGCCTTGCACGGCGGTGTTGATGACCTCGAACTGCACGGCCGGCCAGCGGGACTGGGCAACGGAGAGCACGTCGCGCTCTGCCGCCGAACCGCGGCCGGTGATCAGTCCGATGCGGCGCGGCAGGAAGGGGAGGGGGCGCTTCAGACGTGGATCAAACAGGCCTTCGGCAGCCAGCGCCCGCTTGAGCTCTTCGATGCGCGCCAGCAACTCGCCGATACCTACGTGGCGCACCTTCGTTACCCATAGGGAAAACGAGCCGCGACCTGCATAAAACGCGGGCTTTCCATACATGATCACGCGGTCGCCGTTCTTCAACGGCGTGGTCATGGACCGCAACGTGGACGTGCTCAACGTCACCTGCACGGACGCCTGTTGTTCCACATCGCGCAAGGTCACGTAGGACAACTTCCACGTGGGCTTCATGTTGACCTGGGTGACCTGACCTTCCACCCAGATGTGGCCGAGGCGTTCCACCCATTGCTTGACCTTGGCATTGAGTTCCGCCACCGGCCAGGGGGCAGCCTCGCTGGGCGGGGAATCGGGGCCGGAAGAATCTTGGCTAAGTGAAGTCACGGTTATTCATTGTATGGGCAGCCGAGACAACGTCCGGGAGACCCGGCTGCAACAAGGGTCACTGCCTGAGGTTTGCTCCGTGTTATACGATGGCTGACATGACCATTACTAACACCGCCGAAACCGCCGATACTGGCCAGCCAACCCACGCTGACAAGCGGGTTTTGCTGGCAGCACCGCGAGGCTACTGCGCTGGTGTTGACCGCGCCGTGGAGACTGTGGAGAAGTCGCTCGAAAAGTACGGCGCACCGATCTACGTCCGCAAGGAAATCGTGCACAACAAGCACGTGGTGAAGACCTTCGAGGACCGCGGCGTGATCTTCGTCGACGAAACCACCGAGGTTCCCCAGGGCGCCAACGTGGTGTTCTCCGCCCACGGTGTCTCGCCGATGGTGCACCAGGAGGCCCGCAAGCTGGAACTGAACACCCTGGATGCCACCTGCCCGCTGGTCACCAAGGTGCACCACGAGGTTAAACGCTTTGCCAAACAGGGCTACCAGATCGTGCTCATTGGCCACCACGGACACGAGGAAGTCGAAGGTACCGCAGGCGAGGCGCCCGATGTGGTGCACCTGGTTGACGGTCAGGATGATGTCAACGCACTGGACTTCCCGGAAGACACCAAGCTGATCTGGCTGTCCCAGACCACGCTGAGCGTGGACGAGACCATGGACACCGTCAAGATGCTGCGCGAGAAGTTCCCGCACATCCAGGATCCGCCGAGCGATGACATCTGCTACGCCACCCAGAACCGCCAAGTCGCGGTCAAGGCCATTGCACCAAAGGTGGAGCTGATGATCGTGGTGGGCTCGCAGAACTCCTCTAACTCCAAGCGCTTGGTGGAGGTCGCGTTGCAGCACGGCACCAAGGAGTCCTACCTGGTGGACTACGCCGATCAGATCGACCTGGCGTGGCTCGAGGGAGTGAACAGCGTGGGCGTGACCAGTGGCGCTTCCGTGCCGGAGATCCTGGTACGCGGCGTGCTGGATCTACTCGCTGAGCAGGGCTTCCCCACCGTGGAAGAGGTCACCACGGCCACGGAAGATCTGATCTTCTCCCTGCCACGCGAGCTGCGCCCTTCCCGCACCAATCGCGAATAAATCGCGAGTAGGTCTCAGCCCTCGTCCTCGAAGCAGAACTCTGAGTCCTCGAAGGGCTTTTTGTTCGACGCCTGGTATCGGCGAGCTGGACGAGGCAGTTCAGTTTCCGTCCTCCTCGCGCCGCTTTCGGTCTGGACAGACTCCGATCGAGCGGCGCGCCTTTCTCCTGCGCGGCGCATCAGCTCATCGACAGTGTGGGTGCGAGGCACCTCTGTGGTGCGGGGTTCTCGGGGCTCGGTCCGCGTGGTGTGCGAGCGAACGGTGGTGTAGCTCGCGCGATTGGACTCGTCCGCAGCACGGCGACGCTGCCGGGCTTCCGCATCAGCAAAGGCGGCACGGGTGGCGTCGGCCTTAAAACGACGGAACTGCACCACCGCAATGATGATTGAAATAACGAACGGCACGGCCAGCCACAAAAAGTGCTCCACGGCAGGATACGCGGTGGTCAACAACATGGTCTTCTTCCCACCGACGCTGTTTGCGGGAGCAGCAATCCAGCCGATGAGCATGGTGCCGATCACGTAGTAAATCGGCTGCGTGACCACAGTGAGAAACAGCCCACGCGGCTCCACCAACAAGGTGCAGACCACGCAGGCGATGGCGAAGAGAACAAAGAAAGACAGCGGGGCTGCGTCCTTCTCAAACGCAAAAACCAATCCGGTGATTGCGACAGCAATCATCACCAGTAGGGGAGCCCATACCGGAAAGAACGGGCGATCAGACGGCGCGGAGTGGCGGGACTTCGCGCGAGATCGATTTCGATTGGATTTAGACACAGGTAGGAATATTACTTCTCATTTTCCACAGATTTGTCATTGCCCCGCAGTGGATTGAGAAGAGACCTGATATTCAGCTTCTCTGCCATGGATCGCTTCTGCTCGGACTTGGCGAAGTGACGCTTGGCGGCTTCCTCGCTTTGCGCACCGGTGAGCGCGCCGGCGGTGGTGGAGAACTTGATCTCCGACGAGGTCTTTTCTCCCGTGGCCAGATCTGTGAGGTCGCCCATGTAGCGGAAAGCCACCATGACCATGGATGCAACAGGTACTGCTAGGAAAGCACCGATAATGCTGAACAGGGTGGAACCGATGGTGATGGCCAGCAGGATGATGACGGGGTGAACGTTCATTGCACGGGACTGCAGCACCGGCTGCAGGATGTTGCCCTCCAACTGCTGCACGGCGATGATGATCACCAGCACGATTACGGCGGTGGTGAAATCATTGGCCACCAGCGCAACCAACACGCTCAGCGCACCAGCGGTGAACGCACCGATCATCGGGATGAAGCCGGCGAAGAAGGTGATGACGGCCAAGAAGCCTGCCAGCGGAACGCCCAAGATCACCAGGCCGATGCCAATGAAGAACGCATCAATGAAGCTCACCAGAGCCTGGGTGCGGATGAATCCGCCCAGGGTGTTCCACATGCGAGTCAGGACCTCGGTGAGGTGCCAGCCCACGCGACGACCGGTCACTCGGCGCACCATTGGCAGGAAGTGCTCGCCGTCCTTCAGGAAGAAGAAGGTCAGCACCAGCACGATCAGCAAGGTCACCAGAGCGGACAACGTAGCAGAAGCACCAGCGGCGACCTGAGTGGCGATAGTGCCAGAGCGCTCTTGCAGCCAGGCCGTGCCCTTATCCAGCGCGTCGTTGAGCTGCGTGGCCTCGAGGTTCAACGGAGGACCGGAGATCCAGTCCTGGATGGTGGTCAAACCATGGTTGGCCTTGTCCACGAGATCACTCGTCTGGGAGACCGCTGAAGGGGCGATCATCCAGAACACGCCGCCAATGACGGCGAAGAACCCCACGATGGTTAGTAGCACCGCGAGGGCATTCGGGATGTGGAACTTGCGCAGTGTGCGCACCACTGGCCACAGGACCGTACACACGATCAGCGACAACAGGATGGGCAGGATGCCGGCCCAGAGCTTTCCGATGATGTTGAACAGCACGTAACCCGCGGCCACCATGATCAGGAATCGCAGGCTCCAGCCGGCGAACCAGCGGACGGAGGTGCCGATGACCTCAGCGCGATCGCGAACTTCAGGGCTCAGGCCTTCGTTCTCCCGCAGTTCCTTTTGCAAGGATTCATCGTCTGGATCTAGATCGTGGGTCTTCACGGCCTTGCCTTCGGCGGATTCATCAACGGGAAGACCATGCTCGGCGTCGGCGCGATCGTCGGAGCCATCGCCATCTACCCCAGTAGGGACGGTGGGAGGTTCCGACGGATCGCCGCCGAGGGCGGTGCTATCTGGGGACTCTGGAAGAGGCAGCGTTGCCTCGGGATCTAGTCGCTCTGATCCTGCGAGGAAGTCAGCAAAATCCCGGCCATTGTGCTCAGAGCGTGGTTCATCATCACGCTTGTTAGGGCTCATTCTCCCTATTGTGCACTATGACTGGGAAGTGGGAAAGAAATACTTAACGATTCAACGCTGTCAGAGCGCGATCATCAGTACCGGGTGCATCTCCGAGTTCGCCGGAGATGTCGTCATTGGTGCTATTGAGCATCACGACGGAGGCCACCAAGCCGCCCCAAATGATGAGAATGAACAGAACCATGAGCACGATTGCAGTTGCAGACATACTGGTTAGTTCCTTTCGCTAGCTGGGGTGGACTCAGTGGCGGTTGCCTGAGCAAGCGGGTTCGGCTCATCCTTTGGGCGACCCTTGGAAGGCACACCGTAATCAGAACCTGGAACGCCCGTCAGGATGGTCTGGTTCTTGAACGGGATGAACGTCCACACCACGGCATTGACGATAATGAACGCCACCACGGCCCAACCGTAGATGCCGAGCTGAGAGGTTGTGTAATCTCCGTAACCCTCAGTCAGCAGCGTGGAAACCTCCTCGTAGAGGAAGTAGATCAGGATCAGGGGAGTAGCGATGAATGCGCACAGTTGGTAGAGCCCGCCCACGCGCACCGAAGACACAGCATTGAGGTGCTGGGTGACTTCGTTGCGTCGACCAGTAATCCAACCCACCGTCACCAGGGCAACCACGGCACAGAACACGATGCCCAAGTTGTTGGTCCACTTATCCATGATGTCCAGGGCAACCAGGCCGGAGGTGGAAGCGAAAAGCACGGTGGACAGGATACCCATGATCGAACCGATGATGATCGCGGTCTTGGCACGACCCCATCCAAGCTTATCGTTAATAGCGGAGAAGACCACTTCCATGATGGAAATCAGGGAAGTCACGCCAGCCAAGAACAAGGTGAGGAAGAACAGCACGCCGAAGACTTCGCCGAACGGCATGTTGTTAATGATCGTCGGGAAGGCCACGAACGCCAGGCCGATGCCGCTGGTAGCGACCTCATCCACGCCCACGCCCGCAGCGTGTGCCATGTAGCCCAGCGTGGCGAACACGCCGATGCCAGCCAGCACCTCGAAGGAGGAGTTAGCAAAAGCGGTCACCAGGCCGGTGTTGGCCAGGTTCGTACGTGGCTTGAGGTAGGACGCGTAAGTGATCATGATGCCGAAGCCCACGGACAAAGAGAAGAAGATCTGCCCATACGCGGCGATCCATACGCTGGAGTCCTTCAGCGCTTCCCAGTTAGGAGTGAAGAAAGCGTTCAAGCCTTCCGTCGAACCTTCCAAGAACAGGGAACGGACCACCAGGACGGTGAAGAGAACCACCAGGACGGGCACGAACACCACGGTCAGTTTGCCGATGCCGCTGTTGACATTCAGCGCCAGAACCACGATAGAGAACAGCCATACGCCGATCATCACAAACAGAATGGGCAGTACGTAGTTGCCGGAGAAAGTGGAGGTGCCGTCCATCTGCAGGAAGTCATTGAACAAGTGGGTCTCTGGGTCATTGCCCCACGCCTTGGTGAAGGCCTTGACGGTGTAGATCGCGGCCCAGGCCACGATCGCGGCGTAGTAGACGGCGATGAAGAAGCTCACGCCCACCTTGAACCAGCCGATGACCTCGCCGTTTCCAGAGAGGCGGCGGAACGCCAGGGGAGCGGAAGCGCGCCAGCGGTGGCCGACTGTGAAATCGAACCACAGGATGGGGATACCCGCGGTCAGCAGTGCGACCAGGTAGGGGATCAGGAAGGCGCCGCCACCGTTTTCGTAAGCGACGTAGGGGAAGCGCCAAATGTTTCCGAGGCCGACGGCAGAACCGATGGCGGCCATGAGAAACACGAGGCGCGAGTCAAAAGTGTCTCTCTTTGCGGGAGACTTTGCGGTGGCTTCAGCCATACTCATGCTCTTTCTTACTTGTAGGCGCTGGCTCTGGTGAAGATGTTCGCCCAACTTCACATACTTTGAGCTAGGTCACATCGAAGATGCTGAAGATGAATATATCTGTCTTGGAGCCCGCGGGCGTAATTTTTCCTGATAATTCCTTGGGAAAAACGTGGGTCCGCCTGTTGCGGGGGCGGTGAGCTGGAGGTGGGGTGCTGGCGTTTGGTGGAGGTGGCAGACGCGATAGGATAGCCCCCGTGACTCTTACTCTCGGAATTGTCGGACTGCCAAACGTGGGCAAGTCCACCCTGTTTAACGCCCTGACCCGCAACGACGTATTGGCCGCGAACTACCCCTTCGCCACCATCGAGCCGAACGTGGGCTTGGTGGAGCTGCCGGATGCTCGCTTGAACCGGTTGGCCGAGATCTTCGGTTCGGAACGGATCCTGCCTGCGACCGTGTCCTTTGTGGACATCGCCGGCATCGTCAAGGGTGCGGCCGACGGCGAAGGCATGGGTAATGCGTTCCTCGCCAACATTCGCGAAGCCGATGCGATTTGCCAAGTTGTTCGTGCATTTTCCGACGACAACGTCATTCACGTCGACGGCCGGGTAGATCCTAGCGCTGACATTTCCGTCATTGAGACGGAGCTAATCCTGGCTGACCTGCAGACGATTGAGAAGGCAGTGCCTCGTCTGGAGAAGGAAGCGCGGAAGAATAAGGAGCTGACCGAGCAGGTCGAGGGAGCCAAAAAGGCTCAGGAGATCTTGGATGACGGACGCACTTTGTCCTCCGCTGCTGCGAAGGGTGAGATCGACTTGGCATCGGTGCGGGAGCTGCACCTGATGACGGCCAAGCCTTTTCTTTATGTCTTTAACTCTGATGAGTCGGTGCTGACGGACGAGGCAAAGCAGCAGGAGCTGCGCGACTTGGTGGCACCTGCCGACTGTGTGTTCTTGGATGCCGCTACTGAATCCGAGCTGCTTGAGCTGGATGACGAAGAGGCCGCCGAGCTGCTGGCTTCCGTGGGCCAGGATGAGCCGGGCTTACAAACGCTTGCGCGTGCTGGTTTCGACACGCTGGGGCTGCAGACTTATTTGACCGCTGGTCCGAAGGAGTCCCGCGCGTGGACGATCCGCAAGGGTTCCACAGCTCCACAGGCCGCGGGCGTGATCCACACCGACTTCGAGCGCGGCTTCATTAAGGCCGAGATTGTGGCCTTCGATGACTTGGACGAGCTTGGCTCCATGGCTGAGGCTAAGTCCCACGGCAAGGTGCGCCAGGAGGGCAAGGACTACGTCATGCACGATGGTGACGTGGTGGACTTCAAGTTCAACGTCTAGGTCCGTGGCAAGTCGGTAGCACGTTTTTCGATTCGACGCTTTGGGGCACTACCGGGGCTACCGGTGGTCTTCTTAGGCTGAGCGGTTCAGATTTCCTAACCTAAAGCTCGTTTGAGCGTGCTATTCGCTGGTGTGCCTCCGATGCTGCTGCTCATAAGGGGCGGGCGCTCCATGAATACAAGGCGTAGGTCGCGCCTGAGGTCAGACCGAGGCGGATGCCGTGGCTGACTGAGGCGTAGTCCGAGATTCCGCACCCCTGGCCTCTGGTGTACGCGCTAGCCCCGCTCGGGGTAGCGCACGAGGAGATCGTTGCCGATGACTGCGCCGTCGTTGAGCGTCGCCTCGCTCACCTTCGCCCCGGCTGCACCCAGGCCCATAATGTGGCCAACCTCGTCACCGTGGGCGATGAGGTGGTCGGCGATGATACGCCGGTGGCACCGCCACCACACTGCCTCGGAGCACATGATCGCGGTGGGGGTTTCGGCGGCGTTCGCCCGTAGCTGCGAGAGCGCGTCCGAGAACTCCCCACCCAGCGCATGGTCGGCGTAATTGTGGAAACTGCGGTTACGCCAGTTGCCGTTAACCTCAAACGGCACCGAGTGGGACACGTTGCGCCGCCCGGTGAGGCCCTCGCTTCTGCTGTAAGTGATGCCACATGTGGGAAGGTGCTCGGCAAGGTGGTCGCCGTTGAACCACGGGTACTTCCTGGACCCGGGCAGCTTGCGCACATCCACGATGGATGCCACACCGGCAGCCTTGATCATTTCAGCGAAGTCCTCGAACTCGAGGTTGGAGTGGCCCACGGTGAAAATGCGCATGTCGTCAATGCTACGCGCCAAGCGGGTACACCCACATCGGCGTCCAGGTATCGCGCATCGGCAGGTGGTCGGACCGGTAGAACGGGGGGGGGGGAGTAGCAGACAGGACGTTTAATGCATTCGCGCCCGCCTTTGCGCGGCATCAATCCTATTTACTGCCGAGCGTTCCGCACGGACCGTTCGGTTAAGTTTCAACGGGTCGCTTGGGCGACATCGGAAGCCTGAATTAACCGTATGTGGGGTGAATCCCATGTATGTCTTGCTAAAGGACGCTGCTGCACGAGGAGCGGGGGTTGAGGCTACCTGGTGTGCACTCTATCTTTGCCGCACATAGCCGGGTGTGGTGGTTTTTAGCTGCTTTTCACGAATGAGAAGGTGACTTTGCAACGACACGTCGTGGAGTTTAAATTTAACGTCTAGCGACGCACCGAAGACTCGGCCGTAGTCGTCAGCGAAAGTTTTTCGGAAGAAGTCAGATTAATGCCTATGTGAAAGCCGATTGCACCTAGCTTTATGGGCACGACGTGAAGGACATGGGTTACCGCCCATGTAGTGCGGTCTTCCCATCCATAGCAGTCTTCAACGCGGCGGTTTCGTTAGAATCTGCCCCGTCGCCAGTGTTGAAGCCCTACAACGAGATGGGTGCATGGCGAGAAAATTCTGAAGCGACTTATTACTGACTTGCTATGAGCAATTTTATCAATTGAGGTGGGCTAGCTCCAGTCGGAATCCATCAGACCGGCTCGGATGGTGATGAGGGATAAGCAGCGGTGGACATGGGTGGAACGGTGCCTTCAGGAGAGGTCACGTAACTGAAACCCAGCCCCAATTCTGATCGGACCCGAAACGGCATCGATGTCAACAGGCTCCCCTTTCTGCAGAACCGTCACCTCACCAGTCCTCACGAGTTCCCCTGCTACGTCACGGGTAATAGGCATGAGATCTCGCCATTGATCGCCTCCCACCACACGGGCAGCCTCCGAAGGACAGATTGTGTTGCCTGCATCCCGATGTCGTAATAGAACTCGTATCGTCGCAGCTAGCCTTTCTCGTCGACCTTCGTCGGTGGCTTCCCACCATGGTTCCCCGCGCTCGCCTAGAGCGATTTTCGCGTCTTGAACTCGGAAACGCACGGAATCTCCGTGGGACTTCACCAATCGTCGTGCGGTCATTAGTTCTTCTACTAGCTGGGAGCGTAATTGGTCCGGAATTGACGGATCGCTTGCTCGCCATTTCCTTCCGTTCACGATGATGTGGCGTCCATCAGGGGTGCGCTCCGGTCCATCAGCAGCTGTATCACTCACTCGAGCAACGGTACACGCTCAACTAGCCATAGCACTGGGATGATGGCGTGGGCATTTCCTCGACTTGCTGGTTGGTAAGCGTGGCTAAACCTCTTTACGATCGTCGGTCATCCCCTTTGCTTGAGGCTGGAACTCCTCAACCAAGAAGGGTCGTCTGAACAGAGGGGTGCTGAGCCATTCTGCAGTGAGATGCCGTGCGTCAGTAGTAATTTCTCCATGCAGATACTGTTCACCGAAGTTTCGCGCCTTCATGCCGTTCCATAGAATTTGGCTGGCAATGTATTGACCCAGCACAATGCCCGATCCGAGCGCCATGGCTAACAAGAGAGCAAGTCCGAAGCGGGGGAGAGCAGGTTTATCGTTCGAAAGGTCAACGAATCCAAGGTAAATCTGCATGCCGGGAAGCAACGGCGCTAGCGCCACGCCCAGGGCACCAGTAGGAGTCAACTGGATCCACCTGGTGCCAAGCACTGCAACTGCGCCGAGGGCTGCTGCAGCGATGACAAGTGAGGTCACCGTAGACAGCCCTACGCGTGTTAAAGTCTCAGAGAGCGTAGCAGCACCAACCGCAAGCCCAGCGATCACCGGCACGCGGGACCAAGGCGCGTGGCTACCCAACGCGAAACCACCGGCGATTAGGATAGCGGAAACTGCGACGATGAGTAGTGCCCTTTCCTGCTCGGGCTCTTCGGTAAGATCCAGGCTAAGGCCATAACGGGCAGCGAAGGACAACGCTCCAATGACACCCACCACTAGACCAGCGGTGACGAGTGCCGCGTCGAGGATGCGCGCCGTTGCAGTTAAATACCAGCCGGTGAGGACATCTTGAGCAGCGCCAAGTGCCGCTCCACCGGCGAGCTTAGCAACCAATGCTGCTGTGATAACGACTGCAGGACTGGCCTCGGTGGTGAACTCCACTATTAAGAGTGCAGCCCCCGTGGTAAGAGCTCCGGTGGCTACATGGATGAAGAAAATCGGCATCTCTTGTTCTGATAAATATCCCGAAATTCCTTCCATGACGAAAGCGATTATCGCGGCCAAGAGCATGCTGACCCATCCTGCGCCGAGCAACATAGCGAATCCTGCGGACATAAGCGCCCAACCAAGCAAGCGAATGACAGCATGATGGCCAAGAGGGGTGTACTCAATTTCCTCTAGGCGCTGTGTGCCTGTTGCTAGGGAAATATCCCCACGGATGACATCTTTGGTGGTGGACTCCACGGCGCGGATGGCCGACAAATTGAATTCGGCGGTTCCCACGGCGTGGCTGATGGAAATAGACCGGTCCTCGTCCGGGCTAATCTCAGACATCGTCAACTGATCCATCGTGACGGTAGCGGACGCATTTGGTCTGCCAAAAGTGCGCGCGACCGCGAGCAATGTGTGGGTGACTGTGGCAGCTGGGGCACCGTTGCGGGTCATGATGGAGCCAGCGAGTAGGGCAAACATGAACACACTGTGCAGCGAAGGTTTAGACATTAGCTACAGTCTAACCCGCATCCACTGAAGTTGAATGGGGGTTCTACTAGGTCGGGTTAAGGGTTGTCGCGTTTCCCCTCGTGATTCGGAGCCTTTATGTATTGACTCGAAACGTGTCAGCTGAAATCGCAGAAAATACCGCGTGGACTTTCCCTCAGAAATCCCCGTTCCGCAACATATCGGGCCGCTCCTCGTCCCCGGTGAAAAGGCTATGGCGGACTACTAAATCTTCCGTGACTCCGCGTTGTTCACAGACCGTCGACTCGTCGTCCGTGATGCTCGCGGCTTGCGAGTAAAGAAAGTGGAACTCTATTCCCTTCCTTGCTCCTCAATCAACATGTGGTCTTCTGAGAATGCCGGGACGTTCGATCTCAATTCTGAAATAAAATTGTGGACGCGAGCAGGAAAAATCAAAATTAGCTAGGGTCGCGATGTGGACGTTCGTCGCATGGACTCTCTAATCGCTCACGTCTTGCTTGCTTCTCATTAGCCCCACACTTACTGCAATTGGAATGCCTGAGTAAGCACCGCCGGTTTTTAGGCAGCCAGATTCGCGTGAAGGAGGTTCCTAATGTCAGAACAGCTAGTTACCACACTGTTGGACAAGTACGGGACAACCTTTGCCGAACAAGCCCACATCACTCTGAAGAACGAACCCTCCCCGTTGTTTCGCTTACTCACCCTCAGCATGCTACGAGCCAAACCGATCGGTGCGGACATCGCAGTTCAGGCACTCCTTGGACTCAATAAAGAGGACCTGGACACCGCGGAAAATGTGCATTCCGCGTCTCGGCGAACCATGATTGCGGCCCTTCAAAAGAGCGGCTCACGCTCGTTACGACGAAAGCTCGGCGACCTACCTGCATGAGGCCACAGAGCATGTGCTCAAAGAATAGGGCGGGGACCTCCGCGATCAACGAACTTTCGGAAATATCAAAAAAGATTTATAGAAAATCAGTGGTGTGGGTTCCCCTGCGCAGACATGTTCGCCCGCAACGTCCAAGCCGTGTGGCCGGCACTCGCACCGGCACTAAATACCAAAGCAATTCAAGGCGCCAAAAGACTTTGGCATTCCGCAGGCCCATAAACCCTTGGGCAAATGGTGAATACGGAAGATCTTCCCAGGCTGTCAGCAGCACTCGTGCGAATCGCGTTGAACCAAACTAACTACATCCTGCTGCCCGTCTAATCGGCCTTTTTCTCGCGAATATCTTTAAGCGCAGCTGAATCGCCAGCCACCATCTCGCAATCTCGGGCAAACTCCTGATCGCCGAATCGAAGCTGCCGTACCGTGAAAATTACCTCGCACCCGTGAGGATGGTGCATAACCCGCAAGGGGTTGGTGACAGTTATGCCTGTGGGGGCATGACGTCGTGATCTGCAATAAGAAAAAGATCCCGTGGCACAAAACAACGCGAACGTTCCCCATCGGGTACATTACGAGAAGGTCAGCCCCATCGATCTCCACCTGTGAGAGCGCTAGGCCCGCTGCCCATTGCAGTAAATGGCCAGGTGTGGCAACGAACTCGTATACATCGCTGGCCGGGACATTAATTAACTACACATGAATAATGTCGGCTCTCCATAGGAACAACCTACCCGAGGAGAGCCGGAGACTCATGGTAGAAGCGATTTCGTTTTAACCAGCGGTTGGGTCGAGAACTACCTTCACACAACCGTCTTCTTTTTCCTGGAACATGTCGTATGCTTCAGGCGCCTGAGAAAGAGGCATGCGGTGCGTAACGAAATCATTCAGACCTAGCGGGTCGGCGCTGTCTTCAACGAGCGGGAGCAAATCATCAATCCAGCTACGGACATTACACTGCCCCATTCGAAGCTGAATCTGCTTATCGAACATTGTCAACAGTGGCATAGGGCTGGCTGTGCCTCCGTAGACACCAGAAAGGGAAATGGTTCCGCCGCGGCGTACCAAATCGATGGAGGAGTGCAAAGCAGCGAGGCGGTCCACGCCGGCATTCTGCATGAAGGGTTCGGCAATAGCGTCGGGAAGAAGACCAGCGACATCGTGCGCAAACTTACCCACCGGAGACCCGTGAGCTTCCATGCCCACCGCATCAACCACAGCGTCAGGACCACGTCCTTGCGTGGCATCACGGATTTCGTCAGCGGTATCTTCACCACCGTCGAATACCTCAATCCCGTGACGAGCTGCCATGTTCCTGCGTTCCACAACGGGATCGATGCCGAACACTCGCGCGCCTAGGTGGCGTCCGATACGAGCACACATTTGACCGATGGGTCCGAGACCGTAAACAGCTAACGTCTCACCTTCTTTCACATCGGCATAAGCGACTGCCTGCCATGCGGTGGGGAGAACATCACTAAGGAATAGGTAGCGGTGATCGGGGAGTTCTTCTCCCACCTTGACCGGACCAAAATCCGCGTGAGGGACGCGGAGGAACTGTGCCTGCGCACCGGGAACGGATCCGTACAGCTTGGAGTACCCGAAGAGCTGAGCACCAGAGCCAAAGTCCTTAACCTGAGTGGTCTCACATTGAGAGAAGAGTCCACGTTGACACATCCAGCATGAACCGCAAGAGATTGTAAATGGGACTACCACGCGGTCACCCACGGTGAGCCCGGATGCGCTGCCCGCTTCAACTACGCGACCCATTGGTTCATGGCCGATGACATCACCTTCCGTCATGAATGGGCCGAGAACTTCGTAGAGGTGCAAGTCGGAACCGCAAATACCCGTTGAGGTGACCTCGATGATTGCATCCGTATCCTGCTGGAGGGTGGGATCAGGAACGGTCTCAACGCTGAGTTTCCGCTTTCCTTGCCAAGTAAGAGCCTTCATTTTTTCTTCTTATCCTTTGGTCTTTGTGGTGGTGGGAGAGTTTTTCTTAACGGTCCGTAGTGCCGTCTTCTGTGAATGCGCGCGGCGCCGCATAGGCGTGGACTTCTTCGAGGTTCTTTAGCTGTTGTTTCGCATCGTCAATGAGCTGTTCAAATACACCGGGATCCAGTCCCAAGTCCTCAGCGTGTGAAAGTAAGGCTTCCCACCCGCCCATCTTGGCTTGCACTGCGCCGCGCATAAGGTCGGCTTCGAGAAGCAACGTCATGGGTGAGCGCTCCACAGCGCGCTTATTGAGCTTCAACCGACCCACACGTTCGCCCACCCACGCCACAGCTTGGCGATAAGGCTTGCGTTGCATTCCCAGATCATTAATGAGCTGCGCAAGAAAATCGCGCTCGGCGGTGATCTGCTCAGCCATTTGCCCGAGCAGCCCATAAACGGGAGTGTCGATGAAGTCCGCTGCCATGCGGCTTATTCGGTTGACCCCAGCGGTTGCTCCCGTGAGGTGGTCGGATAGATACAGCTCCAAGAGATCATGGCCAATCGTCTCCGGCAGTGGCTTGGGAGCGGATGTTCCCGTTCCTGCATTGGCACCTTCCTCCGCGTTTTCATGTATGGCCTGCACATTGCGCTGGCCCGCATCTCGCGGCTGCAGAGGAGGGGAGGAGTGTCCAGCACCGTCTGCCATCCCGTCGAGGATCTCTCGAACTGTATCGGCAGCACCGTGGCGGGGAGTCCACCCCAGCTCTCGCTTAGCGCGGGAGTTGTCCATCATGGGGACACCCATGGCCATATCGAGCCACCCGGCGTCGGCCGGGACCGCTCCGGTGGCATGAGCGGTAACCATGGCAGCACGAACCAGTGCGGCGGGTGCCTCGGCAACGGAGTCCGAACCAGTGAGAATGGTGGCTAGATCTCGTGGGGAGAGGATATCGTCGGCACAGATGTTGAACGCCCCGCCACGACCCGTCACCGCAGCTGCGGCATACGCCTCACCAGCGTCATCGGAATGAATCACCTGAATATGCAATCCCTTCGGTAGTAAAAGCGAAGGCAGAGCTCCGGGCCGTAGTTTGCGGCCAGGCACCGCAGAACCGATGAAATAGCGTTGAATTTCGCTGGCTGCGTCCCGTTGGAAAATCAGAGCTGGCCGCAGACGAGTCACTGCAATCTCAGGGTGGGCGGCCTCGAAAGCATCCAAAACATCTTCCTGATCAGCTTTATCGGAGCTGTAGTGCGAGGAATTAATACCTTCCGTAGGGAAAGATTCATCACGAAGAGGGAGATCTCCGGCGGTCGTCCGGGCATTATCAGGGGAGTAAGAACCTACAGAGCTCGCGACTATCAAGTGCGGTACGCCGGCCGCTGCGACCGCTTCGGCCACGCGCCGGGTGCCCTCCACATTGACTCGGTGGAGCAACTCGCGTCGGTTATTGGGCTGGATTAGCCAAGCCAAGTGAATGACTGCGTCGTAGTTTCGGAGGTTTTCTGTCAGCTCCGCGATGGCCTCGTCGCAAGCGGTAGCCGCCGCGATATCGATGGAAGCCCATTCGGCCGAATCATAAGGCTCGACGGTGTGATCGGGGAGACGGCGGGCGATGCCCAACACATGCGTGACCTCCGACCGACGTTGGAGCGCACGGAGGACAGCCGTGCCCGCATTTCCGGTGGCGCCTATGACTGCTATGCGCATTTCTTGCTCCCTCGGCACGGCTTGCACGTGCATTGGTGTGTAAGTGGGTTGGCCCAAGACTACACGCCGACGAAGCATCCTTGCCCGCGCCGACAATCAGGTCCATCCAGCCCTCTGCCTGCTAAAACACGAATTGAAATGACCAGTCTTTGCTCCAGTACCCCCGTATGGGTGGCCCGCTTCGAAATGAACCCACCCAGTGGATTCAGCTTCGAACAGCCTTGTGCAGGCGGGAAAATCTCACCGGTGCATCACCTACGTTCAACTGAACCGCCTCACGGCGCTCACTCTGAAAGGAATCCCCCATGTCTCCGACGCTTCGCTCTTCGCGCATCGCAGCAGGACTCTTCACTATCCCCGCCGTCTCCTTTTCGGAATGGGAGCCGCCGGAGCTGCCCCGGCAGTGTCTCCGCTTCCACAACCAACCGTTAACGGGGTGGATTTTGCGGGCGCTTTGCCGCAGCAGTCAGCTCAGTAAGGCAAGACTCAAGCCCAAGCGTGGGACGCCATCGCCTTGGGGGTTTCCGTTCAGGGTGGAACTGCAGTGACTAACGCCAAGAACTTCTCTGCACCGGCAGCCGTCTCCATTGGCCAGAATTTGTGGGCCGAAGCATGGGGAGTAAAGCCAGGTTTGGCACTTGCCGTGGCCGGCCCTAACTCCACCGCCCGTGTTCTTGGCGATACCCCCGTCGAACGTGAGGGCGAATGGGGTCTGGCAGGCGACTTTTAGACCCTCACTGGTTGCGTGGCGTGCCCAACGAACCAGGGTTCTGTACAAGTCCCTCTTAATTCCCCACCCACTTCTCGCTGGCTTGCCTCGTTAGCTTTCCAGTCCCAACAGAAACATAAGCCGCAGCAAGACCCCCTCACCAGCCCGCAAATTGTCGTTCCAAACGGATAGGTTCGCGGGCCGTGTTCCACGTCACGAACACGTCAGTGGCAGTAGAGGAAAGATGCCCCGCAACCTCCAGCGATCTATATCGAGCAGTGGTGATCGTGCCGACCTGAATTTCTTCCTGACCGCTACGGCCGGAGCTGGTGTACACCGTGCACTTTCCCCCTAAGCCATCAACTCCAAAGATGCACTGAGCGGACGAACGATCCGTCGGCCAGGCCGCTTGCTGTAAGTCCACGTTGATGCGGCCCAGGGCCGGACGTTGGTCCACTACTCTCACTCTCGGGTCATCTGCGAATAAGCCCGTCTCCTCCGAATGCAATGCGCTAGCGGGCACCACGACGTGGACGTAGGGGATTGCCAGCCATCCGGTGATCACCGCGATGGCAACCCCGGGCGGCCACTCTCCAGCGTTGTCGGGCAACTGAACGAGAACGTCAGCGTCGTCGAAGATCACACCCTCTGGTCGGGCTAAGGGGTGAGTAATCCTCTTCGCCAGAGCGAGCGTCTCCGGATTCTTCTGGGAACACGCTTCTTCCCACCCAGCTTGCCGACCCGACCAATCCGGTTCTGGATGAAATGCAAGTGCCGCGGGGTTGTGGTGGAAGAGTGCGCCTGCATTCCAAGCCCTCCATCCGAACTCCCAGTCCTCCCCTCCATATCCAACAATGGTGGTATCGAATCCCCCCACACGATCGAACAACTGCCGGTGGCATGTCAACACTGCGGAGATTATGAAGCGCCACGAGGTGTCATCAGCACCTGTTAGATTGCCAGTACGAAGCCACGCGTCGCGCAACCAGGCGGGCTCCTGAGCATTGCCGTCCCCCACCTCACCGTGTACCCGCCGACCCACCACTAAACCGCGTGGATCGAGCGCGGGTAATCGGACAGCTTCGCGTAGGTAAGCGCGACTCGGAATCGTGTCTCCGTCGACAAACGCCAGAACCTCACCGCGGGCACCACCTGCACCCAAATTCCGGGCAGCAGCCGCTCGGAATCCCTGATCCGCTTGCCGCTCAACCCGGATGGGGAAACTGTACTCCTCTGGGATGAAGGTGGGGGGAGAGCTAGAGCCGTCATCTGCCACCACGCATTCAAATTCGCCGGGATAGTCTTGCTCCGCAAGTGCGCGCAGGATTGCCCGCAATCCCTCCGGGTTGTCGAAGTAAGGGATCACTACGCTCACCAGTGGCCAATGTTCTGGGTTTCTTCCCACCAGCGGGTAGTTCTTCATCACATCAAAAGGCTCCTTCATCCACACCTGGTGATAGGAAGAAGCCACCTGCGCCCACGTCCAGTCGCTCGGCGGGTCAGAAGGATCACAGAAATCTGAAGGAAGAGCAGCGATAGCTTCAGGCCAGGCGTCGTCTTTCACAAGAACTATGAAATTTGGCCACCGTTCCCGCAACTCTCGAGGGTAGGGACCGTCCGCCACGAGAACTCTACGTCCCAAACTAATCCACTTCATCAAAGAACCGGATGCACTGAAATGGCGATGCGCGCAGACCGGAATGCCCGCCCGGAGCATTTCTTGTTCGAGTTCTTCCGGATCGAGAAAGCCCGTGATCTCAAGGTCGACGCCGGCGCGCATACTGGCCGAACGTAAGTCATCAGCCAGCCACTCGTGGCCATCGGCTATGCGGCCCAGAGCTCTCAGACTGTGAATGCCATGTGCGGGGTTCTTCGATAGAGAATCTAGGAGCTCCATATGCCCCTTACCCGGGTAGATGAATCCCATGATGGCAATGTCATCGTGAATACTCGGAGGGTTAGGGGGGGTGGAGGATGAGGGCTTTATAGTGGTGACGCGCTGCGGAAGAGGAAGCGGAACCACACGCAGCGCTGGGTGTGGATTCTGGGTAAGACGCTGGGTGAAGAATCGAGCCTCGTGCTGCGAATTCACCACCACTGCATCGGCGCGTTGAGCGAGCTCAACGTAGGCCTTGGCTCGGCGCGCAAAGCGGTCAGCTCCCTCCTCTAGTTGGGGGACATCATGAAAAGAAACACTGAGTGGGTGATTCCCCACCAAGTTAAGGACGCGGGTGAGCGCCTCAGACGGTGAACTGCCGAAGAGGTGATCGGTGAAGTAGATCTGTAGCGGCCCAGCTGGAAATTCACGAGGATCTGTGGGCAGAGCAGTCCAATTGTCGAATCGCACAACGCGTCCCCCAGCGTGCTTAGCGAGGAGGAGACCGTATTCAACCACCCCGTGCTGTTCTGGGCCAACGATGAGATGAGTAGGCAAAGTCATGCCCGGGCCCCCTCGTGTTGATAACCCAGTAGTCGAAGGAGGGTGGCGTGGCGCGTCATGGCTGAGGTTACGAATTCTGGACGATCGGTGTAGAAGCGGCGGTGAGCGAAGGCGATCTCTTCGGGGTCTAGGGGTCTGCCGTGCAGGGTCCAAGAATCGCGGTCAGCGGGTACCTGTGGGTTATTCGGGACGAGTGTTTCCCAGGCAGCAGTATCGACAGGTTCGCGTAGGTGGCCCAGCATTTCTCGATCCATCGGGGCACTGACTTGGTCAGAGGGTTCGGCGAGATGTGCCCATTCTATTCTCCGCTTTGCGATTGCCTGCTGCACCTGCACACCGAGTCGTTCCAACGTGGCATTGTCCGGGTGATTGAGGGTGTGCCATGTGGGGCACGTCCTGAGGTAATCGGACATGATGACCGTGCCATGTGCGCGTTCGCGCTCTCCCATTTGTTTCACATTTAAATCAAGAATGCCTGGGTAGTCAGCGGGATTCACTCGAGTCAATCCACCCAGCTCCGCGAGGATAGTTATATCGTGGTATGGAACAACTGGCGGGTTGAGGGAGGTATCTGCGGGGGAGCGCACAATGACCCACGTTGGATTGAGCGCGCTGAATCGCAAAACTGGGAAACGGATGACCTGTGCCTCGCCTTCATTGTCCATATTCTGCGCGCGGAGCATCTTTTCAAGCTGAGCTGTGCCGCAGGGCAAGCCGCGGTAATTGTCCCGTACTGGTTGGGATACGAGAACGTTTGCCCACCGGAGTGCGTGATGCACAAACGGCATATCTTCCTGCGTCCATTCGTGGATCGGCGGGATCCGGAATGAGTCGATAGGTTCTGAACTGTTTAACACGATGCGGAGGGACTCCGCTTGGCAATTTCCCACCACTACAACTCGCGGGCGGGCAGTGGCCGTAGACGTAGCGTTAGAGGTACCGGCCGCGTCTGTGGAACCCGGTAGCGGAAGGAGTCCGTAGAACTGCCCGTAGTGGCGAGTCCGGTCCGTAACTCCTGAGGAGAGAATGGGTCGCCTAGGTGCGCCACCGGACGCGGTGACAGAATCAGCGGTTGATGGGGGTGTAGCTGGCGTGTCGATTGCTTGCATCCTTGCAGGGGAGTCTTGATAACTTCGGGAGGCTTTCTTTACTTCAAGTATGCGCTCTGTAGCGATTCTCTACTAGCAGCAACCGGTTGCCGTAGGGTTAGCTCCACGGCAACCCGGCTGCATACAGCGTGCATGTTTTCCGCTAATGTACTTACTTAAGCCGAGGGCCTTTCGTGGGCACTCGGCTTAAGAAAGCGTATATGCCTAGTGTGGGAGGAGTCGGTTCATGGCAATCCTTTCCATACCTAGCGCGCACCCTTACGTCCAATCCATTCAGCCTCGTGGTGGGTGGTCGTTTACGCATGTGTTGCCGGACCCTGTGGTCAATCCGGATAAACCTGCCCAGTGGTGGCCTCATCCCGCTTTCCACGCACATTGGTGGCTGGATCGGGAGCGTATAGGGACTTCGGAGAGGATTGACCTCGTTCACGTGCACTTCGGTTTTGAGCACTTGACGGTTCACCAGACTCGGGACTTTGTGGAATTGCTTCGCATGCGGCGCATTCCGTTGGTCTTGACGGTGCACGATATCGACAACCCTCACGTGGTTGATCAGCAGGCGTTTCATGCGCAGTTGCGAATTCTTTCAGACGATGCGGCCCGCATTCTTACACTCACTGAGGCTGCCCGGGTCCGCTTGACCCGAGACTTTGGGATCGACCCGCAACGCATAACCGTCGTTCCTCACCCGAGAATTATTGAGGATCCACAATCGGTGGTGGCAGCACAGATGGGAACGGACATTGGGATATTCCTGAAATCGGTGCGTGCCAACGTGGTTACGGATGCGGACTTCTATATCCGCATTGCGGAGCGTTGTGTCGAGAAGGGCCGTCGTGTCACCGTCTTCCTCCACCGCGATCAGGAAGGCACCGTTCTTCATCGATTGCTCTCCGATTCCCCCGCAGTGCACCTTGTACTCCATGAACCTTTTTCCGACGCCACCCTCTTCAGCACAGTGGCAGAGTGTTCCACTGTCATCCTGCCGTATCTTCGAGGTACGCATTCTGGGTGGTTAGAGATGTGCCGTGACTTAGGTGTGCCTGTGGCTTACCCGGATTGTGGATGTTATTTCAGTCAACTGGATGATTCCTCCGCAGGTGAATCATACCGGGTTGCCGATGCTTGCTCAGCCGCCGATGCGGCAGTGCGTTTAGCTTCGGCGGGTTCAGCCCCGCTGGCTGTAGATCGCCAAGCCCAACGTTCGTTCGTTCTCGATGTGCATGAGCAGATTTATCGGGCGATGTCCACACCCAAACTCAATATCGCCCTCATCGCACCTGCCCGTTTCCCAATCGCCCAGCCCTATGCGGGAGGCTTGGAAGCATTCTGCGCGATGATGGTGCAGGCGTACCGGCACTTCGGGCACCGAGTAGACCTCTATGCCGCCGCCGGTTCGGATGGCCACCAGCGGGAATGGGAATTCCCTGGCGTTAATTGGTCGGGTTACGAAAAGTTTCGGACTGACCATACGTACCCGCCTGGTGAAATGGATCGAGAAGATGCGGCTTTTGCCCGTACTATCGCCCACTTGGAGCAGGCGGTCGAAGCGGGTGTTTACGATGTTATTCACAACAACTGTCTCCACCCCGCCCCATTTCAGACTAAGCGGCCCCTGCCCATGCTCACCACGATTCACACCCCGGTGGATGAACGCATGCAGAACGCAATCAGCACCGCTGTTTCTGAGCGCGGGTCGCGTGGGGCGGGTGCCTTTGCTTCAGTTAGCAGGGCAGCATCATCAACGTGGGACCTGCCGGAAGAGCCAATTGTTGTCTCTAACGGCTTCGATGAGAACATCTGGATGCCGGGGGCTGGTGGGGAGCGCGCTGTGTGGTTCGGTCGTGTCGTGCCGGAAAAGGGGCTGCATTTCGCGATCGACGCTGCCCGTGAACTTGGATTGGAATTGGACATTGCCGGACGAATTGGAAATGAGAGCTATTACGAAGAGGAAATTCTTCCACGGCTAGGTTCGGACACCCACTGGGTAGGTGAATCCTCACAGGAAACTCTCTCTGCATTGGTGGGCGGCAGTAAGTTGTGTTTAGTAACCCCTGTTTGGGACGAGCCCTTCGGTTTGGTTGTGGTCGAAGCATTGGCTTGCGGGACGCCTGTGGCTGCATTGGCGCGCGGGGGAATTGCGGAAATCCTGGCGGATTTCCCGCAAGCCCTAGCCGACCCCGCCAATCCGGTCGCTGAACTGGTCAGAGCCGCTCGCTACGTGATGTCGTTCAGGCGGGAGGACTGGGCTCAGTGGTCCCGTCAGAACTTCAGCGGCCGCCGTTTAGCGAACATTTACACAGAGATCCTTGAAACAGTGGCTTTCAGTTCGCAGGTGACGCAATGACAAGCGAGCAACCGGTCGTTGGAATGTACTCCCATCACCAGGGATCAGGGCACCTCCACAGGTGCAGAACCATCGCATGTGAATTGGCTGCGAGGGGAGCTAAAGTCACTATCTTTTCCTCTGCCATTCCACGGACCGCGTACGACAGCGCACCTGACAGACGACCTTATGAGGAACGGTTTATCCCACTGGATGTTGACCGAGCGGAAGATGTCTCAACCCAGGGGCCTCCGGCTGAAGATCCCACGGCCCATGGAACTTTACACTGGGCACCCACGGACCATCCCGGTTATACACGGCGGATGTTGGCTTTGGCAGCGTGGGTTGCCGAGAATCACCCGGAAGTGTTCTATGTGGATGTTTCAGTTGAGGTCGCTTTATTCATCCGTTTGCTCGGGATTCCCGTTGTGACTCTTGCTATGCCCGGGCAGCGAGTCGACAGGACTCATCAAATGGCTTATAAGCAGGCTGCTGCGATCATTGCTGCGTGGCCAGAAGATGTTGGTGTGCCCGCACATCTGCAGGAATATAGAAATGTGGTGAGTTGTGTCGGTGGAATAAGTAGATTCGACACGCCTACCCGTCCGACCGCAAAAGACACCCCGCGTGACATCTCCGCACGTCGTGTTGTGGTTCTTCAAGGAGCGGGAGGTACGCAATGGACGGAAAAATACTGGATAGACGTGCAACGAGCTTGTCCTGGGTGGACTTTCAATTTCCTCGGTGGCCGAGTTTTCAGTGACAACCCGTTACGTGACATGGGCGGTGCTGATGTGGTTGTTAGTGCCGCTGGGCAAAATTCAGTGGCTGATATCGCCCTCACCGGGAAGCCCTGCATTCTGATTCCTCAGGACAGAGCATTTCATGAGCAGCATGCCACTGCCTCCGCTGTAGCGCGACTCGGTCTTGCTTTACAGTGTGCGGATCTGCCTGAACCGCACGAATTCCCTTCACTTTTAGAGCAAGCCGTGAGCATGAATCCGGAATGGGTGCTATGGCGGGTTGAGGGTGCAGCGAGGCGAGCGGCATGCGTGATCTTGGAATTATGTTCTTCTGCCCGCCTGGGTAAGGAGAACTGGACATGATCGTCGTTAGTATCGCTAGTGCCGACCGGGCACAGCGGTTAGCTGAACAGCGCAGGCATGTTGAGCTGGGCTCGCCGAGCGTCAAGCATGGCGTCGTCATTCTCGGAAAGGAATCGCTGGATATCGCGGGCGTGGAATGCATCGCTCACGTGAAGGACACTCCAGTCAACCTTTCTCGGGCTCGCAACTTGGCAGGCGATTGGGCAGCAACTCAAGCGAGTACAGGTGGGGAGGCCATAGTTTTTCTCGATGTTGATTGTCTCCCAGCCGAACAGCTCCAGGGATGGTATCTGGAGGCCCTCTCCCAGTATCCAAACAGCGTGCTGAGCGGCCCCGTTACGTACTTGCCGGAGGATGCTCTTACGGAGCCAGAGCGTTTACACGAGTTGAGGAATCCTCACCCAGCCCGTCCTGACCTCGAACCGGGCGAGGTTCGCCAAGCTACCCACGGTGAATATGATCTCTTTTGGTCGTTAAACTTTTGTGTGAGCGCCCAATTTTGGCGAACCCTCCGGGATCATGGCATTGGCTTTGACGAACAGTTCACGGGGTATGGAGGCGAGGACACAGACTTTGCCTGGAATCTTCGGGCCATGGACGTATCTCTCTGCTGGGTGGGTGGCGCGGACGCGTTCCATATGTGGCATTCAGTGTCCTCGCCACCGTGGGAACACTTGGAGGATATCGTTACCAATGCAAACCGATTTCACGATAAGTGGGGTCAGTGGCCCATGCGTGGCTGGTTGGATGAGTTTGCGGCGGCGGGTGCCATTCGGTGCGAACACAATGTGTGGGTTGTGGTTAGTTAAGAACCCATGACGTCACCCGATAACATACTGCTCCACCTGTCAAAAGATGAGGAACAACAGGTGCGTTCAATCTTCGCTGCTATGTCCGAGCGTGGTTTTCCCCAGCAACGGCAGACACCGCACATCACCATCACTTTCTCGCCGTTCATGAGCGATAAAGCTGTTGAGCGCGCTGCGGAGCTGCTTCCGCCGGTAATCCCGGCACAGTTTCGTCGCGCGGGAACCGTGGTGTTTGGGACCAAGGGCAAGCAGACGATCGCCTGGCTGCTGGAAACCTCCGAGGAGGTGGAAGAGGCTGCGCGCGAAGTCGGTGCCGCCAACCCTGACGGCCGAGGAAAGCAGTGGATCCCACATCTGACCATGGGTCTGCGCATCCCGCGACACTTGGTCGGCGAATACATCATGGCCCTCGACGAGGAAACGTCCTCGCACTTCAAAAACATGACCGCCACCAGAGCTTCCCTGTGGCGGCCACGCACCCAGGAGCTGACGGTCTTCGCCCACAGTGAGGCGTAGGGCTATTCGTGGCGGATTGCGGGGCTCTCGGCCTCGCTGGCGGACTGCGTTTCCAACTGGAACGTAGAGTGCGCGATGGAGATAGGGAAGTGGTGCTCTACGCAGTTCTGGATATCCCGCAAGATCTCGGGAGCATGGCTATCAGCGAAGCATTCGTCCGCCAGCACGATGTGCGCCGAAATTGTCGGCAAGCCCGTGGCCACCGTGGAGGCATGTAGATCGTGGACGTCCAGCACATGATCAATGCCCATTATGTGCTCCCGGACCTCGGAAAGATCTAGGTCCTGAGGGGTGAACTCCATGAGGATCGCGGTGGTCTCCCGCATGATTTTTATTGCGCGGGGAACAATGAGAGATGCGATAAAGAGACCCGCGATGGCGTCGGCCTGAAGAAACCCGGTGGTCGCCATCACAATTGCCGCGATGATCACACCGAGGGATCCCAACGCGTCCGCAAGAACCTCGAGGAACGCGGCGCGCATGTTGAAATTGGCGCCGCGGGAGGAGGAGAGCACCACGATGGCGGCGACGTTGGCCAACAGGCCGATCACGCCGAAAATCAGCAGTTCGGTGGCGGGAACCTCGGGCGGGGAGAAAAGCCGCTTGATGCCCTCGACAGCAGCGTAAATACCCACCACCAGCAGCAATGTGGACTGACCGAGGGCAGCGATCACCTCAATGCGACGGAATCCCCACGTGCGCTGCGGATCGGCCGGGAGCATCATCAGGTTGGCTGCTATCAGGGCGATGAGTAGGCCGGAAGCGTCCGTGAGTGCGTGCGCGGTATCGGTTAACAGGGCGAGGCTGCCAGTGAGGAGCGCGCCGATGGCCTGTGCCACCACGATGCCCGCAGTGATGCCGAACGCGATCCACAGCTTGGTGCGGTGGTCGCCGGGGCCTGCGGCGTCCGCAGCTCCGTGATCGTGAGAATGTCCGGCGCTCAAGTGAAGCTCCCTTCTGCAACAGCTTCTTATCTGCGGTGATTATATCACTGGGCGATGACGGGTGAAACAGCCGAGCGTCACTTTGCAAACCAGACAGATCGGTCTATGGTGAGAGAATGCCTTTTGGAGAGTTCCCCGAACGAGTCAACGAGCACGCCGCCCGCACCACCGCCATGCTCGTCATCGCGCTTGCCGTGGTCACCATTGCCTGTGCGCTGTCGATTCAAGGTGGTGTGACAGTCGCCCTAAACGTGCTGCTGGTGGTCGGTTTCGCGCTCCGCCTGTGGGCGGGGCCGAAGTACTCGCTGTTCGGGCAGCTGTCCGTGCGCTACCTGGCCCGCGCCGCGTTCGGTGAGCCGCGCATCGTCTCCGGCGCGCCCAAGCAGTTCGCCCAGGGCATCGGCCTGGTGTTCTCCGTGGTGGCACTGTTGTTTAGCGTCTCTGGTCTTTTTGTGGCGACGTCAGTAACCCTCATTCTGCTCGTCGCCGCAGCCTCCGCCGAGGCCTTCCTTGGTTTCTGCGCTGGCTGCTGGATCTACCGCCACGCCCAGCGCGCAGGCATCCTTCCTCCCGATGCCTGTGAGACCTGCGCCATCTAGAACTATTCCGCCTCGCCGGTGACGGGAACCGCGAGGCCAGTGATCAGATCGGCGGGATCCGTCTCCGGGGCGGGCATCGTGTCATAGGCCTCCCAGGACGGCGCACCGAATTCCATGCCGGACTTGTGAATCTCAGCCAGGAAATCCTCCCATGCCTGCGGTAGACCGTCGTAGCCTCCACGGTGTTTGGTGATGGCAATCCGGCTCTGCGGGAGAGAAGAATTGCTGATGGTGAAATCCCCAGCAGCAATGTCTTCCGTCAGACCGTTGTTGACCGGGAAGCCGATTTCCATCGTCGCGGTATCCGTTGGGGGAGCGTCATAGCGCGCGAACGCCGGACCCGTGGGTGTGAACTTGCCTTGAGAAATGGCCTGACCAAGGGCGGTGAAAGTGGCGTCGAAAATCTCATGAATCCGCGCCATCGGCCAGTCCTCAACGCGGACGACCACCGTGGACATGCCGGGGAAATCGATGGTTTGGATTGGATCAATGGTGCTCATGAATGCTCCTTGTCGGTGAGAGATCACGTTCGAGGGTAGCGAGACTTCGGTGACCGCGGCAGAGGCTCAAGCACGTTAGGTCCTGCGCAAGCGCGCGAAGGGGAACTTCTCCGGATTCTCCGCCGAGTAGCCAAACGCAACCACACCGATGGCCACGGTGGCGCCGATGACCGTCTCCACAAAGCGAGCGAGAAGCAGATCCGGCACGTCCACGGGAGCAGCGATCTGCGTCATCATCAGCGCCACCGGAGTGATGAAGAGCAACGCCAGCGCATAGTTACGGGCGATGTAGAGCTCGCCCAAGAACTGCAAAATGATGATCCACACCACGAACTGCCACGGATCGATGGGAAAAGAAAGCAAAGCCCATTGCTGCGGATTTCCTTCGTGGACAGGGGAGCGGGCGTGGGCAATTCAGGAATGCCACGACCCTCACCAATCAAATGTGCGCCCAATCCCAATACCACACAGAAGGCCGCGGATGCGGCCGCGATGAGAAAGGCCAATCCAGGATGAACGCCACCGTGGACGCTGCCCACTGCTGCCGTCGCAAAGATAAAGAACACGGAACCCGGAGGAACCAGAGCGAAACGAGCCGCCATCATCGCCGTGAAACTCGAAAGCACGGAGGTCACCAGCATGACGATCCAAGGGCCGGCGGCGAACCAGCTGAGAGTGGCGCCCACCGTCACACACATCGTGAGTAACGCGCCGGCCAGGGATTGCTTAAAGAAGCGCGCTTGCGGCGATTCGTGACGTGCGTAGATGCCAGTGAAAGCGCCGAAGGTGGCATAAATGGCTAGGTCAAGACGATGCGTGGCGAGAAGAATCAGCAGCGGGATGGCCACGCCGAAGGCGATGCGGAAAGCGGGAATGTGATCTCGGTTCGCTGGGGCTAGGCCGAACAACTCCCGAAACTGCATGCGCACTCCTTTACTCTGCTTGTCCTCAACGTCTTCGATGGTAGACCTCTGGGAATCGCAGGAATGCACCGCTCCGGCGACATGGCTACGCTGGAGGATATGTACCACGTCGAAACAGTCAAGATCCATGACCTGCGCTCCGGTGAGGACGATCCTCACGGCACCAACGTGTTGGTCGACCGGATGTGGCCTCGGGGAGTGGCCAAGGACGACGTAGATCTGGAGGAGTGGCTGAAAGATGTTGCCCCTTCGCCGGATCTCCGCAAGTGGTTTGACCACGAGAAGGACAAGTTCCCCGCGTTTAGCAAGAAGTACCGCGCGGAGCTGGACGAGCATGCAGAAGAGCTCGATTCTGCAGACTCCGAGGACCTGTCTGACGCCGCGAAGGATTTAGATACGCTGCTGAAGCTGGCCAAGAAGTCCAGCAAGACCACGCCGTTGGTTCTGGTGTACGCGGCCAAGGATCGCAAGGTCAATCATGCGAACGTGCTGGCAGACTGGCTGACCAAGCAGAAGTAGATGGGGGCTGCGGAACCACAGCGTTGGGGGCAAGCGCCTGTGATACATCCACACCCGCACCCCGAACCTAAGAATTTTTAATAACGTTTCGCAACATTTACTGCTAGATTTGTCACGATCTTCTAGGAAAGTAGAAACGTGGCAAACACAATTTCAGTAATCATGGCAGCCGGCCTCGCCGCAGCAGCCTCTTTGGGTATCGCAGCTCCCGCGGTGCCCTACGCAGGAACCGCAAGTGGGCTCCTCGGCGTGAACGTATCTACGGAAACCACTCCGCAGGCAATAGTCGCGCACGTGGATGCCTTCACCGGTGCTCCGATCGTCATTCTTGGCGCGAGGCTGAATCCAGACTGCACCCCACCTGCAGTTCTGCAGCAGCGCTTGGATCGAGCAGCTGCTTTTAGCCGCATTCACCCGGAAACTCCGGTGTACGTGACGGGCGGCAAGACCCAGCAATCCTGCCCGCTGTCTGAGGCCGCGGTTATGGAAGCGGGGTTGCGCGTGCGCCTCGTCCCGAACCCTATTCATCGGGAAGATGCCGCCGGCAATACTCTGCAGAACGCGTCCAATGTGGCGCGGATGATCGGTGATCGTGCTGTCGTGATCTCCAATCAGGATCATCTGCCCCGCGCACTGCGCAATTTCCACGATGCGGGCGTCCGCCGGGCAGTGGGGCTCGCAGCCTAAGTCTCGGCTCGCGCTACAATTTCTGGAGACTGCCCCGCGCCTACCACCGGATGGAGAACGTAGTACATGCTGCACGCCGTGAGCTTCGCGCTGATTGATTCGCTCAATGTGCTGCTCATAGGGGTCCTTTTTGCCGCTGCGGTACTCCATGCGCGGAAGCCCACCTACGGCAAGGTGGCTACGCTGCTTATCGCCGGGGACTGGTTCGGCGTATTCATCCTCTCCCTGTTCACCATGTTGGTGTTCGACGGCATCGGCGACCTCGTCCAGCGCTTCCTCCATTCGCCGATCCTGGGTGTCTTGCTGATCGCCACGGGCTTGCTCAGCGCGGTGCTGACCTTCCGCGGCGGCGATCCCACGCCCATGATCCAGCGAGTGTCCGCACCCCTGCAGACCGCCTCGCGCAAAACATTCTTCACCGGCATGAGCCTGGGTCTGATCCAGTCCGTGACGTCGATTCCGTTTTTCGTGGGCCTTGCGTACTTGAGCGATTCTGGGCTTGCCACCTGGTCGCGCTACCTCGGCGTGGTGATGTACGCCAGCTTGGCGCTGAGTCTTCCGGCCCTGTTCGGGTTACTCATTGGTTTTATTCGACGCCACCCTGATTCCCCCGTCGCTCTATTCATCGAGCGGCTTGGGACGCACAAGGACGCCACCATTGCGGCCTCGGGTTATGTCGTGGCCGTGGTGTTGATCCTGCTGGGAATCTTGCAACTTTAGCGGCGGATCACTGCTGTAGGAATTCCATCCAGCTGTCCCATTCGCGCACGGTTTGGGCCATGCCTGCATTGAAAGACTGCTTGAGTTTCTGCAGGTTGCGTTCGGTGTTTTGGATCCGCATGTCATCCGGATAGAACACCAGCGCTTTGCCGTCGCTTTCCAGCTGCTCGATGAGCTCGGCGTAGTGGTTGTAGCGCTCGTGCCGGGTCAACATGGCCTCAGCTACGGCGGGGCGGGAGCGCAACAACCGGCGAATGAGCCGCGGACTGCGAGGGGGAGTGCGGCGGAAACCGCGAGGGCGGGTGCGCAGGATGAGAAACTTCTCAAAGCCGTCATCCATCGCGGCGTCCACGGCCAAACCACCGGAGCGGCCAAGGGCGCCGTCCACGTAATCCACGCCGTCGATCGTGGGCGTGGGCATCAGGCCCGGCAGGGTGCCGGAACAGCGCATGCGACGCATGAAATCTTTGAGATCCTTAAAGTCCTCGCGTCCCCAGTAGACCGTCTCTCCGTTGTCTGCACGGGTAGCACCGATGCGCAAAGGAGTGGGGTCATTGACGAAAGTGTCCCAGTCAAAAGGCAAATCTTCGCCGGGCGCGCCAGCGATTTCAAATACGTATTCCGCATTGAAGTAGCCGGTGCCGCGCAGGAGACTACGCACCCCACCGGTGCGAGGATCCGCCCCGAATTCCACGAAGCTGTGCGTGGCGCGCCACCGGTCGTGGGAGAGGAAGTTCGCGGAGTGGGTGGCACCGGCGCTGATGCCGCCGACCCAACCGAAAGTCACATTGTGTGCGATGAGCTGATCCACGCACGCCGCTGTATAGCTGTTGCGCATCCCGCCACCTTCGAAGATGAGGGCGACATTGGGGGCATCAACCATGGGAAACCTCAGACGTGTGGGGCAGGTTAATCCTGCAACTTATTCTTCGTGCTTGTTGCTTTTGAATGGCAAGAAGTGCACGATCGCGACCACGATACTACCCACGATGAATCCGAAAATCATCGAAAAGAATGTATTGACGATCCACTGCAAGGCAGCATTGTCGCCAACTGCTTCTTCCGCGTGATGGATTTGCTCGTGAGGCCACTGCCAGAACAGTTCGTAGAGTCCATTGACGAGGATGTGTCCGCCCACCCACAGCATGGCTGCGGTACCGATCACCGCGATGATTTGCAGGACATAGGGCATGCCCTTGACCAGGCCGCGACCGAACTTCTGCGAAAATTCCGAGTCTCGCTGCGCCATGGCCAAGCCGATATCGTCCATCTTCACCAGCGCGCTGACTGCTCCGTACACCACGAGGGTGATGAGAATGCCAACGATCGCTAGGACCACAGCGCGGTTGAGGAACGGCTGGTCCGCCACTTCGTTGAGCGAGATGACCATGATTTCCGCAGACAGAATGAAGTCCGTCATCACTGCTCCGCGAACAATTTCGGACTCTGGTTTGGCTGCCTTTTCCTCTTCCGCATCTTCTGCAGCGTCCTTATGCAGGAGCTTTTCCCAGATCTTCTCCGCGCCCTCGAAACACAGATACGTGCCACCACACATCAGCAGGGGAGTCAGTGCCCACGGGGCTAGCCAGCTCAGAATCAAGGCGATCGGCAGGATGATCAGCAGCTTGTTGCGCAGACTGCCCTTGGTGATCTTCCAGATGATGGGCAGCTCGCGGTTGGGCTTGACTCCCGCCACGAATCGTGGAGTTACTGCGGCATCGTCGACCACCACACCGGCAGCTTTGGCGGAGGTTTTACCCACTGCCAGTCCTACGTCATCCACGCTGGCAGCGGCGGTTTTTGCGATGAGTGCCACATCGTCGAGTAGGGCGGCTAGACCAATGGCCATGGGCGAGTGCTCCGATCTCCGAAAATTCTTATAACAGGGGAGTGCAATCTGTTCAAAGATACGGCATTAACTCCGGCTCTTGGGCACCAACGAGTCTCCATAGCGCCAACGATGCCCCCTTTAAGAGAGGAATCTGTCACAGATTTGCTTTCTCTCCTCGCGCTTAGTCGCAACTGCATCTATTATTAACTCGATTTAAAGAGGAAAATTAGTTACCCATGATCGGATCACATATGAAGCACCGTTTTGTCCGAGCGTGCGCTAGTCTCGCTCTCGCCGTCACCGCAGTCGCTGGCGGAACCGCCGCCGCCTCCGCGCAGACTCTGGGCAGTTCCAATGTTGGCCTTCCTGATCTGAGCAATCGTCAGTGTGCTGCCAACATGGTGATCAGCGTTCCCGGTGGAGCGAACTCCAGTGCACGAGTTCCAGACAACGTGCCGCACGGTCTGTACACCACGGACGTTGGCCCCCAGCTGCGCAACTCCACGGGTGGCCGGGTCGTGGACCACTACGCTTCCTTCAATTCTCTGCCCGGCGGATTCCGTAACTACGAGGCCGTCCGCAACGATGCCCTCGAATCCGCCCGCAACCTGATTGCACGCGATGCAGCCAAGTGCCCAGACGCCAAGTTCAGCATCTACGGCTACTCCCTGGGAGCCGACGTGGCTTCCTTGCTGGTCCGCGACATTGGCAATGGCCGGGGACCAATTCCCGTTGACCGCCTCAGCTCTGCTGTCTTCATGGCGAGCCCGAACCGCGGCGTGCCTGGCGTCGAGCAACAGGGCGGTGCTCCCGGACACACCGAGGGTGCCTTCGGTGCGCTGCCCGGCGGCTACGGCGAAGCGACCGACCGCGTGGTGGACATCTGCCGCCGTGGCGACATCGTCTGCGATACGCCACACGCAGCGTCTACCGTGGCAAAGCAGCTGGCCAAGACTGCAATCTTGACCTCCCACACCAACCTGGGCGCAGCGTTGGCTTCCATCAACAGCCTGAGCCCTGCAGACAAGTTGGTCGCTGCACCCGCGCTGATCACGGGATTCCCCATCCACATCGACTACGTCGCGGTGAACGGAACGGGCCTGTCTGCCAACTACATCCGTAGCCACCTGGCTTAAATTCCTGGCCTAGCCCTGCGGCACCATCGGCCCGATGTTTCCCGCCCCAAGACAAATGTGGGCGTTGTTATCCGGCCCATGAACCTCGACCATGATGGTGCCGCCGCCACCGGGCACGCTCACCCACTCGGGCTGAAGGTCCGTGCTGACCGGCACGGTGACAGCCCGAGACCTCGTTTGTTCGGCCGTCTCCAGCCCGTTCGGCGTGGTGATGGTCATTGTGGTTCCTGGAGCCGACGCCACCGCGTTGAGCTCCCACACCCATAGCCCAAATGGCAGCGGGTTATCGATCTTCACGATCTTCCACTGTCCCGATTGCACACGGATCCCACACTGTTCGGCATCGCCCTGTTCCGTGCGTGCAGCAGGTAGGACAGCCGCAGGTACCACATTGCCCTGGGCATCGATGACCTGCGGGCGAGTGGTGAGGTTTTCCTTCTCCTTCTCCTTGCCCGTGACCGAGTAAATGGTGTTGTAGGGATGCATCAGCGGAGTGAGCACTTCCAGCGGAACCGGCTGATCCAGGATCGGTTCTTGAGCTTCGTCAAGAGAACTCTGGAGGTTCGCTAGATAGTCACCCGTGGGGTCATCCTTCCACGCGTTGACCCAGGACACCGTGGTGATGGTAGAAGAGACCGCCAGCAGGATGGCGAGAATAAAGCGGAGGTGGGGGAGGTGACGTCGAGAAGAAGGCCAACGGTATGTTCCCGCCGCCAGAATTAGGACACTCAACGTCCACCACTCGGCGTAATAGTGCAGCGTGCGCGTCAACAAATCCGCAGCACCAGGGCCCGTGCGAGCATTGCCCAACACCCACATCAGGACCACGAAAAAGGCCAAAGAAACAACCAACTCTGCACCGCGGCGAGGGCGCCGAGCCACCCATCCGATGACCAGAATTGCCGCCACAACCACCGCCAAGATCAGCAGCCATGTGGGAGGACTCGCAAAAGCCTGCGATGGAGTCCACCGTTCCCAGACCCACGGGCCGCCCAACATTCCCGGCACCACGGCCTTGCCCAGAGTCTCGGGCAGGAAATCCATGAGGTTCTGCGGGGTCTCCGAACGGAACACGGTGGTGTTGCTAAAGACCACAAAAGCCCACGCGATAGACAGCGCAACTGGCCCCACCCAGAACAGCCAGTTGATGCGACGATGCGTGATCCACACGGTAAAGGCCACTAGCGGAACGATGGACAGGGACTTTTCCGATAGCGTCAATGCGCACAACACGGCGATGGAAGCCACCACCGACGGCCAGACCAGACGGTGAGAAGAATTCACGGCGATGCTGGCACACCACAGAGTCACCGCAAAACCCAGCTGCCAGCCCAAGGAATTCAGGGCGGCAGACCACCAGCCGGAGGCGGTCATCAAAAACGGCGAGAACGATAGCGCTACGAACGTCAGCGTGTACAGTCCGCGCAGGTCACGGGACTCCTGCTGCGGGAGAAGCCGAGTCAGAGCGGCGGCGAAAAACCCGTACGTCGCCGCGGTCAACACCACGATGACACTTGCCGGAATCGCAAAATTCAGCGGGGCAATCGCATCAGCCAGAACTTGAATGGCGATCGCGCCCGGCATGACGTGACCGTCATAAGACTGGAAGAAATCCGTGAAACCCGCGTCCCGGAAACGTGCCGGAATGACCAAGTCATCCCAATAGAACGTGCGCTGCGAGAGTTGATAAATCCGCAGGCACAGCGCGGCGATCGCAATGACCGTGAGCCACACCCACGGGGAACGGGACTTGATGGTGGGCATGATGTGCGGGTTGTTCCTCAAATATCGTCGACGCCAAGAGCAAGCACCCGGCGCACAAGAGGAGTAGCGAGAACTACTCAGATTCGACGACAGGCTGAATGCTTAATACTGGCACATCGCCAGCACAACCTTCGAGGTTTTCCATAGGAATAAATGCAGCAGAGGTCTCTGCTGGCGGGTAGACGCGCAGTCCGTCCGCCTTGGTGGGCTCACACTTGGAAGGATCCAGCGGGCCAGTGGAGGTGACCTTTAGGTCAGCGGTTGCAGATTGACCCTTGTCGATGGTCACCGGTTGGTACTCGACGTTCTTTTCCCGCGTGGCCGAAGCGCCCAGCTGAGTTCCGTTGTTGTCCGTCACCAGAGAGACGCCGGGGAAGCCGTTGAGGACACACGGGGCATCGCCCTTATTGGTAAACTTGATGGAAAACAGTGTGGACCCAGCGGCGCCGTGTGGCTCGGTCGTGGTGATATCGAGGGCGTTGGTGGCGCAGATGTTGTCATCGTTTGTTTCCGACGCCTGACCGCCCTGTGCTGTCAGCGCTGCATTGGTTTGTGCATCGGAAGATTGGGCCGACTGGGTGGATTCCGAAGAGGAATCTGAGCTTGTGCCATCTTCAGGGAAGCAAGCGGCCAAAGCGGTACTCGATAAGGCGGTGAGTGTGGCGAAAGCCAGGGCTGCCTTCCGAGTGGAACGCACGGGGTGCTTGGCACGAGGGGCTGTGCTGGGCGAGGAGGAAACGGACTGCAACCGTGTATTCATGTCCCATAGGTTAATAGGAGGGGCCAGTGGGATAAAAGTGAAAAGGGGCGTTCACCCTGCAAAGTGAGCAAAATGATTCCAATTTGTTATGAAAACCGGCTGAGATGGTGCGGAAAGATAAAGAAACGGGGAACAGAATAGATCGTCAGCCGCTCCGGCTACACTGGAGTACGTCCGTTCTCGTGCACAATTGCCGGTACACGCACCCTCGACAGGTGGCGTTCTGTCCGGCCACAAACGACAGATCTTACGAAAGGTTGTTCACCACTATGGGTTTTAACCCGGATTTCGAGCCCTTCCGCCTTCCCGACGAGTACCTGGAGCTGCGCAGCGCCATCCGTGGCCTCGCAGAGCAGGAAATCGCTCCATATGCTGCGGATGTTGATGAAAACGAGCGCTTCCCGGAAGAGGCTCTCAAGGCTCTGAACGCCTCTGGCTTCAACGCTATCCACGTTCCGGACGAGTTCGGTGGACAGGGCGGAGATTCCCTGGCCGCAGTCATCGTCATTGAAGAAGTGGCTCGCGTGTGTGGATCTTCCTCTCTGATCCCCGCAGTGAACAAGCTGGGAACCATGGGCTTGATTCTCAACGGTTCCGACGAACTCAAGGGTGAGGTGCTGCCAGATATCGCCAACGGCGAGATGGCATCTTATGCACTGACTGAGCGTGAAGCTGGCTCCGATGCCGGTGCCATGAAGACCCGCGCGGTGCGCGATGGCGACTCCTACGTCATCAATGGCTCCAAGTGCTTCATCACCAACGGCGGACGCTCCAGCTGGTACACCGTCATGGCCGTGACTGATCCAGAAGCTGGCGCTCGCGGCATCTCCGCATTCATGGTGCACAAGGATGACGAAGGCTTCCGCGTGGGCGGACTGGAGCACAAGCTGGGCATCAAGGGTTCCCCTACAGCCGAGCTGTACTTCGAAGACTGCCGTGTCCCCGCCTCTCGCATGATCGGCGAAGAGGGAAGTGGCTTCAAGACTGCTCTGCAGACCTTGGACCACACTCGCCCAACCATCGGCGCGCAGGCTTTGGGCATTGCTCAGGGCGCATTCGATAACGCCGTGGCTTACGTCAAGGAGCGCAAGCAGTTCGGCAAGGCCATCGCGGACTTCCAGAACACACAGTTCATGCTGGCAGACATGAAGATGAAGATCGATGCTGCTCGCCTGATGATCTACACCGCCGCGTCCAACGCTGAGCGCGGCGAGGCAGAAAACGGAGAGAAGCTGGGTCTGCTGGCAGCAGGCTCCAAGGCCTTTGCCTCTGACGTGGCCATGGATGTCACTGTGGACGCAGTCCAGCTGCTGGGTGGCTACGGCTTCACTCGTGATTTTCCACTGGAGCGCATGATGCGCGATGCGAAGATTACCCAGATCTACGAAGGTACCAACCAGATCTGCCGCATGGTCATGGGTCGCCAGATCCTCGGCTAGCAGGCACTTTTAGTAGCACGAGCCGGCATCTTCCTGAAGGAGGGTGCCGGCTTTGTCGTTGTCGAGGAAATGAGGAAGTGTGCACCCTGATGCAAATCGTTACATAACATAGAGAAGTTAGTTTCGCCATGAAAAGGGTGTGCAAAGATCCCCCCGGGGGTAAGAATTTTTCGGTAGGGTGTAGCAAAAATTCAGGGTATCGCGGTAGATATATGTTTATACCGTTCATATTTTGACAGGAAGTACACAATGTCTCTCATCCTCGAAATCCAGGAAATCGTCTCCGGCCCAATCAAGGACCTGTTCCTTGAGATCACCGGCCCACTGTTCCAGTTGCCTCCCGCTCCTCAGCTGCCTCCAGTAGACGTTCAGGTTGGTCCTGAGACCGTTGGTGACGTGAACTTTGGTTCTTCTTTCGGTGATCAGAACTTCGGCTCCAGCTTCGGAGACTTCGCTCCTGAGTTGGGCTCCAGCAACGGCGACCAGAACATCTCCGGCCTGTCCTTGCCTTCCATCCCAGGCTCTGCTGGCTAATAGCTCAACGCACAAATCCGGCCTATCTGCAGCTAGTCGCTGTGGATAGGCCGGCTTTTTTGTGTTCGGCGAGTCGATCGAATTACGGCTTGGGTGGGTGGTCGGATTCGTGGGGAATGTCCTGGTGCCAGGCCAGCGGGTAATCGTGCCGCGATAGCCACGAGTGGAGATTGCCGTGGGTATTAATGCCGTCCAGCAGCTGCTGGGTGGCGTGTAGCGCTCGGCTGCCCTCTTCGGCGTCTACGTATCCGGCGGCGAGCGCAAGGCCCAGCTCGTCGAGATCTAGCACTTCCAGCCTTCCGCCACGATGTGTGACCACGTCGATGTAGAGGTCCCGCGTTGTCCAATTGTCTGGATCGGAATTGTTCACCGTGGCGATGTCTACGTACATCTCCTGGGTGGGGACATCCTTGCGGGCCTGTTCGCGAAAGTGAAACCAGGTCACGCGGATATCCAGACTCGGGTAGAGCCAGGATTCTAGATAGTGGAATCGAGGATGATCAGCCGGCCGCGCCATATATAAAGCGCCCCGCTGGATCGAAAATTGATCCACGGGGCGAGTAAACCCCTTGGGGTCTACGTTGACCTGCTCGGCGATCTGAAATGACTCCAGCTTGACTGGGTGCAGATCGGCCATGGGTGCTTAGCGAACTGGAATGATTGCTGCGGTAGGCAGGAAGTTGCAGTTCGAAGGGCCGTTGTCGTTGTTGGTGGTCACGCCACCGGTAACGACAGCCAGCACGGTGCCGCTGCCGGTCTTGGCTGCGCCGTTGACGGTTGCCGGACCCTCAGGGTTGATGCCGTTGTAGCCCAAGCGGGTGGTGCCCATGCGGCCGTTGTTGATGTTGACCCACTGGACGTTCATCTGCGTGGTCTGGCGCTTTGCTACCGTGCCGGTGCCCAGGGCAGTGAAGACGAAGTTGACTTCGCCGCGACCCACGCCGGGCAGTGGCAGTGCGGCAGGGCCAGGCACGGCGGCTGCGGTGCCGACGGCGTTGTTCTTGCCGTCGATGCAGGAACCCGCGATGGTTGGCCATCCGAACTGGGTGAACACTGGGCCGTTTTGTGGGATGTCGACGCCAGGCTCGCCATCGCCACGGAAGAAGCCAACCAGGCGCTTCAGGATTGGCTGTAGCTTCTCTGGGGTCGCTGGATTCTCAGCCAGGTTTTCCATCTGGGTGAGGATCTGCTCGTTGGGGCGACCCAGTTCATCGAGTGGGCTTGCAGCGGTTGCCGGGGCAAACAGGGTGGGAACGGCCAGGGCGATAGCAGTGGTGATGGAAGCGACTGCTCGTGAGGTGCGTCGTGAAATAGCCACGGTCAACCTTTCATGTCCTTTGAAAATCGTGGGTGAAGCGTATGAATTCGCGCTAGTGCTGAGCAAATGTGCAGCTCAAATGACGTATCGCGAATTAACAATAGTCACACCAGTAACAAATGTCACGTTAATAACAAACTTCGTTGCTATGGCAATACGGTATCACTACTAAAACTACAACTGTAGCGAAACGGCAAATTTCCGTAGGTTTCCCTGAATTCCCCCTGACAACTACCTCTTCGCAGCGCTCCGGATGAGAGGTTTGGGGTGGAAGAGAGTAGCATTTAACCGTTACCCGCATTAGCTATCAGGAAGTTTTGGATCTGTGACCCTTACTGAATTCCGTAATGTCGCCATCGTCGCACACGTTGACCACGGCAAAACCACCCTCGTGGACGCCATGTTGCACCAGTCGGGAGCGTTCGACTCCCACGGTGAAGTGCAAGATCGTGTGATGGACTCAGGTGACTTGGAAAAGGAAAAGGGCATTACGATCCTTGCCAAGAACACCGCCATCCGCCGCAAGGAAGCGGGCAAGGATGGTCAGGACTTGATCATCAACGTCATCGACACCCCAGGCCACGCCGATTTCGGCGGCGAAGTGGAGCGCGCACTGTCCATGGTGGACGGCGTGGTCCTGCTGGTGGATGCATCTGAAGGCCCGTTGCCACAGACCCGCTTCGTGCTGGGCAAGGCACTTGCCTCCAAGCTCCCCGTGATCATCTGTGTGAACAAGACCGACCGTCCGGATGCGCGCATCGACGATGTGGTTGAAGAGGCACAGGACCTGCTGCTGGAACTTGCCTCCACCCTCGAGGACGAAGACGCAGCCCTGGCAGCCGAGAAGCTGCTGGATCTGCCAGTGCTCTACACTTCCGGTCGCGAAGGCAAGGCCTCCACCGAAAATCCAGGCAACGGCAACGTCCCTGATTCCGAGGACCTCCAGCCACTGTTCGACGTCCTCTACGATGTTCTCCCAGAGCCTTCCGCAGACATCGACGCTCCTCTGCAAGCACACGTCACCAACCTGGACTCCTCGTCCTTCCTGGGACGAATCGGCCTGGTCCGCATTTTCGCGGGCAAGCTCCGCAAGGGCCAGCAGGTTGCATGGATTCATTACGACGATGAAGGCAACCAGCACACCAAGACCGCCAAGATCGCAGAGCTGCTGCGTACCGTAGGTGTGACCCGAATCCCTGCTGAGGAAATTATCGCCGGTGACATCGCCGCGATCTCCGGCATCGATAACGTCATGATCGGCGATACCTTGGCCGATCCAGAAGATCCTCAGGCACTGCCACGCATCACCGTGGATGAGCCAGCTATCTCCATGACCATCGGTGTGAACACCTCCCCGATGGCCGGAAAGGGTGGCGGCGACAAGCTCACCGCCCGCGTAGTCAAGGCTCGCCTGGACCAAGAGCTCATCGGTAATGTGTCCATCCGCGTTCTCCCCACCGACCGTCCGGATGCCTGGGAAGTCCAGGGCCGTGGCGAAATGGCACTGTCCGTGCTCGTGGAGACCATGCGACGTGAAGGCTTCGAGCTGACCGTGGGTAAGCCACAGGTGGTTACCCGCACCATCGACGGCACCCTGCACGAGCCATACGAGAACCTGATCATCGACGTGCCAGAAGAGCACCTCGGCGCAGTCACCCAGCTGATGGCCGCCCGCAAGGGCCGCATGGAGAGCATGGACAACTCCGGCTCCGGCTGGATCCGCATGCACTTCATCGTGCCTGCGCGTGGCCTGATCGGCTTCCGCACCGTGTTCATGACCGAAACTCGCGGTACCGGCATCGCCAACAACTACTCCGCTGGTTACCAGCCGTGGGCAGGCGAGATCAAGGATCGCGCCTCCGGATCCCTGGTGGCAGACCGCACTGGTCAGATCACCGCATATGCACTCATGCAGCTGGCTGACCGAGGCTCATTCTTCGTTGAGCCTGGCGTCGATGCATACGAGGGCATGGTCGTGGGCGCCAACAACCGTGATGAGGACATGGACATCAACATCACGAAGGAAAAGAAGCTCACCAACATGCGTTCCGCAACGGCTGATGCCACCGTGACGCTGGCCAAAGCTAAGAACCTCACCCTGGAAGAGGCCATGGAGTTCTGTGGCGCCGACGAGTGTGTCGAGGTCACGCCAGAAACCGTTCGCGTGCGCAAGGTGATTCTGAACGCCACCGAGCGTGGACGTGCTCGTTCTCGCGAGAAGCAGCGCAACCAGGCCGCTCAGTCCTAAAGCGACATAGCGGCAGGTGGGACGCGCGTGGGAGCGTTTTTTGGTGACGGTGGGCGAGCCGATGCTCGGGTGAGCTGGCGGCGACGTGGTGTTTTCTTAGCGACGCCACTTCTGGCCGCCATGCTTGCCGCCTGTCAAGCCAATCCCGGTGACGCTCCGACTGTTGAGCAGGTGGATTCGACCACCGAATCCGCACCGCCGACGGCCCCTCCCGATAAAGATGACCTGCAGCTGCATGTGGGTATCGGTTCGTTTACCGGCAATCTCAACCCGCACCTGACGGGCAACGTCAGTGCGACGGTGATGGGCATCGCAGATCTCACTTTGCCTAGCACTCACAACCTGCGCGACGGCGCGTGGGAAATGAACTCTGACCTGCTGGAGAGTGTGACTCCCAACGATCCACAGGCTCCTACGAAGGTCACTTACCAGCTGAACACAGCGGCGCAGTGGTCAGACGGCACTCCCGTGAATGTCAGCGATTTCCGCTACCTTCGTCAGCAGATTGTGCAGAATCCTTCCACGGCCGAGGCTGCCTCGTATGAGCTGATCAAGTCCATCGAGCCGGTGTCCGGAGGGAAGATCGAAGTGACGTTTAGCCAACCGTTTGCTGGGTGGCAGTCGCTGTTCCGGCATCTGCTGCCCAGCCATATCTACGGCGCAGAGAATCAGCTGTTTGCCACGATGATGGAGGGTAACTTGGCGGCCTCTGCCGGTGCCTATGCCGTCACCAGCATCGATGAGGGCCGCGGGCGCATTGAACTGCGCCGAAACGACCGCTTCTGGGGGGATACTCCAGCGGCCACAGACAAGCTCATTTTTGAGCGGATTCCAGATCTTCCGACAGGTATGCAGATGTTGCGCACTGGCCAGATCGAGATGATGGTCTCGCAGCCCAGCGATATCAGCACCATTGCACTGGAATCGATTCCCGGCGTGCAACATCGAGCTATTGAACGTCACGTGGATTTGAGCTTTGTGTTGAATACCCACAGCTCCACTATGGCTGTGGCTGATTATCGCGCACGGATCATGCAGGCATTGAACCCAGACCGTATCGCGCAGATCGCCACGGAAAGTACCCACACGGTCCGGCCACAAAGCCCGCCGATTGAGGCGGCTGCGGTCCGAGGCGCGGCGGCGGAATCTTCGAATGAACAACCGAATGATTCCGCGCGTGCGCTCGGCAGTCTCAGCGGTGACGGGGCGGTCGTTATCGGTGCACCGTCGGACGACGATCGGGCGGTGGCGGCAGCGCGCGTAGCAGCTGATCAGTTAAATTCGGCGGGCATTACCACTCGCGTGGTGACGAAAGACGAAGCGGAACTGTTTGCCAAGGACATTCCTGACGGAACCGTGGATGCCGTAGTGAGTTGGCAGAAGACCCCAGAGAGCAGCACGGATTACTTCAACCAGTTCTATTGCTCGCCCAAGCTGGACGAAACAAGCACTGAGGGTGCAGGTGCGGAGAGAAATAACCTCATTCCATTGTCCGGAAACATCACCGGATACTGCAGTGAAGAGCTGAATCAGGACTTGCTGGACACGATCGAAGGCAAGACCACTTTCGTCGCACAGCAGGACAAGTTCAATCAGCGCATTGCACAAGCTAACGTCGTGGTGCCCCTGGTGCGCGACACCCAAGTGGTGGCCACAGGGCCGGCGATCGAAGGGGCTGCTCCTGCGCTCGATCAGTGGGCGGCGGATCCTTTGAGCGGTGTGATGGTCTCTGCGCCGGATTGGAAGAAGCTCAATGTGGATGAGTCCAGCGAATCTTTGGAAGGGGAGCAGTAGTGTCGCAAGACTTGCACGATCTGACGGTGGTGGCGGTGCATGCCCATCCGGATGATGAGTCCATTTGGACAGGGTTACTGCTCGCACAGTTAGCGCGGCGCGGAGCCCGCACCCACGTGGTGACCTGCACGATGGGGGAGCAAGGCGAAGTCATTGGCGATTACCAAGCGCTGGTGGAAGAACACACTGGACTGCTCGGTGGTTATCGGATTGCGGAATTGGAGCGTGCACTGGACGCTTTGGGGGCGCAGCCTCAACCGGACTTCCTGGGCGGCCTGGGCCGGTGGAAGGATTCCGGAATGGCGGGTTCAGATTCAATACAGCGTGCCGGTGCCTTTGCTAACCCGGACAATAAAGAAGCGTTCGACCAGCAAGTGGAGCACCTGACTGCTGCGTTGCAGCACCTGCAGCCAGACATCGTGCTGACGTATGCGCCAGATGGAGGTTACGGCCACCCGGATCACATTCGTGCCCACGAGATCACGCACGCCGCAGTCAGTGGTGGGGGTGTGCCGTCGGTTAAGCAGATCTTGTGGCCCCGTACCGTGACTCAGGACGTGCAGGACGGTATGCGGGGAGCGCATGTTCCCCATGAGTGGAGTGCTCCTGCGGACGGAGACATCGCCAGCGTAGATAAGTCCGAGACGTCGCTGCGAGTGCAGGGAAGTTCAGCGGACGTAGCAGCCAAGCATCGCGCCATGCGGGCGCACGCCACACAGGTCTGGTTCGCGGACGGACAACCCAGCCCGGCGCAGCCCCTTACCGTTGCAGTACCAGAGGGTTCGCCAATGCTGTGGGCGCTGAGTAATTTGATTGCCCAACCGCTGCTGGATACCGAATGCTATTCAGTGGGATATACCGCGGAGGGAATCAGCCAAGACTATTCCGCCCAACAACTTGGAATCGATCGGATTTAGGCGTCATGAGCATAGAGACGGACGAGCCCAACTGGGGGCATCCAACGAAATCCCAGGTACGACGTGACACCACTCAGGCCGAGCGGATCTCTGGCATCGTGTGGCTGACCATCGGCGCACTGTTCTGCCTGTTCGTGTGTGTGCTGTACATCGGGACTCGTATGACGTTTGGATCGGTCAATATTCCTGTTCCCTGGCCGATCCTCTTTGCCCCGTTCATGCTGTATGTCTTGAGCTCCACGGCGTTGCTGTGGACCGAGAATAAGCTGATCGCCGGAATTCCTTTGGCCGCCTGGGTGGGCGGATTTGTGATCCTCGCAGCGTGGCCAGCTCTTCCATTAGGTGGAGATACCGTGGTGCCGGGCTCGTTGTGGTCCATGCTGCTGATGATCTTTGGCATGGTGGGCGGATCATTGCCCCTGCTGCGTCGGTTTTCCTTTGACCCCCCTACGGTGGAACAATAGGACACTGGTTTAGTATTGCGGTATACACTAAATAGACAGATCTGTTCAGGTGACTCTGAACGGAGTGACGAATCACTTTTGCGAAACGCTCAGCGAAAGAAAGGTCGGTAAACGACGATGACCTACACCATTGCGCAGCCTTGTGTGGACGTCTTGGACCGCGCATGTGTTGAAGAATGCCCCGTCGATTGCATCTACGAGGGCAAGCGCATGCTCTACATCCACCCAGACGAGTGCGTGGACTGCGGTGCTTGTGAGCCAGTCTGCCCCGTTGAGGCCATCTTCTACGAAGATGATGTGCCCGAGGAGTGGGAAGAGTACAACGACGCCAACGCGGCGTTCTTCGACGATCTCGGTTCCCCGGGCGGTGCGGCCAAGTTGGGCCCTCAGGACTTCGACGCCGAGATGATCGCCAAGCTTCCTCCCCAGGCCGAGTAGCATGGCCCAGTCCCGCGTCCCCGTATCCCAACGGCTGCCAGATTTCCCGTGGGACTCCTTGGCAGAGGCCACCGCAGCGGCGAAGGCTCACCCGGAAGGTCTCATCGACCTGTCCGTAGGTACACCTATTGATCCTGTAGCTCCCAACATCCAGTTGGCACTCGCGGAATCAGCGGCGGTGCCGGGCTACCCGCAGACCAAGGGAACGCCTCGCTTGCGCCGAGCCATTGCTCAAGCGATGGAGCGCCGTTTTGGCGTGACGGGACTGGACGCGGATCAGCACGTCCTGCCGGTGATCGGTACTAAGGAAGCCATCGCCTGGCTTCCTACCCTCCTGGGTGTGGGCGAGGGTCACCAGGTGGTCATCCCTGAGCTGGCATATCCCACCTATGAGGTCTCCGCGAAGCTCGCGGGTGCCGAGGTGACGCGGAGCGATTCCACACTTCGCTTGGGGCCTTCTGCGCCAACATTGTTCTACCTCAACTCCCCGGCGAACCCGCACGGCAAGGTTTTGGGTGTGGAGCACCTGCGCAAGATGGTGGAGTTCGCCCGCGAACGCGGCACCATCGTGGTTTCAGACGAGTGCTATTTGGGGCTCGGCTGGGAAGGGGAGCGTCCGCGCTCCATTCTGGATCCAGAGGTCTGCGGCGGAGATTTCACCAACCTCATCGCCGTGCATTCCCTGTCCAAGACGTCCAACATGGCCAGCTACCGCGCTGGTTGGTTGGCAGGCGATCCGCAGCTCATTCAGGAGCTGTTGGAAGTACGCCGTCACGCTGGCCTGATGAACCCCGGTCCCATCCAGGCCGCCATGGTGGCCGCGCTGGAGGAAGACGGCCACGAGCAGCTGCAGAAGGAGCTCTACCGGCACCGCCGCGAGATCCTGCGTTCTGCCCTGACCGAGGCCGGATTCACCATCGAACACTCCGAGGCAGGCCTGTATCTGTGGGCCACAGAAGGCCGCGATGGCCGAGAGACTGTGGCGCGCTTGGCAGAGATCGGCATTCTCTGTGCTCCAGGCGAGTTTTATGGCCCGAATGGCGCCCAGTATGTGCGAATCGGCCTGACTGCCACCGATCAGCAGATCGAGGCCGCCGCCACACGCATTGCAGAGGCCTTCGGGGCGGATTCCCGCTAAACTCCGATGCCTCTAGCGCGCTGGTCGCCCACTCCTCGGCAGGGTATTTCCGCCCAGCGAGTGATGCTTTCCGGCTGCGTTCCGGACGACGACGTGGCCTACCTCGCCGCTGCAGCCGGGGACTCTCCCTTTGCCCCCGGCGAGCCTTTGGAACCCGGCACCCCTCTGGCACATCCGATTCCCGCCTGGTTTCATCCCACCACCGGCGACGATCCCCCGCACCTGCTCAACAGTGATGTCCCCATCGTTGGCGAAACTCCGGACGTGCTGGTGGTGGACAAGCCCCACGGCCTGCCATCCACACCGAATGGGCGCCTCATGCGAGCCACCGCGCAGACCCTGTTGCGCATGAGCCGCGAGGAGCCGGATCTGGTCGCCGCGCACCGCCTGGATCGGTTGACGGGTGGTCTTCTTCTTTTTTCTCGACGCCAACCCACCCGCGGATTCCTACAAACCCAATTCCAAAGGCATGAAGTGTCCAAGTGTTATCGAGCGCGAACCGAAGTGGACGTGGACACAGTGCTGGGCTCGAGGACGGACGTGGGGGCAGCGGTGGCGTCGGGAAAAAGAACGAGGGTGACCCTCCCAATGCGCAAGGACAAAGGAAACCCGCACGTGGGCGTGCACCCAGATGGAAAGATGACCGAGACGTGGGTGACGCGAGTGGGGGACATGGAGTTCGCGTTGGAGCCACGCACGGGGCACACGCACCAGCTGCGCGTGCTCATGAATCATCTGGGCATGCCGATTGCTGGCGATGACACATATCCGCACGTGCGTGACGCAGACCTATGGGATGCAGACGCGAAAAAGCTCCAGCTGCGGGCAGTGCGGCTGGAGCTGAAGCTTCCCGATGGTCAGCTCGGGAGTTGGGAAATTTAGTTCTTGTGCAGGTCAGCGTTGAGCTGCACGCCGAGGCCTGCTGCAGGAACGGCCTCCACAGCGCCGGAAACAGAGTTGCGGCGGAACAAGATGTTGGACTTGCCGGAGAGCTCGGAGGCCTTGACCAGGCCGCCGTCTTCCACGTCTGCTTCCTCAGCGATGATGCCGCGAGCGGTGACCTTGGTGCCGAAGGTGAGGTAGAGACCAGCTTCTACGGTCACGTTGTCACCCAGGGAAATTCCTACGCCGGAGTTAGCGCCCAACAGGCAGCCCTGGCCCACAGAGATGACCTGCTTGCCGCCACCGGACAGGGTGCCCATGATGGACGCGCCACCGCCGATGTCGGAGCCGTCGCCCACCACGACGCCGCCGGAAATGCGGCCTTCCACCATGGAGGAGCCGAGCGTGCCGGCATTGAAGTTCACAAAGCCCTCGTGCATCACGGTGGTGCCCTCAGCCAAGTGAGCGCCGAGACGAACGCGGTCTGCATCGCCAATACGCACGCCGGTGGGGACTACGTAATCCACCATGCGAGGGAACTTGTCAATGGAGTACACGGTCACAGCACCGCGCGAAGCCTGCAGGCGCGCACGGGTGGTCTCGAAGCCCTCCACGGCGCACGGTCCGTGATTGGTCCACACGACGTTGGTCAGCAGGCCGAACACGCCGTCCAAGTTGCATCCATGCGGCTGCAGCTTGCGACCGGAGATCAGGTGCAGACGAAGGTAGGCATCGTAGGCATCGGCAGGTGCTGCGTCGATATCAGCGATGACGGTACGCACGGCAACGCGGCGAACCTGGCGAACCTCATCCACGCCAGCCAGCTCAGCCAGCTGTGGGTCGATCTCTGAAGGCTCCACCACGGTGGTGCCCACGGAGCCCTCGGGGCTGTCCGTGAGATCAAAGTTGATGTACCACGCATCCAGGACTGTGCCCTGCTCGGTCAGAGTTGCGAATCCATTACCAATTGCAGCTGTCATAGTGGGAAATCCTACAGAATGTTCGAGACAGGGACGTCTGGGAGGTGGTCGCTTAAGAGGTAGCGGAGGTGTCTACGCGGTCCGAAAGCGAATCATCGTAGGCCGGAGCCGTGCGTCCGCGGGTGATGAGCCAGCCCAGAGCAGACAAGGCCGCAAAGACCACAGCGACCGTGAGCACCTGCATGCGAGCGCTTTCATCCCACAGCATGAGGAGTCCCAAGCCGAGAACCATGACGAACGTGATCCACGGCAGCACCGGATATCCCCACATGCGCACGGGCATGGGGCCAGCTGCTTCCAACTGTGGGCGCAAGCGGATTGCGGAGAGCGTGATCATGGCCCAGATCACCAGCAGAGAGCCACCCACAGCGTTGAACAGTACGCCGATGAGGTTCGACGGTCCCCATACCTGCAGAGCCACGGACAGGAAGCCGAACACTAGGGAAGAGATGACCGCGAGGGTAGGAACGCGGGAAGAATTGAGCTTCTGGAAGAACTTCGGTGCGAAGCCCTGGTGGGAGAAGCTGTAGACCAAACGCGAGGTGGCGTAGATCTGCGCGTTGAACGCGGACAGCAACGCGATCACGATGATGATCTCCATGAAGCGGACCACACCAGGGATCTCGGCGAACGCCAAGATACGGGTGAAGGGAGACTCGGCAGCGCTGGATGCTTCGCCCAGAGAGTCGGAAGGCAGTAGCGCAGCGATGAAGAACACGGAGCCCAAGTAGAACACGGAGATGCGCCAGATCACGGCGCGCACAGCTGCCGCGATGGACTCGCCGGGCTTTTCGGACTCAGCAGCGGCGATGGTGACGATCTCGATGCCGCCGAAAGCAAACGCCACGGCGAGCAAGCCGACAGCCAGGCCGGAAATACCGTTCGGCATGAAGTTTTCAAAGTTGGACATGCCCGGGGACTCGTAGTTCGGGAAGAGATCGAACAGAAGACCTGCGGCGATGATGAGGAACAGAACCAACACAGCCACCTTGATGAAGGCGAACCAGTACTCAAACTCGCCGAAACCGCGCACGGCGGCCAGGTTGATCACGGTAAAGAAGCAGACGGCGACCAAGCCGGGAATCCAGCCGGGGACTCCGAACCATTCACCCATGATGGCGCCAGCGCCGGTGATTTCCGCACCCATCACCATGATCAGCATGAACCAGTACAGCCAGCCGAGGGAGAATCCGGCCCAGTCACCGAAGGCCAGACGGCCGTAGGTGGCGAAGGAGCCGGAGGCCGGACGAGCAGCCGCCATCTCCCCGAGCATCTGCATCACGAAGATCACCAGAATGCCGGCGACGATATAAGACAGGAGGACTGCCGGACCCGCGGCCTGGATACCAACGCCGGTGCCGAGGAAGAGGCCCGCGCCGATAGCCGATCCCAAGCCCATCATTGTGAGGTGTCGAGTCTTTAGACCGTGGCCAAGTTGCCCGCGAGACTCTGCTGTAGGTGTAGTCATAGCGAGAATTGTCGCACACGAGCAGGACGTTGAAGGAAAACTTAGGTTTTCGCGCAAAAAATTCGGGGGCACACTGTCACCCATGTGCGATGTCTGGCTTATCTATACGATGAAACCCGATGGCTACTAATGAGCAACCAACCGATTATCACCAGTTCCGTGGCACCGGATCTCTGACATTGACGGATGACCCAATCTCGCTCACCGCAGCGCTCGTGGATATCTACAGTGAATCCCACAATGAGCAGGTCATTGCCAATGTCCTCGAGACCGCCTTGCGGGAGATCCCAGAGGTTGAGGTGGTTCGGCAAGGACACACGATTATCGCCCGCACGCAGCGTGACCTCGGCGACCGTGTGATCCTCGCCGGGCACATCGATACCGTGCCGCCGGCTAACAACATGCCTTCGCGCATCGGATTGGATGAACAAACCGGCCAGGAGACGTTGTTCGGCCTGGGTAGCGTGGATATGAAGTCCGGCGCAGCCTGCTACATTCACGCATTTGCCACGCTGGCGAATTCTCCAGATCTGCGACGGGACCTCACCCTGGTGCTCTATGAGTGCGAGGAAGTCTCCACCAAATACAACGGGCTGCACCGGTTGGTCCGCACAAACCCCGAGCTCTTTGATGGTTCCGTGGCGCTGCTGGGAGAGCCCTCCAACGCGCAGATTGAGGCAGGTTGCCAAGGCACGTTGCGCTTGCGCCTCACCGCCCACGGTCAGCGCGCTCACTCCGCACGCAGTTGGTTGGGTGACAATGCCCTGCACAAGCTGGCTCGCGTCATGGTGCGGGCGGCTGACTACGAGGCCGCCACAGTGGAGATCGACGGACTGACCTACCGCGAGGGCTTGAATTTCGTCGTCGCGGAGTCTGGAGTGGCCACCAACACCATCCCGGACGAGGCATGGGCTTTCGTCAATTTCCGCTTCGCCCCGAACCGCACCGTGGATGAAGCACTCGCGCATACCTACGAGGTGCTCGGCATCGGTACCCCGGAAGACCCTGCAGAGGGATTCACCATTGAGATTGATGACACAGCCAGTGGAGCTCTGCCCGGGCTGGATCAACCCGCCACACAGGCCCTAGTTCAGGCCACAGGGGGCCAGGTTCACCCCAAGTTTGGGTGGACGGACGTTGCCTGCTTCACCGAACTAGGCATTCCTGCGGTGAACTTCGGTGCGGGTGACCCAGGCCTTTCCCACACCAAGGATGAGCGGTGCCCCGTGGAACAGATCACCACCGTCTCTGATCAGCTTCTGAAGTTCCTCACTACTGCCTAAACAGAGCACACAACCACCAACAAGAACGAGGAAATATCAGTGAACGACAAGCCAAAGTTTGACCAAGATTCTAACGCCCAGCGCGCTCATAGCCGCAGTGAATTCGGGCTTCGCGGACCGGTTGTTCTGCGCGGCAGCCAACTGGGAAGCAAGCAAGAATCCACCACGGATCAGCGCCTCTTGGGTGAGCAGACCAGCGTGGATTGGTTGCACACGGATCCATGGCGCGTCATGCGCATCCAATCCGAGTTCGTGGACGGTTTCGGCGCTCTGGCCAAGATCCCCAAGGCCATCACCGTGTTCGGTTCGGCGCGCGTGAAGCCGGATCACCCGTACTACGAAACCGGCTTGGAACTGGGCAAGCTCATCGCTGAAGCAGGCTATGCAACCATCACAGGTGGTGGACCAGGGCTCATGGAAGCCCCCAACCGCGGAGCAAACGAAGCCGGCGGTCTATCCATCGGCTTGGGCATCGAGCTGCCCATGGAGCAGGGGCTCAACCACTGGGTGGACCTGGGCCTAAACTTCCGCTACTTCTTCGTGCGCAAGACCATGTTCCTCAAGTATTCCCAGGCATATATCTGCCTGCCGGGCGGGTTCGGCACCTTGGACGAGCTGTTTGAAGCGCTGGTCATGGTGCAGACCGAAAAGATCCAGCGTTTCCCCATCATCCTCATCGGCACTGAGTTTTGGTCCGGTCTGGTGGACTGGATTCGCGCCCGCCTGGTGGACGAGAAGATGATCAACGCGGATGACCCAGATCTGTTCTTCGTCACCGATGACCCAAAGGAGGCCGTGGATTTCTGCGTGCAGGCCCATGCGCAGCGTATGGACGATCTCCTGGAGCGTCGCGAGGAGCTGCGCCAAGAGTCCGCCGAATTGGACCGGGAGATCGATCGCTTTAACCAGCAGGTAGATTAAGAGCCATGTACTGGTTGTTTTCCTTCGGCGGAGCTGTTTTGGTGGGCGCATTGCTCACCTACCTGCTATCCACCTCTTTCGGGCGCGGCGAGGAACTGCCTCCCGCCACCCGAGGACCGTTGGAGCCAGAACACCGCGCACAATTGGAGCAGGCCCCTGTGTCTGCAGATAGCGTGGACAACGTGAGATTCGCCACCGCTGTGCGAGGCTATAACCAGCAGGAAGTTGATGCCTATCTGCGCCGCATTTCGGCGCGTCTGGCTGAGTACGAGGCGCGGGACACCGCGATCGAGATCCGAGGAGAAGCACAATGACCCCGATTCCCAGCATTCCCCAGCCCGTTCCTACCGTGACCTACGGCGAGCCCTCCACGCGGATTGAGGGCAGCGAGGTCATTGATGTGCGCATCGTTCCCGGTGCTCGCGGTGTGGAGTTGCAAGCCGACGGTACGTGGGAGGTCGGTGTTGATGAAGAGCCGACGCAACTAGTGGATCTTTCCGATAATCCAGAATTCTTTGAGGAAGGCTGGCGTGGAGCGGGCGCCTCGCTGGTGCGACGTATCAACACCATCATCGAGGGCCACCCAGTGCGCGCCAAGAAGCACGTGGTACAAATCTCCCTGCCCGCCACCACCAGTGCGCAGAACCTACGCAATCTGGCCATTGGCCTGACCGTCGGCGGACATTCCTTTGTCAGCACCAATCGCAAGCGCCCAGCGCGAGTGCGCAGCATCCATATCGTTGCGGCCTCTGCGCTGAACGTGGATGCGATGAACAGGGCGGTGGAAGAAGGCGTAGACATGGGCACAGCCACGTGTCTTAGCCGCGATCTGGCCAACACCCCATCGAACGTCAAGTCACCAGAATGGTTGGCTGACCAGGCAAAGCGCGCTGTCCGTAACGTCGCTGGAGTCAAGGTCAAGATCCGCGACGAACAGTGGCTAGAATCCAAGGGCTTCGGCGGAGTCCTCGCGGTGGGCAATGGCTCCACGCGTCCGCCTCGCCTGATCCAGTTGGTGTGGGACCCAGAAGAAGTAGGCAAGAAGCGCCGCCGCAACACCGTGCTGTTGGTGGGCAAGGGTGTCACTTTCGACACTGGCGGAATTAGCATCAAGCCTGCGTCGGGAATGGATACGATGCGCACCGACATGACCGGCGGTGCATCCGTGATTGCCGCATTCAAACTGCTGGCGGAACGCCAAGTTCCTCGCAAGATCGTGGCGCTGATTCCGGCTGCGGAAAACATGGTGGACGGCAATTCCTACCGTCCGGGCGATGTGGTGGAGCACTACGGTGGAATCACCACTGAGGTGGCCAATACGGATGCAGAAGGCCGGATGATTCTCGCCGATGCGTTGAGTTACGGATGCAAGAAGTTCCGCCCGTCTACCGTGGTGACGGTAGCTACGCTCACAGGTGCGGCCAAGGTGGCGCTGGGAACCCGCACGGGCGCTGTTTTCGCACCGACGTGGTCGCGAGCCGTGAAAGTTGCGCGCCGAGGCGCTGCAGTGGGCGAGCGCTGGTGGCCGATGCCGATGCTGGACTACCTCGAGGACAACGTGGACTCCCAGGTCGCGGACGTTAAGCAGGCGCCGAGTGGTCCAGGGGCTGTCACGGCGGCGATGTTCCTGCGCCGGTTTACCCGCAATTCGCCACTGATCCACCTGGATATCGCCGGCCCCGGGCGGGCGGAATCTACCTTCGATGAGGTTAACCCAGTGGGAACCGGATTCGCCGCGCGCACTCTTGTACAGTGGTTGTCACATTAGAGGCTCTTCACCAGCGCCCCATCATTACTACTTTCTAAGGAGTGCAGCCGGTGCTTTCGGATGTCATTGACTTGCTTGCCGATCCAGTGGATGGAACGGATTTGTCTGCTGGCGATGAGCAATGGCGCACGGTGGTCTCTGAATCAGGACATAGCTACGACGTCGCCCGCCAAGGCTATGTCACGTTGGTTGGCGGATCCGGGCTGCGCTACTCGGGCGACGATGCCTCGATGATCGATGCCCGCGAGACCTTCCTGTCTGGCGGTCACTTCGCGCCGTTCGTGGAGAGCGTGACGCACAACGTGGAAGCGGTGCTGGACGATGCTGCCCTCGGCGCCGATGCTCGCCCTGCGATCGTGGAGGTGGGCGCAGGTACTGGCTACTACCTCTCGCACACTCTGGATACGGTGGAGAACTCTCGCGGCGTGGGCTTGGATGTCTCCACTGCGGCGGCGAAGCGTTTAGCCTCGGCGCATCCTCGGGTCGGTGCCGTTGTTGCCGACGCATGGTCTCAGCTGCCTCTGCGTGATTCCAGCACCGACGCGATCATGGTAGTCTTCGCTCCGCGTAACGCCGCTGAGTTCGCGCGCGTGCTCTCGCCGAAGGGCGAGGTGGTGGTGCTAACTGCGGATGCCGGCCACCTGGCTGAGCTGCGCGAGCCTTTGGGCATCATCGACGTGGAAAAGGGCAAGGTGGAGCGCATGATTGCCCAGGCATCTGGCCACTTGGAGCCCGTGGCGTCCTCACAGATCGTTGAGTTCACGATGAACTTGGATCAGGCATCCATCGCCGCGCAGATTGGGATGAGCCCTTCGGCCCGTCACATCCATCCGGACGTGCTGCGCGAGCGCATCGCGGAGCTGCCGGACTCGATGGAAGTCACGGCGCGCGCCGCGATTACGCGCTTGAAGCCGCTGCGCTAGTCGTCTTCGGAGAACAAGCCTTCAGCAACTTCGCGGTCGGCGACCAGCGCTTCTGCCATGAATCGTTCCTGGGCTTCGGGGGAATCCAAGCCCACCCGGGTGAGCAGCAGCTCTTGCCCCACGGTGACCATGGAATTGATGATGCTGGCTTCACCGGAGACTTCTACCTGCACGTCCGTCGCTCCCTCGGGGATGGTGCTGGTGAGGGAGGTGGCGCCGCCATCCACGAAGACTTCGCACAGTGGGCCATCCACGAAGATAGCCAAGCTGGAGGAGCTGGTATCACCAAGCTGAGCGGTTACAGTATCGTCCTCGCCGCGGGTGACGGAGACAGACGATTGGTCGTGCGTGATGTGCACGAGGGCATTGCCTTCTTTGTCCACCACGTCCGCAGTCACTGATCCATCGGTGCAATCCAACTGGCCGGTCCAAATGACCGCGCGATCGGAGTATCCCTTGACTGCGCGAGGTGCTCCCACGATGTCTTGGTAGACGTGACCGTCCACCAAGCTCAAATAGCGCGGGGAGGTCAGGCAGTTAGCCCACAAGCTATCCAGATTTGGATGCGCGCCCACCAGTCCGAAGAGGAGCGGTTGGTCGCCGGAAATGACGCGGGGCCGAGTGAAATTGTGACCGTGATCCAGCACCGTGTACGCAGTGGACACCGTAAATTCCGCTTCCTGGAGCGTGCCCACAACATAGCCGGTGGACTCAGACGACCCACTGGTTTCTGGGTATGTCACAAACAGCACGTCGCGAACCTCGCCCGTGGACTCGTCCGTCATGGAGACCATGCGGGGTGAGAATGGCCGCACCGCCGGGAGATTGGCCTCACCAGCAATCTGCAGCGGGCCCACTACCTTCCAGTGCTGACGGTCAGTTGAGCGAAGTACTACGATCTCGGCATCGGTCTCGCCGGACAGGCTCAGTGCGATCATTAGCCAGGATCCCTCGTGAAAGAGGACGTTTGGAGTCACCAAGTCCTCGATGGGGTAGGCGCTGTCATCGATATCGATAGCACCCAAGCGCTCCACCCGGCTATCCGCCTCGGTCGGATCATCAGACACATCCAGCATGTCAGCGACATCGGGGATGTAAGCGCGCTGAATCTGGAATGAACGATCGCCCCGATCCCCGTGGTGGATACGATTGCCCAAGAGATCAGGGGAAGCGGAACCGGTTGATTTTGGCGTCGACGTCGCGAAGAACAGTTCCACCGCATTGTTGTCCTCGGAGCCTGCCGCCTGAGGGTCTGCGGACAACAAAACGGACGAACCGGCGAGGACATCCACCTCGTTGCCTGCAGGAGTGAGCACGTCATCGCAAACATCCCAGTCATAAGGAACCTCGGAGGCCACTTGGTGAGCCCAACGGGATCCTTCGTCCGCGCGGGGGCGGAACTGGTGGAAGACGTGGAGGTTTCCATCGGCAACTATCGCTCCAGCGGGTGCTTCCAAAACACCCAGCTCCGCGGTGACGTGAAGTTCCGGACGGCTGGTGGAGGTTTCTGCTTGGGGCTGAACAGAGGAAGTTGACATACCGTCTTTTGTACCAGCGAAATCTACATCAGGGAGCGGTAGACCTCGATGGTTTGCTCAGCGATGTTCTCCCAAGAGAACGTGGTGACGGCTCGCTCGCGCCCCGCCTCGCCGAATGCCTTGGCCTTGGCAGAGTCCCCGACGAGGGCGTTGGTGGCTTCGGCGAGACTGCGTTCGAACCCTTCAGGATCGGATTCTTCGTAGTGGCAGAGGATTCCTGTCTGCCCGTCCACGACAACCTCGGGAATACCACCGACGTCCGAGGCGATAACAGCAGTGCCACAAGCCATGGCCTCCAGGTTGACGATGCCCAGCGGTTCGTAGATCGACGGGCACAAAAACGCATCTGAGGCCGTGAGGATCTCTTGCAAGTAGCGCTTGTCCAGCATGTTCTTAACCCAGTGAACGCCGTCACGCTCGGCCTGCAGCGTTTGTACCAGCTCGGTGACCTCGGCCTCGATCTCCGGGGTATCAGGAGCACCGGCACACAGCACCACCTGAATCTCCGGATCCATCTGCCGGATTGCTTTGAGAAGGTGGGGCACACCTTTCTGGCGAGTAATGCGGCCAACGAAGCTGATCAGGGGACGGTTCGGATCCACGCCGAGCTCACCTAAGACACTTCGTCCGGTTTCTTCAGCAGCGGCAGCAAAGGTAGGCCGCGGCTGCCAGAGCTGAGAATCGATGCCGTTGAGCACTACGTGAATGCGCTCCGGATCGATTGCCGGGTAGGCATCCAAGATGGCGTGCTTCATCTTGGCGGATACCGCGATGACCGCATCCGCGTGTTCCATGGCGTTCTTCTCTGACCACGAAGACACCTCGTAACCGCCACCCAATTGTTCGCGCTTCCACGGGCGATGCGGCTCCAACGAATGCGCAGTAGCAACGTGTGGGATTCCCCACAGTTTTCCGCCCACATGGCCACCCAAGCCGGTGTACCACGTGTGGGAGTGAACCACGTCTACATCGCCCAAGGAATTGGCCATACGCAGACCGGTAGACAGTGTCTTCAGGGATGCATTCGCCTCCTCCAAAGCCGGATCCACACCGTGCACGTAAACGTTGGGCTCATCGCGAGGTGCGCCCATACAATGCACGTCAACGGGCTCGAGTTCTCGCATGAAACGAGTCAACTCTGTGACGTGTACGCCAGCGCCACCGTAGATCTCTGGGGGATATTCCTTGGTCAGCATCGCGATTCGCATAAAACCCACAGTAGTGCGCGGGCGCAGACCTGTCCGTGCAATCAGTGCCGGGGTAGATCGGGGAGAGCAGCCCGAAAAGTTGTCCGGCGAACGTCACTGATTCTCACTACCGTAGGAGGTGTGAAGACTACTCCGAACGTTCTGTCCATTGTCCTTGCGGGCGGCGAGGGAAAGCGTCTGTATCCCTTCACCGCAGACCGCGCCAAGCCAGCCGTGCCTTTCGGCGGCAACTACCGCCTCATTGACTTTGTCTTGTCCAACCTGGTCAACGCGGGCTACCACAAGATTTGCGTGCTCACCCAGTACAAGAGTCACTCGCTGGACCGCCACATCTCCCAGTCCTGGCAGTTGTCTGGCTTGACCGGGCAGTACATCACCCCAGTTCCAGCACAGCAACGGTTGGGACGCCGCTGGTTCACCGGTTCCGCAGATGCCATCCTGCAGTCCTTGAACTTGGTATACGACGAACAGCCGGAATACATCATCGTCTTTGGTGCGGATCACGTCTACCGCATGGATCCAGAGCAGATGGTCGAGGCACACATCGCCTCGGGCGCCGGAGTCACCGTCGCGGGCCTGCGCGTTCCTCGCGAGGAAGCCACGGCGTTTGGAGTGATCCAAGCAGGTGAGGACAACCGCATCGAGCAATTCCTGGAAAAACCTGCCGACCCTCCGAGCGTTCCGGATGATGAGAACGTGGCCTTTGCTTCCATGGGCAACTACGTGTTCACCGCGCAGACGCTGATTGACGCGCTCAAGGAGGACTCGGAAAATGAAAGCTCCAACCACGATATGGGTGGAGACATCATTCCGATGCTCGTGGACCGCGGAGAGGCCTACGTTTACGATTTCTCAGACAACTACGTGCCGGGCGAGACGGAACGCGATAAGGGCTATTGGCGCGATGTGGGAACCGTGGATGCCTTCTACGAGGCGCATATGGACCTGATCTCCGTGCACCCAGTGTTTAACCTCTACAACCTGAAGTGGCCGATTCACACCGCAGAGACGGGTAATTTGCCTCCCGCCAAGTTCGTCAAGGGTGGTATCGCCCAGTCCTCCATGGTGGCTGCAGGATCGATCATTTCTGCAGGTACCGTGCGCAACAGCGTGATCTCAGAGAACGTGATCGTGGAGGACAGTGCGACCGTCGAAGGCTGCGTACTCATGCCGGGCGTACGCGTGGGTAAGGGCGCGGTGGTTCGCCACGCCATCATCGACAAGAACGTGCAGATCACCGACGGGCAGATCGTGGGCGTGGATCGTCAACTCGACGAGCAGCGCTTCACCGTCTCCCAAGGCGGAGTGGTGTGCGTGGGCAAGAACGAAGTGGTCTAGCCCGACTTAAGCTGACTTGGTGATCAGCGTCAGGCCTGCGCCAAGTGGCAGGCGGCTGACGCTGATGCCATCCATCTCCTGCAGTGCAGCATCGGCCTCGCGGGCAGCGGTGGTCTGCCGATCAGTGCGCGATTCATCCGCGATCAGGCCATCCAAGAGAGAGTCCAGCAGCACCAAAATGCCACCGGGGCGCAGTGCGGGGAGGGTGGATTCTACGGTGCGCAGGAGATCTTCTTCCGCGGCGTCGGCGATGGCGATGTCGTAGCTATCCTGCGCTAGGCGCCCAACGACATCCAGGGGAGCGCTGGGCAGGAAGCGGAACATGTTCGCGCGCACACCGGCGGACTGGAAAGCATTGCGCGCCAGCTGCTGGTGCTGCACCTCCGGCTCAATGCACGTTACGTGGCCAGCGCCGAGACCGCGGAACAAATGTAGTCCGATCACTCCGCACGCTGGAGACATCACGATTGCGGTAGGGGTGTGCCCCGTCTGCGTACTCGTTCCCGCAGCGCGCGCTGCCAAGAAGGTGAGAAATTCGGTGGTCATCGTGTCCGGGGTGGACAGTCCGAATTCCGCAGCGGCTGCGTTAGCAGCATCGATGTTCTCATCGTTGGGCGCAGTGCGGTCGACGAAAGAGCGGATCGCATCGAGGGGAGAGTTCTGAGCAGCATTCACAACGGCAACCATAGGGGAATACCTGCTGCATGTGGGGGTGGTGAGCCGGAGTGTCAGGGGTGGCGTCGAAAAAAAGAAACGAGAGTAAACGCGTGTGAAAGCAGTGACCAAGAACGCGACGGTTCACGTGGCAAAATCATTCACAGCAAACGTACAGCGGAAAGAGAGAACAACCGCACATGTGTGGTTCAATATGATGAGTATGTCCTCACACGAACCTGCCTCCACCGCTGAATTCGACGCCGGAAACGGCGCGATGCCTTCATGGAGCGAGCTGGTGGAGCAGCACGCAGATAGCGTGTACCGCTTGGCCTACCGGCTGTCCGGAAATCAGCACGATGCCGAAGACCTCACTCAAGACACATTCATGCGCGTGTTCCGCAGCCTCAAGAACTACCGCCCCGGAACGTTCGAGGGATGGCTGCACCGCATTACCACAAACCTCTTTTTGGACATGGTGCGCCACCGCTCCTCCATTCGGATGGAAGCGCTGCCCGAGGATTACGACCGGATCGAAGGCAACCTGGCCGATCCCGAACAGCACTTCGCGATGAGCCACCTAGACCCGGCGCTAGAGAAGGCGCTGGACCAACTCGCGCCCGATTTCCGCGTCGCCGTGGTGCTCTGTGACGTGCTCGGCATGACTTACGATGAAATCGCCCAGACACTCGGTGTAAAAATGGGAACTGTGCGTTCCCGAATCCACCGAGCACGAGCACAACTGCGCGACATGCTGGAGCGGGACGTTGAGCTTGGACACCTGAGCTACATCGGAAGCTGAACGGAAGGAGAGCATCGGAAACCATGACATCTCATGTAGAAAATCCAGATACTCAGTTATCCGTGGAGCACCTGTCATGCGAGGCGATCGCCGCACTGGCCGATGGTGAGCTGTCCCGCCGCGCTGAGCATCGAGCCAAGGTGCACCTCGTGCACTGCGAGACTTGCCGAGAAGAAGTGACCAGGCAGCGAGAGGCCTCCGAAAGGTTGCGCGATAACTGCGAAGTCAAGGCCTCTGGGAGCCTGATCGAAAGACTGTCCCGAATTCCAGAAGCGGCCGGGGAATCGCCTCGCTCACGAGACTTCGGTGTAGACGGGTGCCGTCACCCGGAAACGTTTGTGGACAGCGTGAATCTTTGGGTGCGCAAGCTGCAACGCTTGCCACGACGTTCGAAGTAATCTGACCGCCCCGATGGGGCCTAAGTGCGATAAGGTAAACGGGTGTTTTCAAGTGTCGGATGGGGAGAAGTTCTTGTTCTCCTAGTGGTGGGCTTGCTGGTCATTGGACCAGAGCGGCTGCCCGGTCTCATCAACGAAGCGCGCGCTGTGTTGCTCGCAATCCGCAACGCGGTAGGCGAAGCCAAAGAACAGCTGGACGGCGAATTTGGTGATGAACTCAAGCAATTTTCCAAGCCCATCTCAGAGCTCAACAGCGTGCGCCAAATGGGTGCGCGTGGATTCATCACCAAGACGTTGCTAGACGGAGATGATTCCTTCCTGACCAGCTTCGATTCCACGAAGAATGACGTGAAGAGCACCGTCGATGGCGTACGCAAGACGAACCTGCGGGACGCTCTGCGCAGCCCACAAAATAGCAGCTCCGATGGCGCAGTGCCCGTCCAGCAGCAAGCCGCCGCGGGCGAATCTCAAGCAGCGGACCGTCCCATTCAGTCCGCAGCGCAGGATATGACACAGGATCTCTCGTCCGCCGAAGGCCAAGGAAGAATCGCCGGCAACTGGGACGATGTCACCTAGGCCAGCAATCTTCTAGTTGTTTGTCACGCCCAAGTTCAGCGACTTACCTGCCAAAGAATCCCGGCGCTTGGCCAGCTGATCCGCGATCTTTCCGAAGGCACTAGTGGCCTCCGCCTGCGGTTCAGCCTTGACGATGGGGTTACCCACATCTCCGCCGACGCGCAGATTAGGATCCAGCGGAATCTGTCCCAGCAGGGGAATCTCCGAGCCAGTCAGCTGGCTCAAGCGATCCGCCACGAACTGTCCACCACCAGAGCCAAAAGGCTCCATGCGGGAGCCGTCCGGCAGATCCATCCAGCTCATGTTTTCAATCACGCCACCGATGCGCTGGCGAGTCTGCTGAGAAATTGAACCAGCGCGCTCCGCCACCTCAGCCGCGGCCACCTGCGGGGTCGTCACAATCAGCAGCTCCGCGTTCGGAACCAGCTGTGCCACGGAGATGGCAACATCGCCGGTTCCCGGTGGAAGATCCAGCAGCAGGATGTCTAGATCGCCCCAGAACACATCGCCCAAGAACTGCTGAATCGCGCGGTGCAGCATCGGACCGCGCCACACCACCGGGGAGTTATCGTCCACAAAGTGGCCGATGGAAATCAGCTTCACGCCGTGCGCCTGCAGCGGCATGATCATCTCGTCCACCTGATGAGGCTTGTCCGTAGAACCCATGAGGTGGGGAACGGAATGTCCGTAGATGTCTGCGTCGACAATTCCCACATTCAACCCCCGCTGCGCCAGCGCAACGGCGAGGTTCACGGTGGCGCTCGACTTGCCCACGCCACCCTTGCCGGAGGCCACGGCGTAGACGCGCGTGGTGGAGTCCGGCTGTGCGAAAGGGATCACTGGCTCGGCGGATTCGCCACGCACCTTGATGCGGATTTCGCGGCGCTGCTCGTCGCTCATGACATCCGTGGTGACAGTGACGTCCTCCACGCCTTCCACGCCGAGGGCTGCCTCGCGCGTGGATTCCGTGAGGTGCGTTTTCATCGGGCAACCAGCGATGGTCAGGTAGATCTCTACGGCGACCGACGAGCCGTCGATGTCAATGGATTTTACCATTCCCAGATCGGTGATGGAGCGGTTGAGCTCGGGATCCTCTACGCGGGACAGCGCGCTGCGGACAGCGGATTCAGTGACAACAGACATGATGAATCCATCCTAACGCAGCCCCAGAGCGTGCTTAAACTTCCGTGGCGACCCTTATCGTTGCCGGTCGTCGGCCTGCGGTGGATCCTGCAGCGAGGCTTCGTCGTGGCGCGTGTCCTCGAGCTTGTCCTCGATGCGGTGCATCAGGTCCGTGAGTTCTTCCAATTCTCGACGCAGGTAGTCGCGGGTCACCGTCTCACCCACGGAGATGCGCACGCCGGCGAGCTCGCGGGCGAGGAATTCTGTATCGGCCTTTGTCTCTGCGGCGCGTCGGCGGTCTTCGTCCAGGGAGACGCGGTCGCGGTCATCCTGGCGGTTCTGGGCTAGCAGGATCAGCGGTGCGGCGTAAGCAGCCTGGGTGGAAAACGCCAAGTTCAACAGGATGAACGGGTACGGATCCCAGGCAAACGCGAACATTCCTGCGTTGAGCAGCACCCACACGATCACGAAGATGGACTGCCACGCCAGATACTGGCCGGTGCCGAGGAAGCGGGCTACTTTTTCTGCAGAACGTCCCACGCTGTCGCCATTGAGGCTGAACTTCTTGCGCCGTACAGACTGAACCGGTGTGTCCAGATCGGCCTTCTTGTAGTTGTTGGCCATAGGGGACTAGGCCTCCTTTCGCATCTGGTCGGTGGTGTCCACGCGCCAATCTTGCTGGCGCCAGTCCTCAGGCAGCAAGTGATCCAGCAGGTCGTCCACAGCCACAGCACCCAGTAGGTGGTTGTCCTGATCCAGCACGGGGCCGCACACCAGGTTGTACGTGGCGAAGTACCGAGCCGCTGTCTCCTGGTTGTCCTCGGCGTAGAGGGCGGGAAGCTCGAGGTCCAGGATGCCGCCGATCTGCGTGGATGGGGGTTCGCGCAGCAGCTTCTGGAGGTGGACACAGCCGAGGTATTTGCCGGTGGGCGTGGCCTGCGGAGGACGCGCGACGAAAATCATCGAGGACAGAGAAGTAGGCAGCTCGGGGTTGCGGGCGTGCGCCAGCGCCTCTGCCACAGTGGCCTGCGGCATCAAGATGATGGGCTCCGGGGTCATCAAAGCACCTACCGTGTCCGGGGAGAACGTCATCAATCGGCGCACCGGTTCGGAATCCTCGGGATTCATCAGCTCCAGCAGCACGTCCGATTTATCCTCACCCAGCTCGGCCAGGACGTCTGCCGCGTCATCCGGATCCATTTCTTCCAGCACGTCGGCGGCGCGCTCGATATTCAGCTGGCTGAGGATGTCCGCCTGGTAATCGTCTGGCATCTCGGCCAGCACGTCCGCCAGGCGCTCATCGTCGAGCTCTTGGGCGATCTTCACGCGGCGATCTTCGGGGAGATCGTGCAGAGTGTTTGCCACGTCTGCGTTGCGCATCTCGTTGAATGAGGCGATCAGCTCCGCATCAGGGTTGACCGTGCCCGTACCCGAGGCATGCAGACCCTGGATACGATCCAAAGGAATAATCGTCACGCGTGTGCGTCGACCCAAACGAGAACGCTGCGCCACCGCAACGCGGCGAATACGCCAATCCCTGGTGCGGTTGCGCTCCATCTCCACGTCCACGATTTCCACGGCCTTGCCGTGCAGCTCAGGGTGCTCGGGATCGTCAGTATGCACCTTCGCACCCATGAGGTCATCCATGAGGGAGACTTCGCCGGAACGGGGTTTGAAGGGACGAAGATTGACCGTACTGCTGACCGTGGTCAGCTCGTTTTCCGTGATGGCCGCGATGCGCAGCATGGGAAGGAAAATCTTCCTCTTCGTGGCCAGTTCTACGACAACCCCCAAGGCAGTGGCCTTGTCTTCGTAGATGGAAACGGCCATGTCACGCACGCGTCCGACGGAATCGCCATCGGGTCCTAACACCACCATGCCGGCAAGCCGGCCGGCAAACACACGCATACCAGTCATAACGCTCAAGACTACTGCACGCGGGTAATGTGGTTGTGTCGTAGGTTTGATGGAGGTTGGTACGCATGGAGGTCGGTGCGCGATGAAGATTCTCAGTAGATTGATCACCGGTGGATTAGTCGGTTTTGCGTGCGTGCTGGCAGTGCTTGGCCATTCCATGTGGATCGCCCATGCGGTGGCTGCGGCCGTGTCCTTTGTTGCCGTGATGATTGCCGCTGTGGGGGAGCGGCAGGGCCGTAGTTCCCGCCTGTGGTTGGTGGTGCCGGTGATCGCTCTGATTGCGGTGTATTTCTATGCGTGGTTCTAAGCTCTACGTGTGCAGCGCCGTCGTTGTGGTCAGCGTTCATGGACTCGCGGGGTGCGGCATGCAGATGGCCGACGACACCGCGCCTGATCCCAAAGCCGGTCTAATCCTCGGAGTGCCTGATTCGGACACCATCGAGCCGTCACTGTTGCCGGGCATCCGCGCCACCTACGTGGAGAAGTTGGAAGGCACAGACCATCCGGTTCGTCCCATGGCGGTCACTGATGCCAAGCGCATCGAGGACGTCCGTAACGGGCAGGTGGATGTGACCTTCGGGTGTGTGGGTGAGTTGTTAGATCTTGCCGACGCCAATGCGGCCGATCGTCTCCGCTCCGAGTACGCCGCCGAGGAGGATCCGGATCCAGTGACCTGGCGCGACGCCGTCCATTCCACGCTGTTGGGCACGATGCCAGGCGGTGTGACGCTGTCCAATCCAGGTATCGCCGAAGTGTGTGAAGACGAGACTCTGCCGCAGAATATCGTTGCGGTGTATCGCGCGGTGGATATTGATCGCGAGGACACTCAAGCCCTGAACAACGTGGCGGGCGGCACATCTGTGGAAGCGTTTGCGGACAAGGGCTAGCTTCCTAAAGGCAAAGGAAAAACCCGCTTGCTGGAGAACCAGCAAGCGGGTGAGGGGGCGGGGTATTAGTCCTCGAAGGCCTCTTCCATCAGCGCCTTCTGCTCCATCTGGTGGACCTTGGCCACACCAGTTGCAGTGGAAGACTGAGCGCGACGGGATACGCGCTTGAGCTGAATGCCAGGCAGGTACTCAGGTAACTGCAGAGCCAGGAATGGCCATGCGCCCTGGTTTGCTGGCTCATCCTGTACCCAGCGGATTTCCGTGGCGTTCGGGTAGTTGCCCAGCGCGTCGCGGATCCGGTTGTAAGGAACAGGGTGCAGCATCTCCACGCGGACGATGGCGACATCGTCGCGGCCATCGGCCTCGCGCTTCTTCTCGAGGTCGTAGTAGACCTTGCCGGAGCACATCAGGACGGTCTTGATGTCCTTGTTCACACCGTTCTGGTTTGGATCATCGATCACCGACTGGAACTTCTTGACCTCAGTGAAGTCCTCGATGGATGACACTGCGGCCTTGTTGCGCAGCATGGACTTCGGGGTGAAGACAATCAGTGGGCGCTTCAGGCCACCCAGCGCGTGACGGCGCAGCAGATGGAAGTAGTTCGCTGGGGTGGTGGGCTGAGCCACGGTCCAGGAACCTTCGGCAGACATCTGCAGAAAGCGCTCGATGCGAGCAGAGGAGTGGTCAGGACCCTGGCCCTCGTAGCCGTGTGGCAGCAACAGGATCAGGGAGGACTTCTGTCCCCACTTGGCTTCGCCGGAGGAGATGTACTCATCGACGATGGTCTGGGCACCGTTGATAAAGTCGCCGAACTGAGCCTCCCATGCCACCACAGCATCGGGGTTGCCCACGGTGTAGCCGTACTCGAAGCCCACGGCCGCGAACTCGGTCAGTGCGGAGTTGTAGGCCCGGAAGGAGCCACCGTTGCCGGACTCTTCAGCCAGCGCTTGCAGAGGGTTGTACTTGTCCAAGTCCTCGTGGTCGAACAACACCGCGTGGCGCTGGGTGAAGGTTCCGCGGAGCGAATCCTCGCCGATCAGGCGAACCAGCTTGCCACTTTCCACGAGGGAGCCAAAGGCGATGAGCTCGCCGAAGCCCCAGTCGATGTTGCCCTTTTCGGACATCTCCTTGCGCTTCTTGATCACTGGGGCCACGCGAGGGTGAACCTTCAGGTAATCAGGCGTGTTGTAGAACTTGTCGCCGATCTCAGCGATGAGCTCCTTGGAGATGGACGTGTCCAAGCCGTGTGGCAGCTCCTGCGAGCCGGTGATGCCGGTCTGCTCCTTGGGCTTGCCACCCTTTTCTGCCTGACGAACGTCGTTGAACACCGTCTCCAACTGCTCGTGGAAGTCGCGCTGGACGCGCTCGGCATCTTCCTCGGACAGATCGCCGCGGCCGATGAGAGTTTCCGTGTACTGCGCACGGGAGGTCGGCAGCTCGGAGATGATCTTGTACATCAGCGGCTGGGTCATCGATGGGTCGTCGGCTTCGTTGTGTCCACGACGACGGTAGGTCACCAGGTCGATGAATACGTCCTTGCCGTAGCGGTTGCGGTAGTCCACGGCCAGCTGCGCAACCCAGACCACGGCTTCGGCGTCGTCGCCATTGACGTGGAAGACAGGGGAATCGAAGCCCTTGGCCAAGTCGGTGGCGTAGTGCGTGGAGCGACCGGCATCTGGGGTGGTGGTGAAGCCGATCTGGTTGTTCACCACGATGTGCACGGTGCCGCCCACTTCGTAGGCGTCCAGCTTGGCCAGGTTCAGGGTTTCCTGCACGATGCCCAGGCCGGTGAAGGAGGCATCGCCGTGCAGCATGATAGGAAGCACGGTGCGCTCATCGTCACGATCGATCTGATCCTGACGGGCGCGGGCGATGCCCTCCATCACTGGGTCGACAGCCTCGAGGTGGGATGGGTTGGCTGCCAGGTAAACCTCGATGTCGCCTTCGCCGAACATCTGGTGGTAGTGACCACGGGAGCCCAAGTGGTACTTCACGTCGCCGGAACCGCCAGCAGACGCTGGGTCGATGTTGCCCTCGAACTCGGTGAAGATCTTGGAGTATGGCTTGCCGACAATGTTGGCCAGGACGTTGAGGCGGCCACGGTGTGGCATGCCGATCACAACTTCATCCAGATCCGCACCAGCGGCGCGGTCGATGGCGGCATCCATCATCGGAATCAGAGTTTCTGCGCCCTCGAGGGAGAAGCGCTTCTGGCCCACGTACTTGGTCTGCAGGAAGTTCTCAAACGCCTCGGCAGAGTTGAGCTTCTGCAGGATGTACTTCTGCTCGGCCTGGGAGTAGCGAGGCTGACCAGCCTCGATGCGTTCGCGCAACCAGGAGCGCTCTTCGGCATCCAGGATGTGCGTGTACTCGTAGCCGACCTTGAGGGTGTAGGCCTTGCGCAGTGCTGCGAGCACCTCGCGCAAGGTCATGGTCTCGCGACCGAGGAATCCGCCCACGTTGAACGTGCGGTCGTAATCCCACAGAGTCAGACCGTGGTTCTCGATGAACAGGTCAGAGTGATCAGGCACAGGCAGACCCGGCTGGGTCCAGTGCAGGGGATCGATATCCGCAATCAGGTGACCACGGGAGCGGTAGGACTCAATCAGCTCCATCACGCGGGTGGACTTGTCCACGCCGGCGTTTGGCAGGTCCTGGCTCCAGCGCACAGGAGCGTAAGGCACCTTCATGGACTTGAAGATGTCATCCCAGAACTCATCGTTGATGAGCAGGCGGCTCATGGTGCGCAGGAATTCGCCGGACTCGGCACCCTGAATGATGCGGTGATCGTAGGTAGAGGTGATGGTCACCAGCTTGCCCACGCCCATTTCGCCGAGACGATCCTCGGATGCACCAGCGAACTCTGCTGGGTAATCCATGGAACCCACGCCGATGATTGCGCCCTGGCCCTTGGTCAGGCGAGGTACGGAGTGGCGGGTACCGATGCCACCGGGGTTGGTCAGCGAGATGGTGACTCCGGAGAAGTCGTCCATCGTCAGCTTTCCGTGGCGAGCACGATCCACGATGTCCTCGTACTTCTCCACGAACTGGGAGAAGCTCAGAGTCTCGGATTCCTTGATGGCTGCCACCACGAGGGAGCGGGTGCCGTTCTTGCCCGCCATGTCGATGGCCAGTCCCAGGTTAATGTGCTCCGGGGTCACGAGGGTGGGCTTGCCGTCCACGACCTCGTAGGAGTTGTTCATGTCTGGGTGAGCCATGACCGCACGGATCAGCGCGTAGCCGATGATGTGCGTGAAGCTGATCTTTCCGCCACCGCGTGCACGCAGGGTGTTGTTGATCATCGTGCGGTTTTCGAACATCAGCTTGGCTGGCATGTCGCGTACGGAGGTCGCGGTAGGGATCTCCAAAGACAGATCCATGTTCTTCACCACGGCCTTGGCAGCGCCACGGATGACGGACTTGCCAGCCTCTGGAGCATCCACCACGTCCTTAGGTGCAGGTGGTGCCTTACGTTCTGGAATTACCGAGCGCTTGGTGTGCTCGGGGTGCTGCTTCTTTGAATCTGGAATGACCTCAGAGGCAGCCTGGGCAACTGTTTGTTGCTGTACTGCATCCTCAGAGGACACCCGGCTTCCGGCAGATTCCTTGGGGGTGGGTGCGGTGTTGTTTTCCGCTTCCCCCTGAGGATTCTTCTTGAAGAAGTCGCGCCATTCTGGATCCACTGATTGTGGGTCTTTGCTGTACTGCTGGTACATCTGGTCCACCAGCCATGCATTCTGACCAAAATTCGCGCTGCTCACGGCAGGTCCTCGCCTCTTTTCTTAATGACTTCAGTCTCGTCGCCCCACCCTACTACAAATCGGGGACTCAACCGTGGGGCAGGGGGCGAGGAATTTATGTATATATGTGCAGATGAATGGCGAGTTTTGCTCTGTGAGCAAGTCACCTGCATACAGACTTAGGTGATGAGTCCCATATGGCTAGCCCAGAGGTCGGCGTAGACACCTTTTTGCCGCAGCAATTCGCCGTGGGTGCCGGATTCCACGATTCTTCCGCCGTCCATCACCACCACGCGATCCGCGTGCACTGCAGTGGAGAGTCGGTGGGCGATGATGATGGCCGTGCGCCCGGCCACCGCCTTGGAAATCGCGGAGACCACCGTTCGCTCCACCTCCGAAGGCAGCGTCGAGGTGGCTTCATCGAGCACCATGATTGATGGCTCTAGCAGTTGCGCGCGAGCCAACGCCACGATCTGTCGCTGCCCGGCCGAAAGGTTTTGCGCTCGTTCGTTCAGCGGTGCCAGGAAGCCTCCGGGGATGCTGGCGAGGATCTCCTGGCCACCAATGTCCTGCACGGCTTGTTCAATTTCCTCGCGGGTGGCATCCGGTCGCCCAAAGGCGATGTTGTGGGCCACGGTGGTGGGGAAGAAGTAGGGTTCCTGCGGCACCGTTCCTATTTCTCGACGCCACTGCCGAATATCCGCCTCTTTCACCGGCAAGACATGCGACTGCCCCGCGTCGCGGAACTCCGCCACCACAGCACCTTGTTGTGGGTCGTACCAGCGGGACACCAGCTTGCCCAGCGTGGACTTTCCCGCGCCCGAGGCTCCGACCACCGCCGTGGTGCCCGTGAAAGTCGTATCGATATCCAACTCCGGACGCTTCTCTGGGGAAGCAGAGGAATACCAGAAGCGGGTGGCGTCGAAACAAAGACGTGGAGCACTGCCGGCAGGAACGGACCGCGGCGAGGAAGAATTGACCACGTGGGGCTCGGTGCGGAGGAAATCACCAATGCGAGACAGGCCCACTGAGGCCTGCTGGAAGCTGTCGAAGATCTGCGACAGCTGCTGAACCGGGCCGAAGAAGATGGACAAGTAAAGGCTGAAGGCCACCACCGCACCCTCGGTGGTGCGGCCCTCGGCGATCAGTGACGTGCCCGCCGCCAAGATGCTGGCCTGAGCAAGTTCTGTGAGCCAGTTGATGCCGGGGAAAAATACGCTCACCGCGGCCTGAGCCTGCGTGCGTAGGCGACGGTAGCCAGCGGATTCGGCGTCCAAACGCGATTGCAGCGTGGATCCATAGCCGTAGCCCTGGCTGGTCACCAGGCCGTAGATAGATTCCTGGAAGGTCGCGTTGACCTGGCTGACCTGAGTGCGGGACAACGTGTACAAGCGTGCAGCTGTGCGCTTGAATACCCACGAAGCCACCGCGATGACGGGAAGAAACGCGGCGGTGATCAGCGTGAGCGTGACATCCGTGTACAGCAACATGCCCAGCACGCCGAGTAGCACGGTGAGGCTGACGATGGTCTGGGACAGGCCGTTGTAGAGGAATCGGGACAGCGAATCGATGTCCGTGGTCAGGCGTGTCATGATGTGGCCGGAGGAGTTGTTCTCGAACCAACTGATGTCCATGCGATTGAGGTGCCGGTAGCAGCGCAAACGCAAGGCATACAGCAGGCTTTCGCCCGCGCGCATGGTCAGCACGGTGTTGGCGGCCAAGGCAGCCCAGCAGAGCAACACCACCACGAGGGCGACCGCGGCCGTGGAATAGACCACGGATTCGTTGCTCTGGGCGATACCCGCATCGAGTGCGTGGCGAATGAAGCTGGGCAGGGTGATGTCTGCCAGGACGGTGACCAGCAATGTTGCCACCACAGCGATCAGCGGAACGCGGATCAGCGCGATCAACGAGCGCAGACTGAAGGCCGCGGTGTAGTCAGCCACCGCGGGTTCTGAGCCGTGGGGATCGATCTCCTCGGCACCGGGCGGAATGTCTTGGGCGGGTTCGAGGGAAGCAGGAGGGTCTGCGGGCCAGAGCTCGTGCTCGGCTGCCGGGGAGAGCTGGACCGTGTGCACGGGAGTAGAGCTGGGGGAGGCCAGAGTTTCCTGACGATGGGTGATCACCACCAGAGTCATCGGGCCAGACTCCGCCACGGCAGCCATGATGCGGCGTTCGGTGACGGTGTCGATGGCGGAGGTGGCGTCGTCGAGAATGAGGAACGACGGCCGGCGCAACACCGCACGCGCTAGAGCGATGCGCTGGCGCTGACCGCCGGACAAGGTGAGCCCGCGCTCGCCAACCACCGTGTCCAGTCCGCCGAGCTCGGCGACGAAATCCAACGCACACGCCACGGCGAGAGCATCCCAAATCTGCTCGTCGGAGGCGGCGAAGCCAAGCGCGACGTTGTCTCGGATGCTGCTGGAAAACAGGAAGGGCTCGTCCACCACCAGTACCGGGCGAGCGGACTCGGGGACGTCCAATAGTGGGGTGCGGGTGCCGTCGGACAAGACTGCCGTGAAGTCCCGTGCGGCCTGCGAATTCAAGCCCGCTAGCGCCTGCGCGAGATACGTCTTTCCCGTTGCCGGATCACCGTTAATGACCGTGGTCTGGCCTGCGGGAACGGAAACCTGAAGGAGGCTGCTATCAAGCCCGTCAAGGCAGCCCTCGATAGCCACCACGCGGTGTGACGTGCCGGACGGAGTGGGACGAGCGTCCATGGCCAACAGATCCTCGATCCGTCGCATCGAGGCGCGAGCCACAAAGACTTCCACCAGCATCGCCGCAGTCATGCGAGTCAACCGTGCGAGCATCGTGACAAACGTCGCGGTGGCAAGGAACTCGCCCACCGACAAATGCCCGCGCATGGCCATCCAACCACCTACCACGATGATTCCCACCAGCATCACGTTGGGCAGCGTATTCAGCAGCGGTTGGAACGTAGCAGTGATACGGCTGACCACCATGCGCAAGCCAAACAACTCCCGCGCCAGCTCCGCAAAGCGCTCATACAAGCGCTGCTGCTGGCCAAAGTTCTTCACCACGCGGACGCCCGCCACGGACTGCTCGATGTGGGCGGCGATGTCCGCTGTCTGTTGCTGAGCGCGCCACGTGGCGGGATACAGCCTGCGGCGGGAACGCGCGGCAACCACAAACATGAGCGGCACGTGGGCCAGCACCAGAAGCCCCACAGGGACGGACATCCACAATACGATGCCGATGATCAAGACCACCTCGAAGAGCCCCGAGGCGATGATGGGCAGAGTGGCAAGCATCGACTGGACCTGATTGAGGTCAGAGATCGTCCGCGACACCACATGACCCGTGCGCAGAGACGTTGCCTGGATGGCATCGATGTGTAGAAGCCGACGCATCACGGACATGCGCAGCGTGTGCTGCACACGCACTGAGAGCGTGCCGGCGAGGAAACGCCTCGAACCGTGAACGGCGAAGCGGACGGTAGCTGCGATTAACAGCCCACCGATGGCACCCTGCTTCCCATCGATCGCCGCACCCGCAAACAGTGGCGAGGCCACCGCAGCGATGGGAACCAGTGCGCTGAATATGGTAACGCACGCGAACAGCCACGGATGCTGCTTGAGGTAGTCCAGAAGGGTGCGGGTCACAATGGAAAGACGTTACATGCAGCTCTAGGCAGCAGAGGAGTCCAGCTCGCTCATCAAGCGACGGACCTGGGAAATCATGCCGTCGGCGATCTTACGATTAGCGCGTGCACCCAGCACAGCACCCACACCGAATGGCAGAATCTTGCGCACCAAGGCACCGCCGAAGCGCTTGCGCATCTGTTTGAACGCGATGCGACCGAGCATGGAGTTCACCGCAAGGAGATCCTTGCCCGAGGCGTTCTTCAGTCCGCGCAGCGACTTGATAGAAGTAAGTGCACCGTCCTCCGTGAGCGCCTGGACCAGCTCGTTGCCCGAGGCGCCGGATACTGCGGTGAGGATGATGGTGCGTCGGCGCTGTTCGTCATCGATGTTGATTCCGTGCAGCTGTGCGGAAGCCAGAGCGTAGAGGCCACAGGCCTCCAAAAGAACCACGGACTCGCCAGCGATACTTCCCAGAGAAAGCAGCGTGCCGATTCCCGGCATCGCCGCAAGACCACCCGTGCCCAGGCCAGAACCGGTGGCCAGGGTGCGGAAGTGCTTATCCAGGATCTGCTGCTTTTCCTCTAGCGACTTTGCAGAGTGCTTGGATTCCAGCTTCTTGACATACGAGCGCACGGCAGGACCCTGGACGGACGCCGCGCTATCAACGGCCGAAAAGAAGCGACCGGCGATGGGGCCGCTAGGGTAATCCGAGCGATCCGCCAGGTTTGTCGATTCCTACTTTTCGTCCTTCTTTGAAAAGATCCCCATGAGTCCTATATTCCTTGTCTTATTGCCAGTGAGCTGACCACCGAATGGTGCTGGTCTATGCATTGCAACACTAATGCAACAAACGAATGCGTGTGAAAAGGCTGAAGATAGCTGCGTTGGAGGCGCGGTGGACTTACTATCGACTCTCATGAACACAGTCGACGGGCGCGCAGAGGGGGATTTTATCGACGCCACCGTGGACGGAGGAGCCCTCCGCGGTCTGGTTACCGAGGGCGTGCGTACCTGGCGGGGCGTGCCCTATGGAGTGGCAGACAGGTGGAAAGCACCGCGCCCCGTGGAGTGGGAGGGGGTGTGGCCGGCAGACGAGTACGGCAACGTGGCACCGCAAACCACTTACACCCTGAAAGATGATGTGGTGGGGGACGAAGACTGCCTGAACCTGGATGTGGTGCGTCCGGACACCGAGGAAACCTTGCCCGTGGTGGTCTACCTGCATGGCGGTGGGTTCTTCGCTGGTGCCAGCCACACAGCTGTGCTGCGGGGCTTTTCCTTTGCCAAGCGAGTCAATGCTGTTTATGTGGCGGTGAACTTTCGCCTGGGTGTGTTTGGGTACCTGGACATGTCTTCACTGGGAGTGGAGGGCGCAGAGGACTATGAGCCAAATCCCGCGTTGCGCGACCAAATGTTGGCGCTGCGCTGGGTGAAGAAGAACATTGCCGCGTTCGGTGGGGATCCGGATAGAGTCACGCTAATGGGAGAGTCCGCTGGGGGCTCGGCCATTGCGGCGCTGATGGCAACTCCTTCCGCGAATGGCCTGTTTCATCGAGCGATCCTGCAATCTGCCCCCGTGCTGACGGTTCACGGTAGAGAACAATCTCGCATTTGGTCTAAGAAGCTGGTGCAGTACGCAGGACTTACTCCCCGCACGGTGAAGGTTCGGGACCTGGAGAGCATGGCGGCAGGAGACTTGGTGCGCGCCGGGCAGCAGATGCTGTGGCGAGGCAGAGGGCTGTGGGAGCTCAACTCTTGTTTCAGCAACGCGGTGGACGGGGATTTGCTTCCGGAACTTCCTCTGACCGCGTTTGAAAACGTGCATCAACATCGCGTTCCCATGCTCATTGGTACTAACGACGACGAGCTCAGCGCTGCCCAAGTGTTGTTCTTCTCCAAGGGCAAGCGTGCCAAAGCGGTGCGAAAGATGCTGAGTGCGCACGATCCAGAGCTGGCCGAGAAGGTGGAAGCGGCATACGGCGATGTGGGATCCAGACAGGCATTTGCCCAGCTGATGGCGGATGCAGTCTTTTGGGCGCAGTCGGTGCGGCTAGCAGACTTGCACGCTCGAGCGGGCCTGGACGTGTGGATGTATCGCTTCGATTACGCCCCCGCGTTGCTACGCAGGCTGGGTGTGGGCGCGATGCATTCCATGGAGCTATCCGCGGTATTCGGCGATGCGCATGCCTCCAAGGCCCGGGTGCTGTTGGGCGCGGAGATGGAGCAAGTCACTGAGGAAATGCAGGAAGCATGGGCAGGCTTCATCTGGGGCGACTCTCCAGGTTGGGAGAAGTACACCGAAGATACCCGGGCCACGCGCATCATCGAACGCAGTTCTCACACGGAGAACGATCCGCGCCGGGAACATCGCTTGGCGTGGGAGAGTTTTCGCATGCAGGGTTGGATGGGCACGCCGGAGGGGATCCCGCTGCCTCGTCCTGGCCGGTAGTCATACTCAGGGGCACTAGCAGCGGTGGGCTAGCGCGGTTACGATGAGGTCGTAGCGTCGGTGTTTGCCGGGGTGACTGTCACAACACACGGAATTGACCCGTAGGAAGGGACCTGTTGTGGGTTTCTATGAAGACATTGCTGATGCGCTAGATCTAGAGGGCATCGAGTCCAGGATCGCGGAGGACACGCTATTCGTCCCGATCGCTCCGGAGTTGGAAATCCAGTTTGTTCAGATTCACGGCGTGGGGGCCGCCCAGTCCATTCAGGCTGCCAATGTTTTTGTGGCCATGGCTGATGTCTCCGATGAGGATGAACAGTTCGATGCCGCGCTGGTGGGCGTGGTCTTTTCCGTGGAATCTGCCATGCAAGAAGTGGCCAGTTACATGGCCACTGACCATGTGATCAGTGTGCTCAACGAGTTGCTGGAGGGCGAGGACGAGCGGCTCGAAGAGCTTGAATTTGAGCAGGATCCGTCTGAACCTTTCGTGGTCTACGCCTCGGTGGGAGAAGGCTCCGTTCTGACGGTGGAATTGGATCCCGAGGGAATCGCTCCCACTGGCAACGTCAGCTTCGTGACCTATGGCGATGATTTCGACGAGCTGCTGGAACAGGCCACTGAAGAGCTGATCGAGGCCGATGATGAAGTCACTGAGAGTGAAAAGCAGGAGATTTTCCGCTCAGCAGTCGTAGACGTGGGGGAGCAGACCCGTGAGGTCTTGGAACTGGGCACTTTCGACGATTTCGAATTGATGTTTGACGCCCTTGCCGTGGCTTCTCAGCAGGCCTACGAGTGGGAGGAGATGCTGGTTCCGTTGGACGACGGCGCGCGTGGCATCGTCTATTTTTACGAGGACCTCGACGAGGAAGATCTCGATGACGATGACTACTTCGAGAACGAATCAGAAGACTAAAACCTGGGTGAGTGACTAAGCGACGTGCGGCTGCGCGTGTTTTGTGTCGGCATCGAGGTCACGTTGTGTCATCAGGCTGTGCCACGTCCACGTCAGGTTGTCTCCCACGTGTTCGCGCTGCGTCCAGCTTTCTCCGGTGACCGCGCGAAACAGAGAATGGATTTCCGACGTCACGCTCGCGAGGCTTCCCGAGACGGAATCCGCATCCACCGTGGCGCTTAGAGTGACCAAAAACATGGGTTGCTCACTGGGGGCTTGAACTCCGGTGAGCTTTTCCCACAACACGGGTGTGACGCGGTGGCGAGATACGTGAACCAGAGCGTCCGCAGAGTTGAGCTCCGCAGAAATATAAGGTGCGCGCCAACCGGGAGTGATCCGGATGCGGCTGCGGGGATGCCGCAACAGCGCCTTCATCTGCTCTCCGTATTCGCTGATCAGCGAAGTAGGTGCCAGGTTGGACAACGGGAAAGCCTTGTGGGACACAGTGGGTATACGAAGGTTCAACATCGGCTATCTCCTATCAATGTAAGTGGTGTGCTAGGCCCGGTAGGCCGAGTGACGAGTGTCAATCTAGGACAGGGGTGAGACAGGGAGAGGGTGGCGTCGGAAAATAAATCGAACAATTGTTCTAAACATACCGGGAGGCAAACAACTACCGCAACCGACTGCGGACAATTAGCATGGCTTATGTTTAAAGCACTAAGAAGCGATCAAGGTGGACAGCAATGAACGACGTGGCGATCATCGGCGGAGGACTGCCGGGCCTGGCAGCTGCCCGCACACTCCGAAACGCGGGAGTGAGGTGCACGCTGTTCGAAGCCTCGGATCAATTGGGTGGTCGAGCGCGCTCCCAGCACTTCGGGGACATCACCGTGGACAACGGTTTCCAGCTGTTGAACTCCTGGTATCCGTCCTTGAAAGAATTGCTCAGCAATGGCGAATACGCTGCGCTCAACCAGTGCAACTTCGAATCGGGATTTCAAACGCACACGTCGCAGGGCCAGGTGTTCATTGGTGACCCCGTCCGCACCCCACGTTTACTCGGTGAGCTGCTGAGCAAAAACTCCCGCTCAGCGATGAGCTTCCGAGACATCATGGGGCTGCGCAAGTGGTTCGGTTCCGAGCTGTCCCATCGTTCTTCGTTGGAGATGCGCAAGATCAGTGAAAAGCGGCGAGCCAAGGACTCGAAGGTGTGCGAAAGCCTTGATAGGTCCGGTGTGACCCGCCAGATGCGCACGGCGGCTGCGGACCCTGCGATGCGAGCATTCTTGCTGGACACGGACGGTGAGACCTCCGCGATCACGGCGAAGTGGGTCTTTGCCACCTTGCTGCGTGGAGCACCGACGGTTCCAGCGCAAGGCATGGGCGATGTGGCTAACCTGTTGGGGCGGAACACTGGCGTGATCACGGAGACGAACGCACGGGTAACCGCGCTAAAAACCAATCCGGGAAATTCCACGGAATCCGCTGGGGTGACCCTGCACTTCGGTGAGCATGACCGCACAGAGACCTTCCGCTATGTCGTGTTGGCTCTGCCACAGAAGATGGAAGCAGAATTGCTGGACCGACCTGTATTGCCTGCTCGGGGCATGGAAACGTTTTGGTTTGTCTCCGACGAGCCAATAGGAAAGCGGCCGGTCATCACCGTAGACGGCACCGGCAGGACCCCGGTTGCCAGCGTGGCCGAACTCTCCGCAGCAGCTCCCTCTTATGCACCCGGCCGTCACCTCATCCAAGGAACTGTTGCTTTTGGCGGAAGCCAACGCGCGCTGCAGCCGGGAGCGATCCCCAACGAGGTGGAGATGCGCAGGTACATGGGCGAGATTCTGGACGTACCCACCAGTGGATGGGAACTAGTGACTCGTCAGAGAATCACAGATGTTTTCCCCGTGCTGACCCCAGAGCGTGCGGCGCATAGCGCCGAGGAGGATCTGGTGGTGGATGGTGGTGTCATCCTGGCCGGGGCACAACATGCCACTCCGTCCATCGACGGCGCCCTGCGTAGTGGGCAGCGCGCGGCCCAAAAGGTCATTGAATTTGTGGGCTCATAGCTTAAGTGATCTAGCACTCACTTGGGGGCTGTGGGATCAGTTTGCTCACTCCCGGACGCTGCAAAATCGCTTTTAGCTGCGCAATCGCGTAGGGTAAGCAGGCAATGAGTGATACTGAAAACGTCGCCGGCGACGTAAACCAGCCGGTGGAAGACGATAAGTCGGTATCTCAGAACAATCTGCACGGTGAGGACAATGGCGCAAAGCCATTGGACGTGGTCGATGTGCTCGGGGGAGAACCCGAAGCAGTTGTGCCTTCTGAGGAAGCACACAGCACCACGGAGCATGTGAACGCAGGAGCATCTGAGAAAGCCGAAGAAGCTGAAGATGTCCAGGAGAAGGCCGATAAGGGCCCTCGTTTCGAGGGTCTGGGTCTTCCTAAGGAAGTCCTGGCAGCGGTGAAGAAGGTTGGATTCGAACAGCCATCACCTATCCAGGCGGAGACCATTCCAGTTTTGATGGATGGTCATGACGTAGTGGGACTGGCGCAGACCGGTACGGGTAAGACCGCCGCATTCGCACTGCCCATCTTGTCCCAGATCGATCCGAAGGACCGCCACCCGCAAGCGTTGGTGCTGGCCCCAACCCGTGAGCTCGCACTGCAGGTCGCGGAATCTTTCCAGTCATTTTCTGAGCACCTGGGCGGCATTTCCGTGCTGCCTATCTACGGTGGTCAGGCCTACGGCGTGCAGCTGTCCGGGCTGCGCCGTGGCGCTCACATCGTGGTGGGCACCCCGGGCCGTGTCATCGATCACCTGAAGAAGGGCAGCCTGGATATCTCCAAGCTGCGTTTCATGGTGCTGGATGAGGCCGATGAAATGCTCAACATGGGCTTCCAGGAAGACGTGGAGCGCATTCTGGAGGACACGCCAGAGGACAAGCAGGTTGCTCTGTTCTCCGCGACCATGCCTAACGGCATTCGTCGCCTGTCCAAGCAGTACTTGAAGAGCCCCGTGGAAGTCACGGTCAAGGCCACGCAGCGTACCTCGGAGAACATCACGCAGGACTACCTGCTGGTGAATCACCGCGAAAAGCTGGACGCTTTGACCCGCATCCTCGAGGTCACTGAGTTCGACGCGATGATCATGTTCGTGCGTACCAAGAATGAGACCGAAGAGCTGGCAGAACGTCTGCGTGCTCGTGGTTTCAACGCTGCAGCGATCAATGGCGATATTGCCCAGGCGCAGCGCGAGCGCACCGTTGACCAGCTCAAGGATGGCCGTCTGGACATCCTGGTTGCTACCGACGTGGCAGCCCGTGGCTTGGACGTGGATCGCATCACCCACGTGTTCAACTACGACATTCCGCACGATACCGAGTCCTACGTGCACCGCATTGGCCGTACCGGCCGTGCTGGCCGTACCGGTCGCGCCGTGCTGTTCGTTACCCCTCGTGAACGACGCCTGCTCAAGGCTATTGAGCGTGCGACCAAGTCTCGCTTGAACGAGATCCAGCTGCCTTCCGTTGACGAGGTCAACGAGTCGCGCAAGGAAAAGTTCAACGATCAGCTGACTGAGTCCCTCGGTGACCCGCAGATGCAGGTCTTCCGCGAGCTCGTTACTCAGTACGCGGCTGCAAACGACGTGCCGATGGAAGACATCGCTGCAGCGTTGGCTACCCAGCTGCAGGCTGGCGAGAAGTTCCTGATGAAGGAGCAGCCCAAGAGCGAGCGTCCGCAGCGCCGTCGGGACGATGATCGTTACGGCGATGACCGTCGCAACGGTGGTGGATCTGCCCGCGACTTCAAGGAGCGTTTCAACAAGGAAGCTCCTAAGATTGCGGATCGCAATGGCAACGAACTGGCCGTCTACCGCCTCAGCGTGGGACACCGCCAGCGCGTTCGCCCGGGTGCCATCGTGGGCGCTTTGGCTAACGAAGGTGGCCTGAACTCCCGCGACTTCGGACGTATCAGCATTTTCGCTGAGCACTCACTGGTGGAACTGCCTGCGGATCTGCCGGAAGACGTGTTCCGTCAGCTGGATGACACGCGCGTGTCCGGTCAGCTGATCAACATTGAGCCGGATCCGGGGGCACCGAATGGTCGCCCTGCCAGCCACCGAGATCGTGGTGACCGAGATCGTGGTGACCGAGATCGTGGTGACCGTGGCGGTAAGCGTGGAGATTTCCGCGGCGACCGTCGACGCGATGGCGACCGTAACGATCGTCGTGACGACCGCCGTGGCGGTGGCCGTGGTGGTCGCTTCAACGATCGTGATGACCGTCGCGATGATCGCCGTGGCGGTGGCCGAGGCGGACGTTTCAACGACCGTCAGGACAACTTCCGTGGTGACCGCGGTGGACGCGGCCGTGGAAAGTGGGATCGCTAAACAGCGAGTCCCCGTACAATAAACGCCCCGCACTTGGTGCTCGCTCTCGTGGAGAGTGGCTGCCGGTGCGGGGCGTTTGTGATGAAAGTGGACGCTAGATTACCATCAGGATCGCGATGATGACCCACAGCAGGTTGAAGATGCCACCGAACATTGCTGCTTGACCAGGCAGCTTAGAAGCATCGGTTTTCTGAACCGCGGCAGTTTCCTTCTCCGTGGCGGGGTCGTCAGCTGGCTGCAGCGCGTTGGCAGCAACCAGGCCCAGGCGCTGGCGAGGGATCACCAGGAAGACCAGCAAGCCCCATGCGATGACGGCCAGCAGGATGGAAGCGTGGAAGCGACCGTCCTTCAGGGCACCTTCAGAGGTAAACATGGCGATGACGCCCAGAACGGGCACGATGGCAGAAGCCAAGCCGTAGACGCGAGTGATCTTGTGCAGCAGGCGCAGAGTGCCTGCAGATTCGTTACCTGCGGTGACCTTGCGCAGTTGTGGGGCGAACATTGACGTGGCCACCATCACGGGGCCCATCAACATGATTGCTGCTATAACGTGCAGTCCGACAACAATTGTTTCCATACCCATACTCAATCAGAGTTGCCTGGCTTTGTCAGATCGGCACATCTACAGCCCACAGACATCCCGAGCTACTTGTGCGTCCGCCGAGCTGATGGCGAGGCGGTAGTGCAGCGCCACCGTGAGAAACTGCGAAACGTAGTGGCAGTGCCCGCCCGCTGGGGGAGGCAGCCATAGCCCTGGGGTGCTATCCGATTTGTCCTGGTTAATCGCCCCCGCCGTGGCCACCAAGTTGATGTCGACGTCATTAGCGAACCGGCGCCGCTGCTCTGCCTCCCAACTCCATGCGCCCATGTCCCACGCGGCAGCCAGGGGGTAGACGTGGTCGATCTCCATTGTCGACGCCAATTCCGTGGCTCCCGTGTATCCGTCCGTAGCCTCGGCAGGATTTTGCCTAGGCTGTGCACCCACTGCGGCCTGACGCAGGACGATGTCTCGGGTGTCCAGATAATCGCCGTCTGAGGAAAGCCGCATGGCCCATCCGTTGCCGAACTGATCTCGGGAGTAGCCCAGCACGCGCGGCCGATAGGCCACCACCTGCAGCTGGCTCAAGGCGGAGGCGACGGAGTTGGCGTCGGGAAAAGAGGACAAAGACCACGGCAAACGCACGCACGTAACCAACAACGAGGCGGCGATGACGGCATAGAAAAAGGCCCTCCGGCGATGGGCGCTGACGCTCAATAACAACACATGAGCATCAGACTCCGCCGAGGGGCCGAAGGTTCTTGGGGAGACTAGACGGTGCCAGCCTGGCGAACCTCGTCGGACTTCGCAGCTTCCTCGAAGTCCGTTTCTGGATCCTTCTTCGCAGCGTGGGACAGAGCCACGGCCTTGTCGAAGGTGGAGGTCACTGCCTCAGAAGGCTCCTTGGTGGCGTAGGTGACAATCACCATGGCGATGATGTTTGCTGCCACGCCAGGGATCATCTCGTACAAACCAAATGGCTTGTCCATGATGCCGAAGGTTGGAAGACCGCCCCAGATGAACGCCACGACCGCACCAGCGAACATGCCGGCTGCAGCGCCTGCAGCGTTGAGACGGCGCCAGTACAGCGCTCCGACCACGATAGGACCGAAGGCCGAACCGAAGCCAGCCCATGCGAACTCCACCAGCTTGAGGATGCCGGAATCTGGGTTCCACGCGATCACACCGGCCAGCAGAGCCACGACGATCACGGAGACGCGGGACAGGTTCTTCAGGGAAGAGTCGTCGGCATTCTTGTTGATCAGGCCCTTGTAGATGTCTTCGATCAGCGCGGAGGAAACCACCAGCAGCTGGGAGGAAACGGTGGACATGATCGCAGCCAGCACAGCGGTCAGAACCAGACCAGCAATCAGTGGGTGGAACAGGATGCGTCCCATATCTAGGAAGATTGTCTCGAAATTCTCTTGGTCAGTGATCGCGATGCTTGGATCCATTCCGAAGAATGCAGGTCCGATGATCGCCACGGCGATGGCGCCGATCAGGCACAAGAACATCCAGGTCACGCCGTAGCGCATGCCGGCCTTGGCATCCGATGGGGTACGCAGTGCCATGAAGCGCACGATAATGTGTGGCTGGCCGAAGTAGCCCAAGCCCCATGCGAGGTTGGAAACGATGGCCACGAAGCTCACACCGGTGAACAAGGAGAACCAGTGTGGGTTTGGCTCGATGGTGCCCACGCCGTAGGCATTCTCGGTCTGGTAGGTCCAGATGGCACCGGGATCGCTCATGTGCAGCAGGGCCATGATTGGCACCAAGATCAGCGAGATGAACATGATGATGCCCTGGACGGTATCCGTGTAGGACACAGCCAAGAAGCCGCCCACGAAGGTGTAGGCCACGGTGACCGCAGCCACCACGATCAGGCCGGTGATGTAATCGCCCTCGAACGTGGACTGGAAGTAACGACCGCCAGCTACCATGCCGGAGGAGACGTAGAAGGTGAAGAACACCAGAATCACGATGCCGGCGATGATGCGCAGCGTATGGGTGCGATCGTTAAAGCGGTTCTCGAAGAACGAGGGCAGGGTGATCGAGTTGTTCGCGACCTCGGTGTAGGCGCGCAGACGTGGGGCGGTCAGCCACCAGTTCAGCGTTGCACCCACCAGCAAGCCCAAAGCCATCCAAATCTCAGAGAAGCCGGAGACATACAGGGCACCGGGGAGACCCATGAGGAGCCAGCCGGACATATCCGAGGCTCCGGCCGACAGTGCGGCGGGGAAAGGGTGAAGATTGCGTCCGGCGAGCATGAAATCTTCGTACTCGTCAGTTTGCTTAAAGGAATACAAACCGATGAGGAGCATAGCGATCAGATAGATCACCATGGCTATGACAAACCATGTTAAGTCTGACACGTTCTTGACACTCCTTGAATCGTCAATTGCGCAGCAGCTGAAAATTCCCTGTGTGGGGTTCAGCTAACTCCAATGAATATGTGTGCCATCCCACCGTAGCTAAAAGAGACTGCCGTCACAGCCACATGGTAAAACCGACACATGGAATTCGACTGTCGGCTGCACATCTTGTTGCCGCCTCAAGGCGGCGTGCACTTATGGGTCGAACGAGTGGCCGGACACGTGGTCATCGCTGATGCGGGAGATCTCACTGAAACCGACTTGCCTCGCGAGGTGCTTCGATTGGTGCAGGTCAGGCCTTTTCGTCATCGGGGATCGGTGAGTCTGGCCACGCCGAAGGGCAAGCTGAAGAAGATTTCTGTGCCCACCGTTGCGTATACGCCAGAGCAATCTTTGGCGGTTTTGCATCAGTTAAATGAGTGGGCCGTAGAATCGGTGGAAAATAATTCTGAGAATTTCTCCGATGCGGGCGTGGTGTGGGGCGCAGACGTTCAATTTCTTCTTACTTTGTATCGTTTGGCGTTCGATATTGTCCGCGCCGGCCGTGTGATGCTGCGGATGGATCGGGTGGATCAGGAATGGATGCCGCGATGGATGCCGTCCACCGCAGGCTCCCACCACGGAGTGATCCAGCAGCTCCGGGAACGTGTGCCGCAGGTGCTGGAGCTCAACGGCAGTAGCGATGTGGTGGGGGATGCCGTTGATGAGCTGGTGCATTGGATGACCGTGCGCATCCTCCGTGACCACTTGGGGGCCAGCGACGAGATCGATACTCCGTTCATGCGTGCAATCCTTGCGGGAAAGCCCGCGCGCCGGGTGACAGCAGACACGGTGTCCATGCTGAATCGGTGGCGAGTCTCCGCCGCCGACGCCGCCAGCAACGTGGTCCTTATTCTTTCTTCTCCTTCCGACGCCACACTCGCCTCCTCCGGCCACTCCGAGACCCTCGCCCAGTTGGATGCTGACGAGGTGGACCTAGACGACGTGCGTTGGCGCTTGGACATTGGCCTGAGCATGAATGACGGGCCAGTCGAAGTACTAGTCCCCGCGGAAGTCACAGAAGCACAGTCCACGCGCCTCTACCGCGCGCTGAGCCACATGCGTGCCTCGTGGACGCCGCTGGCGGAGATGATTGCGCCGGTGGAGCAGTGGTTTGCCACCGGCGTGTGGCAGCCGCAGCTCTATGCCACCCGAACGATATCCCTGGCGCTGACGATTCGCCAGGTGGAGCAGCTTCTAGCCGAGGGCGTGCGGACCCTGCGCGGAGCAGGAGTACAAGTGATGGTCCCCCGTGGTTGGACCAGGGCGGTGCCCCGGGTGAACGTAGCGGTCAATCCCGTGGGAACCGGACCGGGCTCGGGCAAGCTGGGGATGGACCAGCTGGTGGACTTCGAATGGGACGTGTCCGTAGAGGGCGCCAGCCTGAGTGAAGAAGAACGACAAGGGCTATTGAATTCCGCAAGCAATATCGTGGCGGTTAACGGGCAATTCGTATTTCTAGACACCAGCTCTCTGACTCGTGCTCGCGGGTGGATCGAAGCAGTGCGGAAAAAGCAGGAAGGGGATAAGGACTCGGAGGAGTCCACCGACGGCGAATCCCAGGTGACACTGCGGGACGTGATGGAGGCGGACGCCTTGGCGTCGGACTTCCAAGAAAAAAACGGCGACCACCACTTCCGAGTGGAGGCTGGCGGATGGATGCAACGGCTGATGTCCGACCAACCCTTAGAGCCACCGCAGCCGGTGACGGTGCCGGACACAGTGGTCACGACGTTGCGCGATCATCAGCAGCGCGGCGTGAATTGGCTGGCGTGGATGAGCCAGCACCAGCTCGGCGCGATTCTGGCCGACGACATGGGTCTGGGTAAAACGCTGCAGATCTTGACACTGCTGGCATGCGAAAAGGCCGCGGGAAAAGCCGTCGACCCCATGTTGGTGATCGCACCGACTAGCGTCTTGGAATCCTGGCGCAGGGAAGTGCAACGGCATACGCCGTCACTGACCGTGCTGGTGGACCACGGTTCCGTTAAGGTCGCCGATGCGGAATTCGAAGAGAATGCGCGGAGCCACGATGTGGTGGTGTCCTCGTATGGAACGGTCTCGCGGAATCCGGAGCGCTACCAACAGCTGGAATGGCACCGGGTGGTTGCCGATGAGGCACAGAACATTAAGAATCCGGGAACCAAGCAGTCCAGGGCAGTGCGGAGTTTGCACGCTCGAAATCGGATCGCGCTGACAGGAACGCCTGTAGAAAACCGGCTCTCGGACTTGTACGCGATCATGGACTTCGCCAACCCGGGCATTCTGGGCAGCCCCGCGGCATTCCAAAACCGGTTGGCTATCCCCGTGGAGCGCTACCAAGACGAGGCCGCGCGGGATCGTTTACAGCGCGTGGTGCAGCCGTTTGTATTGCGTCGACTAAAAACCGACGAGGGAGTGGGCCTCAACCTGCCCACCAAGCGCGACCACGTGGAATTGATCCCACTGACCAACGAGCAGGCCGCGCTGTACAAGGCGTACACGGACAACATGGAACAGAAACTGCGGGACCGGGAGGAATCTCGACGCGGGCTAATCCTTGGGGCTTTGGTCAAAATCAAGCAGATTTGCAACCACCCCGCGCACTTCGCCGGGGATGGTTCCGCGCTGTTGCGGTTGGGCAGGCATCGCTCGAACAAGGTCAAGCGGATGTTTGAAATCATCGACGAGGCGCGAGCCTCCGGGCGCAAGGTGCTGGTATTTACGCAGTTCCCGTCCTTTGGGCGGATGCTGATTCCGGAAATGAACCAGCGTTACGAGGTGGACGTGCCCATGCTGCACGGCGGGCTGACACGTACTGCGCGCGTGAAGATGGTGGAGGATTTCCAATCTCCGGAAGGGCCGCCGATCATGGTGCTGTCTGTCCGTGCGGGTGGTACCGGCATCACGCTGACGGAGGCCTCGGTGGTCATCCACATCGACCGCTGGTGGAATCCGGCGGTGGAAGACCAGGCTACGGACCGGGCGTATCGCATCGGGCAGGATAAGGACGTCACCGTTTATAAGTTGGTGTCCAAGGGCACATTGGATGAGCGCATTCATGACATCATCGTGGGTAAACGAGAGCTCGCCGGCGCCGTGATTGGGGCGGGTGAGGGCTGGATCGCCAACCTGGATGATGCCGATCTGCGTGAATTGTGGAGATTGAAGTCCGCATCCGAAGAGGCGAGCGAGGGGCAACCATGAGTGAGAAGAAAAAGGGACGTAAGTACGCCACCTGGGGTGACAACGTTGTCCTCGCAGATTTTGGTGCCCGACGCAGGCGCGAAATGGCCGCAGGAAAAGCCGAACCAAAGTTTCCCCATCGGGACACGGAAAGTTGGGCGGCGAACCTGCTCATGGAAGCAGTGGCGGAGAACGCGGACTCGGGAAGGCTGGCGCGTGGGCGCGAGTACTACCGCGCGGACAAAGTGCTGGGTGTCGAGCTACTGGCCAACATGATTAGCGGGCTGGTGGCGGGCACGCAATTAGAGCCTTTCGATGTCACTGTGCGTCTGCGGCAGTTGGGAGATAGGCAACGGGAGTTTGTGAAGCAAGAACTGCTGATGGATGCCTCGCACATGCGCAGCTTGGCCCGAGGTAGCGCGCCGGGCGATGACGTGGCGTCCATCCTGTTGCGCCGGGATCACATTGGGCAGCTTTCCTGTACCTGTCCGGACAAATCTGCTGTGTGTAAGCACGTGGTCTGTGTGATGTACGCGGTGTCTGCGCGGTTGACTCGCGACCCGTTGCACATTCTGCGTCTGCGGGGGATTGACCCGGCGCCGTTGCTGCAGCAACTGGGGCAGGCAGATCATGCGGCGGGAGTGGTGCCGCTGGCACGCGGTGCGGAGACGGAGAAGCAGCAAGATTCACTGAAGACAGATGCTGCGGATGAAACCCCGGAGATCGTGGACACGAAGGCGTTTTGGGGCGAGGGTGCTGACGATGTGACCTGGGAGCCGTTCGCAGAGGAGTGGGGGATGGAAAAGGGCGACGAGCAGGCGTTAATGGGTGCGCTGCGGACTGTGTCCTTCACTGGCGTGGATCAGCTGTATATCCGCCATGAGCTGGAGCGATGCTATGAGACGCTGACTGATTCACAGCTGGTGTTCGATAATCCCCCGTGGAGCGAGGATCCGCTGTCTGGGCTGGATGCTAGAAATGGCCAGCATGACTGAGAACCAAGGCGCTACCGCCACGTTCCGCTTCCTCCACACCTCCGACTGGCAGCTGGGTATGCCCACGAAATACCTAGATCATGAAGCCCGCGCTCGTTTTGCCGAGGCGCGCCTCGCTGCGGTGGAAAAGCTGTTCGCGCTAGCAGTTGAGCGTGAGTGTGAGGCGATTGTGGTGGCAGGGGATGTCTTTGATGACAACCTCCTGAGCCCCGGGGTGTACCGCCGCGCCATGGACGTGCTGCGCCGCAGTCCGGTTCCTGTGTTCTTGTTGCCGGGCAATCATGATCCATTCGACGCCGCCAGCATCTATCGCAAGCCCGAGTTTGCAGAGCTCGCAGAAGGCAGCGGCACCGGTGCTGCCGTGGTGGTGCTGGATGACAGCGCTCCGCGCGTAGTTCGAGACAGTGAGCAGGGTCGCGTAGAGATTGTGGGGGCTCCGTTGTTGACGAAGAAGCCCAACGAGGATTTGGTGGCGAAGGCTATTGCCGAGTGTGCACAACGGGATGATGAGGCTGACATCCGCGTACTGGTGGGACACGGAAATGTGAGTTCCTTCGGCGACGTACTTGACCTGAGCCAGATTGACGTGGCCGCCGCGGAGCGCGCATGCGCAGACGGAGTCATTGATTACGTGGCCCTCGGGGATACACACTCGGCGATGAAGCTGGGCACTGAAGGGACCGTGTGGTACTCGGGAGCGCCCGAAGTCACGGCGTTTCTGGAGCCACACGGGGGAGGCGAGAACAATTCCGGAAAGGCACTGGTGGTGGATATCACCGCCGGTGATGGCTCCGACGCAGCCGAAGTACAGGTAGAAGAAGTGCATGTGGGCCAGTGGGCGTTTATCGCACTGGAGGCGGAGATCAATTCGCGGGAAGATGCGGAGGCTTTCGTCGAGAAATTGAACGATCTGCCGCACAAGCGCACCACAGTGGCGAAGTACGCGCTGCGGGGGACGGTGGACTTGGACACTGCCGCGTGGATGGACGAGCAATTAGCAGATATTTCACTCGGATTTGCGCGGCTTTACGCGCGGGAACGGCTGATGGACATGCACGTGGTACCGGAGATGGATGAATTGGCCGAGGCCAATTTTGGTGAAGGATTCGTAGATGCGGCAGCGAGGGAACTGCTGGAACGCGCGCGCAATGGGGAGCAGGCGGCATCGGATGCACTGCGCTTGCTGTACCGGCTGAGCTCATCTGTGCGAAAGGAAGGTGCATGAGGCCATGCTGATCTTGCACAGTTTGACCCTGAAGAATGTGGCCGGAGTGGATGCAGCCCGGATTGAGCTAGCCGAGCGCGGGGTCTCAGTGATCTATGGTCCCAATGAGGCGGGAAAGACCACGCTTCTCAAGGCCTTCGAAACCCTGCTGAGAGACATCAAGGTGGGCAGTAGCGCCAAAGCCGTGCAGTGGATGTATCCCCGGCAAGCAGATGTCTCCCCGGAGATCAGCGCCGAGATGACGGTGGGCGACTATGAGCTGCGGGTAACCAAGATGTATAAGCAGCGTGCGGGGCAAGCCACTCTGCAAGTCAGCGCACCGCAGGTGGAAAACCTGACGGGACGCCAAGCAGAGGAACGTTTACAGGAGATCTTGTCCGAAGGGATGGACCGGACGCTGCGCGATGCCCTGACGATCCGGCAGGGCGAAAGCCTGGAGACGTTTGTAGCTGCGGACGTGGACTCCCTTGCACAGGCCTTGGAAGACGATGACGCCGTGGACAGCGCGCCACAGTCTGCCGATGCTTCTTCGGAACTGCTGAACCGGGTGTACAAGGAATACAAACGATATTTCACCGACGGTGGTGCAGAGTCGAATAAGGGCGAGCTGCGGACAGCGCGCCGGGCAGTGGAAGAGGCCCAAGAGGTAGCCGACGTAGCCCAACAAAACTATGCAGCGGCGCAAGGTCACATTGAAGCAATTGATCAACTGACCCAGAGCATCGAAGAACAAAAGGCTAACATTCCGGCTGCGCACCAGGAGCTGGAAAAGCGGAAGCTGGAACTTGCAGAAGCCGAGGCAGTGGAACAGAAGCGACAGAAGTTGGAAGCCATTGCGCGAGCAGCGGAGAGCCAGCGGGAAGTTGCAGAATCCAGGGTGGTAGCTCGGCGGGAATTGATTGCCGACGTGGGTGCACTCGGCGAGAAGATCAGCGAGTTGGAATCTGGGCTCGTCGCTTCGCGAGAAAGGTTTGATTTTGAACAACAATCAGCTCGCGAGCAGGCGCAACGGCGCGAGGCTAAGATGCGTGAGCTGGATGAGTCCGAGCTCCTGCTAGCAGTGGTATCTGGTGTGGAGGAAGTGCAGGAGCGCGCGCACCAGGCGATTGCAGCGCATCGCCTATCTGTGGAGATTGCCGAACTGATGGAGCAGCGCGCGAAGGTTAAGGAGGCAGTAGACGGAAACCCTGCAACACCCAAGAAGTTAGCGGCCTTCCGGGAAACGGTGGCTCAGCTGCGTACAGCGGAGCGTTTCCGAGATTCTGTGGCCACCAGCGTGCACATTGATGGCCCGTCCGGAGCGACGATCGGCGATGAAGCAGGTGAAGACTTAGAGCTAGCGGAAGATGGAGTGCAGATTCACGTCACTTCTCGGAGAAAGCTCTCGCTGGGCGAATACACCGTGACCGTCACGCCTTCGCAGGACTTGTCTCAGAGCGAGACCGACGTGCAGCGCGCAACAAAGGACGTGGACAAGCTGTGCGCGGAATTGGGGTTGGAATCTCCAGAACTCGGACCGGCGGAAAGCAAAGCTGCGCTCCGAGAAAAGGCAGCCGAAGAGTTACAGCAACTGCAAAACAAGCTGGCTTCGAAGGTCGGTGACCGAGGAGAAGAGAACGTCGGAACTAGGGCTGAGGATGCAGCGGAGTCGATGGCGCGTTCGCTCGATTCACTGCAGGAGTTGGTCACTGAGTATGACGAGCTGGAGGTAGAGAAACCGCACGATCTTCTGAAGCATGCAAGGAAGCTGTACGCCGTAAAGGACACGAACACTGATCCAGTCGAGCGGAGTGCAGCTATCACGCAGCTGTCCGAGGAGTCAGGCTTTGACAAGAACGCGGCTCGCGAGGAGGTTCAGCGATGGAACGCCCAGGTCAAAGACTTTGTGCGGAGCCTTCCAGAACGTGACGGTGGAATGTCCGAAGTGCAAAAGAAGTACTTCTCTTTGGAAGCGGGGTTGGAACAGGTTCAAGCCTCGCACCATTCCAAGGCGGAGACTCTCTCCATTGCACGAGAAGACTCTTCCGACGAGGATCTAGAGCAGGAGCACAAGGCCGCGGCAGAAGCTTTTGGCCAAGCCAAACAGGCACTTGAGCAGGCAGAACAAAGCGGTGGCGCGGACTCTGTGCAATTGGTGCGGGAGAAGTTTGACGGCGCGGAAGCTCGAGTGCAGCAAATCGACAATCGGATTCAGCAGCTGAAACTGGATCGCGCGCAGCGGGAGGGCCAACTCGAACGCGGTTATGGTGCTGCCTCGGAGAAGGAAGAAGCAGACAGGGAACTGAAAACTCAGGAACTGGCGCTGCAGAAAGTTCAAGCTCAGGCTGCGGCGGCGAAGTTACTCCACGAGACCATCGAGGGCGCGCGGGCAGCTCTTAGCGCGCAGTACGAAAAGCCCTTCAAGCAGGCCTTCGAGAGCTTGGCTGGAGCGGTGTTCGGCAATGGCACAAGCTTCACTTTTGGCACGGATCTGAGCATTGAGAAGCGCGTGCGAGGCGGCGTGGACATCGAGGCGGACGCGTTGTCCGGCGGTGCCCAAGAGCAGATGATGATGCTGGCGCGCCTCGCTGTGGCGACCCTGGTTAGTGGGGGAGACAGCGTGCCGATATTCATCGACGACGCGCTCGGCTTCTCGGATCCACACCGTATGAAGAGCATGAACGCGGTGCTGGGACGCCTAGGCAGAGATCATCAGATCATTGTGTTGACCTGCGATGTTGATCGCTTCGATAGTATCGCCGGGGCTGCCCAGCACTCTATCGAGAGCGTGAAGTCCGTCTAGGAGACCCAGACGTAAAAATGTGCCCTCGAGAGGATTCGAACCTCCGACCCCTGGTACCGGAAACCAGTGCTCTATCCCCTGAGCTACGAGGGCGCGCACCCACATCCAAGTGAGTACGAGGGCAAAGTCTAGCACTCGGACGCGGGCCGCCAATAAATCGCCATCCGCTATCCCAAACCGCCGTGCATATACCTGTCTTGGCGCTTGCTAGGCTAGCCCGTGTGACTCCTGCAGAACTTTCCTCACTGATTACCGATGTTGCCCGTAACGTGCTCGAAGCCCAAGGGCTGGATAGTGACGTCGTCGAAAAAACGGCCACCGTAGAGCGTCCCCGCAACTCTGAGCACGGCGATTACGCCACCAACATCGCCATGCAGGTAGCCAAGCGCGCCGGAACGAATCCGCGGCAGCTGGGAACCTGGCTGGCAGAGGCCCTCGCCGAAGAAGAGGCCATCGACGAGGCCAGCGTGGCTGGACCCGGCTTCATCAATATCCGTTTGGCCGCTGCGGCGCAGGGCAAGATCGTCGCAGAGATCCTCGCCGCCGGTGCGGACTTCGGTAAGGGTGAGGAGCTCGCAGGACAGAAGATCAACCTGGAGTTCGTCTCCGCCAACCCCACCGGCCCCATCCACTTGGGCGGCACCCGCTGGGCTGCCGTGGGTGATTCCCTCGGCCGCGTGCTGGGACACCGGGGCGCAGACGTGACCCGCGAGTACTACTTCAATGATCACGGCACCCAGATCGACCGTTTCGCCAACTCTCTAATCGCCGCAGCCAAGGGCGAGCCCACCCCAGAAGACGGCTACGGCGGCGCCTACATCCACGATATCGCCCAGCAGGTCACCACCGCGAACCCGCAGTGGAGTGAACTGCCGGAAGAGCAGCTTCGGGAATTGTTCCGCTCCGAGGGCGTGGAGTTGATGTTCGCGCACATCAAGCGCACGCTCGCTGAGTTCGGCACGGAGTTTGACGTGTACTTCCACGAAAACTCGCTGTTCGAGTCCGGGGCAGTGGACAAGGCGATCAACACTCTCAAGTCCAACGGCAACCTCTACGAGGCCGACGGCGCGTGGTGGTTGAAATCTTCCGAGTATGGAGACGACAAGGACCGGGTGGTTATTAAGTCCGACGGCAATGCCGCCTATATTGCGGGTGATATCGCTTACATCGTGGACAAGATCGAGCGCGGGCATAACCTCTGCATCTACATGCTCGGAGCCGACCACCACGGATACATCGCCCGCCTACGCGCAGCTGCCGCTGCCTTGGGATATGACCCGAACCAGGTCGAGGTTCTCATCGGACAGATGGTCAACCTCGTGCAGCACGGCAAGGCCGTGCGCATGTCCAAGCGTGCAGGAAACGTCATCACTCTCGATGACCTGGTGGAAGCCATCGGTGTGGACGCGGCTCGCTACGCGCTGATCCGCTCTTCTGTGGATTCTTCGCTAGATATCGACATGGCTCTCTGGTCTTCCAAGACTTCTGACAACCCGGTGTTCTACGTCCAGTACGGTCACGCCCGCCTCGCGTCTATCGGCCGCAAGGCCGCAGAGCTGGGCGTGACCTATTCCGATCCAGATCTGTCATTGCTCACCGATGGGCGCGAAGGTGATCTGATCCGCACCCTGGGTGAGTTCCCGAAGGTGGTGGGAACCGCAGCTGAACTGCGCGAACCACACCGCATTGCTCGCTACACCGAGGAGCTGGCAGGCACGTTCCACCGTTTCTACGATGCGTGCCAGATCCTGCCGAAGGGCGAGGAACCCACCGGGGAGCAGGCCGATCCACTGTTCCGGGCTCGCCTTGCTCTGGCGGCTGCTACCATGCAGACTCTGGCCAACGCGTTGCAGCTGGTGGGCGTCAGCGCACCGGAGAGGATGTAATTCCGCATGGATATTGAAACCAGCCTCCGCCCCGTCCCGTTGCGTCACCGCACGGAGACCACCGCGGAGTTCAACCAGATTCCGGCACACGTGTTCCCGGAGCACACCACCCGCGAGGATGACGGCGCTGTATCTATTGCCGGTGTGAAGTTGACGGACATCGCAAAGCAATACGGCACCGCCGCGTTTGTACTGGATGAAGCTGATTTTCGGAATCGCTGTCGTCGGCTCGCTACCGCGTTTGGCGGCGGAGAACGCGTCCACTATGCCTCTAAGGCGTTTCTCTCCAAGACCGTGTGCAAGTGGGTCGAGGATGAGGGCCTGTCCCTAGACGTCGCGAGCCACGGCGAGCTGCAGGTCGCTCTGGCGGCTGGGTTCCCTGCCAACCGCATCACCGTGCACGGCAACAACAAGTCCCGCGAGTTCCTTACCGCCGCCGTCGAGGCCGAGGTTGAGCTGATCGTCGTAGATTCCCTGCAGGAAATCGGCACGCTTTCTGAAGTGGCGACCAGCTGCGGTCGCACGCAAGATGTGCTGGTGCGCGTCACCCCGGGCGTGCACGTGGATACGCACGAGTTCATCGCGACCAGCCACGAGGACCAGAAGTTCGGTTTCTCTTTGGCCTCCGGCGCCGCGCGTCGTGCTGCTCTTTCGTGTGTCGACGCCACCTCTGTCACCTTGCGCGGATTGCATTGCCACGTGGGTTCCCAAGTCTTCGAGGCCGATGGCTTTGTTCTGGCAGCGGAGCGTTTGCTTAGCTTGTGGGCGGGGCTGCTTCAGGAATTGCAGGGGGAGCAGGCCAAGGCCTTGGACACTCTGGACTTGGGTGGCGGTTACGGCATCGCGTACATGCCGGATCACGAAGCGCTTGATGTGGAAGCTGTAGCTGCAGAACTGCTGGAAAAGGTCGCCGAGGCCGCGTACAAGATGGGCGTTCCTCGCCCCGTGGTGAACGTGGAGCCTGGCCGGGCAATTGCTGGCCCATCGATGGTCACGTTGTACACAGTGGGCACGGTCAAGGACGTAGAAACGGCGGATCGTGCAGTGCGGCGGTACGTCTCGGTAGACGGAGGTATGGCGGATAACATCCGACCAGCTCTCTACCAGGCGGAATACGACGTGCGCGTGGTTAACCGTGAGCTAGCTGGCGAATTGGTGCCCTCCCGAGTTGTGGGATCGCACTGTGAGTCCGGCGATGTTTTGGTCAATGACGTTCCGCTGCCGAATGACCTCGTGCCCGGCGATCTGCTGGCCATTCCAGCCACGGGTGCGTACTGCTATTCCATGGCGTCGCGCTACAACATGATGCTGCGTCCGCCCGTGATTGTGGTTTCCGAAGGGCAGTCGCGCGTGATGATTCGTCGCGAGACGATCGAAGATGCTCTGGCACTGGAGGAGTAGCGCGCCCCTCCCGCTTGACTGCATGAGATGGGGATCACGCTAGACTACGGAAAGCACCTGCTTAACAAACTCTCAAAGAAAACGGAGAAGAAACATGACTGAAGCGTCGACTTATTCTTTCCGCCCAGGCAAGGGCGCAGGCTCCACCGTTGGTGTGGCTCTGCTGGGTATGGGCACTGTCGGCGCGGAAGTCATGCGTTTGATCGAAGAGCGCGGCGATGAGTTTGCCGCCCGCATTGGCGGCCGTTTGGAAGTTCGCGGCGTGGCCGTTGGCGATATCAATAAGCCTCGTCCAGGCGTTTCTCCTGATCTGCTCACCGACGATGCCCTGAGCTTGGCGCAGCGCGATGACATTGATTTGGTCATCGAAGTTATCGGTGGCATTGATTACCCGCGCGAGGTCGTGCTTGCTGCTCTGCAAGCCGGTAAGTCCGTAGTGACCGCGAACAAGGCGTTGATTGCAGCACACGCAGACGAGCTCTCGGCTGCCGCCGATGAGTCCGGAGTAGACCTATTCTTCGAGGCTGCTGTGGCCGCGGCGATCCCACTGGTCGGTCCGCTGCGTCGTTCGCTGGCTGGCGACAAGGTGGACGCCGTGATGGGTATCGTCAACGGAACCACCAACTTCATCTTGGATGCCATGTACAACCGTGGCGCTTCCTATGACGAGATGCTCGCCGAGGCCACGGAGCTGGGCTACGCGGAAGCGGATCCCACCGCCGACGTGGACGGCTTCGACGCTGCCAGCAAGGCAGCAATCCTGGCCTCCATCGCCTTCCACACTCGTGTGTCCAGCGACGATGTCCACACCGAGGGTATCCGTGAGATCTCTATCGATGACATCAAGGCGGCCAAGGCAGCGAACTCCACGATCAAGCTGCTGGCCATCTGCGAGCGTCTCAAGGACGAGTCCGGACAGGAATCTGTGTCCGCTCGAGTGTACCCCGCTCTCGTTCCTCTTTCTCATCCACTGGCTTCCGTCTCCGAGTCCTACAATGCGGTATTCGTTGAAGCCGAATCTGCAGGCGGTCTCATGTTCTACGGAAATGGTGCCGGTGGAGGCCCAACTGCCTCTGCCGTGCTCGGCGATGTTGTTGCCGTGTCTCGAAACATTGTCTTGGGCGGACGCGGCCCCGGTGAATCCACGTACGCCGAGCTGCCGATTGCGGACTTCGGCGAGGTAGAAACTGCCTACCACGTGGACATGGAAGTCGAAGACCGCGTGGGCGTTTTGGCTGAGGTGGCAAACGCCTTCTCGGATAATGGTGTCTCTCTCAAGACGGTTCGCCAGGAGGGTCTGGCAGACGGCGCTCGCCTCGTGGTGATCACGCATGTGGCCAAGGAGCGCAACTTGGAAGAAACGGTCGCGCACCTGAAGGAACTGGATGCGGTGAAGTCCGTACGTTCCGTCATCCGCATGGAAGGCTAGGAAGGGCGCGTAAGAACCATGAGTGTGGAAATTCCAGTCGGAAAGTCCGTTCACGTCTCTGTTCCGGCATCGTCTGCCAACCTCGGCCCAGGGTTTGACACTCTCGGGCTGGCAGTTGGCCTCTATGACCACGTTGACGTGGAGGTCATCGAATCTGGCCTGGATATTGAGGTCACCGGTGAGGGCAGCGGGGAAGTTCCACTCGACGAGCGTCACCTTGTGGTCCGCGCGATCCGCGAAGGTCTCCGTGCAGCCGATGTCACCGTGCCTGGATTGCGTGTGCGGTGTAATAACTCCATCCCGCAGTCCCGCGGCCTGGGTTCTTCTGCAGCTGCGGCTGTGGCGGGAGTTGCCGCGGCTAATGGACTAGCAGGTTTTACCTTGACCGATGCGCAGCTTATCCAGCTGGCATCAACGTTCGAAGGCCACCCAGATAATGCGGCGGCCTCGATCCTGGGCAACGCCGTGGTTTCATGGACGAATATCCCCGTCGATGGTCATACTGCCCCTCAGTACGCAGCAGCTCGCATCGATGTGCACAAAGACATTTTGATCACGGCGTTTGTGCCAGATTTCCATGCCTCCACCGAAGCCGTGCGGCGCGTGCTTCCCACAGACATTAGCCACCGGGACGCTCGGTTCAACGTCTCCCGTACTGCTGTCATGACCGTGGCATTGCGCGATAATCCCGAGTTGCTCTGGGAAGGCACCAGGGATCGCATGCACCAGCCGTATCGTGCGGAAGTTCTTCCCGTGACCTCGGAATGGGTCAATCGTCTGCGTAACCAGGGCTATCCCGCCTTCCTTTCCGGAGCGGGCCCTACCATCATGGTTCTGTCAACGGAAAAGGTTGATAAGTCACATGTTGAAGAGGCGAGGGGACGAGGTATTAAAGTGATGGAATTCGAGGTCGCGCAGGCCGTCGAGGTCACTGTCAACTAGACGATGTGATCTGCGACCTTCCGCTGGCTGTTCGCCTATCGCTCAGCTTTACCTCAGTGTAAGCTGAGCCTAAGTTTTCAACTTCTATTTACGTGGCTGTTGCCTTCAGAAGGGCGCTCTCGTGTTCCAGCGGAAACTGCCTTCTGTGGCAGTCAGTGCGGTGATGGTGTTTTCCATCGTCGTGGCTCCGCTTGCTACGGCGCAGGAACTTTCGGATACCACCGCTGATACCACTGCGGAAACCAGCACCCCCGAAGAAGCTGAGCAGCCACCAGAGGTCACGCTCTATCAAACTCCGGAAGAGTCAGAAGACTCGACCGAAGAGACCCCTGTGGATACAACCGAGTCCGAACGTCCAGTGGACGAGGAGTATTCGCCCCGGTACTCCAACTCCACGGTGATAGCCGGACAGTCCGCGACGTCTGAGGTGAGGTCCAGTTTTCCTGCAGGAGCCAGGTTCGAATTAGCTTCGCAGCCGCCTGGCGGATGGACCGTATCCATCGATTCGTTTTCAGGCGCCGTCACCGCTTCCACGGATTCCCGGCTCGCTGAAGGAACCTCGCTGAAGCAGCGCATTGACGTGACTTATCCGGATGGCAGCTCGGATACCGCTATCGCCGCCTTTGTGGTGGCCGCTCGTCAGCGGACCGATAGCCAGCGTTTTCAGGCGGCGTACTCTCGGGTGAGCGTTGACCCAGGTCAGGGCACTGAAATCGCCCCGAAGTGGCAAGGGCAATCGGCCCCCGAAGGTGCAACATTTGCCCTGCTCAGCGATCCTCCCGCGCTGTGGTCCATCACAGTGGATCAGTCCACCGGTGCCGCACGCATTGGCGCCTCCGATCGCTTGCCCGCGGGCGATGCGGTGTCTGTTCCGGTTCGAGTGACGTTCGCCGATGGCTCGACATCCCGCCTCGAGCTGCATGCCACGGTTTCTACCGCCCCTCCCGCCAAGCCCGGTTCGTTTGCTTCTCGTCTGAATCCCACAGTGCGCGACGTGGTCATGTCACCGGACCATTTGGCGACCGCCCAGGTCAAGGGCGGGCCGTTTCCAACCGGAACGTTCTTCCGTATTATTTCGGATCGCAGCGGTCCGGTTTCTTCTGTTATCGACGCCAACACCGGCCGGCTCACGCTGATCCCCAACTCCTCCGCCAAGCCCGGCCTCCGGAAGCGCGTGATGGTGGAAGTGAGCTACCCCGACGGTTCTGCTGATGTTGCTTCGGCACAGGTTTCGATCATTGATCCTTCTCATTCCATCGCGGGGCGGGTGGATCCGTCATACCCGAATGGCTACGTGCCTTTCGGGCAGAAGATCACTCTGCGCACGGACGAGGACGTCCCGGCGGGAACTGAGTTCTAAGTCGAAGGCGATGCACCTTTGGGCTGGACCTGGACGGTCGATGAAAACTCTGGCGAGTTGGACGTGCGTGTGCACGACAATATCGTGGACGTCTCCACCGAAATTCCAGTGAAAGCCACCTATTCGGACGACAGTACGGATACGGTCTACGTGCACGTCGAGGTCACGGACCTCGCGGGACATATGCGTTTGCGCTATCCGTCCACCGCCATGGAATTCGGCGAGCAGGCACAAGCTCGAATCCAAGGCGCACCCGCGGAAACCACCTTTGACATCGTGGAGCAGCCGGGGGATGGGTGGACTGCGGAGATCGACGAGCACGGACAGCTCACCGTGGCGTCGCCTAAAAGCGAGGACGCGGAAGACAACAAGGACATCACCGTACGGGTGATTTTCCCGGACTGCTCGGCAACCACCGTCGAGGCTGAGTTCGCAACGGGCACGCACGCTACGCAGTCAGCGATGGAACTAGAGCCCGCACAGCAACCGGTCGCGCAATCGATGGCGGAGGTCATCGCTCGTCTGGGTCTGACTGATTACGTGGATCCAACCACGGGCAAGCTCATCCAAGAACTGCCGGATGACGTGGAAGATCGCATTCACGCGGGCTTCGGTGCTTCGGGCAATGGGCAAGCAGTCAAGCCGGAGGGTGACCGGGTGATCTTGGTGACGCTCGACGGAATGCTGGATCTAGTGGCCACCGGACTGCCGTTTATTCTGGAGCGGATTCGTTCTGGTCAGATTCGCGTCGCCGAATCCTAAGCACGTCGAACTCGCCTTCGGCATAAGCCTGTCGTAGTTCTTTCTTGTCGTATTTATCCACTGAAGTCTTAAAGATTTTCGGTACGAAGACCCAATAGTCAGGGATCATCCACCGCGGAACTTTTGCGCCGACCTCGGCGTGGAGGGACCGTGCAGTCTCCTCGGTGGGCTCGAAGCTCTTGTTGAGGCGAATCACGGCCAGGGGTCGTTGTCCCCACTTGTCGTCTGGGACTCCCACCACTGCGGCTTCCACTACGGCCTCGGATTCCATCAAATAGTTTTCCAGGGCAGGGGAGTAGATCCACTCGCCCCCGCTGCGGATGGAATCGCTGATCCGGTCGTGGACGGTGAGGAATCCATCCTCGTTGATCGTGGCCACGTCGCCTGTGCGCAGCCACCCGTCCTCGGTGAAGCGCGCCGGTGCGTCTTCCACTGGTTTGCCGCGGAACTCGGACTGGACCGGGGAGTGGTAGTACTCCGCGGTCACCGCATTGCCGCGCACTTGCAGCTCGCCGGAGTTGCGGTCATTGATCTCCAGTACGTTGTCCTGTGGATCCACCAGTCGGTACTCCAAGGAGGCGGGGAACCTGCCCTGCGAGTAGCGGTAGCGGGCCCTGGCCTCACCGCTGACACCAGCAGGCGGATGGGCAACCGTGCCGAGGGAAGCCGTTTCCGTCATGCCCCACGTGTGAATCATGTCCACGCCGTAGAGCTCCTCCCATCCGTCGATCAGCGACGGGGGAACCTGCTGGCCACCCGAGTAGATTTCCTGCAAGCTCATCTTCTTGGGCGGATGCGTGGAGTAGTACTCCAGCAAGCTCGTCCACACCGCTGGCGAGCCGTGTGCCGCTCGGGGCATCGCGTCCGTGATCACGTGAGCGATGTGTGCCGGTGTTGCCGAGCGCCCGGTGAACACCAACGGCGCGCCACACATGAACGCAGCCAGCGGAACGCCCCAGCTCAAGATGTGATAGATCGGCACGCAGCAGAGAAACTTTTGTCCGTTGCGGATGCCGAACGCATCGGCGGTACGGAGATTTAGTGCATGCAGCCACAACGTGCGGTGGCTGTACACCACGCCCTTGGGTGCGCCTTCCGTGCCGGTGGAATAGCAGATTGCCGCGGGAGCAGTTTCTTCCTGCACCGGCCACGCGTATTCGGTGGAACGGCCGTCCAGCAACTCTTCGTAGGCGCGAACCTGCACGTTATGGCTTAATTCTCGTGCCAGCGCACGGGCCAGTTGTACCGAGCGTACGTCCGAGCCAGTCAGAATCACGGCGCGAACCGTGGGGCAGTGGGTCAGCATGGGGATCAGGCGCTCGCTATACGCCGGATCACAGATGATGACCTTGTCTTCGGCATGGTTGATGACGTGGATGATCTGGTCATTCATCAGATAGCGATTCAGCGGATGGAAGATCGCGCCCATCGAAGGCACCGCCAACATGGATTCCATATGCTCAGCGCAATTGGAGAGAAAGGTGCCCACTCGGTCCCCGATCTCGATGCGGTAGACGTCCCGCAGCGCATTAGCTAGTGCACCCGCGCGGGCGGCGATATGGCCAAACGTGGTGATTTCCGCGTCCTTGCCGAAATACGTGGCCACAGTGGTGTTTCTGTGGGCTGTGGCTCCGAACTCGAGGATGCGAGCTACGGAAAACGGTATCTCCTGCATGGTGGACTTCATGACTCACAAGACTACCGTTGTGATTTTGTTACCGGAGTGGTGTTAGGATGAACGCAACTTCGCAACCTTTCTTTTGGGCGAAGCGTGGCCGTGTGTCTATCTTTCTTTTTTTTTCGACGCCACCTCTAACGCCACAGGCTCCCATTCCACTTGAGTATGGGGAGCACACAATCTGAAGATTTATCTACTTATCGTGTTGCCACGCGCTGCGACGATTTTCGTCCGCACGTTCATTGACGGCGGCAACGTGAAAGGACTTTCGTGAGCCTGTCCGATATTCTCACCCGGGCTGAAACAGGCGGCTTAGCTTCTCTGAAGTTGCCGGAGCTGCGCCAAGTTGCAGCCGCCCAGGGTCTCAAGGGCACCTCTGGACTGCGCAAGGGGGATCTCATCGCAGCTATTGAAACCGCTGGTGGTCGCAGCCGTTCCCAGCAGGAGCAGCCGCAGTCACCCAAGCAGCAGGAACCTGCGCGCCAGGAGCGTGAGGAGGCAGAAGTGGCGTCGGAAGATAACAAACGCAAAAACAACGATCAGCAACGTCGCCACAACGGGGACGACCGGCAGGGAAACAACCGACGGAATCGTCGTAACCGGCGCAATCGCCGTAACCGCAATGACAATCGAGGCGGGAATCGGCACGATAACCGCAACGAGCAGGACGATCGCGGTCACGAGAACAACCACAACAATGAGCAGCAACAGCAGCAGCAGCAGCTGACGAACGTGGCCGGCATCCTGGACTTCGCTGATGCCAACACTGCGTTCATTCGCACCACGGGCTACCACGCGGGAGCCACGGACGTGTACGTGCCAATCAACATGGTGCGCAAGTTCGGTATGCGCCACGGAGATGCCATCGTGGGAACTATCCGCCCGCGCGGTAATGAGAACAACGATAATCACCACAACAACCGCGGCAACCGCGGTCGTAACCGGCAGAAGTACACGCCGCTGCACTCCGTGGAGTCCGTCAACGGACTGTCCCCGCAGGAGGCGAACCAGCGTCCGCAGTTCACCAAGCTCACCCCGCTGTACCCGAACCAGCGACTGCGTTTGGAGACGGAACCCAAGGTCCTCACCACTCGTGTGATCGATCTGGTGATGCCGATTGGTAAGGGTCAGCGCGCGCTGATCGTGTCTCCGCCCAAGGCCGGTAAGACCACGATCATGCAGGACATTGCGAACGCCATCGCGGTCAACAACCCCGAGTGCTACCTGATGGTGGTGCTGGTGGACGAGCGTCCCGAGGAAGTTACGGACATGCAGCGCAGCGTGAAGGGCGAGGTCATTGCCTCTACCTTCGACCGCCCGCCAGGGGAGCACACCGCCGTGGCTGAGCTGGCCGTGGAGCGCGCAAAGCGCCTGGTGGAGCAAGGCAAGGACGTGGTCTTGCTGCTGGATTCCATCACTCGCCTGGGACGTGCCTACAACAACTCCTCGCCAGCGTCCGGTCGCATCCTGTCCGGTGGCGTGGATTCCAACGCACTGTACCCACCGAAGAAGTTCCTCGGTGCGGCGCGAAACATCGAAAATGGAGGCTCGCTGACCATCATCGCCACCGCCATGGTGGAGACTGGTTCCGCCGGTGACACAGTGATCTTCGAAGAGTTCAAGGGCACGGGCAACGCGGAGCTGAAGCTGGATCGCAAGATCTCCGAGCGTCGCGTATTCCCTGCCGTGGACGTCAACCCGTCCGGCACCCGCAAGGACGAGCTACTGCTCGGTCCGGACGAGGCGCGCATCCTGCACAAGCTGCGCCGTATCTTGTCCGCCCTGGATTCCCAGGCGGCCATCGATCTGCTGATCAAGCAGCTGCGTAAGAACAAGACCAATCGCGATTTCATGTTGCAGATTGCTAGCTCCGCACCGCTCGCCGGTGAGGACGAGGACGAGTAAGGAGCTGCTGAAGAGCAATGGCTGATTCACCATCAATGGTCGATGACATCCTGTCCGAGTACCAAGGACTGGAAATGCAGTTGAGTGATCCTGAACTGCACAATGATCCCGCCGCCGCGCGAAAGGTTGGCAAGCGCTTTTCCGAGTTGCAGCCGATCATCCAGACTCACCAGCGCCTGACTCAGGCCAAGGACGACCGCGAAGCTGCCCTGGAAATGGCCAGCGAAGACGCGGAATTTGCGGAAGAGGCCAAGCGCCTCGAGCCGGAGATCGAGCAGTTGGAAGAGCAGCTCGCTGACCTACTGGCACCTCGAGATCCTCATGATGGCGAGGACATCGTCATGGAAATCAAGTCCGGTGCAGGCGGCGAAGAAGCGGCACTGTTCGCAGGAGAGCTGGCGCGCATGTACCAGCGCTACGCCGAGCGCCACGGCTACGCCACCGAGATCCTCGGCCTCAACGAGACCGATCTGGGCGGCGTGAAGGACATGACCTTGTCCATCCGCTCCAAGCAGCCGTCCCGCGACGGCGCCTGGTCCGAGTTTAAGTTCGAAGGTGGCGTGCACCGCGTGCAGCGCGTGCCCGTGACCGAGTCACAGGGACGCATCCAGACTTCTGCCGCTGGCGTGCTGGTCTACCCAGAGCCGGATGAAGTAGAAGACGTGCAGATCGATGACAAGGATCTGCGCGTGGACGTTTACCGATCCTCCGGCAAGGGCGGACAGGGCGTGAACACCACGGACTCTGCCGTGCGCATCACCCACCTGCCCACGGGCGTGGTGGTCACGTGTCAGAAGGAGCGTTCCCAGATTCAGAATAAGGCCCGCGCCATGCAGGTGCTGGCCGCTCGTCTACAGCAGATGAAGGAAGAAGAAGTAGAGGCCGAGGCCGCCGAGGGTCGCGCCGCGCAGATCCGCACCATGGACCGTTCGGAGCGCATCCGCACCTACAACTTCCCGGAGTCTCGCGTATCCGATCATCGCATCGGCTACAAGGCGAACAACCTGGACGCCGTGCTGGGTGGAGACCTGGAGGCGCTGCTCGGGGCGCTGAAGGATTCCGAGCGCGCACGTCGTTTGGAAGCGGAAGACTAGACACCGCGTTTATGACTAGCGAAAACACCCGCCTCACGGTCTCCATGGCCGTGCGTGCGGGTGCTCAACTTTTGGGTGACGCGGGGATTGAAACCGCGGCAGTGGAGGCGAAAGCGCTGATGGGCTACGCCTTGGCGTCGGAACCAAAACTCGGTGACCCACGCGTCCCAGTGAGCTCGACCGACTTGTTCATGCGAGCCGACGAACCTGCTCCCGAGCAATACCAACAGTGGCTGCGCAGGCGCATCGACCGCGAACCGATGCAGCACATCGTGGGTTCGGCCAGCTTCGATGGGCTGGATTTTCTGTCCTCGCCGGCTGGATTCATTCCCCGCCCGGAGACAGAATTGCTGGTTGAGTGGGCGGACCACTGGTTGCGTGGCTTTGAACACCCCGTCACGGTGGTGGACGTGTGCAGCGGGCCGGGAACCATCGCGCTGGCACTGGCGCACCGTCTTTCTTCCTTGTCGACGCCACCAGTGACCATCATCGGAATCGAAAAAGATCCAGCGGCGATCCAACTGGGGCGGGATAACGAAGCTCAGCTGCGGCGCCGGGGTTTGCTCGCGGACTCTGTCGTGGTGAAATTTCTGCGCATGGATGTGCGGGAGCCAGAAATACTGGGACGTCACGGTCTGGTTGCTACGGCTGATCTGGTGCTGAGCAACCCGCCGTACGTGCCGGAGACGGCGCTGGACGAGGGGCACATCAGCGTGGAAGTGCGGCAAGATCCCCACGATGCCGTGTTCGGCGGCGCGGACGGGATGAGCTTGATGCCGGACCTCGCGCGTTTCATCGACCTGCTGGCGCGGGTAGGCGCGGGCGTGGCCGTGGAGCACGATGATGCGACCGGCCCGCAGGTACAAAAGGTACTGCGCGAGGCAGGAATGGTGGAGGTAGCTCAAGACCACGACTTTGCGGACCGGGACCGCTTTGTCACCGCAACCATTAGGCGAGACCCAGGTCATATCCCCACTTACGACCCATGGGCACAGCGCAACGATAGAGTGAATACAGCAACAACAGATCGTGAAGGGGCTTAGAGGCACAACATGGCGCAACGCGTAGACGCAACGAATCCGCAGGATCGGGATGCGGCCATCGCCACAGCAGAAAGTGCGGTCAAGGGTGGCCGCCTGGTGGTGATCCCCACCGATACTGTTTACGGCATTGGCTGTGATGCCTTCGATAACCAGGCCGTGGAAGCACTGCTGCGCGCCAAGCACCGGGGCCCGGACATGCCGGTGCCCGTGCTGGTGGGTAGCTGGAACACCGTCCAAGGGCTGGTGAGGGACTACAGCTTCAACATGCGCCGCCTGGTGGAGGCTTTTTGGCCAGGTGGACTGTCCGTGGTGGTCCACCAAGCTCCGAGCCTGCCGTGGAACCTGGGCGATACCCGGGGAACGGTAATGCTGCGCATGCCGATGCACCCGGTGGCCCTCGAACTCTTGGACAAGACCGGCCCCATGGCCGTGAGCTCGGCCAATATTTCCGGTCAGCCCCCTGCGACCACCGTGGATATGGCCATGGAACAGCTCGGCGAGACAGTTGGCGTCTATGTGGATGGGGGAGAGGCCACCATTGGTGAGGCCTCGACCATCGTGGACTTGTCCAGCGGCAAGCCACGCATCCTTCGTGAGGGCGCGACCACCGCCGAGAAGATCGGGGAAGTGCTCGGCATGTCCGCAGCTCAATTGCGAGGACAGATCTAGTACCCGTGTCCACCCCTGACGTTACGTACCTCGCCCAGTCCGGCGCCGGCGCTGGTGTGCCTTTGCGCGAGCTGGCTCTGGTTCTGTTCGTGGGGTGTGCCATCACGTATTTGGCCACGGGAATTGTGCGCACGATCATGATGCGCTTTGGTCAGGTCAATGCGCCGCGTGAGCGCGACGTGCACCAGGTCCCCACGCCTCGGCTTGGTGGGGTGGCGATGTTTACGGGCATGATTATTGCGATCATCACCGCTAGTCAGCTGCCCGCGTTGACTCGCGGTTTTCCGCCGATCACTCCGGATATGGCTGCGGTGGTGGCCGCGGCGTTCATCATTGTGGTGGTGGGTGTGATCGATGACCTCTATGACATTTCGTGGATGTTGAAGCTGGGCGGCCAGGTGGGTGGTGCCGTGGTGATGAGCCTGATGGGGCTCTCGTGGTATCTCGTGAGCGTGCCGGTAGGCGGTGGTAGCACGTTGATTCTGGATCAAGTCCAGTCCACTGTCTTGACTGCGCTGCTGACCGTGACCATTGTCAACGCGATGAACTTCGTCGATGGCCTCGACGGCTTGGCTGCCGGTCTGGGTGCGATCGCGGCAGGGACCATCCTGATTTATTCGCTGACGATCCTGCACGATCAAGGTGGCACGGTCTCTGCGTACCCGCCCGCTATCATTTCCGCGGTGTTGCTGGGCATGTGTGCGGGCTTTTTGCCGCACAATTTCTCGCCTGCGCGAATCTTCATGGGGGATTCGGGCTCTATGCTCATTGGCCTGCTGCTTTCGGCTGCGTGCGTGTCCGCATCCGGCCGCATCAACATGTCTCTGTATGGCACTGCGGACATGTTCGCTTTGCTTTCTCCGATGATCGTGGTGCTGGCCGCGCTGTCCATCCCGTTGTTGGATTTGTTGTTGGCTGTTGTTCGACGCCTAGCTAACGGCAAATCTCCCTTCGCCCCCGACAAAAAGCACCTCCATCACCGGCTGCTTGGTTTGGGGCATACCCATAAGCGCGTGGTTCTGGTTCTCTACAGCTGGGTGGCTGTGGTTGCCTTCGGTGCTGTCGGTTCCACTGTTCTTCCGCCGCAGTTGACGCTGCTTGTGCTGGGCCTGGCGCTGGTGATCGTCACGGCGGTGACGGTGGTGCCAATGTGGAAAGACCACTCGTGGAAAAACTTTTGAGTTTCGCGCTTAGTTGGTGCTGACCGATACACTGGTTGGCCGTGACTAGTGATCAAAACGAACTCCCAGAGCTAAACGACGTCTCCCACGCTGATGACCACAACTGGCCGCTGCGCCGAGCATTGCGCATTAGCGCGATTGCTCTGGTCATCATCGGTATCGGTTCCCTGGCTGTGTGGGGATGGGCCAAGGACACTGAGGGTATTTGGGGAGCCCTGTTGGGGCTGGCCATCGGTGGCGCATTCATGCTGATCACCGTGGTGGTCACGCTCATGACGTCGAATTCCAGCCCGGCTACCACCATGGCCGTGGTGCTGGGTAGCTGGCTGGCAAAGATCGCCGTGGTCTTGGTGATCCTGCTGTCCATTAAGAACCTGGATTTTTATGATCCAATGGCCCTTGCATGCACCGTTGTGATCAGCCTGATTGTGCTTCTAGCTGCCGAAACGTGGTCCGTGACCAAGGCACAGAGCGTCTATGTGTAGCGATCCGCAGTGCCTCTCCTTGTAGGAAGGTGGCACGAGCGTGAAAAAGTCGGGGGGACTGGCTGAAAGTCGCTTAGCGACAATAGATCAAGAACTGATAAAGTGCATGAGGGCCATCTAGGTGGATTCGAGCCACCAAGAGCGGCGCCTATCGGCATGACACAGGGACGTGCGACGGAGTCCCATTAATGCCGATAGATATCTCGACTTCAGACCTCCATCGCACCGCTTGACATAACCCATGTCCCGCGGCCCTATCACGGGAGAGAACGCTGAGCGTAACAACCTTGGCCATGAAGGGTGAGTTTCACAGCCCTTCATTGGAACACGAATTCTTCCCGGGGCAAGTGAATCCGGATAGCCTCTGGTTCGACGAGTTTCTCGGTGGAGCGTTCGCGCTTGACCGTCTGATGCTCATTCGTATCCTGATGATTCTTGTCGTCACTGCATTCTTCTTCTTTGCTATGCGCAAGCCGAAGTTGATCCCTAGTGGCGTACAGAACTTCGCAGAGCTCGCTCTGGATTTCGTCCGCATTCACATCGCGGAGGACATTTTGGGGAAGAAGGAAGGACGTCGCTTCCTTCCAATCATCGCGGCGATCTTCTTCACCGTTCTCGCAGTAAACCTGCCGACTATCATACCGTTTTTGAATATCTCGCCTAGTGCGCGAATCGGCCTGCCATTGGTGCTGGCCCTCGTCGCTTACGTGGCATTCATCTACGCCGGTGTGAAGCGTCACGGTTTCGGCAAGTTCGTGAAGTCCTCGTTGATTATTCCTGGGCTGCCCACCTTCCTTCACTTCTTGGTGGCACCCATCGAATTCTTCTCTACTTTCGTCCTTCGTCCGCTCACGTTGACCATCCGTTTGATGGCCAACATGCTGGCTGGACACCTCATCCTCGTCATGCTGTTTAGCGCCACGAACTTCTTCTTCTGGCAGCTCAACGGCTGGACATTGCTGGCTGGCGGCACAATCCTCTTTGCGATTGCATTCTCCTTCTTCGAGCTCATGGTCATTTTCCTGCAGGCATACATCTTTGCTCTGCTGGCGGCCGTGTACATCGAGTTGTCTTTGCACGCAGACGATCACTAAGCCACCGGGTAACTATCAACCACATAACGCTCGACCAGGAACCTAACTTGACTACATATTTATCCTGGTCGGTCACCAGAAAGGTAATGTAAAACTCATGAACGACCTCATTCTTCTGGCACAGGAGTCCTCCACCACCACCCTGACCGGTCTCGGCTCCATCGGCTACGGCCTGGCAGCTATCGGCCCAGGCATCGGTGTGGGTCTGGTCGCAGGTAAGACCGCTGAAGCTATGGCACGCCAGCCAGAGATGGCCGGCCAGCTGCGTACCACCATGTTCCTGGGTATCGCCTTCACCGAGGCGCTCGCCCTGATCGGTCTCGTCGCCGGCTTCCTGTTCGGCTAATCGTGTTGTGCGCGGTGGTGGGAAATTCCACGTTCCGTGCGAATGAATTCACGACCGCATTACAACTACGACACACGCATAAGAGCGAAAGCTGGAGACTATGACGAATACGTTTTTGCTGGCAGCCGAAGGTGGCTTGCCAATGGAGGAGCAGATTAATCCGCTCATTCCGCCGCTGTACGACGTCGTCTGGTCCCTCATCCCGTTCGCAGTCATCCTGATCGTCTTCTGGAAGTTCATTCTTCCGAAGTTCCAGGAAGTTCTGCACCAGCGCGAGGACCAGATCGAAGGCGGCATCCAGCGCGCCGAGGCCGCACAGGCTGAGGCCAAGGCTGCACTGGAAAAGTACAACGCCCAACTCGCAGAGGCTCGCACTGAAGCCGCTCAGATCCGCGACGATGCTCGTTCTCAGGGACAGAAGATCATCGCTGATATGAAGGCTCAGGCTACTGACGAGTCCAACCGGATCGTGGAATCCGGAAACAAGCAGCTGGAGGCACAGCGTGCCGCAGTTGTTTCTGATCTCCGTAAGGACATGGGCGAAAACTCCATTTCCTTGGCTGAGCGCCTGCTGGGCGAGCAGCTTTCGGACGACGTAAAGCGTTCGGGCACCATCGATTCCTTCCTGGCCGATCTCGATCGAGTCGGCACCTCTAGGAAGTGATTGGTATGCACGCAGCGAGCCGAGAGGCATTGGAACGACTCAACGAGACCCTGGATCAGGGCCTTCGCGAGTCTGACAACACGGTTGAAATCGGAGCAACGACGGGAACTGAATTGTTTGACGTCGAGGACGTTCTCGATTCCGATCGCAGCCTGCGCGTCGCATTGGTCGATGCTGCAGCTGAGCCGGAGCAGCGCGTTGCTCTGATTAAGGGCCTGTTGGCCGGCAAGGTATCTGCCTCTACCGAGGAGATCGTGTCCGCTGCTGTGACCCAGACCTGGTCTGACACTCGTGACTTCCGCAATGGGTTGATTGCTTTGGGCCGTCGTGCCCTGCTTCGTTCCGCGGAAGCTCAGGGTCAGCTCGATCGTGTCGAGGATGAGCTTTACCAACTCGCACGCATCGTGGAGCGCGAACCACAACTTGAACTGCTGCTGGCTGACAAGGCCGTATCTTCTGATGCGCGCCGAGATCTGCTAGCAAAGGTGCTGTACGGCAAGGTCACCTCTGTGACCGAGGCGTTGGCACTGCAGGCCGTGGGTCGCGTGCAGAAGCGTCCGGTGGAAGATTTGGATGCACTCTGCGACGAGGTTGCCGCACTGGGTGGTCGCGAGGTTGCTCGCGTTCGCAGTGCTGCACCGCTAGGTGATGAGCAGCAGTCCAGTCTGGCGGACAAGCTGGAAAAGATTTACGGCCGTAAGATTGCGGTGCATTCCGAGGTTGACTCCAGCCTCCTCGGTGGCGCCGTGATCCGCGTTGGTGACGAAGTGATCGACGGAAGCACCGCAGGTAAACTGCGCAGGCTTCGTCGCTCCCTCGTCTAAGACGGGCTGAACTGTTAGTAGCAATGCTGGAAGACAACACCGAGAGCAGGAACAACATGGCGGAGCTGACGATCTCCTCCGACGAGATCCGTAGCGCGATTGCGAACTACACCTCGAGCTACTCCCCGGAGGCCTCCCGTGAGGAGGTCGGCGTGGTTACGACGGCAGCAGACGGTATCGCCCAGGTGAGCGGAATGCCTTCTGTGATGGCCAACGAGCTGCTCGAGTTCCCAGGCGGCATCATTGGTGTCGCGCAGAACCTCGATACCGACAAGGTCGGCGTCGTGGTCCTGGGTAACTACGAGTCCCTCAAGGAGGGCGACGAGGTCAAGCGGACCGGCGAGGTTCTATCCATTCCGGTTGGGGACAACTTCCTCGGCCGCGTTATCAACCCATTGGGCAAGCCCATCGATGGTCTCGGCGCTATTGAAGCCGATTCCGACCGCGTGCTGGAGCTGCAGGCTCCCTCTGTGCTGCAGCGTCAGCCAGTGGAAGAGCCAATGCAGACCGGCATCAAGGCTATCGATGCAATGACCCCTATCGGCCGTGGTCAGCGCCAGCTGATCATTGGCGACCGTAAGACCGGTAAGACCTCGGTCTGTATCGATACCATTCTGAACCAGCGTGCCAACTGGGAGACTGGTGATCCCACCCAGCAGGTACGTTGTATCTACGTTGCGATTGGTCAGAAGGGCTCGACCATCGCTTCCATCCGCAAGACCCTCGAGGAAAACGGCGCGCTGGAGTACACCACCATCGTGGCTGCGCCAGCATCCGATTCCGCTGGCTTCAAGTGGCTCGCACCCTTCGCAGGTGCAGCACTGGGTCAGCAGTGGATGTACGAGGGCAAGCACGTTCTGGTGATCTACGATGATCTGACCAAGCAGGCTGAGGCCTACCGTGCGATCTCCCTGTTGCTGCGTCGCCCACCGGGCCGCGAAGCATACCCAGGCGATGTGTTCTACCTGCACTCCCGTCTTCTGGAGCGCGCTGCAAAGCTCTCCGATGAGCTCGGTGGCGGTTCTTTGACCGCACTGCCGATCATCGAGACCAAGGCAAACGACGTGTCTGCCTTCATTCCAACCAACGTGATTTCTATTACCGACGGCCAGGTCTTCTTGGAGTCCGACCTGTTCAACCAGGGCGTCCGTCCGGCAATTAACGTCGGTGTGTCCGTGTCTCGCGTGGGTGGTGCTGCACAGACCAAGGGCATGAAGAAGGTCGCAGGTTCCCTGCGTCTGGACTTGGCTGCATACCGTGACCTGGAGGCCTTCGCCGCCTTCGCTTCTGACTTGGACTCCGCTTCCAAGGCTCAGCTGGAGCGCGGTAAGCGCCTGGTGGAGCTGCTGAAGCAGACCGAGACCAAGCCACAGTCCGTCGAGGATCAGATGGTCTCCATCTACTTGGCTGGCGAGGGTGAGTTCGACGACGTTCCAGTTGAGGACGTCCGTCGGTTCGAGGCCGAGCTGTGGGAGGATCTGCATGCCAACCACGCTGGTGTCTACGAGCAGATTGATGGCGGAAAGGCATTCAGCGACGAGTCTAAGTCTGAGCTGAAGAACGCCATTGCTGACTTCAAGCGCTCTTTCCAGACCACCGAGGGCCACACCATCGTCAACGAGCCTGAGGCTGACGCCCTGGGTGAGGACGAGGTCAAGAAGTCCCAGATCACTGTCTCTCGCAAGGTCAAGTAAGCGAAAAGACAGGGATTGTGACCACAATGACCATTAACGGACAAGAAGGGAGGCGATAGCGATGGCTAATCTTCGCGAACTGAGAACACGCATTAAGTCTGTGAACTCAACCAAGAAGATCACCAAGGCCCAAGAGCTGATCGCCACCTCGAGGATCACGAAGGCGCAAGCTCGCGTTGCTGAATCCCAGCCATACGCTGATGAGATCACCCAGGTGATCCAGCGTCTGGCCTCCGTCAGCACCTTGCAGCACAAGATGCTGCAGGAGCAGGAGGACGCACAGCGAGCTGCAATCCTCGTGATTTCGAGTGACCGTGGCATGTGCGGTGGCTACAACAACAACGTGTTCAAGAAGACCGCCGAGCTCCGCAAGTTGCTTGAGGAGCAGGGCAAAGAGGTCGTCTTGTACGTCTCCGGCAGCAAGGGAATTACCTACTACAACTTCCGTGAGGAGCCTCTCGGAGGATCGTGGTCTGGTTACTCTCAGGACCCTGATTACGCTGCCATCTCTGATCTTCGTCATCATCTCATCGAAGGCTTTTTAGCTGGCTCCGAAGGATCCACCGAGTGGCGCGAAGGCGTCGCTGGTTCCGAGGGAGACAGCATCCAGGGCTTCGACGAGGTTCACATGGTGTACACGGAGTTCGAGTCCATGCTGACTCAGAAGGCCCATGCCACCCGCCTGCTGCCAATTGAGACTGTTGTGGAAGAGGAGAAGATCGAATCCGGCGATGACCTGGTCAGCGATAAGGTTGATCACGTTGGAGCTGAATACGATTTCGAGCCAGATCCAGACAAGCTGCTTGAGGCCTTGTTGCCGCAGTACGTTTCCCGTGGCATCTTTGCTGCCATGTTGGAAGCTGCAGCTTCCGAGTCTGCTGCTCGACGCACCGCAATGAGCGCCGCAACTGACAACGCGACTGACCTGGTTAAGCAGCTCTCTCGCGTGGCCAACCAGGCTCGTCAGGCACAGATTACCCAGGAAATCACAGAGATCGTCGGTGGTGCTTCGGCACTCGGCGATAGCGGAGAAAGTGACTAATTATGACTACAGCAACTCAGGAGCAGAGCACCGCTGCGCCGACTGCTGCGGGCCGCGTCGTCCGAGTGATCGGCCCGGTTGTCGACGTGGAGTTCCCACGCGGCGAGCAGCCGGCTCTGTTTAACGCCCTGCAGGTCGAGGTAACCCTCGAAGCAGTGGCTAAGACCATCACGCTCGAGGTTGCACAGCACCTTGGTGACAACCTCGTGCGCGCCGTGTCCATGGCTCCTACCGACGGCCTTGTCCGCGGTGCGGAGGTCAAGGACACCGGCAAGCCAATTTCCGTCCCAGTGGGCGATGTCGTGAAGGGCCACGTGTTCAACGCACTGGGCGACTGCATCGACGAGCCAGGCTTGGGCCGCGACGGCGAGCAGTGGAGCATCCACCGCGAGCCACCAGCCTTCGACCAGCTCGAGGGCAAGACCGAGATTCTGGAAACCGGTATTAAGGTCATCGACCTGCTCACCCCGTACGTGAAGGGCGGCAAGATCGGCCTCTTTGGCGGCGCAGGTGTGGGTAAGACCGTGCTGATCCAGGAAATGATCACCCGTATCGCTCGCGAGTTCTCCGGTACTTCCGTGTTCGCAGGTGTTGGTGAGCGTACCCGTGAGGGCACCGACCTCTTCCTGGAAATGGAAGAGATGGGCGTGCTGCAAGATACCGCCCTCGTGTTCGGCCAGATGGACGAGCCACCAGGGGTTCGTATGCGCGTGGCTCTGTCCGGCCTGACCATGGCGGAATACTTCCGCGATGTGCAGAGCCAGGACGTGCTGCTGTTCATCGACAACATCTTCCGTTTCACCCAGGCTGGCTCTGAGGTTTCCACGCTGCTGGGACGCATGCCGTCCGCAGTGGGTTACCAGCCAACCCTGGCTGACGAGATGGGTGTTCTGCAGGAGCGCATTACCTCTACCAAGGGTAAGTCCATTACGTCTCTGCAGGCCGTTTACGTGCCTGCCGATGACTACACGGACCCTGCTCCGGCAACCACCTTCGCCCACTTGGACGCAACCACCGAGCTCAACCGTGCGATTGCTTCCAAGGGTATTTACCCTGCAGTGGACCCACTGACCTCTACCTCTCGTATCCTCGAGCCAGGTATCGTCGGCGACCGCCACTATGAGATCGCTCAGCGAGTGATCAACATCCTGCAGAAGAACAAGGAACTGCAGGACATCATCGCCATCCTGGGTATGGACGAGCTGTCCGAGGAAGACAAGGTCACCGTGCAGCGTGCACGTCGTATCGAGCGCTTCCTGGGCCAGAACTTCTTCGTCGCAGAGAAGTTCACCGGCATTCCGGGCTCCTACGTCCCACTGAAGGACACCGTTGACGCTTTCGAGCGCATCTGCAACGGCGACTTCGACCACTACCCAGAGCAGGCCTTCAACGGCCTCGGTGGTCTGGATGACGTTGAGGCTGCCTACAAGAAGCTCAACGAAAAGTAAGGGGAGACGCACATGGCTGAGATTGCCGCTCAATTGGTCGCTGTGGAGCGTGCGCTGTGGTCTGGTACCGCAACGTCCGTTACCGCGCAGACGACCGAAGGCGAGATCGGCGTGCTCCCCGGTCACGAGCCTCTGCTCGGCCAGTTGGTCGAGAACGGCGTAGTGGTCATTCGGACCAGCGAGGGTGAGAAGAAGGTGGCGTCGGTAAAGGGAGGTTTCCTTTCCGTCTCGCCGGACAAGATCACCATCTTGGCGGACTCCGCGATTTGGGCCAATGAGGTCGATTCCGCGGACGCTGAGTCTCGTGTACAGAGTGCTGAAAATGAGCACGATAAGGCACAGGCTGAGTCCGAGTTGCGCGCTGTGAAGCGACTTCAGGACTAGTAGCTCGCGCTACTTGACTGGTGGTTAAGCCCGCCGCTGTGATTCCTTGCAAAAGGATGAACGGCGGCGGGCTTTGCTTGTACCCCCTTGCCGTTTGCAATATGCGAGCGGGCGCGTAGATTTACTTTCACTGGATGCTTTTGGGACCCGATGGAGGGAGGCGTACCTGTGGAGATCGTTATGGCGATTCTGACCGTGATGGTTTTGCTTGTCTGCGCCTTGGGTCTGTGGCGATTTTTCACGCTCCGTTCTCAGGGATACCCCGTGGTGATGCGTCCGGCTGATAGTAAAGATGGCCGGCACTGGCGCCACGGGGTTTTGGTTTATAGTGCCACGTCCGCGAAGTTTTATAAGCTGCGCAGCATTCGTCCGGAGTCGAATGTGACGTTGACTCGTTTGGGTACGGAGATTGTGCAGCGTAGGGAGATCTCTGAGCGCGAGACGCAGTTTCTGGAGCGGTCGATGCACGTGATTCGCGTACGTCATCGGGACCGTGAGTGGGAGCTGGCGCTGGATAGTGCGGGGGATACTGCGCTGGTGGCGTGGTTGGAATCGGGTCCTTCGGCACGCCGCGTTAGTCATTCGGCGTACAACCGTCCGCGCCCGATCTAGCGAGCGGTATCCTGAGGTAATGCGTTTAGTAATTGCTCGTTGCAGTGTGGATTACATGGGCCGGTTGGAGGCCCATTTGCCGGAAGCTGACCGTTTGGTCATGGTCAAGGCGGATGGTTCTGTGTCGATTCATGCCGACGACCGTGCGTACAAGCCGTTGAATTGGATGACCTCGCCGTGTTCTTTAACGGAGCTGACGCCTTCGTCGCCCGACGCAAGCACGCATCCCGAGTTCGAGGATGAGCGTGTCGAGCGCTTGTGGATCGTGGAGAACAAAGCTGCGGAGCAGTTGCGCATCCGGCTTTTCGCGGTGCACTCGGACTTCGAGCACGAGCTGGGGGAGGACCCAGGCTTGGTGAAGGACGGTGTGGAGGCGCATCTGCAGGAGCTACTGGCGGAGCAGATTGAGCTGCTGGGAAATGGTTATACCTTGGTCAGTCGCGAGTATCCCACGCCTATCGGCCCTGTTGATCTGCTTTCCCGCGATGCGGATGGCACGACGGTGGCCGTGGAGATCAAGCGTCGCGGTGGCATCGATGGTGTGGAGCAGCTGACCCGCTATGTGGATTTGCTGAACCGTGATGAGTTGCTCAGTCCCGTCACGGGAATTTTTGCCGCCCAGGAGATCAAGCCGCAGGCTCGCACTCTGGCCGAGGATCGCGGAATCCGCTGCGTGACCTTGGATTATGCAGCGATGCGCGGCACGGATGATTCCGAGTTCCGCCTGTTTTAGCCGGCTGGTTAGGATGGGGGCATGACTTCTCCGCAGAATCCTCAGAACTCTGGCCCTAGCTTTATTGGAGGCGCGATTGACCTCGGCGAGCTGAAGAACCGTCCGCAGCCGAATCAGACCGAGGACAGCGGTGACGTGGCTCGCTTTGCCGAGGTGACACCGGAGACCTTCGAGCAGGATCTGGTGGTCCGTTCCACTCAGGTGGCCGTGGTCTTGTTGCTGGGTACCGCGCGTTCGGAGTCCAGTGAGCAGCTGAAGTCCACGCTGGGCCGGTTGGCGCAGATGCAGCAGGAGCCGGTGCAGTGGGTGGCGCGCTATGTGGATGTGGACACCAACGGCGAGATTGCTCAAGCGCTTCAGGTCAAGGCCGTGCCGACCGTGGTAGCGTTGGCTGCCGGTCGCCCGTTGACGCAGTTTGAGGGCGGTCAGCCGGAGGATCAGGTGCAGCAGTGGATCGACGCCGTGCTCGAGGCCACCGAGGGCAAGCTTGCCGGACTGCCGGGCAGCGGCGAAGCTCCTGCGGATCCGCGCATGGTGGAAGGGGAAGCCCACTTGGAGGCTGGCGATCTGGATGCGGCCATCGCGGCGTATGACGAGATTTTGGCGGAGGATCCAAGCCATGCAGAGGCCAAGGCGGCCCGCGCCAACGCGTTGCTGTTGCAGCGTGCGCAGGATCCGCAGGCTCACGATGCGGACAAGTTGCTCCTAGAGGGCCGCAACGCGGAAGCGTTTGACCTGTTGATCGAGGAGATCAAGAATTCCACGGGCGACGAACGCGAGGAAGCCAAGAAGCGGCTGTTCGATCTGTTCGCGATGTTCGATGCCGGGGATCCGGACGTGATCGCCGCCCGCACAAAGCTTTCCAGCGCACTGTTCTAGTGGCGGGGCTGCCCGTGGTGTGACAACTTGGGTTTATGAACAAACCCAAACGCTTCGCGGCCTCCGCAGCGCTCGCCACTGTCCTGTGTTCCACTTCTCCCGCCGTTGCCAACGCTGATGCAGTTAACCGTGCGCTCAATGCTCTTCCGGCCGGACAGATCAGCTGCCAGCAAGCCCGCAGCTACTGGACGAATACTGCGGACTATAACAACAAGGTGGCTCAGGCCCGCGCCCTCGCGCTGGTGGATCCTCGTGGTCCGCGCATTTTGGCTGCTCTTGCCCGCATCGATGAGGCCGCTAACCGTTGCGGTCTCAAGGGCGGTGGTGCCCCAGCAACCAATCCAGCATCAGCTCCTCGCGCCGTGCAGGTCATCCCTGGAGCTCCCGTGGCTCAGGTAGTCAACGTTCCTGCCGTGGGAACCGTGGCGGTACCGGATCTATTCAAGATGTTGCAGACCTGGCTGGCAGGCTTCGGTATCCGCATCTAGGCGTCGAAAATAAACAACTGAGCGCTGTGCGCTGGCACGGTGAGCACGGCGGATTGGGCGAACCCATGCGAGCCTTGCGTGGCCGTGATGAGGTTGCACTGAGCGCGGTCGGCGCCTTCGAAGCGGGCGGCGTCTGTGCTTAAGGCTTGCCGCCAGGTGCCGGCTGCCGGTAGGCCGATGCGGTAGTTGTCGATAGTGGAGCCGGAGAAGTTGATCACGCAGGCCATCCATTGGCTGCCGTCGGCGCTGCGGCGGAGGTAGCTCAGCACGTTGTTGGCGGCATCGTCGGCGGCGATCCAGCGGAAGCCGTCGGGGGAGTGGTCGTCGGTGCCCACCGCGGGCTTGTCGGTGTACAGCGCGTTGAGCTCCGCGGTCAGTTGGCTCAAGCCCCGGTGGTATTCGCCTTCCCAACCGTCCTGATCTGCCCAGTCCACGCCGCGGGACTCGTTCCATTCTTGGATCTGGCCAAATTCTTGGCCTTGGAACAGGAGCTTCTTGCCGGGGTGGGTCCACATGTATGCCAGCAGGGTGCGCAGCATCGCGGCTTTGTCCCAGGAAGAGTCCGCGGGCATGCGCTGCCAGAGCGAGCCCTTGCCGTGCACCACTTCATCGTGGCTGATGGGTAGCACGTAGTTCTCGGAGTAGGCGTAGACCATGGAGAAGGTGATCTCGCCGTGGTGGTGGCTGCGGTGAGCGGGGTCGCGCTGGATGTACTCGAGGGTGTCGTGCATCCATCCCATGTTCCACTTCAGGGAAAAGCCCAGGCCATCCTCGCTGGTGGGCTTGGTCACGCCCGGCCAGGAGGTGGATTCTTCGGCGATGGTCAGCACGCCCGGCACATCGCGCTGCACGGTGGCGTTCATCTCCTGCAGGAATGCCACTGCGTCCAGGTTTTCGCGGCCTCCGTAGATGTTTGGCAGCCATTCGCCCTCGTTGCGGGAGTAATCCAGATAGAGCATAGAGGCTACTGCGTCCACGCGCAGGCCATCGATGTGGAACTCGCGGCACCAATACAGCGCGTTGGCCACCAGGAAATTACGCACTTCGTTGCGTCCAAAGTTGAACACGTGCGTGCCCCAGTCCGGCTGATCTCCGCGGCGGGGATCCGGGTGCTCGTAGCAGGCCTGTCCATCGAAGCGGGCCAGTGCCCACGCATCGCGGGGGAAGTGACCGGGCACCCAGTCCATGATCACGCCGATGTTCGCGGCGTGGAGGGCGTCGATAAAGGCACGGAAATCATCCGGGGAGCCGTAGCGATTGTTCGGCGCGTAATACGAGGTGACCTGATATCCCCAGGAGGGCTCGTAGGGGTGCTCGGAGACTCCCATGAGCTCCACATGGGTAAAGCCTTTCTCCGTAACGTATTCCACCAGTTCAGTGGCCAATTCTTGGTAGGTCAGACCCTTGCGCCAGCTGCCCAGGTGCACTTCGTAGACGCTCATGGGCTGGTGCAGGATGTCCTGGGATTCGCGGTGTGCGATCCACGCGGAGTCTTGCCACGCGTAGGAATCTCGTTCCACCACGATCGAGGCGGTCGCAGGTGCCGGTTCTGCGAAACGCGCCATGGGATCGGCCTTGTCTAACTGCACGCCGTCGCCGGTGGTGATTGCGAACTTATAGTGCGCGCCTGCCCGTTGCCCAGGGATGAACAGCTCCCAAATCCCCGTGGATCCCAGGGAGCGCATGGGGTGCTGGCGGGGGTTCCACCCGTTGAAGTCCGCAATCACGGATACGCCCGCAGCGTTGGGTGCCCACACGGAAAATGCGATGCCGCCGTCCATGACGCGCGCGCCGAGTGCTTCCCACAGACGCTCGTGGCGACCTTCGCCAATCAGGTGCAGATCCAACTCGCCTACGGTGGGCCAGTGGCTATATGGATCCTGCACCTCGGCGGAGTGCTGTCCCCACGTCACGCGGAAGGAGTATTCGCCCTCGGAGGCGGGCGTGACCAGCTCAAAGATGTCATCCCCGATGTTGTGCATGGGGATGGATTGTCCACCAGTGACAACCTCTACCGAGTCTGCTCCGCACTGCACCGTGCGGAAAACGGAGTGCCCATCAGCAGAGTGCCTGCCCAAGACATCGTGCGGCGCATAGTGCCTGCGCTGCACCAGGCGAGCGCGGTCGAAGACATCCAGCAGGGGTTGGTGGGTTTCGATCATGCCCACCAGCCTAGTCCGGAATATTTAGCCTCGCGGGTCGTAGTCTTCGTCGCGGAAGGCCAGGGCAGCGCGGCGGGATTCGGGTACATCCGGCAGGCGCAGGATGTGTGCCACCTGGAAGTCCGGATCCAGGCGCACGTAGTTTTCCTCGCTCCACTGGAAGATCTGGTTGGTGGGCAGATCAAGCACCTCGTAGTTCGCGCCTTGATCCAATCCCACGACCTCCAGATCCACCGTGATCGTGCCTTCCTGGACGTTATGCGGATCTAGGTTGACCACTACCAGCACGGCGTTGCCGCTGACGGCATCAATGCGGGAATAGGCCAGCACGTTCTCGTTGGTGGTCTCGTGCAGGTGCAGATTTCGCTGCTGTTGCAGAGCCGGGTTGGTCTTGCGCCAGTTGTTCAGCGACGTGATCCACGGCTCTAGGGAATCGCCATCGGCCGCGGCCTGCGCAAAATTGCGCGGGCGGAGCTGGTACTTCTCTGAATCCATGTACTCCTCCGAGCCCTCGTGCACGGGGACGTGCTCGAACAGCTCGTAGCCGGAGTACACGCCCCACAGCGGAGACATGGTGGCCGCCAGCGCAGCGCGAATAGCGAACACCGCGCGCCCGCCCGTCTGCAAGGATTCGTGCAGGATGTCCGGAGTATTGACGAACAAGTTGGGGCGGAACACGTCCGCGCCCTCGGCCACGTCCGTGGCGAACTCCTCCAGCTCTTCCTTGCTGGTCTTCCACGTGAAGTAGCTGTAGGACTGCGTGAATCCGGCCTTCGCCAAGCCGTACAAGCGTGGCGGCCGGGTGAATGCCTCGGCGAGGAACACCACGTCTGGGTCCGTGCGGTGGATGTCGTTGATCAGCCAGTGCCAGAACTCCGTGGGTTTAGTGTGAGGGTTGTCCACGCGGAACACGCGCACGCCCCGCTGGATCCACAGACGCACCACGTCGCGCACTGCCAGGTACAGGCCGTCTGGGTCGTTATCGAAGTTCAGCGGGTAGATGTCCTGGTACTTCTTCGGCGGGTTCTCCGCGTAGGCGATGCTGCCGTCAGGCAGAACCGTGAACCACTCCGGGTGCTCCTTGGCCCACGGGTGATCCGGCGCGCACTGCAGCGCCAAGTCCAGCGCCACCTTCAGGCCCAGCTCTTCGGCGGTTTTCACGAAGTGCGCGAAGTCCTCCACGGTTCCCAGCTCCGTGTGGATCGCCTCGTGACCACCTTCGTCCGAGCCAATGGCCCACGGCGAGCCCACATCTTCCTTGGTGGGCGTGAGGGTGTTGTTCTTACCCTTGCGGTTGATCTTGCCGATCGGGTGGATGGGAGGAAGGTAGATGGTATCGAACCCCATCGCCGCGATGCGTGGGAGGTCTTTTTCCGACGTCAGGAACGTGCCGTGAAGGGGATTCCCCGCGTGATCAGTTCCGCCTGTCGAGCGCGGAAAGAATTCATACCAGGAGCCGAATGCCGATTCCAGCGGTTCCACCAGCACCTGGAATTCCTGACCGCGGGTGAGCATATCGCGCACTGGGCGGCGCTCCAGCGCCGCGCGAACCTGCGGGGACAAAGCTTGCTCGATGCGGCTTTCCAGGGGGAGGGACTCGTCTCGCAGCGCGGCGATGACACTGTCGATGGTGGCGACGTGCCCACGGGAGACCTTCTCCTTGGCCCGCTCAAACAGACGGGCGCCGGTCTCTAGATCGTTGGCCAACAAGGCAGCGTCCTGCCCCGCGTCGACCTTCTTAGTGATGGCATTGAACCAGGTGGCGAAAGGATCGGACCAGGCGTCGACACGAAAGGTCCACAACCCCGGCACATCAGGAACGAACAGCGCGTGCCGCACGTCCACGTTGTCGCCTTCCTCGGCGGTCATCGTGATCTTGGCGCGCCCGCCCTCGCTGCCAGCGGGGCGGCGGACGACGAGGGTGGCGGAGATGGCGTCATGGCCTTCTCGCCAGACCTGCGCGGAGACGGGGAAGACCTGCCCCACGGTTGCTTTGGCGGGAACCTGGCCGAGGGAAATAACGGGGGAGACGTTGTCAACGCCAAGACGTCCGAGCATGGAAGGGTGGCTCCTCAAACAAGAAATGGATGGACAGCTACCCCCAAGATTAAAGGCGTGGCGTGTTTTCTGCAGGTGGTGCAACATGGAGTGCGTGACGCATCCCAACAACCCTCTGATTTCTGCACCCGCAACCGCGCCCGCCGTGGCCGAAGATCTCATCATCGACATGGCCGGGGTCTCCGTAGTGCGCGAAGGACGGACCATCCTCGGGCCGGTGGATTGGCAGGTCGAGCTGGACGAACGATGGATCATCATCGGCCCGAATGGGGCCGGCAAGACCACGCTGATGAGGCTGGCCGCCGCGCAAATGTTCCCCACCACCGGCACCGTAACGCTGATCGGCGAGCAGATGGGGCGCGTGGATCTGCGCGAGATTAGGACGTCGATCGGCATGTCCTCCTCCGCGCTGGCGCAGCGCATTCCGAACGACGAGATGGTTTCGGACATCGTGATCTCTGCTGGCTACGACGTGCTGGGGCGCTGGCGCGAGGAATACGCGGACATGGACCGCGAGCGCGCCATTGAGATCCTGGAGCAGGTGGGTGCCTACCACCTGGCTGATCAGAAGTGGGGCACCTTGAGTGAGGGCGAGCGCAAGCGCACCCTCATTGCCCGCGCGCTGATGACGGATCCAGAGCTGTTGCTGCTGGACGAGCCCGGCGCTGGCTTGGACTTGGGTGGGCGCGAGGACTTGATCCACCTGCTGAGCCAGCTGGCCGAGGATCCGGATTCGCCCGCCATCGTGATGATTACGCACCACGTGGAGGAGATCCCGCCCGGCTTTACGCACGGCATGCTGCTGGATGAAGGCGGAGTAGTGGCGCAGGGGGTGCTGGAGGACGTGATGACCTCCGAGCACCTAACCAAGGCCTTCCACCAGCCAATTAGCGTAACCCAGGACGACGGACGGTGGTTCGCCCGCCGCACCCGACGAGGCGGATCCCACCGCAGCAGGAGGAGCGCCCGATGAACATGCTTGGCCCCGTGGAGCCCCGCCATGCCTCCACCGTGATCCTGCTGCGCGATACGCTCTCCGGCCCGGAGGTCTACGTGCAAGAGCGTGCGTCCACCATGTCCTTTTGCGCGGAGATGACCGTGTTTCCCGGCGGCGGAGTGGATGCCCGCGATATGCCCGGCGACGTGGATCAGGACGGACACAATTCCCCCGGCCTGCAGTGGCAAGGCCCTAACCTGCAGTGGTGGAGCCAGCGCCTGCTAAAGGATCCCGCGATGGCACGCGCGTTGGTGTGTGCTGCGGTGCGGGAGACGTTCGAGGAGTCCGGAACGTTGCTGGCCGGCACACCCGACGGCAAGGTCGTGGCGGATACCGCTGTGTTCCAGCAGGAGCGCAAGCAGCTGGAGAACCACCAGCTGTCCTTCTCTGACTTCATGGATGCCAATGATCTGGTGCTGCGCGCGGACCTGCTGCGCCCCTGGGCCAACTGGGTGACCCCCAAGGAGCAGCCTATCCGCTACGACACGGCATTCTTTGTGGCCCAGCTGCCCCAGGGACAGATCACCACCGGAGACACCCGCGAGGCCACCTCCACCGGATGGTTCCGCCCCGCCACGCTGCTGGACGGATGGCGCAGCCGGAAGATCAACCTCATGCCACCCACCTGGGCGCAGCTCAAGCTGCTGGATACCTTCCGCACGGTGGAGGAGATCATGGAGTTCAGCGCGAACCTCTCCGTTGACCCCGTGTTGGAGGAACCCGTGGACGAGCCCTACATGGCCGAGTACTACCTCATGGAAACCAAGATGTTCGGAACCCCGCGCAGGCACTTCGCGCCGGGCATGAAATTCGCGGTGGACCCAGCGGATCTGCCGGAGCATCCCTTCAAGAGCCTTCCTGGCTCCTACCTGCAGTAGGCCATGCCGTATTCCTTAGGCGAGCTGGACTTTCTGCGCAGTCACCCCGAGGCAGTGGCGGACGCGGAACAGTTGGAGCTGAGCAAGAAGACCGAGCTGGCGAACGTGACCAGCCTGCGCAACCATTACGGAGAGAACGCCCGGGGGTTGGTGGAACTGGTGAAGGCGAGGCGTTTGGCGTCGAGAAAGATCGACGGGGGAGCAGAGTGGCTGCTCGATGGCCCCAGCGCGCAGCAAGCCACGCCCAGCGCGGTGGCTCAGGTGCGCGTGAAGCACCTGCAGCAGATGGGCGCGCGCCGGGTGGCGGACGTGACGTGTTCCGTGGGCACCGAGCTGGCGCATCTACAGCGCACCGGGATCGATGCCGTGGGCGCGGACCTGGACATGGTGCGGCTGCGGATGGCACGGGCCAACGTGCCGGGTGTGCCGGTGGTGTGCGCGGATGCTTTGCGTCCGGTGATCGATGCGGACGTTGTGGTGGCGGATCCGGCGCGTCGAGGCAGTTCGGGGCGGATTCACAACATCAATCAGCTGATGCCGCCGCTGCCCGAGCTGGTTCAAGCGCATCGCGGGCGAGAGCTGGCGGTCAAGTGCGCGCCGGGCATCGACTTCGCGGACGTGGCGGACTGGGCCGGGCAGATCGACGTGGTCAGCGTGGAGGGCGACGTCAAAGAATCCTGCGTGTATACCCCGGGGCTGTCGGTGGGGAACGTGCGCCGAGCGGTGGTGCTTCGTGGCGCGGAGGAGCTGACGTTGACCTCCGCGATGCCGGATGACGTGGGTGATGGGCCCGCTGGTTCCTTTATTTTCGACGCCGACGGTGCGATAGTCCGCGCGGGACTTGTTCGGCACGTGGCCTACAAGCACGGCCTGTGGCAGCTGGATCCGCGGATCGCCTACCTGACGGGTGATGCCGTGCCCGCGGGGCTGACGGGGCTACGTGCGTTCGAGGTGGTAGAGCAAGTGCAGCTGAAAAAGTTGAAGGCTGCTCTGCACGGGTTGGGGGCCACCAGCGTGGAGATTTTGGTGCGCGGTGTGGACGTGGATCCGGACCAGTTGCGCAAGAAACTCAAGCTCAAAAGTGGGGCAGGACCGAAGCAAGCGTGGTCCGTGGTGATCACCCGGGTGGGATCTAACGCCAGGGCCTATGTGTGCCGACCTGTGGAATAGCTGGCGATTATAAAAATATTGCTACTATTGTGGTGGCGGTTACGTAAACATCTATATAGTGGATTGGGAAAATAAACCCAAGCAGGAAAGGCCAACGAATGTCGAACATCGTTGTTCTCGTCAAGCAGGTGCCGGACACTTACTCCGAGCGCAAGCTCACCGACGATGACTTCACCCTGGATCGTGACAATGCAGATGCGGTTCTGGATGAAATCAATGAAAACGCCGTGGAAGCAGCCCTCCAGCTGAAGGAAGCAGATAGCTCCCGCAACGTTATCGTTTTGTCCGTCGGCCCATCTCGCGCCACCGAGGCCGTGCGCAAGGCACTGTCTCTCGGCGCTGATGAAGGCATCCTCGTCACCGACGATGCTCTCGCAGGCTCCGACGTTCTGGGCACCGCATGGACCCTGTCCAACGCCCTGAACCAGATCGATGACATCGAGCTCATCATCGCCGGTAATGCATCCACCGATGGTGGCGCCGGTTCCATCCCTGGCCTGCTCTCCGAGTACCGCCAGATCCCTGCCCTGACCCACATGCAGACCCTCAACGTTGAGGGTGGCAAGGTCACCGGCGAGCGCGTTACCGACGAAGGCAAGTTCGGACTGGAAGCTCCACTGCCAGCCATCGTCTCCGTGACGGAGAAGGCCAACACCCCTCGCTTCGCAGCGTTCAAGGGCATCATGGCTGCAAAGAAGAAGAAGATCCAGGAGCTGTCCCTCGCCGACATCGGCGTGGACGCTGCAAACGTGGGCTTGGCAAACGCGGCAACCTCCGTGTCCGCCAACAACCCGAAGCCACCAAAGTCCGCCGGTGAGATCATCACCGACGAAGGCGATGGCGGCAAGAAGCTCGTCGAGTTCCTGGTCAAGGAAAAGCTGGTCTAGGCCAGTTCACCCCCAAGTACACATTCGAAATAGGAGAGGTAAACCTCATGACCAACGTTTTGGTTCTGGTAGACCATGTCGAGGGTGAGCTGAAGAACACCACCCTCGAGCTGATCACCGCAGCTCGTGCTTTCGGCACCGTCGGTGCTGTTGTAGTGGGCAACCCTGGTACCACCGAGAAGCTGCAGTCCGCTCTGGCTGAGGCTGGCGCTGAGACCATCTACGCAGCTGAGTCCGACAATGCAGATTCCCTGCTGGTCACCCCATCCGTGGACGCACTGTCCGCCTTGGCTGCTCACCTGCAGGTTCCTGCACTGGTGACCGCCACCGCCACCGGCAACGAGATCGCTGGTCGTACCGGCGCTCGCGTTGCTTCCGGTGTGATCTACGACGCTTCCTCCGTGGACGCAGACCGCAACGCGCAGGTCAGCATCTTCGGTGGTTCCTACACCGTGACCACCTCCGCTGGTGGCGCATCCCCAATCTTCACCCTGCGCCCAGGCGCTGTGGACCCAGAGCCACAGGCTGCTGCAGGAACCGTGCAGGCTGTGGAGCTGCCAGGCGCAGGCCCAACCGCCGTCACCATCACCTCCTTCTCCCCAGCTGAGGGCGGCGACCGCCCAGAGCTGACCGAGGCGAAGATCGTGGTTTCCGGTGGCCGTGGTGTTGCAGGTGCCGAAGGCTTCGAGACCACCGTCGAGCCTCTGGCCGACGTACTCGGTGCTGCAGTTGGCGCTTCCCGTGCCGCTGTGGATGCCGACTACTACCCAGGCAAGTTCCAGGTTGGACAGACCGGTTCCACCGTGTCTCCAAACCTGTACATCGCACTGGGCATCTCCGGTGCTATCCAGCACAAGGCTGGTATGCAGACCTCGAAGACCATCGTCGCTGTGAACAAGGACGAAGAGGCTTCCATCTTCGAGATCGCCGACTTCGGTGTGGTTGGCGACCTGTTCAAGGTTGCCCCACAGGCTACCGAGGAGCTCAAGGGTCGTAAGTAAGCCCTAGCCTTCTTAAAACTTGAAACCCGCCCTTTGGGGCGGGTTTTTCGTACTCTTAGTAAGTACGAATTTCAGATTGAGCGAGGTAAAGATGACTACTGACACCGAGAAGCTACTGCAAAGCCTGGAGCTAGTTCCCAAAGACAACTTCACAAAGTATGGAGGCGGTTGGGAAGGTCGCATTTCTGTTGCGTTGATTGATGCTGTTTTCAGCATGGGCGCGCGTTATGAGACCGCTAATGGCAAAGGTGTTGGTCCACGAGTCGTTGCACTTAGCAACGGGTGGATGGAAAACGAAACTGATCCTTCAAACAATCTCGTACGTCTGTTGGAATTGGGAGAAGAGCCTATCCGAGCAGAGATGGGTGAAGGCAAAGTTGTGCCGGGGCATAATGACGAGCGCTTTAAATCCATAGCTGTTTTGGAAGCTGCGCAGAACTTTGTCGATCTAGGAATTGTTAGTGCTGAAGACCTTGAGGCATTTCGTACTAGTAGCGAGGACAACGGCAACAAGTTGATGTCTGCCTATACCGGACCTGTGGGCCTGGGCAAAGTGACTTTCGAATATTTCCTGATGTTGCTGGGAGTCCCCGGGGTTAAGGCGGATCGCATGATCAACCGCTTCGTGGAGCGTTCACTTGGAACCGATAAGGGGGCCCGTGAGCAGATCATTGCCGCTCACGAAGAATGGCTCAAGCAGGACGGCAATACCGCCTCGCTGATCGAGTTCGAGCATGCTATCTGGCGCTATGAGAGCGAACGTATTCATCCAAATACGGAAGAGTAAACCGAACCGCGCCAAAGCCGGCGCTTTCGATCAAGTCCCGATTGATCAGGCGTTGTCGTCGGGCTGAAATACCGTTCGGCGAAGTGCCTAGCGCACGGGCGATCTCCGCGGTCGGCACGTCATCCTCACCGTAATTGGCCATGGCCTGCAGGAACGCGATCTCCCCGTCGGGCACCTGGGTGAGGGCGGGGCGGTGAACTTGGCTCATCATGCGCTTGATGGCGTCCGCCTCGATGGTCTGAACATGATGGTCGGTGATGGTGTCCGCTTCGTCCAACGATGCCTGCGCCCACGCCAGCGACCCAACCACCTGGATCAAGTATGGGTAGCCCTTGCACAGCGCCGTCGCGCGTGCGAGACCTGCAGGTTCGATGGTCTTGCCGCCGTCGGTGATGGTGGTGTGCAGCGTCTCAGAAACGTCGTCATCGGCCACCGCGTGCAGGTCAATGCGCGTTGCTCGGCGCATGAAGGTGGTGCCTTCGTGTTGCAGTAATTGTTCGACGCCATGCGGCAGACCAGCGCACGCAATAGCTATCTCGTACTCGTCTCGGATCAGGTCCTGCACCGCGGTGGCTAGTTCATGCAGAGGCTCTGGTTGGGCGGCTTGGAGCTCGTCCAAGGTGATGAGTATTCCGGTGCTGTGTTCCGCGAGTTCGCGAAGTCTGGTGATCAGAGTGGGCGCGGACTCCAGGAACTTGGGATTGTCTGACGTGCGAATACCGCCAACGCCCGCGATGCTGCCGCCGGATACCGTCCGCTCCTTTTGTGGATCCAGGGTGGAGATGGTCTGGGGGATGGTGGTGCTGACTAGTTCTTCGATCATGTTGGAGCGCGGGTAGCTGCGCAGCGTGATCCATCCCTGTGCAGCTGCGGTATCTTCGAGCTCATTGAGCAGCACCGTTTTGCCCACGCCACGAACGCCGCTGAGCAGAAGTGCGCGGTTGGGGGAGCCGGGGCCTTCCATGAGGCTCAGCTGGAAGTCTCGCAAAAGTTCTCCGCGACCTGCGAGGAAGTAGGGTGAGGCGCCGAAGCTGGGGCGGAAGGGGTTACGCATGCCCCTCACTCTAGTAGAGATTTGATAGATCTTCGTGGGCGGAGTAGATCTGATAGATCTTCGAGCGGTTGAGCGATTCTGTAGATCCCCCGACTAAGGTGGCAACCGTGAACCGTCTGTACGTAGATAATGCCGCATCCCAGCCACTGCGCCCCGAGGCTCTGGAGGCCATGAACGCCATGGCTGCCCAAGGCAATCCCGCAGGCCAATACGCAACGGGACGTGCCGCGCGCAGCCACCTCGAAGATGCTCGCGAGCAGATCGCCGAGCTGCTCGGCGCCGATGCCGCGGAGGTTATCTTCACTGGATCCGGCACGGAGGCCAACAACATTGCCGTGCAGGGCCTAGCGTTTGGATCCAAGGCGCAACGCGGTGCGTCGGTGATTGCAAGCGCAAATATTGAACATCCCGCGGTCATGGAATCCGTCTCTTGGATATGCGACGGGCCCATCGATTTCGGATTCACACAGCAGCGATTGCCGGTGGATGCCGACGGCCGCGTCCAGCTTCCGAGTGAGCTGGATCCGCAAGAGATTGCCTTGCTGACGTGCATGTGGGCCAATAATGAGACCGGAAATATCCAACCCGTTCAGCAGTTCGCAGACCACGGTATCCTTTTTCACACGGATGCCGTGCAGGCTGTCGGCCACCTGCCCATCGATTTCCACGAGCTCGGCGCGGCAACGCTCGCCGCTAGCGCGCACAAGTTCGGAGGGCCGAAGTCCCTCGGTATTCTGCTGGCCCGCCGCGACGCCACGATTCTCAGTCCAGTCCGCGGAGGTGGGCAAGAGCGCAAGCTACGTTCGGGCACGGTCAACGTGCAGGGAGCGGTGGGAGCTGCGGCAGCCTTGGCGTCGGCATTTAAGAACATGGAGGAAGAAAACAAGAAGATGGCCGCAGCACGCGACCTCGTGCGCACCACGGCCGAAAACATCCCCGACGTACGTATCTGGACCAACGAGCCCGCCCTGCCTGGCCACCTGCACATGAGCTTCCCCGGCGCGGAGGGCGATAGCCTGATCATGCTTCTGGACGCGGCTGGCGTGGATGCGTCCACGGGGTCGGCGTGCAGCGCGGGGGTGAATCGGGCGTCGCATGTGCTCACAGCAATGGGCGTTGACGTGGATGTGGCGCGCGGGGCGCTGCGCCTGACTTTCGGTCCACACGTGACCCAACAAGAGGCTGCTGAGCTGGCGGAAAAGCTGCCGCGCATCGTGGAGCAAGCCAGGTTGGCCGGTATGGCATCGGGGGCGTAGGGTGCCTCGTATGCGAGTTGTAGCAGCGATGAGTGGCGGGGTTGATTCCGCCGTAGCAGCGGCCCGAGCCTTGGAAGAGGGCCACGAGGTGATCGGCGTGCACTTGGCGCTGTCCCAAAGCCCTGAGGCAGTGCGTGCCGGTTCCCGCGGTTGCTGCAGCCTCGAAGATTCTGCAGATGCCCGCCGCGTGGCCGATAAGCTGGGCATTCCCTTCTACGTGTGGGACTTCTCCGACCGTTTCAAGGCCGACGTGATCGATGATTTCGTGGATTCCTACGCCATCGGCGAGACCCCGAATCCCTGCCTGCGCTGCAACGAGAAGATCAAGTTTGAAGCGTTGCTGGATCGCTCCATCGCGCTGGGTTTCGATGCGGTGGTCACCGGGCATTATGCGCGTCTGGATGGTGGGGTGATGCGTCGTGGGATCGACGCCAACAAGGATCAGTCCTACGTTCTCGGCGTGCTCACTGACGAGCAGCTGGAGCACTGCATGTTCCCCGTGGGCGACACGATCAAGCCAGAGATTCGCGAGGAAGCCAAGGACGCTGGGTTCGGGGTGGCCTCCAAGCCGGATTCTCACGACATCTGCTTCATTCCGGACGGACGCACGCAAGCGTTCCTCGGTAACAAGATCGGCCTGCGACCAGGGCTTATGAAGGACGCATCCGGGGAAACCGTGGCGGAGCACGAGGGCGTGTACGGATTCACCATCGGGCAGCGCAAGGGCTTGGGCCTGCCGCGCGAAGGGCTGGATGGGCAGCCGCGCTTCGTTACGGACATTAACGCGGCCACCGGCACGGTGACGGTTGGACGGCGCGAAGACCTGCAGGTCCGTGAGATTGTGGCGGATCGCCTCAAGCGTCTGGACCCGGCCAAGCACGGCCGCGAGTTCGAGTGTGACGTGCAGGTGCGCGCCCACGGTGGTGTGGTGCCCGCGATAGCTCGCCTGGTGGATGACCCGGAACCAGTCACGGCAGCCGGCCGCGAGAAGAGCGAAGACGAAGCCCCATGGCGCATGGAGCTGGAGCTGCTGGAACCGTTGGAGGGCGTGGCCCGCGGGCAGGCCGCCGTGGTGTACCAGCGCGATCCCGAAGGCGATATCCTGCTGGGCTCCGGAACCATCCGCGCTACGGCATGATCCGCTACGGCTGGTGGGAAGACACCATCACCACCCATATTGACCTGCGAGCAGCCTATGCCATCGCGTTGACACGCACCGTGGACGTGGATGAAGACATCGGTGTGGCTCCGGCTTTATCGTTGCCGCGGGTCAGTGGTGGCGTCGGAAAACAATTGGCCGCAACCACGGCGGCGATGGCGCAGATCCCGCTGCACCCCACCCCGCGCGGGTGGGAGTTGTCCGCGCATCCGAGCTTGGAATCGCGGCGAACGGCCGGGTACCTGCGGGAACAGTGGGAGCTGGCGGAAGAAATCCTGCCTGGGCGTGTGGAGCGCGTGCTGGTGCACGTGTTGGGGCCGTGGAGCTTGGGCGCGCAGGTGGAGTACCGCGGGCATTCCGTGATCGCGGATCGACCGGCGTTTAAGGACATGGCGTTGACTCTGGGCGTGGCCGTGCACGAGTATTGTGCTCGGCTGAGCAGGGCCGTTGGCGCGGAAGTGGCAGTGCGAGTCCAAGAGCCGGACGTCAACAACGTACTGGAAGGCCTGCCCGGGGCCACACAGTTTCACCAGCTGGATCCGGTGGATCGGGAGATCGTGGATGCGGTGTGGCGTCGGTTCGATGAGCAGGTTGGGGTGGACGTGTTGCTTTCTCATTCCGACGTCAGACTCGATTCCTTGCAAGACAGTGCTCTCAAGGATGCCGTGGGCGCGCGGCTGGCGGAGGGTAAGCGGCTCGGCGTGAGGGTGCCATCCGGGATGAGTTCAGACGAGCTGGCGAAGTCCATGATGCGCTTGTGGAAGCAGTGGACTTTGCCCGCCGAGCAGCTGCCGGAGCTGGTGAACTTCGTGGTTCCGGAGGCTGTCCGCACGCCTGCAGAAGCGAGTACCTTGGCTGCTATAGCACGACATGCAGCGGCGAAGCTCTGGAGGAACTGATGGCTTTCTACTATGACGGTGATTGCGGATTCTGTCAGTGGTCCGCGCGCAAGCTCACTGGCTTAGCCGATGTGGAGGTCAAACCTGCGCGCCTCGATGACTTTGCTGTCTACGAGAACGGGGATTCCAAGGAGCTTGGCCACAAGGCCATTGGTGCTGTGCTCAAGCAGCACGGGCGGGCTAGATGGTCTCGTGCGGCCGGTACCGTGTTGCTGTTCCGCCCGCTATCCCCGCTGTTCGCCGGTGCGTACCGATTGGTGGCCATCAACCGACACAAGCTGGGTCCTTTGGTGGGCGAGGAATCCTGCGCCATTCGCTAGGCTGGTGCCAATGAACCCCTTGGCTTCATTCATCGACAAGTTTCAGACCGGCCCCATCAAGCAGCGTCGACGTCACCGCACCCTGGCCGCGACTGCACTGGCCATCGCCGCAAACGCGGGCATCGGGATCGTCGCCACCGATCCGAATTCTACGTGGTACCGGAGCCTAATAAAGCCGGCCATCCAGCCGCCAAATTGGGTGTTTCCGCTGGTATGGAACCCCATTTTCCTGGCCACCGGGCATGTTGTGGGGCATAGCCTCGCTGACCTTGAGGAGCGCGAAGGCAAGGCACAGCACTTCACCGAGCTCAAGGAATCTTTCGGCGCGAACATTGCACTGAACGCGGGGTGGAGCTTGCTCTTCTTCCGCGGCCATGCACCGTTTTTATCCACCATCGAGTCCGCATTGCTGTTCGGCTCGACCGTGGACCTGATGCTGCGCAGCCGCCAGGTGGAGCCCACCCGCGCCTTGGCGCTGGGACCCTATGTGGCGTGGACGGGCTTCGCGACCGTCCTTACCGGTTCAATCTGGTGGCTTAATCGGCCGGAATTCCTTCGGCGAGCAGCTTCTTAAAGCCCTCCTCATCTAGCACCGTCACGCCGAGATCGCGGGCCTTGGTGAGTTTCGAGCCAGCCTTTTCGCCCGCCACTAGGTAGTCCGTGTTCTTCGAGACGCTTCCCGACGCCTTCCCGCCGCGCTCCTCAATCGCCTCCTTGGCTTGAGTGCGGTCGAACTCCTCAAGTGAGCCCGTCACCACGATGGTCAAACCTTCTAGGGAGGGGAGATCAGCGGAAGAGTCGGCGTCGGGAACAAACATCTGAACCCCAGCCTCCTCCCATCGATCAACGATCTCCTGGTGCCAATCGACGGTGAACCAATCTGCCACGGATTGGGCGATGATCGGGCCCACGCCCTCGATGCCGGACATGTCCTCAGCGGAGGCGTTGCGGATAGCCTCGATGGAACCGAAGTGCCTGGCCAGGGCTTTTGCTGCGGTGGGACCTGCGTGGCGTATGGATAGTGCTACGATGATGCGCCACAGGTCGACGGTCTTGGCAGCCTCGAGCTTCTCCAGCAGCGTCTCGCCGGACTTGTTGAGGTTGCCAGCCTTGGTGGAGTACGCGGAGGTGCGCTCGAGGTCTTCGCGGGTGAGGCTGAACAGGCGTGATTCGTCGGTGAGCACCCCTGAGTGGATGAGGTCGTACGCGGCCTTTTCTCCCAGCGCATCAATATCGAAAGCGCCACGTCCGGCGAGGTAAGTCAGGCGAGTGTGTAGCTGACCAGGGCAGAAGCGGGTGTTGGGGCAGCGCCAGTCTGCGTCGTCCTCTTTGGTGGGGGCCAGCGAGGTGCCGCATTCTGGGCAGATGCTGGAGAAGACGAACTCCAGTTCGGAGCCGTCGCGGGCATCCTCCACGGGGCCCAGGACCTCCGGGATGACCTCACCAGCTTTGCGGATCATGATGGTATCGCCCAAGCGGATTCCCTTGCGGTGGGCCTCCGTGGGGTTGTGCAGCGTGGCCATGGACACCGTGGAGCCAGCGACGTACTTGGGCTCCATCACGGCATAAGGCGTGGCGCGACCGGTGCGGCCGATGCCGATGCGGATATTGCGCAGGGTGGTCATCGCCTCTTCGGGCGGGTACTTGTAGGCAATCGCCCAGCGTGGAGCGCGGCTAGTGGTACCGAGTTCGAGCTGCTCGTCCAGCGAGTCCACCTTGATGACGAGCCCGTCCATCTCATGGGCGGCGTCGTGGCGGTGCTCGCCCCAGTACGTGACCTGGTCAACGACTTCCTTCGCCGTGTGAACTTGCTTGGTATACGGGCTGACAGGCAGACCCCAGGACTCGATGGCTTTGTACGCCTCGTGCTGGCTGGAGACGTTGAAACCTTCGCGCGCGCCGATGCCATGGCAGATCAATCGCAGTGGGCGCTTGGCAGTATCTTCGGGATTCTTCTGGCGCATCGCACCCGCCGCAGCGTTGCGGGGGTTGGCGAACATCTTGAGGCCCTCGGCCTGGCGCTGGGCGTTCATCGTGGCAAAATCCTCGACCGTGATGAATACCTCGCCACGGATTTCCACGAGTTCGGGGAAGTCGCCACTGAGCTGGTCGGGGATGTCTTTGAGGGTGCGGGCGTTGTGGGTGATGTCTTCGCCGGTGGTGCCATCGCCGCGGGTCAGTGCGAGTTCGAGCGTCCCGTTGACGTAGAGCAGGTTGATGGAGGCGCCGTCGATCTTTAGCTCGGTGAGATACGTTTTCGCCGGGGTTCGCTCAAGCCAACCCTGCAGCGACTCCTTGTCGAAGACGTTGTCCAGGCTGAGCATGCGCTCGCGGTGGTGAACGTTGCGGAACGGGCTGGATTCCGGCGGGGCAGGGGCAACCTCCTCGGTGGGGCTGGTGCCCGTGATAGCTTCGGGGTGCTCTTCCTCTAGCTGCTTGAGCTGGCGCAACAGAGCGTCGAAGTCCTCATCGGTGATCGTGGGGTCACCGTAGTAGTAGCGGTCGCGGTGCGTGCGCACTTCGTCCGCCAACTGCTGCCACTGTTCTGCGTAGTTAGTCACCTTTCTGAGTCTATCCGCAGCTGAATACTCGCTGGAGCTTGGAGGGGAGTGGGCCGTATTTGTCTTCGTACGCGGCGGCGAGAGCATCGATGACCTGGGAAGGCGATGTCTCGTCTGCCTTTGCATCCAACTTTGCCGCCATCCGGGCAGCACACGCCGCCCGAGAATTCCACTCCTCATTGATGACCCGCTGTTGGTTGTAATCCGCGAGTACCTTGGTGCGGCGAACCGCTCGGTGTTCAAAGGTTTCGCGTTGCAGCACGCCACCTGGCTCGGTAATGACTGTGTGTCCATCGCCGTGCGACGTCCATTCTTCCGTACCGTCCCGGCGGAGCGTGACATCCCATTGACCAGCCGTTTTAAGCCGGTGGTGGGTGCGACAAAGGCAGTGAAGATTGTCGGTTGAGGTAACGGACTCCCAGCGCTGCACGTGGTCGAGGTCGCAGCGCTCCGCGGGGACGTCACAGCCGGGGAAGCGGCAGTGTCCGTCGCGTCCCATGACCGACGCCCGGATGCCCGGCGTGGGTTGGTAACCCTCGCATCGTGCCCAGCCAGGTGCGAAAACGTGGGTGACCCGACGCATCCAGTCTTGGGAGATAAGCGGGTGCAGCCAGTGCCCAGCGATTTGAATCTGTCCGTCTTCGCTGTCTGCGGAGCGGTAGATGTTGAGCGTGATCTCCGGGCGGGACTCTCCGCGTAGCAAGCGCATGAAGGCTTCGCCGCGGTCGCAAAACTGCTCGCGGCAGACGTAGTCCAGCATGAGGGTGACCTCGTGCGCCTCGGCTTTGTTGAGACGAAGGATGAAATCCGTGACCGTGTCCTTGCGGGCATCGACGTGCAGAAGCGGATCTCGCTCATCCGGAGGTGGAGGTGGCGAATTCTTCTCCTCCTTGGGGCGAGCAGGTGGGCAACGTTTGTCCATGATCCGCTCGCAAATTGCACGCAAGCGGCGGCCGGTGGGGACGGACTGCTGAGGTTTCTTCGGCGCGATTTCCTTGAGTAGGTCCTCTTCAACCGTAGAAATGAGCTCGTCAGGCACGGCTTCGAGATACTCGGCTAGCCGCCGCACGGAGTCAAAGCACATGTGCCCATCAGACAGATGCTGGGCGAGGAGGGGAAAGCGGGTGAGCATGAGGCTGGCGTCGACAAAATACATGGCGACTGTTTCCGTCAGACCCATGCGGACGGCGAGACGGGAGCGCACGTCATCGACACATTCTTCCCAATCGGGAAGGCAGCTTGAGGCGATGGCGAGGTCGAGTATGTTGCGTTGGACGGTGGCGAGGCTGAGTGGATCGGTGGCGTCGCAGACGCGCCACGACGGTTGTTCTGTGTTCACGAGTCCCCCGAGGACGTGATGTGGTGGTGAATGAAGTGTTGAAAAACAGAGTATTTAGGCGCGAGACAAGTTTCGAAAATCCCCCGCTAGATTAGATCATATGTTCGATTATAGTACATGGGGAGGGGCTGTCAAGGGGAACTTCAAAACTGGAAAATTCTAGCGAGATAACCATGAAAACATGAGTTCACCAGCGGTTAAATGTGTGCGCTGCGCCACAATAGGGGGAGTGGGTGATTCGGGGAAATATAACAACTGGTGTGTCGATGATCTGCCGTGAGCTGCAAAAATAGTGCTCTACTGATGAAATTATTTGGGGATGAGGGTCGGCGTGCGCCGTCAGTTGGTTTTAGCGTAAAAACCGTCCAACTGACACCAACCCAAACAAGGAGCACCACAATGTTTCTCTTCCCAGACACCTCCGCAAACAACTACCTCTTCGGCGACGACGAAGCACTGTTCATCGAAGCGGACAACACTGATCGTATTGCCGACGACATGCTTGTCTAAGCCCCATATAGAGTAGGGGACATGAACGGGCATTTTGATCCAAGCCACATGCTGAGCTTCGACCTCGAAACCACGGGAGTCGATCCACAAACGGCAAAAATCGTCACCAGCGCCCTGGTGAATATTCGCGGCAAAGAACGCGATGACCTGGAAATGCTCGCAGACCCCGGGATCGAAATCCCAGAGCAAGCCTCCGCCGTGCATGGCATCACCACGGAGTACGCCAGAGAGCACGGCAAGCCGCACGATGAAGTACTCGCCGAAACTATCCGTCGCATCCGCCAAGGATGGGATGACGGGGCAACTCTCATCGTCTACAACGCGACATATGACCTCAGCGTCCTACGGGCACTCGAACCCTCCTTCACGGTAGATGGGCCGGTGTTTGATCCGTTTGTCGTCGATAAGGAAAAGAACAAGTTCCGTAAGGGCAAGCGCACGCTGGAGAATGTGTGCGCACACTACAACGTGCCTCTGGACAATGCGCACGAGGCCACGGCCGATGCCGTTGCGGCGGCTCGCGTGGCGTGGAAGCTCACCCGGGAATTTCCTGAGCTTGTGGAGATGACTTCGGACGAGCTGACGCTGGCGCAATCCACGTGGTACTACCAATCGCAAGTGGAGCTTCAGGCGTGGTTCGAAAAGCAGGGGAAAAATACATCTGTTAATAACAATTGGCCGATTGCGAGTTAACGCTCACTAAGCCACGTAGCTAAGATTGTCTTCCATGACAGGCGCAGACTACTTGAAGAGCATCGTGGCAGCTCCCGTGTATCGGGTCGCCAAGCACACGCCCCTGGAGAGCATGAATAGCTTGTCCATGCGGAGTGGCAACTCGGTGTTGATTAAGCGTGAAGACCTGCAGACCGTACACAGCTTCAAGATCCGCGGCGCGTTCAACCGGATGGCGCAGCTCAGCGAGTCCGAGAAGCAACGCGGGGTAGTAGCCGCATCGGCTGGCAATCACGCCCAGGGCGTGGCTCTGTCCGGCACCGAGCTGGGCATCCGCACCATCATCGTGATGCCGGTGACCACACCGAGCATCAAGGTAGACGCGGTCCGCGGCTTCGGCGGAGAAGTGCTGCTGCACGGCAACAACTTCGATGAGGCCAAGGCCAAGGCCATGGAGTTGTCCGAAACTGACGGCATGGTCTGGGTCGCTCCTTTCGACGACGAGGCCGTCATCGCTGGTCAGGGCACGATCGGCCTGGAGATCTTCCAGGACCGTTCGGATGTGGACCGCGTATTCGTCCCTGTTGGTGGCGGCGGGTTGGCCGCGGGCATCGCCGTGCTGCTCAAGCAGCTGCGCCCCGAGATCCAGGTCATTGGCGTGGAGCCGGTGGAGTCCGCGTGCCTGAGCGCCGCCCTCGAGGCCGGACATCCCGCCCCTCTGGATCACGTGAGCCTGTTCGCCGAGGGCGTGGCCGTGCGCGAGATCGGTGCGGAGACGTTCCGGGTGTGCCAGGAGTTTTTGGACGACGTCATCACCGTCACCTCCGATGAGATCAGTGCCGCGATCAAGGATATTTTCGACGACACCCGCGCCATCGCCGAACCAGCTGGCGCAGTCGCACTGGCTGGCCTCAAACGCTACGTGCACGAGCGTGGCATTCAAGGCGAGACGCTCGCCGCAGTGCTCTCTGGCGCGAACATGAACTTCCACTCTCTGCGCTACGTCTCCGAGCGTGCGGAGATTGGCGAAGGAGGGGAGGGCATCTTCGGCGTGACCATCCCCGAGCGCGAAGGCGCGTTTTTGGAGTTCTGCCAAGTCCTGGGTGGACGCGCGGTCACGGAGTTCAGCTACCGCGTTGGTTCCCGCAAATCCGCGCGCATTTTCGTGGGCGTCCAGCTCAAGCAAGGCTCCCAGGAGCGCGAGGCCATCACGAGGGACTTGGAGGCCGCCGGTTACGGGGTGGTGGATCTCTCCACAGATGAGATGGCCAAGGAGCACGTTCGCTACATGATTGGCGGGCAGCCGCCGGTAGAGGTATCAGAAAACACGCTGAGCTTTGAGTTCCCAGAGCATCCCGGTGCTCTGCAGCACTTCCTGGAGATCCTCGGCACCCGATGGAACATCACGGCGTTCCACTACCGTAGCTTCGGCATGGACTACGGCCGTATCCTCGCCGCGTTTGAAAACGTGGAGAATGATCCAGAGTTCCAACATCACTTAGAGCAGCTGGGATACCACTTCAAGGATGTCACGGACTCCCCGGCGTACCGCTTCTTTATGCGCTAGTTGAAGAACGCGCCCACGATGGTGCTCAGCTGTTCCAGTCCCTCCAGTTCGGAGAGCAGGAAGTCCGGACCACCCGGGCGGCCGATGACCAGCAGCAGGTCCGTTCCCTTTATGGGGGTCGCGGCCAAGGATGAGTCCATGACCGTCCAGTTATCCGGGATCCATTCCTCGCGCTCTGGGTTGAGCACGCGGGTCTCGGTCACGGGGGCAGAATCCAACACCTTGCCGTTATCAGCTGGTGCCGCAGCGGAAGCCGCCACGCGGGTGGTGGTGGGCTCGCTGCGCAAAACAATCGCCCAGCCCGCAGTCATGGACTTAGGCAAACCGTCCATCATGATGTCCAGCGCTTGATTGACATCGTGGCGTCGGGAAGCAACGGCAGCAAGCATCTGCACCTGGCCGCGACGATCCACCGTTCCCGAATACGGACGGATGGAATCCACGTACACACCGGCGATTTCTTGGGAGGCCGTGATCAGTGCGTCCGGGAGATGCTGGCTGGGCAGCTGGACGATGATGTCATCGACAACCACGCCGTCAGCATCGTGCCCCACGATATCCACGCCAATAATATTGGCGCCCACGTTGCCCAAAGCGACAGCCAGCAGTCCCAGGGAACCGGGGGCATCGGGCATACGTACGCGCATGAGGTAAGACATGCGCCCGAGTTTAGCCATCTCCCAGACACCCTGTGAGACCGCACCCCAACCAAGTATCGCTAAACTAAAACGCATGTCTGAGATTTCGCGCGATGACGTAGCACACTTGGCCCGCCTGGCCCGCCTGAGCTTGAGCGATGCCGAACTAGAGGAATATGCCACCCAGATCGACGGAATCGTCGATCACGTGGCCGCCATTCGGGACGTGGACACTGCCGATGTGCAGCCACTGAGCCACCCCACGCAAAACGTGGACGGCGACGTATCCGTGATGCGTGATGACGTGGTGATCCCCTCGCTGACCGCCGAGCAGGCCCTGGACCAGGCGCCCGCCAGCGACCAGCAGCGTTTCCAAGTTCCCCAGATCCTCGCCGACTAACAGGAGATTCCATGTCTGCCCAAAACCAGTATGTCGTCGGCGCACAAGATAGCGCGGACTACACCACGTGGACTGCCGCTGACCTGGCGGAAAAGATCCACGCTCGCGAAATCAGCTCCGTCGAGGTAACCGAAGCGCACCTCAACCGCATTAGCGAGATCGACGGAGACATCAACGCTTTCCTGCACGTCGGTGCGGACGAGGCCATTGCCGCAGCGACCTCCGTGGACGAAGCCCTGGCGGCAGGGGAGACCCCTACTAGCCCGCTGGCCGGTGTGCCGCTTGCGCTGAAGGACGTCTTCACCACCACGGATGCGCCCACTACCTGTGGCTCCAAGATGCTCGAGGGCTACATGAGCCCTTATGACGCGACCGTCACCATGTCGCTGCGCGCCGCCGGAATTCCCATCCTGGGCAAGACCAACATGGACGAGTTCGCGATGGGTTCCTCCACGGAGAACTCCGCATACGGCTCCACCAAGAATCCTTATGACCTCGAGCGCACCCCAGGTGGCTCCGGCGGCGGTTCGTCCGCAGCGCTGGCCGCAGGTATGGCTCCGTTGGCTATCGGCACGGACACGGGCGGTTCCATCCGCCAGCCTGCCGCGCTGACCAACACCGTGGGTGTGAAGCCCACCTACGGCACAGTGTCCCGCTATGGCTTGGTTGCTTGCGCTTCCTCCCTGGATCAGGGTGGCCCCACCTCGCGCACGGTGCTGGACACCGCGCTGCTGCACTCTGTCATTGCAGGTCATGACCGTAACGATTCCACCTCCTCCCAGCGCCCCATCGCGGACGTGGTGGGTGCCGCTAAGGCTGGCGCCTCCGGCGACCTCAGCGGCGTGAAGCTGGGCGTGGTCAAGCAGTTCGAGCGCACCGAGGCTATGCAGCCAGGCGTGCTGGAGGCCTACCATGCCAACCTCAAACAGCTGGAGTCCCAAGGCGCGGAGCTGGTGGAGGTCGATTGCCCGAACTTCGACCACGCCATGAACGCCTACTACCTGATCCTGCCGTGTGAGGTCAGCTCTAACCTGGCCCGCTTCGACGGAATGCGTTACGGCCAGCGCGTAGGCGATGACGGAACGCACTCCGCCGACGAGGTCATGAGCCTCACCCGCGCCCAAGGCTTCGGCCCCGAGGTCAAGCGACGCATCATGCTGGGCACCTACGCTCTGTCCGTGGGCTACTACGATGCCTACTACCTGCAGGCACAGCGCGTGCGAAATCTCATCGCCCGCGATTTCCAGGAGGCCTTCAACAAGGTCGACGCCATCGTGGCACCGACCACCCCGTCCACCGCGTTCAAGCTCGGCGAGAAGATCGACGATCCTCTAGCGATGTACATGTTCGACTTGTTCACCCTGCCGCTAAACCTCGCTGGAGTATGCGGAATGTCCGTTCCTGGCGGCATGGCCAGCGATACCAACATGCCAACCGGCCTGCAGATCATGGGTCCGGCACACGGCGACGATCGTCTGTACCGCGTCGGTGCTGCGTTCGAGGCTGGTCGTGGACGATAAAGTCCAGGAATTCTGGACCTGGTGGAACGGCAGTGGAGCGGAACAGCTCGCGAAGATGTTTCGCGAGGAGATCCCGCAGGATGAGGCAGTGTTCGCCGAATTAACCGACCGCGTCCAGGCCATCGCCCCGGGGTTGACGTTCGAGTTTTCCTCCGGCGAGAGTTCCGAGTTTGTGCTCACGGTGACCTCCGAAGGCGTGGCCGAGTTCCGCGGCCCCGCGCGTCGATGGTTGGACGCCGCCCCCGCACCGGATGCCACGTGGGCATATTCCGATCTACGCCTGCCCAAGGATGACTTCGGCATCCTCATGGGCGATCTCGATGTAAAATCCAGCGACCTCCGCTTCACCATCGAACCCGGCCAATCGGTACTCAACATCGGCATGTATCACCCGGCATTCGAGCAGCTCAGCGAGGACACCCAACCGTCGCTAGCACAGCTGGGATTCGTACTGTTAGATAGCGTGCTCGGCGAGCGTAACGTGGAACTGTGGGTCGGGCAGATCGACTGGCTCCAGCACCCTGGTCCGGAGCTTCTTGTTTCCGACGCCAAGGCCGCCGTCGCCCAGCTGGAAGCCCGCTTCCCAGTAGAAGGCGAAGGCAACTGGGTGGTATTCGAGTCACACCAGGGCGAAGAGCATTACGTGGCGCGCGTTCGCCCACCCTTGAAGCCGCTCGCAGATCCCCTCAAAGACATTCACGTTCGTATTGAGGTTCCTTGCGTCGAAAATGAACTCGATGACCTCTTCGAACTCGAAGATCGGCTCATGGAGGTTCAGGGGGCGCGGCTCGTGGCCGTGGAGACGTTGGCAGGGGTGCGCACGTTCCATCTCTACACCTCGGGCGAACACATCGAATCGCTTCACGGCCTGACGCAGGAGCACTCTGGCGAGGCCGTTGTAGATCCCGGCTGGGTGCGCGTTTCCCACTTACATTTTTAAGTAGCTACGCTGGCGGGCATGGACAATCACGCTCACGATTATCGAGGCGATGGCTGGGCAGTCATGGCAGATGGAACGCGCTTTTGGGGCGTGCTCGGAGCCGCCGGGCTTTTTTTGGTCTCGCCGGATGACTACGTGCTGGTGCAACTTCGCGCCGCATGGACCAACCGGGGCGGCACATGGGCTGTTCCCGGCGGAGCGCGAAACCCGGGGGAGAGCGCAGCAGAGGCAGCTTTGCGTGAAACGTGGGAGGAAACGTGTGTGGAATCCGGGCACGTGAAGATTCTCGGAGAGTGTGTGACTGCGGAGTTCCCGCTCTCGCACGTGCTGCGACGGGAGCCGTTGACGGAAAAGGCACTGTTGGAGCGTGTGGAATTGGGCGACGAGGTCTTCCACCCAGACCACGGCGGTCAGGGAATCATCGGACTGGGCAACCACGGCTGGTGGGAAATCAAAGATGAGAACTTCGCCGAAGAGTGGACTTACACCACAGTGATCGCGGAGTGCGATGAGCAGCTGGCGTTCACCGCGACCAGCGAGTCTTCGGATCTGGCGTGGTATCACATCGACAAGCTGGAGGAGCTGGATCTTCTTCCCGCGTTCAAGGACGCGCTGCCCACTCTGCGCCGGGAGCTGAAGCGGCTGAGTGCCAAGTGACGTATCCCGCTCTACCTTTGGCTTTGCCCCAGGCATGGCGTTGTGTCATCGCGCTGTGCATCGGCTTTTTCATGATCCTGCTGGATCAGACAATCGTCACGGTGGCCACGCCTGCGATTCAGAAAGACCTTGGAGCTGACTACGGGCAGATCGTATGGATCACATCGGTATACCTTCTGTGCTTTGCCGTTCCGCTACTGGTCACGGGACGTTTGGGGGACAGGTGGGGGCCGAAACGCCTCTACATCGCGGGCATGACGCTCTTCACGGTGGCTTCTCTGTGGTGCGGCCTAGCGGGCTCTATCGAACAACTCATAGCTGCTCGCGCGGTGCAGGGATTGGGCGCCTCATTGTTGAGCCCCCAGACGATGAGCGTGATCAATCGGGTGTTCCCGCGCGAGCGACGCGGTTCCGCGCTGGGTGTGTGGGGTGCGACTGCCGGTCTGTCCACCCTGCTCGGGCCCATTCTGGGTGGCGTGATCACCAGCGCGGCCAGTTGGCACTGGATCTTCTTCATCAACGTGCCCATCGGTGTGGTATCCGTGGTGATGGTGTACCTGTGGGTGCCGCGCTTTAAGCCTTCGGACAAGCCCATCGATGGGGTCTCGATTGGGCTATCGATCCTGGCGATGAGCGCGTTAATCTTTGCGATCCAAGAGGTGCAGCGGGCGTGGTGGATCTGGCTTCTGTTCCCCGTTGCTGCGGTGTGTGCCTTCTTTTTCATTCGACGCCAAGCTCGTGTCATCGGCAGAGATCCCTTGGTTCCACTGTCGCTATTTGAGCGGCGTTCGTTTACCTTCGGCAACGTGTCGATCTTCACGATGGGCTTTGCGATTGCCGGAATGATGATCCCCATCATGCTCTACGTACAACAGGTGCGCGGTTTGGATCCGCTGTACGCGGGATTGTTAATGACCCCAATGTCGGTGCTGAGCTTCCTGCTTAGCCCGTTGGTGGGGCGGGCGACTGACCGGATGAGTCCGCGGCCGTTGGCGATGACTGGTTTTGGCCTAATGGCCGTCGGCGTGGCGATGATCGCAGGAATGATTGCAGCGGGAATCGACGTGTGGTGGATTTTGCTGGCCAACGTGGTCTTAGGCGTCGCAAGCCCGCTGATCTGGGCACCGAATTCCACCTCTACCTTGCGGGACTTGCCCGGCTCCTTGGCTGGTGCTGGCTCTGGTGTCTATAACTCCACGAGGCAGTTAGGTTCCGTGACGGGCGCTGCAGTCATCGGTTTGATTTTGCAACTGCCCATCGGAGATTCACCTGGAATAACCTTCGCCGTTTCGCTTGTGCCTGCCGTGATTCTGCTGGGTGTTGGCATGTGGGGCGCTACAGCGAGTCGAGAAATTCCTAAGAACAACCCGCCGGTGTGAGCAGTGGAGAAATCCAGAATGCGGTCGTGATCAGGATTGCCAATGAACATGTTCCGAAGCATCCGCTCGATGCGGCCAAGGTTCTTGGTATAGCCGATGAAGTAGGTACCGAACTCCTTGTCGCCGATGGATCCGAACGGCATGTTCGGCCGCAGCGAATTCTGGATTCTCCGAACCATCCACGACACCCAGCAGGTCTCGATCATCGAATAACTTAAAGCCGTACGCCTCATCCACAACCTCTGCATGGCCTTCCAAGCGTTGGCTGATCAACGTTGCCAACTGGATACACATATCCAAGTGATTGGTTCGCAAGTGGGCTAGCAGGTCACCCAGCGTGGATACGGCGGCGTGTTCGGCGTCGGGAAAAAGACGGTCCCACAACCCACTACCGATTCCCACCACGCTCAAAAGATTGTCCGCAGGAGCGCGGAACTCTACGCTACGGGTGAGACCAGGCAGAGCGCGCTGGGGCGGGGCAGACCTTTTGCGATGGTATGGCGGGAGTATAACTCGCATACCCAGCGAAGGCAGAGGGTTGTCGCTAGACTGAGAAGTATGCGAATTGCGACCCTGACCAGTGGTGGAGATTGCCCCGGCCTCAATGCAGTGATCCGCGGCATCGTACGAACGGCAACTGGTTACGGTGCCAACGTGGTGGGGTTTGAAGACGGTTGGCAAGGGTTGCTGGAGGACCGTCGAGTGCAGTTGTACGACGATGACTACATCGACCGGATCCTCCGACGTGGCGGAACCATCCTCGGTACGGGTCGCCTGCACCCGGACAAATTCAAGGCCGGCATTGAGCAGATCAAGGCCAACCTGAAGGACGCGGAGATCGACGCGCTGATCCCCATCGGCGGCGAGGGCACACTCAAGGGGGCGAAGTTCTTAGCGGACAACGGCATCCCTGTGGTGGGGGTGCCGAAGACTATCGATAACGACGTCAACGGAACCGATTACACCTTTGGTTTCGACTCCGCTGTGGCGGTTGCCACGGATGCCATAGACCGTCTGCATACCACCGCAGAATCCCACGACCGCGTGATGATCGTGGAAGTCATGGGGCGGCACGTGGGATGGATCGCTCTGCACGCGGGCATGGCCTCCGGTGCGCACGACATTCTGATTCCCGAAGTGCCCTTCGATATCGACGACGTGTGCCGGAAGATGGCTCGCAGGTTCCAGCTGGGCGAGAAATACGGAATCATCGTGGTGGCTGAAGGCGCACTTCCTAAGGAAGGCACACTAGATGTGGCCGAACGCGAGGTGGACCAGTTCGGTCACGAGAAGTTCGAGGACATGAGCGGTCTGATCGCCCGCGAGATTGAAAACCGCCTGGATACCGAAGTGCGGTCCACCGTGCTGGGGCACGTGCAGCGCGGCGGCACACCCACCGCATTCGACCGCGTTCTGGCGACTCGCTTTGCCGTCAATGCCACCAAGGCGTGTATTCGCGGGGACTTCAACAAGGTGGTCGCACTCAAGGGTCAACACATCGAGATGATTGGCTTTGACGAAGCAATCGGCTCGCTGAAGCAGGTGCCGATGAAGCGCTACGAGACAGCGCAGTCACTGTTTGGCTAAAAGTTACCGGCAGTTTACTCGCGGAATCCCGTGGGCCATTACCTGCGGCAACCGCGACGAAGATTCCAACGAAGATGCAGGTACCGGCGTGTACGAACGCCACATGGTAGATTTCGTTCGCCAGTACAAGCACAACCTGAACCCGGAAGCACCTGACAGGGAATACGGTCACTCTGATGCCCAACTGCTTGTGGGTTCCTCCAGGCATGGCAACCGTGCCGCGTTTGCCATATGGTTGCTAGATTCCGGCAACTACTTGCCCGGGCACGGGCTTCGCTCCATACGGGTTGCACGACGGCACGTGGCAGCAGAACACCTTGCGTGGGGCGCGCGTGTTCGAGCTCAACGAGAACTCGGAGCGCGTTTACGAGTCCCACCCGCGTGGACATGAACCCCAAGAAGCAGCCAGTGGATAGCCCTGCGGAACTTCCGGAGTACGTGAAGCTACCCTGAGTCTCATGACGTCTTCAGGTTCTACTCAGCCCAGTATCTTAAGTTCTCTTGGTTTTCCCATCCTGGTAATCATCGGGGGAGTAATTGGTTACTTGACGGGAGACGGGGCCGCATCCCTGAGCTCGTGGGTCACTCCGCTGCTGGGACTGATCATGTTTGGCATGGGGCTAACCATCAAACCTGGAGACTTCGTGGTGGTTGCCAAGCGTCCCTTGCCGGTGCTCATCGGCGTAGTGGCACAGTTTGTCATCATGCCGCTGGTGGCGGTTCTCGTGGTGTGGATGCTGAGTTTGCCTCCGGAGATCGCCGTGGGCGTGATTCTGGTGGGCTGCTGCCCAGGCGGAACCAGCTCGAACGTGGTGAGCTACTTGGCTAACGGCGACGTGGCGCTATCGGTAGCGATGACCACCGTGTCCACTCTTCTAGCACCCCTGCTGACACCTGCGCTGATGCTCATGTTGGCAGGGCAGTACATGGATGTATCCGTGCAGGCGATGGCACTGAGCATTCTGCAGGTGGTCCTCCTGCCGGTGGTTGCAGGGTTGGTGATCGCACGCTTTGCTCCGCGGGTAGTGGAACTGGTGGGGCCGGTATTGCCCTGGGTATCCGCGCTAGCTATCTCCACGATCGTGGCGATCGTGGTGGGCGGAAGTAAGAGCAACATCGTTACCGCGGGCGCGCTGGTGTTCGGTGCCGTGATTTTGCACAACGCGATTGGTTACCTGCTGGGATACCTGACTGGCGTTGCTACCAAACAGCCGATTCCGGCACGCCGCACCATGGCTGTGGAAGTGGGAATGCAGAACTCCGGGCTGGCGGCTTCCCTGGCCAGCTCGTACATCAATCCGCTGGCAGCCCTTCCCGGTGCCGTGTTCTCCGTATGGCACAACATCTCCGGCGCGATCCTCGCGGCCACGGTTCGCTATAGCGATATGCGCAAGTAACAGTTGGGCACTGCATTACAAGATGTAGCCGACGTATTAAGATGGCTTGCATGACTGCGCCTGTCTACGACTACTCCGATGACGTGATGGACTTCGACGAAGTGCTGGAGCGCTTCGACCCAGTAATGGGTATGGAGGTCCACGTTGAGCTCGCGACGAAGACCAAGATGTTTTCCACGTCTTCCGCCGAGTTTGGCGACGAGCCAAACACCAACGTGGACCCCTGCAGCCTGGGCCTTCCAGGCGCGCTGCCCGTGGTGAACAAGCAGGGCGTGGAGTGGGCTATCAAGATTGGCCTGGCTCTGAACTGCGATATCGCGCCGTTTTCTCGCTTCGCCCGCAAGAATTACTTCTACCCGGATCAGCCGAAGAACTACCAGATCAGCCAGTACGATGAGCCCATCGCTCACGACGGCTACCTAGACGTCACCCTCGAAGACGGCACCGAGTGGCGCATAGAGATCGAGCGCGCGCACATGGAGGAAGACACCGGCAAGCTCACCCACCTCGGTGGCGCCGGTGGCCGCATTCACGGCGCTACCGCGTCTCTGGTGGATTGCAACCGTGCTGGCGTGCCGTTGATCGAGATCGTCACCAAGCCCATCGAGGGTGCTGGGGAACGTGCTCCCGAGGTGGCCAAGGCGTACGTGTCCGCGCTGCGTGATTTGGTTAAGGCGCTGGGTGTTTCCGACGCCCGCATGGACCAAGGATCAATGCGCGTAGACTCCAACCTCTCCCTCCGGGAAAATGGCACCACCGAGTTCGGTACCCGTACTGAAACCAAGAACATCAACTCGTTGAAGTCTGTAGAGCAGGCTGTGCGTTTCGAGATGCAGCGCCAAGCCGCCTGCCTAGTTAATGATGTAGAGATCATCCAGGAGACCCGTCACTACCAAGAGACGGACGGAACCACCTCCAAGGGTCGCCCCAAGGAGACCATGGCGGATTACCGCTACTTCAACGATCCGGATCTGCCACCCGTGCTGGCTCCTGCAGAATGGGTAGAAGAAATTCGTTCTACTCTGCCCGAAATGCCATGGATTCGCCGTGCCCGTATCCAGAAGGAGTGGGGACTCAAGGATGAGGAGATGCGTGACCTTGTCAACGCTGGTGCGCTGGATCTCATCATCGAGACCGTAGAAGCTGGTGCGGCTCCCGGCGAAGCTCGTTCGTGGTGGGTTTCCTACCTGGCAGGCAAGGCCAACGAGGCAGGTGTAGAGCTCACGCAGCTGCAGATCACTCCTGCGCAGGTGGCTCGGGTAATCGCTCTGGTCAGCGAAGGAAAGCTGACCACCAAGCTCGCCCGTCAGGCGGTGGACGGAGTGATTGCCGGGGAGGGTGACGTCGATAAGGTCGTTGCTGAACGTGGACTGGAAGTTGTCCGCGACGACGGCGCCATCGAGGCGGCAGTTGACGAGGCCCTCGCCGCCAACCCAGACGTGGTGGAAAAGTACAAGGCCGGCAACACAAAGGTCACCGGCGCTATTGTGGGAGCGGTCATGAAGGCAACCCGCGGTAAGGCAGACCCAGCGCAGGTCAACCAGCTGATCGCCAAGAAACTGAGCTAGGCGAAAGCGCCCTTCTCATCATCGGAGAAGCTCTCTTCTGACGGGTTAGGGCCAGGCGCAGTGCCGTTGGCACCCCAGGTCTCGCCCGGGAGTTCGGTGCGATCGTGCGCCGCATAGTAGCTCGCAGGATTCGGCCCCACGGGAACCACACCCGTGGGGTTGATGTCTGTGTGGACCAGGAAGTAGTGGTCCTTGATCTGCTGGAAATTAGTGGTATCGCCGAATCCAGGAGTCTGGAACAGGTCACGGAGGTATCCCCACAGGTTGGGCATCTCGGCGATCTTGTTCCGATTGCACTTGAAGTGGTTGTGGTAAACCATGTCGAAGCGAATCAGGGTGGGGTAGAGGAAAACGTCTGCCAAAGTGAGTTGGTTGCCCACGAGGTAACGACGATCGCTGAGGCGCTCCTCGAGCCAATCGAGGGATTCAAAGAGCTCGTTGAATGCCTTTTCGTAGGCCTCCTGGGAGCCTGCAAAGCCTGCCTTGTACACGCCGTTGTTGACAGTGTGGAAGACGCGATTGGCTACTTCGTCGATTTCCTCACGGAGTTCTTCTGGGTACAGGTTCGGGGCGCCTTCGCGGTGGAAATGAGTCCACTCAGTGCAGAAGTCCTTGACCATGGTGCGGAAATCATTAGTGACGACTGCCTGGGATTCGATCTCCACGAGCACCGGAACTGTGATGCCCTTGGGGTAGTCCGGGTAGCGATTGAGGTACGCGCTGCGCAGCTGGCCCATCTTCAGGACGGGATCGATGCTGTTGGGGTAGAGGTCGAAGGTCCACGACTTCCAGTCGTGAGTGGGCCCGGTCAAACCCAGGCTGATGGATTGCTCGAGGCCGAGGAGCCTGCGAGTGATAATCGCGCGGTGGGCCCACGGGCAGGCTCGGGCGCCGATGAGACGGTACGTGTCCGCTGCAGGCTGTGCGCGGTCGTCGATGTAGTTCATGTCGCGGTCGTAGCTACCGCCGGTGGCAATGTAGGCCATGGGGGACTCCTTGTGGTTGAGGTGATGTAGTTCCAGCCTACGTAGGATTTAGTTGATACGTCAACCATTTGCGAGTTTCGACGCGCCGACCTTGCTTCCTGCCACTGTACAAATGTGGCACTTAGGCTAGGGGCGTGAATAATTCATCGAATTCCCGTGACAGCAATCCGAACTCGACGCAGGCGGACAGCGAATTTTTCGATGACGCCAACTCTGACATCGATGTCCCCGTCTACCGCCGTGACGCCGAGCGCGAGAAGAAGCCGGAGCCACGCGACCCGTACACCATGACCGGACGAGCCCGTCCCCAGCGCATCGAGCCGGCGAAGCCGGAACCTCAATCATTGGAGGTAGCGCCAGCCGCTGAACCGGAGCCAGCGCCAGTCATCCGTGAGGATCCGGCGTTCGCGGAGCCTGCGAAGGCCGTCCCGGTCAGTGCAACAGAGACCACGGGCGAAACTCCCGTGGTACCCGCTGCTGCTGCGGAGCCAGAGGTTGCCACAGACAAGCCCGTGCGGGAAAAGCGCGGCACCCTCGGCTTTGGTCTGCTGCTCCTGCGCCTCGTTGTGGGCGGCTTGCTGCTGGTCCAAGGCTTGCAGACGCTATTCGCATTCGGCGACAACGGCGGCCTGAACGTTTTGGAACGTCACCTGACGGATCACTCCCATGCGGATCTGTTGGCCGTGGGACTCTCCGCGGGTGCGGTGGTTGCCGGCGGACTATTGATCCTCGGCCTCCTGACCCCGTTTGGTGCCGCGATCGGGGCCGTGGTTGCCGGTTTCTTCGCCCTGCACTTCTTCCGCAAGTGGGACGGTGGCTACTGGCCATCCGCTCTCGATACAGAAGTACAGATGTGGGCAATCCTCGCTGCGGTCGCCGTGGCTATCCTATTCACCGGCCCTGGGCGAATCTCCTTCGATCGCTCCCGTGGATGGGCCACTCGACCACTGGCATCCGCTTGGCTTTTTGCCATCATCGCCGGCGGCGCGCTGGCTGCGCTGTGGTTCCTAACCGCTTAGTTAACTTCGCGGACTGCGCCGCGATCAGCAGACGTAGCCATAGATGCGTAGGCGCGCAGAGCCTTGGTCACCGTGCGCTGGCGAGTGGTAGGAGACCACGGCTTGTCGCGAGACTCCATCTCTTCCTTACGACGCGCGATTTCCTCGTCAGAGACCTGCAGCTCCAAGCGGCGCTCGTGGATGTCGATCAGGATCGGATCGCCGTCCTGAACCAGACCGATGAGTCCGCCGTGAGCAGCCTCGGGGGAGATGTGGCCCACGGAGATTCCCGAGGAGCCTCCTGAGAAGCGACCATCGGTGATCAGCGCACACTTCTTGCCCAGGCCAGCGCCCTTCAAGAAAGCGGTGGGGTGCAGCATCTCCTGCATGCCCGGGCCACCGGCGGGACCTTCGTAGCGCACAACCACCACGTGGCCAGGCTGAACCTTTTTGTCCAGGATCACGCGTACTGCTTCTTCTTGAGATTCCACGACCAACGCGGTTCCCTCGAAGTGCCACACCGATGGATCCACACCAGCGGACTTAATCACAGCGCCGTTTTCCGCGAGGTTGCCGCGGAGGATGACCAAGCCGCCGTCGGACGTAAAAGCATGTTCGACGTCACGAATGACACCTTCAGCTGCATCCGTGTCCAAAGACGACCAGCGGTTGCTCGTGGAGAATGGCTTAGTAGTGCGCACACCACCTGGCGCGGCGTGGAAGAGCTCGATGGCTTCCTCGGACGCCTCACCGGAACGGATGTCCCAGTTCAGCAGCCATTCCTTCAGCGTGTTGGAGTGCACGCTGTGCACACCCTCGTTGAGCTTTCCGCCCCGGTAGAGCTCGCCCAAGATGGCGGGGATGCCACCACCGCGGTGCACGTCTTCCATGTGGTAATCGGAGTTCGGGGAGACCTTGGACAAGCATGGAACACGCTTGGACAGATCGTCGATGTCCTGCAGGTTGAAGCCCACTTCACCCTCTTCGGCAGCGGCCAAGATGTGCAGCACGGTATTGGTGGAACCGCCCATGGCCATGTCCAGAGCCATGGCGTTCTCGAAGGCCTCGCGCGTGGCGATGTTGCGAGGCAACACGGAGGAATCGCCCTCGCCGTAGTAGCGCTTACACAGATCCACGATGGTGGTTCCGGCCTTACGGAAAAGCTCCTTGCGGGCCACCTGAGTTGCCAGAGTAGAACCATTGCCCGGCAGGGAAAGCCCCAGAGCCTCGGTGAGACAGTTCATGGAGTTTGCCGTGAACATACCGGAACAGGAACCGCAGGTAGGACAAGCGGCGGATTCCACATCTAACAGTCCTTGCGCATCCACCTTGTCCGATGCAGAAGCAGAGATGGCGGTGATCAGGTCAGTGGGAGCCTGCACCACACCATCAACAGCCACGGCTTTGCCGGCCTCCATCGGTCCGCCAGAGACGAACACCACGGGGATGTTCAAGCGCATTGCGGCATTGAGCATACCTGGGGTGATCTTGTCGCAGTTGGAGATGCACACCAGTGCGTCCGCGGCATGACCGTTGACCATGTACTCCACGGCGTCGGAAATGACCTCACGAGAAGGCAGGGAGTACAGCATGCCCGCGTGACCCATAGCGATGCCGTCATCCACGGCGATGGTGTTGAATTCGCGTGCCACGCCACCGGCTTCAGTGATGGCCTCTGCCACGATGTCGCCAACGTCCTTGAGGTGCACGTGACCCGGCACGAACTGCGTGTACGAGTTCGCGATGGCGATGATGGGCTTGTTGTCGAAGTCCGCGTCGGTCATGCCCGTGGCGCGCCACAGTGCGCGTGCGCCTGCAGCGTTACGGCCCTGGGTGGTTACAGCGGATCTCAATGGGATTGCGTTCATCGTTTTAGTCACTCTTCTCTACTTCGGCGCGACGCTGAGCTTCGTATTCAGCGTATTCGTCCTTGTCCATCAGCACTGCGTGGCCATCCTTGTGGACAACCTGCACCTTGCGATCTGCGGCTTCTCGTCCCGGGGTCACCGGATCGGGAATTCGGCCGTCAGATGCCACGCTGAGGGTGATCAGCGAATTAAAGGTTACTCCCGGGAGCCAGAATCGGGTGTCGTCGGCTCCGTCTTCGTGAGCAACCGCGTAGGCCTTACCTGCCTTATCAAACTGCACACCGGAAAATTTATTCCAGCTCATCTTCCGGTTCTTGCGCAGGGCGTAGCGGGTAGCGATGCCCTGAGGCCCCACCGTGGTTCGCACGTAAAAAGTCCACGCCAGGAAGACCAGCGGTAGCAGTGGAACCCAGAAGAACCAAGAGAACTTGAATCCCGCAAAGATCAGACACAGCACCACCATGAAAGCCACGCCGAGCAAATGCTCGCGGCTCGGGGAGAGGTACACCGTGTCGCCACGCCACTTCACTCCAGGCCCTGCAGTGGGTGGAGTGCTTCTTTTTGCCTTTGCGCTCATGGTTGCTATTTAAACAGGTTGGTCTGTGGTTGTTGAATCAGGTGCTACTGCGAGGGCTGGGTGTTGTCCGCCGTCGATTGCTCTTGGGTGGACGAGTCAGGCTGTTGCTGGCTCGATTCGCTCTGAGGCGTCTGTTCATAGGTCTGTTGGTTAGTTGTGTCCGTTGGTTGCTCGGTGTACTGAGGTTGTTCCTCGGTCGGCGTCTCCATTACCTCAGACTCAGGAGCAGAAGGGGTGGTCTCGGAAATCTCCGTGGTTTCCTCTGTGGACTGCCAGCGAGCTGGGTTGAGCAGGCCTGCCTGGCCGCCTTCTGGATTCGACGCCGCCAGTGCCAGCCCGCCCACGAAGATCAGCGCAATGAACAGCAGGGTAGTTGACACGCGAGTGCGACCACCGATGCTCAAGAAGTTTTTGAGCTTCGTGTCGTAATCATGGCGCTCGAAGGCTGCCTCGTCGAGGGAATCGCCGAAGTCTTCCTCGCCGTCAATAATGTCGCCGCGCTCGTCACGTCGCGGACCGGGACGCTGCGGATCGAACGTGTGATTTGACGGGGAGCCTGGGCCATCGTCCTTAGGCTCAGAACCGCTTGCCTGCTCAGTAAGGGCAGCGTTCTCGTCTCGGTTGGCGGAGACGGAATCGGCGGGGGTGGTGGCGTCGGAAAAAGAAGAAGGACCGAACGCGGGCGCATGCTGCATACGCTCCCAGAACTCATTGGCCACCGCGGCACGAATAGCACGCTCCACGGCCCACTGGCGCGCAGGATTGACGTCCGCCGTGATACGGAACTGCACCGACCACGGCTGACCGGCGGTCGCGGGCTGAACCAAGCTCATGGCAGGCAAAACGTCCAGCTGATCGGTGACATCCTTGGCGACCTCGGGATCGCGGACGGCATGCTGAGCGGCCTGCTCCACGCCGCGGGTGAGCGCGGCCATGGACTCGCCGTGCTTCATTGGAATTTCGATGTCCACAACAGCACGGGACCACTCCTGAGAGAAGTTAGTGATCACGCCGGTGGTGCCGTTAGGGACGTTGACCATCTCGCCGGACGGGGTACGCAAGCGGGTGGCGCGGAGGGTGATCGCTACCACCGTGCCCTCGACGGGACTGCTGGGCCCATCGAAGCTGACGTAATCGCCCAAACCGAATTGGCGTTCCGAGATGATGAAGAAACCAGCCAGGAAGTCACCAATAACGTTCTGCGCGCCGAAACCAATGGCAGCAGAAACCACAGTGGCAGGCAGTGCCGCGCCCATGGCGGGAACACCCAAGTTAGTGAGGCCCACCATGACGATGAAGAAGAAGGCAACAGCTTCCACCACGTAGACCAGCGCTCCAATCAGCGCCAGGCGGGTCTTGGTTGCCTCTTCGCCCTTGGAGAGCTGGCGCTCGGCCATGCGCATCGCAAAGCGTCCCAAGCGTGGGATGAGGATCGCTGTAAGCACGAGGGCTGTGAGGGGAATGCCGTGGTGGATTAACCATCCCCAGACCTCGTAGAGGAAAAACTTCACATTCATGCGCTCCACCGTAATGAAAAATTTCAGTGAGTCACACTCTTGGAATGAGCTTGGCAAACGCTGAATTTCACGGTGTTAAGTGGTCACCTAGTGGGATAGTGACGTTCATAGTTTGGGAAAGTTGTGCTCAGTGACTTGCATGACACAGCACCGCTAGTTATGATGACAACCATGATGAGCAACCTAGTTATTCGCGTACTCGTAGGCTGAGGGGCGCAACCCTCACTCGAGATCCTCGAATACACACTGCGCCCTCGGTACCGACTCGCTCGGTTACTCGGGGGCTTTTTGATTGCCGTCCTCTTCGACACAGACCATTGACCCAAGGAGCGAATGACACGTGACTGACACATCACGCTCGCAACCCACACCAGCCATCCTGGCGAACAACTCTCGCGGCAAGCGACCCGAGCGCATTAACGGCGCAGAAGCTGTTGTCCGCTCCCTCGAAGAGCTGGGCACAGACGTTGTCTTTGGTCTGCCTGGCGGCGCAGTGTTGCCACTGTACGAGGCGCTCTACTCCTCCGAAAAGCTCAATCACATCCTGGTCCGTCACGAGCAGGGTGCAGGCCATGCGGCAACGGGCTTTGCGCAGGCGACCGGTCGCGTTGGTGTGTGTATCGCCACCTCCGGACCTGGTGCCACGAACCTGGTCACCCCCATTGCCGACGCCAACATGGACTCCGTTCCACTGGTGGCCATCACCGGCCAGGTAGGCCAGCACATGCTCGGTACGGATGCCTTCCAGGAGGCTGATATCCGTGGCGTGACTATGCCCATCACCAAGCACAACTTCATGGTGACCCATCCTGATGACATCCCTGCAGCCATCGCGGAGGCCTTCCATGTGGCATCCACGGGCCGTCCCGGCGCCGTGCTGGTGGACATCCCCAAGGATGTGCAGAACGCTGAGCTGGACTTTGTCTGGCCGCCGAAGTACGAACTGCCTGGCTACCGTCCGGTCACCACTCCGCACTCGCGGCAGATCGATGAAGCCGTGCATCTGATCAATAGCGCCAAGAAGCCAGTGCTGTACGTCGGCGGTGGCGTGGTCAAGGCTGAGGCTCACCGTGAGTTGATGGCTTTCGCTGAGGCCTACGACATCCCCGTGGTCACCACTTTGATGGCCTTGGGAACCTTCCCGGACTCCCACCCGCTGCACATGGGCATGCCCGGTATGCACGGAACCGTGCCTGCCGTGGCCGCGCTGCAGCGCTCTGACCTGCTGATCACCATCGGCGCTCGCTTCGACGACCGCGTGACTGGTCATCTGGGCAGCTTCGCTCCGAACGCACAGGTTATTCACGCGGACATCGACCCCGCGGAAATCGGCAAGGTGCGCGAAGTGCAGGTGCCGATCGTGGGCGACGCTCGCGAGGTACTGCAGGCGCTCAGCGACGCGATGAAGTCCAACAAGCTGGAGGGGCCGGACACTACGGGCTGGCTGAAGTACTTGGGCAAGCTGGTCGAGGACTTCCCACGCGGCTACAGCGAGCAGCCTAATGAGAAGCTGGCGCCACAGTTCGTCATCGAGACGCTGTCTCGCGTGATTGGGCCAGAGGCCATCTACGTGGCTGGCGTGGGTCAGCACCAGATGTGGGCGGCGCAGTTCGTGGACTACGAAAACCCCCGGACCTGGCTGAACTCCGGTGGGCTGGGAACCATGGGCTACGCGGTGCCCGCCGCCATGGGTGCGAAGGCCGGAAAGCCAGAGACCAGCGTGTGGGCCATCGACGGCGACGGCTGCTTCCAGATGACCAACCAGGAACTGGTGACCTGTGCGGTGGAGAAGCTGCCGATCAAGGTCGCTCTGATCAACAACGGCAACCTGGGCATGGTGCGCCAGTGGCAGACGCTGTTCTACGACGAGCACTACTCTCACACCAACTTGAAGCCCGGCGAGAACTACCTGCCAGACTTCCTGATGCTGGCGGAGGCCATGGGCTGTGCCGCATTCCGCGTGACCCGCAAGGAAGACGTGGAGCCGACCATCCGCAAGGCCGAAGCGATCAATGACCGTCCCGTGGTGATCGACTTTATCGTGGGTGAGGACGCGCAGGTTTGGCCAATGGTTGCCGCTGGTACCTCAAACAATGAGATCCAGTACGCGATGAATCTACGTCCACTGTTCGATGATGAATCCTCGGCAGGGGAGGATCCTGCGGAGATTCATGGCGTCGTCAAAGAAGAGATGGAAGAAGATCTCCAGGACCAGATCGCAGAGCGCACCGACAACGAGGAGAAGAACTAATGTCTCAAGTCCATACACTGTCCATCCTGTGTGAAGACGTAGACGGCATCATCTCCCGTATCTCGGGGATGTTTACGCGTCGCGCGTTCTCGATCCTGTCCATCAGCTCAGGCCGAACTGAGGTAGAGGGCGTCAATCGAATCACGATCGTACTAGAGGGTGAAGACCAGGTGATCGAGCAGATTACCAAGCAGCTGAACAAGCTGATCCCCGTGCTCAAGGTCTCCCGTCAGGATCCGGACACTACGGTGGCCCGCGGGCTACTGATGGTGAAGGTTTCCGCCGATGCCACGAACCGTACGCAGGTGGTCGAATCCGCCAAGCTGTTCCGCGCGCACGTCGTGGACGTGGGTGCTGAATCCGTGATCATCGAGGCCACAGGATCTCCGTCTAAGCTGCAGGCTTTGCTGGACATCCTGGAGCCATTCGGTATCCGTGAGCTGGTGGAATCCTCGATCACGGCGATGAGCCGCGGACCGAAGGCTATGTACCCAGCGAAGCTCTAGTTTTGGCGGATGGAGTGAGGTTCACTATATGGACACCCCATCCCATCAACTGAAACGCGCGGCTGGTATAAAAGAAGATATTGACGGCTGATTCATTCACGAACAGCTCGTTCCCAACGAAAGGAACTATTCCCATGGCAATTGACGTGTTGTACGACGACGATGCAGACGTGTCCATCATCCAGGGTCGCAAGGTCGCTGTTATTGGCTACGGCTCCCAGGGACACGCACACTCCCAGAACCTGCGCGATTCCGGCGTGGATGTAGTCATCGGCCTGCGCGAAGGCTCCAAGTCCCGCGCCAAGGCTGAAGAAGCTGGCTTCAAGGTGATGAATAACGCCGAGGCATCCGAGTGGGCAGATGTCATCATGCTGCTGGCTCCTGATACCTCCCAGGCGTCCATCTTCGAAAACGACATTCAGCCCAACCTGAAGGACGGCGACGCGCTGTTCTTCGGACACGGCCTGAACATCCACTTCGACCTGATCAAGCCAGCGGATAACATCACCATTGGCATGGTTGCTCCAAAGGGTCCAGGCCACCTGGTGCGTCGCCAGTTCGTCGATGGCAAGGGCGTTCCCTGCCTGATCGCCATCGACCAGGATCCAAAGGGCGAGGGCAAGGACCTAGCACTGGCTTACGCTGCTGCCATTGGTGGAGCTCGCGCCGGCGTGATCCCTACCACCTTCGAAGCGGAGACCGTGACCGACCTGTTTGGTGAGCAGGCTGTGCTTTGTGGCGGGACCGAGGAGCTGGTCAAGACAGGCTTCGAGGTACTGGTTGAGGCTGGCTACGAGCCAGAGATGGCATATTTCGAGTGCCTGCACGAGCTGAAGCTGATCGTGGACCTCATGTTCGAGGGCGGCATCGCCAACATGAACTACTCCGTGTCTGACACCGCCGAGTTCGGTGGCTACCTCTCTGGCCCACGCGTGATCGACGCGGACACCAAGAAGCGTATGAAAGACATCCTGACCGATATTCAGGACGGCACCTTCACCAAACGCTTGGTTGCCAACGTTGAGGGTGGCAACAAGGAGCTCGAGGATCTGCGTGCTTCCTACAACGACCACCAGATTGAGACTACCGGCAAGAAGCTGCGCGATCTCATGAGCTGGGTTAAGGTCGACGCCCGCGCTGAGACTGCCTAAGTTTTTCCTCAGTCGGTTCGCTTAAGCGCCGTTCACCGTTTCTGGTGGGCGGCGCTTTTTGCTTGTTTGTTTGAGGGGGATTCACAATTCTTCCCCAACTCAAATCGTGCCCATGCAAAACCCCAAGACAATGTTGCAGATGGGATTGGCGCGGAGCAGTTGGGGAAAAATTGTGAAAGTCGGTAGGCCGGCAACCACTAATGAAAACGATTATCAGTAAGGTGTAGAGTTGCTCGCATGTCACACGAACATGCATCAACTCCCGTCACCGTTATCTCTGGGTTCCTCGGCTCCAGCAAGACAACCCTGCTCAATGATTTGCTTGTAGACCGCGAAGGCCGGTGCATCGCGGTCATCGTCAACGATTTCTCCGAGGTCAACATCGATGCCTCGCTTATCGCGGGGGAGGGGCACCTCGAAAGGGGAGAAGATCGCTTCGTTGAATTAACCAACGGCTGCATCTGCTGCACGTTGCGAGAAGATCTCATCGAGTCCGTGGGAAAGCTCGCCAAGTCCGGGAAATATGACCACATCGTGATCGAATCCACCGGCATCTCCGAGCCCATGCCCGTGGTTGCCACGTTTGAGTGGCAGTGGGAAGACGGAACCAGGCTGGCGGATGTCGCGCCCATCGATACCATGGTCACCCTCGTGGATGCCCCCCAGTTCCTGCAGCTTATAGGCCGAAAGCAGCTGCTGCGCGAAGCAGACATGGAAGCCACTCCAGAAGATGAACGCACCATCGCAGACCTGCTGGTAGACCAGATTGAATTCGCAGACAAGATCTATATCACCAAGCCAGATCTGACCACCCCTGGCCGCTACAAAGCCACTGAGGCGCTGATCAAGAAGATGAATCCGCGAGCTGGCGTCGAGAAAATGACCGAAGGAAAGGTCAACGGGCGCAGCGTCAGCGAGAACATCCTCGGCGCGCACCTCTACGACGAAGACACGGCACGCGCCTACGAGGGCTAGCTCAACGAACTCGCCAACCCGCACACGCCGGAGACGGAAGAATACGGCATCAGCTCAGTAGTTTTCCGTGGCGATCGGCCATTCGACCGCGGCCGCCTGCTAGAAGCCCTTCGCGGAACGGCGGGACTCGTCCAAGTGTGGCACCAAGCTGGACCCGATTTGCGCATCCAACCAGCTGGTTCGTGGGGCAGTGCCGGCCTCACGCCAGCCAACGAGGTGGTGCTCATCGGCGTGAACTTTGATGCCGCCGCGGCGATAGCCAGGTTCCAGGACGCAATGCTGAATGATTATGAAGTAACAGCTATGCTGTAATGCGTCGCACGCCACACTTGGACGGCGTGGTCCCTCTCGGCGCCGGCGCGGTCGTTTCGGCGCGGACGAGGCACTACTTTTCCACTCAGGAGAAAATATCGTGAGCAGCAATCGCCCGGTAGTCCTCATTGCCGACAAGCTTTCCCAGTCCACCGTGGACGCCCTCGGAGATTCCGTAGAGGTGCGTTGGGTGGATGGCCCGAACCGCCCCGAGCTGCTGAAGGCAGTCGTGGACGCAGATGCTCTGCTGGTCCGTTCCGCAACCAAGGTTGATGCCGAGGTTCTGGAAGCCGCACCGAAGCTGCAGATCGTCGGACGTGCAGGCGTGGGCCTGGACAACGTGGACATCGAGACCGCCACCTCCCGTGGCGTGATGGTGGCTAATGCTCCGACCTCCAACATCCACTCCGCATGTGAGCACGCAATCTCCCTGTTGCTGTCCACCGCCCGTCAGATCCCAGCCGCGGATAAGACCCTGCGCGATGGCGAGTGGAAGCGCTCCTCGTTCAATGGCGTGGAGATCCTTAACAAGACCGTCGGCATCGTCGGCTTCGGCCACATTGGCCAGCTGTTCGCTCAGCGCCTGGCTGCCTTCGAGACGGACATCATTGCCTACGATCCTTATGCCAACGCTGCGCGCGCCGCTCAGCTGGGCGTGGAGCTGGTGGACAATCTCGAGGACCTGATGGGTCGCGCGGACTTCGTCACCATCCACCTCCCTAAGACCAAGGAAACGGCCGGCATGTTCAATGCTGACTTGTTGGCTAAGTCCAAGAAGGGCCAGATCATCATCAACGCCGCCCGCGGTGGCCTGGTTGACGAGCAGGCTCTGGCAGACGCCATCAAGTCCGGTCACATCCGTGGTGCCGGCTTTGACGTCTACGCCTCAGAGCCTTGCACCGATTCCCCTCTGTTCGAGCTGGATGAGGTTGTTGTTACCCCTCACCTCGGCGCGTCCACCGAAGAGGCTCAGGACCGTGCAGGCACCGACGTGGCTGCCTCCGTTCTGCGCGCACTGTCTGGCGATTTTGTTCCCGACGCCGTCAACGTCGCAGGTGGCAAGGTCTCCGAGGAAGTTGCGCTCTGGCTGAACCTGGCAACCAAGCTGGGCCGCGTGGCAGGTTCCCTGCTGGGTGCCGCTCCGCAGGCTGTCACCGTGGAGGCTCGTGGCGAGCTGTCCTCTGAGTCCGTTGATGCGCTGGGACTGTCCGCACTGCGCGGCGTGTTCTCCGGTGTGGTTGACGAGCAGGTGACCTTCGTCAACGCTCCAAAGATCGCCGAAGAGCGTGGCGTATCCCTCGAGGTCAGCACCCAGGATGAGTCCGTGACTCACCGCTCTGTGTTGGAGGTCAAGGTCGTTTCTGCCGACGGACAGTCCGCGTCCGTCATCGGTGCCCTGACCGGCCTGGAGCGCGTGGAGAAGATCGTGCGCCTGAACGGTCGCGGTCTGGATCTGCGAGCCACCGGTCACAACCTGTTCCTGGTCTACGGCGACCAGCCAGGCGCTCTGGGCTCCGTGGGCACCGCGCTGGGTGCCGAGGGCATCAACATTGACGCTGCTGCACTGTCTCCCTCCGAGGGCGACGAGCAGGCAACGCTGGTTCTGCGCGTAGCTCAGGACCTGGACGAGCAGCTGGTGGAAAAGATTCAGGGTGACCTGAACGCCTCCACCGCTGTGGTCCTGGATCTGAACTAGCCGAACAGCTGCGTGCCCCAGTCCTGGCCCTCTTTGAGGCCGGGAGGGCACGCGAAGATGGCTTTGGACTCGTAGCGAACGTACTCATTCATACGGTCGTTACGAGACAGCTTCATCTGGATAGGGATGAACGTCTCTTCCGGCTTGCCAGCGAAAGCGATAAAGAACAGGCCCGCTGACAAGTGACCGAAGGTGTCCGAACCTTCGATGAAGTTATACGCGCGCCGCAGGATGCGCGCACCGCCGTTGTTCTCTGGGTGGGAGAGGAACACGTGCGAATCTTCGGGGATGACTGGTTCCCGGCCGTAGATCAGGTCAAACGGAACTTCCGCGAATTCTTGATCGTCCGTATCCTCCGTGCCTAGGGGAGCGCCGGACTTGCGGAAGCGCGCGAACGTGGCTTGCTGCTCGCCGAGGTTCTGCCGATCCCACAGCTCCAGCAGCATGCGGATGCGACGGGCGCACAAGTAGGAGCCGCCGTTCATCCAGCCGGCTTCGTCGGACCACACGAAGTCATCCACGGCTTCGGTCTCGCTCGAGTGGATGTTGCGGGTACCGTCTTTGAAGCCAAAGAGGTTGCGGGGAGTGGCCTGCTCGGTAGTCGTGGAACTAGCGCGGCCGTAGCCCAGCTGAGACCAGCGCACCTCCACCACACCACTGCCAGCACGCACCAAGTTGCGTACCGCGTGGACCGCCACCTGTGGATCGTCCGCGCAGGCCTGGATCACGATGTCGCCATCGCAGAGCTCGTCCTTGAGCTGATCGCTAGGGAAGGTGGGAAGAGGATTGAGCTGTGCAGGCTTGGAGTTCTTCAGCCCGAATCTGTCGTCGAAAAGAGAAGGACCATAACCGACGGTCACGGTGAGGTTCTTGGCGCCCAGGTCCTGCGCCTCGCCGGAATCGGTGGGCACGGCGTAATCTGACTCGCCGGATTCATCTGCGGCGGGTAAGCCCTGAGTCATGCGCTCGGCCATGGTGGTCCAGGTGGCGAGCATGTCTATGAGCTCGTCGCGATCCTCGGTGAGCACGTCCATCGCCACAATGTGCAGGTGTTCCTGCTGTGCCGTGACAATGCCCGCCTGATGCGCGTCGCGGAAAGAAATAGAAGAATCCTCGCCGGTGGAATCCGTTTCTGCGGAGTACGCCGCAACACCGCCGCCACCAGCGAGAACGCCGGCACCGGCGCCGATGCCCATTCCCGCGAGGAAACCTCGCCGGGAGACTCCGGACTTGTTCTTGTTCTCAGAGGTCATGACTATTCGGAAATTACGCTTGGGACCTTGGAGACTTCCTCGGTGAGGTGATCCAAGGCGGTGGACAGGGCCTTGCGCTCGGAATCGGAGACAGTGTCATAGCTGACAAAGCCATCGCCCTCGCGGTGCTTGTTGAGTTCGTCCTGCACGGCATCGAAGCGGGAGTTGATCTCCTTGAGCATGCCTGGCTTGCGCTCTTCCAGCGGCTTTTCCAGAGAGGCGATGGCCGCGCGGCTGCCCTCCAGGTTGGCCTGGAAATCGTAGAGGTCGGTGTGGGAGAAAATGTCCTCTTCACCAGTGATCTTGGAGGTGGCGATCTCATCCAGCAGACCCTGGGCACCCGTGGCGATCTGCACGGGGTTGAGCTGGAAGTCATCAGAGTTGATGCCATCCACCAGCTCCTTGATGTCCTGCGACAGCTGATCGGCGTTCTTCTTGGTCTGGCCGGTGATCTTGCCGCCTTCCCACAGGTCCTTCTCGATGGTGTGGAAGCCGGTCCACTCGTCGCCCTCGGCGAGGTCGGCCTCGCGCAGGTCGATGCGTGGGTCTAGATCGTTAGGGAAGGACTCTGCGACGGGCTCGATTCGCTCGTAGGGGGTGCGGACCTGGGGGAACAGCTCCTTGGCCTTGTCCACGTCGCCGGCCTTGACGGCGTCTACGAACTCGGCGGTGACATCTTGTAGGTTTTCGGTCTGGCTGCGCACGTAGGAGGTGTAGTTCTCCACGGCCTCGGTCAGTGCCGCATCGCCTTCGGCGGAGTTCACGGATTCGCCGGTGACCTTGATGGTCCCGGAGATGCCTTCGCCCACCATGCCGGGCTTGCACAGGGTGGTGTAATCGCCAGCGTCTTGGAACTCGACCACCAAGGTGCGGGAGGCGCCGGGGCCGATGTTTTCCACTTCGCCCAGCACGCGGCCGCCGCTGGTCATGACGTAGAACTCGTTGGTCTTGGTGCCGTTGTTGACCACCTTGAACGTAGTGGATCCGGTGCTGGTCTCGGAGCTTCCTACCTCGCAGGCGGTGTCATTAGCATTGACGTCGATTGAAGAAGGGCCTTCTTCGGCTTTATCGGCACAACCGACCAGAACTAGGCTGAGTGCGACAGCAGGGGCGAGGGCTCGGACGGAAGAGTACTTAGACATTGGCGGGTGCGGCTTTCTGTGAGGCAGAGGTGGAGGTGACGTTCTTCTTTGAGGCGGGCTTGCCTGCGCGCAGGAACAGCGCCATGACGATGATGAGGTAGGCAGCCCACGCCACAAAGGAGAGGACGGAAGGGTTAGGCACGAAATTGAACATGCCTTCGATGGCCGTGGCGTACCAGGTGCCCGGAGTGAGGATTCCGGAGATGTCGAAGGCGTGGGTGTTTAGCCCTGGCAGCACGCCAGCTTCTTGCAGGTCGTGGATGCCGTAGCGCAGGATGCCCGCCGCCACCAGCACCAGCAGGATGCCGAGCAGGCGGAACAATTTGCCGATGTCTACGCGAATGGCGCCCTTGTAGATGAGGAAGCCGATGACCACGGCGATCGAGATACCTACCGCGAGTCCGATGAAGGGTGTGCTGGAATTCGACGTCAGGCTGTCGAAAGCCAGCAGGATCGTCTCAATTCCCTCTCGACCGACTGCCAAAAACGCTACGAAGAAGACGGCCTTGGGGCCGACAGCAGCCTCCATGCGTCCCTTGAGCTCGGCGGACATGCTCTTGCCCGCGCTGCTCATCCACAGCAGCATCCAGGTGATCATCGCGACGGTTACCAGTGACGCGATGCCACCGATGAGCTCCTGGCCTTGGGTGGTCAGGGTTTTGGTACCGAAGTGGAGAATGGCGAAGCTGATGGCGGTGAAGATCAGTGCAGCAAGCACGCCACCGAACAGCCATGGCCGCTCGTGTTTTCTGCCGGTTTTGGTCAGGTATGCAGCCAGAATGGTGACCACCATGGTGGCTTCCAGACCTTCGCGCAGTCCGATAAGGAGGTTGGCGTAGAGCACAAGTACCCCGGTTCAGTAGGAAAGTAGGCTGGAGGCGTGGCGACTTAGGTAAGGCCACATAAAGTTACCGAAGCCTAACTTTAGTGATGATGTAAACGAGTTGACTGTAGCGGTTGAGCAGTATTTAAGGCAACCGCTTGTTGCGAAATTAGGGTGTATTGGAGGCGTGTTACACTAATCGCAATCCAACTAGTGAGACAAAGGAGTTCACACAATGAAACTCGCTGTGATTGCCGGAGATGGCATCGGCACCGAAGTTGTTCCGGAAGCGCTGAAGGTTTTGCAGGCCCTGCGCGATGACGTGGAAACGACTGATTTTGACCTCGGTGCCCGTCGCTACCTTCGCAATGGCGAGACTCTCACTGACGCTGATCTGGACTCCCTCCGCGAGCACGATGCCATCCTGCTGGGCGCCATCGGTGATCCCCGCACCGTGCCCGCGGGCGTGCTGGAACGCGGGCTGCTGCTGCCGCTGCGCTTCAAGCTGGATCATGCGGTGAACCTGCGCCCATCCAAGCTCTACCCGGGAGCTACCAGCCCGCTAAGTAACCCTGGCGAGATCGACTTCGTGGTGGTCCGCGAAGGCACCGAAGGCCTGTACTGCGGCAACGGAGGAACGCTGCGCCAGGGAACCGACCAGGAGGTGGCCTCCGAGGTTTCGCAGAACACCTATTACGGCGTAGAGCGCGTGGTGCGCGATGCGTTTGAGCGCGCACAGTCTCGACGCAAGAAGCTGACCTTCGTGCACAAAACCAACGTGTTGGTCAACGCTGGCGGCCTGTGGCAGCGCGCGGTGGATACCATCGGCAAGGAATACCCCGAGGTCACGGTTAATTACAACCACATCGATGCCGCCACCATCTACATGGTGACCAAGCCTTCAGTCTACGACGTGATTGTCACCGATAACCTCTTCGGCGATATTCTCACCGACCTCGCGGGTGCGGTCACTGGCGGAATTGGCTTGGCTGCCTCCGGCAACATCGACCCTTCCCACAAGAGCCCGTCGATGTTTGAACCAGTCCACGGTTCCGCGCCGGATATCGCGGGGCAGGGAATTGCCGATCCGTGTGCCACCATCCTGTCCGTGGCACTGATGCTGCGCCACCTGGGAGATGAAGAGAACGCGGACAAGATCGAGCGCGCCGTGCTCGAGGAAGCCGCCAACCGCGACGGTTCGCCCATCAACACCTCCGAGGTCGGCGACCGCGTGGCAGCGGCGGTGCAGAAGCTCTAAATCGCAGATGTAGAAACGTTTGTGGGCTAAACTAAGTCCATGAACGTCGAGCTAGACGAGGTGCGCCGTTTCCTCGCAGAGCATCACCCATTCCACTCCTTGGATCCGGAGATCCTCGATACAGTTCCCGGCTCCATGACGATGCGCTACGTGCGCAAAGGCACCACACTCATCAGAGCCGGCGAGCCCAACGACTATCTCTACGTGGTGCGTTCCGGCGCGGTGGACGTGATGGATGCCGACGACGTGCTGCTGGATAGACGAGACACCGGGCGCAGCTTCGGGTACTCCACCCTGGTTACGGAGTCCACCTCGAAGTACACAATCGTCACGGTGGAGGACTCCCTGTTGCTCCTGATGGAGCGCCAGGCCTTCGCCGAGCTGGCTGCCTCCAGTCCAGAATTGGTGCGGTACTACTCGGGGCTGTCCGCACGCATTCGCGCTGAGGCTCAACAGCTGCATGGTGAATCCTTTTCAGATGTGCTTCGTACCCGCCTCGATAACTTCGCCATTCCCAATCCCGCGCACATCGCGCCGGAGATCACGCTGCAGGAATCTGCCCGCATCATGGGAGTCAAGAACGTCAGCTCTCTGTTGGTCATGGATAACGGCAGCTTAGACGGCGAACTGCTGGGGATCATCACCGACCGCGACATGCGCAAGGCCATCGCCCAGGCCATCGATCCGGCCACACCCGTGAGCGAGCTGATGACGCGCGAGGTGCACACCGCCAGCCCGGATCAGCTGGTCATGGAAGCCATGCTGGTGATGGCAGAGCTAAACATTCATCACATCCCCATCGTGGAACGTGGGCGCACCACCGGCATCATTGCCTCCGCGGACGTCATGCGCTTGCTGCAGGCTAACCCCATGTACTTCGCAGGGGATTTGGGACGTAAGAACTCTCAGGAGGAAATGCGAGAGGTCTACGACGATGCACAACGCGTGGCCTTGCGTTTCATCGAACGCGGCGCTTCCGCGGACGAGATCACCAGCCTGTTAACCGTGGTGGCCGATTCCATGGCGCGCCGCTTGCTACACCTGGCTGAAGAGAAACTAGGGCCTCCACCAGTGCCATATGCCTTCGTCGTCTTGGGATCGCAGGGTCGCAAGGAGATGGGTTTGGCGTCGGACCAAGACAACGCATTGGTGCTCTCAAACGAATACGACCCTGCCACCCACGGCGAGTATTTCGCGCAATTATCCGAGTACGTCTGCCGCGGCCTGGACACCGCGGGACAAGTGCTATGTCCTGGTGAAATGATGGCCAGCAATCCCGAGTGGCGGATGACCGCCTCGCAGTGGGCCGACACTTTCCACCAGTGGATCACCGCTCCTGAGCCTGATGCGCTACTGTACGCGCAGACGTTCTTCGACATGCGCCCGATCCACGGGGACGTTCAGCTCGCGGAATCCGTGCACGCGCAGGCGGTCGCTACCGCTCAGAACTCCTCGCGCCTGCACGCCCACCTCGCGGCTCTGGCTGCCCGGCGCGAACCGCCGCTCGGATTCTTCCGCGGCCTGGTGGTGGACCGTAGCGGGGACTACCGCAACACGTTGGACGTGAAGAAGGGCGGAACGGCGGCGATCGTGCAGATGGCGCGGCTGGTCTCTATCACCGCAGGTAAAGACGCACTGGGCACGCTGAAGCGGCTCGAGCGAGCCAAGGACGCCGGGCTGTCTGCTCGCTCAGCCTCGGACCTCACAGACGCGTTCACATTCCTCAACAACATCACACTCCAGCACCAGGCAGAGCAGATTCGTCAGGGCGAGATGCCGGACTATCACATCGCGCCTGGCCGCTTGTCCAAGATGGATCGCGAGAACCTGCGCGACGCGTTCCAGATCATTAAAAGCATGCAAAATTCCTTGAATCTCAAGTATCCCATTCGGAGCATCTGATGTTTAAGATGTTTCGACGCCATGGCACAGCGACTGGTGCGCTACGAGATTTCTACGACGCGCCGCACCCGGCAGCCGATACCTCGCTGGAGCAGTTGCCGTTGCTGGCCGTGGATGTTGAAACCACAGGACTCGATGCCGCGAAGGATCGCGTGCTGTCCATCGGATGGGTGCCAGTCAATGGAGGGGAGATTGATCTTTCCGGCTCAGGCTACGAGCTGATCAACACCGCAGGGGCGGACAGCGTTGGGCACTCCGCCACCATCCACGGGCTGACGGACGAGGAGCTCTCCTGGGGCACACGACCGGACGTGGCCGTGGACAGGCTGCTCCGTGCACTCGCCGGACGGGCTCTGCTAGCGCACTACGCGTCCATCGAACGGGAGTTCCTCGGAGCGCTGTGCCGCGAGCATTACGGATCCGGATTGTCCGTGCCGGTGGTGGATACGTTTGCGATTGAGCGTCGGCACATGGAAAGGATGGGAACGTTCCCGCGGGGAGAAGACCTGCGACTTCCGCGCGTACGCGCCCGCTATGAGCTGCCGGAGTACCGCAGCCACAATGCCTTGACGGATGCTCTCGCGTGCGCGGAGCTCTACCTCGCGATGAAGGCGCGTGCACAGGCAAGCACCTTAAAGGCCATGCAGCCCCTGTGAGTAAGACAAGCGTGCGCTAAGATTACGATCCATGCGCATTGCTCGAATAGCTCACCCAGAAGGAATGACATTTGCGGTCCTCGAAGGGGGACAGCCGGATGGAACCGGTGCCACCTGCCGCCAAATTGCCGGGCACCCTTTTGGGCAGCCTGAGTTCACAGGCAAGGAATGGCCCATTGAGGAAGTCCGCCTGCTGGCGCCAATTCTTCCCTCCAAGGTAGTTGCCGTGGGGCGCAACTACGCGGACCATGTTGCCGAGGTCTTCAAGCAGGGCGCGGAACACCTGCCTCCCACAATCTTCCTCAAGCCACCCACAGCCGTGGTGGGCCCCGAGGCTCCCATTCGCATCCCCGAGTGGGCTACGCGCGTGGAGTTCGAGGGCGAGCTGGCCATTGTGATTGGTCGTCCATGCAAGGACGTCAAGGCAGAGAACTGGAAGGACGTGGTGCTGGGATTCACCATCGTCAACGATGTCTCCTCCCGCGACCTGCAGTTCGCCGACGGCCAGTGGGCGCGCGCTAAGGGCCTCGATTCCTTCTGCCCACTGGGCCCGTGGATCGAGACCAACGTGGGCGAGATGGAGATCGATAACCTGTCCATCAAGGCGCACCTGACTCACGACGGCGAGACCGAGACCAAGCAGGATTCCAACTCCAACCAGATGATTAAGTCCATCCCGGAGATCGTGGAGTGGATTTCCTCTGCATTCACCCTCCTGCCGGGCGATGTCATCTGCACCGGTTCTCCAGCTGGTACCGCAGAGATGACCCCAGGCGATCGCATCGCCGTGGAGATTCCAGGATTGGGAACTCTGGCCAATCCGGTGGAGCGCTACTAGCTCAACCCGCTCAACAGCTCTATGGGAACGTTCAACGCCCGTAGGGCTGTTCGCATTTTTGCGGCGGTTTCTTCTGCCTCGGCATCGGGATCAGAAGACCCCACGATGCCACCGCCAGCCCACGTGCGGGCGGTGCGCCCATCGGCGGCGATGTCTGCGCTACGAATGGCGACCATGTACTCGCCGTCGCCGTTGGCAGAACACCAGCCCACGAAGCCCGCGTACATCCCGCGGCTTTCGGGCTCCGCGGCGGAGATCACGCCCATTGCCGCCTCCGTGGGCGTCCCGCCGACCGCCGGGGTGGGGTGGAGCAGCAGGGCGAGGTCCAGCGCGGAGTAATCCAGATCCTTCAGCACGCCTTCGATCGGCGTGCCGAGGTGGATCATTTCCTTGGTCAGGTGGATCTCCGGGGTTTCGGGGATCTCCAACTCACGGCTGAGTGGCTCGAGGACGCGGCGGTAGTGCTGGACGACCAAGTGGTGCTCGTAGAGGTCCTTCTCCGAATTCAAAAGGGCATCGGCGGCTGCTTCATCCACCACGCGATTGCCGGAGCGGGGCAGGGACCCGGCCAGGGGAAACGCGGAGAACTCCGCGCCGTGGCGCTTGATAAGCATCTCCGGACTGGAGCCCGTGAAGAACGAGCCGCCCAGCTCCTCCGGCAACTGCATGCCATAGCCGTCCAAGTTGGCGGAGAGATCGATCATCCGCGCGGAGACCAGCAGGGGATCGATGGGATGGGCGAAATGAACGTCGGCGAAGCGGGCCAGCACCACCTTTTCCAACTGGGTGGTCAGGATAGTGTGCGTGGCGGCGTTGACTACTTCGGCGTGTTCTTCTGCCGTGGCGGAGGTGATGACCTCGGAGACGTTGATCCGGTCAGAGATATCGTGGCCACGGAAGAACGCAGGTGGTTCCAGCGGCCCTTCTGACCACCACGTTTTCTCAGGAATAACCAGAGCTGCGGGATCGCTGAGAGCAAAGGGAACGCAGCCGACGATGACTTCGTCCGCAGCGGAGTTCGCAGCGCTCGCCATGAGGTTGCGGATGTGCGTGGAAGCATCATACGCGCTGCTAAACAGCTCCTTTACACCTTGCGTACGCAAACTCCCCGTGGGCCGCGACAGCAGAAAATCAGGTGCTGTTGACGGCCGCGATGGGGAGTGTGGGCTGGGCTGAGTCATGAACACAGCCTAGCGAACGTCTAAGAAAACGTTACTTTTGCGTGAGGCAGTAGGTGGTTGTGCCCATACCGCGCTTCCACTGCAGCTCGAGGGTGGCTTCGGGCACGCTACGGCACGTGAAATCATCGGATTTGCCTACGCTCAACATCTCGTAAGCGGCTGCGGGATCCTCGCAGTTCAGCGACTGCGGTTTCTGCTTGTTGTCCGTATTGGTGGATTCCTGCGAGATGCAATCGCCAGTCTGCGCGTTGTGGTTAAACGGTATCCAGTCCTCATAGCGCACGATGGAAAGAAAGCCCAGCACCAGCACGATGGACACGATGATGACTTTGATCACCAGCCAAATAGCCGACAGTGCGCCAGATCTCTTGCTAGACTTCCCGTTTTTCGTCGCTGAGACAGATTAGATGTTCCGGGTCTTAAGAGTTGAGTTTCTGCAAGATGGAGGGGGTATATCCCGGTTAACCGCGCCCCAGATATGGCATGCCAGCGGCCGTTACCGTCACGTGGTCCACCGAAACATTGGCGGGAAGCTGGGCCACGGCCACGAGTAGGCGGGCGGCGTGGTTGGCGTCGAACATAGGCTCGCTGCCGGTAAACGATCCCAGCAACTCCGTGCGAGCGTTGCCAATGTCTAGTTCGGTGGCGGTAATTCCGTGATCGCGGCCATCTAGCGTGGTGGAGACGGTGAGGCTGGACACGGCCGCCTTGGAGGCTGCGTAGGCGGCGGCACCCGGGCGAGGGGAGTGGGAGGCGATGGAGCCGTTGTTGATGATGCGGCCGCCGCCGTTGTCCTTCATCCAAGCGAAGGCGTACTGCGTGCACCAGAGCGTGCCCAGGAAATTGGTGTTGATTGTGGCCTGAGCGTGGGCTGGGTCGATTGTGTCTAGCTGTCCGGTGGGGCCGGGGATGCCCGCGTTGTTGACCAGCAGATCTAGGCGGCCGAGACGCGTGGTGATGGTTTCGAATGCAGTGGCCACGGCTTCCGGGTCCGTGACATCGCAGGTCAGGGCGAGATGATGTTTATTTCCGACGCCACCACAGACCGATACGGTTTCCTCCACCGTGGCCTGCGTTCTTCCCAGCGCCGCGATGACCCATCCGGCCTCGGCGAGAGCTAGGGCGAAGGTTCGCCCTAATCCGCCGCCGGCGCCGGTGATGATTGCTACTGGGTATTCGCTGTTCATGGTGCTCATTGTTGCATGAGGCTGTCTCTGGGGGTCTCTAGACTGGGCGGCATGGGAAGTATGGGCCAGTGGCTGACGGCGAAGAACTGCTCTATTGGGCGCGAGGATCTGCTGATCATGGAGAAGCTGGATGCGGCTGCAGATGAGGGATACGCGCGGGTAGAGCTGTGGTGGCCGTTCGGTACGCCCGAACCGGCTGCAGAAGAGATGGATGAGTTAGTGGCTGGCTTGGAGAAGCGAGGGCAGCAGTTGGTGGCGCTCAACGCCTGGGCGGGGGACATGGCTGGTGGGGAGCGGGGGATTTTGCACCAGCGGGATATGCCGGTGGGGCATATTGATGCGCTGGACTACCTTCATCAGCGCACGGGGGTGCGGAGGTTTAACGTTCTGCTGGGAGCGGATGGGCGCGAGGCGAGCGCGGCGCAGGTGGCGCGGTTTGGTCAATTGCAGAGTCAGCTGGAGCGGCGGTTTGGGGGCGTGGCGATGGTGGAGCCGCTCTCCGGCATGGAGAACTACCCCGTGCAGACGGTGGTGGACGCAGAGTGTGTGATTGCCCAAGTGGGCGGCGGGCTGCTGCTGGATGTGTATCACTTGGCGGTGAATACGGGTGTCTCGGGCGTCGACGAGATTGTGGATTCGGTCCGCCCGGAGCATGTGCAGGTGGCGGATTCGCCTGGGCGTGGGGCTCCGGGGACGGGTGAGCTGCCATTGGGTGAATGGATGCGCAGGTTGCGCGATGCGGGCTATGCAGGGGAGATCGTCGGGGAGTGGTTGCCGAGTTGAGACGCGCCGAGTCGGAAATACATCCCTCGCGCAGCAGCTATTGTGATTAAAGTTGCCTGTGTGACTCCTGTGACTTATGTTAGAGCTGTGACGCGCGCACACGCCGTCCGATTCCGCTACGTCCTCGGCCTATTGTTGGCTCTGCTACTTGGGCTTGCGGCCAGCCCTGCGGCGTCGGCTCAAGACGCTCCGCCGCCACCGCCCCGCTCTTTGGCAGCATTAGCGCCCGGCCTTCCCGGTAATCCCACCAACGTGGAATTTTTCCGCCCTAACCAGGAGATCCGCAGCGCGATCATCAGCGTGACCTCCAACTATGACCCGAACCATCCCATCCCGGTTCTCTTCGGCTTCGGCGGTTGGCACGATTCCCCGGAGAACTACCGCAACTACTCTCGCTTCGCGAACACCGGTGCCGCACAGGAAGCCATCGTGGTCTACCCGCGCGGGCGGGAAAATGCTTGGGAGGGCGCACCCTATGCACGCACACTCCGCGGGGGAGACGTGGCATTTGTCCGACAAATCGTCGCCGAGCTGCAGCACCACTTCAACGTGGACATGAACCGCATTTACGCGGCCGGCATGTCCAACGGCGGCGGGTTCGCGGCCAACCTCGCGTGCCAGGCCCCAGATCTCATGGCGGGTGTGGTGGGAGTCTCCGGCGCGTATTACAACCCCGTCAACGAGGGTTGCGCGCTAGGTAGCGTGCCAACCTTCTTGGTTCATGGTGCCGACGACAAGCTCACCCACTACAACGGTGGTGCTCTCCACGAAGCCCCATACCTTCCCGTGATGGACCTCATCCACAATCGCGCTCAAGCCAATGGCTGCGCACCCCAGCCTGTGGTGCAAAACCTGCGGGGCGGGGTAGTCACTCAGTTCGGCTTCCCAGGATGTCAGGACGAGGCCGTGCACTGGCGTATCAACGGACAGGATCACAACTGGTTCTTCTCGCCAGATATTGCCAATGAGACTTGGAACTTCCTCGCCCGGCAGAACAAGGCTTTGCAGGGTCCGGCTGAGTAACAACGGGGAGAGTTTGGCGTCGAATAAAAAACAGCCGCTAAACTGGGGCGTTATGAGTGAAATTCGCGTACGATTCTGTCCTTCGCCCACCGGAACGCCGCACGTGGGCCTGGTGCGCACCGCACTGTTTAACTGGGCGCACGCGCGCCACAATGACGGCAAACTCGTGTTCCGCATCGAGGACACGGACGCCAAGCGTGATTCTGAGGAGTCCTACCAGGCGATCATCGACGCGCTGAACTGGCTCGGACTCGGCTGGGACGAAGGAGTGGAAGTCGGGGGACCACACGAGCCATACCGTCAGTCTCAGCGCATGGACATCTACGCGGACGTGCTGGCCACGCTGAAGGAGGCCGGCGAGGTCTACCCGGCATACTCCACCGCCGCTGAGGTGGAAGAGCGCCACAAGGCCGCCGGTCGCGACCCAAAGCTGGGCTATGACAACTACGACCGCGACCTGACCGACGAGCAGATCGAAGCGTTCAAGGCCGAGGGCCGCGAGCCTGTGTGGCGCCTGCGGATGCCGGACGACCGCATCTACGAGTGGACCGACCTGGTGCGCGGCGAGATGACCGTGGACGGCAAGACCATTCCGGACTTCGTGGTGGCGCGCTCCAACGGGCAGCCGCTATACACGCTGGTCAATCCGGTAGATGACGCGCTGATGGAGATCACTCACGTGCTGCGCGGCGAGGACCTGCTGCCGTCCACTCCGCGCCAGATCGCGTTGTATGAGGCTTTGGAGCGCATCGGTGTGGCCAAGCAGGTTCCCACCTTCGGCCACCTGCCGTTCGTGATGGGCGAGGGCAACAAGAAGCTCTCCAAGCGAGATCCGCAGTCTGACCTGTTCCTGCACCGCGAGAACGGCATCATCCCCGAGGGCATGCTGAACTACCTCTCGTTGCTGGGATGGTCCTTGAGCGCGGATGAGGACATCTTCGGCATGGATCAGCTGATCGCCAACTTCGACGTGGCGGACGTGAAGCCGAATCCGGCGCGCTTCGACCAGAAGAAGCTGGAGGCCATCAACGCCGACCACATTCGCCTGCTGGAGCTGTCCGACTTCACTGAGCGACTGCGCAGCTACCTAGAGGAGTACAAGGGTTTCCCAGTGGACTACCCGGCGGACAAGTTCGCGTTCGCTGCTGAGCTGGTGCAGACGCGCATCAAGGTGCTCGCGGACGCCGACGGCCTGCTGAAGTTCCTGATCACCGCAGATGAAGACCTGGTGCTGGACGAAAAGTCCGCCAAGAAGAACCTCAAGGAAGACGCGGTGGAGGTGCTCAACGTTTCCATCGAGGAGGTCGAAGGGATCGACGCCAACTCGTTCACTGCCTCGGCACTTGAGACCGCCCTGCAGGGTCGACTGATTGAGCAGATGGAACTGAAGCCTCGTAAAGCGTATGGAGCGCTGCGCGTGGCTGTCTCCGGCGCTGCTGTGTCGCCTCCGCTGTTCGAGTCCATGGAGTTGCTGGGTAAGGAGTCCACGCTGGCACGCCTGCGTTCTGCCCTGGCGCAGACGCCTTACGCTGCTGCGGAGTAATGGGGGTGTCGGGGAGAGTCTCAGCTAGTTACACAGCTGTGATTCGCCCTCGCTCCGTGATGGCCGCGGAAAGGTGCCCTGAGCAGGCGATTTGCTTGTGAACAGGGCATCTGGTTATATTACATTCCGTTGCGAGCGAGGTTCACCGCCAAATGAACCTTGAACAAGCGAACAATGGCCTATGGTGTAATTGGCAACACAGCGGTTTCTGGTACCGTCGTTCTAGGTTCGAGTCCTGGTAGGCCAGCGCCCCGTTCGTCTAGCGGCCTAGGACGCTGGCCTCTCACGCCGGTAACACGGGTTCAAATCCCGTACGGGGTACAACTAAAAGCGGGCCCTCCCGTCACATTGAGTGATTGGGAGGGCTCGCTTTTTGCTGCGTGGATTTTCGGCAGCCTCGGATCCGACACTTGCACAAATATCCCCAACCACCGCATCGGCCATGACCTTCTGGCCCAGCGCAGTCGGGTGCATCGAGTGGGAATTGGTGAGGCGTCCGGATCCATCGACCCAGCGCTGGGCGGGATCAGCGCACGCGGTGTGCTGATCAGCATTTGCTGGCAGGACGAATTTCGCGCCGTGGCGAGAAGCGGCGTCGGACATAAGAACGTTCAAACGATCGGTGAGATCGACAATCCACGCCCTATCCGTCAACGACATCGCGCCTGCCTCAGAACACGCACCCGAATCCGTGACCAGGGTGTAGTAGCCCGTCACGATGACCTGTGCGTTGGGGGAGCGGCGGTCGATCTCCGAGTGCACCGCGTCCAGCTTGGCGGGCAGCGCCGCGTACCGCTGGTTGATGTCATCCTCCAGGCGGCCCTTGCACGGTGTGGCGTTTGGATCCTGGGCGACCTCGAAGAAGCAGCTGGCGATGGCGCTGAAGTTGATGTCGTTGCCACCGATGGACAGCGTGACCAGATCCGTGCCCGCGTTCAAGCTATCCGCCTGCGCCGGAATCACCAGGCCGCCGCCACGATCCCACGGGCGCAGCACGTTGTCCGTGACCGCGCCGCCGCACGATGCGTCCGTTCCTTGGATGTTCGGTTGGCTGAGCACGCCAGATGGGTAGTTGTCATTTGCCCGACGACACGGCTCAGGGCCAGTAGTTGGAGCCGTGACCGAACCGTAGGCGGCGTAGGAATCACCGAGTGCTACGTAGTCGACTGCATTCTCGTTCGGCGCGGAGGAGCCAGGAAGGCTGGATCCCAAGGAGCCGAAGATGTCGAGGGAACCCATCGACGTTTGAGCGGCGGCCTGACCGACGCTGAACATGGCGGCGAGCAGCAGGGTGGCAGTGGCGAGCGTGTTGTGTTTCATAACGCTGATACGACGGGTAGGGAAACTATCGGCCTAGATAAATGCGCAAACCCGCGCGATTCTCCCCGCGGCTAGCCCTGGTGCACGGCCGCCAGCACCGCGGTGCCCATCGCCTTCTGCCCGGCCGCAGTGGGGTGCATCGGGTAGGAATCCGTTTGGTCGCCGAGGATATTCACCCAGCGCTGGTCGGGACTCACGCATGCGGTGTGCTGATCGGCATCAGCTGGCAGAACGTATTGAGCGTTGTGGCGAGAAGCGGCGTCTGAAACAATCTCATTAATACGGTGCGTCACATCAATCGACCACACACTATCCGCATGGCTGATCGCACCCGATTCCGAGCATTGGACGTCCGGTTCCAGCATCGTGAAATAACCCGTGGCGATGATGCGTGCATCGGGTGAGCGGCGGGCGATTTCCTCGTAGACGGCGTCCAGCTTGACGGGTAGGGATTGTAACTCGCGATCTGTCACGGCGCCGAGTTCACTCTCGCAACTGGGGCCGGCATCCTCCGAAAGTTTGCCGTAGAGGCAGCGGGAGATCGCACCGAAATTGGTATCGTTGCCGCCGATGGACAGGGAGACCAGGTCAGTGTCCGGGCGCAGGCTATTGGCCTGGGCGGGGATGTTCGTGCCATTGGCCCAATCGTGGATGATGTGCCGTGATTGCGCGCCCGAGCACGACGCATCCACGCCCTCAATATTGGGATCCTCCAGTACCACCGACGGGTAATTGTCCGCCGAGCGCACGCACGGCCCAGGCCCCGTAGTGGGCGCGCTTTCCGATCCCATCGCTGCATAGGAATCGCCGAGCGCCACATAGTGCAGAGGTTGTTCTGGAGTTGCAGTCTGCGTGCTGGTTGCGGGAGCGCTTGCTGGCTCTGGTTCCTCGTTTTTCGACGCCGAACAGGCGGCTAGCAAAGCTGCTGAGAGGAGGGTCGAGGTGGTGAGGGCAAAACGCTTCATGGAGTTGAGTCTACGAAGTGACGAGACATTTATTCAGGAACTGGGCAAAGTGGGGCGACGCGGGAATGGCGCGGATTTTAATCCAACAGTTCGTTTCGGCGGAATCTCAGTTCGCGCTGGGCGCCATGCAATGGAGAGCCTGAGAATGGAAGATCTGCGAGGTCTATCTTTGTGGCGATGGAAAGAGCTAAGCTCATGACACTCCGTGCTGCTGATTGTGGAAGGCCAATTGAGTCTGCACACTCGTCCCAGTGCTTCTTCCGGACCCTTTTAGTTCTTCCCGCAATGGGAAGTGCGAGTGAAAAGTCCCTGTAAATCGCAGTGCACGGAATATCGTAGACCGGTGAAACTCCCCAATGCGCGGAGGGATCTTGCAGGATGGCAACATTTTTCGCATGCAGATCTCCGTTGCCGGTCAGCCATGCGAACAGAAACTGAAGGTATAGATTCCTCTTGGCGATCATGGGAGCCCTCGTGCGTTGTGCAAGCCCCATGATGACTTCTTCGGTATCTACTGCGTATTTCCTCCCTGGGTAAATTCCAAGTACTTGGCCGGCATCTTCCATTGCGAGCCGTGAACCGTCTTTTGTCCGATCAAATCTCGAGACGAGTAGCCCCGGAATTCCGGCGCTGTCTTGGACTATTGAGAAATCGCTGATTGGTATCCCTAGCGAACGTGCGTGGCTCAAATGAAGAGCTTCGTTCTTTACTAAATGAGGGTGGTCTGGCGGATCAATCTTCAGAATTGCAGCATGGCCCTGAGTGCTTACAGGGGTATTGATCATGGAAGCAGAGGCTTTGTCTTGCACTCCGGGAATGCCCGTGCGGTCCACGCTTTCCGTAATCATCTGAAAGTCCGTTGTTCCGCTGTCCAAATCTAGTTCGGGAGTGATGTTTTTTGGTGTGCGTCCTGCTGGGACAATTTGGACGTCTCCGGGTGTGTCTTCTCCGATGGCGAGAAGAAGCGTGAGTTCATCATCGAAACTAGATTTTGTTGCCCGAGATAACAGGGTGAGGCGGTGGCCTTCGGGAAGTAGTCCGCTGAAAAATGGTGGCAAGCTACCGCCTGCAGACGCAATTGGCTCGGTGATTTCGGTCTGGGGGAGAGTGGTCGCTATGTCTGGTCCGAAGTAACCATCCGTATATCTAAATTCAACTAGTCCGTTATCGAGCCTTTTTAGATGGCCGGCAATGTTGCCTCCTTTGTAAACATCTGCGTGGGTCGTGTTCTTGAGTGATTCAAAATCCATCGTTAGTTGACTCCGATGTCTAGCCCGAGCACGTCAAGGGTGTGAAGTACACCAGCGAAGCTAGGGGAGCCCGTCCCGTGCTCGATGTCCCGAATCGTCTTATCGGAGAGTTCGGCCAATTCTGAAAGTTGGCGCTGCGTGAGGTTATAGCGCTTTCTGGCAGCGCGAACGTGCTTGCCGACTTCTACGGCTACTGGATGGTGAGGCGCAACGCTCATCGGAAGAATCCTTCGGAAACGGGGCAATGTTCTGACTATCCTACCCAATTTCAGACCAAAAGCGCACAATAGTTCGGATTTTCCTTGAAGATGGCCACCTGCTCCTCCGGAAGCGATTAAATGCGAACTATTCTTCGTTTTTCGACCCGGATAAGACCTGTTGGAATACCCCCGGGCCTCATCAGTTGAAAGTAGTTGACATGACAACTACTTGTGGTTAGATGGAGACCATAAGCACAGAAAGGATTCCGCCATGCCGCGCTTCCTGCAGCAACTTCACCCCGATTATGTCGCTGACCGCCCTGCCGATCAGCTCCTCGCTCCGGCAACTCAGATGGGTGCCGTTGAGTTGCTCGTTCGCGACCTCGACAAGGTCCTTAAGTTTTACATCGAAGGCGCTCTGCTCGACGTCCTAGAGCACCATGGCACCACGGCCACGTTGGGCAAGCATGGCGTTCCAAGTGTCAAACTCGTGCAGGTCGGAGACTTACCGCCATTCAATCCGCGCGGCGCGGGCCTCTTTCATACCGCACTGGTTTACTCCACCAAGGCCGAGTTGGCTTCAGCGTTGTATAGCGTGGCCCGCAATTACCCTCACTCGTTCACCGGCGCCGGAGACCACATCTTCTCCGAGGCCTTCTATTTCGATGACCCCGAGGGCAATGGCGTGGAATTGTATGTCGACCGTCCGCGTGAGCAGTGGGAAGTTGAGCCTGACGGCAAGCTCTACTCTCAAGCCACTCTGGCCCTGGATCCGAATGAATTCCTTCGCGCCAATCTCCGCGAGGACAGCGCGGACCAGGCAACCTCGACTCTGGGCCACGTACACCTCCAGGTCGGCGACATCGATACCGCCCGAGATTTCTACGCCGGCACCCTGGGATTTGAAATCACCGGCGAGGTCGGTCCTGCGCTATTCGTTTCCGCAGGTGGCTACCACCATCACATGGCGCTGAACGTTTTCCGCTCCCAAGGCGCTGGTCCTCGTGCTGCTTCCTATGGATTGGGACGCGTGAACATCGACGTACCTAATGAAGATGATCGTTTGGCTCTCGCCGCGCGACTCGCTGAGCGGCAGATCTCCATGCGGGATGACGGTCGGGCTCTGGAGTTCAACGATCCATGGAACTCTCTGATCCGCGTGAAGGTCGGCGAGAAGTAGCCACACTGAGTAGCTGAGCACAATGCGTGACAGATCACGTTTTGGTAGCGATTTGATATAGATTCCGCAGGGGCAGTGCACCTGAGTAGAGAATTCGGTACATAGGAATACGTAGTTGACAATTCTTCACGAGGAGATTGAACAATCATGGCTTTGAACAAGATTCTGACCCGCCGTTCCGCAGTTGCAGTTGCAGCCGGAACCGCACTCGTTTTCGGTGCCGCAGCTTGCTCTGAGGCAGAGGACGCATCCAATAATGCAACCTCCGCCGCCAACGATGCGACCGACGCTGCGGGTTCCCCAGCCAATGATGCAACCGATGCTGCCGGAAGCGCTGCTAACGACGCTTCCGAGGCTATGTCCAGCGATGACAACTCTGAGGGCAATTCCCAGGATCTGCCTGCAGAAATCCAGACCCTGTGGGACAACGAGGGTGGCGAGTCCGGTGACCTGGGCGCGCTGAAGAACGTTGAGAAGACCGACAAGGGCACCCTGGCAACCTTCGACAACGGTTGGGTTACCCACTCTGACGAGACCGGCGCCGTGAAGCTCGTCGGCAAGATCGGCGAGACCTGGGCTAACGATGGTGCTCTGGACAACGAGATCGGCCTGCCAACCGCTCCTGAGCAGGGCGATGCGATGAATGGCTGGACCCAGTCCTTCCAGAACGGCACCATCTCTTGGACTAAGGACGACGACGGCGAGTTCGAAGCCGACGTTGAGGACAACTAAGTCCTAGCCCATAGAAAGCTCTAGTTCTTAGAACTTTCACTGCCGTCCGCGCTCACTGCGAGCGTGGACGGCTTTTTTAATGCTCGCGGAGCGCGGCGATCAGTTCGTCCTTGTTCATCGTGGAGCGACCTTCGATGTCCAGTTCGGAGGCCCGTTCGTATAATTGGTCCACGGTCCGGTCTTGGTAGTCGCCGGATTCCCCGCCCTTCTTTCCGGCGCCACCGCGGCCCGACTGTGCCGCAGCATTCGCAATGCGCGCAGCTTTTTCCTTGCTTGCGCCGTCTTCGCGAAGGGACTCGTAGAGCTCGCCATCTTTCACGGATGCGCCGCCCGGGGTGCTCTCTGGATGCTTATCTTTAGCCATGCTTCTCGAGTGTAATAAGAGCCTAGACATGTCAGCTGGATCCCAACGTATGGGACAAGGGGGTGGCAATTTTCTCAAAAAGTGGGACTTTTGCGGGTTCTTCGCCTATGGTTTTAGAACTAATGAAAAATTTCATTGACTTGCCCATATTTGCTGGCTTTTCCAAGTACTAGTCAGCATCCGCACAACCCTCAGTGAGGAGCCAAACGTTGCTCATCGGCATCCCCAAAGAGCCGCTCGCACTGGTTTCCGCCACTCCAGACACTGTATCCAAGCTCATCAAGCTCGGGTACGACGTGTCAGTGGAATCCGGAGCCGGCGATAACGCCAATTTCCCAGACAGCCAGTATGAAGAGGCTGGAGCCAAAATTGTCGGTGACGATGTATGGACAGCAGACATCATCACCACTCTGGACCCTCCCACGGCTGCACAGCGCACCGCGATGCAGCCCGGCGCCACCATCGTCTCCCGCCTGGCACCAGGCCGGAATGAAGAGCTCATCGAAGAGCTGGCAAGCCGCAACATCACCTCGGTAGCAATGGACACCGTGCCACGCATCAGCCGTGCACAGTCCATGGACGTGTTGAGCTCGCAGGCCAATATCGCCGGCTACCGCGCTGTCGTGGAAGCTGCGAACACGTTTGGTCGCCTGTTCACCGGACAGGTCACCGCCGCAGGCAAGGTGCCACCCGCCGTGGTCTATGTCATCGGCGCTGGTGTGGCTGGTCTGGCCGCGATTGGCACGGCAAACTCCATGGGCGCCATCGTCAAAGCAACCGACCTGCGCCCGGAAACCGCCGAGCAGGTGGAATCCATGGGTGCGGAGTTCGTAGAGATCCCCGTGGCCACCGAAAAGTCTGAGGATGGCTACGCCAAGGAGATGACTCAAGACCAGGCCGAGGCTGCAGCAAAGCTCTACGCTGCAGAATCTGCCAAGGCTGACATCGTCATTACCACCGCGAACATCCCCGGCCGCAAGTCTCCCGTACTGCTCACTGCAGCAGACGTTGCAGCTATGAAGCCCGGATCGATCATCGTGGATATGGCCGCCGCTAACGGTGGCAACTGTGAACTCACCGTGCCTGGAGAGATCACCACCACGGATAACGGCGTGAGCATCATCGGCTACACCGACCTCGCAGGCCGTCTGCCCGCACAAGCTTCCCAGCTCTACGGACAGAACATCGTCAACCTGCTGAAGCTGATGACTCCGGAAAAGGACGGACAGATCGTCTTCGACCTCGACGATGTGATCGTGCGCGGAATTACCGTCACCAAGTCCCAGAATGACACTGCCGGCGCAGCGCAGGCAGATATCCTCTGGCCACCGCCGCCGGTGAAGGTTTCGGCGGCCCCGGCGCCGAACCAAAGCAACAATGCGAACGCAACCGCCGCAAGTTCGGAGACCGAGGAAGAGGAAAAGAAGCCCTCCGGTGCGTGGAAGTGGATCGCCGGTGCCCTCGGCCTGGCACTGATTCTGGCCAGCCCCATGCAGGTGGCAACCGAATACATGCTGCTCATGCTTGCAATTGTGGTGGGCTTCTACGTGATCACCTCGGTGACCCACAAGCTGCACACCCCGCTAATGGCAGAGACCAACGCGATCTCCGGCATTATTCTCGTCGGCGCGATCCTGCAGGTTGGTTCGTCCAACATCGCCGTGGCAGCGCTGGCGTTCCTGGCCATCGTGGTGGCCTCAATCAACATCTTCGGTGGCTTCTTCGTCACGCGACGCATGCTGACCATGTTCGACGGAGGTAACTAGACATGAACACTCTGTACTTGGCTAACGAACAAGCCATCGTGAATCCCAACGTCCTGGAATGGACGGACAAGATCACCAACCTGGCCTACATCGTCGCTGGTCTGCTATTCATTTTGGCTCTGGCAGGACTGTCTAAGCAGCAAACCGCCACCCGCGGCAACAAGTTCGGCATGGCAGGCATGGGCATCGCCCTTATCGCCACCATCGCCAAGGCTGTGGTCAACTCCATCAACGCTGGAGACGATTCCAACGGCCCGCTGGTCACCGTCCTGTTGATTGTGGTGGCTATGCTGCTGGGCGCGGCCATTGGTATCCCGCGCGCCAAGAAGGTGGAGATGACCGGCATGCCGGAGCTCATCGCGATGCTGCACAGCTTCGTGGGCCTGGCCGCCGTGCTGATCGGCATCAACTCCTTCATCGCTCCGGATGAAGAGTCCGAAGCTATCGAGGCCTTCCACTTGGGCGAGGTCTACCTGGGCATCTTCATCGGGGCCGTGACGCTGACCGGTTCCATCGTGGCGTACCTGAAGCTGTCCGGAAAGATGAACGGCAAGCCACTGGTGCTTCCTGGACGTCACCTGCTGAACCTGGCCGTGATCGTGATCTCGCTGGTGGGCATGGGTGTCTTCATTGCCGCTGGTCACGAGAACACCACCGTGGCGTGGATCGCGCTCGTTGTAATGCTGGTGCTCGCACTGTTCCTCGGCTTCCACCTGGTGGCGGCCATCGGCGGCGGCGACATGCCGGTCGTCGTATCCATGCTGAACTCTTACTCCGGTTGGGCCGCGGCGGCCGCTGGCTTCATGCTGGCTAACCCACTGCTCATCATCGTCGGCGCGCTGGTGGGCTCCTCCGGCGCCTACCTGTCTTACGTCATGTGCCAAGCCATGAACCGTAGCTTCATCTCCGTGATCCTCGGCGGCTTCGGCGGAGACGCCGCAGTCAGCGATGATCGCGAGTACGGCGAGCACACCGAAGTGTCTGCGGAGGACACCGCAGAAATGCTCAAGAACGCCAGGACTGTCATGATCACCCCGGGCTACGGAATGGCCGTGGCTCAGGCGCAGTACCCAGTGGCATCGCTGGTGTCCAAGCTGCAGGAGCAGGGCGTGGAAGTCACCTTCGGCATCCACCCAGTGGCCGGACGCCTGCCAGGACACATGAACGTGCTGCTGGCGGAAGCTAAGGTGCCGTATGACATCGTTCTGGAACTGGACGAGGTAAACGATGACTTTGCTGACATCGACGTGGTGTTAGTCATCGGCGCAAACGATACGGTCAACCCCATCGCCGAAGAGCCCGGCTCACCTATCGCGGGTATGCCCGTGCTCAAGGTCTGGGAGGCTGACAAGGTCGTCGTGTTCAAGCGCTCCATGGGCTCCGGCTACGCGGGCGTGCAGAACCCACTGTTCTTCAACGAGAACACGGACATGCTGCTGGGCGATGCCAAGAAGTCTGTCGACGAGATCATCGCCGCGCTCTAACTCGCTCTAGCTTGCTTTAACTCGCAGCCCATCCCACCGTTAATAAACGGCAGGGGTGGGCTGCAACTTCCATACCTCGGTGGCGTAGTCGCGAATAGTGCGATCCGAGGAGAAACGGCCGGATTCGCAGATGTTGATCCACGCCATCCGCGCCCACTCCAAAGGATGAGAAGCGTAGTCCGCGGCCATCCGATCCCGCGTTTCCCGGTAGTCGGAGAAATCGCCGAGCACGTAGTAGGAATCGCTGGCATCCTCGCCGTAGCCGTCCAACAAGGACCGCTTGAGATCGTAGAACCAGCCCGAGTGATCGTCATGCAATGTGCCGTTATCCAGCGCATCGAGCGCACGCTTCAGGCCCGGCACCGTCTCGTAGAGCTGATACGGATTGTATTTACGCCGCAGCTCCGGCAGATCTTCCACGCGAGCGCCGAAAATGTACGCGTTGTCCTCGCCGACGGAATCCACGATCTCCACGTTCGCGCCGTCCATCGTGCCCAGCGTGAGCGCCCCGTTCATCATGAACTTCATGTTCGACGTGCCCGAGGCCTCTTTGCCAGCCGTCGAGATCTGCTGCGAGATATCCGACGCCGGAAGGATGTGCTCAGCAGGAGAGACGTTGTAGTTCTCCACGAACACAACCTTGAGCAGCGGAGAGACAACCGGATCATTGTTGACCAGCTCTGCGATCTGATTGATCAGCTTGATGATCGCCTTGGCCCGCGTGTATCCCGGTGCGGCCTTCGCACCGAAAATCACCGTGCGTGGTGCGATATCGCGCAGTCCGTCCTCCTTGATGCGGAAGTACAGATCCAGCACATACAGCGCGTTCATCAGCTGTCGCTTGTATTCGTGCAGTCGCTTGATCTGGACGTCGAAGATGGAATCCGGATCCACCTCCACGCCCTGTCGCTCCACGATCCACGCCGCGAAGTCCCGCTTGTTCGCAGCCTTGATGTCCATCAATTCGCTCATCGCGGCATCGTCTTCGGCGTAGTGGCGCAGGGTCTTTAGTACGTCCAAGTCCGTCACCCACGAATCATCGCCCACCAGGCGCGTGAGCAGTGACGACAGCCGCGGATTGATCATGCGCAACCAACGCCGCGGGGTCACTCCGTTGGTCTTGTTGTTGAACTTTTCTGGCCAGCGATTGTGCCAATCCGCCAGCGTTTCTGCCTTGATGATCTCGGTGTGCAGCGCCGCCACTCCATTGATGGAATACGCTGCGTAGCAGGCGATCTATGCCATGTGGACGGTGCCGTGCTGGATCGGCGCGGTGCGTTGAATCGTTTCTTCGTCGACGCCAGCAGCGGCGCTCTCCATGCGGAATCGACGATCAATTTCCGCGATGATCTCCCACACGCGCCAGAACAGCTGTTGGAAAATCTGCTGATCCCACTGCTCCAGAGCTTCTGTCAGCACCGTGTGGTTGGTGTAGGCGAAGGTCTGGGTGACGATCTCCCATGCCTGTTCCCATCCCATGCCGTGCTCGTCCATCAGGATGCGCATGAGTTCCGGGATGGCCAGCACCGGGTGGGTGTCATTGAGTTGAATACTGTTGAACTCGCCGAACGTCGACAGGTCACCGTGGTTGGCTAGGTGTGAGGCGATGATCGCCTGCAGGGAGGCTGAGGTGAAGAAGTACTGCTGGCGGACGCGCAGCTTCTTGCCCTCGTAGGTGGTGTCATTGGGGTAGAGCACCCTACAAATATCGGAGACGCGCTCGCGCTCCACGATGGCCTCGGTGAATCGTTGGGAATTGAATGCGTCGTAATCGAACTCCTCCCACGGCTCGGCCTTCCACAGGCGCAGCGTGCCTACATTGTTGGTGCCATAGCCGGTGATGGGCATGTCGTAGGGAATGGCACGAGCTTTCATGTCGTCGAAATGAACGACAAGCTGATCCGATGCACGGCGAATGGTGAAGGGATACTCTTCCTCATGCCACGGATCAGGGCGCTCGATCTGAAAGCCGTTATCGAAGGACTGGCGAAACAGGCCGAATCGGTAGAGGATGCCGTAGCCGGTCACGGGGTAGTCCTGGGTCACGGCGGAATCGAGGAAACAGGCAGCCAGGCGGCCCAGGCCACCGTTTCCCAGTGCCGCGTCATTTTCCACCTCGAGGATGTCCGTGAGCTCCTGGCCGAACTCGCGGGTGGCGGCGGATGCATCTTCCACCAGACCTAGGTTGGTGAGGTTGTTCAGAAGCGCGCGTCCCATGAGGAACTCCGCGGAGAAATAGTGCTGCTGGCGGGTTGCGACGTATGCCTTACGGGTGGATTCCCAATCATCGGAGATACGGTCTTGCACTGCGCGGGACAGACCGGTCCAGAATTTACGAGGGGTGGCGTGTGGTGCGGGGGCGCCGGCGGCAGCCCTCACGTGACTGCCGACGGTGGTGGACGTGAGTGGATGCTCAAGGCTCATAAAAATGAGTCTAAAACCCGCCGAGACAAACTGCTGGTTAGGCAGTTAGGACTTGCGGCCGAGACCTTGGACGAAACGGTAACAACCTGCCACGGCCAGCACGAAGACGATCGGGCCGAGCCAGTTGGCGGCGGTAGACCAGGACTCGGGGAAGACGGCGAGGGCGTCGCCGTCACCGGCGGCAGCGATGATTCCCGCGTTCAGCACGCCGAACAGGGACTCACCGACGATCAAGCCCGTAGCCACCAAAATGCCCAAGCGCCTGGTGGATTCTGGATTGCGCTGCTTGCCAGCCCAACGGTCGTAGTACATGCCCACCACGGCACCCAGCGGAATAATGAGAGTCAGGGTGACTGGCAGGTACATGCCCATGCCCACGGCCAGCGGCGGCAAGGAGAAGCTGGTGGTTTTGCGGAGGATTTCGTCGACGAGGATCACTCCCACACCAATCAGCGCGCCCAGCCCGATCAGCGACCAATCCAGAGAGTTACCAAAAATTCCCGAGGCCACTGAGGATAGCAATGCCGCCTGTGGTGCGGCGAGGGCGTCATCGCCAGCGCCCGGCGCGCCGACGAAGCCGAAGCTGGTCATCATCAGTTGCAGCACGGGCGGGATGATCGCGGAGCCAAATAGCACACCGATGATCAGCGCTACCTGCTGTTTCCATGGGGTGGCGCCGACGATCTGGCCGGTCTTGAGGTCCTGTAGATTGTCGTTCGAAATGGTGGCGATACCGAACACCACTGCGGCGGTGAACAGCGTGTATGCGACCAGTGCCTCTGGGTTGGACTGGGACTCCGTGCCGGTGATGGCCTTAATGAGCAGGGCAGCGGAGAGCACCACGATGATGCCCACGCCGGAAATAGGGGAGTTCGAAGCGCCGATCAGACCGGCCATGTAACCGCAGATGGACGCGACAATTAGGCCCACCAACAGTACATACACGATGGAGACAATGACCAAGCTGGTGGCGTGGTGCATGATCGACGTGTCCTCGACGAATAGCCACAGCAGAATACCCACGGGCAGCATCGATGCCACCGTGACCCCGGCGACGACGGGGAAGGGGATATCGCGCTCGGTCAAGGCAACCTGCTGGCCGTCGTGGCGGGCGCGGAAGGAAGTCAGCGAATCCTTGATGCCCTTGATGATGGGACCGATGATCTTCAATAGTGTCCAGACGGCCGCCACGGCCATCGCGCCGGCGCCAATGAAGCGCACTTCGCTAGAGAAGGACGTATCCACGATGTCCGCGAGAGCGTCCGAGCCGCTGAGTCCGTCCACCAATCCGGAGGTCTTCAGAGGCAGAAGAACCACAAAGGATATGATCAGGCCCACGATCATGGCGATGCCCACGGACATGCCCACCAAGTGGCCCACACCAATCAACGCCAGCGAGAGGGAACCGCCGATGGTGGTGGCACCTGCGCCCACCTTGAAGTAAGTGGACAACGAACCTGCCACACCCTTGAGCGCCGCCAAGAGGGCGAAACCGGCAGAAGCCACAGCGCCCACCACGATGGCGTGAAGGCCGCGCTTGTTCTCTTCGGCGGATCCTTGCTCATCGCCGACTTTCAGCACCTCGCCGGCAGCGCGACCCTCTGGGTATGGAAGGTCAGAGCCCGTGACCAGTGCACGGCGCAGCGGGATGGAGTACGTCACGCCCAAAATGCCACCCACGGTGCAGACAAACGCTGTGGTCCAGTACGGGAATCCTGACCAGAAGCCGATCATGATCAGGCCAGGAAGCACAAAGATGATCGCGGACAACGTGCCAGCCGCCGAAGCAATGGTCTGCACGATGTTGTTTTCCACGATGGTGTGATGCGCGAACCGGCGCAGAATCGCCATGGAAATGACGGCTGCGGGAATCGACGTGGCGAACGTCAGACCAACCTTCAGGCCCAAATAAACGTTTGCTGCGGTGAAAACCAACGTGATGATGCCGCCCAAAATGATGGCGCGGACAGTCAACTCTCGCATGGACCCGGCCACCCGGCGGAGTGCTGGGAGTGTCGTGAAGCGAGGAACTGGCAGAGCTGGCGGGTTGGGCCGGTTCGGTCATGATGTGAACTTTCTAGCAGGGGATCCCAGCAGTGTGAGCCGAGATGAATGTAACCAAAGGAACGTTACTCCTTGTATCGCGCAATTCGGCCATTTTCCCCGTCATTTTGGTTGTTAGGGCTGGACTTGTTGGCGTCGAAAATCTTGATGACGACCGTGAACCACCACGTACAGCGCGCTGGCAACCACCAATACCGCGGCCAAGAACATGTACATCGCGCCGTAGCCAGCCGTACCCACGAGCATGCCTAGGAACACCGGACCCACACCGAGGCCTACGTCCATGAGCAGGAACATTGTGGAAATGCCCGTGCCTAGCTCGTGCGCCTGCACCAAGCGCACGCTGATGGCCTGGCAGGCGGGCATTAATGTGCCATAACCCATGCCCGTCAACGCGCCCGCGAGCACGACCATCCAATCCGCGCTCGCTACTGCCAGCAGAAGCAGTGCGCAGCAAAAGGACACTAAGCCCAGTGCGATGACAAGGTTATCTCCGCGTACATCTTGAATGCGCCCCAAGAAAAAGCGCATGATCAGCATGACCACCGAGTAGGCCACGAAGAACAACCCGGCGCCCATGGTCAGCCCGCGATCCACCGAGTAGCCGTTCAGGTACGTGATTACGCCCGAGTAACACAGGCCCACGAGCAGCATGAACAGGCCGATCGGGAGCACCGAAGGATGGATGATGGACGCCAAGCTGAACTTCTCCTGCGCTCCCGCCGAAGGGTTGGCGGGGATGCGCAAGAACAGGGCGAGCAGTAGACCCGCCAGGGACGTCGCGAGTGTCACGCCGAACAGCACGGCGTGGGAGTATGAGTCCACCAGGAATAGGCCAGCTGCCGGGCCCACCGCAGTGGCGAGCGTGGAGCTGAGAGCGAAGAATCCGGTACCTTCTGCGCGCCTGGATGAGGGCATGCCGGTCTGCACGACCGCCATGATCGCGGTGCTGGCGAAGGCATACGCGAAGCCGTGTAGGATGCGCACGGCAATGAGCAGCGGCAGCGAGTTAGTGGGGAAGTAGAGCGCCGAAGCTACCGCCACGACCGCCACGGCGGTGAGCAGGATGGGGCGCTGGCCGAGCAGATCAGTGAGATAGCCGGAGAAGATACGGGCGATGGTGGCGCCGATCACGAAGGAGCTGGCGGCCAGGCCGCTGGCGGCCTCGGAGGCTGCGAATTCTTTGACCGCGTACAGTGCGATGGTGGTGATGAGTAAGTAGAAAAGTAGATATTGGATGAAGTTGATCAGCCAGGCCACCACGAAGGTGGGGGTGATTAGTTGTGGTTTTTCGGAAGATTTCGGGGTCAATAGATGTCCTTCCGGGTTGAGTCTTCTGGGGACGGACGGGCGATTATGCACCCGGCCTGCGAATTTGCATAATGCAAACTGTACGCTTGGTGGGGTGAAGAGTCACATCGCCACCCAAGATTTCGTGCACAATGGAGCCATGGCATCTGACAATCACACTGAACGTCAAACTCCTCGCGGGTCTTTCGGTTCGGATGCACGGACCGATGACTCTGTAGGGGCAGACATGCGGGTCGCCATCGACATGATGGTCTACGAGCACATGCTGCTGTCTCGAATTCCCCTGCATGGAGTGGAGCCTTACGGCCGCCAAGCGCTGATGGACCGTAGCGCCGCTGTGTTGCTCTCCCGGTTGACCGCGGAAGGACCCATGTCCGTGGCGGAACTCGCGGAAGCCTTCGACGTGGACGTCTCCACGGTCCACCGGCAGATCGCTGCCGCAATGAAGCACGGACTCGTGGAAAAGATTGCAGACCCGGACGGTGGAGCCGCGAAGAAGCATCAGCCCAGCAAAGAGGGGGCAGAACTGCTGAAGCAGGAGTTTGCCGCACGTGCAGTCAGCGCCGCCACAGTCATGGATGATTGGAGCGCCGAAGACGTGGCGACCTACGCACGGTTGCTGCGTCGCTTCAACCAGAGCGTGGAAGAAAAACGCGGAAAGCCCTGGCCACGGCCGTGATATCTGCCCGCGGGAATTATCACTGTTAATGTGCGTTGTAGGCGGTATAGGCCCGTGAGGCCAAGCCGACCTTCGGCGAGCTACAACCTACGTCAAGACGACGGGAAATGGAGATTTATCACCATGTCAACAGTCACGATCGTTGGTGGACACGGTAAGGTCGCCCTGCGTGCGGCCCCACTTCTAGCGGACAACGGCCACACCGTGCGCTCGCTGATTCGTAAACAAGAGCAGGCAGATGATGTGCGTGAGGCTGGCGCGGAGCCTGTCGTCGAAGATGTTACGCAACTCGATGAAGACCAGATCGCCGACGTCTTCCGCGGCTCCGATGTGGTGGTATGGAGTGCTGGCGCGGGCGGCTCCGGAGAGGAAGAAACGTGGGCAATTGACCGCGATGCCGCCATCCGCACCATGGAGGCAGCCAAGAAGGCCGGAGTGCAGCGCTACGTCATGGTCTCCTTCTTTAACTCACACATGGTGGATGGCGAATTCCCCGGAGTGGACAAGAGCGAGGACATGTACGCCTACTTCAACGCCAAGGTGCAAGCAGACGAGCACCTGCGCAATAGTGGGCTGGACTGGACAATCGTCGGCCCATCTACGCTGACTTTAGACGAGCCTACGGGCAAGATTGACGTGCAGGAGGGTACGGAACTGTCGGACGTGCCTGCCACGTCCCGCGCTAACGTTGCCCAAGTGGTTGCGGCTGCAGTGGATGAGGATAAGACGATTGGCAAGCAGATCAACTTCCACGACGGTGAGACCCCCGTGGCTGAGGCGCTGGCTGCGGTGTAGTTGCGAAGAGGTGTCTCGCTCCTCACTAGAGTGAGGGACATGAACTACAGCAACCAGAACAATGAAGCGAATTTCGGGAGCGAAGACTTCCGATTCGATGACGGCATCCAGGTGCGGCGTGAAGTCATGGGGGATGACTTTGTGGATGCCGCCCTCGAACGAGCAGCAGGATCCGACGGCGAAGAGCTGCAAAAGCACGTTACGGCTACCGTGTGGGGATCGGTGTGGACGCGTGAAGGCCTCTCTCGACGTGACCGTAGCCTGCTGAACATCGGCATGCTGGTGGCACTGCGCGCCACCGAAGAACTGCGCGGGCACGTGCGGGGTGGGCTGAACAACGGGCTCACCCGGGAAGAAATTACCGAGGCAGTCATCCATTCCTCGGGCTACTGTGGCGCCCCGGCCGCACTGTCTGCGATGAAGGTAGTGCAGGAAGTCCTCGAAGCAGAACTTGGACCTAAGGCGCAGTAGCTGGCGATTCAGTAGCGGGCCGAACCGTATCGCCGTATCGTTTGCGGTAGCGAGTGGCTTGCTCGACCAGCTGCGCGTTGAAGACATTGTTGACGTTCGCGCCTACCGAGGACCGTGGGGGAACCTGAATCAGCGCCTCTGAGTGCATGCCGGCTTGGAGTTCGCGAACGCGGGTGACCTCGGCGTCGATCTTGAGACCACACAACAACAGTGAGTTAATCAGGACGAGCCCCACGCATCCGGCGATGAGTCCGCCAAGTGCCCCGTACATGCCGACGTGCAGGAAGTTGTTCAGGTAGATCCGCACACCGATGCCCACCAGCGTCATCGTGATCAGAGCGAATACGGAACCGCTGGTCAGCCACCGCACTCGGCCGTATTTCACGTTCGGGGCACCGTGGTAGAGCAGCGCGATCATCACCATGGACATCGCGAAAATTACCGGCCACCGCACGTAGCCCCAAATCGGCAGGAACGAATCTAGGAAGAAGCTGGTGAAGCCCTCCCAGCCCAGTGGTTGGGAGATGGCGTTGAGCAGTGGAGTGAGGATGTCATCGCGCAAGAAAAACCCAAACGCGATGAGCGAAAGACCCAAGACCAGCAAGATCGTCAAGCCCCACATGGTCAGCCATGTCCTCACCAGGCTTCGGCCTTCTTCTCGGCCGTACATGAGGTTCGCCGTGCGGGAGAATGCACGCACATAGGCTGAAGACGAAAACAGCGCGATCAAAACGGAAATCAGCAGCGTGACTACCGATTGTTCCGTGGAGCCGATGATCGTATCAATGAACTTGCGTGCCTCATCAGTGAAGTTTTCCGGGATGTTTTCGTTGATGAACTGGTCGGTGATCTCGATGACCTTGCGTCGATTCTGATCCAGCACCAGCGTGGTGATCGCATAGAACGCCAGGAGGGTGGGGACGGCGGTGAGCAGGGAGAAGAACCCTAGCGTCGCGCCCCGGTCCATCAGGCCGCGGAAAAACGTTTCCACGTAGACGCGCTTGAAGATCAGCTTCCACGCAGAGAAGTGGAGGAAGCGCTGCTCGCGGCTGACCTCGCGGTAGTACTCGCGATACGGCAGCGTCTGAACTGGGTCCCCACCGGCGGCGGGAACCACGAAATCTGTCACGGGGAGGGCGCTGTTCTTGGACATCGCCTTTAAAATACCTGTTTGCCACCTTTCCCAAGGTTTCACGCGCGGGGAAAGTGGAAAGAGACGGGCGTGGCTAATCCGACGCCCGCCCCTGCACCACCCCAGCGTGCACAACGAACGGCCAACACATTCCGTTCTTCGACGGCCCGACCTCTGGAATCAGCGCCGCATCCATGACTTGTGAGCGGTCCTTGTAGCCCAGGATGTATTCGTCGAAAGCGGGTAGGCGGAGCGTGTGTGTGAGGGCGTGGATCAGCTCCTCTTCCGTGACCGTGGATTGCCACGCGCCCATCGAGTAGGTGACGTTCTCGCAGGTCACTTCGATGGGCGGAGTGCTTATGGTGTGCGCCTCCGCGAAGCCGGCCTTGGCCTCCCTGACCGTAAGCCCGCTCCACCACGCGAAATCCTGCGCCGTGGCCGGGCCGTGCGAGGTGATGTAGCGCGTCGCAAGCTCGCCGATAGCACGCTCCCGTCCCAATTTCTTATCGACGTCACGCGCCTGACCAACCACCTTGTCATGCAGCACAAACGATTCCAGATTGCCGTGGGGAGGGCCCTGGATAATCTTGCCCTCCCCGCCGAAGTGCCGCAGCATGTGCGGGCCGCGCTGTTCATCGGGATCCACGCCAGCTTCGCGGAAGACCTCGTAGCACTGCGTTCTGGACAGCGGTTGTTGAGCTTGTTCGAGAGCCTTGATGAGCGCAGTGCGAGCTGTGTCTACTGCGTCGTCCGTGAGACCCAACCCCGCCCGACGCTTACTCGAAGCTGCCTGGACTCGTGGCGTGCACACGCGAGTCACCCAGCTGACATCCGGCGCGTAAAGCGCGTGATGTGTGCCGCGTTGGGACCAGCTGCGCACAACGTGACCTTGCTTGATCGCCTCTTCTACGTGCTGTTTGTCCGTGTTTGAGCGGATGGCGAGGGCATCTAGTCCGGAATTGCGGAGCTGGAACTGGGTGGCGACCATCCACTCGGTGACGGCTGCGACTGCTGTGACTGCTGCTGCGGCTGCGACGGGATTATCGGCGCCGTTGATTTGGAGAGGATGGGCCTGGCTGGGGGCCAGTAGCTGCGCGATCAACCGGCGTGCGCGGAGTTCATCGGGGGAGATGGTCTTGGTGGTGTTGTGCGGCATCGATGACCTCCTGGTGCGTGGGCTTATTGGTTTGTGAGGGGCGGGGAAGGGTGTTGTGTGCGGGTGAGTTTGGCGTCGGCGAGAAAGAAAGGGGACTGGCTACCGACCGTAATGGTGGGCGTGAAAAATTTTTGAAGAAAGTTGGCGGTAGGGGTTGTGGAGGTTAGATCAGGTGTTCTAAAATGTAGCTAGGAAATTTACGGGAAGCAAGTTGGGGATGCGGCAGCAGGGGTTTGTTGTCGTGTTGAGACATAAGAGGGGATTTGGGGGTGATGAACGTGAGTAGTCCTATATGTGATGGCGAGGAGAGGTCGAGTGCGGCGGCTGATTTTGGCGCGGGGCACGTCGATAGTTTGCAGGACTTTCAGGCGGATCTGGAGCTTTTGGCAGAGGTAACGGCGCGCGTGGCAGGGCGTAACGCTGATATGTGGGAGCGGATCAGTGCAGATGAGCGTCCGGATTACTATGCGCTGGTCACCACCTCAAGAAGGATGCTGGCTAATGCCGATGTGGGGTTCGTGTGCGCGCACGAGGAACATATGCCGTTGGGCAAACATAAGCGTCCGCAGTGGCTGATGATGGAGTTTGGATTTACCTCGCTGGAGGCGCGCGGGATTATGGTGGCGGTGGAGCGCTTGGATGATCGGCCGAAAGGGCCAGATGTGCGCCCGTCGAAGAAATATATGCCTAAAATCCATGAACTGGTGAAGAATGGAACTCTGAATGAGGAGGGGGTTCGCCGGGTGGATAAGGCCATCAAATCCATGCCGGATAGAACGCATGATCTACTCGTGGAGCGCGGAGACAAGATCATTGCAGACCTAGCGGAACAGTGTGGACCGGAAGTGTTGAACGAGCTGAATGATTTACTGTGGGCGCTACTTGGAGAGGAGGAGCCCGAGTATGAGCCCAAAGATCACGGTCGGAAGCGAGGTATCAAGATCTCCCGGCAAGGCGCGGATGGGATGAGCTCCATCAAAGGTTGTCTGACCCCGCGATGTGCAGCCGTGTTCCAGAGGCTGCTCGCAGACCATGCGACGGCTGGTGGGCTGCTCAAAGACAGCGAATTGGGTGATCACGGTTTCAACGATGATCCACGGAGCCCTTCGCAACGTGCGCACGACTGTTTGGAGTCTGCGTTGTTTAACAGCTTCTCCAGAGAGGAGCGCGAGACTCTGTGCGAAGAGTTTGGCAACGCTTTCGGGGAGGAGTTCGGTGAGTGGGGCTCGCAGGCGGACGATAGCTCTAATTACGAGGAGGAAGGACTAGGCGAAGAGGGGCTGAGACGACGCGACGTTGAGGAGAAGGCTGAAGAGGATGTTAAAGAGGAAGGCGATGAGGAATTCATCCCGCCATTACGCGACTTTGAACTGAAACCGCGGCGGGGCAGTACCTCGATAGTGGCCGTGGTGAACCTCCGTGAGTTGTTGGAGGGGCGCGGATTCGGACTGACTGATACGAACATGAAAATCGGTATGAACGAGCTGATCGAGGGGACTTTGGCGCGGGATTTCTATCTGCAAGTTCTGGATCTCAACGGCAGAACTCTGTGGTTAGGCAGGTCGCGGCGTCTGGGCAGTCTGGATCAGTACCTCGCGCTGTGCGGAGAGGAAGGAGGCTCGACGGCACCAAGTTCCACCACACCCCCTGCCCGCTGTCACATGCATCACATCAAGGGCTGGGAAGAAGGTGGTGTGACTGACCTAGAGAATCTGACCTTCGCTGATCCTCGCATGCATGCCCGGGTGGATGACTCGAGGAAGAATCGGGATCGATGGTGGACCCTCAGCACTGATCCGAGCACAGGGGACAAAGTGATATGGATTCCGCCGGGATCTGACGATCCACAAAGACGGCCACGGCGAAACTTGAATCCCACCACTTCAAGAACACCTGGACGAAAGCTGCAAGACGGAGCGAGGCGAAGGTGGAGGGGTGCAAAAGCAGAGCGGAAGTGGGTGTGTGTGGGAGACTGACTTTTGGGGAGTGGAAGTAAGAAAGTGAGAGTTGGGAAGTAAGGCTGGAGGGGCTGAGGGCAGAAGTAGGCTGGGGACGAAATGGGGCAAGTTGAGGAACGCGCGATAAAGCTGCCCTCACCTGCGGATTAGGTGCGGAATGAAGAATCTGTGTAGAGTTACCTCTCGTTCCTAACGAACATTTATGTCTGCATAGGCATGCCCCGTTCGTCTAGCGGCCTAGGACGCTGGCCTCTCACGCCGGTAACACGGGTTCAAATCCCGTACGGGGTACCAACCGAAAAGTCCCTCTCTCGTCAACGTTGTAAGCGTTAACCGGAGAGGGACTTTTCTTTGTTTAGCCCCTACTTAACCTCAGGTTGCTGCAGCAGCGCGTGAACTTAACCCAGCTGCTCTTCGATTTGGCGAGCTGCTTCCTTGAGTTGGCTTCCGAACCGCTCCGCAGGAGCGCCCCCAATTCGGCCAACCGGTCCGGAAATGGACAGGGCTGCGATCAGGGCGCCGCTGGCGTCGAAAATGGGTACGGACGCGGAGGCAAGTGAGGGGTCGCGCTCGGCTGAAGACTCGGACACGCCGTCGCGCACAATTCGTTCCAGTTCCTTAGCGTCGAAGGCTGCGGTAGGAAGAACGTCTTTTTGCAGAGAGGCAGAACCGTATGCGACCAGGATCTTCGCGGCGGAACCTGCCTCGAGTGTCATGCGTGTGCCCACGGGGACGGTATCGCGCAAACCTGCGGTTGGTTCTGCGTTGGCAATGCACACACGCTCCATGCCGCTGCGCCGATACAGCTGCACGGATTCGTTAGTCTCCTGCATGAGGCGCGGCAAGATGTGCTCTGCGGCGTCCTCGAGGCGGGAACTAGAATGAGGAGCAAGTTCAGCCAACGCAGGGCCGGCAGTCCACTGACTATCAGGCATGCGCTCAATCAGTCGATGCTTCTCCAAGGCCACGGCGATACGGTGGGCCGTGGCACGGGGGAGTCCGGTGATTTCGCACAACTCGGCGAGGTTGCGCGGCTCCTTGGCGATCACGCTGAGGAGGAAGATCGCGCGATCGAGAACCTGGATGCCACTTACGGCGGGCACGTCTTTGTTTTGTCCCATGATTTGATACTATACATTCCATCCAGTGGAACAAGCCATGTGAGACGCAACTGTGGTCACTCGGCTGGGGCAGCTTTGGAAACCATCCAAGCCCCGTGCATTGTGGGCAACCACTAGGTCACCGCAAGCAATCCACTAGAAGACTTCTGCAACAGAACATGCAGCAGACTCTGCATGAGACAACGAGGAGAGATCGTGACGGACAAGCCTTTAACTCTCGCCGAAAAGGTGTGGCGCGACCATGTAGTCGCCGAAGGTCAGGATGGCGGGCCAGATCTGCTGTTCATCGACCTTCACCTCGTCCACGAGGTCACCTCTCCGCAGGCATTCGATGGACTGCGCCAGGCCGGCCGCAAGGTTCGCCGTCCAGACCTGACCATCGCCACGGAGGATCACAACGTTCCTACCATCGGTGTGTCCTCCGGCAACCTGCTGGAGATCCAAGAGCCAACGTCTCGTCTCCAAGTCTCCACCTTGCGTGACAACGCTGAAGAGTTCGGCATCCGCCTGCACTCCATGGGTGATATCGAGCAGGGCATCGTCCACACCGTGGGCCCACAGCTCGGCCTGACCCAGCCCGGCATGACCGTGGTGTGCGGTGACTCCCACACTTCTACTCACGGCGCGTTCGGCTCCATCGCCATGGGAATCGGCACCTCTGAGGTGGAGCATGTCATGGCCACCCAGACCCTGCCACTGAAGCCATTCAAGACCATGGCCATCGAAGTTTCCGGCGAGCTGCAGCCTGGCGTGACCTCGAAAGATCTGATTCTGGCCATCATCGCCAAGATCGGCACCGGCGGCGGCCAAGGCCACATCATCGAGTACCGTGGCGAGGCCATCCGCAAGCTGTCCATGGAAGCCCGCATGACGATGTGCAACATGTCCATCGAGGCCGGCGCCCGCGCAGGCATGATCGCCCCAGATGAGACCACCTTCGAGTACGTCAAGGGACGCCCTCACGCACCTCAAGGTGAACAGTGGGACGCCGCGGTGGAGTACTGGAAGTCCTTACAGACCGACGCCGACGCAGACTTCGACACCGTCGTACACATCGACGGCGCAGCCCTAACTCCCTTCGTGACTTGGGGTACCAACCCCGGTCAAGGCCTGCCACTGGGAGAGACTGTCCCGGCTCTGGAGGACTTCACTAACGACAGCGACCGTGCCGCCGCTGAGCGCGCATTGGAGTACATGGACCTCGAGCCCGGCACCCCCTTGCGCGAGATCAAGATCGATACCGTCTTCCTCGGTTCTTGCACCAACTCCCGTATCGAGGATCTCCGCGTGGCAGCGGAAGTCATCAAGGGACACAAGGTTGCCGATGACGTGCGCATGCTCGTGGTTCCATCCTCGGCTCGCGTGAAGGTGCAGGCCGAAGAAGAGGGCCTGGACAAGATCTTCGAAGAAGCTGGTGCCGAATGGCGCACGGCGGGCTGCTCCATGTGCCTGGGTATGAACCCAGATCAGCTCGATGTGGGAGAGCGCTCTGCGTCCACCTCCAACCGCAACTTTGAGGGCCGTCAGGGCAAGGGATCCCGTACTCACCTGGTCTCGCCTCCTGTCGCAGCGGCAACGGCCATCCGTGGCACCTTGTCTTCACCAGCTGATTTGGAGCCGGCGTTGGCGTCTGCACAAAACTAGGGCAACACAGCGGGGCCTGCGGCGAACAACCTCGCCGCAACCTACGCGCGGCCCGCTCAGCGCCTCATAGCTCAACACACGAGACCTCATTTCCAACTTCCCACCCGTCAGGAGTTAGCCCATGGAGAAGTTCACTACCCACACCGGCGTGGCAGCACCGCTGACCCGCTCAAACGTGGACACCGACCAGATAATCCCCGCCGTCTACCTAAAGCGCGTGAGCCGCACCGGCTTTGAAGACGGCCTGTTCGCCGCATGGCGCAAAGACCCCACCTTCGTGCTCAACCAAAAGCCTTATGAGAATGCGTCCGTGCTGGTCGCGGGCCCAGACTTCGGTACTGGTTCCTCGCGTGAACACGCAGTGTGGGCGCTGATGGACTACGGTTTCCGCGTGGTTCTCTCCAGCCGCTTCGCGGACATCTTCCGCGGAAACTCAGGCAAGGCGGGCCTGCTCGCGGCGCAGCTGGAGGAATCGGATATCGAGCTGATCTTCAAGCTGCTGGAGCAGAACCCCGGCCAAGAAATGACGATCAACCTGGAAGAGCGCACCGCAACGCTGGGTAATCACACCTTCCAGATTGAGGTGGACGATTACACTCGCTGGCGCTTGATGGAGGGCTTGGATGACATCGGCCTGACTCTGCGCCAGGAGGACAAGATCGAGACTTACGAGAAGTCTCGTCCGGCGTTTAAGCCACAGACCCTCTAGGGTCGCAGCTACTTCACCGGCAGGGGGCTGGCCAGGTAGTCCAGCCCCAGCAGCTGGTCGCCCCTGAAGTGCAGCACCCAGATGCTGGATTTCTTCACGCGCATGTCCTCGATTTCAATATCCTGATCTGCGCAGATGCGTCCCATAACTCCGGGGATTGCGGTACCTTGGCCAACCACCACGGAGATGGGGGCAGCGGTTGCAGCGTGGAAGGCATCCACGGCAGCATTGGGATCTTCGCGCCATCCGGAATCGCCCAGCTGCGGGTTCACGTTCAGTTCCAAGCCGAGGTCCTGGGCGGTGGGCTCAGCGGTGTGTACGCAGCGCTCGGGGTAGGCGCTGGCCAGCTGGGTGGGGCGGTAGCCCTCCACAGTGGACACGAGCATTTCGGACTGGCGGCGTCCCTTCTTGGTCAGCGGGCGCAGGTTGTCGTCGCCGGCCCACCCCTTACGGTCGTGAGCCTTGGCGTGGCGGATGTAGAGCACGCGGCGGTCGCAGCCCAGGGAAAGCAATCCGCGGGCAGCGTCGATGACTTCGCGGTCAACATCGTAGGTGAGCAGCTCGGCGGCTTCGTCGAAGCTGACCCAACGGAGTTCATCGACTTCCTCGTTGGCCACGAAGGTTCCCGAGGTCACCTCAGCGGTCCAGTAGTAGACCACCTTGGTGCGGGAGCTGACTGGGTAGTGCACGTAACCCAGCAGCCAGCCGAGGGTGGCATCGAGTCCGGTTTCCTCTTTGATCTCGCGGAGCGCCGTGCCAGGCAAATTCTCGCCGGGGTCAACTTTGCCCTTGGGTAGGGACCAGTCGTCGTAACGAGGGCGGTGAACCACTGCGATCTCAATGCCTTCGTTTCCACCCAAGCCAGCGTCCGTGAAGCCCTCGCCCTGGCCGGCAGGGGAGCCTTCTGGTCGACGCCACAGCACTGCGCCTGATGCGAAGGTAGGACGCGCGAATTCCTCAGCCGGGCGGGATCCGATGCGGCTGATGTGTCCGGTGCCGTGGTGAGACAGCGCGAGGGACGTGGACAAATCGCCGATTCCAGAATGGGAGATCACAGAGTCAATTCCTCACAAAGCAGGTGTTTAGTGCAGTTTTTCATTAAGCTGCCGTCACAGGAACAAAAATTCGCTCACCGTATTCGCGCATTTCCAACCTCGCGCGGGTGTTTGGTCGTCATCGAGCGGTAACTAGCAGTTATCGTTTCAAAGTATCGCATAATGAGCGCACAGAACAGGATTGAGGAAGGAAGCGGATGGTACAGGTCGCAGTGATGGGGGCAGGATCCTGGGGCACCACGGTGGGCAAGGTTTTCGCAGACGCCGGCAACCAGGTTTCCGTGTGGGCCCGGCGCGAGGAAGTCGCCGCCGACATTCGCGATAACCACCGGAATTCTTCCTACCTCGGGGATATCGCGCTTCCGGAGTGTCTCTATGGAACTTCCGATCCCGCCGAGGCACTCCAGGATGCGGAGATTGTTGTGTTTGGCGTGCCGTCGCAGTCGTTGCGCAAGAACCTGGAGCAGTGGAAGGGGTTGATTTCTTCCGACGCCTCGCTTGTGTCGCTCGCAAAGGGCATCGAGCACAGCACGGGGCTGCGGATGAGTCAGCTGATCGCTGAGGTGACGGAAGCAGATAGTGACCGTATTGCAGTGTTGACTGGCCCGAACCTGGCGAAGGAGGTGGCGGCGGGTCAGCCTGCGGCGACTGTGGTGGCGTGTGAGAACACAGACCGTGCGCAGCTGATCCAGGCTGCGGTGGCGGCACCTTATTTCCGTCCGTATACCAACACGGACGTGGTGGGTTGCGAAGTCGCGGGTACATGCAAGAACGTGATTGCGCTGGCTGCGGGCATTTCGGCTGGCATGGGCTTTGGCGATAACACTGCGGCCACCGTGGTGACGCGTGGTTTGGCGGAGACGACTCGTCTGGCGCTGGAGCTGGGTGGCGATCCCCGCACGCTTGCCGGGTTGGCGGGAATGGGTGATTTGGTGGCCACATGTGCCTCCAAGCTCTCGCGTAACCGCACGTTCGGTTTCCACTTGGCCCAGGGAAAAACGGTCGAAGAAGCCGCGGAAGAGACGAAGGGCCAAGTGGCAGAGGGCGTGGTCTCCAGCCAGTCCGTTGCGGAGCTGGCGCGCAAGGTGGGTGTGGAGATGCCTATTACGGACGCAGTGGTGGAGATCTGTCACAACGGTGAGGATGCGAAGGCTGCGTTGCAGCAGTTGTTGGGGCGTTCTCGTAAGTCTGAGCTCTAGCGGAGCTCACCGGGTGGACCCGGTCCAGGAGCACCGCTCAGTGTCCCGTTCAGTGTGTCGTAACACTGTGCCGTATTCAGTGTGTCCCAGTGAGTGACGTGTCTTCTTGATCGGTAGAGTTGGGTGCCGTGAATAATTTTGCAGCCCCTACCTCAGCAACCGTGTCCGCTAAGCAGTCTTCGGCGGGTTCCTCGCCGTCGGAGGCACGGGCATCGTCCGAGGTAAACGCAGCGAAACCCCGCGATGGAAAAGTAACCGTCGCTATTTTGTTCGGTGGCCAGTCCACGGAGCATTCGGTGAGCTGCATCTCTGCGGGGGCCGTGATGTCTCATCTGGATCCCGATCGCTACCAGGTAGTGCCTGTGGGCATCACCCAGAAGGGTGCGTGGATCCCGCAGAATCCGAATATCAGCGAGCTCAGCGAGCAGCTCAAGGCTCAGGGGGCCACTATGCCGCGCGTCAGCGATAGCGGCGAGCACGTCCAGCTGGTCTTTGGCGGTCAGCCTGGCCACATGCGCTACACCACGGGGGATAACGCCGGTGAGCCGTTTGCGGACGTCGATGTCATCTTCCCAGTCCTGCACGGGCTCAACGGCGAGGACGGCACTATCCAGGGTCTGTTCGACCTCGTAGGCGTCCCGTATGTGGGTAATGGCGTGCTGGCCTCTGCGGCGGGCATGGACAAGGTGTTCACCAAGAAGCTGGCCCGTGAGGCGGGCATCCCGGTCACTCATGAGCTGGTTATTTCCGAGGAGCGAGAGCTCACCGAGCAGGAGCAGCAGGAGCTGGGCCTGCCGGTATTCGTGAAGCCAGCCCGCGGCGGTTCGTCGATCGGTATTTCCAAGGTGGACGCGTGGGAGGAACTTCCCGTTGCCCTGAAGGAAGCGTTTAACAACGATGACAAGGTGGTCATCGAGTCCATGATTTATGGGGCTGAGGTGGAGTGCGGCGTGCTGCAGCAGCCATCCGGTGAGCTGGTCGCGTCCGTCCCGGCCTTGTTGCAGGGAACCGGAGATGGGTACGAAGGTTTCTATGGTTTCGACGCCAAGTACGTGGATAACACAGTCAGCGCCGCCATCCCCGCCCCGATCGATCCAGCGATGACCACGCAGGTGCAGGACTGGTCGATCGCCACGTTTGAGGCTTTGGGCTGCGAGGGCCTAGCTCGCGTGGACTTTTTTGTCACGGATAAGGGGCCGGTGCTCAACGAGATCAACACCATGCCCGGCTTCACGCCGATCTCGATGTACCCCAAGATGTTCGCGGCTTCCAACGTCGCCTACAGAGAGCTTCTGTCCACGCTGATTGAGAGGGCCTTGGAGCACCCAGCGCACTAGAGCGGGAGGTTGGGCAGCGTTACTTCTGTTCCAGCTTCATGGTGGAGCTGATGGCCTCGGTCACAGCGTCGACGGCGGCGTTGCCCACGTTGTTCGGCATAGACACGGCCACGATCTGTTCGTGGCTCAGCGCGTACCACACGCCGGTGGTGGAGCCTTGTGCCACGGATGGCTCGGCGAACCACGCCACGTCGTTGACCTGAGTGATGTTCTCACCGGAGCCGTAGCTCTCTGGCAGCTCGGCGCCGCAGCGAACCACCACAGGTTCGGCGGAGTCCGTACTGAGGTAGGTGGCGCTGCGAGACGGTGCTCCTTCGCGTTCCTCGCGTGCATACCCGGCAAAGGAATCAGGTAGGGCGTTGAGGAACTCGGAACAGACGGAGTTTGCGTCGGACGAAGAGACCATAGGAATCTCGGACAGAGGGTACGGGCCAGGTTCGGGAGCCTCGCCGGGGAAAGACTTGGTGGCGTGGCCGAGGGAACCCAGTTGTTCGGTGATGTCATTGCTACTGGTCACGGCCACCGCGGGGCTGGAGCCGACGGAGTACCAGGTGCGTAGGTCGGAGCCTGGGGTGGCGTCCACGACTTCCAGCCACTTCGAGCCGTCGGCCTCAATGGTGGGGGACAACACGGTGTACTGGTCCGGAAGGCGCACGCCGCAACGAACAGTCAGCTCGTCCTTGGCCAGGTTTCGGTAGCCCGCGGCGCCTGCGGGGGCGGGGTCAACCAGGCCAACGTTCTTGTAACCGCCGAGCTCTTGGGGCAGGTCGGAGATGTACTGCGAGCAGGTCTGGCTCTCGGCGTCTGGGGCATCCACGGGACCCATCGCGATGGGAACCATGCTCTGGCGTTCCATGACGATGCGCGCTCCCACCACCACGGCGATCACAAACAGCACGGCGAGAACCAGCGCGATAATGATCGGCAGGCGCGAGGAATCCCGTGAAGCATCCGCGGACGAACCAGTGGCAGTGCGCGGTGCGGGAGAAGAAGAGTCAGTGACAGGAGACGACATAGTGGAATATTCTAGGTCGGTGTTCGCGCAGCTGTTAGTAGGGCAGGTAAGTAGGGGTGCAGATCCGGCATGGTGGAGTTGTGTCACGTATGTTGAACTGTTGATACGCGTCTTTCGGCCTTGACGTTGCTTGAGGCAGAGACAGACACACGCACTGGTGCGCACACACTGGTACGCACACACTGACGTACACATAAAACACCGAGGACGGTTGAAGACGGCTATGGCACGAAATATCACCGTGGAACAGGCGGGCGAAGCCGGAACCATCGCGGCGATCCGCTCCGCCGCACCGAGCTCCCTCAACGGTGATGATGCAGCCGTGCTGGATTCTACCACGTCTAACGCCCGCCAAGTCTGTACTACGGACATCCTGGTGCGGGGTCGGCACTTCCGCTTCCGCTACTCGTCTCCCTATGAGGTGGGCGTGAAGGCAGTGATGCAGAACTTCGCGGATATCCAAGCGATGGGCGCACGTCCCACCGCTTTGCTGCTGGCGATCGTGACCCCGGGGGACATGCCCCTGGAGACCATCTCGGAGCTAGCCCGCGGCATTAACGATGCAGCCACTCCGTGGGGTGCCGAGCTCGTAGGTGGCGACGTGGTGCGGGCCGAGGATCTGGTCTTGTCGCTGACTGCACTCGGAGAGCTGGGAGGACCAGCGCCAGCCTTGACTTTGGACGGCGCGGGAGTGGGGCACCGAGTGATCGCCTCGGGCAACATCGGCTATTCGGCAGCAGGACTGGATGTGCTGCAGTACTTCGGATCTCGCAAGTCCGTCCCACAGGATGATCCGATCCTGCAGGAGCTCGTGTCTTGGCATTGCTCACCGAAGCTTGAGGTGGGGCGCGGCACCGTCGCGCGTGCGGCCGGGGCGAGCTCCATGACGGATAACTCCGATGGCTTGGTGGCGGATCTCTCTGTGATCGCGCAGCGCTCAGGCGTGTGCATTGACGTAGACGTGGAAGCCGTCGCGCCCGATAGCAATCTGTTGCACGCAGCAGAGCGCACCGGATGCGACCCGTGGAAGTGGGTGCTTACCGGTGGGGAAGACCACACACTGATCGGCACCACAGATTCGCGCTTGCCTGCTTCGTACCGCCCAATCGGCATGGTGCGCAGGCTCGACGAAACCGATCCGGACGCCCCGTTTGTGACCATCGGTGGAAACCGACCCACGTACACCACCGGGTGGCAGTCGCTGTGAACGCACCGGGGAACGAGCAAATGAATATCCCCCAGCTGGTGGAGCAAATTCACCCGGGCTGGCAGGTGCATGGCGTCGAAAATGTTCTGCAAGACGTTCTGGCGGAAGCACAACATGAGGAACAGATCCTGCCGGAACCGCATCTGATCCTGCGGGCGTTGCGCATGGCGCCGGAGGACGTACGCGTGTTAATCGTGGGGCAGGACCCGTATCCCACGCCCGGGCACGCGGTGGGGCTGTCGTTTTCTGCGGACCTGCCCGCGCAAGCGAAGTTACCGAAATCGCTGGCCAACATCTTTGCGGAATACCAAACGGACTTGGGGTTTGATCGCCCCACCAGTGGAGATTTGTCCCCGTGGGCGGAGCAGGGGGTGATGCTGCTCAACCGTGTTCTCACGGTGCGCGCCGGGCAACCGGGAAGCCACCACAACCGCGGATGGGAGCAGATCACTGAATCGGTTGTCAAGCAAGTGGCTGAGCGCCCGGACACAGTGGCGATTCTCTGGGGGAAGCCAGCACAGAAGTTCGCGCCATTGTTTGGACCGGATCGCGTAATCGCCTCGCCGCATCCGTCTCCGCTGTCCGCATATCGCGGGTTTTTCGGCTCGCACCCTTTTACCGGAGCGAACCAACTGCTGGCCTCCCTGGGTGCCGATCCCGTCAACTGGTCGCTGAACAGCTAGGCTGGTGCACATGGCAGAAAACCTCGACGGACCCTTGATCACTCAATGGGCGCGCCGGGCAGCAGCGGGGTTGCGGGAGCGTCAGGCGGAGATCAACCGTCTGAATGTTTTTCCGATTCCGGATTCCGATACCGGTTCCAACATGGCCTACACCATGGCGGTCGCTGTAGATTCTGCTGATCAAGCCGATTCTGAGGACGTGCAGGACGTCACCACGGCTCTGGCTAGCGGTGCGGTGCGTGGGGCGCGGGGCAACTCGGGCATGGTGCTTTCGCAGGTGTTGCGGGCGCTGTCTGATACGGCGTCCCGGGGGAAGATCGATAGCCAAGCCGTGGTGAAAATGTTGCAGCTGTCTGTCGACTTTGTGAAGACGTCTATTTCTTCGCCCGTTGAGGGCACGATCCTCACGGTGCTTCGTGCGGCTGCCGAGGGTGCGGCTTCGGGGCGTGCCTCGCTCACTGAGACGGTGGGTCAGGCCTTGCACGCTGCGGAAGTTGCGTTGGAGCAAACCCCCACACAGCTGGACGTGCTGGCCAAGGCGGGCGTGGTTGATGCAGGTGGGCGCGGTCTCGTGGTCATCTTGCAGTCCTTGTACGACACCCTGAGCGGCGAGTCTGGTGCGAGCCGAGCCATCGAGGGAGCTGCCGGGGAAAACGCTGGAGCGGAGGGGGAAGCGGATCCTACCGATGCAGCAGCTTCGGGCAGCACTCAATCCGAACCAGCTTCTGCAGACAATTCCAGCCCGGAGAAGGACCCCGCCACCGATCCTGAGATCGGCGTGCATGGCAGTGGTTCTGCGGAGCTGGAGGTCATGTTCATGTTCGACGCCAGCGCCGACCCTTCCTCCTTTGCCGCACTGCGCGCTTTTCTCGATCGCAACGGCAACAGCTTGGTCATCGCCCAGGCAGGAGACAACCTGGTGCGAGTGCACATTCACACTCGTTTCCCAGGGGCCGTCATCGAGCGTGCTTATGAGCTTGGAGGTGTCTCCGACCTGCGGCTGGAAGTACTGCCGGATTCGGAGTTTCCCTCGTCACCGATCATCGCGCTGGCTCCCACAGGAGGGGTCGCGAGCATCTTTGAAAATGCCGGAGCAATCACTTTGGACGTAGAGCGCGCCTCTGCCCAAGAAGTTCGCGATCTGCTGGCGATGTCCGGAACTGGGTCCTTGGTGGTGCTGACCAACGGCCGAGATGCCTCATCGATCCTCAACCAGGGCTTTGATCTCAGTGCCATTGATACCAGCTCTTTAGTGGGTGGGCTGGCGGCTCTGGCCGTGCATGATCCTGCCAATGATCATGACGATGATGTGGAAGATATGGTCGACGCTGTTTCTGCACAGCGGTTCTGCATGTCCACTGGGGATGCGATGATCGCCGACTTGGACGAGATGTTGGCTGAGGGCGGCGAGCTGGTTACCTTGCTGTGGTCCACGCCGGAAGTCAGCGACGACGAGATGGAGAAGCTGCGGGCGCATATGCAACGGCAGCATCCAGATATTGAATTCCACGATTACCCAGCGGAGGGCATGGCTGCTGATTCCGTGGGGCACGTGGTGGAGATCGGAGTGGAATAGATGCTCGGGTGGGAAGATCAGCGGCCTCTCTCGCAGGTCATCACTCCGGATCGGGCCCGCAAGCTGGCGGATAGGCCCAAGCTGCGCATCATGACGGACGCATTGTTGAATTTCCCCACCAAGTACGTTCGCGCGGGCAGTACCGAGGCTCTCGACCTGCTGGAAGAGGGGGAGATGTACACGTGCGTGGCAGAGATCATCAACGTCTCTGAGCGGGAAAACCGTTCCGGTCGCGGCCCTCGCACCATCGTCTCCTTCACGTTTACCGACGGCGCGGCGATGATGGAATCCGCGCTGTTTGGCAATCCGGGTCTGCATAAGGCCTGCTTGACCGCCGGAACCATCGTGCTGCTCTACGGAAAGCTGGGGCGCTTCCGTGAGGCGTGGCAATTGAAAAACCCCAGCTACGTCACCGTGCATCCCGGGGAAGGTGCTAAGTTCGGCGCGTTCGGGCCGCTCAAAACGATCGTGGACGTGGCGGGTTCGGGCGAGCAGGCCCAAGAGCTGTTGAGCAAGCCGTGGCTGCCGAGCTACCCGCGCCGTCCCGGCACGTCCACCGCCGAGCTGATCGGCGTGATGGACAAGGTTCTCGCGGCTGTGGACCAGCCCGCCGAGGTCCTGCCTGCTGCGTCCACAGACGCGCCTGCTCCGGCCTGGCCGATCGACCCAGAGGGTGAGCCGTTGATTTCCTTTGCCCAGGCCGTGCGGGAGATCCACCAACCTCCGGTAGAGGGGCCGTTCGCCGCGCAGAGCCGCATCAAATTCAACGAAGCGCTTGAGCTGCAAGTGGTGATGGCGCTGCGTCGCGCGGATGCGGAGAAGCGGACGTCGGTGGCGATGGCTCCGCAGGACACGGGTGTGGCGTCGGAGGTAAAAAAAGCCTTGCCGTACACCTTGAGCGAGGGGCAAACCCACGCGCTGGAACGCATCAGCGAGGCCCTTAACAGTACGAACCCGGCGCAGCTGATGCTGCAAGGAGACGTGGGCAGCGGCAAGACTGTGGTGGCGCTGCTGGCGATGATGCAGGTGGTGCAGGCTGGTTTTCAGTGCGCCTTCATCGCGCCGACCGAGGTGCTGGCAGCGCAACATGCGCGCACGCTGACGCAGCTGCTGTCCGGCACCACCGTGGGCGTGACCCTGCTGACTGGCTCGCAGAAAACGGCCGAGAAGAAGCTCAGCCTGCTCAACATCATTAGTGGTCAGGCGGACATTGTGGTGGGTACGCATGCACTGATCCAAGACGGTGTGGAATTCGCGGATCTGGGTTTGGTTATCGTGGACGAGCAACACCGTTTTGGTGTGCGGCAGCGCGACAAGCTGCGAGAGATGGCGCCGATGGATCGCACGCCGCACACGCTGGTCATGACGGCCACACCCATTCCGCGCACGGTGGCGATGACGATGTTCGGTGATCTGCAATCGGTGCGTTTGGAAGGTCTACCGGCTGGTCGCGGAAAGATTTCCACCTCGGTGGTGCCTGCGTGGAAGCCCCGGTGGGTGGAGCGCGCGTGGCAGCGTATGGCCGAGGAAATTCGCGCGGGCAGGCAGGCTTATGTGGTGGTGCCGCGCATCGATGGCGACGACGGCGTGGAGGCCTGGGGCGAGCGCATTGCCACCCAGATCCTGCCCGATGCCACCGTTGCAGTACTGCACGGGCGCATGAACGCCGAGGATAAAGACGAGGTCATGGGCCTGTTCTCCCGCGGCGACATCGATGTGTTGGTGGCCACCACGGTCATTGAGGTGGGCGTGGACGTTCCCAATGCGACCATGATGTTAATTCTCGACGCCGAGAACTTCGGCGTATCTCAGCTTCACCAGTTGCGCGGACGGGTGGGCCGCGGAAGCGCTGATGCGGTGTGCTTGTTGCATACGGAAGCGGAAGAGGGCAGTCCCAGCTACGCGCGGCTGGAGGCTGTGGCGGGGACTCTGGACGGCTTTGTGCTGGCGGAATTGGACCTCAAGCAACGCACGGAGGGGGACATCCTGGGCGAGAGCCAGTCCGGGGCGCGCGTGCGCAGGGCCACGCTGCTGGATCTCACGGAGGACGAGGAGATCATCCTTGAGGCGCGGCGCTATGCCATGGAGCTGGTCAGTTATGACGAACAATTGGCACGGAATTTGGTGGCCGGCCTGGACGTGGATGAGCAGGATTACATCGAGCGCAACTAGTTTGCTCTCCCGGCTGCGGAGTGGGATGTACCGCGCCGGTTAGGATGTGGGACATGAAGATTTGCGCACCATTCGCGGGGACGGCTCGATTCCTCGTGGCAGATGGGGATGAGGTGGACACTGGTGCTGCAGTGGCAGTGGTGGAAGCAATGAAGCTGGAAGCGCCCGTGCTGGCGCCGGGGCCGGGAGTGGTGCGGCGGAGCATACACGAGGACTTCGTGGCAGTGGCCGGGGGAGATGAGCTGCTGGTGATAGAGGCAGTGCGAGGAGAAGACTCATGACGCGCATCATTTCTGGAACTGCTCGGGGCAGGAAAATCAAGGTTCCGCCGGCTGGCACGCGTCCTACGTCTGACCGCGCACGCGAGGGACTGTTTTCCTCGCTGCAGGTGCGCTTCGGGTTCGAGGGCGAGCGCGTGTTGGATCTGTTCGCGGGCTCGGGTGCGCTGGGGCTGGAGGCTGCCTCGCGCGGGGCGGCCGAGGTCACGTTGGTGGACTTCAACCACCGCGCAGCCGAGATCATCAACGCGAACGCGAAGGTGGTGGGGCATCCGTCAACCCACGTGGTGGAGGCCAAGGCATCCACCTATTTGCATACCGCTCCGCAGAACCACTTCACGATGGTGTTTGCTGATCCTCCGTACGAGCTGACCGATGAGGCCACGGACGAGCTGGTCGCAGCGCTTTCTCGCGTGCTGGCTGAGGATGCGGTGGTGATTATCGAGCGGCCGTCCGATGCTCGCGAAGTGGTGTGGCCGGAAGGCTTTGAGCGGACCGACCAGAAGTTGAAGAAGCGGACCTACGGCATCGCGCGCTTCGACATGGCGATTTGGCGCGGTTAGGCACGTAGACTGTGGGGCATGCATGTAGTTTGCCCCGGATCCTTTGACCCCGTGACCCTAGGCCACCTGGATATCTTCACCCGCGCTGCCTCAGATTGGGAGCAGGTGACCATCTTGGTGACGTACAACCCCAACAAGAACGGGCTGTTCACGGCCGAAGAGCGCGTGGAGCTGATTGAGAAATCCTTGCAGTCCCTGCCGAATCCTCCGCAGAACGTGCGCGTAGATACGTGGGACAAGTTGCTGGTGGACTACCTGACCCAGAACAACATCACGGCGATGGTTAAGGGTCTGCGCAGCTCATTGGATTACGAGTACGAACTGCCAATGGCGCAGATGAACCAGCGCCTGTCCGGGGCGGATACGTACTTCCTGCTTACCAGCCCGGAATATGGATACGTGTCCTCGACCTTGTGCAAGGAAGTGGCCAAGTACGGCGGAGACATTGATGGATTGTTGCCGGAGCCTGTCGTCGAGGCTGTGAAGGCCAAGTACGCGAAGTAGGGCGCGGGGGCTGAGCTCAACGAGCACCCAGAGCATTCCACCGCAGCCTGTTTACCTCCGTGTTACCCAACATTCCCTCTATTTTCTTCTGTCACATGAATTAACACGCGTGTCTTTGAGCAACACCGTGGAGTAGAGGTGCCATAGTGGATGCCATGTACAAGACATTCCAGGGTATGGACGATCTACAGCAGATGGTGGAGCAGGCTTACGGCGTGCCCATGACCGCAAACTGCATGGTGCCGCGCCGTGAGGTGCTCGACATTCTCGACGAAATGCGCAATGCCATTCCAGTGGAGCTAGACGACGCTCAGGATGTCTTGGACCACCGCGATAACATCATCTCGGACGCTCAGCAGCAGTCCGATTCCATGATCGGGGACGCGGAATCAGAGCGGGATGCGATCCTCGCAGATGCCACAGTGCGGGCGGATGAAATTCTGCAGGACGCTCAGGATCGTGCGACCGCCACCGTGGCTCAAGCTGAGGCAGAGGCCGACCGCCTGGTCTCCGATGCTCGCCGCGAATACGAGCAGGTCACCGGCCGCGCAGAGGCTGAGGCCGGGCGCCTCATTACCTCCGGTAACGAGTCTTACCAGCGCTCTGTGGACGAAGGCATCGCCGAGCAGCAGCGCTTGGTCTCCGAGTCTGAGGTCGTGCGCAACGCAGAAGCAGAGGCACACCGCATCGTCGAGTCCGCTCACGCAGATTCCGATCGCCTCCGCACCGAGTGCGACCGCTACGTGGACTCCACTCTCTCTGAGTTTGAGAACTCCCTGAATGAAACGCTCCGCGTGGTCAACCGCGACCGCGCTGCGCTACGTAAGGGTGCGGGTGCCGCAGGTTACCGCCCACAGCAGGCACCGTCCCACGGACAGCCACAGGGACCAGGTAACGGCGACTATGCGCTGTAGTTACCGGTAAGTGCCCGAAAGCGGGTACAAACTAGGGTATGAGCAACCCTTTTGTCATTCACGTTGGAGACATCGCCAGCGGAGCGTCGGAAACGATCAACACCACCGGACCGTCTCCCGTTCGGTGGGGTGCGCAGATGCTGGCGGTGGAGGAAAACACTCCCGTCAGTGTCACCGCGACAATCAACAACCTGGGCGAGGCGTTCATGGTCAACGCAGAGGTCGACGGCGAAGCCACCGGCACCTGCGCCCGCTGCTTGCAGCCACTGAACCCAGAGTTCACCGTGCGCGTCAACGAAGTATTCGGCGCGAACCCAGATTTCATCGAAGGCGATGAAGCAGAAGAGGGCGAAGAGCCGAACCTGGTGGAAGATAACGCCATCGACATCTCCCAGCTGGTGATCGACGAAGCCGGCCTGAATACGCCGTTTTCTCCCACCTGCGAGACCTACGGCACCGCCTGCCAGGAATCCACCCCGGAGCCGGACGGCATTTCCGAAGATGTGGAAGCAGAAGACACTCCGGACCCACGATGGGCCGGCTTGGAGAAGTTCAAGCTTCAGGAGGATGAGCAGTAACTCATGGCTAGAAAGCGTCGCCTGACTGGCGAAGTAGCCCTCAACGCGGCGTATAGCAAGTCCGATCACCAGCCACTGCTGGACGCGTGGGGAATCACGCTCTCGGAGGACAATCTGCGGCTGGCGCTGACTCACCGCTCCTTCGCGCATGAGAATGACAATCTCCCAGACAACGAGCGCCTGGAATTTTTGGGCGACGCCGTGCTGGGTGTGTCCGTTGCGGAGCAGCTCTACCGTGAGTTCCCCAACCGTTCTGAGTCTGACTTGTCCAAGATGCGCGCAGGCGTGGTGAACAAGTTCGCGCTCGCCTCCGTGGCTCGCGAACTGGGCATTGGGCCTTACATCTTGCTTGGCCGCGGTGAAATGCTTACCGGCGGCGATGACAAAGATTCCACGCTCTCGGACACGGTCGAGGCCATCCTGGGCGCGATCTACCTGGAGCACGGCTTCGCCACGGCTCGCGAGACCGTGCTGCGGATCTTCGCCAGCCGCATCAGCGAGGCGCCTGCTACCGGCTTGAATATGGACTGGAAGACCGTGCTGCTGGAGCGCCTGAGTGACATGAAGCTCCCGCTCCCGGAGTACAGCACCTCGGCGTCGGGTCCAGAACACGATCAGACGTTCTCCGCCACGGCGACTGTCGGCGAGGACCACCGCACCGAGGGCACCGGCCACACGAAGAAGGAGGCCGAGCACGCCGCCGCCAAGGCGATGGTGACCCTGCTCAAGGGCGAGGTCTCGCAGGCTGGGCGGGCCTCGAAGCAGGCCTCTTCTTAAACCCATGCCCGAATTGCCCGAGGTCGAGGTTGTCCGTGCTGGTCTGGAGCAGCACGTGGTGGGGCGGACGTTCGTGGGGGTGGACGTACTGCATCCCCGCGCCGTGCGCTCGCATGTGGGTCAGGATCTTTCTCTTCTTCTCGACGCCGCCCTGATTCGTTCGGCTCGTCGCCGCGGCAAGTTTCTCTGGCTGGAACTGAGCCGGAAAATCCCTGGCACAGGCGATCAGTGGGCCGAGCCGACTGAAGCTCTGGTGGTGCACCTGGGCATGAGTGGGCAGATGCTGGTGACCGAGCCAGATGCGGTGACCTCCACCCACTTGCGCATCAGGGCCAGGCTCTCCGGGGGCGTGGACTTGAACTTTGTGGATCAGCGGACGTTCGGGCGCTGGGAGTTGGTGGCCCTGGTGGATGACTCGCATGGCGAGTATCCGGCGGGCGTTCCAGCCTCGGCGGCGCACATTGCGCAGGATCCGCTGGAATCTTCCTTCAATGCACAGGCGGTGGCCAAGGACATTAAACGTAGGCAGTCGCCTATCAAGCAGGTGCTTTTGAACCAAGAGGTAATTGCAGGGATTGGCAATATTTACGCTGATGAAGCCCTGTGGGCTGCTGGTGTGCGGCCACGGAGGAAAGCTGCTGGTTTGAGCGGGGTTGGCGTCGAAAGAATCATTCACGCTGCCCGCGAGGTGATGGAACGGGCCCTGGAAGCCGGCGGAACCAGCTTCGATGTGCTGTACGTGAACGTGAATGGCGCTTCGGGGTACTTCTCGCGCTCGCTCAACGTCTACGGGCGCGAGGGGCGGCCGTGCGTTCGGTGTGAGACGCCTATTCAGCGTGTTGTTGTGGGTGGACGGAGTTCACATTTCTGCCCCGAATGTCAGCGATGACGATGCCGGTTGCTCCTCGAATCATGGCGAGTTCGGCATTAGGAGCGATTGGTTGAATTTGGTGCGAGGTCCACGCGACGGAGTAGTTGTGCATTAAATGCCACAACGACGGTTGATAGAGACATCAGGATCGCGCCGACGGACATGGGCATCACGAATCCAATCGGTGCAAGTACACCAGCAGCGAGTGGAACCGAAATTATGTTGTAGCCCGCAGCCCACCACAAATTCTGCTTCATCTTTCGGTATGTGGCCTTGGATAGCCGAATAACTGAAAGGACGCTGCGCGGGTCAGAACTGGCCAAGATGACTCCTGCCGAAGCGATCGCCACGTCCGTGCCGGCCCCAATAGCAATGCCGACATCCGATTGGGCGAGTGCTGGAGCATCGTTGACGCCGTCGCCGACCATCGCGACCTTCTTGTCCTCCTTCTGCAGAGATGCGACCTTGGCCGACTTGTCTGCCGGCCGCACTCCAGCGAACACGCGGTCGATCCCCAGCTCTTGACCAACTTTGTTGGCCACGGCTTCAGCATCTCCGGTGATCATCACAACCTCGATGCGCCGTTGGTGTAGAGCATTCACAGCCTCGCGAGACTCGGGACGTATTTCATCAGCGAGCTTGAGTCCGCCAATGACTTCTCCTTCTCGAACAACGTGCAGGATGATGGCGCCTTCTTCACGCCAGTTGGCGGCAGCTCCGATTTCTTCCTGTCCAGATTCTTCGAGCAGACGTGGACCACCGACTCGGACGTTCTGGCCATCCACTGTTGCGCTTACGCCGACAGCGGGGGAAGAACTAAAATCGCTGGATGTTGAGAAACGTAGGCCCTTATCTTTTGCTGCTTTGACTATCGCTCGAGCTAAAGGATGCTCACTATCAGCCTCAGCAGCCGCAGCCAGTGCGAGCACGCGGTCAGAATCGAGGTCTACGACGGATTCGATATCCGTGACGGTAGGTTCGCCCTTGGTCAGTGTGCCGGTCTTATCGAATAGAACGACGTCGACGTCACGCATGGATTCCAACGCGAGGCGATCCTTGATCAACACACCATTGCGGGCTGCGCGTTCGGTTGCTATGGACACCACGAGTGGTATTGCAAGGCCGAGAGCGTGGGGGCAGGCGATAACCAACACCGTGATGGTGCGCTCTACTGCATCGGCAGGACTACCGAAGATCGACCACACAGTAGCGGTAATGAGAGCAGCCCCGAGTGCGAACCAGAAAAGGAGCGCAGCGGCACGGTCAGCGATTCTCTGAGCACGCGTGGAAGAATCTTGGGCATCAGATACCAGTCGGTTAATCCCCGCCAAGGCAGTGTCCTCGCCAATGGCAGTAATTTCTACGTGCAGGCCGGAATCGGTGGCGACAGTACCGGCTGTCACCGAGTCTCCCTCAGCGCGGGAAATGGAACGGGACTCTCCTGTGATCATGGACTCGTCCATTTCCGCGTGGCCTTCAACAATGGTGCCATCAGCAGGAACGCTTCCGCCTGGTCGGACAATGACGATGTTGCCCACTTCCAGTTCAGATGGGTCGACCGTTACTACATCTTCACCTTCGATGCGCTCGGCCTTCTCGGGCAGGAGAGCCGCAAGTGAATCGAGTGCCGAGGAGGTTTGCGCTAGAGAACGCATCTCGATCCAGTGACCCAGAAGCATGATGACGACCAGTAGTGCCAGTTCCCACCAAAACTCGAGTTGGTGATTCACCAAACCGAGCGTCGCCGCCCACGATGCGAGAAACGCGACGGTAATTCCTAACGCTATGAGCATCATCATCCCCGGTTGGCGGCTCTTCAGCTCTTCCCACCCACCAGTAAGGAAGGGCTTGCCGCCCCAGAAATACATGACGGTTCCGAGTCCGCCAGCAACCCAGCCGGCCCAGCTGGGAACTGAATAGCCTATGAGCATCGCGAACATGGGGGAGAGTAATACAACAGGTAGTGCGATGAAGAGATTTATCCAGAACAGCCGACGGAACTGCATCACGTGATCACCGTGCCCTGCATGACCTGAGTGGCTATGGCTGTCATGTTCACCGTGGTTTGTATGACCTCCATCGGGCTCTGTTGCGATGTCATGCCGGCCGTGCTCGGAAGTGTGATCGTGGGAGTGCGCTTGTCCGGTCATAGATGTTCTCCTTTGAATCTGTTTGGGTGATGTTCCTTGATGTAGGCGTCCTGGTGGCGAAATTCTGATTCTCTAAGGTTCCATGCAAGATTATATACCCCTAGGGGGTATATTGCAATGGGGTTTGAAGAGTGAAGAGTGTGTGCCGATAAGAGGCCTGTGCGGCTGACGCACCGGAACGAAGCCCGCGTACCGATGACGATGTGCCTACAAACTGCTGCTTCGATGAATCGTGTCGTCGTGGCCAAAGGCCAAAATTCCTGCTGCCACTGAAGTGAGCATTTTCCCAAAATGTCAGCAATAATGCACCGGATCTGCTGTCCATAGGATACGTTTTGCGCTATGGATCTCACTCAGATTGAAACCTTCATCACTGACGTGATCAACAACAACGTGTGGAAGGTTATCCCTTTCCTGTTGATCGCCGCCGGTGTTTACTTCGGGCTGCGCACGGTCATCGTGCAGGTGCGCATGTTCCCAGACATGCTCCGCTCCTTGCGCGACAAGCCGGATAATGGCGACAGCCGGGACGACATCTCCGCGTTCAAGGCCTTCACCATTTCTGCGGCCTCCCGCGTGGGTACCGGCAACGTGGTGGGCGTGGCCATCGCCATTTCCTTGGGTGGACCTGGCGCAGTGTTCTGGATGTGGATGATCGCCATCATCGGCGGCGCAACTGCATTCGTGGAGTCCACACTGGCGCAGTTGTGGAAATCACGTGGTGAAGAAGGGTATGTGGGTGGACCTGCGTACTACATGACGCGTGGTTTGGGTCTGAAGCCGTTGGCGGTCATCTTTGGCATCGCCATCACCATCACCTATGGCTTCGTCTACAACGCGGTGCAGACTAACTCCATCGTGGAGGCCACGGCAACCTCATTGGGCGGTGACGTGTCCACAACCACCCGCATGATCATCGGCGGAGTGATTGCCGCGGTGACGGCCGTGATCATCTTCGGTGGTGTGCGCAGCATTGCGAACGCCACGCAGATCATCGTGCCGTTCATGGCCGGAATCTACATCGTGGTCGGCGTGATTGTACTGCTGCTCAACATCACGGAAGTTCCGGCGATGATCGGCAGCATCATTTCCCACGCCCTCGGTTTCAAGGAAATCGCCGGTGCCACCATTGGTGCAGCGTTCATGAACGGTATGCGCCGTGGTTTGTTCTCTAATGAGGCTGGCCAGGGCTCCGCTCCTAATGCGGCCGCTACTGCCGCAGTATCGCACCCCGTCAAACAGGGGTTGGTGCAGGCCCTGGGCGTGTATTTCGACACTCTGGTGGTGTGTTCCATCACCGCATTCATCATCTTGCTGTCTAACCCGGTGTTCGGAGAGGACATGGAATCCGCCAACCTCACCCAGAACGCGTTGGCTTCTCAGATCGGCGACTGGGGAATTCACCTCGTCACGTTCATCTTGTTCTTCCTGGCGTTCTCCTCCGTGTTGGGCAATTACTACTTGGCACAGGCCAACGTGGAGTACTTCACCAAGTCCAAGCCAGTGATGATTACTTTCCGCGTCCTCGTGGTTGCTTGTGTGTTCGGCGGCGCCGTGGGCACCGTGCCGCTGGTGTGGTCCTTGGCGGATACTTTTGCGGCCATCATGGTGGTCATTAACCTGATCGCCATCTTCCCTCTGGGTGGGGTAGCAGTGAAGCTGTTGCGTCATTACTCCGCGCAGAAGAGGCAGGGCTTGGAGCCGATCTTCCACCGCGACGATCTTCCTGAGCTGAAGAACGTGGAGTGCTGGGACGGTACGGATCCCGTGACCACCCGTGCATATTGGGATGAGCGAGCTTCCCGCGCCTAATCCGGACGATGTTATTCTGAACCGATGTATTTGAAGTCGCTGACCCTCAAGGGATTTAAGTCCTTTGCGTCTGCGACGACCTTGAAACTCGAGCCGGGCATTTGCGCGGTGGTGGGGCCTAATGGATCGGGCAAGTCCAACGTGGTGGACGCACTGGCGTGGGTGATGGGTGAGCACTCAGCCAAAACATTGCGCGGTGGCAAGATGGAAGATGTCATCTTCGCCGGAGCGGGCGAGCGCAAGGCGCTGGGGCGCGCCGAGGTCACACTGACCATTGATAATTCCGACGGCGCCCTTCCCATCGAGTACTCGGAAGTCTCCGTGACCCGTCGCATGTTCCGCGACGGTGCTAGCGAGTACGAAATCAACGGCGCCAAGGCTCGCCTCATGGACATCCAGGAATTGCTCAGCGATTCCGGCATCGGCCGCGAAATGCACGTGATCGTGGGACAAGGCAGGCTCGCGCAAATCCTCGAGTCCAAGCCGGAGGATCGCCGCGCATTCATCGAGGAAGCCGCGGGAGTGCTGAAGCATCGGCGTCGAAAAGAAAAGGCGCAACGCAAACTGGTGAGCATGCAGGCCAACCTCGACCGCCTGCACGATCTCACCGACGAACTGCGCAAACAGCTAGGACCACTGGCTCGCCAGGCTGAGGCAGCACAAAAGGCATCCACGGTGCAGGCAACCATTCGCCAGTCGCGGGTGCAGCTGACCGTGCACCGCGTGCAGACGCTGTCCGAAGAGTTGAACTCGGTATCCGGCCGGGCCAGCTTGGTAGCCGAGCAAGTCGAGGAGCTGCAAGACCAGTTAGAGGAGCACTCCGAGCGACTCGCCGTGACCGAAGAAGAGCTGCGCACCGCGATGGAGAGCGCAGAATCCGCCCGCACGCTGTGGTACCGCTTATCCGCCGTGGCAGAGAAGAACTCGGCGACCATCCGCATCGCCGCGGACCGCGCCGAACAACACCACTCGGCGCAATGGTCCGGCCAAGACCCTGACCAGCTCATGGAACGCGCCGCGCGTGCCGAGCAGGAGCAGGAAGAGCTGGACGAGGCCGTGGAGATGGCCACCGAAAAGCTCGAGACCGTGCGGGAAGAAGTCGCCGAGCGCGAGGATGCGGCGCGGCAGGCAGAAAAAGAACACTTCGCCCAGGTGCGTGCCATCGCCGACCGTCGTGAAGGCGTGGTGCGCCTGCTCAGCCAGCACGAAGCCGCCGCCGCCACCGTGGAATCCACCCGATCCGAGGTGGAGCGTCTTTCCCAAACTGTTGAGCACCACCAGGAGGCCGTGGACGCTGCGGCCGAAGAGCTGGAACTGGCATCGGAGACCTCCATGGAGGCAAAGACTTCAGGTTCTGACCTTGCCGACCAGCTGGAACGCGCCGAACGGGAAGCCGCCACCGCCGAGACCCGCGCAGACGAGCTGCGGGCCCGGCAGCTGGGTCTGGAGCGCGAAGTGGCCACCCTGCGCGCCACCATCAGCGCGTGGAATGACCAGATGCGCCCCACCGACGGTGCCGAGGTGGTCACCCGCGTGGCCCAGGAGCAAGATGCGCAGGCCACTGCTCTGGCTGAGGTCATCGTCGCCCGCGAGGGGTGGGGCACCGCCCTGTCCGCCGCGCTAGGTGAGGCCGCCGCAGGCATGGTGATCGGTGATTCCGATTCCCCCAATTCTTCTATTTCCGACGCCATACTCCGCGCCCTCAGCACCGAATCCCAAGGCCGCGCGGTGCTGCTCGAAGGGGGAAGCACGAAGGGCTGGCGCTTGGACACAGCTCCGGCTCACGGACAGTGGTTGCTGGATCTCGTGGACGCACCAGAGGCCATCGGCGGCGCGCTGAGCTCGTTGCTGGTGGATGTGGTTGCCGCGGACGACGCGACACAAGCTCGCAAGGTGGTGAGCGAAGATCCGCGCCTGCGTGCCGTCACCAAGGACGGGATGATCTTCGGCGCCGGATGGGCGGCCGCAGGTACCGGAGGCACGACTGCCGTGGAGCTGGCGGAGCGTGTGCACGAGGCGGAGCGTGGCGTCGAAATGAAGGAAAAGGAACTCGCGGACCTGCACGCGGCACTCGACGGTGCCTTGGAGGCGGCCTCCGAACGCAGAACCGCAGCTGCCAGTGCGCGTGCGGCGATGCAGGCGCACAAGGCCACGTTGGAAGGCAAGCAGCGCCACGCGGCGGCCACACAGAAGGCGTTTGAGGCGGCCAGCCGGCAGCTGCAGCGCGCAACGGCCGAATCCGAGGCTGCACAACAGCGTCTGGATAAGGCCGAGGAACAGGTCGCGGAGTTGGCTGATCGTGTGGCACGCATCGACGACGAGGGGGAGGAGCAGGAGCCCTCGACGCACGAGAAGGATGCGGCTGCGCAGGCGCTGTCCCAGGTTAAGGCGCTAGAAATGGAAACTCGCCTGGCCCTGCGCACCGCCGAGGAGCGCGCCGGTGCCACTCGCGGCCGGGCTGAGGGACTGCGGAGGCAGGCCCGCCAGGAACAGGCAGCGCGCGAGCAGTTTGAGAAGACGCAGCAACGGCGCATAGCAGCACAACAGACCGCGGCAGCCGTGCTAGAGCAGGCCCAGCGCGTAGGCCACCGCATCGAGGACGCTCTGCACCGAGCGGAGGAAGCCCGCCAGGCCACCGATGCGCAGCACAAGCAGTGGCAGACCACGATGAGCCAGCAAAAGGACAAGGTCTCCGCATTGTCTGTGCAGCTCGGACGGCTGACGGACTCCGCGCACCAAGCAGAGCTGGCCCGCAGTCAAGCTCAACTCAAGATTGAACAAGCGCTGGATAACGCGATGGAGCAGCTCAGCATGACCGCCGAGCAGCTATTCGCCGAGGAGCTGCCGGAGGACTTTGATGCCACCGAGACGCGCGCGGAGCTGAAGAAGGCGGAAAAGGCGCTGAACTCGCTGGGTAAGGTCAACCCGCTGGCGCTGGAGGAATACAAGGCGCTGGAAGAGCGCTACTCGTTCCTGGCACAGCAGCTGGACGACGTGGAGCGAGCCCGCGAGGACCTGCAAGACGTGATCAAGGACGTGGATAACACCATCCTCACGCTGTTCACGGAAGCCTGGAAGGACGTGGAAGCGGAGTTCCCGAAGGTCTTCAACACCCTGTTCCCAGGCGGTGCCGGGCGCCTAGTGCTCACGGAACCGGAAGACATGCTCACCACCGGCATCGAGGTGGAAGCGCGCCCACCGGGTAAGAAGGTCAAGCGTCTGACGCTGCTTTCCGGTGGCGAGAAGTCCCTGACGGCGCTGGCCATGCTGGTGGCCATCTTCCGCGCGCGCCCATCGCCTTTCTACGTCATGGACGAGGTGGAAGCTGCGCTGGATGACGTGAACCTGCGCCGCCTCATCGCGCTGTTTGAGGAGCTACGTAAGGATTCGCAGCTGATCGTCATCACGCACCAAAAGCCCACGATGGACGTGGCCAACGTGCTCTACGGCGTGACGATGCGCGGCGATGGAATCACTCGCGTGATCTCGCAGAGGATGCAGCCGGCGGGCGCCTAGCGCGTGGAAAATCTCACAGCGTAGGATTGTCCGCGTGACTGACAGCCCCATCGCAGACGTGAATGACACACTCCTACCTTGGGCTTCCACAGCGGAAGCAGCGTTAGCCGCCCGGCTTCACGATGTTGAGCTCTTTGTTGATCTCGATATCGCTGGTGACCAGCTGGAACGCTATTCTCGATTCTTCGGTACCTTCCTCTCCCGTCAGCTGGCTGCGGGCGCGGACCCGGCGGCGCTGTTGGCAGCCTGCCCTGCTTTGACCGCGACTGCGCTGATCACGCGCGCGGCTCGATTCAACCGCGTGGGCGAGCTGCCTCGCGAGTTCTGGGCAGGGCTGGGTCTGGAGCCTACGGACGAGCGCTTGGCCTGCGTTGAAGGCCGCTTTGCGGAGATTCTTTCGGCGGCTGGCTTGGACCCATTCGATGAGGCCGTGGGCGGTCCGGATGGGGAGAACGGTCGCCTGTTCTTCCACGTGGGGTTGGCCACGGACTGGATCCCGGAGGTGGTTGAGGCCTTTGATTCTCGACGCCAGGACGCAACCGCAGTAGACGATCCGGAACAAGAAGCCGCCGCAGTGGTGCAGCAACTCGCAGGAGGCGAGTTGCAGGCCGGTCCGCTGTGCACGCTTAAGCCACAGATTGCGCAGCGTCTATTCACGCCTCTGGTGCAGGTGATCCGCCACGCGGAGGAGCACCCGGAGACGTGGGAATACACCCTGCCCACAGTGCAGCTTCCTCGGCTGATCTTGGAAGACGTGATCGAGGAGCTGCGCGAACGCCCGGTGGGCACTGAGGATCGCCGCTACTCCGTGGGCGTGGCTCACCGTGAGGACCAGCCACGGCTGCGGTTGGATGTGGACCGCAACCGCGTTGTTCTTCGCTTGCCCGCCCAGAGCTTGCCCTCTGTGGAGGAAGAACCTGCCGCAGAGATTCGCTGGCGCGTGGATACCGACGGGCGCCCGCACGCATTCCGCACGGGCCGCTCCGAGCACCTGGGCGGTTCCGATTCCGAGGTGGTAGATCTGCCGATTCGTCGCCCGCTACGTGAGTTACACGTGCATAGCGTGACCCACGGCGAGCACTGGACATTGCCGGTGATCAACCGGCCGGAACCTGCGCTAATTTTCTCTGTCCGTGGCGCGGAGCTCACGGAGCTGGACACGCTGCATCGCGTCTCGGTGATCGTGGTGTGCCCGGAGGATACGACTGCGGTGGATCCGGTTCAGGATCGTTCCATCCCGGTGGTGTGGGAGAGGCCCATGAAGCTATGGGATGGCTGGGTGATCCGTCGCCTGGACCTCTCGGATGCGCTGAGCCTGCACATCGAGCGTTCGGGGGAGCGACGTCCGTCTATGGACACGATGCGTGCTGTGGATCCGCGCCAACGCGTGCTATTCGTGGAGCCGGATCAGCCGGAGCCGTCGATCGAGACTGCCAGTGGCAAGCCCATATTCTCTGAGAGCTTGCGCGTGGAGTTCCCGCCGACGATCTCCGGCGACACCGAGCTGTGGCACGTTTCCGTGTCTGCCTACGCTGGCCCCGGTGTGCCCGGCGAGGCGGTCTCTGAGGAGGAGCCCCTGGAGGTCTCCGCCGAAGGTGGCGTGTTTGATGTCTTCGATCCCGAGGCCTACGACAGCCCGTGGGTCGGCGAGTATTTGGTGCGCCTGCGCGGTCCGCGCTATGAGAGCTTCCGTCACGAGTTCGCCCTGGTAGAAGGCCTCGGCGTGGAGGTCGAGATAGACGGCGCCTCACCGCATACTCGCCTGCCACTGACCGCGGGCTTGAGCCCCACTACGGTGCGCTTGCGCTCCGGAGACAAGCCTTTTGAACGCATTGCGCCGCTGCACCTGAGCCCGTCGGACCGCTTTGCCACGGCTGTGATTGAGACGGATGCCGGTGACGCTCTGCCCGTCGTGGTCAACCCTCCGCGCATTCGCTTCCAGTTGCCCATGCAGGGCGAGGCACCCGTGTGGCGTACCGAAGCGCTGCGGATCGCGGCGAATTGGCTGGACCTGAACACGCGATTCCGCGTACGCCCGGAGGCCGCCATTTCTGATGCCCGTCTGGTGGTTCGCGACCGTCACGGTTCGCCGGCTCGTACCGCGAAGTTGCAGACCCAGGACAACGTCACCTGGTGGGTCAATCTCCAGGCCATTGCGCCATCCGTGCAGATCATGTCCGAGGGGTCGCTCGAGCTGGAGTTCGTGGATGCTGCTGCCGGTCGCCGAGTCAGCGTGCGCATGGCGCGGATCGTCCCTGATTCCGAGGTCACCGTGACCTATATGGAGGATCACACCCTCGATGTCCAGTGTGATGATCCCGACCGTTTGCCGGGCAAGGCGCTGTGGGTCTGGCCTCTGACCGCGCCGTGGGAGCCAGCTCGCAGCGTGAAGATCGGCGCACCTCTGCCAACAGAACTTCGCGACGCTGGCCCCCTGGCCGTCCAGCTGTTCTCCACGGATCGCTTCAACTTCCTGCGTGCCCCCGAGTTCCCCGGCAGCAGGGCGGTGCGGGTGGATCACCCTGGTTTCTTTGGTGGCTCTCTGGTCGACGCCAACTCGCCCTACACTCAGCTCTCCGCCTTCCTAGCGGGCGAGACCGACCAGCTGCCGCAGGACACGGAGATCCTCCCGACTCTGTGGGACGTGCTCGCCGGTGGTCTCAAGCACCGTGTCAGCGCGGAGGCGGGCTCTCCAGTCATGGGTGATCTCCACGCTAAGCTCCGCGAAGCACTATCCGCCAACCCTGCGGCGTCCATGCACGCGATGAGTACCTCGCTGGTGCCTGCCAGCGACCGCCCCGCGCAGTTCATTTCTTCCGGGTTGGTGCAGGTCAAGGTGGCGTCGGGAAATAACGAGGGCGAGGACCACGACGAGAAACGACGCGGCGATGCGCCGTGGATCGCGGCTCTCGAGGTCCTCAGCGACCTATTCGCCGAAGAAGATGACACGGCGCGCGCCAAGGCGTTGCGCACGGAGCTGGCTGAGATCGCCGGGCACACGCTGGTGGAGACGATGGACACGGGCCGCGACCGCACCCTGGAGACAGCATGTATCGATGCCACGACCGTGCAGATTGCCCACCTGGATCCGGCGCAGCAGAAGGCCGTGCTGGACTCGTTCTTCAACGGGGCGGGAGTGGTCCCGGGTGCGTTGAGTGAGGAAAATACTCGTCTGATCAGCGTGTTTGAGACGTTCACGCAGCGCGAGCAGCTCAGTGAGTTGCTGGGCGATCCGGAGCTGATGACCACCGCGGTGAAGATTCTGCGCAAGGTCAAGAACTCCAACCGCCAGCTGTACTTGTCCGCGCGCGTGCGCTTCGAGCGACTCGACGGCGTGGACACGGACGATCCCGCCGACCGGTGGGCGCTGGTGCCGGTCCTATCGATGATGTTCGCGCTGGCTGCCCGCATGTACGCCCACGGCCGATTGAGCAACCTGGGCAAGCTACCCAACGTCTACGGCGCATGGTCGGAGATGGCTCGTTTAGTGCCGGATCTGGTCACCGGGGACATCGTCAGCGCGGAGGCCATGGTACTCGGTGTGTTTGGTCCCGACGCCGAACCTGAGGAAGTCGAAGCCGAAGACTAACCCTGTAGTTAGAGCCTGCCGCGCTGGGCGACGTAGGCGAAGTCCTCGGCGATGGCGTGTCTCCACACCCCGAAATCGTGGCCTCCGGGGACCATTCCGTAGGTGGTGTCCGTGCCGGCTATGCGGGCTTTGTTGTTGAGTGTGCTCAGGTCCTGCTGAGCAAACTTTTCTGACTTGCCTGCGACGAACCGTCCGCTGATTCCGTGGAATGTAGAAACTTTGTCATTGATGGCGTGATGCAGAATGTCTAGCGGGTTGCGTTGCTGGAACAGTGCTTCGCTGTCCTCGTAGAAAGTCTTGACGGTGGTTTCGCGAGAGTAACTGTCATTGGGGCGCAGCTCGCCGGAGTAGTCCACGAATTTTCCGTAGCTGGTAGAGGAGTTGGTGACCACCTGGAGGGCGCGTGCCACCGTAGGAAAAGCCACCGATGGTCCACGTCTTATGGTCTGGGTTGGGGCTGAAACGATGTATGATCGAGTCGGTCACCTCCTGGGTCAGATAGGTCATTACCTTGTCTTTTGGACTGTCCGTGCACACGGGATTGGCGGCGACGTCTCCGGTGACATCGATGGCTACCACGATCGGGATAATGCCGTTATTTGTGGCCTGGTAGTTGTCCACCACATTGGCTAGGCCGCCTTCCCTCGAACCACTGCGTGGGTCCGCCGGGGGATCCATTCATCAGGGTGAGCACTTGAAGCCGGGGGGCGAGGAGTGGAGAACCCGGCCGGAGGGAGGAAAACTAATGCATTGCGAGCTTGGAATCCGGAGTGCGGTGTGGGCACCGGCATGCTGACCCGAGTTCTCTTTGCGGGGAGATTTGCAGATTGGAGCATTCCTGCAGTGCGCAGTTTATTCCATTCCGCCAGCGAAATGGAGGCGGGCTGTTGATCGGGTTCGGGGATCTGCTCCGCAGACGCTCGGTTGTAATGACTGGTGGGTAAGAATGAATCGAAGTCCGGGTACAAGTTGCAGGATTGATTAGCTACCAACAACCCGGCGGCGAGGTTGACGATCAGAGTCAGCAGGCTGACAAGTGAGCGCCACTTGAAAAACTTGCGGACGAGCACGCGGACGAAAAAAATACACTGCTGAGGCCTACAGATAAGGCAGCAAACGAGGCGGGGCGTAACTCGCTGGCGGGAGTTTGCGCCAGCCGCAGAGCGGCGCCAACTGCGACACCCGTGAGTACCAGGGAAATCCCGCAGGTGAACAGTGCTGATCGTGTGCGGGTACGAGAAGGCACAAGCGCGATGAGTGCAGCGAATGTCAGCAGAAGGAGAGCCCAGGCGATAACCATGGGGATCGTTCCGGTGAGGGGAAGCGATCGCAGGGAGTCGATCATGCTCAGTAGTGGTAGACCGGTGGTCTGAGCCCACCAATACCAACTTTGGTTTACTGGTAGTCATGGAACTTTCACTGCTCACGTGGATCATCATTGGCGTCGTCCTTGTTGTGATCATCGCCATTTTGCTCATCGTCTTCGGGCTGCGAAGGAATAAGGCCAAGCAGGTTTCCTTCGAGAAGAAGGAGGAGATCGAGAAGCCGAAGCCATCGTCTGGCAATTACCAGGCGCAAAGCGGCTTCAATTTCACCTCTGGAGGTGCCACGAAGGAAGCTGCTCAGGAAGGCACGGACGAGGGACAGACCACCATCGGTGGAGTACGGATTAACCGTCCGGCAGATTCCCTCCGGCAGCCGGAGGCGCGGCCAGAACCAAAGCGGGCGGAACCCAAGCAGCCTGAGCCTGCCAAGGAAGAAGCTCTCGCACCAGCCAAGCCGGTAGAGAAGCCGCAGACTCCGGAGCCAAAGACGCCAGAGCCAGCGCAGTCAGACAAGTCTGAGCCAAAGCAAGCTGAGCCAGAAAAGAAACCGGGGAAGGACTCAGAAGAGAAGCCGGAGCAGAAGGCCGATTCCGCGCCAATCGTGCCACCCGTGGCCGCACCGCCCGTGACTGCACCTCCTGTAGCGGACAAGGCCCAGGACAAGCCAGAGGCTGAAGAGGCCGAGGTTGGCGTCGAAAAGGAACAAGAGCAACCCGAACAGCCCTCCGAGACCCCGGAAGATCAGCTCAACGATGCCGCTGTCGCTCGGGCGGAAGAGCAGAGCCAACAGGTTGAACAGGCCACTACCCCGGAGACAATCCAGGAAGAACAGCCGACTGCGGACCCGGCGGATGACATTGCTCCCGTGGATGGACGCATGGGCAAGCTGCGTTCGCGCATGGCAAAGTCCCAGAATGTCATCGGCAAGGGGGTGCTGGGAATTTTGTCCGCTGGCGACCTCGACGAAGATGCGTGGGAGGAGATCGAGGACACGCTGCTGATGGCAGACCTTGGCACCAAGACCACACTGGCGGTGGTCGATGACCTCCGCGGAAGGATTGCTACGCAGGGTGTTTCCAGCGAGGCAGAGGCCCGTGCGATGCTGCGCGCTGCTCTGATCGATGCGTGCAAGCCGCAGATGGATCGCTCCATCAAGGCCATGCCGTATGAGGGCAAGCCCGCCGTGATCATGGTAGTGGGCGTGAACGGAACGGGTAAGACCACCACCACCGGCAAGCTCTCCCGTGTGTTGATCGGCATGGGCCACTCCGTGACGCTGGGCGCGGCGGATACCTTCCGCGCGGCAGCAGCAGATCAGCTGGAGACGTGGGGTCGGCGAGTCGGCGCCAAGACTGTCCGCGGTGATGAGGGGGCGGATCCTGCATCCGTCGCTTTCGATGCCGTGTCCAAGGGCATCGAGGATTCTTCGGACGTCGTGTTGATCGATACCGCAGGACGTCTGCACACCTCCGTGGGACTGATGGACCAACTGGGCAAGGTCAAGCGTGTTGTGGAAAAGCGGGCCAAGGTTGACGAAGTCCTGCTGGTGTTGGATGCGACCGTGGGACAAAACGGCCTGACCCAGGCGCGCGTGTTCCGCGAGGTTGTGGACATCACTGGCGTGGTGCTCACCAAGTTGGACGGCACTGCCAAGGGCGGCATTGTCTTCCAGGTCCAGGAAGAGCTGGGCGTACCGGTGAAGTTGGTGGGTCTCGGCGAGGGCGAGGATCACCTGGCTCCGTTTGAGGTGGAGAGTTTTGTCGACGCCCTGCTCGGTTAAATTCCGCCGTGGTTAGCTGGCCGCTGGGAAACATTGCGGAAACATTTCGGGCTTCCGTTCACGAGGTTGTAAAAAAATAACCGAGTAATGGACACATCGGCTGTCTTAGATAGCTAATGACAGAAGCGTTGTCCCGAGAAAGAGATTGACCAATGACCCCTGACCAGCTCGCCGCCACTAGCGGCAATGCCTCTTGGATGCTCATGAGCGCCGCCTTGGTGCTTCTGATGACCCCCGCACTTGCCTTGTTCTATGGAGGCATGTCCCGCCAGAAATCCGCCATCAACATGATGATGATGTCCTTCGGCTCCCTCGGAGTGGTCGGGGTTGTCTACATCCTGTGGGGCTGGTCGATGTCCTACGGAACCGAGTCCTGGCTGGGATTGTTCTCTAACCCTTTCGAATTCTTTGGCTTGGAAAACGCCATAACCGATGAGGCGGGGAATTACATCGCGGGTGCAGCTGGATACGCCAATGTGATTGATATCTGCTTCCAGGTCACCTTCGCCGCCATCGCGGTAGCCATCATTTCTGGCTCGCTGGCCAACCGAGTGAAGTTCAAGACGTGGCTGTTGTTCACCGCACTGTGGGTCACATTTGCGTATTTCCCGATGGCACACATGGTGTGGGGTGGCGGACTGCTGAGCCACGCGGAAGATTCCTTCGCTTCCTGGATGTTCGGCACCATCGATGAGGCTGGCGAGACTGTCGCCGCAATTGCTCCCATCGACTTCGCTGGCGGCACTGTGGTGCACATCAACGCCGGTATTGCAGGTCTGATCTTGGCACTAATCATCGGCCACTCCCGTGGCTTCATGGAAGAAGAGACCAAGCCTCATAACATGCCGCTGGTGATGTTGGGCGCAGCACTGCTGTGGTTCGGTTGGTTCGGATTCAACGGTGGCTCTGCTTTTGCCGCCGATGGTCTGGCCGGTTTGGCCTGGATCAACACCACCGCCGCTGCGTGCGCTGCGATGCTCGGCTGGTTGCTGGTCGAGCGTGTGCGTGATCACCGGTCGACGTCACTGGGTGCAGCCTCTGGCGTGGTGGCTGGGTTGGTGACTATCACCCCGGCCGCTGGCACGTTCACGCCGCTGACGTCGCTGATTGCCGGGCTCATCGGTGGCATTCTGGCTGCCTACGGCGTGGGCCTGAAGTTCCGTTTCCGTTTCGACGATTCCCTCGACGTGGTGGGTCTGCACTTGGTTGCAGGACTATGGGGAACGATCGCCTGCGGGCTGTTTGCTAAGGATATCGGGCTGTTCACGGGTGGTGGTTCGGATGGTTTCAAGTTGCTGGCCGTGCAGATTGTCATCGCGCTTTTTGCTGCGCTGTGGTGTGCCGTGGTCACCTTGATAATTGGATTGGCGCTGAAGTACACGATGGGATGGCGCATCAAGGGCATCCACGAGGAAGCCGGTATTGATAGTGCGCTGCACCGTGAGACCGCGTATCACTACGAGAACACATAGCGGCGTGCGCCAAACATCGCGCTGGAAAGCAGTGGTTGTTCAGCTCCCCTGTAAGGTGGGGGAGTTAGACATTGGCTCTGGTGGTGACCATATTCCCGCCGAGCACCACAAAGTGCCTGTTTGAGCAGGAACGAGACGCGAAGAAGGAGACAGACACAGCGTGTTTGAGTCGCTTTCAGATCGCCTTTCCGGCGCCCTTCAAGGGCTCCGCAGCAAGGGTCGGTTAACCGAGCAGGATATTAATGCCACAGCCCGCGAGATCCGCTTGGCGTTGCTGGAGGCTGACGTATCCCTGACTGTTGTCCGTGGCTTCATTAGCCGCATCAAGGAACGTGCGGCGGGCTCTGAAGTTTCCGAGGCTCTGAACCCTGCCCAGCAGGTCGTCAAGATCGTCAACGAGGAGCTCATCCAGATTCTCGGTGGCGAAACCCGTCGCTTGAACCTGGCGAAGAATCCGCCGACCGTCATCATGCTGGCAGGTCTGCAGGGTGCGGGTAAGACCACTCTGGCCGGAAAGCTCTCCAAGCACTTGGCAGAGCAGGGCCACACTCCGATGCTGGTGGCCTGTGACTTGCAGCGCCCTGGTGCAGTGCAGCAGCTGCAGATTGTCGGTGAGCGTGCAGGTGTTCCTACCTTCGCTCCGGATCCTGGCACCTCGATGGATTCGCTAGAGCACCAGATGGGCACCAGCCACGGCGACCCAGTGCAGGTCGCCCAGTCCGGTATCGAAGAAGCCAAGCGCTCTCAGCATGACATCGTGATCATCGATACCGCGGGCCGATTGGGTATCGATGAAGAACTCATGACCCAGGCGCGCAACATCCGCGATGCCGTCCAGCCTGACGAGGTCCTGTTCGTCATCGATTCCATGATCGGTCAGGACGCGGTGACCACCGCCGAGGCCTTCCGCGACGGCGTGGACTTCACCGGCGTGGTGCTCACCAAGCTCGACGGCGATGCCCGCGGTGGTGCCGCGCTGTCCATCCGTGAGGTCACCGGCAAGCCGATCATGTTCGCCTCTACTGGCGAGAAGCTGGAAGATTTCGACGTCTTCCACCCTGATCGCATGGCCAACCGCATCTTGGGCATGGGCGACATGCTCACTCTGATTGAGCAGGCCGAAAAGGTCTTTGATCAGGACCAGGCGGAGTCCTCCGCTATGCGCATGGCCTCTGGCGAGTTGACGCTGGAGGACTTCCTTGAGCAGATGATGATGATTCGCCGCATGGGCCCGTTGGGCAACATCTTGAAGATGATGCCGGGCGGTTCTCAGATGTCCAAGATGGCGGACATGGTCGATGAAAAGCAGCTCGACCGCATCCAGGCGATCATCCGGGGCATGACTCCGGGCGAGCGTCAAGATCCCAATATTCTCAACGCTTCCCGGCGCAAGCGCATTGCTAACGGTTCCGGCGTGGAAGTAACGGACGTCAACCAGCTGGTGGAGCGCTTCTTCGAGGCGAAGAAGATGATGGGCAAGATGGCCGGCCAGTTCGGCATGGGCGGTGGCTCGGCGACGAAGAAGCAGAAGAACCACCGCAAGGGCAAGAAAGGTAAGAAGGGCAAGAACGCTAAGCGTCGTGGCCCAACTCAGCCGAAGATGCCTCCGGGAATGGGCGGCATGCCGGGAATGCCCGGGATGCCCGGTGGTGGCGGAATGCCGGACATGGCCGAGCTGCAGAAGATGCAGGAGCAGATGCCCCCTGGATTCGAGAACATCGATCTATCCAAGATGGGCTTCGGCAAAAAGGGCAGGTAGCGGGGGTCCTTACGTGCCGCAGAATGTGGTGTAGGGTCCGAAGCCTTCCGGCGCAGGGTGTGCGAACTTTTCGTCGTGCACCCTGTTGTTTTTCTTTTCGACGCCAGACTCTTCGCTTCCGGTGCTGTCGAAAGGATCAGTCACGGCCGCAAGTAGTTCTTCAAAGGCTTCGAAGTCTCCATGTGAAGCAGCTTGGAGTGCCTCCTCCACCAGGTGATTGCGGGGAATGCGCACGGGATTGGTGTGCCTCATCAACGCGGCATCGGGATTGAGCTCGTGCCAGCGATGCAGCCACTCTGCGGGTGGTAGTGCGGAAGCTTCCTCATCGCCGCTCGCACTAGCTGACACGGTGAGGTTCGTTGACTCTGCCAGCGTGGCGAGGCTCCGCAGGACTGAAAGCTGATCGGGTTGTGCCCCGTTGAGCCACTCCACAAACTCGTCGCACAGGGCACGCTGCTCCGAGCTAGGGGAATCGGAACCTGCCGTCGTGAATCCCAACGCGGGCAGCATCGTCCGCGTAAACGCATTGCGATACATCGACGGGAATTCCTGCAAGACCTCCGTGGCTGCGGCGACTGCCCCCTCGATATCAGTATCCAACTGCTCCTCAATCACAGGAAGTAGAGATTCCGCGAGACGTTCCAGATCCCACAGCATGATGGCTGGTTGGCGTCCAAATGCGTAGCGCCCTTGCTGGTCAATAGAGCTAAACCAAGTGTGGGGATTGAATGAATCGAGGAAGGCACAGGGACCGTAGTCAATCGTCTCACCGGAGATGGTGATGTTGTCCGTGTTCATCACCCCATGGACAAACCCCACGTGCATCCACCGCGCCACGAGCCGCGCCTGCTTAGCGCAAACTTCTCGAAGCAACCCCAGGTAGTCGCTATCATCCAAAGGCGTGTCGCTGTCGGTTGCGTGGTGGCGTTCCAGCGCGAAATCTGCGAGTTCCTGGAGCAGCTCCGGAGAGCGCTGCTGCATCATCCGGGCGTATTGAAAACTGCCGACCCTCAAGTGAGAGCTAGCTACGCGTACCAGTACTGCCCCTGGCTCAGGAACGTTTCGTTGAACGGACTCGCCAGTGAGGATGACAGCCAAAGCGCGGGTGGTCGGGATGCCCATCGCGTGCATCGCTTCGCTGATGAGGAACTCCCGCAGCATCGGTCCCGCCGCTGCACGGCCGTCTGAACCACCCCGGGAGTACGGTGTGCGTCCGCTGCCCTTTAGATGAATATCGCGCGGTGCGGCAGTCTCGGGTGAACCTTCAGAAGTCACTTCGAGTTCGCCGAGTAGGGCCGCGCGACCATCGCCCAATAGTGGATTGAACTGGCCAAACTGATGGCCGGCATACGCCTGGGAAACCGGAAAGGCATCCTCCGGAAGCTCTTCTCCCAGTAAAAACCGCAAGCCATTTTCCGTGCGCAGCCACCCTGGATCAATACCCAGCTCGCGAGACAGGGGTTCGTTGAGGAGGAGAAGGTTGGCGTCGGAAAAAGGAACGGGGGACCACGGCGCACACATGGCTGGCAGACTGTTGGCAAAACGGGAGGTGAGGCGAGGGGAGGAGGACAACATGCTCGCCACTGTAACGATGAAACGTACAACGACGCGAAGGGTTTTGGTGAAACGAACCCCATCAACTAAAATGTGCAAGGTTGCTGCGTTACACCGACACCGACTCCGGTCGGCCGGTGGTCACCCGCAGCTAAAACATCAAGGGTTGAACCGGCCTTTTGCATCCGGCATAAGGTGACTGAACTGCCCCGTGACCAAATAAGGAGCCATCATGGCCGTAAAGATTAAGCTGCAGCGCTTGGGTAAGATCCGTACCCCTGAATACCGCGTGGTCGTCGCAGACGCCCGCACCCGTCGTTCCGGCAAGGTTATTGAGAACCTCGGTATCTACCAGCCAACCTACAACCCATCTGTGATCCGCATCGATTCCGAGCGTGCACAGTACTGGTTGGGCGTGGGCGCACAGCCAACCGAGCCAGTGCTCGCACTGCTCAAGGTGACCGGCGACTGGCAGAAGTTCAAGGGACTCGAGGGCGCCGAGGGCACCCTGAAGCCACAGCCAGAGAAGAAGTCCAAGCTGGACCTGTTCAACGAGGCTCTCTCCGAGGCTGCTGACGGACCAACCGCAGAGGCCATCACCGAGAAGAAGCGCAAGGCCAAGGAAGAGGCAGAGGCTAAGGCTGCTGCTGAGGTTGCCGCTGCTGAAGAGGCTGCAGAAAAGGAAGCAGCTGCTGAGGCCGGATCTGAGGAAGCACCAGCTGAGGAAGTTGCTTCTGAAGAATCCGCAGAGTAATTTCTCGCTGCGAATTTTCTCGCTCGGCCTGGGATAACCGGGCATAAAAAGTGAAAAAGACCGACCTTCGGGTCGGTCTTTTTGTATGTGCAATTAGCCCTGCAATCACCCCTCGGTGGTAGTTGGTTGTCTCGCACCTCACTACAGTTGGGAAGGCACGAGTAATTTATGATGAACAACACAACTTGGAGGTAGCGCCACCGTGAACGTAGATCAGACCGTAAAGACCTATTACGAGCAGATTCTGCAGCGCAACGCCGGAGAGCCGGAATTCCACCAAGCAGTCTCCGAGGTATTGGAAAGCCTCAAGTACGTACTGCAAAAGGATGATTACTACGCCGAATACGGTCTGATCGAGCGCATGTGTGAGCCGGAGCGCCAGATCATCTTCCGCGTGCCCTGGACCGATGATCAGGGCAACGTGCAGGTCAACCGCGGTTTCCGTGTGCAGTTCAACTCTGTGCTGGGTCCTTACAAGGGCGGCTTGCGCTTCCACCCATCGGTGAACCTAGGCATCATCAAGTTCCTCGGTTTTGAGCAGATCTTTAAGAACTCCTTGACCGGCCTTCCCATCGGTGGCGGCAAGGGTGGTTCTGACTTTGACCCGAAGGGTAAGTCAGACCTAGAAATCATGCGTTTCTGTCAGTCCTTCATGACTGAGCTGCAGCGCCACATTGGCGACAAGATCGATGTGCCTGCCGGTGACATCGGCGTGGGAGGACGCGAGATCGGCTACCTCTTTGGCCAGTACCGTCGCATCAACAACGTTTACGAATCCGGCGTGCTGACCGGCAAAGGCCTGCAGTGGGGTGGTTCCTTGGTGCGTACCGAAGCTACGGGTTACGGCGCGGTGTACTTCACGCAGGAAATGATGAGCGCCGAAGGTGAACGCCTGGACGGTGCCAAAGTCATCGTTTCTGGTTCTGGCAATGTGGCAATCTACGCGATCGCCAAGGCGCAGGAATTGGGTGCCACTGTGGTGGGCTTCTCTGACTCTTCTGGTTATGTCTCCACTCCCGATGGCGTGGACGTGGAACTGCTCCAGGAAGTGAAGGAAAAGCGACGCGAACGCGTCTCCGAGTACGCCAAGGAAGCCTCCGAAGCCGAGTTCCATGAGAACGGCAATATCTGGGAGATCGAGGCCGACGTGGCTTTGCCGTGTGCCACCCAGAACGAGCTGGACGGCGAGTCCGCAAAGCTGCTGGCAGACAACGGCGTGAAGTACGTGGCAGAGGGTGCCAACATGCCGTGTACCCCGGAAGCAATCGAGGTCTTCCGCAAGCGCAAGGTTCGCTTTGCGCCTGGTAAGGCTGCCAATGCTGGTGGCGTGGCCACCTCCGCTCTGGAGATGCAGCAGAATGCTTCCCGCGATTCCTGGAGCTTTGAGTACACGGATAAGCGCCTTAAGGGCATCATGCGCAATATCTTCAAGTCGTGTGCAGAGACCGCCGAGGAGTACGAGGTGGAGCGGGACTACGTCACCGGCGCAAACATCGCGGGCTTCCGCAAGGTGGCAGACGCGATGCTCGCACAAGGCGTGATCTAGCCGGATCTGTATTCGTTGTCACTGTCCTACCAGGCCTTCGGCTTATCTGCCCCGTCAGTATGATCTGCCACCCCCTGTGAATTACACTGACCAGCATGGTTGAACTGCAGATCGGACGCGTTATCAAACCCCACGGCGTGCGTGGGGAACTCGTGGTGGATGTCACCACTGATCAGCCCGAGCTGCGGTTCGCGCAGGGTACCGTTTTGCAGGGCCGGCAAGCAGGACGCGATATGGAGCTGACTATCCGCTCCACGCGTCCGCACCAAGGCCGCCTGTTGCTGACCACAGAAGAGATCACCGACCGCACGGCCGCTGAGAGCCTGCGTGGCCTGCGCTTTTTCGCCGATCCCATCTTCGACGAAGTTGAAGAGGGATACTACGACCACGAGCTGGAAGGCCTGCGCGTGCTCAACGTGGGCGCCGTGGACGAAGAAACTGCTCACGCTCGCGCCTACGAAGGTGCCGAGCCGGAACCTGAGGACATAGGCGAAGTCACCGGTGTCACCCACGGCCCAGCGGGCACGCTGCTGGAGGTCGCGCTTGATACCAAGCCTGGCAAGATCGTGCTGATTCCTTTCCGCACCGCCATCGTTCCCATCGTAGATCTGGACAACGAAGCCCTGGTCATCACCCCGCCCGAGGGCCTGTTGGATCTCTGAGAGGAACGCTGAGAGCCGTGCGCTTAGACGTCATCACCATTTTTCCCGAGTACCTCGAGCCACTTCGGCACGCGCTGCTGGGTAAAGCCATCGAGTCCGGAATCCTGCATGTCGGAGTGCATAATCTCCGTTCCTGGACCAAGGGCGTTCACCAAGCCGTGGATGATTCTCCCTACGGTGGCGGCCCCGGCATGGTCATGAAGCCCGAGGTTTGGGGCCCAGCGTTGGACGACGTTGCCGCCGGCACTGGTGTAGTGGCCCAGTCCACGGATCTGACCTCCTCGGTCCCGCACCGTCCGTCGGCTTCCTCGTCTATCGTTTCCGACGCCAAGGATGAGCGACCTGGCGTCGAAGATAACAAGACCCCACTGTTGATCGTGCCCACCCCGGCGGGCATTCCGTTCACCCAAGACATGGCCGAACGATGGTCGCAGGAGGACCACCTGGTGTTCGCGTGCGGCCGATACGAGGGCATCGATCAGCGTGTGGTGGACGAAGCGGCGCGGACGTACCGGGTGGAGGAAGTATCCATCGGCGATTACGTGCTCATCGGCGGGGAGGTTGCGGTGCTGGTCATGGCCGAGGCCGTGGTCCGGCTCATCCCCGGTGTGCTGGGAAATCAAGCCAGCCACCAGGAAGATAGCTTCCAAGATGGGCTGCTGGAAGGCCCCAGCTACACCAAGCCTCGTCTGTGGCGCGAGCACGAGGTGCCGTCGGTGCTGCTGAGCGGCAACCACAAGAAGGTGGACCGGTGGCGCCGGGATCAGGCACTGCTACGCACAGCACAAAGGCGGCCCGAGCTGCTGGAACAGCTGCGAGCCGCCGGGGAACTCAGTCCCCGCGACGAGCAAGCCCTAGAAGCAGGTTGCTCGCCGGAGGGCTAGGTTCCCGGAGGACTAGGTTCCCAGAGGGCTAGGTTCGGTCTGATCCGAACCTAACGCTTCGAATCTAGTGATCCGCACCAGGGATGGCGCGCCTGTGATCGCGCACTGCTTCGCCTTCGGCGTACAGTGGCATATCCTTCTTCGCCTGGTAGAAGGGGGCGTTATTTGGCTCCAGTGGCTGCTTGCCACGAATCAGGTCCGCGGCCTTCTCCGCCAGCATCATCGTGGGCGCGTAGATGTTGCCGTTGGTGATGATCGGCATGACTGACGCGTCAACCACGTACAGGCCCTCAGTGCCGTGGACTTGCATGGATTCAGGATCCACCACGGCCATCTCGTCTTCTGCCGGGCCCATCTTCGCCGTGCAGGAAGGGTGCAGAGCGGTTTCGCCATCGTTGCGCACCCACTCCAAGATCTCTTCGTCGGACTGGACGGCGGGTCCTGGGGAGAACTCCTTGGTGCCGTGCTCAGCCATCGCATCGGTGGCCATCAATTCGCGCGCCTTGTGTACGGCCTCCACCCACTCGCGGCGGTCCTGCTCCGTACGGAGGTAGTTAAACAGCATCTTTGGCTTGACGTGCGGATCCTTGGACTGGATGCGTACCCAGCCCTTGGTGTCCGAGAACATTGGTCCCACGTGCCACTGGAAGCCGTGCTTGACCTTGGCTGGGGTGCCATCGTAGCGCACGGCCATGGGCAGGAAGTGGAACATCAGGTTGGGGTAGTCCTCGTCGTCATTGGAACGAACGAAGCCGCCCGCCTCGAAATGCGAAGTGGCCACCGGCCCCTTCTTGGTGAGCAGCCACTGCAGGCCCATCAGCGGCCAGCGCCACTTGTGCAGGAAAGGCTGGGAGGAGTACTCGGTATCCACTTCGTACTGGATGTAGACCTCGAGGTGATCCTGCAGGTTCTCGCCCACGCCTGGCAGGTCCTTGATCACTTCGATGTCGTGGTCTTCCAGCAACTCACGCGGACCCACGCCGGACAGCTGCAGCAACTGTGGAGTGTTGATGGCACCGCCGCAGAGGATGACCTTATTCGCAAACACGCGGTGGGTCTTGCCCTTCCATTCGTATTCGACGCCAACCGCCTTGGTTCCTTCGAACAGCACGCGGGTGGTGAATGCCCTGGTGCGGATATCGAGGTTCTTCCGATCCTTAACGGGGTGCAGGTAGGAACGCGCAGAGGAGGCTCGAGAGCCGTGCTTAATGTTCCGGTCGAAAGGTGCGAAACCCTCCTGGCGGTAGCCATTAACATCGTTGGTCAGCTGGTAGCCGGCTTGCTGTACAGACTTAAACAGCGCCTGGAACAGGGGAGTGGTGGCCGGTCCGCGGGACAGATAGAGAGGGCCGTCATGACCGCGGCGAGGATCCTGTGGATCTGCGCCCTTAGCGGTTTCCATCTTGTTGAAGTACGGCAGGCAGTGTGCGTAATCCCAGTTGCTCATGCCGGGAAGCTGGCCCCACTTTTCGTAATCCATGGGGTTGCCACGTTGGAAAATCATGCCGTTGATGGAACCGGAGCCACCCAAAACCTTGCCACGCGCATGAGGTACGCGCCGTCCGTTCATCTCTGGCTCTGGTTCGGTCTCGTACATCCAGTCGTAGTGCTTATTGCCGATGGGGAAAGAGAACCCAGACGGCATGTGAATGTAGAGATCCCAGATGGAATCCATGCGGCCAGCTTCCAGAACCATCACGGACTGATCTGGATCCTCACTCAATCGATTGGCCATCACAGATCCGGCGGATCCGCCACCCACGATCACCGCATCACGTCGGCGGTCTTCCACCACCTCACCCGCGGTGTCGTTGGAATTAAATAGGGAACGCACAACGCTTGTGAACGCCATATATAGGACCTCTCTGTGTCGGTTCTCATTCGGATCTGCGACGGCTCGTGTGGCATGTCTTGCCCGAGTCATTCTTGGCTCGACGCTACCAGAATGCCGTTTTGACGTGGATCTATGCCGCCTCCGGCTGCAAGTTTGGAGGACTGATCTAAAGCATCAAAAGACAACTTCACTCCTGTGTAGGGTGAAAACGTTGCGTGTTGTTGGCAGTCAATCCTTGTGAATCAGGCGCCAGGCACGTGGGTCGCAACTCGACCAGATTGACGTTTCATGAACGTAAAAGCTGCGGAAGCACCATGTCTGCAGCGAACGACATTTGAGGAGATAACTGGATGAAATATTCAGAGAACTCGCACGACCCCACCGACGAAAGACGAGCGTCAGAGCAGATCCAGCCAGAAGTGGTGATCGGGTCGTACAACGTGGGAAGCTCGGAGCCATACCTGCCGGGAAGCGTGGAGAGCCCGCGCATTAATTGGCCGGTCTTTCTCATTTCCGCAGCTGGCGTGTTGGCTGTCACGCTCTACGCGGGTATAGGCAAGGATTCTGCGGCCGAACAGTTGACCACGGTGACCGGTTGGATCGCCACCAACCTGGGTTGGTTCTATATCTTGACCAGCACGATCGTCGTGGGTTTTGTCTTGTGGGTGGCGTTCTCCAAGGCAGGCACGATTCGTCTGGGGCCGGATCATTCTCGCCCTCAGTTCCGCTTGTTCTCGTGGGCGGCCATGTTGTTTGCCGCGGGTATCGGCGTGGATCTCATGTTCTTCTCGGTGGCGGAACCCGTCACACAGTACTTGGCCCCACCTGAGCTCACTCCGGAGTCCCAGGCGGCCGCCGAGCAGGCCGTGGTGTGGGCGCTGTTCCACTACGGTGTCACTGGTTGGGCAATGTATGCCCTGATGGGCATGGCTTTTGGCTACTATGCCTACCGCCTCAATATGCCGTTGGCGATCCGCAGCGCTTTATCGCCTATTTTCGGCAAGCGCATTCATGGCCCTATCGGCGATACCGTCGATATTGCTGCGGTGTTGGGAACGGTCTTTGGTATTACGGCATCGCTGGGTATCGGCGTGGTGCAGTTGAACTATGGTCTCAGCCTCATGTTCGGGATCGAGCAATCGCTAGCTGCGCAGATTGCCCTCGTCGCCATCGCCGTGGTGGTTGCCACCATTTCTGCAGTCTCGGGCGTGGATAGGGGAATTAAGCTGCTCAGTGAGCTCAACGTGGTGCTGGCGCTGGGTCTGCTGGTGTGGGTCGTTGCCACAGGCAAGACCGCGTTTTTGTTCGACGCCTTCGTGATGAATATCGGCGACTATGTCTCGTCTTTCCCAGGCATGACCATGGAAACCTTTGCATTCGTCGAGGATCAAGCCGCCGTGAAGGAATGGATGTCTGGTTGGACTCTATTCTTCTGGGCTTGGTGGGTGGCATGGGCGCCATTCGTGGGTCTTTTCTTGGCGCGTATCTCCCGTGGCCGTTCACTGCGTCAGTTCGTGGTGGGCGTGCTGACCATTCCGTTTTTCTTCATCTTGGCGTGGATGAGCTTCTTCGGAAACTCCGCGTTGGATCGCATCATCAACGGCGGAGATTTCGCATTTGGAGAGACCACGGCGGCTGCTCCGGAACAGGGTTTCTATGACCTTTTAAGCACCTACCCCGGTGCGACTTTCCTCATCGGTTTGGCCACACTCGTTGGCCTGTTGCTGTACATCACGTCTGCCGATTCTGGTGCGCTGGTGCTTTCCAACTTCACGTCGAAGATCACGGATAGTAGGCAGGACGGCGGAAAGTACTCCCGTATGTTGTGGTCCGTTCTGGTGGGGGTGCTGACCATTGTTCTTCTGCAAATGGACGGTGTGACCACTGTCCAATCCGCCACCGTGGTGATGGGATTGCCATTTGCCGTGGTGATGTACGGCGTGATGTTGGGACTGGTCCGCTCGTTCCGGTTGGAGAATTACCACACCAACGCCCGGGCAATTTCCTTCCATGGCGCGATCTCCGGACGAACTGGTTCGGGTTCCCAGAATGTGGGTTGGCGCCACCGCCTGAGCCGAGCCTCAACGTGGCCACACAGTAAGCGAGCACAGGAATACCTAGACGCTGTGGCTCAACCTGCGTTGGAACAGGTCACCAGAGAGCTGGAGAACAAGGGACTGAAGGCCGTACTTATCAGCTCCGCGGTTTCTGGATTGCCAGTATCGCAGCTGGATCTCACGGTAGATATGGATCAGGAGCAGGATTTCCGCTACCAGGTCTATCCGATGGAGCATCCTGTGCCGTCGTTCACGCGAAACACCAGCGATGGAGAGGTTTATTACCGCCTCGAGGTCTTCGATCGCACTGGTTCTTTGGGATATGACGTGTTTGGCTACACGCAAGATCAACTGATCAATAATGTGCTTGACCTCTATGAACGCCACTTGGAGTTCTTGCACATTCAGCGTGATCTGCCCGGAACGTCAGATATCACGGACGGTTCGGAGCCCGCTCGCGAATGGTCAGAGGACGCCTAACCGCCAGTCCTGCCACGTCGCGGAAGCGCCAACAGATTCCGTAGGCTGGCATCCAGACAAAACCCGCACCAGAGGCGATTGGCTCATTGGCCCACACTCTGCCGTTGCATTTTTTCGCCTCTGAGAGATTTATAGGAGCTCGACAACCTTGACTACCTTGTTTGACCCCACCCAGTGCGACATGTTGCGCGGAGCCACGGACGGATCTACTCCGTCGACTCTGTTTATCGATGGTAAGTGGCAACCCGCAGCGTCGGCAGAATCCCGCACCATCATCAATCCAGCAGACGGTTCCACCGTAGGAACGGTCTCTGAGGCGGGGGAGGAGGACACGATTCGTGCGATCGAGGCTGCGCGCAAGTCCTTCGATTCTGGTGTCTGGTCGTCGGTTCCCGCGATGGAGCGCGGCAAGTTGTTGCTGAAGGTCGCGGATATTATCCGCGAGCGCAAGGACACGTTTGCCGCCGCCGAGTCCGCAGATACGGGCAAGCGTCTCGAAGAGTCGCAGGCGGACATGGACGATATCGCTGGTGCTTTTGACTACTTCGGCACGTTGGCTTCGCACGAGGCAGGCCGCGTTGTCGATCCTGGCAACCCGGATGTGCGTTCTCGTGTCGACGCCGAACCCGTGGGCGTCTGCGCGTTGATCACCCCGTGGAACTACCCGCTGCTGCAGGTCAGCTGGAAGGTCGCGCCCGCCTTGGCCGCCGGAAATAGCTTTGTTCTCAAGCAGGCGGAGCTGACCCCGCACACCGCCATGATGCTGCTGAGCATCCTCAAGGAAGCCGGACTGCCGGACGGCGTGGGCAATCTGATCACCGGCGCCGGTGCTAGCTGCGGTAATCCACTGAGCCAGCACCCAGACGTGGACATGGTTTCCTTTACCGGCGGACTGGTCACCGGCCGTCTGATTGCGAAGAACGCCGCAGAGTCCGTCAAGCGCACAGCATTAGAGCTGGGTGGCAAGAACCCCAATGTTATTTTTGCCGACGCCAACTTCGACGCTGCCGTAGATAACGCCATGTCTGCTGCGTTTTTCCATTCCGGTCAGGTGTGCTCCGCGGGTTCCCGCATCGTGGTTGAGGAATCCATCCATGACAAGTTCGTGGAGGAATTCGCCAAGCGCACGGCCAAGATCAAGGTGGGTGGCCCCGTCGATTCCGTGGCGGAGACAGGCCCTCTGATTTCCGAAGAACATCGGGAAAAGATTGTTGCTTACGTCGAAAAGGCAAAGGAACAGGGCGCGAAGATCACCACGGGCGGCCGCATTCCTACTGCGGAAGACAATCAGGGTGACCACGGAACGGGCGAGACCGATCTGACTGCGGGGGTGTACTACTTGCCGACGATCTTGGACGAGTGCACCCAAGACATGGATTGTGTGCATGACGAGGCCTTCGGCCCAGTGGTGACCATCGAGACGTTCTCCACGGAGGACGAGGCAGTCGCCATTGCCAACGACACGGAGTACGGGCTCGCTGGAGCCGTCTGGACTTCGGATGCGGGCACGGCCAAGCGAGTGGCGCGCAAGCTCCGTCACGGCACCGTGTGGATCAACGATTTCCACCCTTACCTGCCGCAGGCGGAGTGGGGCGGTATGAAGCAGTCCGGCAACGGACGCGAGCTGGGTCCCACCGGTTTGGCGGAATACCAGGAGCACAAGCACGTCTACACCAATCTGTCCCCGGCAGTGACCGGGCAGTTCAAGGGATAAGGCGATTCCGCAATGACTCAGCAGCTCACGCATCCCGTGCTCGCCGATATCAACGCGCTGCTGCGCGCCGCGGATACTGATGCGGTGGCACGCAGGATCGCGGAAACGCTGAGTCAACGCGGGGCGTGTGACATCCAGGTGCATATCGCAGACGTGGCCGCCGGGTGCGAGCCGGACAACATGCTGGTTACCGAGTGGCAGCAGCGATTCGAAGCCCCTCCCATCGCGGAGAGCTTGCATCGGATCGTGGTGGGAGCCACCGCCCCGGAATCTTTGCCGGATGCGGATATCACGCAGACCGTTGCAGAAGCGCTACCGAAAGCACCGGACGGGTCCCAGGGCCTGTGGTACGGCTCCACTCGCCGCGCTGAACTGCAGAAAGCGGATCTGAGCATCCCCATTGCATGCCGAATGAACTAGCCACGCACCCGCTTTATTAGAGTGATCCAGATGATTAGCCAGACTATTGCGCGCGAACTTGGCGTCGGAGAAAACAACGTCAAGGCGACGATCGCCCTGTTGGATGAAGGAAACACGGTGCCTTTCATCGCCCGCTACCGCAAGGAAAAGACCGGCGGGTTGGATGACACCCAACTGCGAACGTTGGAACACCGGCTGAACTACCTGCGAGAACTCGAGGACCGCAAGGCTACGGTCATCGAGGCCATCGAGGCGCAGGGCAAGCTCACCGACGAGCTACGGGCGGAGATTCTCGGCGTAGACACGAAGGCGCGCCTGGAAGATCTCTACCTGCCGTACAAGACCAAGCGCCGAACCAAGGCGACGATCGCCCGCGAGGCCGGTCTGGAACCTCTAGCCAAGCAGCTGGTTGCCCCAGGAGTCACGGTGGATCCGGCCGAATTGGCCGCCGAGTTCGTGACGGAGGGTTTTCCCGACGCCACCTCCGTGCTCACCGGCGCCCGGCACATCGTGGTGGAGGACATCGCCACCGATGCGGACGTGGTGGGCCGTGTCCGCGACGAGTTCTACTCCCGGGGCAGTGCCATCGCTGAAGTAGTCGAGGGGAAAGAGGACGCAGGTGCGAAGTACCGGGACTACTTTGAGTTCTCGGAGCCGTTCACCGCGCTGCCCAGCCACCGCATTTTGGCACTGCTGCGAGGTGAAACCGAAGGCGTGCTACGCGTGAACTTTGCCGCTGGTGACGGCTCCGATGAGGATGCCGATAATGCCTACTTCCAGCAGCTCATTGCGCGGGACGCAGAGCTGGAGCCACAAGGCGATGTGGCAGACAAATTCCGCGCGGAGTGCGTGCGCTTTGCATGGCGGACCAAGTTGGCCGTCAGCTCCGCGGTGGATGTACGCATGCGACTCAAGGAGCGTGCCGATGAAGGCGCCGTGGAGGTGTTCTCCCGCAACCTGAAAGATCTACTGCTGGCAGCACCGGCTGGTCAACGGGCGACGCTGGGGCTGGACCCCGGCTACCGCAATGGCGTGAAGTGCGCCGTGGTGGATGCCACGGGCAAGGTGCTGGATACCGTCATCGTCTACCCGCACCAAGGCGCGGCAAAGTGGGATCAGGCTAGGACCGTGCTGTCTGAGCTCACTGCCAAGCATGGTGTGGAGCTGTTGGCCGTGGGCAACGGCACAGCTTCTCGCGAGACAGAGAAGCTGGCGCGGGAGATCGCGGATCTGATTGCGCAGGCCGGTGGCGCTAAGCCGCAAGCAGTGATCGTGTCCGAGTCGGGAGCATCGGTGTACTCGGCATCGGAGGTGGCGGCGCGCGAGTTCCCGGAGATGGATGTCTCTCTACGTGGCGCGGTCTCGATTGCCCGCCGCCTGCAGGATCCCTTGGCCGAGCTGGTCAAGATCGATCCGAAGTCCATCGGCGTGGGCCAGTACCAGCATGACGTGAACCAGAATCTCCTCAGCGCGGGATTGGATTCGGTGGTGGAAGATGCCGTGAACTCCGTGGGCGTGGACGTTAATTCTGCTTCTGCCCAGTTGCTTCAGCGCGTGGCCGGAGTCACCCAGACTCTGGCGGACAACATCGTGGCCTACCGCGATGACAACGGCGCGTTCACTTCTCGCAAGGAGTTGCTCAAGGTTCCTCGTCTCGGACCGCGAGCCTTCGAACAGTCCGCTGGATTCCTCCGTATTCATGGCGCGAAGGATCCTTTGGACGCCTCCGCTGTGCACCCAGAGGCCTACCCGCTGGTGCGTCGGATGAGCGAGGAGTCCGGGCTGTCCGTGGATTCCCTCATCGGCAATACCCGCGTGCTGAGTACCTTGCGGCCGCAGCAGTTCGCCGATGAGCAATTCGGCGTGCCGACGGTGACGGACGTTCTGGCTGAGCTGGACAAACCCGGTCGCGACCCTCGCCCTACCTTCAAGACCGCGACATTTACCGAGGGCGTGGAAAAGGTTGCAGACTTGACTCCGGGCATGATCGTCGAGGGAACGCTCACCAATGTGGCTGCCTTTGGAGCGTTCGTCGATGTGGGCGTGCACCAGGATGGCCTAGTCCACGTCTCCGAGATGAGCACCAGCTTCGTCAAAGACCCCCACGAGGTTGTCTCCTCGGGGCAGGTCGTCAAGGTTCGTGTGGTGGACGTTGACGTGCAGCGCAACCGAATTGGTTTGTCGCTGGTTCTTGCCGCCGACGCCAACTCCAAACGATCCCACTCGCGTGCCGGTGCACAGCAGGGTGCTCGCCAGGGAGGAAAGAAGCAGGGAGGCAGGAAACATAGCGGCGAGAAGCCAGGCGGTAACAATCCGGGCGGCCGCGGAAACGGCAAGAGCCCACAACAGCAGGGGAGTTCGCGACCATCTGCTGGCGGCGGATCTTTGGCCGACGCGTTACGTAAGGCCGGGTTTGGCAAGTAGCCGTGTCAGATTTGCCTGATCAGCTTGGGTACTGGCATACTACTCGGGTTAATCAGTTGTGGGTACGAACCCGTAGGCGCACCAGTGAGTGAAAAGCCGCGAGGATCCTCTATCCAGACGAGCACGAAGGATTATATCCATGCATATTCTTGACAAGGTCGATGCAGCCCAGCTGCGTTCCGACATCCCAGATTTCCGCCCAGGCGATACCCTCGACGTTCACGTCAAGGTCATCGAGGGCACCAAGTCCCGTATCCAGGTGTTCCGCGGCGTTGTTATCCGTCGTCAGAACTCCGGTATCCGCGAGACCTTCACCATCCGCAAGGTGTCCTTCGGCATCGGCGTGGAGCGTACTTTCCCAGTGCACTCCCCAAACATCGATCACATCGATGTTCTGTCCCGCGGCAAGGTTCGTCGCGCGAAGCTGTACTACCTGCGCAACCTGCGCGGCAAGGCAGCCAAGATCAAGGAAAAGCGCTAAGCTTCCCCTTCTTCTCACTAGCCCCCATCGTCACCACCTCGCGTGGTTGCGGTTGGGGGTTTTGTGTTGGGCTCATCGTGGGACGTGGGGCGGAGTATGGCGTCGGAGAAAAAGAACACCGCACGTCAACCGCTACACAGACACGGACAGCACGTGACTCACCAGAGGTGACAGTTCCCGCTGGTACGCTGTCACCTTGTGACTGAACAGCGTGCTCAAGATTCCGATCCGACCGGCCAACAGGCCGCTACCGGCGCCGCCATGGCCCGCAAGAAGGAAAAGAAGGAAAAGAAGACCTACCCGTGGTGGGTAGAAATGCCGATCATCATCGTGGTGACGCTGCTGCTCCTCGGTGCGTTCAACACGTTTGTTGGGCGCTTGTACCTGATTCCCTCTGAGTCCATGGAGCAAACCCTGCATGGCTGCAACGGCTGTACTCCAGACCGCATCTTCGTCAACAAGCTTGCCTACGGAGACGACGAAAGCCCCGAGCCGGGCGACGTGATTGTCTTTGAAGGACCCGATTCGTGGAACGGCAGCTACGTCTCCACCCGTAACTCCAATAAGGTCATCCGCGGCATCCAGAACGCGGGTACCTTCATCGGCCTGGTCGCGCCGGACGTGAACACGCTGGTAAAGCGAGTGATCGCCACCGGTGGGCAGACGGTGCATTGCCAGGAGGGGGACAAGGGCATCATGGTGGACGGCAAGCTGCTCAATGAGCCGTACATCAATGACCCTCCGGCCTTCCCCATTGCTTCTCCGACGGGCTCAGAGGCTTGCGGTGGAGAGTACTTCGGCCCCGTGACCGTGCCGGACGATCACCTGTGGATGATGGGCGATAACCGCACCAACTCGCTGGATTCCCGCGGACACATGGGCGATGAGCTGCAGGGCACGGTGCCAGTCAGCAACGTGGTGGGACGCGTGGAGGCGATCGTGCTGCCCGTCAGTCGCATTGGCCGCGTGGAATCCGTGGACAACCAGGCTGCTTAAGCGCTGAATTTTTAAGCCGAACCCGTGTTATCTACTGAACACCCAGCCACCTCGGCGCGCCCGCAGGTCCGTGAGATGTCGCATGCACGCACTCTGGAGCACGCGTTAGACGTGGCGGGCTTGGGGCCCGTGGCGGGAGTGGATGAAGCCGGGCGTGGCGCGTGCTGTGGGCCGATCACCATGGCGGCCTGCATTCTTCCGTCGGGCCCGATTCCGGAGTTGGATGCCTTGACGGACTCGAAGAAGCTCTCGCCGAAAAAGCGTGATCAGCTGTTCGGGGTTATTCAAGACAAGGCCGTGGCGTGGTCCGTGATCCACGTGACCGCCGCAGAGATTGATCGGCGAGGCATTCAGCCTGCCAACGTGGATGGCATGCGACGCGCGGTGGCCGTGCTCGATGTCATTCCCGGCTACGTACTGACCGATGCGGTGAAAGTGCCGGGGCTGATGCAACCGCACTTGCCGATGCTCAAAGGCGATCAGCTCTCGCGGTGCATCAGTGCCGCGAGTGTGCTGGCCAAAGTCTCGCGGGACCGGCTGATGGTGGAGATGGACGCGGAATTCCCGGGTTATGGACTGGCAGGGCACAAGGGATATGGCACTGCGGATCACATGCGCGCGGTGAGTCTCCACGGCGGAACCCCGCATCACCGTTACACTTACAAAAATGTGGCGGCGGCTCGTGCTGAGTACGAGCAGCAGCGCACGTAAAGCCTGATTGAGCTGCGGGACACGCCTGGGCGTGTACTGTGGCGCGCGATTTTCTTGGAAGGTGTGGAGGCTCAAGTGAGCGCTGAAGAGCTAGACGACTACGAGGCAAACGTCGAGCTGTCCATGTACCGCGAATACCGCGACGTGGTTAGCCAGTTTTCCTATGTGGTGGAGACCGAACGCCGTTTCTACCTGGCTAATGCCGTGGAGCTGATTCCGCGTAATTCCGGCGGCGAGGTCTACTACGAGGTTCGCATGTCCGATGCGTGGGTCTGGGACATGTACCGTCCTGCCCGCTTCGTGCGCTACGTCCGCGTGATCACGTACAAGGACGTCAACATTGAGGAGCTGGACAAGCCGGAGCTGCAGCTTCCGGAGAACTAGCGTTCTTTTTCTTTTCTTCCACAGGCCAGGGGTTGTCCACAACCTCCTGGTCTTTTGTTGTTTTTATTCCCTTTTTCCCGACGCCAAACTCCTGCCCGTAGTGCACCGTAGCCTGCATGACAACGAGACACCTGGGCAATGCAGGCGAGGATATGGCCGTGGCCTATCTGACAACATTGGGTTGGACAATCCTGGAGAGAAACTACACGTGCCGCTATGGGGAACTGGACATAGTGGCACTACCTGATGATCAGCGAGCCGACGTGCTTGCGTTTATCGAGGTGAAATACCGAGCCCGGACGTTTTTCGGCACTGGGCTAGAAGCGGTGACGGTGGCGAAGCAGCGAAAGGTCTCGTTGGCAGCCACGCACTGGATGTCTGAGCGCAGGCAGCAGCTTGATGCGGCGGGTGCTCATAGGCCGCACGTGCGCTTCGACGTCATGGATATCGGTCCTGCTGGCGTGCGCGATCACGTGATGGGGGCGTGGTGAACCATGGGTGTGGGATACGCGTGGGCTATGGCATTGGAAGGTTTGGAGGGACTGGCGGTACGAGTCGAGTGCGACTTGGGAATGGGCTTGCCGGGCATCAGCGTGATCGGCATGGGGGATGCGGCGGTGGTGCAGGCACGGGATCGCGTGCGAGCGGCCCTGAATAACTCTGGTTTGCAATGGCCGGGGCAAAAGGTGGTGATGAGCTTATCGCCCGCGGGAGTCCCCAAGCACGGTGCTCGGTATGACTTGGCGATGGTCTGTGCGATGTTGGCTGCGCGAACCACTAAGGCAGGGATGCAGGAGAGGCTCAAGAGCGCTGTGCTAGTGGGCGAGCTTGGTCTGGACGGAAGGCTGCGTCCTGTCTCCGGTGTGCTTCCCAGCGCGGTGGCTGCCAGCAGGCGAGGATTCCATTGCATGGTTGTGCCGGAAGCCAATTATGCCGAGGCGGCACACGTGGCAGAGCTTGTCCGGGATGTGCGGATCTGGGTAGCGGGTGCACTCGTTGACGTGGTGCGCTGGATGCGCACAGGGGAGGGACTGATGGAGGCGCGGGAGTTCGCGCAACTGATGGATCTGGACGCAAACAGTCAGGGTGTTGGCGGACAGGGCACTGACAGACAGGGCGCTGAGGGACAGCACCCGCACGGGCAAGATAGGAGCGCGAGCAGCGGGGGAGGACACACTGATGACGCACCGGACATGGCCGACGTCGCCTCTCAACCGGAAGCTCGTCGCGCACTGGAAGTGGCCGCAGCCGGGCGGCATAACCTCATGTTGTTGGGCCCTCCGGGAACGGGAAAGTCGATGCTCGCTCAGCGCCTTCCGGGAATCTTGCCGGAGTTGACCACCCACGAGTTGTTGGAAAGCGCTGCGCTGCACTCCATCGCCGGAGGCAACAGCCAGATGCACCAGATCTTCTTGGGCAGGCGCCCTTTTATCGCCCCTCACCACACAGTCACTCAGGCAGGATTAATTGGGGGTGGTGCACGCCCCAAACCCGGCGCGGTGAGCTTGGCCCATCACGGAGTGCTGTTCCTCGACGAAATCCCAGAAGTGGCGCGAGCAGTGGTGGATACCCTCCGCGTACCGATGGAGACCCAGTATGTGGAGCTGACCCGGCAGCAAAGAACGTGGAAGTTTCCCGCGAAGTTCCAATTAGTGTGTGCGGCCAATCCGTGTCCGTGTGGAGCGGAGTTCGACACACAGTGCACCTGCGCCTCGGGGATTCGTGCGCGCTATCAATCGAAACTCTCCGGTCCGCTGCGGGATCGAATCGACATCTTCGCGCGAACCCGAAGTAACAAGCTGGCGTCTCTCCGCCCCGGTGGGGAGGAGAGTTCTGCCTCAGTGAGGCAGCGCGTGGTGGAGGCAGATGGACGGGCGCGAGCGCGATGGGCAGGCGTCGATAAGGAAGGAACCTACAAGCACGCCGTCAACGCGAACATTCCGGGAAAGGTCATGCGCAGGGATGCGCCGGCGGAGGACGAGGGCATGTGGGCGCTCCAGGATCTTCTGCGGCGAGGAACGCTTTCGCAGCGCGGAGTGGATAGAGCGCTGCGGGTCAGTTGGACGCTGGCGGATTTGCACGGCAAGACGCGCCCGGGGGCAGCGGAGATTCTCGATGCAGTGGAGATGTACAGCGATGACTCTGAGTGAACATCAGCGCACCGAACTCGCGTGGATCTACCTGCGACACGTGGTGGAAGGCAGTAGGCGGGATGTGCTCGATCTTCTGTGGCCGGACGGGTGGGAACTGAGACGGATGAATCAAACCCCAGGAGATGCCATTCGGGTGGCGGGGATGATTTTGCGCCGGGATGAAGCTCTGCCGGAGTCTTTGCTTAACGCGACAGCGCACCGCTATGACTTTGACCCACGTGCTACCCAGGAGCGGAGCAAGCGGATGGGGATGCGCTTGCTGGCCTCGGACTCGGAAGAATGGCCCACGGAATTCACGGATGCCTTCGTGAGGATGATGGGAACCGGGGCAGATAAAGACGCGGGAGTCAGGGGACAAGCTGAGGCGCCGTTTGCCGTGTGGGTGCGCGGGGAGGCGAGCCTGGCGGAACTGGTGAAGCATTCCATCACCGTGGTGGGCACGCGCGCGGCCACTCGCTATGGGCGCGCTGTTGCCTACCAGTTCTCCACGGAGCTGAGTATGCAGGGCTACACCATGGTCTCTGGAGGGGCAGATGGGATAGATAAGCAAGCGCACATGGCCGCGCTGGAGGCGGGAAGCCACACGGTGGCAGTCATGGCCTGTGGGGCGGATGTCAGTTACCCCGCGAAAAACCATGAGCTTTTTACTCGCATGGTGAATTCCGGTTCGTTGATCGTCAGTGAGTACGCGCCGGGAACGAGTGCCGCTCGTCACCGGTTTCTTACGCGCAACCGCCTAGCGGCAGCCCTGGGAAAGGGCACAGTCATGGTGGAGGCACCTGTGCGCTCGGGGGCTATCAACACCATGAACTGGGCCGAATCAATGCTCAAGCCCACGCTTGCGGTTCCAGGCCCAGTGGACACAGCGGCGAGCCAAGGCACGTTGTTGCGTATCCAAGAGGGCAGAGCGCAGATGGCAATAACATCCCAAGACATCCTGGACGCGGTGGAACCGCTTGGCAAGCAACTGGAGTTGGATGTCTGTACTTCCGGTGGAAGCGAGAATAATCGGGGCGAAGGGAGAGGGGCCGAAGGTGGTTTTGATCAGCGAGGAACCGGACCGAAGTTGAGTTGGCAAGAAACCGCAGTGTTCGACGCCGCGGGAATCGAGAACGATGACAGCGGCAGTATGACCGAGATTCAGCGAGACACGGGTTTAGACGGGGTGCTGGTGATGAAGTTGGTCAGAGACCTAGAGGCAGGGGGACTTTTGCGAAGAATGGGCGATCGGTGGGTCAAAGTTCGTGACTAGGCGCGAGGCCGGTCTATCATTGGCCACATGAGTCCCACTGGTAACTCCGATAGCGCAGCGGAGGAGAAGCAGAGCCGAGTCGACCCGAACTCGCCGCTGGGACAAGCAATGCGGGACTATGAAGAGCACCTGCAGCTGGTGTTAGGGCGCTCGGACAACACTATTCGTGCCTATCATCAAGATCTATCGACGGCTCTTGAGGGCAAGACTCAGATCTCCGAGCTGACCCTCGAGCACGCCCGTGACGTGCTGGGATGGGCAGTGGAAAGCGAAGCCAGCCGCGCGAGCATCGCCCGCATGGTCTCCTCACTGAAGGGGTTCGGCGGATTCTTGGCACACCGCGAACTGGTGGAGGCCAATCCTGTTTCCTCGCTCAAGGCACCGAAACCGCAGCGCCATCTTCCACGCGTACTGCGGGTGGACCAGGCTAAAGAACTGCTGGATGCTGCTCGGGAACGTGCGAAATCCGAAGCCAACGAGGCGGAAGATGCGAAGAATTCCCGCCAGAAAGCGCTCGCCATTCGTGACTGGGCGATCCTCGAAATGCTCTATGCCACAGGTATTCGCGTCGGCGAACTAGTCAGCGCAGACGTGGCCGACGTTGACCTGAACAACCGCTACCTCCGCGTGACCGGTAAGGGCAACAAGACTCGCGTGGTGCCCTTTGGCTCCCAAGTGATTCAGGCGCTATCGGCGTGGATGGACGCGCGCCCGGAGTTGCTCACTACGGGCGGTCCAGCATTGTTCCTCGGCTCGAGGGGTGGCCGTATCGACCAACGCCAAGTACGCAGTCTGGTCCAGCGCGTCACTTCTGAGGCCAGTGGTCCCACGCTTTCCCCGCACGGCTTCCGCCACTCCACGGCCACTGCAGTGCTGGAAGGTGGGGCGGATCTGCGTTCCGTGCAAGAGCTTCTCGGACACTCCAGCATGGCCACGACCCAGATCTACACCCACGTGGGAACCGAAAGACTCCAGGCCGTCTTCCGCCAAGCTCACCCCCGCAGTGGAGCAGACGACTAGCCCTCGCCCCCTCACCGCTCGTCCGGGTACAGCCGCACATGGGGAGTGCCCAGCAACGTCATCGGGTCAATATAGCGCTCGTCTATCTTCGCGCCCCAAGAAAGCCCAGGAGACTTTCGCGCATGCTGTCCAAGTAGGGAAGCGTCCGCCACAGTGCCGATCTGTTCGCCTCGACGCACCGCCTGACCTTTGCGAACGGTGGCGGTAACTGGCTGATAGGTGGTACGAAGTCCGTCAGAATGCAGAACCGAAATCGTCGGCGTTCCCACCACGACCCCCGCGTAGTAGACGGTTCCTCCTCGTGAGGCCAGCACCGCGTCGCCTGGGTTGGCCTTTAAGTCGACGCCACGGTGGCCCCGATTCCAGTTCTGGTCTGGAATCTCCGCGGGAAGCAGAACTGCGTCGGTTGGATCACTCGAGGGGGCGTGCGCGATGGGGAGACGATGAGTTGCAGAGATCGTAGGCGCGTCCGAGGCTGGAATCGGGTGTGGTGGGGGAGCTTGTGCGGCATCCACAGTGGTGTTGAAGCAGGTCAGAAAGGTGATCAGTGTGAGTGTGGTGAGGAAAGCGCAGAAGCGAACGGCCATGCGGTGCGTTACGGTGAGCGTGCCGGAGGGGTGAGAGTTCATGAGACAAATGTGACGTCGGAAAAGATGAAGAACAACCACCCACTCCGCCAGCCTGTGGATAACGAACTTTATCCACAGACACGCTGCTCAACGAAGTTGTTGAGTAAGCGGCAAACGGGGTAGAGTTGTGCGCAGCAGTGTGCCAAGACTTGGCTACAACAAACTGAAAAACGAGCGGGACGTATTACCGCTCGCCAAGCCGGACATGCTGACTACGCGTAGACGCAATACGACCTCACATTATGGTTCAACCACTACGGTCCTCACTTCACGTGGGGCACAGGTTGGACACGGCCTTGAGGATGTCTGCCAGGACGTCGCACAAACCTCAACCACAACCGGATGAGCGTGAGTGAGGCGAAGAAACCGTAAGAACCCTAGACTTTTGAAAGCGAGGAAGGGGCAGCACTTCAAACAGAAGCGCTGATACAGCGAGACTGCCCCTGTAACACCATGGCTGTTGTTACTATGCGCGAGCTGCTCGATGCCGGTGTCCACTTCGGTCACCAGACCCGCCGTTGGAACCCGAAAATGAAGCGATTCATTTTCACCGACCGCAACGGCATCTACATCATCGACTTGCAGCAAACCCTGACCTACATCGACGAAGCATACGAATTCGTCAAGGAGACCGTTGCCCACGGCGGCAACGTGCTCTACGTGGGCACCAAGAAGCAGGCACAGGAAGCCGTTCAGGTTGAGGCTGACCGCGTGGGCATGCCTTACGTTAACCACCGCTGGTTGGGTGGCATGCTCACCAACTTCCAGACCGTGGCAAAGCGCCTGCACCGCCTCAAGGAGCTCCAGGCAATGGACGCTGCAGAGGACGGCTACCAGGGTCGCACCAAGAAGGAAATCCTGATGCTGACCCGCGAGCGCAACAAGCTCGAGCGCGTTCTGGGTGGCATCTCCGACATGACCAAGGTGCCTTCCGCACTGTGGATCGTGGACACCAACAAGGAGCACATCGCGGTTGCTGAGGCTCACAAGCTCAACATCCCCGTGGTGGCAATCCTGGACACCAACTGTGACCCAGACGTGGTTGACTTCCCAATCCCGGGCAACGACGATGCCATCCGCTCCGCAAACCTGCTGACCTCCGTCATTTCCTCCGCAGTAGAGGCTGGCCGCGCGGCTCGCGCCGAGCGCCAGGAAGCTGCAGCTAAGGAAGCAGCGGGCGATGCAGACAACGCTGACAAGACCGAGGCTCCAGCAGCTGAGTCCACCGAGGCTCCTGCCTCCGAGGCACCAGCAGCAGAAGCTTCTGAGGACAAGTCCGCAGAGTAGGCCCAACGTTCGCCCACCCCGTATGGAACGCCGTCACGGTATCCAACGGGCGTGGGCGATCGTCTTCACTTAGGCTGTTGTTCAAACGGCCACTTAGACCTTTCCACCAATAAGGAGGAACGCCACACATGGCGAACTACACCGCAGCAGACGTTAAGAAGCTCCGCGAAATCACCGGCTCCGGCATGATGGACTGCAAGAAGGCACTCGAAGAAGCTACCGGCGACTTCGACAAGGCCATCGAGATCCTGCGCATCAAGGGTGCCAAGGACGTGGGCAAGCGTGCTGAGCGCTCCGCTTCCGAGGGCCTGATCGCTGTTTCCGGAAACACCATGATCGAGGTCAACGCAGAGACCGACTTCGTGGCAAAGAACTCCGAGTTCATCGACTTCGCTAACAAGGTTGCTGAAGCTGCTGCTGCTGCAAAGGCAAACTCCCGCGAGGAGCTGGAGAACGTTGACGTTGACGGCCAGACCGCCAACGATGCACTCCAGCAGCTGTCCGCCAAGATCGGCGAGAAGCTGGAACTCAAGCGCGCCGTCACCATCGAGGGCGACAACGTTGCTGTGTACCTGCACCACCGTTCCGCTGACCTGCCTCCAGCAGTTGGCGTTCTGGTTGCTTACACCGGCGATGACGCCGAGGCTGCACGCGCCGCCGCAATGCAGGTTGCTGCACTGAAGGCTCGCTACCTGAGCATCGAGGACGTCCCAGAGGAGATCGTTGCCAAGGAGCGCGAGATCGCTGAAGCCACCGCTCGCGAAGAGGGCAAGCCAGAAAAGGCACTGCCAAACATCGTTGAGGGTCGCGTCAAGGGCTTCTTCAAGGATGCTGTTCTGCTGGAGCAGCCTTCCGTGACCGAGTCCAAGAAGACCGTCAAGCAGGTAGCCGAGGAAGCTGGCATCCAGCTGACCGGTTTCCAGCGCTTCGAGGTTGGACAGGCCTAATTGAGCGCATAGCTCACACCACTGCCCGCCTTCTCCGGTGGGCAGTAGGCAAGCCGGCGAGACAACGCACTGTTGTTCTCGCCGGCTTTGCCCATGTTTGGGTGGCTACTTCGCACATCCACAGGTGCCCACGGTAGGCTAGGCAACCGGATAAAGACCTCAGATATGCGCAGCAACTCTGATATTCATATTGCTCTTGCTCAACCACTCTCACACCTAGGAGACATCCGCGTGACAAGCACCAATGACCGCACTGCGTACAAGCGAGTAATGCTCAAGCTGGGTGGTGAGATGTTCGGCGGCGGAAACGTGGGCATCGATCCTGACGTGGTGCAGAATGTCGCGCGACAGATCGCTGAAGTTTCTAAGACTGGCGTGGAAGTGGCGGTGGTCATCGGCGGCGGAAACTTCTTCCGCGGCGCACAGCTGCAGCAGCGCGGTCTGGACCGTTCCCGCTCGGATTACATGGGCATGCTCGGCACCGTAATGAACTGCCTGGCGCTCCAGGACTTCCTCGAGCAGGAAGGCGTGGATTGCCGAGTGCAGACCGCCATCCAGATGACTCAGGTGGCAGAGCCTTACTTGCCGCTGCGGGCGGACCGCCACCTGGAAAAGGGTCGCGTGGTCATCTTCGGTGCTGGCATGGGTATGCCGTACTTCTCCACGGACACCACCGCAGCACAGCGCGCTCTGGAGATCGGCTGTGACGTGCTGCTGATGGCCAAGGGTGTAGACGGCGTGTACTCCGATGATCCCCGCACCAACCCAGATGCAGAACTGTTCCGCGAGATCACCCCGCGCGAAGTCATCGAGAAAGGCCTAAAGGTGGCGGATGCCACGGCATTCTCCCTGTGCATGGACAACAACATGCCAATCCTGGTGTTCAACTTGCTGACCGAAGGCAACATCGCCCGCGCAGTATCCGGCGAGCGCATCGGCACGCTCGTGGAGTCCTAAACCGCCCACGGCACGCCTTCACCACCACCCTCGAGCTCAACTGGTAGATTCTTGTACATGATTGATGACGTTTTGCTCGAGTCCGAAGAGCGCATGTGCAACTCCGTGGAACACGCTCGCGAGGATATGACCACGATCCGTACCGGTCGTGCCAACCCCGCAATGTTCAACGGTGTCCACGCGGAGTACTACGGGTCCATGACCCCAATTACGCAGATGGCCACCATCAGCGTTCCCGAGCCCCGCATGCTGCTGATCAAGCCATACGAGGCGTCTTCCATGGGTCTGATCGAAAACGCCATCCGCAATTCGGATCTGGGCGTCAACCCCACCAACGACGGCCAAGTTTTGCGCGTTACCATCCCGCAGCTGACGGAAGAGCGTCGTCGTGACCTGACCAAGCTGGCTAAGTCCAAGGGCGAGGACGGCAAGATCGCCATCCGTAACATCCGCCGCAAGGGCATGGAGCAGCTGGCCAAGATCCAAAAGGACGGCGAAGCTGGCGAAGACGAAGTCAAGGCTGCCGAAAAGGAGCTAGACAAGGTCACCCAGACGTACGTCGCCCACGTTGATTCCTTGGTTGAACACAAGGAAAAGGAGCTAATGGAGGTCTAATCCCCATGGGAGCTCCGAAACCGAAAAACGGTGCTGGTCGTGACCTCAAGCAGGCGATCGGCGTGGGCGTGCTACTCGGTGCGCTGGTGCTGCTCTGCCTGCAATCACCGTTGTTGTGGTACCCGCTGGTAGCCACAGCGATTGGCCTGGCCACCTATGAGGTCTGGCGCAGGCTGTATGAAGCGGGCTATGTGCTCCCGCTAGTGACGCTGGTGCTGGGTAGCCAGCTGATGGTCTATCTCTCTTGGCCTTTCGGAACCACGGGCTTGGTGGCAGGCTTTGCGCTCAGCGTCCTACTGCTGATGATCACCCGACTTTTCCACCACGGTCGCAAGTCTCCTCCGCACAATTACGTGCGAGATACTGCCGTGGGAATTTTCATTCTAACCTGGATCCCGTTGTTCGGTGCCTTCGCCGCGATGCTCTCCCGTATGCAGAATGACGAGGTCGCGGGATCATCCTTTATCTTCACGTTCATGTTGAGCGTGGTCGCCTCTGATATCGGCGGCTATGTCTTCGGCGTGTTCTTTGGCACGCACGCTATGGCGCCAGCTGTGAGTCCAAAGAAATCTTGGGAAGGTTTTGCCGGTTCGGTGATATTCTCCACTGCCGCGGGCATCGCCTCAGTGGTCTTCCTTCTGGGCGGTCCGTTCTGGGTCGGCATCCTCTTGGGCGTGGGCTTGGCGGCATGTGCCACCCTCGGAGACTTGGTGGAGTCTCAGTTCAAGCGAGATTTGGGTATCAAGGACATGTCCGGGATGCTCCCTGGCCATGGCGGCTTGATGGATCGTATGGACGGTCTGCTACCGGCGGCGATGATCACCTGGGTGGTTCTCAACATGCTCAGCGCCGTGTAGCAGTCGCTTTAGTTGTGGGGGATTACCGGTTGGTGTGAGTGACTTGGCGTCGGAGTTGAATGATCCGCACGCCACCCACCAGCGCCATGATGAGGGCGCCGGCGATCGCGGCGATCAACATGCCCGCACCAATGGGGAAGGTCATCTCCCAAGCAAACAGCTGCAGCTGGACGTTCTCCTGGTTTTGCATGATGAACACCAGCAGCAGGACCAGCAGAATGGCGCCCACGATCAGCGCAACCCACGTGCTGCCCGCGAAAGACTTCTTGACCTCCGGCTTTTGTTGCGAATCGGTAGTCTGGTCCAGCGTGGAGTTGGTGAAGTCTTCGTTATTTGTCGACGCCACCTCTCCATATCCCGCGTCCGTCTCCGGGGTGTAGGGCTGGGTTCCGTTGGGCTCATACGTTGGGTCTTGATTAGTCATGGATTCAATTTAACGTGAAGTGGGCTGCATGCGCTACTACGCAAAATGGGTAAAATGCCATTAACGTGCAATAATGGCTGGCATTATGGCTACACCAGTGCAACTGAACTTCACCGCGCCACGACGAGGCATGCCGCCGACGCACATGGCGGATCTAACTCGGGAGAAGCTGCAAACCACGATTCAGGATCTTGGCCTGCCAAAATTCCGGGCGGATCAGATTGCGCGCCAGTACTACGGGCGCCTGCAGGGTGACCCGCGGGAGATGACGGACCTGCCGGAATCCAAACGCGAGGCAGTCAGCGAGGCCTTGTTCCCGCAGTTGATGGCTCCGCTGAAGGACACGGAGGCCGATGACGGAGAGACCCGCAAGACGTTGTGGCGCTTGCACGATGGCACGCTGCTGGAGTCCGTGCTCATGCGTTACCCGGGTCGCGCCACGCTGTGCATTTCTTCACAGGCTGGCTGCGGTATGGCATGCCCATTCTGCGCCACTGGACAGGGCGGGCTAGACCGCAACCTTTCTACCGGCGAGATGGTGGAGCAGGTTCGTTTGGCTGCGGCAACGATGCGAGATGGGGAAGTGTCCGGCGAAGAGGGCCGGTTGTCCAACATCGTGTTCATGGGTATGGGCGAGCCACTGGCCAACTACAAGCGCGTGGTGGAAACCATCCGCAAGATCACCAACCCCGCACCGGAAGGATTCGGGATTTCCCAGCGCAACGTGACTGTCTCCACCGTGGGGCTGGCTCCGGCGATTCGGAAGTTGGCGGATGAGGAGATGTCCGTGCGTCTCGCTGTGTCTCTGCACACCCCGGATGACGAGTTGCGCGATGAGCTAGTGCCGGTGAACAACCGCTGGTCCGTGGAGGAGGTGCTGGATGCTGCCCGTTACTACGCGGAGAAGTCCGGCCGTCGTGTCTCCATCGAATACGCGCTGATCCGCGATATTAACGACCAGGCATGGCGTGCGGAATTGTTGGGCAAGAAGCTGCATGGAGCATTGGGCTCCAAGGTGCACGTGAATGTGATTCCGCTGAACCCCACTCCGGGCAGCAAGTGGGACGCTTCCCCTAAGGAGCGCCAGGACGAGTTCGTGCGTCGCGTCATCGAGCAGGGCGTGCCGTGTACCGTCCGCGATACCAAGGGTCAAGAGATCGCTGCAGCCTGCGGACAGTTGGCAGCTGAAGAGCGCTAATTTGCGTATATGCTCAGCGTATGTTGAGTGCTATTTCCGCAATTCCGGCGCACCCACTTCTTGTCCACTTGCCTGTGGTCGGAATTCCGGCCGCGGCGTTGCTCGCGAGCATCGCAGTATTTTTGCAATCGCCCCGCTTCGGGCGCTTCCGAGTGGCCACCACCGGGGTGGCCATTATTGCGCTCATTTCCATCTTCCCGGCCCGCATGTCTGGCGGGGAGCTGTTGGCCTAAAGGGGCTTCACAGAGGAGGATCCAGACCCCGTCGCCGAGCACGCTCAGTTCGCCAACTACTCTTTGGCTGCGATCATCGCGCTGGTAGTGCTGTTGGGTCTATTCACCGTTGTGTTGAATCGACGCAAGGCTCAGGGCTCTAGTGCTCTGAGCGGGATCCTTGGCGTGTGTATTCTTCTCTCGAGCATCGTGGCCATTGTGAGTACGGTGCTCACCGGCCACTAAGGTGCCTTGTTGGTGTGGAATGAAATGGTGCCCTGATAGATCCAACAAAAAGCCCGTGACCATGAATATGGTCGCGGGCTTTTACCTGAGAAAGAGCAGCGGATTAACCCTCGGAGGTGCCGTCCATGTTCAGGGCGATGCGCTGCTCCTTGGACAGGTTGGCGTACACACCGGTCATCTTGATCTGCTCAGCGGTCCACTCTGGCTCCACGTGACCCAGTGGCTTGTTGTGAGAGGTAACGGTCTGGCGCTGAGTCAGCTTCGGCTGGAAGGTGACGATGGCAGTTCCGAGGAACACGATGACAGCCAGTGCGATCAGCCAGTAGTTTTCAACGTTGCCCTTGTGGTTGCCGAAGAGCATCATTAGCAGAAACAGCCCGCCGCAGACACCGGAGATGGCAACGGCGCGACGTGACAGCGCACTCCATCCCCAGGCTGCAGATGGCACGTCTTCAGTAGAGACGTTGTTGTAGATTTCGACCTTCTTAGCGTGGGAAGCCATCGAGTCCTCCAAGTGTTGTTCTCAAAACGAGCGATAAAGCGTCAGGGATGTGTAGTGCCTCATATGAATCTCAAGTTGACGTTCACATGATTGACTACACAGGTATTTCTATCTGTTGTAGTTTCGCACATTTACCGACGAAAGTCGCCATCGCCACCCAATAGGGGTTAGGGTGTGTCAGCATCATTGGCAGGGGTTTCACAGCAGCCCCGTATCTCTGTGTCAATGCAAGCGTGGAAAGATGGTTCAGGTGAAAAAGCGCGTCGTCCTTCTTGGAAGCACAGGTTCTATCGGTACGCAGGCTCTGGAAGTCATTGCGGAAAATCCTGATCGGTTTGAGCTCATTGGTCTGGCTGCCAGAGGCAGCGATCCGGAGTTGATGGTCTCTCAGGCGCGGAAGTTTGCTCTTTCCGCAGGTCAGGTTGCTGTGGCCTCGGAGCGTAGCGCCGATATTTTGGATGCCGAGTTAGGTGGGCGCACCATCCGCGGCAACGATTCTGCTCGTCAATTGGTCCAAGCCGTTTCTGGCGATCTTTCCGAGGATGACGTGGTGCTCAACGCCCTTGTGGGTTCTTTAGGTCTCGACGCCACACTCGCCACCCTGTCCACTCCGGCCAAGCTCGCACTGGCGAACAAGGAGAGCTTGGTAGCGGGTGGGGAATTGGTGCTGCGCGCTGCTGACCCAGGCCAACTCATCCCTGTCGATTCCGAGCACTCCGCAATGGCGCAGTGCCTGCGTTCTGGCACGGAACAAGAAGTCGCCCGACTGGTGTTGACCGCCTCCGGAGGCCCATTCCGCGGATGGACACGCGAGCAGCTGGAGCCCGTGACCCCCAGCCAAGCGGCGGAGCACCCCACGTGGTCCATGGGGCAGATGAACACCCTGAATTCGGCGACGATGGTGAACAAGGGGCTGGAGCTCATTGAGGCTGCGCTGTTGTTTGGAATTCCTGCCGAGAGCATCGACGTGACGGTTCACCCGCAGTCCATCGTGCATTCCATGGTGACGTTTGTGGACGGCTCGACTATTGCTCAGGCCTCGCCGCCGTCGATGAAGCTGCCTATTGCCCTGGCTTTGGGTTGGCCAGAGCGCGTGCCGGAAGCTCAGCGCAGCTTAAATTTCTCGCAGGCATCGACGTGGGAGTTTGAGCCACTAGATGATGAGGTTTTCCCTGCCGTCGAACTTGCACGACGTGCGGTGACGATGGGCGGCACCATGCCCGCGGTCTACAACGCGGCCAACGAGGAGGCTGCGGTGGAGTTCCTCAACGGACGGCTGAGCTTCCCCCGCATCGTGGACACCATCGCGGCGGTCATGGAGGACTGCGCGGATTTGCAGGCCGTGCCAGAGACCGTCGAGGACGTGCTGGCGGCAGAGAAGCGGGCGCGCGCCCAGGCACATGAGAGGATGCGCGCATGGCTTTCTTAGTTGGTGTGGTGTTGTTTGCGCTGGGCATCGTGGTGTCCATTGCGCTGCACGAAGCAGGACACATGACCACGGCGCGCATGTTTGGAATGCGCGTGCGTCGGTACTTCATTGGTTTTGGCCCCACGCTGTGGTCCACCAGAAAGGGCCACACGGAGTACGGTTTCAAAGCCATTCCACTCGGTGGCTTCTGCGATATCGCGGGCATAACCAAGCTGGACGAGATGACCGAGGACGAGCGGCCGCACGCGATGTACGATCGGCCTGCCTACCAGCGCATCATCGTGATGCTGGGTGGCATCATCGTCAACATCGCTCTGGCGCTAGGGATTATCTACGGCGTGGCGCTGGCATGGGGCTTACCAGATACCAGCCAGGTGTTCACCCCGACTGTCAAGGCCACGCAGTGTGCCGCACCTGCACAAAACACTGACGGCACGTTGGCTACGTGCGAGGGGCCAGGGCCAGCGGAGCGCTCCGGCGTGCGCCCGGGGGACACCTTTGTTTCTGTCAACGGCGATCGCACCGAAACCTTCCCCGATTTCCAGAAGGCCATCACCAAGGTGGGGGACAACGTGGACGGTCAACCCGGTGAGGTGGTGACTGTGCCAGCCGTGGTCTCTCGGGACGGCAAGGACGTCAACTTAGACCTGCAGGTGGAGCTGGTGGAACGGCTCGCCACTTCAGGAAACACCATGGTGGTGGGCGCTGTTGGTGTGCAATCAGAAGTGCCACAAACCCAGCTGCTGAACTACAACCCGCTGACCGCTGTGGGCGGCACGCTGAAGTTCACCGGCGTGATGGTAGAGCAAACTTTCCACGGTCTGATCCAATTGCCACAGCGTTTCCCTGGTGTGGTGGAGTCCATCTTCGGTGGCAACCGCGAGGCCGATTCGCCCATGAGCGTGGTGGGTGCTTCTCGGCTCGGCGGAGAGCTGGTGGAGCTGAGCATGTGGCAGAGCTTCCTGATGGCGCTGGCCAGCCTCAACTTGTTCCTCGCTGCATTCAACTTGGTGCCACTGCCACCGCTGGATGGCGGGCACATCGCCGTGATCATGTTTGAAAAGATTCGAGACTTCTTCCGCAGGTTGCGAGGCCTCGAACCCGGCGGTCCGGCCGACTACACCAAGCTGCTGCCACTGACTTACGCGGCGACGCTGGTGCTGATGGTGTTTGGTTTCACGGTGATCGTGGCGGACATCGTCAACCCGATCAAGATGTTCTAACGCGAGGTAGGGATGTCCCTGTGGCACCTGTCCCGGGGACGGGTAAGGTGGACGCGGAATGCACGTAGTGTGCGAGAAGTATTCGTCAGCTGCAGCTTGACCTTGTGAGTGAAGGCTTAATACTAGGCTTATTCACCCGGTCAGGCACCGCCGCAGAAAGAGGTCAGTAGTCCACATGTCCGGAATTTCTCTCGGAATCCCCGACGGCCCGCCGCCCACCCTCGCGCCGCGCCGCAAGACTCGCCAGCTGATGGTCGGCGGTGTGGGAGTGGGCAGCGAGCACCCGATCAGCGTGCAGTCTATGACCACCACCAAGACCCACGATGTCAATGCCACGCTGCAGCAGATCGCGCAGCTCACGGCATCAGGTTGTGACATCGTCCGCGTGGCTTGCCCCAAGACAGTCGACGCTGAAGCACTGCCGATGATCGCGAAGAAGTCCCCGATCCCAGTGATTGCGGATATTCACTTCCAGCCGAAGTACATTTTCTCCGCAATCGATGCTGGCTGTGCCGCCGTGCGCGTCAATCCCGGCAACATCAAGGAATTCGATGGTCGCGTGAAGGAAGTGGCGAAGGCCGCAGGAGATGCGGGCATTCCCATCCGCATTGGCGTCAACGCTGGTTCCTTGGATAAGCGCATCATGGAGAAGTACGGCAAGGCCACTCCAGAGGCGCTGGTGGAATCCGCGCTGTGGGAGGCTTCGCTGTTCGAGGAGCATGGCTACGGCGATATCGCCATCTCGGTGAAGCACAATGACCCGGTGATCATGGTGGAGGCTTACCGCCAGTTGGCTGCGAAGTCCGATTACCCGCTTCACCTCGGCGTGACCGAGGCCGGCCCTGCATTCCAGGGCACCATCAAGTCCTCCGTGGCTTTCGGAGCACTGCTTGCCGAAGGCATCGGCGATACCATCCGCGTATCTCTGTCCGCTGATCCTGTGGAAGAGATCAAGGTGGGCGATCAGATTCTGCAGTCGCTGAACTTGCGCCCGCGCAAGCTGGAGATCGTGTCTTGTCCTTCCTGTGGCCGTGCCCAGGTGGATGTCTACACCTTGGCCGAGGAGGTCACCGCTGGCCTGGAAGGCATGGAGTTCCCGCTGCGTGTAGCCGTCATGGGCTGCGTGGTCAACGGACCTGGCGAGGCTCGCGACGCTGACTTGGGCGTGGCCTCGGGTAACGGCAAGGGCCAGATCTTTGTCAAGGGTGAGGTCGTCAAGACCGTTCCCGAGGATCAGATCGTGGAAACCCTCATCGAAGAGGCCATGCGCATTGCTGACGAGCAGGGCTTGGAGGCCATCGAGGGCGCCAAGGCTGAAGTTCGCGTCACCAAGTAGTTCCGCCTAGAGACAAGCTCCTGACTGTGCCAATGTCGGCTCAGCAGGGGCTTTTTGAGCTAGGATGCCGTCCCGCAGCGTGACCACGCGATCCAACTCCGCTAGCTGTTCGGTATCGTGAGAGACATAGATCGCAGGGATCTGAGCCTCTGAGACCAGCCGGCGAATGAGCTGGGTGACGGTCGTTGCGGCTTCCGAATCCAGTGCTGCGGTGGGCTCGTCGATGAGCAGCAACTGCGGATCATTCATCAGCGCTCGCGCCACGTTCACACGCGCCTGCTGGCCTCCTGAGAGCTGGCCCGGCATCCGATGCCCGAGCTCTCCCAGACCCACGTGCTCTAGCAGCCGGTGGGCCTTGTCCTTTTCTCCGCGCCTTGCCTTACCTCCCAGAGGCACAACCCGATCCAATCGCTTCATCACCAACAGCTGATCCAGAATGCTCAGGGAGGGAAAGAGGTTGGCCTGCTGAAAGACGATCCCTAGGTAACGCCTACGCAGTGCCGCCGCTTGTCGTGAGCTGGGGGAGTACTCGGTTAAGTCAATGGATTTTCCGCTGCTCGGCAGCAGAGTCACACTCCCTGAGGTGGGCTTCTGCAAGGTCCCAGCGATAGCCAGCAACGTGGATTTGCCGGAACCCGAAGGCCCGGTGATGCCCAGCAGATCACCGCTGTCTACCTGCAGAGATACGTTGTCCAGAATGCGCCGATGAGTGGAGCCATCGGTGACGTTCAGGGTGATGTTATTGATGGACAGATGCGTGTTCATAGTGGAGATCTCCTCAATCGTGGGTGGGTGGTTAGTGGGTGAGTTCTTAAGCGTTGGCCAGCGCGGAACGGGGCTCCACGCCCAGTACGGGTTTGAGAGAGACCGCGGAACCGGCCAGCCCCGCTGCGCCCAAGATCACCGCGGGCAGCGCGAGGGTGGCGGCGGAAATCTCGATGGGAATGCTTCCGCCGATCAGCATGGACGCGCCCCACGTCAGCAACACACCCGCTCCGATCCCGGTGAGAAGTACCAGGAAGGCCTGGCCCATGGCGTCGGAAATAAGGACCCGACGGGAGGCACCCAGCGCGGCGCTGATGACCACCCCGCGCAACCGCTGCAACGTCCATACGGTGAAGAACGCGCCGAGGACGAGGGCGGAGATGACGTAGAGGAGGTTGATCATCAGGTTCAGGCTCATCTGCTCGCCGGCGTAGGAGGAGCTGGCATTCCACCGATCCTTGCCCTCGAGGACGGTGAGGCCGTCGGTGTTTACATCCGTGCCTGCGGGGAGCACTCCGGCCGACGTGGCACCGGGGAGCGCAGAGACGTCCGCGGCGGATTCGAAGCGCGCGGGTTGGTGGTCGAAGTACAGGTCATCTGGCAGAGGCGTGGAACTGGAGAGCACCACGGTGGGTTGCTCGTCGATGCGCGTGCGGGCCATATAAAGAATCTCGCCACCGGCGTTCGTAATCTGTTGGGTTTGCTCGTCGGTGAGGCGAGAGGAGGCGAGGGTGGAGGTTCCCGTGTCTTCCACCGCCAGGGATGTGTTCGAGCCGAGGCGCTCCTGCAGCGCGCTGACGGACTGATAGCTCAGGCCCGCCGCCAGCGACGATAGAAACGTCACGAGGACGGTGATGAGTGTGATGGTCGCGATGATGAGTGCCGCACGGCCGCGAGCCGCGCGCAATTCCCTGATTCCTTGGAACATACTTCTATGCTCTGCTGATCTGCGCGACTGCACATCGGGCAATAGGCTAAATATGGCCTCCTACTAAAGTTGCATGGCATGGTTCACACTCCCCAAAAATCGCGGCCGCTCGCCAGCGCTGATGCGATGGAGCGTATATGGCTTCTGTGGCGGATCAGCATCCACGTGCTGGTAACGCTGTTGTCCGCGGTGGTGTTTGTTCGTGACGGTTTTAGCTGGCCACTGGCGGCATTCATCGTCACGTACGCGGCCGGCCGTTGGGTCCCCGTCAAGCAGCTGTGGGTGCTTGCGGTGTTGGTGTTATGGGTGGTTCTTTTAATGGACGCCACGAGCGCCGGCTTCCTTGCCTTTGCCCTGTATTTCATGGTGATCAATACCTTGCGCCCGGCGTTGGCCGTGCCATCGGTGGGGGTGATCGCGGGCATCGCCGTGTACGGCCTGGGCCGGCATAACGGATGGAGTATCGGCGGGGTAGTGGGACCCATCGTGGGCGCACTGGTGGCATGCGTACTGGGCTATGGTTTTCTGCAGCTCCGGCGCGAATCCTATGCACGGGTAGCTGCCAGCAGACAAGCCGGTGAGGCGGATGAGCGGGCGCGTCTGGCAGGCGAGATTCACGACACGATTGCCCAAGGGTTGAGCTCCATCCAAATGCTGCTGCACTCCGCGGAGCGGCGCGTTACGGAGCATCAAATCGATGACCCGGATTTGCTTCGTGAGCTGCGGTTGGCCCGAAACACAGCTGCGGACAACGTGCTGGAGGCGCGACAAATCATCGCGGCGCTGCAACCGCAGCCGTTGGTGGGCACACAGTTGCCGGTGGCGCTGGCTCGCGTGGTGGCCAGCAGCCCGCAGGGACAGGCGATCGCTTTTGCGACAGATGGTCAGCCGCGGCAACTTCCCGAGGACGTGGAGGCGGCGCTGATGCGCGTCACGCAATCGCTGGTCTCTAATGTAGTTCGGCACGCTCACGCCACACGGGCGCAGGTGACGCTGACATATCTGCCGGATCAGGTGAGCGTGGACGTGGTGGATAATGGCGTGGGGTTTGATTACGACGCGCAAGTGCAACGGGCGGTGAGACGAAAGTCCGGAGCCGAGGGAATTCTCGGCGTGCGTACACGAGTGGCCAAACTCGGCGGAGACGTGCACGTGGAGACCGCACCCGGGCAGGGATGCGGCGTATCAGTGATGATTCCGACATCGCAGGAACAAGACACAGACAGGGGCGCGAAGCATGAGTGAGACAACGGACGGGACCTCAGGTATTCGGGTGCTGATCGCTGATGATCACCCGGTGGTTCGCGCAGGACTGGAAGCGATGATTTCCGCTTTTGTGGGGATCGATGTGGTCGCTACGGCCGATACGGCGAAGGCAGCAGTGGATTACGTTGCAGGAAACCCACAGGCGGTGGATGTGGTGTTAATGGATCTGCGCTTCGGGGATGCACCCCACGCTCGATCTGAGCACACTCAGGATGGTGTGTGGGCGACATCTCAAATCAGAGCAAAGGGACAGCGCGCGCCACACGTTGTGGTGGTGACCAACTATTCGACTGATGCCGATGTGGTGGCTGCTATCAGTGCTGGCGCGCAAGGCTATCTGCTCAAGGACTGTCAGCCTGCGGACTTGCGCGAGGGCATTAGAGCAGCCGCGCGCGGGGAATCCATCATGAACCCGCGTGCCATGGACGCACTCATGGGCAGTATGCGCACCCCGACGGTAACACTGACCGCCCGCGAGGTTGAGGTCCTTGAGAGGGTGGCTTTAGGAGAATCGAATCGACAGATTGCTCGGGCATTGGCGCTGACGGAAGCCACGGTGAAGTCTCACATGGGCAACATCTTTACCAAGTTGGGCGTGTCCAACCGCACCTCCGCAGTCAATAGCGCGCGAGAGCGCGGGTTGGTTTGAGCTGCACCGCAATCACACAGATAGGGGTTTGCCGTGAGGGCGGGTGGCACAGAGTGTCACAGCCATTTTGCGTTCATACGCGGTGCTAACGTGACCGGCATGCGCCGAAGCATTCTGTCTGCAGTCACCATTTCTTCACTCGTGTTCGCCTTGGGGGCGTGTACTCCCAAGCCGGACCAAGCAGATGACGCAGCAGAGTCCTTCTTGGAATCGCTGAGCAGCCACGCAGAGCCTGGAGAATTCACGGATAGCCCGGATCAGGCGCAGGAGGAGATCAACAGTTCCTGGGACAGCCTGCAGGCCGAAGGCTTGAATACCGGCCTCAATAATGTCCGCACGAATGGCAACGTGGCCACGGCGGACTTCACGATGGATTGGGATCTGCCTGGGGAGCGGAATTTCCAATATCAATCGCAGATGACGCTGACTAAGACTCAGGACGATTGGACTGTACGCTGGCAACCGACGGTCATGCACCCAGATCTGGGTGCCAATCAACACTTGGAACTGCGCACTGTCCCCGCGGAAATGGCCACGGTAGTGGGCTCTGACGGTGCTGCGCTGCTGCAACCGGGAACGCTCTATCGGGTGTTCGTGGATACCTCTACGGGAGATCTACAGTCAAAGATGCGTCAAGTGGCCATCGAGTTGGATGCGATGCGTGCCAACGATGAGTCCGTGCCCAACATCGACGCTGAGGAAAAGGCCAAAGAGGCAGAAGATGTCGAAGGTGAATTCTCACTGTTGACGTTGAACCAGCAGCAAGGGCTGGATTTGAAGAACCGCCTGTCCCGGGTGGGAGGCCTGCGTTTCAACGAGGAGCAGGCCATGGTTCGCCCAGACCCGAACTTCGCGCCGGACATCATGAGTCGCGTGTCATCTGTCGTGGAAAAGGATCTGGAAGGATCCAACGGATGGAAGGTGGTGGCTGCCACCTCCGAAGGTGCGGAGATCCGGGAACTGGGCGGGCAGGATGCGCAAACCGCTCCCAGCGTTGACGTTTCCTTGTCGAAGAAGGTTCAGGATGCGGCCCAAGCTGCCGTCGATACACGCAGCGATGCCAAGGTGATGATGGTGGTGATGCAACCATCCACCGGCGGCATTCTGGCTGTTGCGCAGACCCAAAAGGCTGACGAAGATGGCGATGCTGCGCTGATGGGTCAGTACCCACCGGGATCTACATTCAAGATCCTCACCGCGTTTGCGGGCATGCAGAATCAGGGGCTTACGCCGGATTCCATCGTGGGATGCCCTGGTACCCAGGACATCGGCGGCCGTATCGTGACCAACTACAACAACTTCTCGCTAGGCAACACGGCCTTGGAGAATGCCTTTGCGAAGTCTTGTAATACGACGTTCGCACAAGTCTCCACCGATCTGCAGCCCGGTCAGCTGCAACAGACCGCCAAGCAGTTCGGCTTAGGCGTGGACTTCAACATTGAAGGTCTCGATACCATCACGGGATCGGTGCCTCGTGGTGATGTCATGCTGGAGCGTACTGAGGCCGGCTACGGCCAGGGTCTGGACTTGGCCAGCCCCTTCGGCATGGCGATGGTGGCCTCCACGGCAGCCTCCGGCCGCATGCCCACTCCGTACCTGATCGGGGGTCCGGAGCACCGCACGGAGGCGCAAGGCGAAGACGGCAATCAGTTGCCTAAGGAACAGCTGGACAACCTGCGTCGGATCATGCGCTCGGTGGTGACCAGCGGTTCCGGTAGCGGAGTTGCAAGCGCCGGTGAGGTCTACGCCAAGACCGGTGAGGCCGAGATCAACGGAGGATCTCACTCCTGGCTCACCGGTTATCGCGGGGATTTAGCCTTTGCCACGCTGATTGTCTTGGGCGGCGGCTCGGAGCACGCTACCTCCGTGACCAACACCTTCTTCCAAAATCTGGACGGCAAATAGGCAGCCCTTGTTGGGATGGGTGCCCTGTGCGCCAGCACCTTGCGGGAGGCGCATGTACAGGGCGTACAGTTAAGACCCATGAGTAGAGCTGCACTAACCCCAGGCCAACCCACGCCGATTCGTACTGTTCCAGCCCATATTCCGCGTCCTGAATACGCGTGGAAGGATTCGGTTGCGGAAAATGTGGGCGAGCCGTGGGTGCAGACTCCCGAGGTCATCGAGAAGATGCGCGAGGCCAGCCGGATTGCTGCAGAAGCGCTGCGGGAGGCGGGCGCGGCTGTCGTTCCTGGTGTGACCACCGATGAGCTGGACCGCATTGCCCACGAGTACATGGTGGACAATGGTGCTTACCCGTCCACACTGGGCTACCGCGATTTCCCGAAGTCCTGCTGTGTGTCTTTGAATGAGATCATCTGTCACGGCATTCCGGACACCACGGTGGTGGAGGAGGGAGACATCGTCAACATCGATGTCACCGCCTTCAAGGACGGCGTGCATGGCGACACCAACGCCACGTTCATTGCCGGTGAGGCCTCCGAGGAGCACGCGCTGCTGGTGGAGCGCACGGAAAAGGCTCTATGGCGCGGCATCAAGGCGGTCAAGCCAGGACGCGAGATCAACGTCATTGGCCGAGTGATCGAGAGCTACGCCAAGCGCTTCGGCTACAACGTAGTGCGCGATTTCACCGGACACGGTGTGGGTCCAACGTTCCACAACGGCCTAGTGGTTCTGCACTACGATTCCCCCCACGACCACACTGTTCTGGAGCCAGGCATGACCTTGACCATCGAGCCGATGATCAACCTCGGCGGCTTGGGTTACGAGGTGTGGGACGATGACTGGACCGTCCAGACCAACGACCGGAAGTGGACTGCCCAGTTTGAGCACACCCTCGTGGTGACCGAAGACGGCTGCGACGTCCTCACAGCCCTGGATAGCTAAACTGCCCAGCTAGGGCTGGATGCCTGCGGGGTCGGGACCAGTAAATTCTAGCCCCAACAGCGCGTTTTCCACGACTTCGGACAGTGATGGGTGTGGCCAGTATTGGTTCTTGGCCACTAGGCGCGCGTCCAAATCAAAGACCATCACGGTGATCAGCTGCTGAATCAGAGTGGTGGCCTGTGGGCCCATGATGTGGCTGCCCAGGATCTTGCCCGTCTCCGCGTCCGCGATGATCTTGCAGAACGTGCCACTTTCCTCCATCGCCCATCCATAGGCCACATCGGAGTATTCCTGCACCTTGACGGTGATCGCGCGGCCCGTTTCCTTTTCGTACACGCGTGCTTGGTCTTCCGTCAGGCCCACCGTGGCGATCTGTGGGTGGGTAAAGATTCCCGACGGCACGTTGGTGTGATTCAGCTTCTTCAAGTCCTCCGGGTGCAACAGATTGTGCTGCACCACGCGAGCCTCGGCGTTTGCCACGTGCTTGAGCTCGTACTTATTGCTGGCATCACCCAGCGCCCACACACCCTTGGCTGAGGCCCGTCCGTATTCATCGACAGAGATCCTGTCGTGCGAATCTACCTCCACACCGCCTGCAGAAAGATTCAGCAGGTCAGAGTTGGGGATACGTCCCAGTGCCACGAGCAATTCGTCGGAGACTACTTCCGTGCCGTCGTCCAGGACGACGGCGATCGAGCCATCGTCGTTGGTGCGGAAGTCCTGGAAGCTCTTGCCCAAAATGTTCGTCCACTGCTGCTCAGCTTTTTCGTTGAATCGCTCCACCACCGTGGAGTCCAGCTTCTTGAGCAGGTGAGGGGAGCGATTGATCACCGTGACCTCGGTGCCGAGTGCTGAAAAGACGTGCGCGAACTCCACGGCGATGATGCCGCCACCCAAAATCGTCAAGGAGTTCGGGAGCTTTTCGAGGCGCATGATGTCTTCGTTGGTACGGAAATTAACCCCAGAATTCTTGATCGCGTCCGGTATGAACGGGCGCGTACCCGTGGCCAAGACAATATTATCCGCGGTGATGGTGACCGGATCGGCATCGGAGTTGGCGTCGAAAAAAGAAACAGTGAGCTCGCGTGGCCCGCTAAAGGACGCGGTGCCGGAGTACAACGTGATGTTCGGGGTCTTTGGACCGCGACGGTATTCCTCGCCGCCGACGGAGATTGGGTCGATGCGCTCGGCGAATACCCGGCGCTGAATGTCTGTCCAATCGACGTTGGTGATCTCTCCGGTCAAGGAAAGACGCTGTGCGTCGGCGACCTCGCGGGCGACATCGGCGGTGTGGACGAACATCTTGGTGGGAATGCATCCCACGTTGATGCAGGTGCCGCCGAACACGCCGCGCTCGACGATGGCGATCTTCTTATCGTGGAGTTCGACTCCGGGGATGGAGTTGCCCGAACCGGTTCCGACGATGATGATGTCAAAGTGCTCGCTAGTCATGCACCCCAGAGTGCCATCAAACACGCGTGGGCGTGGCAGTGGGTTACTTGACCGTGGACTAGCCGGTGGGAGCGACTTCCTGCAACCACTCGAGGGTGACTTCGAAAGCGTGATCGCGCACCGGCTTACGAGACAAGAACACGTCATGCAACGCATCCGGGATTACGGCAACTTCCGCATCCTTGTTGGCGTGCGGGGCGAACCGGCGCATCTGCTCCGGCTTGAGGATCACATCCGAGGTGAATGCGCGCTCGTCCATCTTCCGCCCGAAGTAGTGCTTGTCGCTGCACAGAAGCAAAGTGGGTACACCGGTGGAGTAGTTGCCCGTTTGCAGCTCGCGGATCTCTTCGCCCACACCCGTGATCCAGGAAATGGTCTTCGGGCGGGCATATAGCGGTTTGAGCTCCACGTTGTAGTCCCACTCGCCGGCTTCGGAGGTGTGTAGGGTCAAGCCGTAGAGGGGATTGATCCCGCCCTTGATCACCATGTTCGGATGGAAGCGGCTTAGCACTGGCATCACCTTGCTGATGGCGAGGCGCGTGAAGGCATCGAATTGCAAACCGAACCACGGCGAGTTGAGGATAACGCCGGACAGACGGGAGAAAAGCTGAGCTTGCGGGCTCTCTGGCATGTCCACCGCATCGCGGTGCAGGCGGGCCGCCCACATGGTCACGCCGAGGCCACCGTTGGAATGTCCAAGGACAACGAGGTTCGGATGGGTCTTGGTGATCAGGGAGGCGGCGACGGTGAGATCCTCGCCGTAGAGGGATTGAGAACTGACGTGGTGCCAGGTTTGACCCTCACGCCACGATCGGCCGCATTTGCGCAGGTCGAGGCCGTAGACCGCGTAGCCTTGAGCGGTGAAGATCTTCGCCGCGTTTTTATGGAAGAAGTAGTCCGTCATGCCGTGGACCATGAGGATCGCGGGGCGGGCGTTCCACGCCGAGCCGTCAGGCTGGTCGTCTGCTTCTGGCCGGTAGCGAACCAACGTGAACCGAACGGGAGCTTCTTTATCTGGGTCTTTGCCCATCTCCACGTAGTGGTAGCCGAAGCCTTCGCCGAGCTCGTCTGGGCCGAACTCTAACTCACTCGCGGCGGGGGCGGATGGGTCATGCAACGCGCGTTGCACCGTCACTTTGCTGCTGAAATCACTCACCTCACTCATACTAATCAACGGGAAACTCCGCGGGGCGCTCATTGTGAAGTCGGAGCGAGGGCGTATGGTTAATGGGCACAACCGTCGTAAGGCATTCACCTCTAAGGCGTGAGTGTCTATCACGCCAGCGATAAAGGAACTAAGAAAAGTGTCAAGTAACGCTTCTGGTAATAAAGACTCGGTTGATGTCCTGCTCATCGGCGCGGGCGTCATTTCCTCCACCCTGTCTGTGATGTTGCAGCAGCTCCAGCCGGACTGGAGCCAGATGATCGTCGAGCGTCTGGACGTTCCCGGCGCAGAGTCCTCGGACCCATGGAACAACGCGGGTACCGGCCACTCTGCACTCTGTGAGCTCAACTACACGCCTGAAGTGGGCGGCAAGATTGATATCTCCAAGGCCGTGGGCGTCAACGAGAAGTTCCAGGTCTCCCGCCAGTTCTGGTCCTACTTGGTGGAGCAGGGTGTGCTGGGAGATCCTTCCGAGTTCATCAACGCAGTTCCGCACATGTCTTTCGCTAATGGCATGAAGCAGGTGGACTACCTCAAGGCTCGCTACGAGGCTCTGAAGGACCACCCACTGTTCCCGAACATGCAGTTCAGTGATTCCGAGGAGAAGTTCAAGGAATCCGTGCCTCTGATGGCGAAGGGCCGTGACTTCAACAACCCGGTAGCCATCAGCTGGTTCGATAACGGCACGGACATTAACTACGGCGCTTTGACCCGTCAGTACCTGGATGCAGTGGTGGAGCGCGGCGTGACCGTTCGCTACGGCACCGAGGTTAAGGACATCACTCGCGACGGCGCGAAGTGGAAGGTCACCACCAAGAACCTGCACACCGGCGATACCTCCACGGTCACCGCCAACTTCGTGTTCGTTGGCGCTGGCGGCATGGCGTTGCCATTGCTGCAGAAGTCTGGCATCCGCGAGATCAAGGGCTACGGTGGCTTCCCCGTGGCCGGCGAGTGGCTGCGTTGCACCAATGAGGAATTGGTGGAGCAGCACCAGGCCAAGGTCTACGGCCAGGCCTCCGTGGGCGCGCCTCCAATGTCCGTTCCTCACTTGGATACCCGCGTCATCGACGGCAAGAAGGGCTTGCTGTTTGGCCCTTACGCCGGTTGGACCCCGAAGTTCCTGAAGAAGGGCTCCTACCTGGACCTGTTCAAGTCCATCCGTCCAGACAACCTGCCTTCCTACCTGGGCGTGGGCGTGCAGGAGATGGGTCTGACCAAGTACCTGATTGAGGAAGTTCTCAAGGATAAGACCGCTAAGGTCGAGGCTCTGCGTGACTACATGCCTACCGCTCGTGACGAGGACTGGGAAGTTGTTATCGCTGGTCAGCGCGTGCAGGTCATCAAGCCGATCGGTGCTCCGAAGTTCGGTTCCCTGGAGTTCGGTACCGCCATGGTCAACTCCGCTGACGGCACCATCGCCGGCCTGATGGGTGCATCCCCTGGAGCGTCCATCGCACCGTCCGCCATGATTGAGGTTCTGGAGCGCTGCTTCGGTTCCAAGATGGGCGAGTGGAGCCCGAAGCTCAAGGAAATGGTTCCTTCCTACGGCACTCGCCTGGCCAAGGATTCCGCACTGTTCAACGAGCAGTGGGACCGTTCGCAGAAGACTCTGAAGCTGGGCTAAAATCCCCTTCATGAGTTTGCATCTCTCCGGCCTCACGGTCTTTGTCCCTTCTACTGCCTCCGCGGAAATTTGTGCGCGGCGGATTGCGGAAAGTGGGGCATTGCCGGTGGTCGGGGAGATTTCTTCGTTTTTATCCGACGCCAAACTCGAGTCCCCTTATTCTTTAGCCATGATCCCCGCGGATCTCGATGCCGCGGATGCCGAGCGCGTTGTGCAACGCGCTCGCGCGCTGCGGATTCCGGTGGATGATCGCCGCAGTGTGGGAACTCGACAGACCCCCACGAGCTCAGATAATGAGCTGGGCACCGTGACCTTGGTGGGTGGCGGCCCGGGGGATCCGGAGCTGATCACGGTCGCGGGTGCGCGGGCGATCGCCGAAGCCGACGTGATTCTGGCTGATCACTTAGGTCCGTTTGAGCTGGCAGAGACGGCTGCGGAGGAATCCGGTGCGGAAGTTATCGACGTGTCCAAGTTGCCGTATGGCAAACAGGTTGCCCAGGAACAGACCAATCAATTGCTGATTGAGTGCGCACAGGCGGGAAAAAATGTGGTTCGCCTCAAGGGCGGCGACCCGTTTGTCTTTGGCCGTGGCTTTGAGGAGTGGGAGGCATTGCACGCAGCGGGTATTCCTGTGCGGGTGATTCCGGGCGTGACCTCCGCAACGTCCGCACCTGCCGTGGCCGGACTGAGCCTGACTCACCGTGGTGTGAACCACGATTTCACCGTGGTTTCCGGCCACGTACCGCCAGGGGATCCACGGTCTGAAACCAACTGGGAGGCCGTGGCACGCCTGACGGGAACCTTAGTTTTAATCATGGCGGTCAAAAACGCCCCAGCTATCGCCACGACATTGATGAAGGTAGAGGGCGGCAAATCTACGGAAACTCCGGTCAGCATCATCGAAAACGCCTCGATGCCTTCGCAGCGTTTGCTAACCACCAGTTTGGGGCAGCTGGCCGAAGTACTACGCACGGAAGCGGTGAAGCCTCCCGCACTGTTCGTTATCGGCGAAGTAGCCGATAAGCACATGCAGCTGGGCTGATTTTTCCGTGTTGTGCCTACCCTGCACCTGAGGGGTTTAGGCGCCCACTGTGGTTCCGAATACCCAGCCTATGCCGAAGGTGACCAGCAACGCCAGCCCTCCTCCCGCCACCAGCCGTGTAACGGCCTTGGTTCGACTACCTTCACTGATGCGTGCAGAAATGGAACCAGTGATGGCCAGCGCCATCAACGTGGCCACAATGGTCATCCAGGCTTTGGCTCCCTGCGGTGCAACAATGGCTACGATCAGAGGCAGAATCGATCCGAGGACAAACGAGAAAGCCGAAGCTGCCGCAGCCGCCCAAGGACTAGTGAGGTCCTCCTCGTCCAATCCCAGCTCCACACGTAAGTGACCAGCCAAACGCTGCTGCGGGGACATTTCTTCGGCGGCAGTGAGCGCGGTGGCACGAGACATGCCCAGTTCCTGTAGAGAAGTCACTATGTCTTTAGTTTCTGAGGCGGGATCTTTTTCGTGCGCCTCGCGGTGGATTGTGACCAACTCACGCTCGGTATCCCGCTGCGCGGAGACAGAAACGTATTCTCCGAGAGCCATCGAAACGGCACCTGCAGTAACAGCGGCCACCCCGGCCGTCAGGATCGCGGAAGCGCTGGAACCCGCAGCAACCACGCCCACGATAATTCCGGCGGTAGAGACGATGCCGTCATTAGCACCGAGGACCCCCGCGCGGAGCCAATTAAGTTTTGCAGCGAGCCCGCTATCTTGCTGGGCATTGTGAGTTTCATAAGACATGAACGCGAGCTTAGAAAGTGGTGTGACCTGCGTCAACGATGCATAGCCTGTGCACAGTGAGGAAATGCTTGCATTAGCCTGCAGTCCAGAAGCCAGCACGTGCAGCTGGATTAGAAGGGCTACTTCTCCGCAGGCACGATCAAGGTGACGTTTTCTTCATCGACTATTTCCGTGGAGAAGTTGGCGTCGGAAAAAGAAACCACGCCTGCCACCACATCGCAGAAGGCCTGCGCGGCACGGTCGGCAGGAATGGAGACGTCGGCTAAAGCCAGCTCGCGGGCCACCAAACCCTTGTAGTGCTTGTTGAAGTGGCTGACCACCTTGCGCGTGCCGTCCGGATACAAGGACTCCACCCGTAGCTTCAGAGAACCGGGCACGGGGCCGAGATTCAGATAGCCGCCGGAGCGCAGATCAATGATGGCGTTATCGTCCGCAGGCAACTGCGCCTGCCACTGCTCGAGAGCGGGAGTCAGCACGCCAGACCAGCGGGAACGAACGGTAACGTGATCAGCCTTGCCGCGCAGCTTGAGCTTGGAGCCGGCAGACAGGCGGTAGTAGGGGATGAGGTCCTCGGCGCCGATCACACCAAACAAAGCGGAACCGATGGCCAACTTTTCCCGCGCGGCGGAATTCAACGCGGTGCCGGTGCGCTCGCCGATGACATCCAGCGCGTCGTAGGCCACTCCCGTATAGCGCTCGATGGCGGGCATGGTCGGGGAGGTGAGCAACTCCTTATTGTGGCTGAGCTCGCCGACCTGAGAATCGCGGAGACCGAGTAGCGGTTGGGCCACCTTCGGGGACATGGAAGTCAGGCTCGTGGCGATCTGCTTGCGCACCGTCGTCACCGAGGAATCAACGTTTGAAAGGAACAGCTCCGAAAGTTCCAACGGGGCGGAATCGCCACCCACGGCCTTGGTTTCTGACGGAGGTAGGATGATCAGCATGCATCACATTTTAAGGGGTGCTGGATAAAAGCCCCCTTTGGGTATGTGAGCAGTGCCGCAGGTTGTAGGCTAGCCCTCATGATCACCCGGATGTCTCACCTATTTTTGCGCACATTGCGCGATGATCCCGCCGATGCGGAGGTCCCTAGCCACAAGCTTTTGGTCCGCGCAGGCTACGTTCGACGAGTGGCACCCGGTGTGTATTCGTGGCTCCCGTTGGGCCTGAAGGTACTGCGCCGCGTGGAGGACGTGGTGCGCAAGGAAATGAACGCCATTGGTGGACAGGAACTGATGTTCCCCGCCCTGCTTCCTCGCGAGCCATACCAGACCACGGGCCGCTGGGCCGAGTACGGCGATGCGCTGTTCCGCCTGAAGGACCGCAAGAATGGCGATTACCTCCTGGGCCCTACCCACGAGGAAATGTTCGCATCCATCGTGAAGTCCGAGTTCAGCTCCTACAAGGACTTCCCGGTTACCCTCTATCAGATCCAGACCAAGTACCGCGATGAGGAGCGCCCACGCGCCGGCATCCTTCGCGGTCGCGAGTTCGTGATGAAGGATTCTTACTCCTTCAACCTCGACGATTCTGGCCTGGAAGAGTCCTACCAAGCTCACCGCGGTGCCTACCAGCGCATCTTTGACACCTTGGGCATCGAGTACGCCATCTGCTTCGCCACCTCCGGCGCCATGGGCGGATCTGCTTCCGAGGAGTTCCTCGCAGTGGCAGAACACGGCGAGGACACCTATGTACGCTCCACTTCCTCTAACTATGCGGCCAACGTAGAGGCCGTGGTCACCGTTGCGCCCGAGGCCAAGCCGATTGATGGACAGCCCGAAGCAACCGAGTACACCACTCCGGATTCCGAGACCATCGCCGCATTGGTGGACTGGGCCAACGGGGAAGACGTCACGATTGATGGCCGCACTGTGGAAGCCGCCGACACCCTGAAGTGCATCGTGGTCAAGGTCACCGAGCCAGGAGTGGACGAGGCCGGACAGCCGCACGAGCCCAAGCTCACCGGCGTTCTGGTCCCTGGCAACCGCGAGGTAGACATGAAGCGCCTCGAGGCAGCCATGGAGCCCGCCGCTGTGGAGCTGGCGGTTGAGGATGACTTCAAGCGCAACCCGTTCTTGGTCAAGGGTTACGTGGGCCCACGCGGCTTGGCCGCCAACGGCGTGCGTGTGTTGGCCGATCCTCGCGTGGTGGAAGGCACCTCGTGGATCACCGGTGCCGACGCCAAACATCGCCACGTTGTGGGTCTTGTCGCAGGTCGGGACTTCACCCCAGATGGCTACATCGAGGCCGCTGAGGTCATGGAAGGCGACCCATCTCCGGACGGCGAGGGCACCCTGACGCTGGCTCGCGGCATCGAGATTGGCCATATTTTCCAGCTGGGACGCAAGTACACCGAGGCCTTCGATGTGCAGATCCTCGATGAGTTCGGCAAGCGTGCCGTGCCCACCATGGGCTCCTACGGCATCGGCGTATCCCGCTTGGTGGCCGTCATCGCCGAGCAGATGCACGACGAAAAGGGCTTGCGTTGGCCAACTTCAGTGGCTCCATTCGGGGCGCACGTGGTCATCGCCAATAAGGATGCCGCCGCAGCAGAAGCAGCGGAAAAGCTGGCCGAGCAGTTGGATGACAAGCGCATCGAGGTTCTGCTGGACGACCGTCCGAAGGTTTCCCCGGGCGTGAAGTTCAAGGACGCCGAGTTGTTGGGCATGCCGCTGGTGGTCGTTGTGGGCCGTGGATTTGCCGACGGCAAGGTTGAACTGCGTAACCGTCTGACCGGTGAGACCGAGGAAATCAACTACGACGACGCAGTAGCGACCATCGAGTCCGCGCTGGACTAAAACCGCTGCGTGTTACTGATCCTGCGTGGCCTCCGCGGCGATGCGGGATTGCTCCTGTGCTAGGTAAACAAGCCAGTGGGCGGCGTAGCGTCGGTCATCGACCGCGCGGGGCCCTAATGTGGCCTCCCGTAGATCATCGGTGACGGTGGGCGTGATCTGCTCGATAAACGACATGACCTCTGCTGAATTCTCGGGCTGCTCTAGCCCCTCGCGGAGGGTATAGCCGGCGGGAAATGGGGCGGGCGAGGTTCCGTCCAGTGATTCCGCGTGTGCGGTGAGATCTTCCTCCAGCGTGCGCAGTGCGCAGCGCAGCGGGCGAATCTCCCAGGCATGCGTGCCATCATCTTTGGCAAGACCCAACCCCGTGGCGAACCATCCGGCGTGTGCCGCTTCGCGAACTTTTTCAAACTCGGGGGAGTACTCGGTCAGGGGAAGTTCAGACAGCTCGTCTGGATCGAGGTCACCCAAGACGGGTGCCATGTCCGTAGCCAAATCTAGTAATAGCTCCGCGCTGGGCTGATTCTTGTCTGGCTGGTCGGCGGTGTTGTTTGAGCTGGTTTCGCTGCCGTCCGAGCTGGAAGCGGCGATCGGTTCCGCAGAAACCACAGCATCGATCAGGGAATCGTTGAGTGAGCCGATGGTGATGCCAGGGTCTACGGCAGCCGCGTCCGCTTGCGCCTCATCAGTACATTCCGCGGGAGCATTGCCCTCGCTGTCTTCTCCACACAGGCGCAACCATTCTTCACGCACGCTGTTTGCTTGGTCCTTCAGCAACTGCCGGGTTGGTTTATCGATATTCGGAGAATCGATGACCTGTTGGTATTCCCCATATAGCTGCACCAGCGTCTGGTTGGCCTCTGGCTCACCAAAGACCGAGCCCAACGGGTCCTCAGCACCGCACGCGCTCGCCCCCATAAGCAGAGCCGAACAACCTAGTGCAGCAGTGAACTTCCGAGCAGCACGGGGTGCGCGCTGAGTCCGCGAATTGGCTCGCGGAGCCGTCACCGCGACGGCGAGATCTGAATCTTGGGGCTGAGTGCTCACGCGTTCCATAGTGCCATCCCGGCATCCTGATATTGTTCTGGACATGGCATTTCCAACTCCTGAGCAGCTCACCAACACCATTGAACCCCTGCTCGCGCAGTTCGGCATGGTGGTCGAAGACATCAAAGTCACCAGGGCGGGCGCAAAGTCGGCAGTGAGGATCGCCGTGGATGCGGCAGACCCCACTGCCGAGCGACCTTCCCTGGACACACTCGAGGAAATCAGCAAGGCAGTCTCACAACTGCTTGACGATTCAGAGGAATCCGGAGCGCTCAATTTTGGACCCGGGTACACCCTGGAACTCACCACGCCCGGAGTGGACTTTCCCCTGACGTTGCCGCGGCACTGGCAGAAAAATGTTGGCAGGCTCGTGAAACTGCCCCAAGGAGGAACGGTGCGAATCCTGCAAGCAGACGAGAGTGGCGTCGTCATACTCACGAAGAAAAAGAAACAACACACGGTGACCACACACGAATTCGGTGATGTGGCAGGTGCAGTGGTAGAAGTTGAGTTCAACAACGTGCCCGGCGATGAAGCCAAACTCATCGGACTGCAACGGCACGAGTATGAGCCGCTGATCGAACAGGCGGACAAGGAGAACAAGTGAACATAGACATCGCCGCGCTGCGAGCGCTGGAAAAGCAGGAAGGCGTAGGTTTCGACGACCTGCTCCGCTCAGTCAAGTACGGACTGCGAGACGCCTACCGCGGGATCACCCGCTACGAAGGCGAAGTGGACGTCTCGATCGATCCTCGCAGTGGCGAAGTGGCGATATACCAGGTGGAACGCGACGAAAATCGCGAAGTCACGGGGCGCCTTGACGATACTCCCGCAGACTTTGGACGCGCCGGTGCACTGGCAGTCCGTGACGTGATCCGCCAAACCATCACCGCAGCGCGCGTGAACCGCAAGTACGATCAGTACGCACATCTGCGCTACACCGTGGTCTCCGGCGTGGTCTCCCGCGATGCCCGCGCCAACGAGCGTGGAATCACCGTGGTTCGCTTGGGCACGGAAGCAGATGGCCTCGACGGACAGATCCTGGCCGCCGAGCAGATCCCCGGCGAGAAGCTGGAGCACGGCCAGCGCGTGAAGGCGTTTGTCACTGACGTCATCAACAACGGCAACCGCAACGTGCAGATCAACCTCTCCCGTACCCACCCAGAGCTGGTCAAAGGTCTGTTCGCGCTCGAGGTTCCAGAAGTGGCCGACGGGTCCGTGGAGATCGTCTCCACCGCTCGCGAGGCCGGACACCGCACCAAGATCGCTGTGCAATCCACCATCAAGGGCCTTAACGCCAAGGGCGCCTGCATCGGGCCGCGCGGACAGCGCGTAGCCGCGATCATGGAAGAGCTCGGTGGCGAGAAGATCGACATCGTTGACTGGTCCGAAGACCCAGCCGTACTGGTGGGCAACGCATTGGCTCCGTCCAAGGTGGTCAGCGTGCGGGTTATCGACCCGGAAATGCAGATTGCGCGAGTGGTTGTGCCTGACTACCAGCTATCCCTGGCTATCGGCAGGGAAGGGCAGAACGCCCGCCTGGCCGCGCGTCTGACCGGATGGAAGATCGATATCCGCTCGGAGACGGATGCGCAGGCTGAGGCTGCGGACGCTGGGGCGGACGACGCTGGGGCTAACGAAGGTCGGCCGGAAGCGGTTAGCGAGTAGCGCGGAGATCCCACGCCAGCGTCGATCTGCCGGGCTTGGTTTCCCACGCCGAGACACTGGCCAGTTAACCGTTTGTTAAACAACCGCGTTATGATGGTTGATGGTCTTGAGCCACATTGGCCGGTTGACGAACCGCATGTCAGCGGACGAAAGGACGTGATGCGCTGGATGAATACTCCAGAAGTATTCCCTCGCACCATCACCCACATTCCGCAACGGACATGCATCGCCACCCGGAAAACAGCACCGCAGAGCCAACTTCTGCGTGTCGTGGCTCAATTCAAGGACAACGGAGACGTGAAGATCGTCCCCGATCCACTACGGCGACTACCCGGTCGCGGCGCGTGGATCATGCCCGAACTGCAGGCATTTGAGATCGCGGAGAAACGACGAGCTTTCCCCCGAGCGTTGAAAGTGTCTGCCAACGCGGACCTCGACGAGGTCCGTGCGTACCTCGTACACAAGCAAGAGAAAGTACCCGATCACTGATGAGCGCACGATGAAGCAGCATCTGCGATGAGCAGCATCAAGTACGGGAGCCGTACGTAGCCGGTGAATTGTCCGGCCTACGGCTCCAACAAACCAAAGGAGAGTAGTGCCCGGAAAGCTACGCGTACACGAGCTTGCGAAAGAGCTCGGCGTAACCAGCAAAGAACTTCTCGCTCAGCTCAAGGAGCAGGGCGAATTCGTCAAGACGGCGTCTTCCACCGTGGAGCCGCCAGTCGTAAAGAAGATGAAAAAGCACTATGGAGAAGCAGGGGAGTCTCAGGACTCCTCCGCTCCCGCCGGCGCTAAGCCGGGGGCTGCAAAGCCCGGTGCCAAACCCACCCCAGGTGCGGTCAAGTCCGCAGGAGCTAATCCTGCAGCTGCGGCAGCCAAGAGCTCCGCAACCCCTGGCCCCAAGCCGGGAGCCACAAAGCCCACCAATCCAGTAGTGGCAAAGGCAGCAACTGCACCAACCACCTCCGTCAAGCCAGGAGCCACCCCGAACACCGCAAATGCGGGCAAGCCGGGAGCTGGCAAGCCTGGTGCAGGCGCCAAGCCGGGCGCGCAGGGCACGAAGCCGGCTGCGAAGCAGTCCGCTTCCGGCCAGCGCGGACAGCAGCCTGCCGGTGGCAGCGCTGCAGCAAAGCCAGGTGCTAAGCCAGGTGCTGGCGCTGCAGGAGCTAAGCCTGGCGCATTCAGGCCAAACCCAGCGGCTGCGGCAGCTAAAACTGGTGCGAAGCCAGGATCCGGCCCGAAGCCAGGATCTGATGCCGGAACCGGAGCAAAGCCAGGCCCGAAGCCGGGCGGACGCGCGCCACGCGTGGCCAACAACCCATTCTCCTCGAACGCGGAGCGCCCAGCGCCTCGCCCACGCGGAGGACAAGCTGGCCCAGGCGATATGCCACGTCCGGGAGCTTCTCGGTCCGGCCAGGGTGGTCCACGTCCGGGCGGTCGCCCAGGCGGTCAGGGCGGTCCTCGTCCAGGTGGCACTCAGGGCCGTGGCGGTAAGCCAGGCGGCGCACCGCGCGGTGGCGCAGAGCGTCAGGGCGGCGGAAGCCGTCCATCGCCAGCAATAATGCCGAGCCATCCAAGCCCGGGTCAGATGCCCAGCAAGTCTGCGGCTGGTGGCCCAGGCGGCGGTCGCGGACGCGGCGGCTCCGGCGGTCCCGGTGGCGGCCCAGGTGGTCCAGGTGGCCCACGCGGCGGTCGCGGCGGACGTCGCGGTGGCACCGCAGGTGCATTCGGCCGTCCAGGCGGCGCTCCACGTAAGGGACGCAAGTCAAAGCGGCAGAAGCGCAACGAGTACGAGGCAATGCAGGCACCTTCTGTCGTCGGTGGCGTGAAGCTGCCTAACGGCAAGGGTTCCAAGATTCGTCTCGCACGCGGTGCGTCCCTGTCCGATTTCGCGGACAAGATCGATGCCGATGCAGCTGCATTGGTGCAGGCATTGTTTAACCTCGGCGAGATGGTGACCGCTACCCAGTCCGTGTCTGACGAAACCCTGCAGCTGTTGGGTGACGAGATGGACTACAAGGTTGAGGTTGTCTCTCCTGAGGACGAGGATCGCGAGCTCCTCGAGACCTTCGACCTCCAGTTCGGTGAGGACGTCGGCGGCGAAGAGCAGCTGGCACAGCGTCCTCCAGTGGTGACCGTCATGGGTCACGTCGACCACGGTAAGACCCGCCTTTTGGACTCTGTCCGCCAGGCGAACGTCGGTGGCGGCGAGGCCGGTGGCATCACCCAGCACATCGGCGCCTACCAGGTTCCAGTGGAGCTGGAAGGCGAAGAGCGTCTGGTGACCTTCCTGGATACCCCAGGTCACGAGGCCTTCACGGCCATGCGTGCCCGCGGTGCGAAGTCCACGGACATCGCCATCCTCGTGGTCGCAGCGGATGACGGCGTGATGCCACAGACCGTGGAGGCGATCAACCACGCTAAGGCCGCGGATATTCCGATCGTGGTCGCAGTGAACAAGATCGATAAGGAAGGTGCTGCTCCGGACAAGATCCGTGGACAGCTCACCGAGTACGAACTCGTTCCTGAAGAGTACGGCGGTGACACGATGTTCGTGGACATCTCCGCGAAGCAGGGCACCAACATCGATCAGTTGCTCGAGGCTGTGCTGTTGACTGCTGATGCATCGCTGGATCTGCGTGCGAACCCAGAGATGGACGCCCAGGGTGTGGCCATCGAAGCTCACTTGGACCGCGGTCGCGGACCAGTGGCTACGGTCATCATCCAGCGCGGTACGCTGCAAGTCGGCGATTCCATCGTGGTCGGCGATGCGCACGGTCGTGTGCGCCGCATGATTGACGAGCACGGTGAGGATGTCCAGGAAGCTGGCCCATCACGCCCCGTGCAGGTGCTTGGTCTGACTAGCGTCTCTGGCGCTGGCGATAGCCTGTTGGTTGTTGACGATGACCGCACCGCTCGTCAGATTGCGGATCAGCGTAATGCTCGTCGTCGTAACGCTATGCAGGCTCGTTCTCGCAAGCGCGTCTCCTTGGAAGATCTGGATGCGGTGCTGAAGGAAACCAGCACCTTGAACCTGATCCTCAAGGGCGATAACGCCGGTACGGTCGAAGCGCTCGAGGACGCTCTCCTCAAGATCGAGGTAGATGATGAGGTTGCACTGAACATCATCGATCGCGGCGTGGGCGCTGTGACGGAGACGAACGTGAACCTGGCTGCTGCTTCTGATGCAGTGATCATCGGCTTCAACGTTCGCGCCGAGGGTAAGGCAACTGAGGTTGCTAACTCTGAGGGCGTAGACATCCGCTACTACTCCGTGATTTACCGCGCGATCGAAGAGATTGAGTCTGCTCTGAAGGGCATGCTCAAGCCAATCTACGAGGAGCGCGAGATCGGCAAGGCCGAGATCCGTGCGATCTTCAAGGCTTCTGCTGTGGGCCTGATTGCAGGTTGCATGGTGGAATCCGGCAAGGTCCGCCGCAACGCCCAGGTTCGCCTGGTGCGCGATGGCAACGTGGTGGCAGAAAAGGCGAACATCGATTCCCTCCGTCGCGAGAAGGACGATGTCACCGAGGTTTCTGCGGGCTACGAGTGCGGTATGGTTCTGTCCTACCCAGACATCCAGGTCGGCGACTTTGTCGAGGCCTACGAGCTGGTGGAAGTACCTCGCGACTAGTCGCGTAATCTGGTGCAGCACGCACCGCGAGTGGAGCCCCGTCTCCGTGCCCCCGCTTCGGTGGGAGGCCGGCGCGGGGCTCGCTCTCATTTAGGTTTCTTTTTCTTTTTTCCCGACGCCAAACTCTGGTCGGGCGAGTACTACTCAAGGAGTGTTGACGATGGTCGATCACGCACGTGCTGCGCGGATGGCGAAGCGTATCCAGCAGATTGTTGCGACGTCTATTGAACGCGAAATCAAGGATCCCCGGCTGGAGCTGGTGACTATTACGGATGCTCGTGTCACGGGTGACCTGCATGACGCGACGGTGTTTTACACGGTGCGTGGGCGCACGGTGGATGAGGAGCCGGACGTGAAGCTGGCCGAGGACGCGCTGGCTAAGGCAAAGGGTCAGTTGCGCAAGATCGTCGGAGATCAGCTGTCCGTGCGTTTCACGCCGACGCTGTCCTTCGCTGTCGATACTGTTCCGGAAGCTTCTGCGCACATGGAGGAGCTGTTGGAGAAGGCACGCGCTCAAGATGCGGCCATCCGCGAGCGTTCCGCTGGTGCGCAGCCGGCAGGCGAGGCGGATCCTTACCGCAAGGGTGAGGATTCCGAGGAGCAGTAGTGCAGGCTGAGAACGCCACTGCGGGTGCGTCTGTAGACGCTTCGACCCGTCGCATTCTTGGCCTGGCGTGGCCCGCGCTAGTGGTGCTGGCGGCAACGCCGCTGTATTTGCTGCTGGACACGGCAGTGGTGGGCCGGCTGGGTGCACAGGACTTGGCGGCGTTGGCTGCTGGCGCAACGGTGCTGGGCACCGTGACTACGCAGCTGACGTTCTTGTCCTATGGCACTACGGCTCGCGCGGCGCGATTGTTTGGCGCGAACCGGCGCGCGGATGCGCTCTACGAGGGGTTGCAAGCCACGTGGGTAGCGGTATTCGTGGGCGCTGTTCTCGCGTCTGTGGTGTTTGTCGCTTCACCGCAGATCATGCTGTGGCTGGCTCATGATCAGCAGGTCGCGGACAAAGCGAGGGAATGGATGCACGTGACCTGCGCGTCCATCATTCCCGCTCTAGTGACCATGGCGGGCAATGGCTGGTTGCGCGGAATGTCCAACACTCGGCTGCCGTTGTACTTCACGTTGGCGGGCGTGATTCCCATGGCCGTGGCGGTGCCATGGGCGGTCAATCGCTTTGGCCTGGTGGGTTCCGCATATGCGAATGTGCTGGGTGAGTGGATCATCGCAGCGTGCTTTCTGGTCGTTCTAGGGCGTGCATGGGCACGTGAGGGCGATGATCGTTCGATTGCTCCGCGTTGGTCGGTGATCAAGCCGCAGTTGGTGATGGGCAAGGATCTGATCGCGCGTTCTCTATCTTTCCAAGTGGCGTTTCTGTCCGCTGCTGCGGTGGCGGGGCGCATGGGGCCGGCGAGCTTGGCAGCGCACCAGATTCTGCTGCAGCTGTGGAACTTCCTCACGCTTGTGTTAGATTCCATGGCGATCGCTGCCCAAGCTCTGGTGGGGGCGGCGCTGGGAGCCCGTTCGGCGCCTGTGGCCAGGGAAGTAGCGAACCGCGTGCTGCGGTTTTCGGTGCTGGTGGCCGGGCTACTCGCCGTGGTGTTGGCCGCGGGCTACCACGTTTTCCCACGGATATTTACCCAAGACACATCTGTGCTGGACACGATGCAGGTCCCGTGGTGGCTGCTTATCGTGCTGGTGTTGTTGGGTGGAGTGGTGTTCGCCCTGGACGGTGTGCTCCTCGGAGCTGCCGACGTCTCCTTCTTGCGCAACGCGACCATCGCCTCGGTGGTGTTGGGTTTCATTCCCGTAGTCTGGTTGGCCTGGATCTTCAGTTGGGGCCTGACTGGCGTCTGGTGCGGCCTGTTGGCGTTCATCGCGTTGCGATTGCTCGCGGTCTGGTGGCGTTATCGCGGTGATGCGTGGTTGCGCCCTGCCTTGTAGTTCGACGCCAAACGTCATAATGCAACAGCTCTATCTTTTGCCCCACAAACAACTACAATCACTTGAGTAACACCAGTCACAGTTACGTCCAGGAAGGTCAAGGAGATACGTCGTGCGATTGCTGCCCCGCGCTCACACGCGCGCCACTTCTTCCGGCCAGCCTGAAGTCCGTACCCTGTGGGCGGTCAGCGATCTGCACATCAACTCGCCCGGCAATAGGGAAGCGGTCGCGGAATTCGTGCGTCCCAACCATCCCGCAGATTGGCTCATCGTCGCAGGTGACGTGGCTGAGGATGCGGACACTGTCCTGGGAGCTCTACGCGGGCTAGCGGAGCGATTTGAGACGGTGATCTGGGTTCCCGGAAACCACGAGCTGTATTCCCGCGGGGACGATCCCCTCAAGGGGCGCAACAAGTACAAGTACTTGGTAGAGGGATGTCGAAAGATCGGCGTGCTCACCCCGGAAGACCCGTACGTTACTTTCGCGGGACACACGATCGTGCCACTGTTCACGCTCTACGATCACTCCTGGCGTACCCCCGGAACTACACCCGAGGAAGCCATCGCCGCCGCAGAAGAGAGCTCCGTGGTGCTCACGGATCACTACGCCATCGCACCCTTCGTGGACATCCCTGTGTGGTGCAGGGAGCGTCTCAGCTACACCGTCCGCCGCCTGTCCCACGTGGAAGGGCCCACGATCTTGATCAACCACTGGCCTCTGGTGCGCGAGGCGATGGAAAAGGTTGTGCATCAGGAAATTGGGCTGTGGTCGGGGACTCGGCACACCCAAAGCTGGCCTCGAAGATACAAAGCGACCTGCGTGATCTATGGTCATTTACATATTCCGATAGATATTTGCGTCGAAGATGTAACGCACGCGGAGGTCTCCCTCGGTTATCCGAGGGACAGAGAACGAACCTTGCCCCCGCGGCTTAACGCAGGGCGATGGCCATGCCCAGTACTCACAGAGGAGGTGACACGATGAGAAGTGACATCCGCACCAGGACACTGTTCGGCGCGACCGCGACAGATTACGCTGGTCAGTCCGTTCCCGCCGTCATTCCCGAGCCGATGCTGCCCAAAGGCACCCGCTGTGTAGAGCTGCACACCTCATCCGTGAACCTCGACCATTTCTATGATCTTCATCCTGCTGAGCAAGACTTGGTCTCGCACGCCGTGGACCGGCGCAAGGCAGACTTCGGCGATTCCCGCTGGTGCGCGCACCAAGCCATGGCGGATCTTGCAGAAGATGAACCCATCCTCCGCGGCGAGCGCGGAATGCCAGCATTTCCAGAAGGTGTGACCGGATCGCTCACGCACACCGAAGGCTACCGCGCCGCGTTGGTGGGTAGGACTTCTCGTTGGCGTTCTCTGGGAATCGACGCCGAGCCCGCGTCCGCCTTGCCGGAAGGCGTATTCAATGCGATTGCCCGCCCGGAGGAGCAGCGACGCTTGCGTCGACTCGCACGCCACGAAGGCATCGAACACCTAGACAAGGTGCTGTTCTCCGCGAAGGAAACCACCTACAAGACGTGGTTCCCGTTAGCTCGTCGCTTCTTGGACTTCGACGAAGCGGACATCGACATCCGGCCGGATGGCACGTTCACTTCGTATCTGCTGGTGCGCCCCGTGCCCGTGCCCTTCATCGAGGGCTACTGGACCATCCGCAACGGCTTCGTAGTCACCGTCGCTGGCGTGCGCCGCTAGCGCGAACCCGCGCTACTCCATCCCGTCCGGACGGGCCACGAACACGCTCGCCGCACGCTTGCCCTTCTCTTTGAGCAAGGCAATCGCCTTGCCATCCGGAGCCACCGCTGCGTGAACGTCAGTGAGCCCCACCGGCGCCAGCCACTTGCCCAGGGACAAGTCCTGCGCCTGCTCCTGAGTGATGTCCCGCACCGGGAAGCAGCGCGCCATGACCTCATCCAGGCTCAACGACAGCTGTGGTGCCTCCGCTAACTGCTCTAGAGTCACGCTCTCCGCAATGTCGAAAGGTCCGGCGGACGTCCGGCGCAGTGCCGTGAGATGGCCACCAACCCCCAGGGCATCGCCGACATCACGGGCGATAGAGCGAATGTAGGTGCCCGAGGAGCAATGTACTGAGATCGTGGCTGACCAGTGCGGGGAGTCGGAGTTGGCGTCGGAAACAAGACAAACCTCACCCACCTCCAACGAATGTACGGTCACGGGGCGCTCGGGGAGCACCACGTCGTGACCCTCTCGAACCAGTTCGTGCGCCCTGCGGCCATTGATCTTGATGGAAGACACGGACGAGGGGCGCTGCATGATCTCGCCGATCTGAGCCGCGAACGCATCGCGAATGTCTTGCTCAGTCAGCGCGTGCAGCGCCTCCGGCGACGCCTCCGCGAGCACCTCACCCTCGAAGTCATCCGTGAGCGTCGAAGCACCCAGGCGCACCGTGGCCTCATAGCGCTTATCGTGCGTGACCACGTGCGCTAAGAACTTTGTGCCCCGCTCTACGCCCACGACGAGAACGCCCGTGGCCATCGGATCCAGCGTGCCGGAATGCCCCACGCGACGCGTGCCCATGATCCGGCGCATCTTGCCCACCACATCGTGACTGGTCATTCCCGCGGGTTTATCCACGATGACCACCCCGGAACGCTGCAGAATCGTGCCCTCGACGGAACGCGGGCGGTCAGTGGACTGCTGCTTTGCGGAGGGGTGGGAGTGAGTCATGCAGACAGTGTATGACGTAGGCTAAAACACCGTGAACATCTGGTACGGACTGGACAGAGTGCCCCAGGACCTGGGCGCACAGGGAACCGTGGTCACCATCGGCGTGTTCGACGGTGTACACCGCGGACATCAGACTCTGGTGCGCGCGGCAGTAGACGAAGCACGACGCAGGTCAGTGCCGTCTGTCATGTTCACCTTCGACCCGCACCCCACCGTGGTGTTCCGCCCCCAAGCGGTGCCAGCCCTGCTGGCGACCGTGGAGGAGCGCGCCCGCTTAGCTACCGAGATCGGCATTGATCACGTGGTGGTCATCGGGTTCACCAAGGAGATCGCCAGCTGGAGCCCCGCCGAGTACGTGGACAAGGTGCTGGTGGAGCTGCTGAATGCCAAGGCAGTGTTCGTGGGCGGTAACTTCACCTTCGGGCACAAGGCAGCAGGCAAGCCGGAGGATTTGCAGCGGCTCGGCCAAGAGCGGGGGATCGATGTCCACGTCCTGGACTTGCTGCAGGACAGCGACCACACCGTCAGCTCCACCTACATCCGCCAGCAGCTGGAAGAGGGCAACATCGAGGCGGCTAACGAAGCGCTGGGTCGGCCGTTCTCTGTGTACGGCGAGGTTACTCACGGTGCCGGTCGTGGTGGACGCGCCCTCGGTTTCCCGACGGCAAACTTGTACTTCCCGGAAAAGTTCGCCTTGCCTGCTGACGGTGTCTATGCCGGTTATCTCACGGTGAAGTCCACGGGCCAGGGAAACCCGGAACTCAAGGATGCCCAGCAGGTGGGCACCATGCCGGTGGGAGCCAAGCTGCCAGCGGCAATTTCTGTGGGAACCAATCCCTCGTTCGGTCACGAGCCACGCAGTGTGGAGTCCTTCGTGCTGGATCATGAGGCAGACCTCTACGGCTTGGAAGTGTCCGTGGAGTTCCTGCACCGCCTGCGCGGGATGGAGACCTACAAATCGCTGGATGAGCTGATCACGGCGATCAACAAGGACGTCGTGGAAACGCGCAGCGTCTTGGGCTAATGCAAGAATTGGCCAGCGCTCCAGGTTTTGGTTGCCGCCGGTTGCCGGTGCTAGGGTAATTCGGTCTACGACTGTGGTTCGCGGTAGTCGTGTGAACACGCCTTAATTGCTTTTCGAAGTACAGCCCTTCATTTGTGTGAGGGCACAGGCATTGAATGCGCGGACTGAAACAACTATCTACTAGGAGAATCCCATGGCTTTGACCAAGGATCAGAAGGCTGACACTCTCAAGGAGTTCGGCGTACACGAGACCGATACCGGCTCCCCAGAGGCACAGATTGCTCTGATGACCGTGCGTATCCGTCAGTTGACCGAGCACCTGAAGTTCCACAAGCACGATCACCACTCCCGCCGCGGCTTGCTGCTGCTGGTTGGTCGTCGTAAGCGTCTGCTGAAGTACCTGGCAGAAAACAACGTCGAGCGTTACCGTACTTTGATCGAGCGCCTCGGCCTGCGTCGCTAGTCGAAGCACACTGCGCTGAAAAACACAGCGCACACCCTCCCGGTCACCGCCGTCCAAGACTATGGACATGGTGGCCGGGATTTTGTGTATGCAGAGTTCTGGTATTTCTTTGGTACTCTCGTGGCTGGACAAGTGAACAAAAGCTTGTAAGAAGAACAATTCCTCGTCGAACTACTGGCACCGATGATCAGCTGTTTTGGTGGGGAGAAGCAAACGCAAAAGAAAGGCGATTGCAACTATCGCTATGAGCGCACAAAAAATCGAAGCAGAACTTGTTGACCCAGACGCAGGAGTTTGGGAAACCGTCGCCACCATCGACAATGGCGATTTTGGCACCCGCACCATCCGTTTTGAGACTGGCCTGCTGGCTCGTCAGGCTGATGGAGCCGTCGCCGCATACTTGGACGAAGACACGATGCTCTTGTCCACCACCACCGCCTCCCGCAACCCTCGCCAGGGCATCGACTTCTTCCCACTGACCGTGGATGTGGAAGAGCGCATGTACGCCGCCGGTCGCATTCCCGGTAGCTTCTTCCGCCGCGAAGGTCGCCCCGGTACTGATGCGATCCTGGCTGCTCGTCAGATCGACCGTCCTCTGCGCCCAACCTTCGTCAAGGGCCTGCGCAACGAGGTCCAGGTCATCGTCACCGTGATGTCCCTGGATACCAAGGACATGTATGACGTGGTCGCCATCAACGCGGCTTCCGCCTCCACGCAGTTGTCCGGCCTCCCTGTCTCCGGCCCGGTTGGTGGCGTTCGTATGGCCCTTGTTGCCGACGCCAAGCACCCCGAAGGCCAGTGGATTGCCTTCCCAACCCACGAGCAGCAAAGCCAGGCGGTCTTTGAGCTGGTGGTTGCTGGACGCGTGACTGATTCGCAGCCGACCAGCGGCCGTGGCCGCCGTGCTAAGGGCTCCCAGGAGCCTAACGTCGCCGTGATGATGGTGGAAGCCGGCGCGACCAACAACGTGGTGGAGCGCATCGCTGAAGGTGCGCCTGCCCCCACCGAGGCTGTTGTAGCCGAAGGTATTGAAGCGGCGAAGCCTTTCATTGCCACCTTGTGCGAGGCGCAGCGTGCGCTGGCAGAAGCCGTGGACGCACAAACTCGCGAGTTCGAGCTGTTCCCACCGTTTGCTGAAGATGTCTTCGCTGCCGTGGAGTCCGAGTCCTCCAAGGAGCTCGAGTCCATCATGCAGATCGCGGACAAGCAGGAACGCGATGAGGCACTGGCAGAAAACATGCAGGAAGCCGTGGATAACCTCCTCGAGGAGTTCCCAGAGCGCGAAGCAGAGATCCGTGCAGCACACAACGATGTGACCAAGCAACAGGTGCGTCGTCGCATTCTGGAAGATGGCTTCCGCATCGACGGACGCGATCACACCACCATCCGCGATCTCGGCATCGTGGTGCAGCTGGTGCCACGCGCTCACGGTTCGGCGCTGTTCGAGCGTGGAGAGACCCAGATCCTGGGCGTGACCACCTTGGACATGCTGAAGATGGAGCAGACCATCGATTCGCTGAGCCCAGCGGAATCTAAGCGCTACATCCACCACTACAACTTCCCGCCATACTCCACCGGCGAGACCGGGCGCGTGGGTTCCCCGAAGCGTCGCGAGATCGGACACGGTGCGCTGGCTGAGCGCGCCTTGACTCCCGTCATTCCTTCCCGCGAGGACTTCCCGTACACCATCCGTCAGGTCTCCGAGGCGCTGAGCTCTAACGGCTCCACCTCGATGGGCTCTGTGTGTGCATCCACCCTGTCGCTGTACAACGCGGGCGTGCCACTGAAGGCTCCTGTTGCCGGCATCGCCATGGGCTTGGTCTCCGGCATGGTGGGCAAGAAGGAAAAGTTTGTGACCTTGACCGATATCCTCGGCGCCGAAGATGCCTTCGGTGACATGGACTTCAAGGTTGCCGGTACCGAAGAGTTCGTCACGGCATTGCAGCTGGATACCAAGTTGGACGGCATTCCTTCCGGTGTTCTTACCGACGCCCTGACTCAAGCTCGTACCGCTCGTCTCGAGATTCTGAGCTTGATGAACGATGCCATCGATTCCCCTGATGACATGAGCGAGTTCGCCCCTCGCATCACCTCCGTGAGCATCCCGGTCAACAAGATCGGTGAGCTGATCGGACCGAAGGGCAAGAACATTAACCAGATCACCGAGGAAACCGGTGCGGACATCACCATCGAAGACGATGGCACCGTGTTCGTCTCCGCCGTGGGTGGCAAGGCTGCTGAGGATGCGCTGGAGCGCATCAACGCGATTGCTAATCCGCAGCTGCCCAAGGTAGGGGATCGCTTCCTGGGCACCGTGGTCAAGACCACCGCGTTCGGTGCCTTCATCTCCTTGATGCCAGGCCGCGACGGTCTGCTGCACATCTCTAACATCGGCGGCGATCGTCGAGTGGAGAAGGTAGAGGACGAAGTGTCCGTGGGCGAGAAGCTCCAGGTAGAAATCGCGGATATCGATAACCGCGGCAAGATTTCCCTGGTTCTCGTCGAAGACTAAAATTCACCATGTGGGGTTGCTCCTTTTCACCAAGGAACAACCCTTCATTCATGAGAAGCGTTGAATTCTCCATGGGGAGAATCAGCGGTGTGAGGAAAGGATAGAAGATGACCAAGGTTGGAGTGCTGGGTGCACACGGTCGTGTGGGCACCGCAATCGTTGCGGCGGTAGAGGCTGATGACAACCTCACGCTGGCCGCAGCACTGGATCACGGCGATGACTTGCAGCAGCTGGTGGATTCTGGCGCTGAAGTTGTGGTGGACTTCACCGCTCCTAACGCTGTGATGAACAACGTCGAGTTCTGCGTCAAGCACGGCATCCACTGCGTTATCGGCACCACGGGATGGACCGAAGAGCGCTATAGCCAGGTTCGCGAATGGTTGCAGGATTCCGAGGCCACCGGCGTGCTGGTGGCTCCCAACTTCGCCATTTCTGCTGTGTTGACCATGAAGTTCGCGGAGATGGCAGCGCCTTTCTTCGAATCGGCAGAGGTCATCGAGCTGCACCACCCGAACAAGAAGGACGCACCGTCCGGAACCGCCGTGCACACGGCGGAGGGCATCGCGCGAGCCCGCAAGGACGCGGGCATGGGGGAGCAGCCAGACGCCACCGAGCAGAGTCTCGAAGGCGCTCGCGGTGCCGACGTGGACGGAATTCCTGTTCACGCCGTGCGCATGACCGGCATGGTTGCCCACGAGCAGGTCATCTTCGGTACCCGCGGACAGTCGTTGACGATTAAGCAGGATTCCTACGATCGCGAATCCTTCGTTCCCGGCGTGCTGATCGGCGTGGAAAAGATCGGAAAGAATCCCGGCCTGACCATTGGTCTGGAAAGCTTCCTGGGGCTCTAATCTGCGATGGCTACTGTTGCTGAACTCGATATCCAGCTGGTGAGCCACTCGGATTTCGATAAGCCCACCAATATCGACTGGGAAACCGAAGCATCCGCCGGCGGATCACTGGTGGAGTTTGCAGGGCGAGCTTGCTACGAAACGTGGGACAAGCCCAACCCACACACCGCCACCAACGAGGCATACGTGCGCCACATCTTGGACGTCGGCCACATGACGGTGCTGGAACACTCCAGCGCCACCATGTACCTGCGGGGAGTGTCCCGATCCTGCAGTCATGAGATCATGCGCCACCGGCACTTTTCTTTCAGCCAACTCTCACAGCGCTACGTTCCTTCGGACGAAGCCCGCGTGGTGGTGCCGGAAGCTGTGCTCAAGGACGAGAGGCTGACTAAGTTATTCCTTCAGTCTGCAGACGTGGCCTACGATGCTTACGGCGAACTCCTGGACGGCATTAGCGAGAGCTTCGCCCAGGAGCCCAACGCGGTGCTACGGATGAAACAAGCAAGGCAAGCAGCCAGGGCAGTGCTGCCCAACTGTGCAGAAACCCGTTTCGTCATGAGCGGAAACCTGCGCAGCTGGAGGCACTTCATCGGGATGCGCGCCGCTGAACACGCCGATCCGGAAATCCGACGTATCGCCGTCCGCAGCTTGCGCTTGCTTCAACAGTCCGTACCAGAGGTCTTCGAAGACTTCTCCATCACCACGTTGCGTGACGGCGGCGAGATGGCCACCAGCCCGTACGTGAGCGATATCTAACACGGCGCAGAGTTGGCGTCGAAAAAATAAAACGGCCCGCACACAACATGGCCGATGTCACCCTAATACGCCCAAACAACGGGCAGGAAGGTAATCTGGTGACTCATGAGCACAGGTAATGCAGCGACTCGAGGAACCGACGCGTTCGGCACAATCTCGGTAGCGATGGCAACGCCCTTTAACAAGGACGGATCCATTGACTTGGAAGCCGGCGTGTCCCTAGCAGGACATCTGGTGGACAAGGGCTGTGACTCTCTGGTTCTTGCTGGTACCACCGGCGAGTCCCCAACTGTGAAGTTGGAGGAGAAACTGGACCTGCTCAAAGCTGTACGTTCCGAGCTGGGCGACCGATTGAAGATCATCGCCGGCAGTGGAACCTACGACACCGCGGAATCCATCGAGATCTCCCGCGCCTCCCAGGAGGCCGGAGCGGACTCTCTGTTGGTGGTCACTCCGTACTACTCCCGACCCAACCAAGAGGGACTCGTGCAGCACTTTTCCGCAGTTGCGGATGCTGTAGACATCCCCGTGTGCTTGTACGACATTCCTTCTCGGTCTGTCGTGCCGATCGAGCCACAGACCATTGCCCGTTTGGCTGAACACCCCAACATCGCCGCGGTCAAGGACGCCAAGGGTGACCTCTACCCAGCAATGCAGCTGATGGAGAGCACCGACCTGGCGTGGTACTCCGGCGATGACCCACTGAACTTGGCCTGGCTGGCCTCCGGTGCCACCGGCTTCATCTCGGTGATCGGTCACGTTGCGGCGGATCGTTTGCGCGCATTGCGCGATGCTTTTGACGCCAACGATCTGGCCGAAGCACGGCGCATCGCCGTAAGCCTGGCACCGCTGCAGCGGGCACAGGCTCGATTGGGTGGAGTGACGTTCGCGAAGGCTGCTTTGAAGCTCCGAGGCATCGACGTGGGATCCCCACGTCTGCCCATCATTGAACCAACTGATGCTGAACTGACTCAGCTTGAACAAGACCTGCAAGAAGCAGGCGTGTAAGGAAAATATGACTGAACAGCGTTCCCGGGGCCGCAAGGTGACCCGGAAGGCAGCTCCGCCAAGCGCGGAAACTGCCGCTAACTCGGAAGCGACGAATATCGATGCCGTATCTCAGGCCTCCGCAGCCAACGAGGCTGTAGCAACCACCTTTAACGACGGTAGATCAGCACGCGCTGCCGCTAAGCAGCCTGCTAACGACCAGTCCGGCAACGGCGGAAACGGCTCCAACGAGGGTGGTGAAGATAACATCCAGGGTGGTAACCGTGGTCGTTCTCGCCGCTCCCGTGGCCGGGGCCGCAATGGTGGCGGTAACAACGGCGGCAACGGTGGAGACAACAACGGCTCCAACCGCAACAACAACCGTGGCGGAAACAACAACCGTGATGGCGGCCGTGGAAACGGTGGCAACAACAACGGCGGAAACAACCGGGGTGGTCGCGGACGTGGAGGCAACAACAACGGCGGCGATCGTCGTAAGGGCGGACTCAAGGCCATGCAGGGCATGGACCTGACCCAGCGCCTGCCATCGCCTCCAAAGGCACCGCAGAACGGTCTGCGCATCGTGGCCCTGGGCGGTATCTCCGAGATCGGTCGCAACATGACCGTCTTCGAGTACAACAACCGCTTGCTTATCATCGACTGTGGTGTGTTGTTCCCCAGCTCCGACGAGCCTGGCGTGGACCTGATCCTGCCTGATTTCTCCTACCTGGAGGACAAGTGGGATCGCGTGGAGGCCTTGGTTGTCACCCATGGCCACGAGGATCACATCGGCGCTATCCCTTGGCTGCTCAAGCAGCGTTCGGACATTCCGATCATTGCCTCTCGCTTCACCTGCGCGCTGATTGCTGCCAAGACCCAGGAGCACCGTCAGCGTCCGAAGCTTATCGAGGTGGACGAGAACTCCCACGAGAACCGCGGACCGTTCGATATCCGTTTCTTCGCTGTGAACCACTCCATCCCGGAGTGCTTGGGTATCGCGTTGAAGACTGGCGCTGGCCTGGTTGTTCACACCGGCGATATCAAGCTGGATCAGACTCCACTGGACAACCGTCCGACGGATCTGCCTGCACTGTCTCGCTTCGGCGATGAGGGCATCGATCTGTTCCTGTGTGATTCCACTAACGCCACCACCCCTGGCGTGTCCGGATCTGAGGCAGACATTGCTCCGACGCTGAAGCGCATCGTGGGCGAGGCCAAGCAGCGCGTGATCTTGGCATCCTTCGCCTCTAACGTCTCCCGCGTGCAGTCCGCAGTGGACGCCGCCGTGGCCGCTGGTCGTAAGGTGGCCTTCAACGGTCGCTCGATGATCCGCAACATGGAGATCGCGGAGCGCATGGGCTACCTGAATGCGCCGCGCGGAACCATCGTCTCTATGGATGATGCCTCCCGCATGGCTCCGCACAAGGTCATGCTCATCACTACGGGTACGCAGGGCGAGCCAATGGCAGCGCTGTCCCGCATGGCACGTCGCGAGCACCGACAGATCACTGTCAGGGCTGGAGACTTGATCATCCTTTCGTCCTCCCTGGTTCCAGGTAACGAAGAGGCCGTGTTTGGCGTCATCAACAACCTGTCCCAGATCGGCGCGACCGTGATCACCGGCCGCGATGCCAAGGTGCACACCTCTGGCCACGGCTACTCCGGCGAGCTGTTGTTCTTGTACAACGCTGCCCGTCCGCGCAATGCGATGCCAGTCCACGGCGAGTGGCGTCACCTGCGCGCTAACCGCGATCTGGCCATCAGCACCGGCGTTAATGGCGATAACATCCCCATCGCGCAAAACGGTGTGTTCGTGGACCTGGTCAACGGTCATGCGAAGGTCGTTGGTCAGATGACCGTGGGTAACCTCTACGTCGATGGCTCTCGTATGGGCGATATCGATACCGAGGTCCTCGAGGACCGCACCGCGATGGCCGAGGGTGGCCTGGTGTCCATCACCGTGGTCATCGACAACCGCACTGGTCGCCCGCTGGAAGCACCATCCGTGCAGACCAAGGGCTTCTCAGATGATGCGCGCGACATGATGCGCGAGATCACCGAGCTGGTGGACAACATCATGATGGACCTTGCTGGTGAGGGTGAGAATGATCCTTACCGCATGGCTCAGGCGCTGCGTCGTCGCGTGGGGAAGCTGATTTCCGATAAGTGGAAGCGCAAGCCGTTCATCGTTCCAACTGTGGTTCCGATGACCAGCGAGATCGTGGAAGAGCTGGACGAGGAAGACACTCAGCCAGCTCAGTAAGCGGTTAGGCTGGGTTGCATGACTTCCGCATCCCAGTCCAATTCGGCCCGTTCAGAGTCTTTCGCTCGTCAAGAGCGCGAGGCTCTGGCGGGTCTTTTGCTGTCCCAGGGCCCTTCTGCCCCCACGCTGTGTGAGGGTTGGCAGACCCGTGATATGGCCGTTCACCTCTACCTTCGCGAGCATCGTCCGGACGCGGCCGCCGGCATGTTCCTTCCTCCCGTCAAGAGTCACTTGGAATGCGTGACCAGCACCTTGGAAAAGCGCCCCTATGAGGAGCTAGTGGAGGGTTTCCGTCAGGGTCCTCCGAAGTGGAACCCCATTCGCTTGGCGGATTCCTTTGTGAATCTTTCCGAAAACTTCATTCACCACGAGGATGTGCGCCGTGGGGGAGGGGAGCGGGTTGCTCCTCGAGAGCTGCCTGCCGAGATGCGTGCCGAGTTGTGGCGTGTGGTGCAGCAGGCCTCGCGGGTCATGGTGCGCGCCGACGGTGTCCAGGTAGTTTTTGAGGCAGTCGACGCCACCCCTGACAGTTCCGCTGCATCCCCAGAGCGTCACATCTGTGGTGCCAAACAGGGCGATGAGGTGCGAATCTCTGGGCCTGTTGGCGAGCTGCTGCTGTGGGTATTCGGCAGGGAAGACGCTGCCGAAGTGGAGATCTCCGAGGATAAGCCAGGCGCGCAGAAGCGCATCTCTCGGCGCAGCATCTAGGCCTGGGAGAGCAAAATCCCACGGATGTAAGTAGTTTCTCCGTCGGGGCGCGTGTTGCGACTGTTACTGATGTGATTAGTGCGACTAGAGTGGAGGCATGACTGTGTCTAGCCGTTCGCGATCCCGCACGACCAGCCGCCCCAGAGGTTCCCATGGTTCCCAGAACCGTCGGAAGTCCCAAGGCGGTCATAACTCGTCTGCGCGTCCGGCCCCACGTCGACAAATTCCGGGCAGCTTCCACGCTGGATCGGACTACGAGAGGACCGGAAGCGCCTTCGGTGCTGTGGGCAGTTCTTTAGGATCTGTGTTTTCCGGAGCGGCTCGCGGCATCGGCGGATTGACGCGCAAGGCGGCTTCCAGCGGATTCCGCGAAGATAATGACTTCGTGGATAACCCAGACGCTCCTACTGAAGTCTTTGACACAGATATGGATACTGAGGATGCCGAAGGCTACTCCTACCGTGAGGTAGGCGGAGGCCATGATGGTGCAGCACTGGGACTGTTCGCACTGGCTATCATCTTGGGAAGCACGCTGTGGTTCAACGTGGGCGGAGCCGTGGGTAACGGCATCGCGAGCGTTCTGCAGTTCTTCATTGGTGCTGGCTCTCTGCTGGTTCCCGTCCTGCTGTTGTTCGGCGCCTGGATCCTCATGGTCGGCGTATGGACCACTCAACGATCCCCGCTGCGCTTGTGGTTGGGATCGATCCTGATCGTGGTATCCACGTTGGGAATCATCCATATCTTCGCCGGCACACCAACTGGCTCGGAAGGCAAGGCCGCCGCCGGTGGCCTCGTGGGCCAGCTGGTTGGCAGCCCCATGGCCGTGGGCTTCACGCCGTACCTGGCGGTACCGCTGTTGCTGCTAGCGGTAGTGTACGGAGCCCTGCAGCTGACGGGACTGACCATTGCGCAGGTGTGGGGAGAGGTCACCGGATGGCTCGGACTGCGCCGAGACTATTCCGAGGATGACGACGCTGACGTAGATGATCGTTATAGCGATGTGGATGCCGAACTGGAGCAGTCCATCGAGGACGATCGCGCGCCTCGACGAACCCGCGGTGCGCCTGCATCCGCGCGGCCGTCCCGTGCGCGAACCGCGCCCACCCCAATGGACAACTATCCGGTGGAACCAGCAGACCAGACCCAAGTGCTGGACACCTCTGCAGGACGTGAAGGCCGTGCTGGTGTGGCAGCCTCAGCTGATGCGGAGACCGCTGCACCTCGCAGTCGCAGGAGCACGCGCGCCAAGGTGGGAAAGTCCGCGCCGCTGGATGACGTGGCGGAGCTGCTCGAAGATGACGAACCGGCAGCAACTCCTGTAGCGGCCGCCTCTTCTGCTCCTGCGCCAGCGAAGAAGAAGGCAGTGGACAACAAGCCCGCAGCCAAGGCCGCAGCGAAGGATCCCGTGGACGATTCCCGCGAGGCCATGCGGCAAGCGATCATCGCCCGTTCCGGCATCGATGCTTCGGCCGTTCCCGCCTCTACTCCGAAGTCAGAGGTGGAACAGGCAGGAGCTGGCGTCGGAAATGAAGACGCCACGGCACGAGACCCGGAGACGGATTACAACCTGCCGTCCACGGACCTGTTGGTTCCCGGTGAAGCACCGAAGACGCGCTCCGAGGCAAACGATCGGATGATCGAGGCGATCACGGACGTCTTCGAAGAGTTCAATATCGATGCCACCGTCACCGGCTTTTCTCGTGGCCCTACAGTGACTCGCTACGAGATCGCGCTGGGACCGGGCGTGAAGGTCTCCAAGATCACCAACTTGCAGTCCAACCTGGCCTACGCTGCGGCTACGGACAACGTGCGTCTGCTGACCCCAATTCCTGGCAAGTCCGCAGTGGGCATCGAGGTGCCGAACTCGGACCGTGAAATGGTGCGCCTGGGCGATGTGCTGAGCGCTCCCAAGGTGGTCGGCGATCACGACCCAATGCTGGTGGGCCTGGGCAAGGACATCGAAGGCGACTTTGTGGCGCACTCGATCCAGAAGATGCCGCACCTGTTGGTGGCTGGTTCCACGGGCTCCGGTAAGTCCGCGTTCGTCAACTCGCTGCTGGTCAGCATCCTGACGCGCGCCACTCCGGAGGAAGTCCGCATGATCCTGGTGGACCCGAAGATGGTGGAGCTGACGCCCTACGAGGGCATTCCACACCTGATCACGCCGATCATCACCCAGCCGAAGAAGGCAGCGGCCGCGCTGACGTGGCTGGTGGAAGAGATGGAACAGCGCTACATGGACATGAAGAGCTGCCGTGTGCGCCACATCAAGGACTTCAACCGCAAGGTCAAGTCTGGCGAGATCACCACTCCGTTGGGCAGCGAGCGCGAGTACCGTCCGTACCCCTACATCGTGTGTGTGGTCGACGAGCTGGCCGATCTGATGATGACTGCTCCGCGTGAGATTGAGGATGCGATTGTGCGCATCACGCAGAAGGCTCGTGCGGCGGGTATTCACCTGGTCCTGGCCACGCAGCGTCCGTCTGTGGACGTGGTCACTGGTTTGATCAAGACCAACGTTCCGTCCCGCTTGGCCTTTGCCACGTCCTCGCTGACGGATTCCCGCGTGATCTTGGATCAGGCTGGTGCGGAGAAGTTGATCGGCATGGGCGATGGCCTGTTCATTCCACAGGGTGCGGGCAAGCCGCGGCGTATCCAGGGCGCCTTCGTCACCGATGAAGAAGTTCAGGCCGTGGTGGATGCTGCCAAGGATCAGGCGGACCCGAACTACACCGAAGGTGTCACCGAGGACAAGGCTGCCGAGGCGAAGAAGGACATCGACGCCGATATCGGCAATGACCTCGAAGACCTCATCCAGGCCGTGGAGTTGGTTGTCGCCAGCCAGTTCGGTTCTACCTCCATGCTGCAGCGCAAGCTCCGCATCGGTTTCGCCAAGGCAGGTCGCTTGATGGACTTGATGGAAACCCGCGGAGTGGTGGGCCCGTCCGAGGGTTCCAAGGCCCGCGAGGTGCTGGTTAAGCCGGATGAGTTGGAGACCATCATTTGGATGATCAAGGGTGCCAATCCGGAGGATGCTCCTAAGGACGTGGATCTGGATGGCGATGAACCCGGTTCGGAAGGGGATGAGGGTGGTGTTATTTCCGACGCCAACTCAGACCAGGCCTCCGGCTCCGGTCATGATTCTCCACGGGTGGTCTCTGCCCGCCCGACCACCGGTTCCTTCTAGGAGAACTAGATCTCAGGATCTTTCCCCTCGGCGCCGATAGCGCTTCGGTGCCGAGTATTGATTTGGGAATACGGGAATAAGTACATTGCCGTGTACAGTTGTAGGCAATGGAGGGGAGTACCCCGATTCCACGACATCGGCCGTCAACACGGTCACCTCAGCTTCGGCTGGCGGTACTCGGTCATGTCGGCTGTCATGCCCAGCAGCGACAAAAGCTGAAAATATGCTGGCGCACACAGTGGGGGAGACCTCCGGTCCTTTTTGAACGCTTTGAGACCGGAGGTCTTTTTTCATGGAAGTAAATGCTTTGACGTGGACTATCACCATTGTGGTGGTCGCTGGCTTCTTCATTTTCGATTTCTACTCGCACGTAAAAACCCCGCATGACCCTTCGATGAAGGAGTCCGCAGGCTGGTCCATCTTCTATATCGCCTTGGCGTGCGTGTTCGGCGGTTTCCTGTGGCTGACCTGGGGTGAGCCCGGCAATCCACATCAGCATGGCATCGAGTTCTTCACCGGCTATGTGACGGAGAAGGCACTGAGCGTGGACAATTTGTTCATTTTCGCGCTCATTTTGGGTGCCTTTAAGATTCCGCGTCAGTACCAGCAAAAGGTGCTGTTGATCGGTATCGCCATCGCATTGGCTATGCGATTGCTGTTCATCCTGCTGGGCGCTGCAGTTATTTCGGCCTGGTCCGACGTGTTCTACTTATTCGCGATCTTCCTGCTGTGGACTGCAGCGAAGTTGCTGTGGGATGAGGTGGCAGACAAGGAAGAGACTGACCCCAATGACATGCCGATCATCAAACTGATCCGCAAGGTCATTCCTGTGAAGGGAGAAACTCACGGCGACGCACTGTGGTTTAAGGAAAATGGCAAGCGCGTCCTGACTCCGCTGTTTGTTGCCCTGGTGGCCATCGGTTTTGTGGATCTGCTGTTTGCGCTGGATTCCATTCCAGCTATTTACGGCATTACCCAAGAGCCATACATCGTGTTTACCACCAATGCCTTCGCATTGCTGGGTCTGCGCCAGCTCTACTTCTTGCTGGACGGACTGTTGGACAAGCTGGTGTACCTGTCCTATGGCCTGTCTCTGATCCTGGGCTTTATCGGTATCAAGCTGTTGCTGCACGCCCTGCATGAAAACAATCTTCCGTTCATCAATGGTGGCGAGAGTATTGCGGTGCCAGAGGTGCCGGTGGAGATGTCCTTGCTGGTGATCGTGGGCATTTTGGTTATCACCACGGTGGCTTCGCTGACCATTGGTACGAAGCGGGCGGAAAAGGCTTCCGCAGAAGAGTCGAAAGCTGGCGCGGCTTCCGAGTAAAACTCACACCTGTACGCGGCGAGTTGTTCGGTAGACTACGAGTTCGCACTAGAGTCGTAAATAGACATTCACCGCACCGTCTCGCGCACCAGGGAATAGGACACACTTCACACTCATGACTAGGCAGACAGCACACCAGGTTGAGCGCTCGGCGTTCGGACGTCTGGTGTACAGCATGAGTTTGCCCAACGTGTTGACCACCGTGCGCATCCTTTTGATCCCGGTGTTCCTGTGGCTGATCCTGACCAGTGGCGGTTGGGAAGACGGAGGCTCCGCACTGAGCTCTCGGTGGTGGGCGCTTCTCACGTTCATCCTGCTGATGTTCACCGATCAGCTAGACGGCTTTTTAGCCCGTAAGTACGAGGTCGTTACGGACTTCGGCAAACTGGCAGATCCCATCGCGGATAAGGCGCTGATGATCTCCGCTCTGGTCAGCCTGAATATCTTGGCCGATCTGTGGTGGTGGGTCACGGTGGTCATCGTGGTCCGCGAACTGGGAATTACTGCCTGGCGAATGGTTTTGGCTCGCCAGGGACAAGTGGTTCCAGCCTCCAAGGGAGGAAAGCTGAAAACTGTACTGCAGACGCTGGCAGTGACTCTCTATATCCTTCCCGTGGAAGGCCCCATGGAATGGGTTGCTCATGGCGTAATGGCGGCCGCGGTGATCGTTACCGTTGTCTCCGGTGTGCAGTATCTCTTAGACAGTCGCAAACAACAGGCTTAAGTGCTGGTTGCCTGATGGTCTCTACGTCTTTGAATGAGCTGGTTGACGAGACATCTCGGCTGTCCCGTGCGGTGATCGAACGATGCAGGCAAGAAGGTTTGACTCTTGCCACTGCTGAATCGCTAACGGCAGGCCTGTGTGCTGCATCGTTGGCCAGCGTGCCTGGAGCCTCGAACGTCTTGCGCGGCGGGCTCGTGGTTTATGCCACGGACCTCAAGCATTCTTTGGCGGACGTGAATGCGGAACTTCTTAGTCAACAGGGACCCATTGATCCCGACGTAGCTGAACTATTGGCGAGTGGCGCAGCGCAGCGCTGCACAGCGGATGTAGGCATTGGACTAACGGGAGTGGCAGGCCCGGATCCCCAGGATGGTCATCCCGTGGGGGAGGTTTACGTTGGGTGGTCGGTCAGGGGCTTGGCGTCGGCGCAAAGAATGCCCCGACCACCGTTCCTTGAGCACGCTAGCTCAACCACAGGGGATCCAACGGAGGCGGAGATTTCGCACCAGCGGGCGATGATTCGGCAGCTAGCGGTCAATTTTGCGCTCTCGGGGTTGCTCGAGGGTCTGAAAGGTTAGGATTGCGGGAACAAAACCGCGCGATTATCCGTTGGGATGTGTGATGACACAACAAACGATGGTGAGGGAAGACAATTCGGTAGCCGTAGGCGCCGAATCGCGGAACGAGCACGCCAACGTGCCGTCAGCGCTGCACGTTCCGGACAACGAACCACTGCTGCGCGAGGCATTGGGTGCCACGATGAAGGAGTTCCGTTCGCAGAGTGGATTTACTCTGCGGGAGCTGGCCAAGATGGCAAACATCAGCCCCGGCTACCTGTCCGAGCTAGAGCGCGGGCGCAAGGAAGTGTCCTCGGAGCTGCTCGCGAGCGTCTGCCACGCGATGGGAGTATCCGTGGCCTCCGTGATCCTGGAAGCCGCGGACATGATGGCGCTGGATGCCGCTGCCGCACAGCTGGCCGCCTCGATGAACAGCCAGCCTGCCGTGCCTGAAGCTGCACGGAACTAGCCCGTGTGCGTGGCTTGTCACTGGTAGAATCAAGCCCGATCTACAACAATCACTAGAGTGTGCAGCGGCTTGTCCGGATGCACCCTGTTTAAGGAGTTCTCGCAATGGCTAATCCATTCACTAAGGGATGGAAGTACCTTATGGCTTTGTTCGATAGCAAGATCGAAGAGAACGCGGATCCCAAGATCCAGATTGAGCAGGCCATTCAGGAAGCACAGCGCCAGCACCGTGCACTGTCACAGCAAGCAGCAGCCGTGATCGGTAACCAGCGCCAGCTGGAGATGAAGCTCGACCGCCAACTGCAGGATATCGAAAGCCTGCAGGCTCGTACCAAGAACGCACTGCAGCTGGCTGACGATGCTCGCGCCAACGGCGATAACCAGAAGGCTTCGGAGTATGAAAATGCCGCCGAGGCTTTCGCCGCACAACTGGTCACCGCCGAGCAGTCCGTTGAAGACTTGAAGGTTATGCATGACCAAGCTCTGCAGACCGCCGCACAGGCTCGCCAGGCCGTAGAGCGCAACGCGATGCAGCTGCAGCAGAAGACCACCGAGCGCACCAAGCTGCTGAGCCAGTTGGAGCAGGCAAAGATGCAGGAGCGCGTGGCGGACACCCTGCAGTCCATGGACTCTCTGACCAATAACGGCGGTCCTTCCCTGGACCAGGTTCGGGAGAAGATCGAGTCTCGGTACGCTAACGCGTTGGGTCAGGCGGAACTGGCGCAGAACTCCGTACAGGGCCGGATGATGGAAGTGGAGCAGGCAAGCGTCAAGCTGGCCGGACACTCCCGCTTGGAGCAGATTCGGGCAGAGATGGGCGGCGGAGCAAACGCTGGCCAGAACCAGGTGCAGGGCGGACAGAATCAGCAGGCCATCTCCGGTGGACAACCTGCCGCAGGCAACGTTGCCAACGATGCCGTAGCAGAGCGTATGCGCCAGCTGCGAGGAGAGTCCTAGAACTTTTCACGCGTTCCGGCCGGGTTACGGTTGAGAATTTCGCGAGAAGGGCGCAAGCTTAGTCGCCCACACCTCGGCTGATCAATGCATCACCGACTGCTTTGGCCCGCAGGAGTGAACGGACAATCACTGGCACACCGAAAGCTAGTGGAGATCCAGACACCCCGCGGGCCTTTCGCGCTTCGAGGACTTCATTCACCAGATCCCACTGGAGTGGGATCAGCCGCATGGTCAGGGACAGCGCCAGCGTCACGCTGTCCACCGGAAAGCCAAATCTCTCTAATGGACGCAGTCCGCGTTCCAAGGAGTCCATCATGTCCGAAACCCGCGTGGTCAGGGTCAGAAGTATCGCCAGTGCTACCGCTGCGTAAAGCACCAGAAAACGATGGGCCGCCACCGCAAAACCCAACCTCCACCACAGCAATCCGCAAAGAATAAGCAGCACGGGAAGGGGAGTCTTGAGGTTCAACAAGGCAGCGCGCCAGGGGATCCGTGCGACCGCATACAGGGCAATCGTTAGAACCAAGACCAACCCGGCAATCGGGATCGTGGTCACAAATAGAGCCGTGAGCAGGAGAACTGCGATCACCGTCAGAGCCTTAGTGCCAGCGGGTAGATGATGAATCGGACTGTCCGCCGGGATATACGTGCTCCGGGTCAGACGCGGGCCGCGCTTAGAACTGGGAAACATACCGATCGATCACCTCAGCAGGACTGCTCTGCAGGCTATCGTCCACCACGCGTCCAGAAGCAAGGCAGATCACGCGGTCAGCATCACGTACCAAATCTAGATCGTGCGTCACGATGATCATCTGCTGGGGCAGTTCTGTGAACATGCGCTGCACACGCATTCGATTCCCCAGATCCAGCAGCGTGGTGGGCTCATCGGCCACAATGAGCGCAGGGTTTAAGACGGTGATGGCGGCGAGCGCCAGCAGTTGCTTTTCACCTCCCGAGAGCAGATGAGGGGACTGATCCTCGTGCCCGTCCAATCCCACTGAGGCCAGGGCCTCCTGGACTCTCTGGGCCTTTTGTTGGCGGGAGAGTTTCTGCTTCCTTAGGGAAAACTCGATGTCTTCGGCGACGGTAGGCATGACTATCTGACTGTCTGCGTCGGAAAAAATGAACCCGACCCGTTTACGCACCTCACGGGCACGGTGAGCGAGATCTACACCATCGACCGTGACCCGGCCTGTAGACGCCAGCGTCAGGCCGTTGATGAGGCGCGCCAGCGTGGACTTGCCCGAGCCGTTGGCACCGATGATCCCCACGCGGTGTTCAGTAATGCGTAGGTCGGTGGGATGCAGAATCGTGGAATCCGGAGCGGCGACGGAAGCTCCGGTGAACTCAACGACGGGCACTGCGGCTCACTGGAAGCAAGTGGGGCACGGCCTTGACCACAGCTGTGGCGATGCCAGCGGCCGCGACGATCTTCAGGAGATCGCCTGGAACGAACGGCAGGTTGGTGGCCATGGCGGCAGGAAGATCGAGATTGAGACGAAGCATGAGGCCGATGGTGCCGCAGGCGTACTGCACCAACACACCGGCCAGGCCGGCTAGAACGAACAGGGCGAAGCGCGTTGCGCCGGCGCCGGTGCGAGCTTGGATGGGAGCCAGCTGAGCGATGGCACCCACCACAAAGGCAGAGATTAGGTAGCCCACGATGTAGCCCACGGTGGGTCCGGCTAGTGCACTGATGGTGGGTGTCCAACCGGAAAGATTTGGCACGCCCAAGAGTCCCACGCCGAGAAACAGTGTGGTGGTCAGCCCGCCACGCCACATGCCCAGAAGCATCGATGCCAGCAAGATTCCCATGTTCTGCAAAACGATGGGCACGCCCGCAGAGCCCACGGGGATTGCTATCGCGCCGAGAACGATGATGAGCGCAGCGAAGGTGGCGATGTAGGCAATGTCGGTGGCCGTGTGCGTGCGTGGGGATGCGGACTGGTTAGTTGGCTGTGTGGCAGCTGAGGTTTCGTGCATGTGGATCATCTTAAACCCTGGCCTTAAACACCGTTCAATTGTGGGCGCATTGGGTGCGGAATGGCGCGGTACGTCCGAAGGTTTGTAAGGTCGGGGACTATGCGACGTGCAGAATTTGATCGGCTGGTAGAAGGTGAGTTTGGCGGATCCTTTGGTTCTTGGATCGCCGATATGCACGTCTTGGAGGGCTTTGGGGAGAGTTCCTCGACCCTTATCGAACAGGGAGTCGAGCTACGCGACATTTGGCTGGCCTTGTGTCACGATTTCGATGTGCCTGCGGAAAGGCGGTTGGGGGAGGATCTTTGACTTCTTTTTCGACGCAAGCAATCAGTGGCTTCCGCTATGACCAGACGCGCCGAAGAAATATATATCGAACACTCGTTCCTATAGTGTAGGCTGATGTCTCGGATATAGCGTAGAACTTTCTAAGAACCTTCGCGGTGCTCCCGTGGTCTAACGTGAGCATGAGTGAACAGGGTAACGCTAAAGAAACCAACAAGGAGCTGACAAGCATGCCACCGAAGAAGAAGAGCACCGGCGCACCTACCGGAGACCGATCCAAGGCACTTGATCTGGCAATGGCTCAGATCGAAAAGGACTTCGGCAAGGGCGCCATCATGCGTTTGGGCGATGACAAGCGCCCGCCCATTAGCGCGATTCCTTCGGGCAATATCGCCATTAACGTGGCACTGGGCATCGGCGGATTTCCCCGTGGGCGCGTAGTGGAGATTTATGGTCCGGAGTCTTCGGGTAAGACGACCGTGGCACTCCATGCGATCGCACAGGCCCAGCGTGGCGGTGGCATTGCTGCGTTTATCGACGCCGAGCACGCCCTGGATCCGGAATATGCCAAGGCTTTGGGCGTAGATACGGACGCACTGTTGGTCTCTCAGCCGGACACGGGTGAGCAGGCATTGGAGATTGCAGACATGCTGGTGCGCTCTGGTGCCATCGACGTGGTGGTCATCGACTCCGTGGCAGCACTGACTCCTAAGGCAGAAATCGACGGCGACATGGGTGATTCCCACGTTGGTCTACAAGCACGTCTGATGAGCCAGGCGCTGCGCAAGATGACCGGCGCGCTGCACCAAACAGGTACTACAGCCATCTTCATTAACCAGTTGCGTGAAAAGATCGGCGTGATGTTCGGTTCTCCGGAGACCACTACCGGTGGTAAGGCATTGAAGTTCTATGCTTCTGTGCGTTGCGATATTCGCCGTATTCAGGCTCTGAAGGACGGCACGGATGTGGTGGGTAACCGCACGCGTATCAAGGTGGTCAAGAATAAGGTGTCCCCACCGTTTAAGATCGCTGAGTTCGACATCCTCTACGGTGAAGGCATCTCTCGCGAGGGCTCAATCATCGACCTCGGCGTGGATGCAGGAATCATTAAGAAGTCCGGTGCGTGGTTTACCTATGAGGGAGACCAGCTGGGACAGGGCAAGGAGAAGGCGCGTGAGTTCCTCAAGCAGAACCCGGATCTCGCGGAAACTCTGGAGGATCGCATCATGCAGGTTCTCAAGGTAGGTCCGTACGCAAACCAAAAGGATGACGTAAGTCCTCTCGAGGGCGAGGATGCACTGGATCCAGACGATCAACCGATCAACCTGTCTCCAAACTTCGACGATGATGACGAGGAATAGCCAGCAGAAGAAGCTCGATGCCTTAAGAGGGGCCTTGCAACAGTGGGAGGCCGGCGAGGTGCCACCACTGTTTGATTCAGAGGCGGAAAAGGCGCTGGCTCCTGTGAAAGCCAAGGCAGTCCGCTTGCTTAATCACCGAGACCGCTCCGCTGAAGAGCTGCGCGGACGGCTGCTCGATGCGGAGTTTGACTCAGAGCTAGTCGATCAAGTGGTGCAGCGCTGTATAGAAAACGGGATGATTGACGATTCCCGGTTTGCCGCAGAGTGGGTGCGCCAGCGGCATCTCAACCAAAAGAAGTCTCCCGCAGTGCTGCGCCGCGAACTGCAGCGCAAAGGAGTGCAAGCCTCGCTCATTGAGGATGCACTCCAAGACATCACGTGGGATGACCAGCGGGACATCATTGATCAGCTAGTGACGAAAAAAGCCGGGAGCATTAAAAATCCCCCGGCGGATCGAGCTGAGTATGAAAAATGCCTGCGGCGCATAGTCGGCGTGCCCGCCCGTCGGGGGTTTCCCGAAGGAGCGTGCATCGCCGCCGCACGGCAGGCATTAGATCAGCGGATCGCAGAGATCCAAGGCGACTAGCCATCTTGCCAACTGCGCGAGTTAGCTAGCCCTCCACGTGCTTGGCCAGCGTGTCGCCAATTTCGGGAACGGTCTTCTCCACGATCTTGGCTACCTTGCCGCGAATGGGCGAGTAGACCTTATTGATCGTGGGATTGTTCACCTTCCCCGCCTGGCGGTCAGCAGTCTCCAGAAGAATGGAGCTGACCTGCTCCTTGCGGGCGTCGAGAAATTCTCCGAACGAACCAGAACGATCGCCGCCAGCGTACTCGTCCCAAAAAGGCTCCAGGTCGGAAGCTAATTCGGGAAGAAGCCCGCGCATGGCCTTTTCCGGCAACCCACTGTCCACCTTCTTGCCAGCCTTGTACGCGCCTTGGACAAGCTTTCCGGAAATTCCGGACTGCGCATCTACAGTGCGTTCGGTCAGGGACACCAAGTCAGCTACCACAGCGTCCTTGTGTGCACCCGTGAGTTGTTCCTTGAAACTAGCCAATGCGGTCAGCGCTCCTATTCGTACGTACTTCGGAGGTCTCGGTGAGACCGGTCATGCCAATCCACATTAGCCTGATCCTTGGTCTCGATGCCCTGACCCTTTTGTGCCGGAACCTTAGCCACAATGTTCTTGCGCGCACGACCAGCACGCAGCTGACGCTCCATACGCTCAGCCAAGCGACTCAAGGTGTAGTTCAGCAGGATCATGATCACAGCCACCACAATCATCGCGGTGAAGTAGTTGCGGAACCAGGACGCGGACTGCAAGCCCGAACGGACGATCTCCACGTAGCCAATGAGGTAACCCAACGCAGAATCCTTCAGTGCGATGACCATCTGCGAGATCAAAGCAGGCAGCATCGCAGCCACAGCCTGCGGCAGCAAAATGCGCATCATCGTCTGAGTCCGGGAGAGTCCCAATGCCTTAGCAGCTTCTTCCTGACCAGAAGGTAGGGACAGGATTCCCGAACGCAGAATCTCCGCGATCACCGACCCGTTGTACATGGTCAGGCCAAACACTACTGCGGCAAAAGCCAGATGCTTCGTGGGAACCATGCCGTAAATGGCAAAGACCTGGTAGGCGAAGATCATCAGCAAAAGCACGGGGATAGAGCGGAAGAATTCCACGATCACGCCGCACACGCCACGGATCAGAGCGTTTTCGGACAGGCGACCGATGCCCAATACCGCACCGATAAGCAGCGCAAGCAGGATGGAGACCACAGCCGCCTTCACCGTTCCCCACAGGCCAGGCAGGATGTAGGTGGTCCACATATTGCCTTCGAGGAACGGCGTCCACCTACCGGCCTCGAACTGACCGTTGGCGTAAAGAATCCGGCCTGCCCACAGAAGCACAGCAGCGATGACCACCACTGTGGCTGCGGTGAGAATACGGTTGAAACGAATGCCCTTGGGACCGGGCGCGTCATATAAAATAGTAGCGCGAGTAGACATTAGCGCTTCACCGCCAATCGCTTGCCTGCTGCGCCGAAGATGAGCCCGGTCGGCAGCGTGAGAATGATGAAGCCCAAAGCGATGATGCCGAAGATCACGAAGACCTGGTCGGCATAGTCCTCCACCGTGGCCTTCATGAGCAGGCTGGCTTCCGCCACACCGATGACCGAGGCGATTGTGGTGTTCTTCGTCAGCGCGATCAACGTGTTGCCCAAAGGAACGATCGCGCCGCGGAAAGCCTGCGGGAAAATGATGTGCCGGAAGTTCTGCATGAACGTCAAGCCCAAAGAGCGGGCCGCTTCGGCCTGTCCAAAAGGCACGGTGTTGATGCCGGAGCGTAGGGACTCGGCCACGAAAGACGAAGTGTAGATAACAAAGGCCAACACCGCGAGGTTGAAGTTATTCTGCGTGGTGAAGTTTGGCCCTTCTGGCGCCAGAGTGATGTCTAGGTTCACGTACAAACCCAGTGATGCGAACAGCACGATCAACGTCAGAGGCGTGTTACGCGTGGTGTTGATGTAGAAGGTCGCGATAGTACGCAAGATTGCGACGGGGGAGACGCGCATCGCCGTCAAGATAGTGCCCAAGATCATGGATCCCAGTGCGGACCAGAAAGTCAGCTTGATGGTGGTCCAGAAAGCGGGCAGCAGTTCGGGGCCCATTTCTGCCCATAGTTCTGCATTCATCGTTCTTGTGCCTCCTTCCTAACTATTCACGAAGGAGAGGTCACCGATGTCCGGCTTGGCGCCAGGCTGAATGGCATCTCCCAGGTTGTTTTTGATGATTCGTTCGTACTCGCCGGAATCGTGCATTTCATTGAGTGCTTCGTTGATCAGTTCCACGGCCTCTGGCTGGCCCTTTGCCAGGCCGATGCCGTAGTTTTCATTGGTCCAATAGGAGCCGTCCGGCTTCTTCAGTTCCACCACGCGCATCTCGCCGGGGTACTGCTCAGCGAATCCCGCGAGGATCGTGGCATCTGTGGTCATGGCATCGACCTTCCCGCGGGACAGTGCTTCCACGCAGGCGGAGTACGTATCGAACTCTTGAAGCTGAACTTCAGGCAGCGCTGCCTTGACCTTTTGCGCCGGGGTAGAGCCGGTCACAGAACAGAGCTTGGTTTCTGCATCCATGTCTTCGAGTCCCTGGATCTTGTCGCCGGAGCGAACCAACAGGGCCTGGTGGGTCAGCAAGTAGGGACCACCAAAGTCCACGGAATTCAGGCGGGACTTGCTGATGGAATAGGTGGCGGTGATCATGTCGACCTCGCCGTTGTTGATCAGCGTTTCACGCTGCGAAGATGGGGTTTCCCGCCAGCTCATCTCGGGGACGGCCCATCCCTTTTTGTCCGCGATGTAGTTGATCACATAGCGGGAGACGTCCGTGTCCACGCCCTGGAAGGTCTTTTCCGGAGTGCGTACACCGAGGCCGGGTTGGTCGAACTTGGTGCCGAGGATCACTCGGCCGGATTCAATGGAGCTCAGCAGACTGCGTGCTTCATTAGCGCCGCAGGCTGCCAGGGCAACCATACTGAGGGCCACAACCACCGCGGCGGTGAGGCGTCGAATATATGTCATGGTGTTTTGCTCAATCTCGCTGGGTGCGGCGATTAGTGGTCGAGGATCTTGGCCAGGAAGTCCTTGGCGCGGTCGGATTCCGGATTGGCGAAGAAGTTTTCCGGAGTGGTGTCTTCCTCGATCGCGCCGTCCGCCATGAACAGCACGCGGTTGGCGACCTTGCGGGCAAAGCCCATCTCGTGGGTCACGCAGACCATGGTCATGCCGGAGCGGGCCAGGTCAGCCATTACTTCCAGCACTTCGTTGATCATTTCCGGATCCAGCGCGGAGGTGGGCTCATCGAACAGCATCACCTTGGGATCCATCGCCAGCGCGCGGGCGATGGCTACGCGCTGTTGCTGGCCACCGGAGAGCTGCGCCGGGTACTTCTCCGCTTGAGCAGCAATACCCACGCGTTCCAGCAGCTCCATCGCGCGCTTCTTTGCCTGTGCCTTAGATTGGTTGCGTACCTTCATGGGCGCCAGCGTGACGTTGTCCAGAATGGTCATGTGGCTGAACAAATTGAAGGACTGAAAAACCATGCCTACGTCTGCGCGTAGCTTGGCTAGATCCTTGCCTTCTTCTGGGAGTAATTCTCCATTGATATGGATCTCGCCGGAATCGATTGTCTCGAGACGATTAATGGTGCGGCACAGGGTGGATTTTCCGGAACCAGAGGGGCCAAGCAGGACAACCACTTGACCTGCAGGAACGCTGAGGTTGATGTCGCGGAGGGCGTGATATTCGCCGAAGTGCTTGTTCACATCCCGCAAGCTGATCATTGCGGTTTTAGTTTGCGTGTCTGACATAAAGGAAGATTACCGTGACCTAGGTTACATCCACGTTAATTTTTCAAAAATGGCCAGTTTCTTATGGGCACGGTGGTGAGTAGGATCAGACCCCGTGACGCACATGATTTCTCCCTCTCGCCCTGATGACTCCCGCACGTACGAGGTCCGTACCTTCGGCTGTCAGATGAACGTGCACGATTCCGAGCGCCTGTCTGGATTACTCGAAGATTCTGGTTATCAGCCGGTTCCAAATGGCGAGACCCCGGATGTGGTGGTGTTCAACACCTGTGCAGTTCGTGAGAATGCGGACAATCGTCTATACGGAACGCTCGGCATGATGAAGGGGGTTAAGGATTCGCACCCCGGCATGCAGATTGCCGTGGGTGGCTGCATGGCGCAGAAGGACAAGCAGGTTGTGGTGGAGAAGGCCCCGTGGGTGGATGTGGTCTTTGGCACGCATAACTTGGGTAGTTTGCCCACGTTGCTGCAGCGGGCTGCGCACAATGAGGAAGCTCAGGTGGAGATCGCCGATTCCTTGGAGCAGTTCCCCTCCGTTTTGCCGGCCAAGCGCGAGTCCGCCTATGCGGGCTGGGTCTCCGTGTCCGTGGGTTGCAATAACACCTGCACGTTCTGCATCGTTCCCTCGCTGCGTGGCAAGGAGCAGGACCGTCGCCCCGGCGATATTTTGGCGGAGGTCTCCGCATTGGTGGAGCAGGGTGTCTCCGAGGTGACGTTGTTGGGCCAGAACGTGAACGCCTACGGCGTTAATTTTTCCGACGCCGACCTGGAGCGGGACCGCGGTGCCTTCGCCAAGCTTTTGCGTGCCTGCGGTGAGGTCGAGGGCTTGGAGCGCGTGCGCTTCACGAGCCCGCACCCTGCTGAGTTCACGGACGACGTGATTGAGGCGATGGCGGAGACCCCGGCCGTGTGCCCGCAACTGCACATGCCGTTGCAGTCTGGTTCGGACAAGGTCCTCAAGGACATGAAGCGCTCGTATCGCTCGAAGAAGTTCTTGGGCATTTTGGACAAGGTGCGCGAGCAGATTCCTCACGCGGCCATCACCACGGACATTATAGTGGGCTTCCCGGGAGAGACCGAGGAAGATTTCCAAGCGACGTTGGATGTGGTGGAGAAGGCTCGCTTTGCCTCTGCTTTCACCTTTCAGTATTCGCCGCGCCCGGGCACTCCGGCGGCGGAGATGGACGAGCAGATCCCTAAGGCAGTGGTACAGGAGCGCTACGAGCGCTTGGTGGAGCTGCAAGATCGCATCATGAAGGAAGACAACCTGCAGCTGGTGGGCAGTGTCCAGGAATTGCTGGTGCAGGATCAAGGTGGACGGAAGAACGACCGCACACACCGCATCTCCGGTCGCGCCCGCGATGGCAGACTCGTCCACTTCATGCCCGCGTGGGCGCCGCAGGCACAGGAGACCGGCGCTCACGCTAACCCCGATCAGGCGAAACTGCTTTCGGAAAGCATCCGGCCCGGGGATATCGTGGAGGTGGAAGTCACCGATGCCGCCCCATACTTCCTCATCGCGGATTCCGGAGTGTTGAGCCATAGGTCGACGAAGGCCGGTGACAACTGGGCAGCAGGCCAGGTTCCCACCACGGCGCCGGTTGGCGTCGGACTGGGACTTCCCACACTGCGCACGACGAACAAGAACCTGTTGAACATCGAGACCGCCGCGGCGGCCAGCGGATGCGGATCAGAAGGATGTGGTTGCGATGCCTAAACCAGAGCAGTCAGAACAGAAGCAGCCAGCCCCACACACGACTTCCCCTAACGACCCTCGCGCCGATAAGGCACGCGAGACGCTGGATCAGCACGTGAAGAAGTCCGGAGGGGACCTAGCCACGGCAGAGCGCAGGGCCGGACGCGAAGTGGATTACGGACCCGCGCTCATTCCCATGGCGTTAGGAATGTTTGCGGTACTGATGAGCTACTTCTTGCCCCATTCCGGGCAAGTGTTTGGCTTCGACGTTCTGCTGTACACGCCTAAGGCGGAGGGCTTCGATACGACCATGCCGGAGAGGATCTACACCTGGCTGGCACTGATCGGCGGAGTGCTGCTCACCGTGGGCACCATCGTGAGCCGCAGTTGGTTGGTCGCCTGGTTCAACTGGGCTTTCGCCGGCGTGGGCTGGTGGTACAGCGTATTCGCCATCTGGATGGGGCAGACTCGACCGGTGACCTCAACCGGCGAGCCGCCGAGCTATGGACTCATTATTGGTGCCGTGGGCATGACGATTGTCTTTTTGACCATGACCTTCGTGCTCTTCCGCCGCAATCCGTTGCAGAAGGCGCTAGCTAACCTGCGCCGCGAGATGGCGCACGAAAACGAGGAGTCCCGGATGGCGCAACAGCGACTGCGCACGGGACTCATGGAGCGGGTTAGTACGGATGAGATCGTGGACGACCGTCGCGCACGGGCCCGCGCCCGCCGCAAGAACTAGAGGCTAGTCAGGGCTTGCATTAGCCCTGGGTGGCGTTCGCCGCAGCGTCCGCCCATTCCTGCCACTGTGCCGCTTGCTCTCGGAGCTGGGCGGCTTTGTTCGGATTGCCTTTAGCCTCAGCAGCTTCGGCCTCGGCGGCGAACTGATCCACCTTCGCTTGGAACTGCGCCACGCGGGCTAGTGCCTCTGGGTCGGTGCGTCGCCACTGCTCGTCGGCAGCGTCGGACACGCGCTGTTCCAACTCGCCGATCTTCTGCTCGAACTCGCGAATGCGGGCACGCGGCACAAAGCCGATCTCTTCCCACTTGTCCTGCAACTCTCGCAGCAGCTGGCGGGCCTTGTCGATGCCCTGGCTCGGGTCGATCAGGGCGCCGTACTCATCCAGCAGCTTCTGCTTGGCGTCCGCATTGCCCGCAAACTCGTCATCCTTCTTCGCCGCATCGGCCTTTTTCGCGTCGAAGAACTTGTCCTGCGCAGCACGGAAGCGATCCCATAGCTGGTCGTCTGCCTCCTTGGTAGCGCGGCCCGCTGCCTTCCACTCCTGCATCAGTGACTTGTATGCCTGAGTCGTCTCGCCCCAATCGGTGGAGTCTTGCATCGCTTCAGCGCGTTCCACGATGTCTTCCTTCTTCTGCTTTGCCAGTCCGCGGTTGCGATCCAACTCGGAAAAGTGAGCGCCTCGGCGTCGAGAAAAAGCATCCCGACCAGCCGAATACCGCTTCCACAACGCATCGTCGGTGGCCCGATCCACGTCACGAATCGTTTTCCACTCGGCTAGGATCTCCCGCAGGCGATCGCCGGCCGCCTTCCATTCGGTGGAGTTCTCGCCGATCTCTTCGGCCTCGGTGGCCAGGGCTTTCTTTCGTTCGACGCCACGCTTCCGGCGCTCCTGCTTCTCTCGATCAGCCTGCTGCTCGGCCTCTTCGGACTGCTCAGCAAACGCAGCGAGGCGCTTATCCAGGGCCGGAAGATCACCAATCACGGTTGCCGTGGGAAGGGATTCGCGCAGGGCCGCAGCATCCTTGCGCAGCTTCTGGGCCTCGTCGGGGTGGGACTTCAGGCGAGCTTCCAGCAGGGAGACCTCGGTAGCAAGATCCTCGTAGCGGTTGATGAAGTGCTGCAAGCCTTCCTCGGGAGTGCCGGCGTGGAACTGGCCAATCTGGCGCTCGGCTCCGTCTACTCCCATGACCCAAGCGGTGCCATCTGCATCGACCCTGCCGCAATCTGCTGGGCGCTTGGTTGGCACGGAAGGAGTCGCACTGACGGGGGACTTCACCGCTGCCTTGCCGCTGTTCGTCGCACCGGGGCGAGGGCCGGGCTTGGCGCCTGGCTTTGGACCTGGCTTGGGTGCGGACGAAGGATTAGTGGGGGCGTTCATCTGTCGGTGCTCCTTCAGGAGAGGAAGTGGGTTACCGCGCGACGCGGTTGCGAAAGCTGGTGCCCTAGCAAAAGGGGCCATTGCGCAATTATGACAGAGCGGGCGGATCGCTGGACTGTATTGCTTCGAAATCGCTGGTGAAGCGCAGTGACCAGAGGAAGGTGAATTACACTGAGGAGTATGTCTGAACAACGCGGGAGGTCCACCATTCGGCCCATCGCCATCGTGGGACCCACCGGGTCGGGGAAGTCCGCGGCCTCCGTAGCGGTGGCAAAGTCCAGTGATGGCGAGATCGTGAACATCGACTCGATGCAGCTGTACGCGGGCATGGACATTGGCACGGCCAAGCTCACCGAAGCAGAGCGTGAAGGTATTCCACACCACTTGTTGGACATCTGGGATGTCACGCAACCGGCCAGCGTTGCGGAGTACGGCAACCTCGCGGTGCGGCAAGTAGAAGAAATTATGTCTCGTGGGAAGCGCCCAGTGCTGGTGGGTGGTTCGATGATGTACGTGCAGTCCGTGGTGGACGAGTGGGACTTCCCGCCCACGGATCCGGAGGTGCGCGCCCGGTGGGAGCGCGAGCTGGAGCGAGTGGGGGTGGAAGCGCTGCATACTCATCTGGCCACCGTGGACCCGGAGGCCGCAGGCATTATTGAGTCTCGGGATCCACGGCGTACTGTCCGCGCCCTCGAGGTCATTGAGCTGACCGGTAGGCCCTTTGCTGCGTCACAGCCGCCGAAGGATCGGCCGGCACGGTGGAATTGCCGCATCATTGGCTTGCACGCACCGGCGGAGTGGTTGGATCCTCGACTGAAAGTGCGTGTGCAGCAAATGTTCGAAGCGGGTCTGGTGGACGAGGTGCGCCAGCTGCAAGCTCAAGGATTGCGCCGAGATTCCACCGCAGGGCAGGCGATTGGGTACTCGCAGGTACTGGATTATCTGGCGGGGGAGATGAGTTTAGAAGAGGCTATCGAGGCAACCTACCTAGGGACGCGCCGCTATGCGCGTAGGCAACGTAGCTGGTTCAAGCGCGATCCGCGCATCCAGTGGGTGGACGCATGGGAGCCAGACGCAGTCCAACGGGTGTTGGAACTGGCGGATGTAAGCTAGCGGACATGTCTGATTCCCACACGCTCGCCCCAGTTTCACAGTCGTTTATCAAGGCTCATGGCACGGAAAATGACTTCGTGGTGCTCTTAGATCCGCAGGCACGTTTTGAGCTTACGGACGATGTAGTGCGTGCTCTGGCTGACCGTCGGGCAGGAATTGGCGGCGATGGCGTGATCCGCGTGGCCACGGCGACAACGTTGATGGAGCAGGGTGTGTTGCGGGCGCTGCCCGCGGACTGCCGTGAAGATGAGTGGTTCATGGACTACCGTAATGCCGATGGTTCGATTGCGGAGATGTGTGGCAACGGCGTGCGCGTATTTGCGCACGTCCTGGTGGCTGAAGGCTCGGTTGAACTTGATGATGCCGGCACATTTGGAATCGGCACCCGGGCAGGGCGTAAGGAGGTGACTGTTCACGAAAGCACCGAGCGGCACGCCGTGGTGTCCGTGCAGATGGGGGAGCCAGAGGTGATGGGGCTTTCTACCGTTCAAGTCTCTGGCGAGCGCTTTGCCGGACTAGCCGTGGACATGGGTAACCCCCACCTGGCCGCTGTGGTTCCGCAATTAACCGCCGAGGCATTGCAGGAGCTGCCCATCGATCAGCCCGTGACGTGGGATTCCGATTTCTTCCCACAGGGTGTGAACCTGGAGGTAGTTACCCCGCTTGATTCCCATGGAGCTGTGCACATGCGCGTGCATGAGCGCGGCGTGGGAGAGACGCGATCCTGTGGAACCGGAACAGTCGCTGCCGCAGTGGCAGCATTGGCCGATTCTGGCGCCGTGACCGGCACTGTTCTCGTAAACGTTCCTGGTGGGCAGGTAGAAGTGACGGTGGGCGAGGGCACCTCAGTTCTCAAGGGGCCATCGGAGATTGTGGCTCGCGGCACCTTGGTGGGCTAATGCCCCTTGGGGCTTAGTGACCGCCACATCCGCAGTTACCGGAGCCACAACCGCCGCCCGTGGAACACGAGGACGCCTCGATTGTGCTGCACGTGAATTGAACGGTGCCCGCCAGGATGAGGGTTCCTAGAGCCTTGGTGTGTCCCACGGCATCCACCTCCGCTTCCAAGGCATCAGCGGGCAGAACCACAGAGAAGTCAAACGGAGTATGCACGGAGGCCACCCAGAATTTCTGCCCAGTGAGTTCGGAGACGTGCAGGGCAATATCACTGGTTTCCACCGCGATCCGAGCTGCAGCGTGAGGAGCAGTGGAACCACTGTTGATCTCGGCTAATCCTGAAGAATCAACGGTGCCGACCCTGTCCCCGCCATCCGCAGCAAACTCGGATGCATTGGCGTAAATCTTCACGTCGGTAGCTAGAGCCGCAATGTTCATTGGTTGGTATTCCAGTGGCTCGGCCTCCGCGAGCATCGGGCCTTGAGCTACCGTCGCCGTGACCGAGGCAATCGTGGGAGCCTGCCGGCCGGAGACCTGCAGGAATGGAGAGTCCTCCACCACGTCGATCACGCCGATGATGTCATTAACCATGCTCAAGTGGGCTGATGCCTGAGGGCCGCCCACGTAGCTGGCAAAAGACCCATACGGAGGTGCAGTCAGGATGACGAGCCGAGAGCCGGAAGGGTCGTCAAACTGCAACACCTGTCCATCGCGAATCTCACCCGTTACGCTGAGCTGACCGGTGGAATAAGCGGCTTCTAAAGCATCCTGCCACCGGGGGAAATCAAGGCCAACGCTGCGCAGTTCTGGAATCATTCATCCACCATAACGCTTAGCCCAAGAAGTTTACTTTTCCGCAGGTGAACGTGTTAGATGGAAAGGCAATGACAGAAAATTTTCCTGATCTCGAATTCAACGAAACCTCTGGCTCTAGCGCCACGCCCACCGTCGGTGAACTTGATCTCGAGCAGCGCTCGAGTTTGCGTCGACTCACACGAGGCGTCAACACGTACACCGACGAACAATCAGACGGTTACGACGTCGAGTACCGCAAACTCCGCCTGGAGAAAGTGGTCCTTGTAGGCGTGTGGACCGAGGGCACGGTAGCCCAGATCGAAGCCCGATTGGCAGAGCTGAGAGCGCTGGCGGAAACCGCGGGCTCGGACATCGTGGACATGCTCTACCAAAAGCGAGACAAGCCAGATTCCGGCACCTACATCGGTAGCGGAAAGGTCAACGAACTCAAGACCATCGTGATGGAATCCGGTGCGGACACCGTGATCTGCGATGGTGAGCTGTCACCTGGCCAGATGATCGCGCTTGAAAAGGCCTTGGACGTCAAGGTGATTGACCGCACCATGCTAATCCTGGACATTTTCGCTCAGCATGCGAAGTCCAAGGAAGGTAAGGCGCAGGTCGCGCTTGCCCAGATGGAGTACCTGATCACTCGAGTACGTGGTTGGGGCGGCGCGTTGTCTCGCCAGGCTGGTGGACGAGCAGGCTCCAACGGCGGCGTGGGTTTGCGTGGTCCCGGTGAGACGAAGATCGAGGCAGACCGTCGACGTCTGCGGATGGACATGGCCAAGCTGCGCAAGGAGATTGCGGGGATGAAAACCTCCCGCGAGATCAAGCGCGAACGGCGCGATGCCGCGGCGATTCCACAGGTGGCCATCGCGGGCTACACCAATGCAGGAAAATCTTCGCTAATTAACTCTTTGACAGGCGCTGGCGTGTTGGTGGAAGACGCCCTGTTCGCCACGCTGGATCCCACTACTCGCCGGGCGAATCTGCGCGACGGCCGGGCGGTGGTCTTCACCGACACCGTGGGGTTTGTTCGTCACCTACCCACACAGTTGGTGGAGGCATTCCGCTCCACGTTGGAGGAAGTGCTGGCTGCGGACGTGGTGCTGCACGTGGTGGATGGCTCTGATCCCTTCCCCTTGGAGCAGATTGTTGCCGTGAACAAGGTCATTGGGGACATCGTGGAGGAGACGGGATGCCCTGCGCCGCCGGAAATCCTGGTGGTCAACAAGATCGATGCCGCGGATCCATTGGTGCTTGCGGAGCTGCGTCACCGTCTCGATGACGTGGTGTTTGTCTCAGCCCACACTGGCGAGGGCATCGAGGAACTGGAGACTCGGCTAGAGCTGTTCCTGAATAGTTTGGATGCGCATGTTCACCTGCGCGTTCCGTTCACCCGCGGGGATGTTGTGGCACGTGTGCACGAGCTGGGCACGGTGCTCAGTGAGGATTACGACGATGCCGGCACGCTCATTGAGGTGCGCCTGCCTGCGTCGCTGGCCGGAGACTTGAAAGAGTTTTTGGTAGATACGGACCCTGATACGGAATAATTGCTCCGCGTGAGCACTCCGCAAAAACCTGTCGAGACAGGAACAACTCCAGCAAGTACCCGTGGCAGATTCTTTGGATGGGAACTCCACGGTGATGGCCGCACGATCCGCCCGGGCAGTGTGGTGACGCCCGAGCAGCGACTTTCGTGGGGCCGAACCATTGGCATCGGAATGCAGCACGTGGTGGCCATGTTTGGCGCCACGCTGCTGGTTCCTACGTTGACCGGGTTTCCCGTGAACACCACGCTGCTGTTCTCTGGCGTGGGAACAATCCTGTTTCTGTTGGTCACCCGGAACCGACTCCCGTCCTATTTGGGCAGTTCCTTCGCGTTCATCGCCCCGCTTTCGGCGTCACAAGCGCACGGTTTCGCCGCGCAGCTCGGAGGCATTGTTGCAGCCGGGTTGCTGTTGTTCCTCATTGGTGCGGTGACTCACTGGGCGGGTTCTCGTGTTATCGACGCCATCATGCCGCCCGTGGTGACCGGAGCGATCGTCGCGTTGATCGGTCTGAACTTGGCTCCGACAGCGATCGACAACTTTGAAGCCCAGCCACTGATTGCCTTTGTGACTACGTTGGCGATCGTGCTGTTCACCGTGATGGGCCGCGGGATGGTTGGACGGCTGAGTATTCTGCTCGGAGTGATTGTGGGCTGGGCATTTGCATTCATGGCAGGTGGAATTTCGGCGGAGTCCAAGGAGTCTGTGAACGCTGCGAGCTGGGTGGGGCTGCCACACTTTGCTACTCCAGAGTTCCATCTAGCTGCGGTGGCTGTGACCTTGCCGGTAGTGGTGGTTTTGTTGGCAGAAAACATCGGTCACGTGAAGGCTGTATCCACCATGACAGGGCGGAACTTGGATGACCTTGCTGGACGAGCATTGATGGCAGACGGCGCATCCACGATGTTTGCTGGTGGGTTCGGCGGTTCCGGTACCACTACTTACGCAGAGAATATCGGTGTCATGGCTGCCACCAAGGTGTATTCCTCTGCGGCGTATTGGGTGGCTGCGTTCACTGCCATTGCGTTGGCTTTTATCCCGAAGTTCGGGGCTGCCATCTTGACGATTCCAGTCGGTGTATTGGGTGGGGCAACGATCGTCTTGTACGGAATGATTGGGCTGCTGGGAGTGCGCATTTGGCAGGACAACAACGTTCGTCTCACGGATCCAGTCAATCTCACAGCGGCATCCGTCGCCATCATCGCCGGCATTGGAAATCTAACGTTGACGGTAGGCAGCGTTCAGCTGGAGGGCATTGCGTGGGGTTCGGTTGGCATCATTGTGGGCTATCCAGTGATGCGTTGGCTTTACGATCACGTGGGGGAAGGCCGATACGTCAATACGGCACGCGCGGAATAGTCGTGGTGGCGACTGCTGAATACCGGGTGGCTACTTTTTAGCGAAGGCTACAGAAACTCCAGCATTCTCTAGTGCGGCGACGTAGGACTCGTGTGGTTGTAGGTCAGTGACAACGGTGCTGATGTCTTCAATAGCAGCGAAGCTGACTAAGTAATCCAGCCCGAACTTTGTGGCATCTACGAGGGTTATGACGTGCTCGGCGTGTGTGACCATGGCGCGTTTCACAGCGCCCTCTTCTTCATCAGGGGTGGAGAGCCCGTGATTTAGGGTAAGAGCGTTGGTGCCTACAAATGCCACATCAGCTCTGAGAACTGCGATGGTTTGGGTGGCGATATTGCCTACGACCGCTTGCGCCTGTGGGCGTACTTTGCCGCCGAGAAGCTGGATATCGAAGTATTCGGAATCTGCCAGAGTTTTGGCGATGGGTAGTGAATTCGTGATCAGCTTGTAGGGAGGAACATAACCGCTGGTAGGGGCGTGGGGGATGCTCTCTAGTCCCGAGGTGGCGAGAGCTTCTGCCATGAGAGCGGTAGTGGTTCCTCCGTCGAGAAACAAGGTGCGGCCAGGAGGCGGAAGTAGCTCGAGAGCTCTGCGAGCAATACGCCGTTTAGCGTCGAGCGCAGATTGGGCGCGCGATTCGAATGGGGTGAATTCCGTGCGGTAGTTCTGTGACGGGACCGCGCCACCGTGTACTCGGCGAATTCCGCCTTGTGCATCGAGTGTGGCCAGGTCGCGCCGAATTGTTTCTGCCGTGACGCCAAACTTCTCCGCGAGCTCAATTACCGTGACGCGACCCTTAACGGCGGTCAACGACAATATTTGCCGGCGACGTTCAGTGGACCGCAACGGCATGGGCGGACGACCTTTCTCCTAGGGCTAATCGATTACCTCGTCTAGATCTTACGGAGGACGGCGACGACCTTGCCCAAGATCTCCGCCTCTTCAGCAGGAATTGGTTCGAACAGATCGTTGTGGGGGAGCAGCCACAATCCGTCTTCGTTCTTGTGCCATTCCTTAACGGTGGCGTCTCCATCAATCATCGCGGCCACAAAATCGCCCAGTTCTGCGACCTTTTGGGACTTGACGACGACCCAGTCTCCATTGAAGATGCCGGCATCTCGCATGGATTCACCGACAACCTGCAGGAGGAAAAGTTCTCCACTGCCCACGAGTTCATTTGGGAGGGGGAAGACCGCTTCTACGTTTTCCTCAGCCAATATCGGAGAACCAGCGGCGATCTGACCGACGACGGGAACATACGAGGCTTCAGGGCGCGCATCACTGGCTTCAGTGGCGGTTTCGCTTGGCTTAGACCGTCCTGGGGATGATTCATATCCGCGAATATCAACTGCACGCGGCTTCTTGTCTTCTCGGCGAAGCAGCCCCTTCTCCTCGAGCTGGGTCAAGTGATAGGACACCGACGAAGTGGACTGCAGACCAACGGCCTCTGCAATTTCGCGGATGCTTGGGGGGTAGCCACGCAGCACCTTGGAATCAGTGATGACTTCTAGAATGCGCCGCTGGCGCTCACTGAGAGAATCGCGACCCTTTCCCTTGGCGCTTGCCGCCTTATCTGCTGCGGACTTACGGGGTCGGCCGGGCTTGCGGCGGGCCTCGGGTGCGACGGGCTGCTCATCTCCGGCGGAAGAAAGTGGACTCATGTGTGCTCCTTGAAGATTTCGACGTGGTTCTCACCCTACCTCATCAACGTCACTTAGTCTGGTTCATCTGTTCGAAAAAGCTTGGAAAATGAATGGACAGTTTAGAACGGGCGTGCTATTTTTCCATTAAGGCATGAAATCGAACGTTCGTACCAAAGGCGTTCAGTATTCGATTAAATCCACTCTGGTTGTCTAGCCGGTGAGTTTAATGATCTTCGTGCCTGTTCGGATGGCTCGCAGGTAGTCGATGGCCGCACTGGTCGTGAGAATTACATGCGTGAGCTAGCCGAAGTGGCAAATGCATGAAATCACCGAGGTTTGTCCTCATGACGATTGTTTGAGAAGAAAGAAGGCCAATATGACTACTGCGCTGACTCGCCCGGATTCCCGTTCTGTTCGTACTGCACGTGCAGAGCGTATCGTGTCGTCGATCCCCGCACAGAGCGGTTCTACCATCAGTCCACCTCGGGAATCTTTCACGGACCTTCTTGTTCCGAAAGTTCCTGAATCCACGCAGCGTTCGAACACCCATGGGCAGGGAAGGGCGATCGTTCCTTCACGAGCGCGTGTTCGTAGGAGCGAGCGTCTGGTGGAAGATTCTTCTGCAGCGTTCGATAACGCATCATCTAGGTTCTTGGAACGATGGACGCAGAATGTAGAGAAGTTCGTTACCTCTCCAGGTGGTATGTCCCTTTCGGTGGGGACCATGGTTCTGACTATGGGTTTGAGCCCGCTATTCCTTTAAACGCTGCATCGGGACTAGCATGAGTGGCGTGCTGTGCCCTTCTTGTAGTTCCCAACAGTCGCGTGTTGTTGATTCCCGAACCGTGGAAAGCGGTGTCGCGATTCGCCGTCGTCGAGAATGTCTCGAATGTGAAACCCGTTTTACCACCGTGGAACGCTCCATTTTGCTGGTTACTAAGCGCAGCGGGGTGACAGAAGAATTTAGCCGCGAGAAAATGATCAAAGGCGTTCGCCGGGCATGCCAGGGTCGTGATGTGTCAGATGATGCACTTAAGAGACTGGCCCACGAAGTAGAGCAGAACGTTCGCGCTGTTCACGGTTCACAAGTGCAGGCCAACCAAATTGGCCTCGCGATTCTGGAACCTCTAAGGAACCTGGATGCAGTGGCCTATCTCCGCTTCGCCTCTGTGTACAAGTCCTTCGATAGCGCAGAGGATTTTGAGCAGGAGATCGAATCACTCCGCGCTCACCGCGCCCGCAGCTCGCTAAGATGCAGAGCTCAGCACTGAATCTTCCGAGGCCTTGAAGCACAACCCCTAGCGAATCTTGTCGAGTGCCTTCTTAATCCTCTGGACAGATACCGAGCGTGCAGTACCCAAGTTTTGCGCAAACAAGCTGACCCTGAGCTCTTCAATCATCCAGTGGATCTCCTTGATCTGCGGAGAAGCCGCTCGCGCCTCAGGCAATCTATCCAGGGTCTTAGCCAGGTATCTTTCCGCGTCTAAGACTTGCCCGTCCAGCACTTCTTCCTTGTCCGGATCAGTCTCCATCAGGTCCAACCTGGCCTGCATGGCAGCCACGTACCGCGGAACATGCCTAAGCTGAGCAACCCCATGGCGCGCCACGGCATGAGATCCCACATAGAAATCCAGTTGTCGGCGCATCGCCTCTATCGGCTCGCCACTCCACTCCTTTAGTTCCTCGGCCATGTCAGCAACCGCCAAAACTGCAGGTGCAACTTCCACCACAGCCTTTCGGACCCCAGTGGCACCCTGCTTCCGGGCAATGTCAATGACTTCTGCACACCGGTCTGGATCTCGAATAACTGGTCCGTGCTCTTGCAAAATGCTTTTGCACGTTACGGTGACAAGATCTTCCAGCAGTGAGTCAAAGCCCCCATACGGGAAATTCTCCAACGCAACGCGCTGTCGCAGCGGCAGGCCTTTGAGCATCTGCGCGCGCGAGACGGCTACCGTTTTCGTCATCATGGTCAAAACCGTCTTGAACTGCTGCGCAGCAGCCGCTTGCGGCGTGGGGAACGCCCGCAACACCACGCCCTTGTCCACGGACACGATTGCGGGGTAGGCCACCACAGTCTGCCCATCGACGATGGTTTCCACGGTTTCCGGAACCGTCCCTATGTTCTCTGCATCCCAGTTGGTGGCGCGGGCCAGCACACCGCCAGTGGCAGCACCGCCGCGTCCTGAAGCGTTGCGTCCGCCAGGTTTACCCTGCGCAGAATTCTTATCTCGACCATTCCCGGACTTAGTCTTATCGCCACTTTTCGGCCTTCCGTGGCGACCATGAGAAGCTGCGTCGGCGGGATCCGGCGCATCTGATCCAGAACCCAGGCTGCGAGCTGCGGCTTGCGCAATAGCGTTGGTGACTTGAGAGGTGAGTCGCTGTTGGAGCGCATTGACGTCGCGGTCCTGATCCACCACGTGGCCGCGTCGGTCAACGGCGGCCACGTTCATCCGCAGGTGGGATGGCACCTTGGACCAATCAAAGTCCGATGCGGAGATTCCACTGCCACCAAGTGAGCGAAGCGCATCAGCCAGCGCTGCATCGATGGCTCCGTCGAAAGGCGTCATACGTTGCAGTGCGTGCTCCGCGAAGTCCGTAGCGGGCACCACGCTCCTGCGTAGTGGCTTGGGCAAGCTCTTAATCAGCGATACACACAGTTCCTTGCGCAGCTCGCTGACCAGCCACTGCGTGGCTTGGGAATCGACCGTAGCCAACAAGGGAAGTGGCACGCGCATGGTGATTCCGTCACGCGGGTCTCCCGGCTGGAAGACATAGCTGAGCTCGAACTCTAAGCTGCCCTGCTGCCACACGTCAGGGAACTCGTGGGCGGCTGTCGCCCCCTCAGCGGATTCGATTAGCGCATCGGCGGAAAAGTCCAGCAAACCGGCGTCGGTATGACGGGCCTTCTTCCACCACGAGTCGAAATGCCGAGCTGAGGTGACAGAGGCAGGGATCCGGGAATCGTAGAACCGGAACAGGGTGTCGTCGTCGACAATAATGTCTCGCCTGCGGGCCTTGTCTTCCAACAAGCTGGCCTCGTTCAACAACTCCTGGTTGTGATGGAAGAACTTGTGGCGCGTGGTCCAATCGCCTTCCACCAGGGCATTTCTGATGAACAGTTCGCGCGCCAGTGGTTTGTCGATTCGTCCCAGGTTGACGGTTCGGTCTGCAACCAGCGGCAGTCCGAGCATCAGAACCTTTTCGTGGACCATCGCTGCGCCGCGAGAGCTAGACCAATGTGGTTCGGAATGCACAGTCTTGGTCATGTGTGGCGCGATGGTTTCCACCCACGCAGGATCAATCGGACCGGCCGTGCGCGCGAAAACCTGGGAGGTTTCCACCAGTTCGGCAGCCATGACCCACTGCGGTGGTTTTTTGGACAGCTGGGAACTGGGGTGGATGACGAAGTGCGTATTGCGCGTGCCGGTGAACTGCTTGGAGTTGCCTTCCCGCATGCCAATATTAGTCAGCAGGCCGGTGAGTACTGATTTGTGCACCGCGTCTTCATGGATGTTTTCTTCGTCGAAGTCCATGTCGCGCACGTGGGCAATGTTGGGGATGCTCCACGAGAGTTCCTGGATGACCGTCAGCAGCTGGCGCACCAAATCCATCCATTCGCGAGAGCGCATGTAGTGAATGAATTCGCTCTGGCAGAGCTTGCGGAACTGGTTGCCGCTGAGTTCCCGACGATTGTGCTGCAGATAGTTCCAGAGCTTCAGCACGCTGATGAAGTCCGAGTCCGCACCGAAGCGGGCGTGCAGCTGGTCGGCCTTGCCCTGGTGCTCGAGCGGACGTTCCCGCACATCCTGAATGCTCAACGAGGCCACAATCACCGCGACCTGTTCCAGAACGTTGTTGTGGTGGGCTGCCTCGAGCATGCGAGCCAACCGAGGATCGATGGGAATGCGAGCCATATCGCGGCCAGTTTGGGTTAGTTCTTGTTGCCCGTCGGCCTGGTTCTTTTTTCCCGACGCCACCTTCAGCGCGCCTAGCTCGTGCAACAGAGCCACACCATCGCGGACGGACTTTTTATCGGGGGCTTGGAGGAAGGGAAACTCGTCGATATCCCCGAGACCCAGTGCGGTCATGGAAAGAATGACGCTGGCCAGGTGCGTGCGAAGAATTTCCGGGTCGGTGAATTCCGGGCGAGCGTGGAAGTTTTCTTCCGAGTACAGGCGGATGGCGATGCCGTCTGCGGTTCGGCCACAGCGGCCGGATCGCTGCGTTGCACTGGCCTGGCTGATCTCTTCGACTGGGAGGCGCTGGACTTTTGTGCGGTGGGAGTAGCGGGAGATGCGTGCCAGGCCGGTATCCACCACGTAATGAATGCCGGGCACGGTCAGCGAGGTCTCCGCAATGTTGGTAGCCAGCACGATGCGTCGCTTACCGCCAGGGGAGAAGACTCGATGTTGCTCGGCGTTGGAGAGTCTGCCGAATAGCGGGAGAATGTCGATCTGCTCGCCCCGGTTGTGGGGGAAGGCGGCGTGTAAGGCGTCTGCGGCGTCGCGGATCTCTCGTTCTCCAGAGAAGAAGCAGAGGATATCGCCGGGGCCAGTCCGCACGAGTTCGCGGCAGGCTTCCACGAGACCGTCGAGAGGATCGACTTCCGTTTCCGTAATCTCGCCAGTCTTTTCGTTGAGATGCTCGCGAACCAGCGGCCGGTAGCGAACTTCCACCGGGTAAGTGCGACCGGACACTTCGATGATCGGCGCGGGCTTTCCTGCAGCATCGCAGAAGTGCTCCGCGAATGCCTCGGGGTTGATGGTCGCGGAGGTGATGATCAGTTTGAGATCCGGGCGCTTGGGTAGCAACTGCTTGAGGTAGCCCAAGAGGAAGTCGATGTTGAGGCTGCGTTCGTGGGCTTCATCGATGATGAGTGTGTCGTAATCACGCAGGAGCCGGTCGCGTTGAATCTCGTTGAGAAGCACACCGTCCGTCATGAGCTTGATGGCGGTGGATGAACTGATGTTGTCATCGAAGCGGATCTTGTAGCCCACCAGCTTGGCGTTCTCTGAACTGGAGGAGGTGAGTTCTTCATCGATACGCTCCGCGACGCTGCGGGCGGCGATGCGGCGAGGTTGAGTATGACCTATGAGCTGAGAACGTCCACGGCCGAGCTCGAGGCACATTTTTGGAATCTGGGTGGTCTTGCCGGAGCCAGTTTCACCCGCGATGATGACCACCTGGTTGTCAGAGATCGTCTGCATGATTTCTTCACGCCGCTCGCTGACCGGCAGTTGATCCGGAAAGCTAATGGGACCAATGGTGCGGACGGGGCGTGAGGGGCGGGACGAGCGACCTCTCCGACGTTTACGACGTTGGGGACCGGACTTGCCGCGGGGGTGTCCGTCATGTCGTGGTTTGTCGCTATTGGGGGTACTCACCACAAAGATTCTAACAAGTGGCCTGCGAGCTTCTTCATTTCCGCCCCACGCGAGACTCTCGTTTGTTTAGTATTGCCTAGCTAATGAATATCTAATTCGAAGAAAGTGAACGACGCTGATGGTTAAAGACACCATGGGGCAGACCCGCACGCATACCGAAGCCACTCTGGCCCAAGCCACCGAGGTAGCGGGAAGCGTGTTCAATTCCCCGTTTTCCCGCCGCATCTTTTTCGCTGGGATGGCCGCAGTCACCGGCAGCGTGTTGTGGTCTTCCATCTCCCAAGGAACCGCCGGGGCGCAATCTGGAGGATCCCTCGAAGTTGGCCGTGGCATGGCAGACATGACTGGAGAGCCGTGGGGCGCGGGAATGAATGGGTATGCCGTGCTGGAGCAATCGTCCATTGGGCTGCAGCGTCGTCAATATGCACGTTCTTTCATTTTCGTGGACCCCAATAGCGGGCAGCGAGTGGTGCACTGCACAGCGGATGTGGGCCTGATGTTTCAGTCCATTCACCTGGAAGTGTTGCGGCGGCTAAAGGCAAAGTTCGGCGACTTGTACGGCCAGCACAACGTGCTGCTGCACGCCCAGCACACGCACATTGCCCCGGGTGGTACCTCTGCCCACCTCATGGTGGACATCACTGTGGGCGGCTTCCGTCCCATCACCTTCGAGGCCAACGTCTCGGGCATCGTGGATTCCATCGTGCGTGCGCATGACGATATTCAGCCCTCAGACATCACCCTGTCCCGTGCCGAGGTGCATAACGCCAGCGTGAATCGCTCACGAGAGGCCTTCGACAAGAACCCGCAGGAAGACAAGGACGTATTCCCGGAGGGCATCGATCCAGCGGCAACAACGCTGCACATCCATCGCGGTGACAAGACCGTGGGCTTTATCAACTGGTTCGCTGTGCACCCCACGAGCAACGGACACACGTACCGTCACGTCGGCACAGATAACAAGGGCTATGCCGCATGGGCCACCGAAGAAGCGCTTGGCGTGGATCACCAACATCCAGAGAATGCTCCATTCGTAGCCGCATTCGCCAATTCCTCCCCAGGTGACATCACTCCAAACCTCGGCCTCACGCCTGATAGTGGACCGGGAGTCAACTCCATGGACTCCGCACGCATCATCGGCGAGCGGCTGATGGGTGGCATCGCGGGATCCAGCGACATCCCCGGAATCTCTGGTGGAGGGGTCAGCGGCATCTATCGGTGGATGGACATCTCAAACCAGCAGGTCGACGGAAAATGGACCCCGGATGGCAAACCAGGCAAGACCAGCCCGGCCATCCTCGGCGCCGCCTTTGCTGCGTCCTCGCAGGAAGACGGCGGTGGCGAACCTCTGCTGGGCTTCCAAGAGGGTGAGCGAGGCGGCACACCGTGGGTAGAGCAAGTGGGCAAAGTCGTGGTTCCTCCGCAGATGCATGAGATCCATGATCCGAAAGAAATGCTGCTTCCCGTCGGCTTCATCCCCGGCATGCTGCAGCAGGTCTTCCCGTTCTACATTCATCGGATCGGTGGACTCGTGCTCATCTCTCACGGATTTGAAGCCACCATCGTGTCTGGACTGCGGCTTCGCCGAGTGGTTGCCGAGGCTTTGAATGTGCCCTTGGACACGGTCATCTCCCAGGGATACGTCAACTCCTACGGGCACTACGTCACCACTCCGGAGGAGTACTCCACTCAGAACTACGAAGGTGGAGCCACCGCCTTCGGCAGGAACCAGCTCCCAGCGATGCAACAGATTTTCCACGACCTTGCGCAGGCCATGCACGAAGGCAAAGAGGTGCCAGTGGGTGGCCCGGCCGGGGACCTCACGGGACTCATCCCTCCTGCACCGGGCGCCAACCCGTGGATGGACATCGCTCCCTTCGGCAAGAAGTTTGGCGATATCGTGCAACGGCCGGGCGTGGTGACGTCGGGAAAGAATGCAACCGCAAAATTTGTGGGCGCCAACCCAAACAACAACCTGCGCCACGGCGAAGGGTATCTGACCATCACCGATGAGGACGGCGTAGTGGTGGCCAACGATTCCAGCGAGTCCACGCTCATTACCTTCGCGAACTCGTGGGGGAGCACCACCGTCACCGTTTCCTGGAATACCGCAGAGATGAAGCCAGGCAAGTACGCCTTGAGCTTCCGTGGTGATTCCAAGTCCATTGGCGGGCAACTCACGCCATATGAGGCGAAAACCACCATTACCGTGGTCTAACGCTTAGGTAGGGTGAAAGAGTGGTTTATAAAGACTTTCGGCCGACCTTCGCCCAGCTGCGAACTTTCGCGATCATCGCGGAGTTCAAGCATTTTGGTGCGGCAGCGCGACACTTGGGCATTTCCCAACCCTCGCTGTCGCAGGGGCTCGCGGCGTTAGAAACCGGACTGGGAGTGCAGCTCGTGGAACGCTCCACGCGCAAGGTGATCATCACACCCATCGGCAGAACCCTGTTGCCGTTTGCCCAGGCCACGCTGGAAAGCCTCGATGCGTTCGTGGGGCAGGCCCGTGGTGCACAAGGCGGACTGGTGGGGGATCTGATGGTAGGAATCATCCCGACCATCGCCCCGTACCTCCTGCCACATCTGCTGGGCCGGCTTCCCGAGGCCGCGCCGGAGCTGCAGCCGCGGATCGTGGAAGACAAGACTCACGCGCTGGAGGAGGGCTTGCGTTCCGGAAATCTGGAAGTAGCGGTACTCGGCGGTTCTGTGGATAGCACCACTTTTGATTCTATCGAGCTCTACGACGAAGAATTCGTTCTTGTGGTTCCGCACGATTCCCCGCTGGCGGGACGAACAGATTTGGCGCTCAGTGAGATCGCCGGGGAAAACATTCTTTTGCTCGACGACGGGCACTGCCTGACAGACCAAGTGGTGGACATTTGCCACGCGGTGGATATCCCTGTCGATCCCCGCACGGCGTTGACTCGAGCGGCCAGCCTGACCACCGTGATGCAACTAGTGGCGGCTGGTTTTGGGGCGACGCTGGTTCCCTTGAGTGCAGTGGCCGCGGAATGCCGCCGCCCACACCTGGCGTTTGCTCGCTTCGCCGGTGGAGCACACACCGCGAGCCGCTCCGTAGTTCTGGCATTTCGTGCGAGTACCACGCGAACCAGTGACTACGCGGAGTTAGGCGAGATGCTCACTAGCGCATATCGGGACGCGGAGGCGGAAAGCCACGAATTTCTCGAATCCCAGGGTTTGGCGCGCTAGTTCCACAGGCTGCTAGCCCTGGATGATGCGCAGCCCACGCAACCGCACTTCGCCAGCTTCATCGGTAGCTGCGAGGTCAACTTCTCCCTCGAAAGCCCAACCGTGATCCTTCTCCGGGTCATCTAAGGTCTGCCGGACCAACCACAGGTTGTTGTCTGGCCCATCCCATCCTTGACCGCGTTGGATGCGGATCATCGCGCCCGAACGCGCATCAGCATCGAGTCCGAGGTCGGCGTACTCCTCGAAGTAATCGTCCATCGCAGCGGGCCACTCTGGAGGAGAATCCATATAGTCGTCCAATGCAGCAAGCGTGTCCTCGCGCTCGAAGGCGAACAGCTCCACGTGCCTAAAGAACAAGTTTCGCACCATAGTCGTCAGGGCACGCGGGTTGGAGGACAGCAAAGACGCATCTTCCACGCCAAATGCGATCTCAGCCACTTGCTCTTCGGTCAGCGGCGTATCTTCGTCGCCCATAGTCGCCCACTCTTCGATGAGCGAGGAGTCCACCTGTCGGATCAGCTCGCCGAGCCACACGATGACGTCATCCAACTGCTCCGTGCGGTGCTTGGCGGGCACAGAGTGATCGAGTGTCTTCCATGCATCCGTGAGATAGCGCAGCAGCACGCCTTCGGACCGGGCCAGGCCATAGGTGGCAATGAAGTCTGAGAACGTCATCGCCTTCTCAATCATGTCTCGGACGATGGACTTCGGGCTGATATCGAAGTCACGGGCCCACGGGCTGCCTTCACAAAACATCTCGAAGGCGTCTTCGAGGTGCTCTTCCAAGGGCTTGGGCCACGTGACTTCTTCCAGCAGCGCCATGCGTTCGGTATAGTCCACGCCTTCGGCCTTCAGCGCTGCGATTTCTTCGGATTTCGCGGCCTTCATCTGGGCGGTCAGAATCTGTCGCGGGTCATCCAGCACGGCTTCGAACGTGCTGATGATGTCCATCGTGTACGTGTCAGATTCGGGATCCAGCAGATCCAATGCAGCCAAGGCAAAGGGGGACAGCGGCTGATTGAGAGCAAAGTTGACCGGCATGTCTTCGGTCAGCCGTGCGTTTATTCCGGTCGGTGTCTGTGGGTCTTCGTATTCTTCGACGACGCCAGCCCGCAGCACGCCACGGTAGAGCTCGATGATCCGGTGAATGGAGGCGTTCTGCTTTGTCCGCGTATCGTGATTGCCACGAATGAGGTGACGCAGCGCGCCATATGTCCATTCGGGACGTGCAACGACGTTCAACAACATCGAGTTGCTGACCTGGAATTGGCTGACCAATTCTTCGGGCTCTGCCGTGGTCAGGCGCTCAAATGTCTTTTCCGACCACGTTGCGCGGCCCTCCGGGGCGGCCTTTTTGCGAAGCTTCTTTAGCTTGGCCGGATCGGAGCCCGCACGCTGGCGGAGACGGAAGTTTTCCACCTCGTGCTCGGGCGCCTGAACCACCACGGTTCCCTGCGTGTCGTAGCCCGCGCGTCCGGCACGTCCAGCGATCTGGTGAAATTCGCGGGACTTCAAGATGCGATGTCGGATACCGTCGTACTTCGCCAGCTCGGCAAACAGCACCGTGCGGATGGGCACATTGATGCCCACGCCGAGGGTGTCCGTACCGCAAATGACCTTGAGCAGGCCCTGTTGAGACAGTCTCTCCACCAGGCGGCGATACTTCGGCAGCATACCCGCGTGGTGGATGCCGATGCCCTTGCGCAGCAACTTAGACAGCACCTTGCCGAAGGCGGACGTGAAGCGGAAATCACCGATCGCCTCGGCAATCTGTTGCTTCCGTTCGGCATCGATCATCGACACGCTGGTCAGCGCCTGGGCGTGCTCGGCGGCCTCTCGCTGGGTGAAATGCACGATGTAGATCGGGGCGAGGCCTGCGTCGAGAAGATTCTCCACCGTCTCGTGGATTGGCGTGTAGACGTACTGGAATTCCAGGGGGACAGGGCGGACGCTGCCCGTGACGTGGGTGGTGGTGCGGCCGGTGCGGCGGGTGAGGTCTTCCTGCAGCCATTGCGTGTCGCCGAGCGTGGCGCTCATCAGCAGGAACTGGACGTTCGGCAGTTCCAAAAGCGGTACTTGCCAAGCCCATCCGCGATCGGGTTCGGAGTAGTAGTGGAACTCGTCCATGACCACTTGGTCGATGCGGGCATTCGCGCCGTCGCGCAGCGCGATGTTGGCAACGATCTCCGCAGTAGCGCAGATGATGGGAGCGTTGCCGTTGACGGTCGCATCGCCGGTCATCATGCCGACGTTTTCCGGGCCGAACGTCTGGCACAGGTCGAAGAATTTCTCGCTGACCAGGGCTTTGATGGGGGCGGTGTAGAAGCTGCGCTGTTTGCGTGCCAGCGCCACAAAGTGCGCGGCGATCGCCACCATGGATTTACCCGAACCGGTTGGCGTGGCAAGGATGACGTTGTCCTCCGCGACCAGCGCCGTGGCTGCCTCTTCCTGGGCAGGGTAGAGGGTGATTCCACGGTCCCTGGTCCATCCGAGAAAAGATTCCAGAATGGCATCGTCGACCAGGCTTTCTGGAACTTCCTCGATGTCCGGGAGTAGACGCGCGAGGTCAGCGGCAACGCCCACTAACTGTCCTCATTTCCTTCTTCTCGACGCCAAGCTTGATCTTCCTCAGTGCCTTCCGCCGAGTCTTCCTGCACGGTGTTATTCTGCTCAGCGGCACCGTCAGATCCCTGGGCTTCAGCTTGTTCCCCCGGGCTCGTGGACATTTCTGCGAGGAACGCCTCAAACTCCGCGCCCAGTTCGTCTCCCGTAGGAATGTCCTCCCCGGGTGCCAGCAGGTTGTTTTCTCGACGCTTGCGCTGGCGTTCTGCTTCCAGATCGTACTGCTGTTCCAGGGCGCCCACTATCGCGGCGATCTCCTGGTTTTCTTCCACCTGATCAGCAAGTTGGCGCTTCATGCGGTCGATGTCAGCGTCCAAAGCTCCCAGTGGAATCTCGCGCTCAGTGACCTTGCCCGCGGCGGAAAGCAGTGCCCGGGTGGCCTCTGGGTAGTCCGAAGCGGAGATGTAGTGCGGCACGTGCGCAGTCACACCGACAGTCTCAATGCCGGCCTTCTTCAGGTTCAGCTCGATCTCCAAGGCCGCGGAACCAGGAATGATCATGCGTGTTTCCCACGTATGGAAGTCCTTGACTAAGGAGCGATCTGAGGCGTGGGCGCTGATCATCAGTGGGCGAGTGTGCGGCACCGTCATGGGTGCGGCATACAGAGTGACCACGCGGTCTACGAAGCAGCGCTTGGCCAGGTCCACCACGGAACGGCTGAACGTTTCCCATTTGAGGTCGGGTTCTGGCCCGGAAAGCAGCAGGAAGGGGCGGTCTTCTGTGTCCTTGACCAGATTCAACGTGAGTGCCAAGCTCTCCCGATCTGCCACGCTGGAGTGATCCAAGGTCACGCTGGGACGACGAGAGCGGTAGTCGATCAACTCATCCACATTGAACGAGGCAACGGGGCTGTGGTCCAAGGCCTGCAGGAGGTGAGTAGAGGCCTGGTTGATGGCTTGACCAGCATCAGCGTAGCCCTCAAGAGCCACGACCATCGGTAGGGATTCTTGCTGCCCGTGAGTAGACAGCGGACCAGGGAATTCCAATTCATACATGGAATCCTTCTTGCGTCCGTTGTCTGGTTGGTTGTAGCGATCAAATGCCGGGCGATCATTGGTGGTCATGCTGGCGCTCCCTTCTCGCTCAGGTATTTGTCTAGGTTAGCAGCCGTATCGGACGACTATTCACAGCTTGAGGGTTATCCACACCGTGCTGGGAAAACCCATTCTGCTTCCCACTACGGGAAAGCGATGCGGGATGTGATCCGTGGAAGATAACCCCATGACGTTCTTCGATGACACTTCATCCAACACCACCACCGACCCCGATATTCCGCACTACCCGATTCTTATCGGATCCGATCCCGGAGCAATCTTCGCCGCACTTCCCTCCATGATGGGCTTCGTTCCAGATCGTTCACTGATCATCGTGGGAATCATCCCAGAGGCTCCACATTCCACACGCTTCCGAGTAGGACCTGTGGTGCGTGCAGATCTCGCCGAAGAATCTATTGATGATGCCGTGCGCGCGATGGATCACGCTCTGTGTGACATGGAGGACGTTCGTGCGTTGCTGTACTGCGTGCACCCGCATCGTGACGTGGCGGAAGAGTACTCAGAGTTTGCCGACGAGATCCTCGACGGTCGAGACATGCGGGTACTCGGGTCCTGGTGGGCAACGGCGATTGAAACTGGGGCAACGTGGATCGACTTAGAGTCCGAGGAAACTGGTGAGATTGCACCTCTAACTAACAACCCCATGCATTCGCACAGCGCGGTACATGGAGCAAAGGTGTTTTCGAGCCGAGCCGAGCTCGATCACTGGCTGGATCCAACGACGAACATCCAGCCCCTCTACGCTCGGACGTTTGTGGACTCCGGGGAATCAGACAAAGAATCGATAGCCATTGTCCGCGATGCCATCACCGTTATGGAGACCATTACCGAGATTGTTCGCGGTGAAACTGCCCTGGAACAGGCATGTACCCGCCGCAAGGTACTGCTGGCAATCGCAGCATTATCTCGTGACGAGCGCCTGCATCCACTGCTAGTGACGTTGAGCGTGGGGGACCGGGCGCCCATTGTGCGAGAACTGCTGGCGGAAACGGCGCGGAAGACGCGCACTCAAGTCAGGCGTAGAATCCTAGCGCTTCTGTCCACGGTGCTGGCCGGCAACGGGGAAGGCATGCCGGCCTTCCACACGTTGCAGCGCTGTGGGGAAGAACTGCGCAGGCCAAGCAGGGCGGGGGAGATCGATGCACTGACCACGCTCATGCGTGGCCATCTATGGCAGGGCCACATGGAAGGCAAGAGCAAAGCCCAGATGATCCGGGTGGCCGAACATGGAGTATTTTGGGCCATCAACTGGGGCTTGCCGGACGAAGCGGAAACGACTGAACGTTTGCGTCGAGAATTCACACAGCACTACGCGACGTTCCTCAACTGTTTAGAAGAGGCCGTCGACTGGGACGCGTTTAGCGCTTGCGTGCCGAGTGCGCCTGATCTCCCAGATTCTGCGTGAAGGCCCACGCATCGGAGACGATGGTGTGCAGATCAGAGCGAGATGGTTGCCAGCCCAACTCAGCGATGGCCTTCGCGCTAGAGGCGATGAGGGTGGCCGGGTCGCCCGCACGGCGAGGAGCCTCCACTGCGGGGATGGGGTGCCCGGTGACTTCGCGGCACGTGTCTACAACTTGCTTGACGCTGAATCCGTCTCCGCTGCCCAGGTTGAAGATTCTGTGGACACCGGGAGTGTTGGAGGTTGCGGCCAAGATATGGGCATCCGCGAGGTCCCGGATGTGGATGTAGTCGCGCACCGCAGTGCCATCTTCGGTGGGCCAATCCGTACCGAACATGGAAATGTGCTCGCGATGCCCCAATGCAACCTGCAAAACAAGGGGGATGAGGTGGGTTTCCACCTCGCGATTTTCCCCCACCGAACCGTATGCGCCAGCGACATTGAAGTATCGCAAGCTGGTGGCGCCCAGCCCGTAGGCAGTGGCGTAGCTGGTGATGATGTTATCGATCGTCAACTTTGATGCGCCGTAGGGATTCGTGGGCTGGGTGGGCATGTCCTCGGTGATGGGAACTTGCTCCGGCTCGCCGTAGCAGGCGGCCGTAGAGGAAAAGACGAGGTTGTTCACTCCGTGTCCGCGCATGGAATCCAGCAGCTCCAGGGTGGTGACCACGTTATGGTGCCAATACTCGGCAGGCTTTTCCACGGATTCGCCCACCAGGGAACGAGCCGCGAAGTGGAAAACAGCGGAGATATCTGAACCGGCGAGAACCTCTTCAGCCACATCCCGGATATCGCCCTCTACGAACGTTGCCTCCGCGGGAATAGCGGACCGGTTACCCGTGGACAGATCGTCAACCACGGTCACTCGATAACCCAATTCCACCAAGACAGTGGCACAGACGCTGCCCACATAACCTGCGGCTCCAGTCACGAGGACGTGGCTGCCGGGAGCAAGTGAAGAAGAATCGGGAATCGCAGTCATGGGAGTGAAATTAGCTTTCTAGGCGGAGACAGATGGCATGGCACAGCTCATCTGGAATGAGCATTTCGCCTTCGGGGCTGCCGATAATGAGACCGTCATCGCTGTATCGAACGTTCACGGTCGAGCCCGGTGTGATGGACAAAGCGCTGAGCTTAGCCATGATCTTGTGCTCCACTTGCACGATTTCATTGAAGTTCAGGACAACCGCGGAGATGGGTTCAGTGGATTCAATTTGCGAGGCACGAATGAAATCACCTTCCACCTCGGGAGCGATCTTGACGCGCAGCTCATCGGCTTCTGGCTCATCCTCCAACAGAGAATTCAAGCCAGGGATGCGGTTGCCAAATGGGGAAGTGCTGACGCTATCCAAGACGGTAACCAGACGGCGCTCCACCTCATCGCTCATCACGTGCTCCCAGCGGCAGGCTTCATCGTGAACCTTTTCCCACGGAAGACCGATAACGTCCGTTAAAAGACGTTCGGCCAGGCGGTGCTTGCGCATCACGGCGGTGGCGTGATCGCGACCCTCCGCGCTCAGCTTCAGTGAACGGTCGCGAGAGATGGTCAGAAGTCCATCACGTTCCATACGCGCGACTGTTTGGCTCACGGTGGGGCCGGACTGCTCGAGCCTTTCGGCGATGCGAGCGCGCAGCGGAGGAATTCCCTCTTCCTCCAATTCGTAGATGGTTCGGAGATACATTTCGGTTGTATCGACGAGATCCCTCAACGTATAGGCCCTTTCTCGAAGCAAAATCTTAAAGTGCTGGGTTTTACCAGCCTGAGCACGAAGGCATGATTCACACTAACGTTACACGGCAGCATTCGGCGTGGAACGCATGGATCTGCTCCGAACGCGGTACTAGACAGCGTATTCGCGGAGCTTTTCTGCGCGATCACCATCACGGAGCTTGGCCATGACTTCGCGTTCTATCTGACGCACACGCTCGCGGGACAGGCCGAAACGGCGACCAATCTGATCCAACGTGCGCGGCATGCCATCGTCTAGGCCATAACGCAGCTTGATGACATCTTGTTCCCGCTCCTCCAACGTGCCCAGTACTGCGCGGACATCGGAGTGGCGCAGGGAAGCGACAACAGCGGCTTCGGCATCCGTGGCATCCGAATCCTCGATGAAGTCACCCAAAGGGGCTTCCTCATCGGAACCCACAGGCATATCCAGGCTCACCGGATCGCGAGACTGCTTGAGCAGCATCTCGATCTTGGACTCCTCGATACCGGACTCCTCAGACAGCTCTTCATTGGTGGCCTCTCGACCCAGCTGTTGGTACATCTCGCGCTTGATGCGGGACAGCTTATTGACCTGCTCCACCAAGTGAACCGGGAGGCGAATAGTGCGAGACTGGTCAGCCATGCCACGGGTAATCGCCTGGCGAATCCACCACGTGGCATAGGTGGAGAACTTAAAGCCCTTGCTGTAATCAAACTTTTCCATCGCGCGGATCAAGCCCAAGTTGCCCTCTTGGATCAAGTCCAACAGTGGCATGCCGCGTCCGGTGTAGCGCTTGGCCAGGGAGACCACGAGGCGCAGGTTGGCCTCGAGGAGGTGAGTGCGAGCAGCCTTGCCTTCGCGAGCCAAGATCTTCAGGTCGCGCTTACGTGCACGCGTCAGTTGTTCGCCACTGTTCAAAATGTGGCTGGCGTACAGACCGACCTCGATGCGCTTGGAGAGTTCCACCTCATCCTCTGCGGTGAGCAGAGCGGTTTTGCCGATGCCGTTCAGATAGACGCGCACCAGGTCAGCGGAAGGGTTCTCATTGTTTCCGCGACGGCGGCCTTTGTCTTCGGCCTTGTCCTGGGACTTGTCATCCTCGGCGGTATTCTGATCAGCCTCCTTGAGGGTGTCGACGTTGTCATCGTCAAACATGGATTCACTCATAAGCGCGAAAACCTCCTAGGGGCTTGGGGTGGAGACAATCACTGGACAGACTGTTCTGCTCAATGTGTTCCTGATCTCTCTGATGATCTACCTCTTCAACGCTTTGCGCACTGCAATAGTTCCATTGCCTCTAGAAGGCCCTAGATCTCAACCCTTTTTAGGGGTGCAAACACATCTGTCCGCCTCATTTTTCAATGATGACCGTATAAGGGCCTTCATTGACACTGCGAACCCGCATCATCGCGCCGAAGCGACCCGTTTCCACATGCAAATCTCGCCCGCGCAGGTAGTCCACAATCTTTTCGATTATTGGTTCTGCTTCCTCGCCGGGCGCCGCTTGAGCCCACGATGGCCGCCGACCTTTGGCAGTCGCGCCCATCAACGTAAATTGGCTCACTACCAGCACAGATGCCCCGATGTCTGTGGCGCTGTAGTCTCGGCTGCCATCCCAGTCTTCGTCTGGGTGGGGGAATAGTCGCAGTTCGGCAATTTTGCGAGCAATCGTCTCCCACGCCTCTGGGGGATCCTCTCGGCCAACGCCCACCAGCGCCATCAGAGCGGGTCCTTCGACCGCCCCGACCGTTTCACCCGCCACCGTGACAGCGGCTTCACTGACCGTGCTTACTACTGCCTTCACGCACCCTCCTCCGAGTAGTGATTTTCTTCTTCCGACTCATCCCATAGTTCTGCGGGGATCAGCATTCCGTGGCGTACTAAGTCCACAGCCAGAGGAGCCAGTGCGGCGCAAAACTCGGTGTCGTCCACATCGTTGACAGCGCAGTACAGTTCGGCCACGTCGCGAAGAGGCAATGCTCGCGGGTGAACACCCGCCAATACGGTGATGAGCGGTTCATCCACTTCATGAGACCAGCGTGGGCCGTCAGTACGTGTCAGGCGCGAGACCTCCGGCAGGAAACCGAGAGAAGTGGTGGCGTCGGATCCAGGGAGACTTACCCGCTCCAACGCCAACGTGGGGCGCAATGCGAAATGGGCATCCAAGATCGCCTCGGGGCCGTGGCCACTGATCCCGGCTAGCCATTCGGAACGAGCGAAGAATTCTCCGACCTCCGCGCCCAAAAACGCTCCCGGTGCTAGAGCGTGTTCGAGGGGCTCCACGGTTAATTCGGTAGGCGCGTCGTCCTCGATGCGCTGCAGGTGAATGAAGCCCAGACCCACCTCCACTACATCGTGCTCGGCGAAGTAGTCCATCCATCGTTGCGTGCGGGCCCGACCGTCCTCGTGCCGCGGATCGATCGATTCATCTTCCAACCACGTGGTCACATACGTTGCCGGATCAACGGTTTCTCGTTGCAGAACCCACGCGCGAATGCCCTTCTCCGGAAGCCAGGAAGCGACGCGCTGCGCAGCAGTTTCCGCGTCCCGCAACGCCCATGCCGCCAGGATGTGCGCGGTACCTGAGTCCGCGAGAAAGCCCGGCGCGCTCTCCACCACGTGTTGGGTGGCACCATCCAGCGGGAGCCCGGAATCGCGATAGACGTGCTCCACATCCGGCGGTCCCACCACGAACGGCGGGTTGGCCACGAGGTAATCGAATTTCTTTTCCGCAACCGGTGCAAACCAGTCGCCGTGTTTCCAGGTCACGGTGCCTTTTGTTTTCGACGCCAACCACTGGCCATTCGCCTGGGCATAAGCCAGAGCCCGCAATGAGATATCGGTGCCCACTACGGTGACATCCGTGGCTGACGATGCGAGAACCAAACTGAGGACTCCGGAGCCGCATCCGAGATCGAGAACCCGCGAGCCGTCGGCAATCGGTGGGATGGAACCCAACAGAGAAAGGGGAGCGTTGCCCACACCAGGCACATGATCGGGGCCAGGCACGTGATCCCACAGTGATGCATCGGGATCGGAGGCGATGAGCACATCCTCCACGCCATGGCTGGCAACCGTGATCGGGCGAATGTCCACGTTCGAGATCCAGGTGTCAACGCCGTGGGGAACGAAGACGTGATCTGCAATCAGCTTTTCTATCAGTTTGGTGCCCACGCACTGATCCAATGCGGCCATCGAAATAGGCCGACGGAGGTAAAACGTACGCACCAACTGGCGAGCATGATCTGCGGCCGTGGAACGCTGGACGTGCCAGTCTGCAGCTTGAGGAGCACCCGTTGCCGCTGCTGTGACTCCTGTTTCGCCCAGGACATCGTGAATCATTGCGCTGCCATATCCGGCGCGCTCGAGCAGTTCCAGCAAATCCTTGAGGGATTGGCCTGCGCGCGCAGCGGGAGCAGTTTCTGAGACCGGGGAAAGATCCGAGGGGGTGTTGATGACGTCCTCTTTCAATTGCGGGAGGGTTAATCCAGGTCGATGATATGCGGAGGCAATTCTCGGGGAGGAATGCTCTGCTGGCGAGGCGCCGATTCCCGGCTGCGAGCCAACGTTGCATCGGGATCTAGCTCTTGTTGTTCCTGGCCCAATTGACGCTGAGTCGCTTGCTCCAGTGCCACTGCCTGGCGTGCCTCGCGTGCCACCTGCGGCTTGTACACGCGTTGGCTGCGTCGATCCACATCGCCTTTTTCGTTGGCGAGAAGAACCGCGATCCACGGCAAGGGGAGACTGATCGTGGCTACGGAGGCGGAAATCCACAAGTTATTGGTCCACCACATCAGCAGGCCAGCGAGCCCCAGCAGCGGAATACGGGCAAGCTGCAAACTGGCGTAAATTTTTCGCCGATTATTCCAGTCCTGCAACGGTGACTTGCGTGCACTGGTGATCAAAGTGACGGCTTTGGAACCGTGCCGACCGCCCGAGCCGTGTGCCCGACGAGGCGTGTCGTGTCCCTTACCTGCAACCATGCTTCCACGGTAGTACGCGGCTGGAAAATGCGGAACGGGAGGGGCAATATGGAGCATTGTGAGTAACCCGAGCACGACAACAATTGAACGCCCCGAAGAGGTCACCGAAGACCAGCGGCAGGACGATACGCCCAAGTTCTTCCACTACGTGAAGAAGAACCAGATCGTAGAGTCTGCCGTGGAAGGCAAGTTTGTGGTGGCGCTATGCGGTGAAACGTTCCCCGTCACCAAGCAGGCCAAGCCAGGTTCCCCTGTGTGTCCTGACTGCGAGCAGATCTACCAAGGCCTGCGCAAGAAGTGAACGGACTTCGCGCGTGGCAGCGGGAAGCACTAGAGCAATACGTCGAGCGTTCTCCTAAGGACTATCTCGCTGTCGCTACCCCGGGAGCGGGCAAGACCACCTACGCACTGACGGTTGCCCGGCTGTTATTGGACACTCGTGTGGTGCAGCGCGTGGTTATCGTCGTACCCACGGACCACCTGAAAACGCAGTGGGCACAGGCCGCGGCGGCTCGGGGCATTGCTATCGACGCCAGCTTCACCAACAGCTCCGCGGTCAATAGCTCCTATGACGGCGTGGCCGTGACGTACGCCCAGGTGGGGATGAAGCCCACCAAGCACTACCAGGTGGCGACCGCACAGAAGTCGCTAGTGATCCTGGATGAGATCCACCACGCCGGCGATGCGAAGAGCTGGGGAGATGGCGTGCGATTGGCCTATGCACACGCTGAGCGCAGACTAGCTCTAACCGGTACCCCGTTTCGTTCCGACGATTCGCAGATCCCGTTTGTTCGCTATGTCGAAGTGCCTGGCACGGGCGGCGCGCTGGAATCGGCAGCGGACTACACCTACGGATATTCCGAAGCACTGCGCGACGGAGTGGTCCGTCCCGTGGTGTTCCTGGCGTATTCCGGGCAGGCACGCTGGCGCGATAGCGCCGGCGAAGAGTACGAGGCGCGCCTCGGCGAGGTCCTGACTCCGGAGCAGAATGCTCGCGCCTGGCGCACGGCTCTTGACCCCCGTGGCGACTGGATTCCCTCCGTATTGCAGGCCGCCCACACACGTCTATTGCAGCTGCGTGAGACCACCCCAGATGCCGGCGGGCTAGTCATCGCCACGGATAAGCTATCCGCGCGCGCCTATGCCACCATTTTGAACCGCATCAGCTCCACACCAGTGACCGTGGTGCTCTCTGACGAAGCCGGAGCTTCGCAGCGCATCAAGGATTTCTCCGCCTCCTCAGACGAATGGATGGTGGCAGTGCGCATGGTCTCCGAGGGCGTGGACGTGCCCCGATTGGCCGTCGGCGTGTACGCCACCAGCGCCTCCACTCCGCTGTTCTTCGCGCAGGCTATCGGCCGTTTCGTGCGTTCTCGCCGCCCGGGAGAGTCCGCCAGCGTGTTCTTGCCAAGTGTTCCGGTATTGCTGGATCTGGCGTCGAAAATTGAGAGACAGCGCAACCACGTGCTGGGGCAACCAGACCGACTAAAAGAAGGTTGGGACGATGAAGCCCTCGCGGAGGCGAACGAACAAAAAGACGAGCCGGGCGAAGAACGTACGTACGAATCGATCGGCGCGGACGCAGAACTGGAATCGCTCATCTACGACGGCTCCACCTACGGCACCCGGGTGGAGGGCTACGAGGAAGAGCAAGAGTACCTCGGGTTGCCGGGTCTGTTGGACGCGGAGCAGATGCGGACGTTGTTGCAGCGACGCCAAGCCGTGCAAATTGAAGCACGTGCCGAAGCGGAAAGAGAGAAGAAGGCCGCGGCGGCGCAAGAGGGCACGGAGCTGCACGCCGTACATGAGCGCATCGCCAGCGAGGAGTTGCCAGCGCTGCGCAAGGAGCTGAACGCGTTGGTGAACATGACCTCCGCGCGCACGGGACGACCACACGGGGCGATCCACAACGACGTACGGAAAAACTGTGGCGGGCCTCCCACGGCACTGTGCTCGGCGCAGCAGCTCAAGGACCGTATCGCGTACTTGCGTGAATGGTGAATGGGCGCTGAACCTGCGATAATTTCCCACTATGGCTAGAAATAGGGATTATTCAGATCTGGACAGCGCACCCCGAAAGGTGACGACGCAAGACGTCGTCGTGGGGCCGCGGCCAATATCCAAACTGTCGTTGGCAGCGCTGCTCATTGACATTCTCACCATTCCCGCGGCAATCCTCCCCATTTTTGGAATCCCCGTGGCGATGGTCGGCATCGTAGTGGGCATCGTCGCCGTGATCCGTGCCTACCGCAACCAGACACAGCGCTCTTACGCGATCGCTGGACTGTTGCTGGCAATTCTGGCGATGGGCCTGGCAATCTTCTTCACCACGGTCAGCTTCCAAGCTCTGGAAGGCTGCGAGGATCTGCGGGGCGAAGAGTTCACGCAGTGCGTGCGCGATAACCAGTAACTAGCTTGTCGAGCTAGTCCAGGTAGTCGCGCAGCACCTGAGAGCGGGATGGGTGGCGCAGTTTGGACATCGTCTTCGATTCGATCTGGCGGATGCGCTCGCGCGTGACTCCGTAGACCTGACCGATTTCGTCTAAAGTGCGCGGCATGCCGTCGGTGAGGCCGAAGCGCAGCTTGACCACGCCGGCTTCGCGCTCGGACAAGGTGTGCAGCACGTCCTGCAGCTGGTCCTGTAGCAGGGTGAAGGACACAGCATCCACGGCCACGACAGCCTCGGAATCCTCGATGAAGTCTCCCAGCTGGGAGTCGCCTTCATCGCCGATGGTCTGGTCCAAGGAGATCGGTTCACGTGCGTACTGCTGGATCTCCAGAACCTTATCCACGGAGATGTCCATCTCCTTGGCTAGCTCCTCTGGGGTTGGTTCGCGACCCAGATCCTGCAGCAATTCGCGCTGAATGCGGCCCAGCTTGTTGATGACCTCCACCATGTGAACGGGAATGCGGATGGTGCGGGCTTGGTCAGCCATGGCGCGGGTGATGGCCTGGCGGATCCACCACGTTGCGTAGGTGGAGAACTTGTAGCCCTTGACGTAATCGAACTTCTCCACGGCGCGAATCAAGCCGAGGTTGCCTTCCTGGATCAAGTCCAAGAACGCCATACCGCGTCCGGTGTAGCGCTTAGCCAGGGAGACAACGAGGCGCAGGTTGGCCTCCAACAGGTGGTTCTTGGCCTTGCGGCCGTCGCGCTCGATCTCGCGGAGATCGCGGCGGTTCATAGGGGAGAGCTTCTCGCCGGATTCCTTGATCTCCTGCAAACGATAAGCGGAGTACAGACCTGCCTCGATGCGCTTGGCCAAGGAAACTTCTTGCTCTGCGTTCAGCAGCGCGACCTTACCGATCTGCTTGAGGTAGGCACGCACGGAGTCTGCAGAGGCGGTGAGCTCCGCGTCCTTGCGAGCCTGGCGCAGGGCGGCGGACTCGTCCTCGTCCCAGACGAAGTTTCCAACTTCTTCCTCGTCCTTATCGTCCGTGGCTGCTTCGGCGGTCTCTTCTTCAGCGTCGTCTTCGAGGTCGTCGCCCAGACCGTCATCTTCCAAGTCTTCGTCGATCTCCTCTACGAAGTCGGAATCGATTTCCGCCTCCGGCTCGGCAAGGCCGTCCTTGTTAGGAGTTTCGACGATCGGCTCTGCAGCTGTATCCACCACTGCCTCTGCAGCGGTGGTGTTTGCCTCAGGTGCCGTATCTTCGGCTGCCGTTGCCTTCTTCGTGGCAGCCTTGCGCGTGGTCTTTTTCGCAGCCGTCTTCTTCGCGGCCGTCTTTTTTGCCGCAGTTTTCTTTGCTGCGGTCTTTTTCGCAGCCGTCTTCTTCGCGGTGGCCTTCTTCGCAGCAGTCTTTTTCGTCGACGCGGTGGTGGCGGTTGAACCTTCGGTGGCGGGCGAGGTGGAGGCCTCGGACTCCGTCGTTGCGGGCGTTTCCTTAGTGGAAGCAGCCTTGCTCGTTGCGGTGACTTTGCGTGGCGTGGATGCCTTCTTGGTCACTTTACGAGCAGTCTTCTTGGCCGTCTTTTTGGCGACCTTGCGCACAGCTGCATTCTCGTTGGTTTCACCGCTGGTGGTCGAGTCGTTCGCTGCCACAGAAGCCCTTTCACTCGTTTTTCGCGTCTCTTGCTTACATCGCCACACTCGCTATGGTGTGGCCAGCAAGATCAGCCTGTCATTCGCGGTACGCGCTGGTTGTTCTAGCGGTAACCTCTTAGAACTCAACCCCCGAGCGCCCTATCTGTTGACAAGGGTTCGGACGTTGGAACGGTCTTAGCCGCGCGATCAACCGCCTATTATAACCAAATAACCGGCGGAGAGTCGTAAAGGCATTCCGCGCGCGTAGTCCGCGTGTTACCCCTGCTCTTGGGAAGCGATTCAGTAAGGCTTTTAGGGCATGGTGTTTTCTATAACGGCCAAAGCGGCTCCCACTATTCCCGCCTCATTGCGGAGCTGGGCCGGAACCACGTCTTGTTCCACTGTCAGCAGTGGCACCCACGCGTCTGCGTCGCGCGAAATCCCGCCACCGACAATGAACGTCTGTGGATTAAACAGGTCTGAGTACGCGTGCATCACTTCGTCCACGCGCGCAGCCCATTGTGAATAGCTGAGCTGCTCGGCCTCCTTGACTTTGGAACTGGCGTAGCGCTCTGCCGTGGTGGTCTTGAAGGGCAGGTGACCCAATTCAGTGTTGGGGTAGAGCTCACCATCGATGAGCAGTGCAGAGCCGATGCCCGTGCCGAACGTGAGCATCATCGCAGCTCCCGTCCGTGCAGTGGGGTCTCCGTAGCGAACCTCGGCGAGGCCGGCGGCATCGGCATCGTTGAGCACGGCGATGTCTCGTGAGCCGAGATGTCGGCGGAATAATTCTTGGACTTCTGTGCCGATCCACGCGGGATCAATGTTGGCTGCACTCAACGCGATTTGATTGCGCACCACGGATGGAACGGTAATGCCAACCGGACCGTCCCATCCTGCGTCTTCTACGAGTTTCCGCACTACCTCTGCCACGGCGTCCGGTGTGGATGGGCGAGGCGTGGCGATCTTCTTGCGCTCCGTGACCTGTTGTCCGGTGGTGACATCGACTACAGCCCCCTTGACCCCGGAGCCACCAATGTCCACACCGAAGGCCAGCATGCTGTGCTTTCCTACAGGGTGTTCGGGTGCGTGGGTTTCTGCGGTCTGCGTTCCAGTTTCCGGGTTCTGGTTCATACTTCGAGATGCTACAAGAACCACCGGGCGTGCACTCTGCTACGCATTCCTAGCGGGAGAAGGGATTGGGCACGTAGTATGCATCACCTCTCCGCGCTGTCTGTATGCACAATGGAAGCATGACTTCTACTTCCGTAACTCCAGAATCAATCCCATTGTTCCACCGCACCCAGATTCTGGATGTCGCCTCTACTGAGGACGTGCCAACAGGTTTTACGGCCTGGAGCGAGGCAGCGGGTGGGCTTTCCGCGGAGGATCTACGAGACATTGCAGTGCAGGTAGCGATCAGCGCTGCCGGATTGGTGAGAAGCAAGAGAGAACAGTCGCAGGACGATGCCGGGCATGTTGCCGCCTATGGCCTGAAGAGCTCCGTGGTGGATCCGGTCACGGAGGTGGATCAGGCCTCCGAGGAGTTGATTCGTGGCGAGCTTGCGAAGTCCGTTCCCGGTTCTCGTGTGTTGGGCGAAGAGGGTGGCACGGCAGGTACGGACGAGGAATCCGCGGCCTCCGAACTGCTGTGGGTTGTCGATCCCATCGATGGCACCGTCAATTTCATCTACGGCCTGCCCGCGTATTCGGTCTCGATCGCAGCCACTATCGATGGCGTCCCAGTCGCAGCCGCAGTAGCCGATGTTGCAGGTGAGGTGGTTTATTCTGCGGCTAGCGGTGGGTCTTCTATGGAGCATTCTTTTTCCGACGCCAACTCCGGCCGAACCGGCAAGATACTGAGTGTCCACACCGAGCAAAGCCAGCTGAGTCTGGAGACCACATTGGTGGCCACCGGGTTCTCATATCTTTCGGAGCGCCGTAAGGCCCAAGCTCAGCTGTTGGTTGAGCTGCTTCCGAAGGTGCGGGATATTCGTCGCATTGGCTCAGCGGCGCTGGATTTGTGCCATGTGGCTGCGGGGAGAGTGGATGCGTATTACGAACACGGGCTGGGACCGTGGGATCATGCAGCGGGCGCGCTGATTGCGGCGCGTGCGGGGGCAATTGTGCGGATGCCACTTTTAGATGTGGTTTCAAACGATGGTCTGCAGGTCAGTGCAGGAAATCCTCAAGTGTTCCGAGCCTTCGAAGAAGCAGTGGTAACGGGCGCAGCGGGGGGAGTGTTGGCACCCGTAGCAACCCCTTAGGTTTGTCGAAGATGACATTCAGCCACGCACTGGTTTAGTATCCGCCACGACGCACCTGATTTTCCTTAGGAGGAAAGCGTGGCTACTGACTACGACGCACCCCGTCGTCGCGCTGAAGACGATATCGAGACCGACTCTCTCGAAGGCCTCAAGGCCGCTGAAAAGGCCGAGACCGTAGTGGACGATACTGACGATGGCGAGATCGTTGAACCATTCGACGTTCCCATGGCAGATCTATCGGGAGAAGAACTTTCCGGAACCGTGACCCCGAAGCAGAGTGACGAGTTCACGTGCGGAGAGTGTTTCTTGGTACAGCACCGCTCTCGCATTGCAGAAGAGCGAGACGGCAGTTACATCTGCGTGGACTGCGCCTAGCAACCCTCTAGGCAGCCGCATCGTAAACGCGGTGGGAAGCCCGGCCTAGTAGATGGGGCGGCCAAGGGCTTCCAGCAGTTCTTGAGGTTCCTTACTGCTGATAAGCCAGTAGGGGGTGGGATCATCCGGATCTTCGAGAACGAGCATGGCCATGGTAGGAATCCATGACTTATTCAACACATAGGCAGCTGGGTCTAACTGTCGACCCATAGCCGCCTGTTTCGCGGTGGGGGGAATCACCAACGTGCGGCTGACCACATCTGCGGGCAGCTTCGCCGCACCTGCATAGAGCCACACCTCTCCGGAGGGCTCACGTGTTACCACGATCTTCGTGGAAGACAGGGAAATCATTGACCAAATGACAGCTGCGGAGACAATTACTCCGGCGGCGATGCCCCAGTACCACTCGCGCTGCATCTGCGCCTGCCAAGACAAAAGTCCCACCATGAGCGCGCCGAGCAGCCACCATGACAGCGGGACGCGCTGAGATTCCGAGTACAGAATTTCAGACTGCTGTGCCCGTTGCGGCTCAGTCTTTGGCACGGGTGCTCCTTGAGAAGATTGTGAAACTAAAAACGTGGCTACCAGCAGGGTTAATCGAGAAACCTTGAGGGCAGTCCAATGAGAACTATTTCTAGTCTAGCCAACTACCCCTGCTGAAAAGCCAACTGCCTGCCAGCGGCTTGTAGAGTAGGGCACCATGGAACAGCGTCATCCCGCACCTCTCAAACTTGTTCGCTTGGATAAGTCATTACCGCTTCCCACTCGAGCCCACCCCACTGATGCGGGCATCGACCTCTATGCGGCAACTGATTGCACTATCGAACCTGGAGCTCGCCAACTGGTGGGCACCGGAATCGCTATTGGCCTTAACCCGGGCACATTGGGGCTAATCCACCCGCGGAGCGGAATGGCACTCAAGCACGGCCTGTCCATCGTCAACGCCCCGGGAACTATCGACGAGGACTACCGTGGCGAGGTCAAGGTGTGCTTGATCAACTTGGACCCTGAACAGGACATCGTCATCAGCCGCGGAGATCGCATCGCGCAGCTGGTGCTGCAAGAGGTTCTGCTGAGCCCAGTTGAGGAAGTCGAGAGCGTGGACAAGCTCGGCCACACACAGCGCGGAGTTGGAGGATACGGCTCAACCGGCCAGTAGTGGCAAACGCGTATAGAGCGACTGCGGACGCTCGCGGCGTCGAGAAAAATAACGAACAACACACCAAGGAACCAGAAACAATGGCACTTTTCGGCAACAACGACCAACCCAATGAAGAAACCACCACAGCCGCCCCAGATTTCGGCCCTTATGACGCGGATACGGTGAATTTCTCGGACCTCGATTTCTCGGACTTCGCCAAGGGAGGCTTGGATTTGGGATCGATGATGATTCCCGTGCCTCACGAGGGTGAAGTGCAGGTGGAAATGGGAGCCAACGGCCCGCAGATGGTGCACGTACTCACACCAGCTGGCCGCCTGACTCCCGTGGCATTTGCCGCACCGAAACAGGGCAGCCTGTGGGAAGAAAGCCTGCCCGAGGTCGTGCAAGGCATGACCAACGACGGTCTCACCGTCTCCCAGGTAGAGGGGCCATGGGGCGAGGAAATCGTGGCCACTGCTGGCGATGGAACCATGCGCGTCATCGGCGCCACGGGTGACCGATGGATGCTGCGGATGACCGCCGCTGGCCCCACGGACAAGGCCGAGGAATTGGCACGTTTTGCGCGGGAAGTGATGGCGCGGGCATTTGTGCGTCGTGGAAACGATCCCATTCCCGCAGGCAACGTGCTTCCCGTAACAATCCCGCAAGCGATGGCCGAGGAGCTGCAGAAGCAAATCCAGGAACACAACCTCGCTCAGGCCCGCAATGCAGCACAGAACCCGGATGCCACCAAGAACCCAGACGCTGGCGAGTAGAAGTACAGAGGACTCGTGAATTCTGAACAACACGCGAACGATCCACGCACGCACCAGTTAGACCAAAACGGCGAGCGCGAAGAGGACACCCGGGAACCAGAACCCGTGGTGGACGCGGACAAGCCGCAAACCCTGCTGGAGCAAATGGGTGGATTCACCGGACTCGTGGCGACCACGCTGCCGGTGCTGGTCCTAGTGCCCGTCAACAGTGCGTATGGATTGCAACCTGCCTTGCTGGCTGCGCTGGCTGTGGCCGTGGTTGTTTTGCTGTGGCGGCTGGCGCGCAAGGAGAGCCTGCAACCAGCTATTTCCGGTTTCATCGGTGTGGCTTTTTGCGCAGCGATCGCCTGGTTTATGGGCGATGCCAAGGGCTACTTTGTCTACGGCATTTGGTATTCGCTGATTCTCGGCATCGCTCTTGTGGTGTCCATTGTGGTGCGGTGGCCTCTGGTGGGCGTGATTTGGCGTGGCATCAACGGCGAGGATCAGCGATGGCGCACAAACCGAGAAGCCGTGCGTGGATACAGCATCGCCACCGCAGCGTGGGCGGTGCTCTTCTTGGCCCGTTTCGCCGTCCAGCAGTGGCTCTATCTGCAGGATTCCACCGAGGCGCTGGGCTACACCCGCATCGCCATGGGATGGCCGCTGACCATCCTCGCCGTACTGGTCACCGTATGGGCAGTACGTAAGGCAAATCGGGCCGAAGAAGGCTCACAAGAAGGCCCTGAAGTTACTCGCTATGAACAATTTTCCGACCAACCTTAAGTCAGGACACACTATTTCCAATTCACAGCCAGCAGGTTCAACCCACACCGATTCCACCGGTGATAGGGAAGAGGTCACCGTCAACCTTGCTAACCCGGCACACGGCGGAAGTGTTATCGCCCGAGTAGATGGCCAGGTTGTCTTTGTCACTGGAGGACTGCCAGGCGAATCCGATGTGCGTGTAGTGCTGGATCCAGCCAGCGCATCCAAAAGCAAGCGCAGCTTTCGCACCGGATCCGCGGTATCAGTGGGGCAGCCCTCGCCACACCGCATTGAAGGACAGTGTCCCGCAGCCGCCGCAGGCGCGGGCTGCTGTGACCTCGATTTCGTGGACTCCGAGGGTTCCATCGATTTCAAGCGCGAGGTGGTGACAGATCAGCTTCGGCGCATCGGGCGTATCGAACTGTCTGATGATCGAGTGGACACCCATGTTCTGCAACCCACTCTGGGATGGCGTACGCGAGTCCGGCTTGGAGTCAATGAGAATGGCCGGGCAGGACTGCGGAAAAAGGATAGCCACGAGATCGTCGAAATCTCTGTTGCCACGTGCGCACAGTGGGCGCCTGGACTAGTCGAGGGCCTTTCCGAGCACGAGTTCACCCCGAATGCAGAAGTTTCAGTGGCACTGGGCGATGACGGCACACGCAGTGTTGTGGAACTGACCGGATCGCGGAACCAGCCACACCGCGAGGTGGTTTTAGGCGATCCCACGATTGTTCACCAGGTGGGCGATGTGGCGTGGTCACTTCCCGCAGACGCGTTTTGGCAAGGGCATCACGCCGCTCCAGAGTTCTATAGCTCGTGGATCCAGAAGCACGTGCCTGCAGGAGAAGGCGTGGCGTGGGATTTGTACGGCGGAGCCGGGGTGTTCGCAGTGGCGCTGGCTGATCGCGTGGACGCAGTGGACAGCGTTGACGTCGGATCTGAAAGCACCGACGCCGGAAAGGCAGCGATGACACTGGCCAACATCGACAACGTGCGGTTCGTCAGCGGCGACGTTGCCCGCCAACTGGATGCACTGCGATCCCACGAAGGCCTGAACGCGGTGGTTCTCGACCCGCCGCGCACCGGTGCGGGCAAGAACGTGGTGCGCCGCATCGCGCAGTCTCGCCCACAACACGTAGTGCACGTGGGGTGCGACCCTGCCACCGCAGCGCGAGACCTCGCGGAATGGGTAGCCAACGGATATCAGATCGACGCTCTGACCGTGGTGGATGCCTTTCCTCTGACGCACCACGTAGAGATGCTGGTGGCGCTGAGCCGAGTTTAAGTCTGAGATTTGGAACGAACTTCCCAGACAGCACTAGACTGAACGGATAACCTTGTCGCTCCAAGCACTTGTCGCGATACAGTCGAAACAGATGCCTGTTATAGGCACAGAGAGCGCACCCCTTGCTCTCAACGTGAGCCGCTAGCGATGGATGACCACCATCTCCAGCAGGCGCGCACAGCAGATACAACGGATGGAGAAGAGCCGGACCGCATGGGTATCCTCGAGACAATTTCCTCACCAGCTGATCTCAAGCCGCTCAACGATGAGCAGCTCGACAAGCTCGCCGGCGAGATTCGACAGTTCTTGATCGAGAAGGTCTCCGCCACGGGTGGTCACTTGGGGCCCAACCTCGGAGTAGTGGAACTGACTCTGGCTATGCACCGGGTTTTCGATTCACCCACTGATCCGTTGATCTTCGATACCGGCCACCAATCATACGTGCACAAGATCGTGACGGGACGCCGTGAGCTGTTCGATACGCTGCGCCAGCGCGACGGCTTGTCCGGCTACCCAGAGCGCGCGGAATCCCCGCACGACTGGACAGAATCTTCGCACGCTTCTGCCTCGCTCTCCTACGCGGATGGCCTGGCCAAGGCCTTTGAACTGAGTGGTCAGGTGCATCGGCATGTCGTCGCCCTCGTAGGAGACGGCGCGCTCACTGGCGGTATGTGCTGGGAGGCGCTGAACAACATCGCCACCTCCAAGAAGCGCAGCGTGATCGCGGTGGTCAACGATAATGGCCGTTCCTATTCACCCACCATCGGCGGCTTCGCGGAGAACCTCGCGGCTCTGCGCCTGCAGCCTGTCTACGACAAGGTGATGGACTCTGGGAAATACGCCTTGGGCCACATGGGCTGGGTGGGCGACCGCATGTTCCAAGTCATTCACGGGCTTAAGGAGGGCGTGAAGCACACCGTCATCCCGCACGAGATGTTCTCTGATCTGGGCATCAAGTACATCGGCCCGGTGGACGGTCACGACCTGCACCAGGTGGAAAACGCTCTGCGTTACGCCAAGGATTACGGCGGCCCGGTGATCGTCCACACCATGACGCAGAAGGGTAAGGGCTTCAAGCCCGCGGAAACTGATGAGGCCGACCAGATGCACGCCACCGGTGTCATCGACCCTGTGACTGGTGCGCCGCTGAAAACCTCCAAGCCGGGGTGGACCAAGGTGTTCTCCCGCCACTTGATCGAGGTGGCCAAGGACCGCGAGGACATTGTGGCTATCACGGCCGCGATGGCGGGTCCTACTGGTTTGGCAGAGTTCGCGGAGCACTACCCGCAGCGCACCTTTGACGTGGGCATTGCTGAGCAGCACGCGATGACCTCCGCCGCTGGTTTGGCGCTGGGTGGCATGCACCCGGTAGTGGCTGTGTACTCGACATTCCTGAACCGCGCGTTTGATCAGCTGCTGATGGATGTCGCATTGCTGAAGCTTGGTGTGACCGTGGTGCTGGATCGTGCGGGAATCACCGGCCCGGATGGCGCGTCCCACAACGGCATGTGGGATATGTCCCTGACCAGCATCGTTCCTGGTATTTCTGTGGCTGCCCCTCGCGATGGTGCGCAGTTGCAGAAGGCGCTGGACCGCAGCCTGGCCATCGACGATGCTCCCACCGTGGTCCGTTTCCCCAAGGGCAGCGTGCCGGCCGACGTGGAAGCGGTGCGTTCCGAGGGGGACTTCGATGTTCTCTTTGAGTCCGGTGCCAACCTCAACGATGATTCCGCCACATTCCGGGTGATCATCGTGAACTTTGGCAGCTTGTCCGCTCAGGCGCTCGCTGCCGCAAGCGCCCTCGCAGCTGATGGTGTCAACGCGAGCGTCATTGATCCGCACTGGGTGGTTCCAGTGCGCGAGTCGGTGGTGGATGCCCTGCGCGAGGCAGATTTGATTGTGACCGTGGAGGACAACGGTGTGCACGGCGGTGCGGGTGCCGTGCTGCAGACCGAGCTCAATGCGGCGGGCATGACCACTCCCGTGCGCAATATCGGTATTCCGCAGCAATTCCTGGCTCATGCCGAGCGCCCTGAGGTACTGGCTCAGTTGCGCCTGGACAATGAGGCAGTCACTGAGCGAGTCCGCGAGTGGGTGCAGTCGCTGCGCTAGCCAGTCAGTGCTTCAATCAGTACGGGCACGCTGCGGTTAAGGATTAACTCGCTCTGCCAGTCGCGGGCACCATTGGCTTTCAGAACGCTACCTAACTCGTTTTCCATCGCGCCCACTGGATCATCTGCGTCACAACTATCCAGTTCCACGTGGCTGACGGCCCACGCAGCCGGACGGATTTGTCGCATGACGGCGAGGGATTCCCGGGAGATCTCCAGTTCTTCTGCGAGCTGCTCCACCTGCTGTTCCAAGACCCTCAGTGCAGCAAAAGCATGGGGATAATCGTCTTCCCAATTCCGATGATCGGGATATCCTTGCGAACTTCGTGGAAGCGGGGCAGGAAGCTCAGCTTCACGCAGTGCCATGGCGTGACTGATGGCCTGCCGAGCAGGGGCAACTAGATCCTTGGCCATGCGCATGGTTCCCAAAGACCGCTTTGCGGAGTGGGGCTGCTTGGCCAGCGCGACGATATCTTTGCTGGACATGGTGCGCTCGAGGGGCCGATCGCGCTGCTGGGCAAAAGCGATCCGAGCTTCAGCCAGCCCCCGTGCTACCGCCACGCTGCGCGGGGTGCGGAGACTTTGAATCCCCTTCAGGTTCGTCCACGTAGGGACCTTCAAAGGCCGGGCCTTGCGCAGATCCGCGGCACAGTCCTGCACATACCAGTCGAGGCGGCCGCGCGCCTGCAGTAACGGCAGCACGATATCCAACAATTCGTGCAGTAGCTCCACGTCTAACGCCGCATACGTCAACAAATCCGTGGTTAAGGGGCGCGCAGACCAATTTTCGCGACCCTTATCTTTGTCGATCGTGATGTCGAGAAACTCTTCCAACATCGCGGCCAAACCAGGCTGACCCATGCCCAAAAGCCGGCCGGCAATCTGTGTGTCATGTAGCCGGGTGGGCCGCCATCCCAGCGTGGTCAATGCGGGCAGATCGGTATGCGCGGCGTGCAGGATCCACTCCGCGGAATTCATCACGCGCCCCAGTTGATCCATCGCCGCAGAGAAAGCAGAGCCAGAGAAAGCAGACCCAGAGAAAGCAGAGGCAGAAACAGTAGAGCCGGAAGCACTGCCCGTGGGATCAATGAGCAGCGTACCCGTGCCAGGGCGTCGAAGCTGCACGAGGAAGGCACGCTCGTCGAACCGGAATGCGGACGCGCGCTCCGTATCCACCGCGATGGGACCGTGCCCGGCAGCTAATCGGCGGGCGCCGTCGGCAATTGCTTCTGCCGTGTCCAGCAGTGGAGGTAGGCCGTCTCTGGGCTCTGCAAGGTGCACGTCAAGACTTTCGCGGTGAGGCTGGCGTCGAGAAAAAGAACGAAACGAAAAACGAACCGAGGCCTAGCCTGCGGAGGTTGCTCCCGACGCGCCGTGGCTGTGGGTGTCAATGGACGTGATGCCCTCGGGAGGAAGTCCCGCGACATTGGCCAGAACGCGGGCGAATGCCTGCACGTGGCCGGAAAGATCGGTTCCGGTGGCGGTCCAGGAGGCGCGCATCTCGATCTGGAACGCGCGGGGTGGCCCGCCGATCTCACCATAACGCACCGACGCGGTGGAGGTGACGGTGCCGCCGAGGTTGGTATAGGGACTAGTAGGGGAGTCCAGTTCCTCGGTCAGCCAGTCCCATGCCACGTCCGGAAGCAGTGGATCGGATGCGAGGGAGGCATCCATATCCGCCTGGATGTAGGCCACGAGGCGCATCTTGGCACCGTCCCAACCTTCGTCACTGGCGGGATCGTGCAGCAAGATGAGGCGGCCAAAGGCATCGCCGCCGTGGTCCATTGCAAACTCGGGTACGTGATCGGTGTCTGGATCCAGTTCGGGGTGCAGTACCTCGAGGCCCACGGCGTGGCTCAATGGCGCTAGGTTCCGAGGCGGGCGGATGTCACCGACGCTGATGCCCGTGCGGACCGCGGCGTGGGACATGGAGTGCACAGCATCGTCGAAGTACTGAGGGACGTCTCTGTTTTGCTCTGTCTCTTGGCTCACAAGGCCTCAACCTACCGTTGAGGGTTCAACGTACAGGTGAGGCGCGCCGATGGGCTGAGAGGGAAAATCGCCGAAGCACGGTCGACATTTCTGCAAGCGTTTCGGTGCAGCCACAAGGTGCGTACCGCGAGGCGCAGATTGTGGGGGCACTCAACAAAATAGGGAATGCACGCAGGACTGGCATAATGACGGGCATGACTGCTGAGAAGTTTGCCCTTGAATCCGCCGACCTTTTTGCCACTGATACCGAGGCAGCTCGGCAGAAGCGACGTGCCAGCGTAGATGCCCCACTGCTGGCCGCCGTTCGTGGCGAGAAGCCGAGTAGGCGACCGGTGTGGATGATGCGGCAAGCGGGACGTTCCCTGCCCGAGTACCGCGAGGTGCGGGCGAACGTTCCTATGCTCGACGCCTGCTTCGATGACGAGCGGGTTGCAGAAATCACCATGCAGCCTGTCCGTCGTCACGATGCGGACGCGGCAATTCTGTTCAGCGATATCGTCGTCCCGCTCAAGGCCGCAGGAGTGGATCTGGACATCGTCCCCGGCCGGGGCCCCGTGGTGGCGCAACCTGTACAGACCATGGAGGCGATTGCACAGCTGCCGACGGTAGAGCGCGAGCAGCTGGCAAACATTGAAAAGGGCATCGGCCACGTCCTCGAGGAGTTGCGCGATGACCAGGTGCTGATCGGCTTCGCTGGGGCACCGTTTACCGTAGCTTCCTACCTCGTGGAGGGCGGCCCCTCGAAAAACCACGAGGTCACCAAGTCCCTGATGTATTCCCAGCCAGAGACCTGGCACGCTCTCATGCGTGCGCTCACCCCGACGATCGTGCGCTTCTTGCAGGCACAGATCGAAGCAGGTGTGGACGCGGTGCAGCTGTTCGATTCCTGGGCCGGCTACTTGACCTCGCGGGATTATCGCGAATTCGTGGCGCCGTACTCGCACGCCATCTTCGAGGCCATTCGTCCTTACGAGATCCCGATGATCCACTTTGGCGTGGGCACCGGCGAGCTATTGGGAGATATGGCCGTGGCAGGTCCGGACGTGGTGGGCGTGGACTGGCGCGTACCGATGGACTCCGCAGCCGCACGCATTCGCGCGGCACTGGATCACCATCGTCCCGATGCCAAGCCGGAGGACAAGATCAAGGCCTTGCAGGGCAACTTGGATCCGGCGGTGCTGTTCGCCGGAGATGACGTGATTGCAGCCCACGTCAAGCGCATCGCCGCCGAAGCCGATCGCGCAATCGACCGAGGCCAGGCGAAGGGGCATATCTTCAACCTCGGCCACGGCGTGCTGCCAACCACTGACCCAGATGCGATCACCCGCGCCTTCGAGGAGGTTCATAAGTCATGACCAGGTCCACGTCATCTCCCGGTGTAAACAACCGTTCGCAGGCTGATCGCCCGATCCGCGTTGCTGTGGTAGGCGGCGGTATTGCTGGCGTCACTGCAGCGTGGGAGCTGCGGAAACGGTTGGGACCGGAGGCTCACATTTTGATCGCCGAGGCCTATGACCGTCTGGGTGGCAAGTTGAAGACAGTCAACTTCGCGAACGGCCCGGTGGACATGGGTGCCGAGGCGTTCATGGGGCTGCGTCAGGACTTCGTGGACTTGGTTCGTGAGGTGGGGCTGGGGGACCATTTGCGCACTCCGGCCTCCGATAGGCCTTCTGGTTTCTTTGTCGACGGCAAGCTGGTGGATATCCCGCGAGGAACTCTCATGGGGATTCCTGCAACGGGCGCTTCGGTTGCCGAGGTTGTGGGCCCCGAGGCAGCTGCCAGGATTGACGCCGAGCGCTCTGGTGCTCCGATGACCTGGGAGCCGGGTCAGGATGTGTCCGTAGGCCAGCTGGTGGAAGCCCGCCTTGGCCGGGTAGTGGTGGACCGCATGGTCACGCCATTGCTTGGCGGGGTGTACTCCACGGCTGCCGATGATCTGGGCGTACGCGCAACTATTCCGCAACTGGCCGAGGTCTTGGATGAGCGCGGTGCAGGAGGGGCAGAGTTCTACTTGACTGACGTTGTCCAACAGCTCCTGGATCAGCGTGCCGCCAAGGCTGCTCACACCGATGCGGGCGCGCGCCCGCCGATGTTCTACGGGTTCGAGAGTGGTTACCGCAGGTTGATTGATGTTTTGCGTGAGCAGTCCGGCGCCGAGGTGCTATACAACACGGGCGTGGAATCCATCGGGCGTAACAACGATGGCTGGTACCTCGAGCCCATTGGCTTTGTGGACGCAGTGATTCTCGCAGCTCCAGCCCCGACCACCTCAGTACTACTGCAAGATGTGGCACCGGTGGCCGCCGAGGCAATGCGTTCCATCGACTTAGCCAGCTCCGTGGTGGTGGGCATGCGTTTCGCATCGGCCTACGGAATCCCGGAGCGCTCGGGAGTGCTTCTGGGACCGGACGCGCCGACAGAGGCGAAAGCCTTCACGTTCTCCTCTCGCAAGTGGCCGCATTTGGAACAGCGTGGCGGCGCTTTTGTCCGCGCCAGCTTCGGCACCTTCCGTGATCCGTGGTACGTAGAGGCGGATGACCGTGCTCTGGTGGCCTATGCCCTCGATGACTTGGAGAAGATCACCGGCGAGCGCAAGAAGCCGGAAGAGTACTTTGTGCAGCGCTGGTGGGGCGGAATACCGCGCTATGGCGTGGGCTATATGGAGCGCATCAATGAAGCATTCCAGGATGTTCGGGATATCCGTGGGTTGGCGCTCGCCGGTTCCATGCTTTCCGGAGTGGGAGTTCCGGCAACGGCGGCGACTGGCCGGGCTGCGGCGGCGGAGATCGTTGAAGAAATGGGATGGAATAACTAGCGCCACACCCCGTTCGGGGGACGTTGCCCCGAAGAAGCGTAATTTGGAATCCGGATATGTCGTCAAATGTGCTTGAAAGGCCGTGTCGGAATAATGACTGATCAAAGCAATGTAGAGGTCGAGAAGCTCAATGCGATCGTGCGCTACGCCATGTACTCCGTGTTTAAAGTGGAGCCAGGCGTGCTAGGCGAGAACCGGGAAGAAGCCGCCGCAGATTTCCAGCGTTTCCTCGATACCTTTGCGGATCAAGATCTTGAAGTCCGTGGCGTCTACGATCTCGGCGGACTCCGCGCTGAAGCAGACATCATGATCTGGTGGCACGCAGAGAAGATGGAAGATCTTCAGGAGGCTTACCGCCGCTTCCTGCGTGAGACCACCCTGGGACAGGCCTGCGAGCCAGTTTGGTCTAACGCTGGCTTGCACCGTCCTTCCGAGTTCAACCGCTCCCACCTGCCATCGTTCATCATGGGCGAGGACCCTGAGCAGTGGATCTGCGTGTACCCATTCGTGCGTAGCTACGATTGGTACCTGTTGGATCCCAAGGATCGGGCCAAGATGCTGCGTGATCACGGCATGGCAGCAATCGGCTTCGATGATGTGCGTGCGAACACCATCTCCGCATTCGCTCTGGGTGACTACGAGTGGCTGCTGTCCTTCGAAGCTCCAAAGCTGGAGCGCATCGTCGAGCTGATGCACAAGATGCGCTACACCGAGGCTCGCCTCCACGTGCGCGAGGAGATCCCATTTTTCACCGGCCGTCGCATCAACGGCTCCTCCGAAGAGATCTCCGAGTTCGTCGCCGCTCTGGCCTAAAAGTTAACGCGCAAATAATCGCATGGAGCGCAAGAAGAAAGGCTCGCCAGTGAGATTCTGGCGAGCCTTTCGCTATATCTAGAGGCTGTTCCTCATCCGCGTCAAAACTCTTCCAGACCTACTCCGCAGGCTTGAGCGTCAAGCTGATGCTATTGATGCAGTAGCGCAGGTCCGTGGGGGTATCGTAGCCCTCACCAGCGAATACGTGGCCCAAGTGGCTCTGGCAATTCGCGCACAGCACCTCCACGCGAGGCATCCCCAGTGAATTGTCTTCACGAGTGACCACGGCATCTGAATCTGCGGGATCGAAGAAGCTTGGCCATCCGCAGTGAGAGTGGAACTTTTCCGTGGAGCGGAACAGCTCTGCCCCACATGCACGGCAGGCATACACGCCCTCGGTTTCCGTGTCCGTGTACTCGCCCTTAAACGGAGCCTCGGTGCCTGCCTGACGCAGCACGTAGAACTCCTCCGGGTTGAGGCGCTCACGCCATTGTTCGTCCGTCAGCCCCCGGAAATCCTCGATGGGATTCAGTCCAGGGTTAGTGCTTGGTTCGTTCGACATGCTCGTCCTCCTCGATCTGTGCGGTGGTTGTGCGATCTTCATTGTCGACGCCAGACTCTTCACGTCCGCCGAAAAGTCCACCAGTTGCTACATCTCCCAACACTGGTGCACCGCGGCGTATTTCCATGACGGTCCACACCACCACGGTGGTGGCCACGCCGATAATGATCGCGCTCCAACCCACAGTAGCCCGGATGTTTTCCATCGCGCGGCCAATCGTGTGGAAGCGGTCCGAGTGCCAATCATCGGCGCTGAGGCAGAAGTAGACACCCAGCCAGACCACCGGGTTGTGCATCGCGGAGCGATAGCGCACCACCGTCAGCAGCATTGGGACCAGCAGCATGGAGTAGTACATCTGGCCCAGAGAGCTCAAGAGGAATACGCCGGTGAGTAGCACGCCGGCCGTTGTGGTGGCCCACATGATCGGATCCCTGTCACGCCAACGCATCAGCAAAACAATGGCTATGGCAGTCAGGGCGGCAAATAGTAGCTGCCAGAACCACAGCAGCGGACCAGAGATACCGAAGTACGCGCCCACGCCAGTGATGGAGGAGTTGGCGTAGTCCCGAACCTCGCCGAGGTAGGGAACCAGCTTGTCCAGGTAATCCCCGGGAGCCGTCATCAACGGCCAGGCAACGATATTGAAAACTACTGGCACGGCGATGCCCGTGCCGACGGTCGCGAACTGGCGTCGAACAAAAGGAATGAACAACAACGGGGCGAACTGCGGCTTGACCGTGATCGCCAGACCCAACAGCACGCCCGCCGCAATCTGCGCGACCACCGAGCGATGCTTCAACAACAGGTACAGGAAGCCCACCTCAGCCAGCAGCAAGAGCCCATTGATATTGGAAAACAGCAGCGTGTTCTTCACAGACTCCGTGGCGAAGACCACAACAATCAAGGTGGGCCAAACGCCACCACGCAAGCGGAAACCGAACAGCCTCGTGAGGATCGCCAGGGCCAGCACGATGGCGAGGCCGTTGAGGAAGATATAGGCAATGCGGCCGGAATCGAAGCCTGGCATGAGCGTCAATGGGCTCAGCAGCAACGTGCCACCGGGGGAGTAGAGGTAGTGCGGATCGACCGTCGAATAATCTTCCGAATACACCGGAACGCCCGCGCGGAAACGGCCGAGGGCCTCCCACACGGTAGTGAAATCATCTGTGATGTGGTTGTTGTGCGGGACGAGGAACACCTTGTAGATAAAGCTCATCAAAGCCAACGGCCACATGACCAAAGCCGTGATCAAAGAAATGCGAGCAGCGGACCACATGGGCAATGAGGGAGTTTGATCCGACAAGGACGTGGGCTCATCGGTTGCTGCCTCAGTGGCCGGGTGGCTAGTCGCTGGAGGGGTGTTCGTCTTGTGCGCAGTCATCGAAAAAAATTCTATCGTGTGCAGACCGCTAAACAGGGGAGGCGACACCGCAGATGACGACGCAAAAACGCCCACACAGTGCGGAGACCGTGTGGGCGTGAATGTGTTTCTGGATAATCTTCGAGGTGGAAACGGGAATCGAACCCGTGTTGACGGTTTTGCAGACCGTTGCCTAAGCCACTCAGCCATTCCACCGTGGCGTATACCGCCTCGACGATTCACCGTACAGCAAACTGTTGTGAACCTGGAGCGGATGACGAGACTCGAACTCGCGACCCTCACCTTGGCAAGGTGATGCGCTACCAACTGCGCTACATCCGCGTATCTACTTACAGCGATCAAGTTCGATAAGAACTTCATCAAGTAGATGGTGCGCGATACTGGGATCGAACCAGTGACCTCTTCCGTGTCAGGGAAGCGCTCTCCCGCTGAGCTAAACGCGCGGGTACATTCCAACGATTGGCCCGGTGAAATGAGAGCGGATGACGAGACTCGAACTCGCGACCCTCACCTTGGCAAGGTGATGCGCTACCAACTGCGCTACATCCGCGTGCTCCACACAACAACGTGTGGTGCGAGATAAAACGATAGCGGGTGCGGGTGAGTATTCACAAATCTGCTGGTAAATCCGCGTTTGTGGGGTGAGTGTGGCGCGCTGTTGCTGGTGGCTAAATGACATGGCTGTGAGTTGAGGATGCACGGTTGTTGGCGGCCGCGTTAAAGCCTGTGGCCTGCGTTTTTATGTTGCGCACCTAAACAGTGCTAGATTTTGATGCGTTCGCAAGAACACCCGAGGTCCTATAGCTCAGCGGGAGAGCGTTCCGTTCACACCGGAAAGGTCACTGGTTCGATCCCAGTTAGGACCACCACTTAATACGAAGCTTCGTCGCGCAGATCACCGCGACGGAGCTTCTTTTTGCTCGCTTGGGCTGTAGCGCCGGTAGGTGAGAAACTTCACAAACGTCACGTAAACGGGAACTAAAGTAAACAAACAAACGACTACTTCACTGACCGTCCCGATGACGGTCACAGAAGATCAGTGAAAGGACGTTCCATGTCACTCTTTGCCCGCGGTATTGGAATGCCAGCCGCTCGCACGTCGGTCGCCGCACTCGCGCTGACGGGGGGCGTGTTCGGCTCAGCAATCATGGCACCGGCAGCGATGGCGCACGATTCCGTGTTGTCATCGAACCCTGCAAACGGGGAAGTAGTGAACGAGCTTCCGCAGGAAATCACCCTCGAGTTCTCTGGCACCGCACAAGGTGAGTTCAACACCGTGGCGTTGTCCCAAGACGGCGAGGTCCTGTTCAGCGAAGAGCCAGAGGTAGAAGGCCAGACGCTGACTGTGGATGTCCCTGACGATGTCAAGGCTGGACCTGGCGATTACATGCTGGGCTACCAGATCACCTCCTCCGACGGACATGCCACCCGAGGTAGCCTGGAGTTTTCCATCGCCGAAGGCACGTCCGGTTCTGGGGACTCGGCAGGTTCCGAAACCACCGAAGCCACCCCAGCAACCACCGGTTCCAATCAGAGGGAGGATTCAAGTTCCCTGCCTTCCTGGTTGCTTCCCTTGGCAGGTATCGTCGTTATTGCAGGTGCACTGGTAATGGCCATCGCGCGCTTCCGGAATTTGAAGTCCGAATAGACTCCAATCTTCCTTTCGCAGCGTGGGCACCACGCGCCCCCTCGGCCACAGGTAGATCCTCTGGCCGTGGATTGACGTCCCGACGAACCAGGAGATTTTCGTGAAGAACCTTCGTACCGCCGCTACGGCCTCCATCGCTTTGACCGCCGCACTGGCGCTTTCCGCATGCACCCCTCCACACCAGAATGACTCTGACAAGCCTTTCAAGGACAACCAGTCCGGGCAGAGCTCTCCATCTTTGGATATCGAGTCCTCTGAAACTGCAGAGTCATCCGCAAGTGAGCAGGGCGCAAACGGCGAGGCCACCGGCACTGCAGTGTCCGGTTCCGAGACCGCCGCCACCGAAGATTCCGTGGTTGATCCTGGCTTCACCAATGAAGGTGCGGGCACCCAGTCTGGCGTAGCAGGCCAGGCTGGTACCCAAACTGATACTTCTGCGCAGTAACTCAAGCAGTTTTTCCGGCCGCACCCGAGGCCAATCGTTTAGCAATTCGGTAATCCGCGGGCGCAGGTCGTATGCATAGAAAGAATGTGATCATGCGTATTTCTCGCCGTTTCCCACAGATGGCTGTTGCAACTCTTGCAGCGGGTTCTTTGACCTTGGTGGCCTGCAGCCCGTCTGAGCAGAACGATAGCGATCAGTCCGTCTCTGACCAGGCCACTTCCGCCACCTCTGCGGCATCGTCCGCAGCAGACAACGCGATGGACGATAGCGATTCCGCGATCACCTTCGAGGATGCATATGTCACGGCAAAGCCCGCCGATAAGGAAATGACCGGCATCTTCGGCACCCTGAAGAACACCTCGGACAAGGATATTCACATCACTGAGGTCTCCGGTTCCGCTAAGGGCATGTACCAGCTCCACGTTGTCTCCGATGGCGAGATGAAGGAAGCTGAGGACGGTTTCACCATCAAGGCCGGCGATTCTCTGGTTCTGCAGCCAGGCCACGAGCACATCATGCTCATGGACAACACGGAAGACATCGCAGCAGGCGATGTACTCAGCCTGACCCTGAAGGACGACGAAGGCAACAGCTACGAACTGCCTGACGTACCCGTCCGCGTCCAGCAGTCCACCCACGAGCACTACTCCGATGGCACCACCGGAGATTCCTCCAACTCGGGCGCCGCCGAGAGTGAATCCATGAACCACGAAGGCATGGATCACGAGCAGCACTCCAACTAAGAGGAGCTGGTCATGACACGTCGATCGATTTCTCGCCGCGGATTTTTCGCCGGGGTGGGCCTGACTGGTGCCACGGCAGTCATCACCTCCTGTGGGTCGGATTCTGAGGCTGCGGGGAGCATGGCGTCGGATAAAAACGGCACGTCACCGCAAGCAGATTCCGCGGGCCTTGCCACCGAAGACACGAAAATTGCCTTTGATGGCGAGCACCAAGCCGGAATCCAGACCGCACCGCAAACACACGCTCTGCTGGTGGCGTACAACGTTCGCAAGGAGCGGCGGTCCGCTAAAGGGCTGCAGCGCATCATGCGAATTTGGACCGGAGACGCGCGCAATTTAGCGCAAGGTCACACGCCGCTGGCGGATCTGGAATCGGAGCTGGCGATGGCGCCACGCAACCTCACCATTACGGTGGGGTGGGGTCCTCGTTTGATTTCCGACGCCAAGCTCAGCGACAAACTCCCGGGTTGGATCGAAAACAACCGCGACGGGCTGCCTAAGTTCAAGGGCGACCGGCTGACGGAGGATTTCTCGGACGGTGACTTGGTGCTGCAGATCTGTGGCGATGACTTGACGGCCGTGAGCCACGCTGCTCGCGTACTCACGCGTGGCTGTAGGGATTTCGTCACGCCCAAGTGGAGTCAACGTGGGTTCATTGACTCACCGACAGGGGAGACCCCGCGCAATCTGCTGGGCTTCAAGGACGGCACGGCCATCCCGCGCTCGGAGCAAGAGTACGACGACGCGGTGTGGGATGAGCTGGGTGGCTCAGCCATGGTGGTGCGGCGCGTGGTCTACGACATGCCGGAATGGGAAGCCTTGGACCGTTCGAGCAGGGAAGTGGTCTTTGGACGCACCATTGACACCGGCGCGCCGCTGGGTGGCAAAGAGGAGTTCGACGAGGTCGACCTCAACGCGGTCAACGAGCAGGGCTTGCCCGTGATCGATCCGCATTCGCATGTGGGTTTGACCGCAGGCGAAGGCACTCACATGCGCAGACGGGCATACAACTGGGACGGAGAAGTCACGGCCCTGGGAAGTACCGGGTTGATCTTCATCTGCTTCCAGGATGATCCAGACACTGCATTTACGCCCCTCCAGAAGCGCTTGGCGGAGGGCGACCGGCTGAATCAGTGGGTCACGCACGTGGGCTCTGCCGTGTTCTGGTGCCCTGCAGGCACACCGGAGGGTGGCTACTGGGGCCAGGACGTGCTGGAGGGGTAGACTCTGTCAAGTTAAAGATTGTCACCAGGTATGTGACCGTCTCCATGAGCTTGAAGGAGCCCCCTGACCCAATGAGTACCCTAGATTCGACCCCCGACATTCACTCCGCTCACGTGCACGTTGCACCCGTGACTTTCACGGTGCCAGCAGGGGAAACGGCTGGGTCGGCGATGCGACCACTGGAACTGCCCAACAAGGGCCCACAGGCGATCGTGGTGGTCAAGGACTCCACCGGTCAGCTCCGAGACCTATCTTGGGCACCAGAGATGGACGAAGAAGTCACCGCGATCGCGTCCGATACCGAGGAAGGCCGGGCCGTAATCCGTCACTCCGCGGCGCACGTGTTGGCTCAGGCCGTGCAGAAGGAATTCCCCGGAACCAAGTTGGGCATTGGTCCGGCAATCGAGAACGGCTTCTACTACGATTTCGACGTCGCCGAGCCGTTCACCCCGGAAGATCTGAAGAAGATCGAAAAGACGATGAAGAAGATCATCAAGTCCGGGCAGAAGTTCGAGCGCAAGGCGTACACAAGTACCGAAGATGCCCTGGCGGAATACACTGACGAGCCGTACAAGACGGAGCTTATCGAGGATAAGGGCAGCGTGGACCCTGATTCCGACGAGGCTACGGAAGTCGGTGCCGGAGAGCTGACCTGCTACTGCAACGTCAACCCGCGGACGGGCGATGTGGATTGGTACGACCTCTGCCGCGGCCCTCACGTACCCACCACCCGGTACATTCCGGCCTTCGCCATCACCCGTTCTTCCGCGGCGTACTGGCGCGGAGATCAGTCCAAGGCGGACCTGCAGCGCGTGTACGGCACTGCGTGGGAATCCAAGGAAGCGCTGGAAGAGTACCAGACGATGCTCGCGGAGGCAGAGAAGCGCGATCACCGTCGCCTCGGCGCAGAGTTGGATCTGTTTAGCTTCCCGGATGAGATCGGCTCCGGTTTCCCTGTGTTCCATCCGGACGGCGCGACCGTGCGCATGGAGATGGAAGACCACTCCCGCAAGCGGCACGTGGAATCCGGTTACTCCTTTGTGAACACGCCGCACATCACCAAGGGCGATCTGTTCGCTAAGTCCGGGCACCTGGATTTCTATGCGGACGGCATGTTCCCTCCCATGCAGCTGGATGGCGAGACGGACGAGAAGGGCAACGTCACTAAGCAGGCGCAGGATTACTACGCCAAGCCAATGAACTGCCCGATGCATAACCTGATCTTTGCTTCGCGTGGCCGTTCCTACCGCGAATTGCCGTTGCGCCTGTTCGAGTTCGGCACCGTGTACCGCTACGAGAAGTCCGGCGTGATTCACGGCCTGACCCGCGCGCGTGGCTTCACTCAGGACGATGCTCACATCTACTGCACCGAGGACCAGCTGGAGTCCGAGCTGACCTCCGTGCTGGACTTCATCATTTCTCTGCTGCGTGATTACGGTCTCACGGATTTCTACCTGGAGCTGTCCACCAAGGACGAGAAGAAGTTCGTGGGAACGGATGAAATCTGGGAGCGCTCCACCGAGATTCTGGAGCGCGTGGCTACCCAGTCCGGTCTGGAGCTGGTTCCGGATCCAGGCGGCGCGGCGTTCTACGGCCCGAAGATCTCCGTGCAGGCTCGTGATGCCATCGGCCGTACCTGGCAGATGTCCACCGTGCAGCTGGACTTCAACCTGCCCGAGCGCTTCAACTTGGAGTACACCGCCTCGGACGGCACCAAGAAGCAGCCGATCATGATTCACCGCGCGCTATTCGGTTCCATCGAGCGCTTCTTCGGCGTGCTGCTGGAGCACTATGCGGGTGCGTTCCCAGCCTGGCTGGCTCCGCATCAGGTGGTGGGCATCCCGGTGGCCGATGATTTCAACGGCTACCTAGATGAGTTTGCCGCTGATCTGCGCAAGCGCGGGGTCCGCGCCGAGGTGGATACCTCTGATGATCGCATGCAGAAGAAGATCCGTACTCACACCACGGGCAAGGTGCCGTTCATGATTCTGGTGGGTGGTCGCGATGTGGAGGCGAACGCTGTGAGCTTCCGTTTCCTCGACGGCACCCAGGTCAACGGCGTGCCTCGCGAGCGTGCGGTGGAGATCATCGCACAGTGGATCGCGGAGCGCCGCAATGATCAGCCGTCCGAAGCTACCATTGCTGCGCTGGTGTGACCGGTAGTGGATTCTTATGTGGATCACGGTGTCAGCGAGGATAGCCCTGAAGCACAGCGCCTCGAGCGCTTGTGGGCTCCGTATCGTTCGGCGTACCTGGCCACCACCGAGAAGTCCGAGGATCCGTTTTCCACCCTGCCGGAAAAGTCAGACGAGGAGGCGCTGATCGTTGCTCGCGGTACCAGCGTGTACTGCGTGCTGAATTTGTTCCCCTACAACCCGGGGCACATGATGGTGGTGCCGTATCGCCGAGTCGCGGACTACGTGGACCTCACCGAGGAAGAGACCGCGGAGCTCGCCGTGTTCACCAAGCGCGCGATCCGTACGTTGCGTACCGTTTCTTCGCCCGACGCCATCAATGTCGGACTCAACCTTGGCAAAGCCTCCGGCGGCAGCGTCTCCGAGCATCTTCACCAGCACATCGTGCCTCGGTGGACCGGAGATGCTAACTTCATGACGGTAATTGCTGGAACGAAAGTACTTCCTCAGACTCTGCGTGAGACGAGGCAGTTGCTTGCCGATGCCTGGCGGGAGGAGTAACCGATGGTACTGAGTGTTCGTGGTCGTGGGCCCGTCGCTGTGTTCATAGAACCTCTGGCTAAAGGGCTGACTCGGTTAGGTGTTTCCCCCAACGCAGTGACTGTCGGGGGAACGGTACTGGCGATCGTCTTCGCGCTCACGCTGATTCCCACCGGTCACGTTTTCGCCGCTTCCGCCTTGATCGGACTGACTGTCGCCACGGACATGGTGGACGGAACCATGGCGCGCATGCAGGGCGGAGGGACCAAGTTCGGCGCCACGTTGGATGCCACGTGCGACCGTCTTTCCGATGGTGCTATCTTCGGGGCGATGGCCTTTTGGTTTGCCACCCGGGAGGATCCGCACGAACTTTTCATGGCCCTGTGCCTGATCATCCTGGTGACTAGCCAAGTCACTAGCTATGTCAAGGCTCGCGCGGAGGCCAGCGGAATCAAGGTGGTCGGCGGGTTGATCGAGCGGCCGGAGCGCCTGCTGATTGGACTGGTCTCCCTGGGTCTGTCTGGTGTGGGGATCCCGTATATCCTTCCCATCGGTTTGAGCATCCTGACTGCGGGCTCCGTCTATACAGTCCTGGAACGCTTGATCATCGTGGGTAAATCCGATGTGGCCCAGGAAAAGATCACCGCACCGGAGGGCGCTCGCGAGTTCTCCGAAGTCAAGGACGCGTGAGGTTAAGCGTGGCAAAGGACAACACACCTCGGGTGAGCGCTTCGGAACGCATCGCGGCATGGGGATACCAGCTCGGATGGGCCGCGATGAAGAGGATCCCGGAGCCGGTAGCGAAGGCTTTGTTCAATGCGATCGCCGATGTGGCGTCGAAAAAAGGAAAAGGACCAGAGCAACTCCGCCGCAACCTCGCCCGCGTGGTGGGCCCAGAAAACGTCACGCGAGAACTCGTGCGGCAGTCGATGCGCAGCTACATGCGCTACTGGCTGGAGGCATTCCGCCTTCCCTCAATGGTGGGGCCAGAGCTGATTGCCAAGATCAGTGAGAACGTCGCGGCAGATGTGCCCACCAAGATCGAAGCCTCTCTGGCCGGCGGTAAAGGGGCGATTTTCGCCCTGCCGCATGCTACTAACTGGGATATGGCGGGGGTGTGGCTAGTCCATCATTCCGGCGAATTCACCACCGTGGCGGAACGCTTGCGCCCGGAATCGCTGTTCGATGCCTTTGTGAAGTACCGGAGAACCCTAGGGTTCGACGTGATTGCACTGTCCGGAGCAGACAAGCCTCCCATGGCGCACATGGAGCAGACCCTGAGGGAAAACCGCGTGGTGTGCCTCATGGCGGAGCGCGATCTGACCGGCAGCGGCGTGCACGTGGACTTTTTCGGTGAGCGCTGTTCCATGCCTGCAGGTCCCGCATTGCTGGCTAAGCGGACTGGCGCGCCACTGCACGTGGTGAAGATGCACTATACGCACGATGGCTGGCTGATTGAGCTGTCCGATCCGCTGGATACCTCCCAACCGTTGGAGGACATTGTGCAGCAAGAGGCTGATCTCATGGCGGAATACATCGGTCAAAAGCCAGAAGACTGGCATATGCTGCAGCCACTGTGGCACGCGGATTTGTCGGCGGACCGACGCCGAAAGATGGGCCTGGATGACCACTCCGATGCGGACGCAGAACAGGGAGGCCGATAGTTCGTGGTTTCTCGATTCCATTCACCCGAAAGCTTGTCCATCGGCATGGTGTGCCCGTATTCCTTCGACGAGCCAGGGGGAGTGCAAGCCCACGCGATTGACCTGTGTAAAGAGCTGCGCAGTCGCGGTCACCGGGTCAGCCTGATTGGCCCGGGCACGGACCGCTCAACGGTTCCGGACTTCGTGGAACTCGGCGGGAGCAGCATTCCGATTCCTTACAACGGATCTGTGGCTAGGCTGAGCTTTGGCCCGAAGTCTCGGTGGCACATCCGCCGGTGGGTGGAGAGCAACGAGTTCGACATTTTGCACATTCACGAGCCGAATTCGCCTTCGTACTCCATGCTCTCGCTGTCCCAAGTCATGGGACCGGTGGTGGCCACGTATCACGCTTCCGCCAGTGAGTCGAAGCTGCTGAAGCTCGCGCTTCCTTTTCTGCGCCCCTTGTTGGAGCGCATCCACGGGGGCATCGCGGTCAGCGAAGAAGCCCGGAAGTGGCAGGTGGAGAATTTGGCGGGCGATCCAGTGCTCATCCCCAACGGCGTGGAGACTGCGAATTATCGCCACGCGCAGCCACTGGATGGCCTGGATGACTCCCGCCCACGACTGATGTTCTTGGGCCGATTCGACGAACCGCGCAAGGGGTTGCAGGTGCTACTCAGCGCGATGCCGGACATCGTGCGCGCCGTGCCAAACGTGGAGCTCATGATTGCCGGCCGTGGTGGGGTAGACACTCTGGGTAACCGGTTGAAGTCCTCTGGACTGAGCTACACCGTGGGTATGGGCCCATCAGATGCGACCGTGCGCATTCTGGGGCCAGTCTCGGAAGAGGATAAGGCCCGTGCATTGCGCAGCTCGGATGTCTACGTGGCACCCAATACCGGTGGCGAGAGCTTTGGCATCGTCTTGGTGGAAGGTATGTCTGCGGGAGCCGCAGTGGTGGCCAGCGATATTCCCGCGTTTGTTGCGGTGGGAGAAAGCGGACAATCTGCGGCTTTGTTCCGTAACGGCGATGGTGAAGACCTGGCACGCGTGGTGATTGACCTGCTGCGGGATGCAGATAAGCGCCAGGAACTGGCACGCAACGGCGAGTCCCGCGCCACGCAGTTTGATTGGTCGACGGTGACCTCTCAGGTGGAAGATGTCTACCGCACCGTGCACGCCCCAGGACGAAAGGTGACGCTGTCATGATTTCGCTGCCCATGTGGGTATTCATCGGCATCGTCGTGCTGCTGGTACTGGGTCTGGTGGGGCTATGGGCGAGTGGTACGGCCAACCGCCTGAACCGGCTGCATATCCGCACTGATTCCGCGCGCCTGGGATTGGAAGGCGCGTTGAGCGCCAGAGGACAAGTGATCAAGGCCTTGTGTCCCGACCTCGCCCAGGAAGTTAACCGGGTGGAAGGTGTGGTGCTCCGCGCCACGGACATGGGACACCGGACCGATGCGGAAAACCGAATCCTGGCAGAAATCCCCAAGGAGATCTTGTCCAACCCCGCGTTCGTGGAGGCGTCCACGCGTGTGGATCTGGCGGCTCGCTTCTACAACGACGCGGTGGCAGACACCCGCACGGTGCGCGACCGCGCAGATGTGAAAGCCCTGAGACTGGCAGGATCAGCGCCACTCCCGGAATACTACGAGGCACTGTCTACCCAGCTGCCCGCCACAGAGTAGATTATTGAACAGCCGTTTTTAGCAAAACGAACATTAGCGACTTACTTGTGAAGGACGATTGCCTGTGACTGAAGAAAATAGCACCGTAACCGCCGGCTCTACCGGCACTGCCCGCGTTAAGCGCGGACTGGCAGACATGCTCAAGGGTGGCGTCATCATGGACGTGGTGACCCCGGAGCAGGCCAAGATTGCTGAAGATGCGGGCGCTACCGCAGTAATGGCTCTGGAGCGCGTTCCAGCAGACATCCGCGCTCAGGGTGGCGTGTCTCGCATGTCTGACCCGGACATGATCGAAGGCATCATCGACGCGGTCTCCATCCCCGTGATGGCCAAGGCTCGCATCGGCCACTTCGTGGAAGCACAGGTACTGCAGTCCCTCGGAGTGGACTTCATCGACGAGTCCGAAGTTCTGACTCCAGCCGATTACAAGAACCACATCGACAAGTTCGGCTTCACCGTGCCATTCGTCTGTGGCGCTACCAATCTGGGTGAAGCATTGCGTCGAATCAACGAAGGCGCCGCAATGATCCGCTCCAAGGGCGAGGCCGGCACCGGAGACGTCTCCAACGCAGTGACCCACATGCGCACCATCCGCGCAGAAATCAATCGCTTGACCTCCATGGCAGAAGACGAGCTGTACGTGGCCGCCAAGGAGCTGCAGGCGCCATACGAGCTGGTCCGCGAGGTCGCACGCAACGGCAAGCTGCCAGTGGTCATGTTCACCGCCGGTGGAATCGCCACCCCAGCCGATGCTGCAATGATGATGCAGCTGGGCGCCGAGGGCGTTTTCGTGGGCTCCGGAATCTTCAAGTCCGGCAACCCAGAGCAGCGCGCCAAGGCCATCGTCCAGGCCACCCAGAACTACGACGACCCACGCACCGTCGCCGACGTTTCCCGTGGACTGGGCGAAGCCATGGTGGGCATCAACGTCGATGACATCCCACAGCCTCACCGTCTCGCAGAGCGCGGCTGGTAAGACCGATGTCTATACCGCAGCCACGCATTCTGGACGTCCTTGATCTAGAGCACATTGATCGGGATATTTACCGCGGAGCAGTGATCCCCACCAACCTGGGGCGCACGTTTGGCGGCCAAGTGGCTGCGCAGAGCTTGGTGGCGGCAACCCGCACCGTGGGCTCTGAATTCGGCGTGCACTCCATCCACGGATACTTCGTGGCCGGGGGAGACCCAGATAAGAAAACCACGTTTCTCGTGGATCGCATCCGCGACGGACGCTCCTTCGTCTCCCGGCACGTCAAGGCGCTGCAAGACGGCAAAGCGATCTTCGTGATGCAGGCCAGTTTCCACATCCGTACCGATAGCGGCCCAGAGCATTCAGATCAGATGCGCAAGGTCCCGGCACCGGAGGACATTCCTGAAGAGTCTGCACCCGCACGGGAGACACTTCGTTCTCTGTTGAAGGAATGGAACGAGTGGGACATCCGCATCGTGCCGCCGGAGATGTACGAGCACAACAAGTACACCCCGTCCCAACAGGTGGTGTGGTTCCGCTCCAAGGCTAAGTTGCCGGACGATGAGACCCTGCATATCTGCACGCTGGCCTACATGTCCGATATGACGCTGCTGTCCTCCGCTCTGGTTCCGCACCAGGACGAGCCCGTTCAGGAGGCCTCGCTGGATCACGCGCTGTGGTTCTTGCGACCTTTCCGTGCCGACGAATGGCTCCTGTATGACCAGGTATCGCCATCCGCGCACGCGGGACGCGCACTCACACACGGACGCATTTTCAACCAGCAGGGTGACTTGGTAGCAGTGGTGACTCAGGAAGGCCTGACGCGCACGCTGCAGCCAGGAAAGCACACGCTTCCACCACGTAAAGAGAGTTAATGAGCACGAAGTTGACCATTGGCGTCCTGTCCGTCCAGGGCGGAGTTGCCGAACACGTCCGCATGGTGGAAAAGCTGGGGCACGAGGCTGTGCTGATGCGCCGCACCGAGCACCTCGCGAGCATTGATGGGCTGATCCTGCCCGGTGGCGAGTCCACCACCATGTCCCGTCTGCTCCGTCTTGGCGGAATGATCGAACCCCTCCGCGAAGCCATCCAGGGTGGGTTGCCGGCATTTGGCACGTGTGCGGGCATGATCATGCTGGCCACGACGGTGTTAGATACTCGCCCTGATGCGGAATCTCTGGGTGTTATTGACGTGACCGTTCGACGCAATGCCTTTGGCAGACAGAGGGATTCCTTCGAAGGCGAACTGGATTTCACCGGAATTGCGAATCCCGTGGACTCGGTATTCATCCGCGCCCCGCAAATCGAAGAAGTGGGCGAGGACGTACAGGTCCTGGCCACGGTGGATGAACGCGTGGTGGCAGCGCGACAAAACCACGTCCTTGTCACCAGCTTCCACCCGGAGCTCACCGAGGATCTGCAGGTTCACCAATACTTCGTGGAGATGATTCGTAGTAGCCGTTAGGTGTTTGGCGTCGACAAAAAAGAAAACGACCAGCACCAACAAACCACCCGCAACCCATCTAGTAACGTGGGTGTAAGAAGATTTTTACCTATTTCCAGCAACGCGAAAGAGGACGATGTCAGGCCATTCCAAGTGGGCAACCACCAAGCACAAGAAGGCAGCGAACGACGCCAAGCGCAGCAAGGAGTGGGCCAAGGCGATCAAGAACATCGAGGTCGCGGCTCGTACCGGTGGTGGAGACCCAGCCGGTAACCCCACCCTCGATGACATGATCAAGAAGGCCAAGAAGGCCTCCGTTCCTAACGACAACATCGAGCGTGCTCGGAAGCGCGGCGCCGGCGAAGAAGCTGGCGGCTCCGACTGGGAAACCTTGATGTACGAAGGCTACGGCCCCAACGGCGTGGCCATGCTCATTGAGTGCCTCACGGATAACCGGAACCGCGCTGCTACGGAGGTGCGCACCGCAGTGAACAAGAACGGCGGCAACATGGCCGATGCGGGCAGCGTGTCCTACATGTTCAACCGCAAGGGCGTGGTGGTGCTGGACAAGAACGGTCAGGAAGAGGATAAGATCCTCATGGCTGTTCTGGACGCTGGTGCCGAAGAGGTTAATGACCACGGCGAGAAGTTCGAGATCGTCTGCGAGCCGGGCGATATGGGCGCGGTGCGTAATGCGCTGAAGGCCGCGGACATCGATTATGACTCCGTGGAGCCGGATTTCCGTCCCACCATGGAAGTACCCGTGGATGCGCCGACCGCGCAGAAGGTGTTCAACCTCATCGACATCTTGGAAGATGTGGATGACGTGCAGAATGTCTACACCAACATGGATATCCCAGCCGACGTGCTGGAGGAGCTCGAGGCTTAAAGCGCTTCGGCTCTAATAGGGGAGTTGGCGAGGATCGGCTGGCTACTTGAACCACTCGGCGGGGGAGCCGAGTGCCAGTAGTCCGCTGAACACAATCGCAAGTCCGATAACAATCACCAGCAGCGCGAGCACTGGCTTGTTGACAATGAAGGCCAAAACCTTTTCCGGCACAGTGTGGGGCTGTTCAGTAGAGCCCTTGCGGAAGCGCCAAGGGCCATCCAGAAGTCCGCGGGAATCTGCGTTGCGCTCGAAGGGGATGGTCACAAAGGGGATGATTGCGCTGGCTAGGCCAATGATTCCCCGTCCCGCGCTCCACTTATTGTTGACCCAGATCAGCACGGTGGAAACGCAAAAGCTTAAGAAGACGAAGCCGTGAATGCCGCCAGCGATGGGAGTTAGCGCCTCCGTGGTGCCCGAATACTTGAGGGCCATGCCCAGCAGCAGGAGGGCCCACGTGCAGGCTTCGGCGACGGATACAAACTGATACACGGACTTCGGTGACATGATCCCTAATCTAGCATACGGAGTGTCCGCTCCTGTTTTCGCACGTATGTGCTAAATTAACTAGCGCTATGGACACTACTCAGCGCGCGATGGCGCCTCGCTCTGCGAACTCCTTGGCGGGGGTGCGCGTGATGGGCATTGACCCTGGACTGACCCGGTGTGGGCTGTCCATGGTGCAGGCAGGTAAAGGTCGCAGCGTGTTGCCTATCGCGGTGGGCGTGGTGCGCACCCCGGCGGACGAGGATCTCGCCGACCGGCTGCTCCGCCTTTCCCTGGCGGTAGAGGAGTGGATGGATGATTACTCCCCGGATGTGGTGGCCATCGAGCGCGTCTTTGAGCGTTCTAATGTGTCCACCGTGATGAATACAGCGCACGCCTCTGGCGTGTTGATGCTCGCTGCCGCCAAGCGAGGCATCGCGGTGCACATGTACACCCCCAGTGAGGTCAAGAAGTCCATCAGCGGCAATGGACGCGCGGACAAAGCGCAGATGACCAACATGATTACCCGTATCTTGGGTCTATCCGAGCCGCCCAAGCCCGCCGATGCTGCGGACGCCCTAGCCTTGGCTGTGTGCCACTGTTGGCGGGCGCCCATGAACCTGATTGTGGAGGGACAACTGTGATTGCATCCTTGAGAGGCACTGTCATCGACAAGAGCCTGGATACTGTCGTCATCGAATGTGGCGGGGTGGGCTATGAGTGCCTGACCTCGCCGAACACGAATGCTCAGCTCGCGCGGGGCGAGGAAGTGTTCGTGCTGACGGCCCACGTGGTGCGTGAAGATTCACAAACCCTGTATGCGTTCATGGACGCTGAGCAACGCAAGGCTTTCTACACCGTCCAAGGTGTCTCGGGCGTGGGTGCTCGTCTAGCGATGGGCATCCTGGGCACGCTTTCTGCAGTGGAGCTGGCCCGCGCCGTCCACGATGGCGACGTCAAGGCCCTGCAGAAGGCCCCTGGTGTGGGGAAGCGATTGGCCGAGCGCATGGCCGTTGACCTCAAGGGCAAGCTGCCGGATCTCCCGGTTTCTACCCCAGGTTCCTTTGATCCGACGCCAACCCCAGGCGCTTCCGCTGCCGGTATTGAGAATGCGGATGTCCTGTCCCAGGTTGTCGAAGCGATGACCGGCCTAGGCTTTTCGGAGAAGGAATCCGAAGCCACGGCCCGGAACGTGCTGGCGCACATGGATCAGAGCAACGTCTCTGTCTCCGCTGTGCTCCGAGGCGTACTGTCCGCGATGAACGGAGGGCGTTAATTCATGGCGAAGAACGGCGATATCGAGCGCACGGAGTTTACGTTGCCTGACGATGCCCCGCGAGCCGCAGGGCTCGGTGAGGGAGCAGCGGGGAAGCCACCTGTTCGCAACCCAGATTTGGATGCTCGCACCACGTCGGAAGAGCAGGATGTGGAAACGTCACTGCGTCCGAAGTCCCTGACTGAATTCATTGGGCAGAAGAAGGTCCGCCAGCAGCTAGACTTGGTTCTCAGCGGTGCGCGGGCTCGCAACGTGGCTCCGGATCACGTGTTGCTGGCGGGACCTCCCGGACTGGGCAAGACCACCATGGCCATGATCATCGCCCAGGAGCTGGGAAGCTCACTGCGCATGACCTCCGGTCCGGCGCTGGAGCGCGCCGGTGACTTGGCCGCGATGCTCTCCAATTTGATGGAGGGCGATGTCCTGTTCATTGACGAAATCCACCGCATGGCACGCCCTGCGGAAGAGATGCTCTACATGGCGATGGAGGATTTCCGGATCGATGTCATCGTGGGCAAGGGCCCGGGAGCCACATCCATTCCGATTGAAATTGCCCCCTTCACATTGGTGGGCGCCACCACCCGTTCCGGCATGCTCACCGGTCCGCTGCGCGACCGCTTCGGCTTTACCGCCCAGATGGAGTTCTACGAAACGGAAGATCTCACCCGCGTAGTGATGCGTACTGCGGGAATCCTCAATATGAATCTCTCCGCAGACGCTGCGGCGGAGATCGCCAGCCGATCCCGGGGAACCCCGCGTATCGCCAACCGATTGTTGCGGCGTGTGCGTGACTTCGCCGATGTGTACGCCGGGGGAGTCATCGATGTAAAGGTGGCTCAGTCTGCTCTGGTGGTGTTTGACGTCGACGAACAAGGACTCGATCGCCTCGATAGGGCCGTGCTTGATTCGCTGGTGCGCGGCCATGGCGGCGGTCCCGTGGGCGTGAGCACCTTGGCGCTGGCGGTGGGCGAGGAGCCCTCGACGGTGGAGGAAGTCTGCGAACCGTACTTGGTGCGAGCCGGAATGGTCGCCCGCACCCCGCGCGGACGCGTCGCCACAGCTCAAGCTTGGCGTCACGCAGGGTTGATTCCACCAGATAATGCACCTGGGCTGTAATCAAGAAACGCGCGGGAAGCTTTAGGCACCCACAGGTCACTGTGGCACACTATCCCTCATGGATCTTTTGCTCTTAGGCTTACTTCTCGTGGTGTTTGTTGCGCTTCCACTCATCAGCTTGCGCAAGCAAAACCAGCGCATGAAGGAAATTCGCACCTTCCAAGACAACCTTCATCCCAACATGGTGGTCAAGACCACCTCCGGCATGCACGGCCGCATCTCCCACATCGGAGAGACCACCGTGGATCTGGAAATCAGCGCCGGCGTGGTGACCACGTGGGACCGCACCAGCATCCTGGCGCTCGTAGATTCTGTGGAGTCCGGCTCGCAACAGGCCGATCAGCTGGGCAAAGACCCAGAGGCTCCAGAAGAGCAGTAATAGCAGCTAAGATTTCTACGTTCGGCGCTCAAGTGACCAATTGAATTGGTCATCTTGCGCGCTCATCCCTACTCCTTCAATCGCTACAGGAGCTAATACAGTGGCGTCTCAGCGCACGCGTAGCAAACGGCGAGGACAAGTTGCTTGGCCCAAGCAGGTCATCGCCTTGTTCATCGTCATCCTCATTGGTGTTTTTGCCCTGGTGATGTTCACCGGTTCCAAGAGCCCAACCCCGAAACTTGGCATCGACCTGCAGGGTGGAACCCGTGTGACGTTGGTTCCTCAGGGTGGTGAGCCCACCTCAGATCAGCTGAACCAGGCTCGTACGATCTTGGAAAACCGCGTCAACGGCATGGGCGTATCCGGCGCAGAAGTGGTCACGGACGGCAACAATCTAGTGATCACCGTGCCAGGTGATGACGCGGGAGAAGCGCGCAACTTGGGCAAAACGTCTCAGTTGCTGTTCCGTGGTGTCGCCCAGCCTGTGGCACCTACCGCCGAGCTTCCCAAGGTGCTGGAAGATATGGCCAATCGTTGGGTTGAAGCCGGAGTGATGACTCCGGATGAGGCCAACGAGAAGCTGGCCGCGGTGGTTCCCGTCTTTTCGCAGATCGGCGTTCCTAATCCACCCAAGGAGATCAAGGTCTCTGCCAAGGCGCCGAAGGAGCCAGCAACGTCGGTGGAAGAGCAGAAGTTCCGCGATCATCAGGTCTCGGTGCTGCGCAATGACCGCCAGTCTGCTGATCCCGACACGCAAAACGCTGCGGCCTCGCTGATGACGTGTTCCGGAACTGACCCATTGGCAGGCGCAGATGATCCGTCGAAGCCTTTGGTGACGTGTTCCGAGCAGGGCCCAATGGTGCTAGACCCGGCACCGCTGTTGGTGGGTAAGCCAGGTGAGGAAGGCCAGAGGCTGACCGGCGAATTGATTGATACCGATTCGCAGATCACTGGTGGGCTGGATCCAAATACTGCCCAGATGGCCATCACTTTCCGCTTCAAGACCGGCGAGCAGACCCCTGGTGGAGAGACCTGGTACCAGCTGGGTCAGCAGATGATGGGCCGCCAGGTTGCCATCACCCTGGACAGCCAAGTGATTTCCGCCCCAGAGATTCAGAGCCCCACTCCTCCCGGAGAAGTCAGCCAGATCACCGGCAACTTCAGTGAGAAGGAAGCTCAGGATCTGGCCAACAATCTGCGTTATGGTGCGTTGCCGCTGAGCTTCGTCGGTGAGAACGGCGAGCCCGGTGGCACCACCACGACCATCTCTCCAACGATGGGCGAGGCGTCGCTGCGCGCCGGCATCATCGCAGGTCTGGTTGGTTTGGTTCTGGTCGCGCTGTGGGCGCTGTTCTACTACCGCATGCTCGGCGTGGTCGCGATGCTCTCCCTGGTGGCCAGCTTCTTGCTGGTCTACGGATTCATCGTGCTGCTGGGCCGTTGGATCGGTTACAGCCTGGATCTGGCGGGTATCGCCGGCTTGATCATTGGCCTGGGCACCACGGCGGACTCCTTTGTGATCTACTTCGAGCGCATCAAGGATGAGATCCTCAACGGCTCCTCGTTCCGTTCCGCTGTGCCGCGGGCATGGCAGCGCGCTCGTTCCACCATCGTCACCGGTAACTTCGTCTCCTTGCTGGCCGCCGTGATTCTCTACTTCTTGGCCATCGGCGAGGTGAAGGGATTCGCGTTTACGCTGGGTCTGACGACGTTGTTCGACGTGGTCGTGGCCTTCATGGTGACGGCCCCGATGGTGATTCTTCTTTCCCGACGCCGCTTCTTCCACAGCCCACACATCAATGGTCTGGGTGCTGCATTCCGTTCCGCGGAGCGCCACTCGGAAGAGCACCAGCGTGCGGCGAAAATTGATTCGAAAACTGACGCTGTGGCCACCGCGCCCGCGGACAGAAACAGCACTACCGCGTCCACGAAGGGGGAGAAGTAATGTCTACTGCCATCTCCGCGTCGAAGGACGCGAAGGATAACCGCACATCCAAGAACAACTCTGGTAAGCAGCCCGGTTTCTTGGAGCGCATGTACAACGGCGAGAGCGGTTTGCAGATTGTTCCCAACCGTAAGAAGTGGTTCGCAGTCCTGGTCGGCATCCTCGTGGTGTGCATCGCCGCCATCCTCATCCGCGGATTCTCGCTGGGCATCGATTTTGAGGGCGGTACGCGCATCTCGATGCCGCCGACCAACGGTGCCAACGAGACCACCGTCTCCGAAACCTTTGAAGAGGCAACGGGCGTGAGCCCGCAGGCTACGCAGATCGTCGGTTCCGGCGATGCACGCCAGGTGGAAATCACCTCGGAACGACTCAGCGAGGAGCAGATTCGCGATGCTCGCTCCGCTCTGTTCGATAAGTTCCAGCCCACCGATGCCAACGGCGAGGTCACGGAAGCCGCGGTCAACGATTCCACCGTTTCCGAATCCTGGGGTGACTCCATTACCCAGCGCATGGGCATCGCGTTGGCAGTGTTCCTGGCAGCGGTGTTTATTTACATCACCCTGCGTATGGAAGCGGACATGGCCCTCGCAGCCATCATTTGTTTGGTCATCGACCTCACCGTGGTGGCGGGAATCTATTCGCTGATTGGCTTTGAGGTCTCTCCAGCCACCGTCATCGGTCTGCTGACGATCCTCTCGTTCTCCCTGTACGACACGGTGGTGGTCTTCGACAAGGTCAAGGAAAATACTGCCGGGCTGTTTAACTCCACCCGCTCGACGTACGCGGAGCAGGTCAACTTGGCGGTCAACCAGACGATCATGCGCTCGCTGAACACCACCATTTTCTCCGCCGTGCCGATCATCTCTTTGCTGGTCGTTGCCGTGGGGATCATGGGCGTGGGCACGCTCAAGGATCTGGCTCTGGTGCAGTTCATCGGCGTGGTGGCCGGAACGTTCAGCTCCATCTTCTTCGCCGCACCACTGCTGGTTGTGTTTAAGAACCGACGCAAGGAGTACCAGGATCACGAAAGCCGCGTATTGCGAGCTCGTGAAGGCGGCTACTCGGAAGACTCCGCGGACTCCAGCTCTGAGCTGCCAGCTGAGAATGCCGTTGTGGCGCGCGAGGTTGGCGTCGGAAATAACGACACTGCTGCCTCCCACCCGAACTCGGCAAACGAGACTCGCGAACTGCGACGCGTGAGCAGCCCGAACGAGCACCACGGTGCACCGGCCGAGGACACGGGGCGCTCTTGGCGCCCAGGAATGTAGAAAGAAGCGTTTAAGGATGCGGACAATCGGGCGTGTGATCGCGCTGCTGACTGGTGTGGCTTCGACCATGGCGCTGGCGGCATGTGCAGAGGAGGCCGAACAGCAGCACGAGAAGGGCGAGCAGCTGGGTTACGTGCTGTCTCGTCCGATCGCCACCACCAATGCAGGTACGGGGCTGGGAGTGGCCACGGATGCGGAAAAGCTCTCCGCTCGGCTGTACCCGGGCGCGTTTTTGGCGGGTCCTGATGCACAGCTGCTGCCCAATCCAGATCTGGTGACCGCAACGCCGCTTCCACAGGATCCAACGGTGGTCAACTACGTCATCAACGAGCAAGCCTCGTACTCCGACGAGCAGCCAGTAGTGTGCGACGACTTCCTCTTGACCCAGGCGGCTGGCAGTCGCTCGGACCTATTCGGTTCGGACATGCCACTGTTCAATCAGGTGGCGGGGATCGATTGCGCACCGGGGGCTAAGCAATTCACCGTGCACTTCAACCCCGGCTTCGGGCAGCGCTACCGTGAGCTGTTTACCCCAGGGACAGTGCTGCCGTCCCACACCGTTGCACAAGCTGCAGAGGTGCAAGATGTGGTGGGAGCGATCGACTCGCAAGACGAGCAGGCGCTGCAACAGCTTGGCCAGGCATGGCAGGACACGTTCAATGTGGCAATTACGGACCCATCGACAGTGCCGACTCACGGCCCCTACCGTGTTAGCGCACGAGGGGAAAAGGGCGACCTCGAACTGCAGGCCAACACTCGCTATGCGGGCAGCAAGCCGCAGGAGAGTCCAATCTACGTGTGGCCAAACGATGCCGATATCAAATCCTTGGTGGAGGCCAAGCAGCTGCGCGTGGCAGACCTAGGCTCCACCGCGAACTGGGAGACCGATGGTCTTAAGGAGCCGGACTTCCGCGTGGACAAGGATCAATCCGGACGCGTAGACACCTTTGGTTTGGACACGGCGGGGATGTTCTCTGACGTGGAGATGCGCCGCGCCTTTAATGGTTGCGTGGATCGTCAGGCGATGGTGCAGCGTGTGTCTACTGAGCTGAACTTGGAGACCAAGGCCACGGGTCTGCGCATGCTGCCCGCGACGCACCCGCTGGCTGCGCAGCTGCAGGAAACCTCTGATGCGCAGATGACGATGAACATGGAACGCGCGGGGCAGTGGCTCGGCGGACAAACTGTTCGCGTGGGCTACTTGGATGCGGTCCCGCGCTACGCCACGATGGTCGATGAACTGGCCAAGAGCTGCCAGAAGGCAGGCGTGACCATCGAGCCTGTGCCTCTGACCGTGGAATCCTACGGACAGCTAGGCACGGACTATGACGTGATCCTCACCACCCGCCCTGCTTTTGGCCGTAACTCCAGCACCAACGAGAACGGAACCTCCAGCGTGGGAGAAGTGAAAAAGGTGGAAGCGGAGCTCTACCAGGACATGACTTCCATCCCGCTGAGCACAGAACCGCGCGTGGTGGCAGTTGACCAGTACATGGCAAACGTCTCGGACAACGGTGGAGACGCCGGCTTGTCATGGAACATGGACCGTTGGGTGCAACGCTCCACTCCTGTGGAGCCAAGCACCGGCAGTGATGAGGATGCTGAGGCACCGGTGGACGCCATCTAGTTGCCGGGCGCGCGGGTGGGTTTTCCATTGCTCAGGTTGAGTGAATTCCAACACACTAAGGTGAACCCATTAGGGTGGATGCCACACGCTCCACATGTTTCATCCTTGACGAGAGGCCTTGAGTTTTCGTGACTGATACTTCGCATCCTGCGCCCGCTGATCACGTGCGTCCTGCAGCCGAGGCCTTGCAACGTCTCACCCGCATCGTCCCGGATTTCCCTTCCGAGGGCATTGTGTTTGAGGATCTGACTCCCGTGTTGGCGGATCCGGAGAGCTTTCGCAGCGTTGTGACTGACCTGGCCGAGGCCCTGCGTTCACTGAATGCAGACCTCATCGGCGGTTTGGACGCACGCGGGTTCCTCTTGGGTAGTGCCGTGGCCTACGAATTGGGCCTAGGCATCCTGGCTGTGCGTAAGGGCGGCAAGCTGCCACCGCCTGTGTACCGCGAAGAATATGACCTGGAGTACGGCTCCGCTGCGCTGGAGATCCCCGCAGAGGGCGTGCCGCTGAAAGGCAAGCGCATCGTGTTGATCGACGATGTCCTAGCCACCGGCGGCACGCTGGAAGCGTCCCGGACATTGTTGGAGCGCGCTGGTGCGGATGTGGCAGGACTCGCCGTGGTTCTAGAGGTTCAAGGCTTGAATGGTCGCGATCGCCTCACGGGGTTGCCGTTGTATGTCGTGGCTACAGGTGAGATGTCGAGCAACGGTTCTTCTTCCGACGCCACCTCGAACGCTTAGGAGTTCTCCCCATGTCTAACGATAAGAGCTCTCTATGGATGGCCGCGCGGATTGCCCGCAGTCTCACGGGATCTAGCCGCACTCGCATCAACCCGGTTCTGGGGCCGCTGCTGACAGTTCACCGTCGCTACCACCCACGCGCCGAAGTGGAGATCTTGAACCGGGCGTATGCCACGGCGGATCGATTGCACGAAGGCGTGATGCGCAAGTCCGGTGAACCGTACATCACGCACCCGTTGGCAGTTGCCACGATTGCTGCGGAGATCGGCATGGACACCACCACGCTGGCTGCGGCTCTGTTGCACGACACGGTGGAGGACACGGACTACAGCCTGGATGATCTCACCCGTGACTTCGGCGAAGAGGTAGCCCAGCTGGTCGATGGAGTAACCAAGCTGGACAAGGTGGCGCTGGGCTCTGCGGCCGAGGCGGAGACCATTCGCAAGATGGTAGTCGCCATGGCCCACGACCCCCGCGTGCTGGTGATCAAGGTTGCTGACCGACTGCACAACATGCGCACCATGCGCTTTCTGCCTCCCGAGAAACAGGCGAAGAAGGCACGGCAGACACTGGAAGTCATTGCGCCGCTGGCACACCGCTTGGGCATGGCCACGGTGAAGTGGGAGCTGGAGGATCTGTCTTTCGCGATCCTGTATCCCAAGAAGTACCAGGAGATCGTCCGCCTAGTAGCCGATAGAGCTCCCAAGCGCGACCAATATTTGACTCAGGTCAAAAACGAGATCGAGCAGTCCATGCGCAAGCTGGGTTTGCACGCGGAAGTGGTGGGGCGCCCTAAGCACTACTGGTCGATCTACCAAAAGATGATTGTCCGCGGGCACGAGTTCGAGGAGATCTTTGACCTGGTTGGCATCCGCATTCTGGTGGATTCCGTGCGTGATTGTTATGCCGCCGTGGGTGCGATCCATACGCTGTATCACCCGATGCCGGGACGTTTTAAGGACTATATTTCCTCGCCGAAGTATGGGGTGTATCAATCGTTGCACACCACGGTGATTGGTCCTGATACCAAGCCGCTGGAAGTGCAGATTCGTACCCACGATATGCACAACAAGGCGGAATTCGGCATCGCGGCGCACTGGCGTTACAAGGAGACTAGCGGCGCTCATACCGGGGATAACCGGGAAGTCGATCAGATGGCGTGGATGCGCCAATTGCTGGACTGGCAGAAGGAAGCAGCGGACCCCAACGAATTCTTGGACAGTCTGCGCTATGACCTTTCGACCAACCAGATCTTTGTCTTCACTCCCAAGGGCGATGCCATCACTCTGCCGAACGATGCAACCCCCGTGGACTTTGCCTATACGGTGCATACCGAGGTGGGACACCGATGCATCGGAGCTAAGGTCAACGGCAAGCTCGTAGCGTTGGAATCCTCGTTGAAAACTGGCGACAAGATCGAAATCTTCACGTCAAAGGATCAGCACGCCGGTCCGTCCAAGGACTGGATGAGCTTCGTGAAGTCTCCGCGCGCGAAGTCGAAGATCCGCCAGTGGTTCGCCAAGGAACGCCGCGAGGAAGCTGCCGATTCTGGTCGCGATCTGCTGGCTGCAGAAATCCGCCGTGGGGGCCCGACGGTTCAGCGCCTGTTCACGCCGGAGGCACTTCGATTCGTTGCCACGGAGCTGAGAAAGACGGATGTCGATGCGCTGTACGCATCTATCGGCCGCGGTGAAGTATCCGCTGAGCACGTCACCAAGATGCTCATCGAGAAGTACGCCACCGACGACGATTCAGATGACGTGGTTCTGCCACGCTTGCAGTCAAGCTCCCGTATCGCCAACACTCCACAGTCTGGACGTGGAGATGGCTCGGGAATCCTGGTGCAAGGACAAGCGGACTTCTCCGCCAAACTGGCCAAGTGCTGTACTCCAGTACCTGGAGACCGCATCTTCGGCTTTGTGACCAAAGGCGGGGGAGTCTCTGTCCACCGCACGGACTGCACGAACGCGGAGAAGCTGCATGCGGAACAAGAGCGCATCATTGAGGTGAGCTGGGCGTCGAGCTTTAATAACGCCGTCTTCATGGTCACCATTCAGATCGAAGGTCTGGATCGCAACGGTCTGCTGTCCGAGGTCACCAGGGTGGTCTCGGAACAAAAGGTGCCTATCACCGCCACGAGCTCGCATACCGCGGAGGACAGGGTGGCGATGATTCGCTTCACCTTCGAAGTCTCGGACACCAAGCAGCTGGGTTATCTAATGAATCAGCTGCGAAACGTGGAAGGTGTCTTCGACGTCTACCGTCTGACAACGGGCGGATAGGAAAAGCGGCTGGGCACTGTGCCCAGCCGCTCTTTTTATGCGCTGGACCAGCGTTGCCGATCCAGCCGTACTGCCTGGAAGTTAGGCGACGTCCGCCTCTTCGATCTTTACTTCCTCGGCAGGCTTGCCGTCTCCCTCAGGTGCCTTCTCTGCGATGGCATCCAAGGTCTTCAGACCTTCCTCAGAGATGGTGCCGAACACGTTGTAGGCAGGAGGCAACGTGGTGTCCGCATTGACCAAGAAGAATTGGGAACCGTTGGTGTTCTCGCCGGAGTTGGCCATAGCCAGAGTTCCGCGGGGGTAAATCACTGGGTTCTGGGTCTCATCGCCCTGCACACCGTTGGTGGGGAACTCGTCAGCGAAGGTGTAACCCGGGCCGCCAGTGCCAGAGCCAGTGGGATCGCCACACTGCAGGATGCCCATGCCTTCGGACTTCACGCTGCGGTGGCAGACAGTGTCATTGAAGAAGCCCTCCTTTGCCAAGTGCTCAAAGGAGTTGACGGTACATGGCGACTTGGAAGAATCCAGCTCCAGAGGCACATCGCCCTGATTCGTCCTCAACGTGACCTGGGTGGTACCTGAAGCCTTGACTTCTCCATCTTCCGGAGGAGTGACTTCCTTGGAGGCTTCTTCCTGCCCGGCCGGGTAGGTGCACTCCACCGTCTCGCCATATGGCTCAAGCGGACCGTCCGGAAGTGCAGCAGGCTCCACCTCAGGGCTGCTGGTGGACTCGTCGGAAGAAGCGGTGGCGTCCTCGTCGGTCGATGTGTACGTAGCGGCGAACCAGATGCCGCCCACCAGTACAACGATGACGGCAAGAGTAGCGGCCACCACGCCCAATGGGGCTACCTTGGCACGGCGATCCCGGCCTTTGATGGCCTTATCCAGGTTCTTGAGTGCCTCGTCCCGACGCGCCTCATTGGGCAGGGACTTGTTGTCGTTATCAGCCACGAGTGGTTCTCCGACCTTTCCAGTTGCTTGGTGTGGATCCGCCTTATTATGCCTCATTGGCTTGCCGTTGCCGAGACCTGATTGTCACCCGTGTCAGATTCCTTGTACTAGTGCTTGTACTACTCTGGGTGGGCATGACTAGCCAGCCGAATGATTCAGCTTCTGCGTCATCCGCACCATTGCCCGCCACCACGTCCATCGTGGGTTTTGTCGCAGGGCCACTACAGACCAACTGTTACGTGTTGATTGATTCTGCACGGACCACGGAACAAGGCAAGTACCCCGCCGTAGTGATCGATCCGGGAATGGGCGCGTTTGCCACCATCCAGGAGCAAGCGGATGAGCAAAACTTTGCGGTCGAAGCCGTGGTGCTGACTCACGGACACATTGACCACATTCGTGATGCTCAACCATTTGCTGTGCCGGTGTACATCCATCCAGAGGATAAGTCCATGCTGTCTATGGATTGGAGTAATGCGCCCTTTGGTTCCATGTTCGAGGCAGAAAATATGCAGACGCCTGCCGACATCCGGGAGCTAGAGGGAAGCATCGATATGGCCGGAGCAACGTGGGAGATCCATCACATGCCCGGGCATTCGCCCGGATCCGTGATGTTCCGCGTACCCGGCCTGATCTTGGGTGGAGATGTTCTCTTCTGCGGGGGAGTAGGCCGCACGGATCTGCCGGGGTCTTCGCCGGAAGACATGATGCTGTCTCTGAAGAAGGTCGTCACGGAATTCGCTGACGATGATGTGGTGTTAAGTGGGCACGGCCCGCAAACCACCATTGGTCAGGAGAAGGCGACTAATCCATTTTTGCACGAGGTGGGCTAGCCACCGAGGTGAATCCAGCGCTACCTGTGCTGGTACCCGTGTCTGACCATCGTCGCTGACCCGCTAGGATTAACTGCTGTGACTGACAAGGCTCCGCAAAAGAAATTGAAGGCTCTGCAAGCTCCCAAGGGAGTGCCGGACTACGTCCCGCCAGGCTCTGCTGACTTCAAGGCCGTCAAGGACGCGTTCGCGACTGCTGCTCATAATGCGGGATATGAACACATCGAGCTGCCGATTTTCGAAGAAACGGCACTTTTCGCCCGCGGAGTAGGCGAATCCACGGATGTGGTCAGTAAAGAGATGTACACCTTTGCAGACCGCGGAGATCGATCTGTCACGCTGCGCCCAGAAGGCACCGCAGGTGTGATGCGCGCAGTAATCGAGCACAACCTAGACCGGGGACAGCTGCCCGTCAAGCTTGTCTACAACGGACCATTCTTCCGCTACGAGCGCCCTCAGGCCGGGCGCTACCGCCAGCTACAGCAGGTAGGCGTGGAGGCCATCGGTGTGGACGATCCCGCTTTGGATGCCGAGGTTATCGCGTTGGCGGACCGTTGTTTCCGTTCCGTAGGGCTGACTGGATTCCGCTTGGAGCTGACCAGCTTGGGCGACGATTCTGACCGTCCCGCTTACCGTGCCAAGCTGCAGGAATTCCTGCGTGGATTGGACCTGGACGAAGAAACTCAGCGCCGAGCCGAGCTCAACCCTCTGCGCGTGCTGGATGACAAGCGCCCGGAGATGCAGGAAAAGCTCGCTGACGCTCCGCTCATGCTTGACCACCTGTCCGATAGCTCGCGTGCTCACTTTGACGCAGTGACCGGATATCTGCAGGACATGGGCATCGAGTACACCATCAACCCTCGCATGGTGCGCGGTCTGGATTACTACACCAAGACCTGCTTCGAGTTTGTGCATGACGGTCTCGGTGCACAGTCTGGCATTGGTGGCGGCGGCCGCTATGACGGGCTGATGGCGCAGCTTGGTGGCCAGGAACTGTCCGGCATTGGCTTTGGCCTTGGCGTGGACCGCACGCTGTTGGCGCTTGAAGCTGAATCTAAGTCCGCTGCAACCGGTCGACGGGTGGATGTCTACGGCGTGGCTCTGGGAGCCGAAGCAAAGCAGAAGATGGTCAGCGTGGTCAACCAATTGCGCGGTGCAGGCGTGGCCGTGGACATGAGCTACGGCGATCGCGGACTTAAGGGAGCGATGAAGGGCGCGGACCGTGCCGGTGCTCTGTTTGCGCTGGTACTTGGCGAATCCGAACTAGCTGCGGACACCATTGTGGTGCGCGATCTGGCTGCCCACGAGCAGAATGAGATCAGCCTGAGCACCGTGTTGGATCACATCGTGGAAGCCGTGGGGCAGAAGCGCTAGTGGGGGTGGTGTCGTCGGGTAGGAAATGAACCGACGATGAATTCTTTGTAACGCGCAAGTTGAAAGCCGAGGACGGGTCACACCTTGCCCGGCACAGGGTTCTCTTAGGTGTTCTTATGAAACGCGACGTTTCATTTCAGTTCGCCACTTCAGGAGAAAATCCGTGCCGTTCACGCGCTCTCACAAGGTCGCTCGCCGTTCCGCGATTGCCCTTGCCATCGTCCCCCTCACCATCTTTTCCACCTCCACGGCTGCGCTGGCTGCCGAAGCTGACCAGGTCAACCTGAACGTTCTGGGCATCACCGATTTCCACGGGCACATCTCCGGACCGAAGGACCCCAGCAAGCCGGTCAAGGAAATGGGTGCGGGCGCAATGGCCTGCTACATCGACAAGGAGCGCGCAGCCAACCCTGCCACGTCCTTCGTCTCTGCTGGTGACAACATCGGAGGCTCGCCTTTCGTGTCCTCCATCTTGGATGACGAGCCAACCATCAGCTCCCTGAACGCCATGGGTCTGGAAGCGTCCGCTGTGGGTAACCACGAGTTCGATAAGGGATGGGATGACCTCCGCGACCGTGTCGGCGTGGACGGAACCAAGCTCGCAGAGTTCCCATACCTGGCGGCCAACGTGACCGGCGCCACGATGGCCCCTTCCACCGTGGTGGAAAAGGATGGCGTGAAGATCGGCTACGTGGGCGCCGTCACGGAGACGACGCCCACCCTAGTGTCACCTTCCGGAGTTGCAGGGCTGAACTTCTCCGCACCTGTGGCCGCCGCTGATGCGGAGGCTAACCACCTCAAGGAATCGGGCGAAGCCGACGTGGTGGTCGCCCTGGTTCACGAGGGAGTATCGGCAGAAGGATTCGGTTCGAATGTCGACGCCGTGATTGGCGGACACACTCACCAAGAGCAAGAAAACAATAGATCCCAGCCCGTAGTGATCCAGCCGGCTTCGTACGGCAGCTTGCTGGCTGACATCGACATCACTTACGACAAGGCAGAAAACAAGGTCGATTCCGTTTCCGCCCGCAATATCCCTGCTCAGGATGTGTGGAACGAGTGTGGTGCCACTCCAAACCAGGAGGTCGCAAACATCGTGAACGCGGCAGAGCAGGCCGCTGAGGTAGAGGGGCAAAAGGTGGTTGCCACGATCGACAACGATTTCTACCGAGGTGTCAACTCTAACGGTGTAGCGGGAGGAAACCGTGGCGCCGAAAGTTCCCTGAACTCGCTGCTCGCCGACGTCGCACTGGACGGAATCAACGAGCAGACCAGCCTTAATGCGGATATCGGCGTGATGAATGCCGGTGGTGTGCGTGATGATCTCGAGTCCGGTGACGTGACTTTCGCTGAAGCCTACGGTGTCCAGCCATTCGGCAACTCCATGGGCGTGGTGGAGATCTCCGGGGCTGAGCTCAAGGGAGTCATGGAGCAGCAGTGGCGTTCTGAAACGGGTGGAGACCGTCCTACTTTGATCCTCGGCTTCTCCGAGAACGTGGAGTACTCCTACGATCCGGAAGCTCCACTGGGTAAGCGCATCACACACGTGCGCGTCAACGGCGAAGACCTAGATGAGGCACGCAACTACCGCGTGGCCGGAGCCTCCTTTCTGCTGGGCGAGGGCGACGCGTACACCCAGTTCAACACCCAGAGTGGGGATAACGTCATTGAAGATTCCGGCATCATGGACGTGGACATCTTCAACCGCTACTTGGCAGACCACCAAGACGTGCAGGTTCGCGATGATCAGACCTCGGTTGGCGTGCACATTAGTGGCGGCAACGCCGATGGCACCGTGACGGCAGGACAGAAGCTGACTATCGATCTGTCCTCGTTGTCCTACACCGCAAGCGAGTCCAAGCCCACGGAGGTTGCCGCGGAGTTGCTCGGGGGCGAAAAGACGGTGCGTGCTTCCGCGCCTGTCGATAACACCGTGACGGATAACCAGAATGAAACCGGTCGTGCGACCGTACAGCTCACCGTTCCGCAGGGTGCTACCGAGCTGAAGATCACAGACGATAACGGAACCGAGTTTGTCTACCCACTAGTCGCACAGGAAGGCGGCCCACTGGGCTCGCTGACCGGGTCTTCTGACCTGAGCTCCACCAGTCTGGGCAGCTTGAGCCCTCGCGACCTCGGAGCCATTGGACTGGCAGTCAGCGTGCTGGGACTCAGCGCAGCCTTTGGTGCTGCCGTCTACTGGTGGCAGCAGAACCGCCGATAGCTCACTGGACGTAGAACTCTGATCCATCATCTGAGCTCTGACCGTGCAATAACCCAGAGCCGTTTCCCGCAATCGCAGTCTCGCGAAGCAGGGAAGGGCTCGTCCATGTTCAATCTTGTTCCGCAGTTCTCCAGTAAAGGTCTTTGATTTTCATGAAGCGATCATCGCGCATCAGCCTGGCCCTCATGGCTACGGCTTCAGCATCCCTGGCAACCACCACGATTCCCTCCGCTATCGCCTCCCCAGCTGGCGATAACGTAGTCATCAGCGAAGTTTACGGAGGCGGTGGCAACAGTGGAGCCGAGCTGACAAACGACTTCATCGAACTCTATAACCCAACTGATCAGCCCATCACTTTGGACGGCTGGTCCGTGCAGTACTTGTCCTCCAAGGGCACCAGCTCTGCATCAACTGCAGCTTTGAATGGGGAGATTGCCCCGCACGGCTACTACCTGATCAAGGCAGGTAAGGGCTCGGGTGGCACCGTCGATTTCACCGCGGACGCGGATGGCACGGGGCTGAACATGAGCTCGTCCAACGGTGTTGCCGTGCTTTCAGATTCCACAGGTCAGTGGACTCAAGGAAGCGACGCGGTAGACATCGTTGGGTACGGCACCACCACAGTGAATGAAACCGCTCCTAGTGCCGGGCTCAGCAACACCACGAGCGCTGCTCGAGACGCAGTGGGCACCGATACGGACAACAACGTCGTTGACTTCACCGTCGGCGCTCCTACTCCTCAGTTCTCTGGCGGGGACGCCACCCAGGACGACACGACTGATCCAGAAAACCCTGATACCCCGGAAGAGCCCACCACTCCGGGCGAGCGCGTGTCTATCGAAGATATTCAGGGCACCGGCGCTGCCACTCCTTTGGCGGGGCAGACCGTCACCACCGCCGGCTGGGTCACCGCGAGCTATCCCACAGGTGGATTCAACGGCTTCACCATCCAAATGGGTGGAACCAAAGAAGCGCGCAAGGCAGGCGAAGCGTCCCGCGCGGTCTTCGTCTATACCGGAGCAGGGAATGCTCCCGCTGACCTCGGGCAGTGTGTCGTCGTGACCGGAAAGGCCGTTGAATACAACGAATCGACTCAGCTGTCCAACCCCACCTTCAAGTCTTCGGCAAACCCCCAGGAAGATTGCGGGGATGGCGTCGAACCAAACAAGGGCCTGATTCCTACGGACCCGGAGACCAAAGAGGCAAACGAGCACATGCTCTTTGCACCGGAGTCCACGTACACGGTGACGAACAACTACGAGCTGAATACCTATGGCTCGGTGGATCTGGTGGCAGGGGATGAGCCACTGCTGCAGGCAACCTCCGTGGTCAACCCAGGAGCAGAGGCAGTGGCCTACGAGCAGGAGAACCAGCGCAAGGTAGTCACCCTCGACGATGGCGCCACGGCGAATTTCCTCCGCAACGCCGAAGCGAAGAAGAGCCCTCTGCCATACCTGACCACCGCTGACGGCGAGAAGGCACTGCGCACGGGCGATCATTTGAGCTTCTCCAACCCAGTGGTGCTGAGCTACAACTTCGACAAATGGGGCCTGCAGCCGACCTCCCAGATCACGGGAGACTCCGCCTCTGCCGAGCTACCAATTTCTTGGGAGGACACTCGAGCTGCTGAAATCGGTGGACCGGACGCAGTGGGAGGCACGCACAGCATTGCCAGCTTCAACGTGCTGAACTACTTCACCGACCTGGGCAAAGACGAGGATGGATGCCGGGCATACGAAGATATGGACGGCAATCCCGTGACCGCGGACTACTGCCAAGTTCGCGGTGCGTACACCGAGGAAGCATTCCAGGATCAGCAAGCCAAGATCGTCAGCGCGATCAACACCTTGGATGTATCCGTCTTGGGCTTGGAAGAGATCGAAAACACCGCGCAGTTTGGTGGTGATCGCGACGAGTCGCTGAACACTCTTGTCACAGCACTCAATGCGGCCGGAGGCAACTGGAAGGCCGTGCCTTCCCCGGAGGTTGTCCCCGAAAATGAGGATGTGATCCGCACCGCGTTCATCTACCGCGAAGGTGCCGTGGAGCCGGTCGGTGAGTCCAAGATCTTCGACCACGAAGCTTTCTCCAATATCGCCCGCCAACCTCTTGCGCAGCGTTTCAAGGGTGTGGGTGCCGACGACGACAGCGCTTTCGTGGCCGTTGTGAACCACTACAAGTCCAAGGGATCCATTGCTCGTGGTGATGCGGACATGGGCGACGGACAGGGCAACAACGCCAACCTTCGCGCCGAGATGTCCCGCAAGTTGGTGGAGTGGTTGGCTGCTGAAGAGGACTTCAAGGACAAGCCACAATTCATCATCGGCGATTTGAACGCGTATGCGAAGGAAGATGCTGTGCGCATCCTCGAGGACGCGGGCTACACCAACATCGAGGACAAGTTCGGTGCGGGGCACTCCTACCAGTTCGACGGTCGCCTCGGTTCGCTCGATCACGTGTTGGCTAACGATAAGGCGTTGGAGATGACCACGGGCGCGGACGTGTGGGACATCAACTCCGATGAATCCGTGGCTTACGAGTACTCCCGTCGCAACTACAACGTCACGGACTTCTACGCGCCCGATCCTTTCCGCTCTAGCGACCACGATCCGATCAAGGTTGGATTCAATTTGGTCGATGGCGGAACGGATCCGGAAGACCCAGAAAACCCCTTGCCGGAGACCCCTGGTTCCTCTGATGAGGATTCACCACTGGGCTCCCTGGCCAACGGCAGCTCCCGGAACAGGTTCCTCGGCTTTGTCCTGGGCCTGGTGGGATTGAGCTCCGGAGTGGGCCTTGCGTTCTGGTGGTGGCTGAACTCCCAGCGCTAATCGGCGCTGGGGAAGCGGGCGCTACTTAGCGCCGGAAATCCTCATGGCAGGATTCCATGGTTCCGCCCTGGTAGCCGCGCAAGAAGGATTCCTGGCGCTGTTCGGAAGAACCGTGCGTCCAGGAATCCGGGTTGACCTCCTGGCCAGCTGATTCCTGGATGGCGTCATCGCCGATGGACTGAGCGGTAGTAATGGCCTGCTGAACCTGATCCTGCGTGATTGGCTCCAGTAGCGCGTTTTCGCCCTTGTCCGCGTGAGATGCCCACAATCCGGCGTAGCAATCCGCCTGCAGCTCCATCTTCACGGCGTTGGAATCCTCACCTGGGTCGTTATAATCAGACAGACCCAAGTTGCCCTGCAAGTTCTGGATGTGGTGCCCGAACTCGTGAGCGGTGACGTACTCCTGGGCGAACGGACCGTCCGAACCACCCATCTTGTTCAGCTGTTCGTAGAAACCGGTGGACAGGTAGACGGTCTTATCGGAGGGACAGTAAAACGGTCCGCTCTGGGAAATATTCGCGGCACCGCAGCCGGTAGTCATGCGACCGTCGCCGATTGTCACTTGGGGCTGGGTGTACTGGATATCAACGTTTGCAGGAAGTGCTTCAGACCAGTAGTCATCCAAGGATGTAGCTGTTGCGAGGATGCGACAGTCATCGTTGTTGTTGGCATCTTCTGCGGATTGGCAGTGGGCAAACGCATTGCTATTTCCCTGCGACTGCTGGGAGTCGTCTCCGCCGCCGATCATGTTGGATCCGCCCGAGAAGAAAAAGACCACTACGGCAGCGATGATCATGCCGGGGATGCCGAACTTGCGGCCGATACTGCTGGCCAGCAGTGCTACGAAGATGTTTCCTCCGCCGCCGCCACCACCACCGAATCCGCTGCCGCCACTGCCGCCGCTGTTTCCACGGCCGGAATAGTTATTGAGATTGTTATTAAACGTCACGGTTCAAATGTTGCCACAAGTGCAGGTGAGGGGAGCGGTGATTGACCCGCCCGCCCACACGTGTCGGCCTTCAGGGTAGAATGAAGGGCTGATTCTTAAAGGTTCTCAAGACAAAACGCTTTGAGACCTCACTTCGGGACACTTAACGACATTTAAGGAGCAAGGCGACGTGCTGCGCACTCATCTAGCGGGCGAACTCCGCACCGACCACATCGGCCAAGAAGTAACTCTGACTGGTTGGGTCGGACGCCGTCGAGACCACGGTGGAGTGATCTTCGTGGATCTGCGCGACCGCAGCGGTGTGGCCCAGGTGGTCTTCCGCGAGTCTGAGGTTGCCGAGCGCGCGCACAACCTGCGCAGCGAGTTCTGCATCAAGGTCACCGGTGTTATCGAGGCCCGCCCCGAGGGTTCTGCGAACCCCAACCTGGCATCCGGTGGTGTGGAGGTCAACGTCACCGCGCTGGAGGTTCTCAGTGAGGCTGCAGCCCTGCCGTTCCAGATTGACGATCCGTCGTCTGCCGGCGAGGTAGGCGAGGAGACCCGCCTTAAGTACCGTTACCTCGATCTTCGACGCAAAACTCAGGGCGATGCACTGCGTCTGCGCTCTCGTGTGAACGATGCCGCCCGCGGTGTGCTGGCCCAGCACGATTTCACAGAGATCGAGACCCCTACCTTGACTCGTTCCACCCCGGAGGGCGCACGTGACTTTCTGGTGCCAGCTCGTCTGAAGCCGGGCACGTTCTACGCACTGCCGCAGTCTCCGCAGCTGTTTAAGCAGTTGCTGATGGTTGCTGGCATGGAGCGTTACTACCAGATCGCGCGCTGCTACCGCGATGAGGATTTCCGTGCCGATCGCCAGCCTGAGTTCACTCAGCTGGACGTGGAGATGAGCTTCGTCGACCAGGAAGATGTTATCGCTCTGGCCGAGGAAATCATCACCGCTGTGTGGGCGGAAGCTGGTTACTCCATTACCACCCCAATCCCACGTATGACTTACGCCGAGGCAATGCGCCTGTACGGCTCTGACAAGCCGGATCTGCGCTTCGACATCCAGATCACTGAGTGCACGGACTTCTTCAAGGACACGACCTTCCGCGTGTTCCAGAACGAGTACGTCGGTGCCGTGGTCATGGACGGTGGCGCTGATCAGCCTCGCCGTCAGCTGGATGCGTGGCAGGAGTGGGCGAAGCAGCGCGGTGCGAAGGGCTTGGCGTACATCTTGGTTGGCCAGGATGGCGAGCTGTCCGGACCCGTGGCGAAGAACATCACGGAGGCCGAGCGTGCGGGCATCGCTGAGCACGTGGGCGCCAAGCCGGGCGATTGCATCTTCTTCGCTGCGGGCGATACCAAGTCTTCCCGCGCGCTGTTGGGTGCTGCTCGTGGCGCCATCGCTGAGAAGCTGGGTCTGATTAAGGACGGCGATTGGGCTTTCACCTGGGTTGTCGATGCTCCGATGTTCGAGCCTGCAGCCGATGCCACCGCTTCCGGCGATGTGGCCCTGGGCCACTCTGCTTGGACCGCGGTGCACCACGCGTTTACTTCGCCGAAGCCTGAGTTCCTGGATTCCTTCGACGAGAACCCAGGCGAGGCTCTGGCTTACGCATACGACATCGTGTGCAACGGCAATGAGATCGGCGGCGGTTCCATCCGTATCCACCGCAAGGACATCCAGGAGCGGGTGTTCAAGGTCATGGGCATCACGGACGAAGAGGCCCAAGACAAGTTCGGCTTCCTCCTGGAGGCATTTGCCTTCGGTGCTCCTCCGCACGGCGGTATCGCGTTCGGTTGGGATCGTATCGTGACGTTGTTGGGTGGTTTCTCTTCTATTCGCGACGTTATCGCCTTCCCGAAGTCCGGTGGTGGCGTGGACCCACTGACGGATGCTCCCGCGGCCATTACGCCGGCGCAGCGTAAGGAAGCCGGCCTGGACTTCAAACCGAAGAAGCCACAGAACAAGCAGGCTCAAGCTAGCCAGACCCAGAACACACAGAGTCAAGACTCACCCGACCAGAAATAGAAGCAGGACGCGACGTGCACTCAACAGAGCAATCCCTGAAGGCAGCGGAAGGTCTCCTCGCCGCTCGCTTTGGGGGCAGCCCAGCGCTCACCAACCCAGAGGATCTCGGTGGCAGTGGGGCATCTCTGGTGCTGCGTTGCCGGGTTTCACCGAACCCGTTTCTCCAAGAGCGCACGATCGTCATCAAACGTCTGCCTAAGGTCGAAGAGGCTGAGTCTGCGGACGATGCTCCGGTTGAGTTTGATGCGGATGAGCTGGCTCTGATCCGTGAGATCGTGGCCTATCAGTACACCAACACGTTGCCGGAGAAGGTTCGCCCAGGACCGCTGCTTCTGGCCTATGACGTGGCCGAGCGAATGCTCATCCTTTCCGATGCTGGCGATGGTGCGAACTTCACCGAGGTTCTGCAGCTGCCTGACGCCTCCGAGCGCCGTTCTGCCGTGCGCAAGCTGGGCAGGGCGCTGGGGCGTATGCACGCCGCCTCGTTTGGCGACGCCGCTAGCTATCAAACCCTGCTGAAGAGGCAGTGCCAAAAGTTCAACATCAATCCGGGCACTGTGGTGGACTCGGACATCGACATCGCCAACCTCATCAACGAGGGCATCGAGCTGGTGCGTGGCAACAACATCGAAATCGATGAGACTGTGTTGAAGTTTGCGCGGGAAGCAATGGAGCGGCAAGGCCGCCCTGACGTGCGTTCGTTCACCCCGTTCGATCTGACCCCGGACAACATCATGGTGCACAAGCAGGTGGTGTTCCTGGACTTCGAGTGGGCCTCCTTCCGCGATATCGCACTGGACGTGGCCTGCGTGATCGTCGGCTTCCCGCAAGATGACACCACCCCGGCGCTGACAGATGAAGAGTGCACGGAGTTCCTGACCGCGTGGACTGCAGAGATCGGTCACGTGTGGCCGACCGCCCGAGACGCGGACAGAGTGGCGCACGTACTCATGGCCACGCTGATCGGCTGGGCCTTTATTTCTCTGAACATGTTGCACCAGGGCCAGCAGATGTCACGCAAGGCCACCCGGCGCGTGATCTATGCCGAGGAGCCCGCACAGTCCGCACCGCGCGACCTGCTGGAGATGCTGCCAGAGCAGGCCTCCGATATGGCTACCACCGTGGATGCGATCAACCGCTTCGCACTTCGCTTCGACAATGAGGACTTCGAACCGGTGGTTCGCTTCACCCAGCGCCTCAAGCGGGCGTTGGCACGGCAGGGCGGACATCCCATGACTTCTACTTCTGCGAACCGCTAGGCTACAGCGACGGTATGGCTGATCTCTTCGATTCCGCCGATAGCTCCACCGAGAGCACCAACAGCTCGGCGAAGGCAACAGAATACTTCCATCCAGGCACACACGCCCCACTGGCGGTGCGCATGCGTCCGCGGACTCTGGACGAGGTTGTGGGACAGCAGCACGTGCTGGGGCAGGGAAGCCCTTTGCGTCGGCTCATCGACGGCCGCGGCGACACCTCGGTGATTCTCTACGGCCCACCCGGCACCGGCAAAACCACCGTCGCCTCCTTGATTTCCACCACGTCTGGGCGGCACTTCGAGGCACTCAGCGCGCTGAGTTCCGGAGTCAAGGAAGTGCGCGAGGTCATCGAAAAGGCCCGCAAGCGGCTGGTCATCGGCGAAAACACTGTGCTGTTCATCGATGAGGTCCACCGATTCTCGAAGAATCAGCAGGACGCGCTGCTGGCCGCAGTGGAGAACCGAACCGTGCTGTTGGTGGCCGCCACCACGGAAAACCCGTCCTTCTCGGTGGTCTCGCCGTTGCTCTCGCGCTCCTTGTTGGTGCAGCTCAAGCCGTTGGCGGACAATGACATCGGTATGTTGTTGGACCGGGCCACGGCAGACGAGCGCGGTTTCGGCGGAGTATTCTCCCTTTCTTCCGACGCCCGCTCGCAGCTAATAGCACTGGCAGCCGGCGATGCACGCCGTGCCTTGACCTACTTTGAAGCCGCCGCTGAATCCCGAGACGATGAAGAGCATGTGACCCTAGAGGATGTCTCCCGCAGCATCGACAAAGCGGTGGTCCGATACGACCGCGACGGAGACCAGCACTATGACGTCACCAGCGCATTCATCAAGTCCATCCGTGGCTCGGATCCCGATGCCGCGATGCACTATTTGGCGCGAATGATGGTGGCGGGCGAAGACCCGCGATTCATTACTCGGCGCCTGGTGATCTTGGCCAGCGAGGACATCGGAATTGCAGATCCCACAGCCTTGCACACCGCAGTGGCAGCTCACCAGGCCGTGTCTTTCATCGGCATGCCGGAAGCTGAGCTGACCCTGGGACAAGCCGTCCTCCACCTGGCCACGGCTCCTAAGTCTAATGCTGTGACAACAGCGGTACGAAAGGCGGTTGCTGACGTCGAACAAGGAAAAGGAACCACGGTGCCAGCGCACTTGCGCGACGGCCACTACGCGGGAGCCAAACAACTCGGCAACGCGGTGGGGTACAAGTACCCACACGACGATTCCTACGGCGTGGTCACGCAACAGTACTTGCCCGATGACATCACGGACGCCGAGTACTACCAGCCGACAGACCACGGAAACGAGCGCGACATCGCTTCGCGCCTGTCCACGTTGCGGGCGATTGTCCGAGGACGTCGGCCACGCGGGTAGAATACCGATGTCTATTAAAGATTTGACCTTCAAGTTTTCAGCCAACACATATCCAGCGAGGTTCACCCACCGTGCAGACGCATGAGATCCGCCAGCGCTTCACCGAGCATTTCGTCAACCTGGGCCACTCAGAGGTACCCAGCGCGTCGCTGATCTTGAACGATCCCAACCTGCTGTTCGTCAATGCGGGCATGGTTCCCTTCAAGCCTTTCTTCCTGGGCCAGCAAACCCCGCCTTACGACAAGGCCACCTCCATCCAGAAGTGTGTGCGCACCTTGGATATCGAAGAAGTGGGCATCACCACCCGCCACAACACCTTCTTCCAGATGGCGGGCAACTTCTCCTTCGGCGATTACTTCAAGGAAAGTGCGATCAAGAACGCGTGGTCGCTGCTGACGAAGTCCGTAGAGGACGGCGGCTTTGGTTTCAATCCAGAGCTGCTGTGGGTCACGGTCTACCTCGACGATGACGAGGCTGCCGAGATCTGGGAAAAGCAGGTGGGTGTTCCCGCCGAGCGCATCCAGCGTCTGGGCATGGCCGATAACTATTGGTCCATGGGCGTTCCCGGACCATGTGGACCCTGCTCGGAGATCTACTACGACCGCGGACCGGAATATGGCAAGGACGGCGGTCCTATCGCCGACGACAACCGCTACATGGAGATCTGGAATCTCGTGTTCATGGGCTACGAGCGTGGTGAGGGCATCGGTAAGGACAATTTCGAGATCGTCGGCCAACTGCCCAAGAAGAACATCGATACCGGCATGGGCATCGAGCGCGTCGCATGCCTGCTGCAGGGCGTGGACAACGTCTACGAAACGGACTTGCTGCGTCCCGTAATCGAGGAAGCGGAAAAGCTCACGGGAGCCACCTACGGCTCCACACAGACCAATGACGTGCGTTTCCGTGTCATCGCGGATCACTGCCGCACCGGCCTGATGCTGATTCTGGATGGCGTGACCCCAGGCAATGAGGGCCGCGGATACATCCTGCGTCGCCTGCTGCGCCGCATCATTCGCTCCGCCCGCCTCTTGGGCGCTGAGGGGGAGACCATGGAAGTACTCATGGACACCGTGCGCCAGACCATGACCCCCTCATACCCAGAAATCGCTGAGAACTGGGAGCGCATCCGCAGCGTGGCAGTGGGCGAGGAGAAGGCATTCCTCAAGACCCTGGAATCCGGATCTCACCTGTTCGAGTCCTACGCAGAGGAAGCTAAGGCTGCAGGATCCACCGAGGTTCCGGGCGACGTGGCATTCGCCCTGCACGATACCCACGGTTTCCCCATCGACCTGACCATGGAAATGGCCGCCGAGTCCGGCCTTTCTGTGGACAGCGAAGGCTTCCACTCCCTGATGGCCGAGCAGAAGGCCCGCGCGAAGGCTGATAACCAGGCCAAGAAGCTAGGTCACGCGGACGAGTCCATCTACCGCTCCTTCGTGGATAACCACCCCACGGTGTTCACCGGCTACGACCAGTTGGAGGACGAAGGCCTTATTCTGGCACTGGTTCAGGACGGTGCACTGGTGGAACGTGCCTCCGAGGGAAGCCGCGTCCAGGTAATTCTGGACCGAACCCCGTTTTACGCAGAAGCCGGCGGCCAGATGGCTGACCGCGGTGATCTGCGCGGAGAGTCCTTCGCGGCGGACGTGGACGACGTGCAAAAGGTGGGCAAGAAGGTCTGGCTGCACAACGTAACCATCACCGGCGGCGAAATCGCAGCCGGGCAGAAGGTCACCGCCAAGGTATCCCGCGCATGGCGCCACCAGGCTCGCCAGGCTCACTCCGGCACGCACCTGATCCACGCCGCACTACGCCAGGTACTAGGCCCCACCGCAGTACAGGCTGGTTCCCTGAATAAGCCGGGCTACCTGCGCTTTGACTTTAACTACGGCGATCAGCTCACCGATACCCAACTGCGCGATATCGAGCAGATTGCCAACGGCGCCGTGGACACGGACTACGAGGTCAACACCATTGAAACCTCCCTAGACGAGGCCAAGAAGATGGGCGCGATGGCGCTGTTCGGCGAGAACTACGGATCTAAGGTCCGCGTGGTGGAAATCGGCGGACCGTTCTCCATGGAACTGTGTGGCGGCATCCACGTGGATCACTCCTCGCAGATCGGCCCCATCGCCATCCTCGGCGAATCCTCCGTAGGCTCCGGCACCCGACGCATCGAGGCATACACCGGCATGGATTCCATGGGCTACCTCTCCCGCGAGAAGAACCTGGTCTCCGGACTGGCGACCTCCCTGAAGGCGCCCAGCGAGGAAATCCCGGATCGCATCGAGGCTCTGACGGCCAAGCTCAAGGCCGCGGAGAAGCAGGTGCAGCAGCTGCGCAACCAACAGTTGCTTAGCCGGGTCGGCGAGCTGGTGGCCAACGCGACATCCGTCAATGGTGTGACAGTGGTTGCGCAGCAGCTGCCGGACGGCGTGGGCGCAGGAGATCTGCGGACCATCGCGATGGATGCCAAGGCACGCCTCGGCTCCGAGCCAGCTGTGGTGCTGTTTACCTCCCAGGATGGCGACAAGGTTCCTTTTGTCGCCGCGCTGACGGACGCGGCCGTGGATCGCGGACTCAAGGCTGGAGACATCGTCAAGGCCTTCGGTGAGAAGGTTGGCGGCCGCGGAGGCGGCAAGCCGCAGATGGCTCAGGGATCCGGCTCCGAAGCCGCGGGCATCTCCGCAGGACTTTCAGCAGTCAAACAGGTCATCGAGGGCGCATAAGCGCTTTTGACTGAGGCTTGGCGTCGGGAATAAAGAAGGAGAGACCCACGATGAGCGAGACGGAAAAGCCGAGCTCAGCTACTGATCCGGGAGCCGGGCGACGTTTAGGAATCGACGTGGGTTCCGTGCGCATTGGGGTGGCCATGAGCGATCCCGATTGCATCCTCGCCACACCAGTGGAAACAGTCCCCGCAGCGGTCGACGGCAGCGACGTGGCTCGCGTGGTGGAACTGGTGCAAGATAACTCTGTGGTTGAAGTCGTTGTTGGCCTGCCCGTGGCCTTGCGTGGCAACCACACCTCGAGCACCTACCTGGCGGAGGATTTCGCCCTCGATCTGCGTGAAGACCTCGGCGACATTCCCGTGCGTCTGGTAGATGAGAGAATGTCCACCATGGCTGCCACGCAAGCCTTCCAAGCATCTGGAGTGTCCGCGAAAAAGGGGCGCAAGAAGATCGATCAGGCTGCAGCAGTGCATATTTTGCAAGGGTGGTTGGACGCGCGCAGGCGCGTGCTTGCAAACATTTGATTACGACTGTGTAACAATAAGCCAGATATGTCATCAGGAGGAAGGGCCACGTCACGCATGGCCGCAACACGCAACATGCAACCGAAGTATCGTCGTCGCAGGCAATGGGCGGGAGCTTTGGCTATTGCCTTGGTCATTTTACTGGTCGGCGTGACCGGATTCGTGTGGTACCAACGCAACGTGGTTGCTGTGCGGGACTACGAAGGCGCGGGTAACGGAAACATCGTCATGGTGCGCGTGGACGCCGGCGATTCCGTATCCAGCCTGGCTCCCGAACTGGTGGACAAGGGCGTAGTTGGTTCGCGCCGTGCAATGATGTCTGCTGCGGAAAAGGAACAGCCAAGCTTGCAACAGGGCTACTACCCGATGCAGGAGAAGATGTCTGCAGACAACGCGCTGCAGGTGCTGACTGATGACGAGTCGCGCCGCGGCGTGGTGGATATCCCTAACGGTCTGACTCTGGATGACGTCACCGTGGTGGGTGGCGAGCCTCGCGACGGTATTTACTCTCTGATCTCCAAGCAGACCTGCCAGGACGAGCAGACGTGTGTCAAGCCTGATCAGCTCCGCGAAGCGGTGGCTCAAACCTCTCCGGAAGAGTTGGGCGTTCCGGAATGGGCGCGCGATGCAGTGAACGCACGTGGGGATGACCCACGCCGTATCGAAGGCCTGGTTGCCCCTGGCGTGCACCTGTTTGACCCCACCGCCGAGCCCTTGGCGATCATGCAGGACATCATCGGGGATTCCGTGGAGTCCTTTGAAGGCACTGGCCTGGTGGATTCCGCCAACAAGGTGGGCTTGAGCCCCTACGAACTGCTCACTGCCGCGTCCCTGGTGGAGCGCGAGGCTCCTGCAGGTGACTTTGACAAGGTGGCGCGAGTCATCCTGAATCGCCTGGAGATCAACCAAAAGCTCGAGTTCGATTCCACGGTCAACTACTCCATTTCTGAGCAGGAAGTGGCCACGACCAACGAGGATCGCGACCGGGAAACCCCGTGGAATACGTATGCCAAGGAAGGCTTGCCAGCCACGCCGATCGCGTCTCCAGGTTTGCAGGCAGTCCACGCCATGGAGAACCCCGCCGAAGGTGACTGGCTGTACTTCGTTACCGTGGATACTGATGGTCGCACCGTGTTCAACCGCGATTTCGACGCGCACGAACAAGCCATCGAAGAGTCCGCCAACAATGGCGTGCTGGATTCCAACCGTTAGGTCTGAAGCATTTCGATGTCACAGGAGCACCCTGTAAATCCGGCCGGGTCTGAACCTCCGGCCGTGCAATTTCCCGCAGTATTTTCCGTGGAAGAGTTCTTCGATTCCACGGCACAGTGGCGCACGCTCGCTGCGCCTAATCTGTGCGCGGTTCTGGGGCGTCCCATCGCTCACTCTCTGTCCCCGCTGCTGCACAACTCCGCTTATTTGGACGATCAGCTGCCGTTTACCTATGTGCGCATTGATGCGGGCGAGGCGTGGGAGATCCGCACGTTGCTTGAGAATTCTGGTGCCGATGTGCGCGGTTTTTCCGTCACGATGCCTGGCAAGTCCGCTGCCTTGGAACTGGCCGACGCAGCCACCGAGCGGGCTACTGCGATTGGCACCGCCAACACCCTCGTTCCGCAGGGCGATGGCACGTGGCTAGCCGATAACACCGACGTGGACGGAGTGTCCGCGTGCCTTGAGGATCTGCACATCGAGCACGGGATCAACTTTGCAGGCACTCGCGGCATCGTGGTGGGCAATGGTGGCACGGCTCGTCCCGCAGTGGCTGCCTTGGCAGCTCAGGGTGTCACACACGTGACGGTGTTGGCTCGTTCCGAGCGGGCGTTGAATCTCCAGTCCCTCGTGGAGGCCTTTGGGATGGAGTTTTCCTGGGCTCGTTTCGACGAGTCCCAGGTGGACGAGCTGTGTGCTGATGCGTCCGTGGTGATCTCCACCATTCCTGCGGCGGGCGCGAAGCCTCTGGTTCCTTCGCTGTTGCGCGCGGAGTCCGTGGTGGACGTGATCTACGATCCTTATCCCACGCCGTTGCTCTCCGCCGCCGCTGAGGCCGCATTGCCGCACGCGGATGGCTTGCGCATGCTAGCGGGTCAGGCCGAGCGCCAGTACGAGTTGTTTACTGGTCAGGCTCCCCAACAGGGCCACATGTTGAACACGGTGATGTCGCACCGCGCCTAGCTACAGGCTTTCCACAGCCGCTTGAATTGGTGGCTTGCTCCGCCTCGCGCCGTGTTACTTTGTCCTCATGGGGTGGGGTACGTGGGGTTTCTTTATTGCGACGTGTTGGGGCGGGCTCGTTATGTGGTTCGACGCCAACAAATCCCTCATCCCTAATATCCTCTCGCTGCCTGCTGTTGCCGTGACCTGGGGCTCGTGTGGGCTCATCGGGCTTGGGTTAGTAGACCACGTAGGCACCATTGACCATTCCGCACAAGTGCTTGGGGGCCTTGCGTGGTGGCTCATCGTTGTGGCTAGTGGGGGCATATTCCGTCGCCATGCCGCTGGCGCGGGGGATGCAAAGTTGGCAGGTTCTTTGGGGGTTCTCGCAGCATCCTGCGGTGGAGTCATGGCAGTGTTCTTCAGCGTCATGATGTCTGGATTGCTGGCCGCTTTGTACGCTGCCGCGGTGGGTCGGCGGCGGGATGTGCCGCAGGGTCCCGCGATGGTTATGGCCACCACACTGGTGACTATGTACTTGTTCGCTGAAAACAGCCTGTAAAGTGTTCCTCATGCTTCGATGGACTACCGCTGGTGAATCTCACGGCCAAGCTCTCATTTCCCTTGTGGAAAACCTGCCTGCAGGTCTTCACGTGACCCGCGATGATGTGGCTAGCCAGTTGGCTCGCCGTCGATTGGGCTATGGTCGCGGAGCTCGCATGAAGTTTGAGGCCGACGAGGTCACATTCCTGTCCGGTGTCCGCCACGGCCTGACCTTGGGTTCTCCCGTGAGCGTCATGATCGGCAACACCGAGTGGCCTAAGTGGACCACCATCATGTCTGCTGATCCTGTTGACCTGTCTGATGAGGAAGTAGCCAAGGAGATGAGCAGCGGGCGCGGTGCACAGCTGACCCGCCCTCGTCCTGGCCATGCAGACTTTTCCGGAATGCTGAAGTTCCAGCATGAGGAGGCCCGTCCGATCCTGGAGCGTGCATCGGCGCGTGAAACGGCAGCTCGTGTGGCCGCCGCGACCTTCGCCCGCGCCGTGCTGCGAGAGGTGTGCGGCGTAGAGGTGCTCAGCCACGTGATCTCCATCGGTGCTTCCGAGCCGTATACCGGTCCTACGCCAGACTTCTCCGATATTGATGCGATCGATGAGTCTCCCGTGCGTGCTTTCGACAAGGCGGCTGAAGATTCCATGATTGAATGCATCAAGTCTGCGAAGAAGTCCGGCGACACGCTGGGCGGTATCGTCGAGGTAGTAGTCAAGGGGCTGCCGATTGGGCTGGGCACGCACACCTCCGGCGAAGATCGACTCGATGCACAGCTGGCCAGCGCAGTGATGAGCATCCAGGCCATCAAGGGCGTGGAGATCGGTGACGGGTTTGAGGAAGCCCGCCGACCTGGCTCCCAGGCCCACGATGAAATGGTGCGCGCTGAGTCCGCGTCTGGCGTGGATCGCTTGAGCAATCGCGCTGGGGGCATTGAGGGCGGCATGAGCAACGGTGAGGATCTGATCGTCCGAGCAGCTATGAAGCCGATCAGCACGGTGCCACGCGCTCTGCAGACTGTGGATATGGCCACTGGCGAGGCAGCCACCGGCATCCACCAGCGCTCTGACGTAGTGGCCGTACCCGCAGCCGGTGTGGTGGCGGAAGCCATGGTGGCACTGGTTCTGGCACATGCGATCCTGCGCAAGTTCGGCGGCGATTCGCTGGAAGAGACCAAGCGCAACTACGAGGCGTATCTCGAGCAGGTACGTCAGCGTTTGACCTGGGATAAATCATGAGCCCTCGCGTAGTTCTGGTGGGCTTGCCGGGCAGTGGCAAAACCACGGTGGGCAAGCGACTCGCTAACGCGCTGCATACCTCCGCGATTGACACGGACCTGATGATCGGGGAGAAGTACGGCTCAGCCTGTGGCGATGTCTTCAATCAGCTAGGTGAAGCTCAATTTCGTCGGGCAGAAGCAGAGGCAGTCGCGGAGGCCATGGAGACAGACGGCATCGTCTCTCTTGGCGGAGGAGCCGTTCTCACTGCTTCCAACCGTGCACTCCTCGCCGACCAGCGGGTCGTGTACCTCCACGTCACCGCCCAGGAGGGCGTGCGTCGAACCTCCGGAGATTCCTCTCGGCCGCTACTGAATGTCAGCGACCCTGCCGCTCGCTATGAGCAACTGTTGGAAGAACGTGCCCAGTTCTACGAGGAAGTTGCCAACCTTCTAGTGCACTCGGATGGGAAGAAGCCGCAACGAGTAGTCACAGATATCCTTCAGTACCTCGAAGAGGATCAGAACAACCCCACCGCGCGCTAGCCGTGCATCTACAACAGCCCATCACCGCAGTAGTCAGGAAGAAACTATGCCGACCATCACCGTGAACTCGCAGTCTCCCTATGACGTGACGATTGACAGGGGAGTGGCTGCCACGGTTTCCCATATCCTCCAGGCAACCACCGGTGTGCACAATGCACTGCTCATCCATCAGCCAACGCTGGCCGAGCGAGCTGCACACATTAAGTCCGAGCTCAGTGCTCAGGGGATCACGGTCACGCTGCACGAGATTGCGGATGCGGAAAGTGGCAAAACTCTGCAGGCAGCAGGCGAATGCTGGGACATGTGTGCCCGTGCTGGTCTTACCCGCCACGATGTCATCATCGGCCTCGGTGGTGGTGCGGCCACCGATCTGGCTGGTTTTATCGCCGCGACATGGATGCGTGGAATCAAGGTCATTCAGTGCCCCACCACGTTGCTCGCCATGGTGGATGCCGCGGTGGGTGGAAAGACCGGCATCAACACCGAGGCCGGGAAAAACTTGGTGGGCTCCTTCCACGAGCCCACCCTTGTGGTGGTAGACTTGGATGTCCTGGACACTCTGCCAGAGTTGGAGCTCACCGCCGGTTCCGCGGAGATCATCAAGGCCGGCTTCATCGCAGATACGGAAATCCTGCGCATCTACGAGGAAGATCCAGCGGCTGCTCTCGATCCCCACGGCAGCCTGCCGGAGCTCATCGAGCGCGCAATCCAAGTCAAGGCCAACGTGGTGGCCCAAGATCTCAAAGAGTCTCACTTGCGGGAAATCCTCAACTACGGCCACACGTACGGACACGCTGTAGAGCACCACGAGAACTACCAGTGGCGTCACGGTCATGCAGTCGCCGTAGGAATGGTCTTCGAAGCTGAACTTGCTCTTGCTGCTGGACTCTTGGATCAGACCGTGGTGGATCGTCATCGCCAGATTCTTGCTGCCGTGGGGTTGCCGTCGTCGTACAACAACGCTGATCTGGAGACCTTGATCACCGCCATGACGCGCGATAAAAAGAACAAGGACGGCACCATTCGTTTCGTGGTGATCGAAGAGGCAGGCACGCCGACGCGCCTAGAGGGACCTTCCCGCGAACTGCTCGAGAAGGCCTACGCAGCTACTGCACACCCCGCTTAGATTCCCATCCCAATCGCTTGAGGAGACACCCATGGCTCGTCCAATCACGGTCATCAACGGCCCCAACCTCGACCGCCTCGGCAAGCGCCAGCCGGAGGTGTACGGATCCACGACGCTGCACGATCTCGAAAGCCAGATTCGGGAGGAAGCCGAGTCCCTATCTATCGAGGTCACCTTCGTGCAATCCAACCACGAAGGTGAACTCATCGATGCAGTGCACGCGGCCGCCGATGCTGGTCACGGAGTAATCATCAACCCGGGCGGATTCACCCACACCTCGGTGGCCCTGCGCGATGCACTGGCGGAAATCGCTGACGGCGAAGGCTTCGTGGAGGTACACATCTCCAACGTCCATGCACGGGAAGCTTTCCGGCACCACAGCTACCTGAGCCCCATCGCCAAGGGAGTAATCGCCGGGCTGGGCACCTTCGGATATCGCGCCGCACTGCGTTACTTCGCAGAGCACTAGGCTTGAACTCTTATCTCGTCTGACCTGAGGAGGAATCACAACATGGACCCCACCCGAGCACAACAGCTGCATGAACGTCGCAAGGCAGTCGCCAACACCATCGCAGAGGCCCATGCACACGCTTTGTTGATCACCGACCTGCGCAACGTGGAATACCTCACCGGTTTCCGTGGCTCTAGTGGGGCATTTTTGCTGCGCGCTGACGGCACCGGCATTGTGGCCACGGATGGTCGCTACGCCACGCAGATCGCGCTGCAAACGGGTGAGCCGGACGACGTGGAGATCGTGGTGGAATCCAACATCGTTCGCGCGCTTAATGCCCGCTTCCAGGAGGAGACCGAGCAGACTCTCCGGGTGGAGCCCAGCATGTCGCTGGGGCAAGCCCGGGCCCTGGGTGATCCGGAGATTATCTCCAACGCAGTGGAGCAGGCTCGTCTGATTAAGGATGATGCCGAGATTCAAGCTCTTCGAGCCGCTGGTCAGCTGGCAGATTCCGTGTGGCAGCAGTTCATTGCTGAAGGAGGCATTCGCGAAGGAATGACGGAAATCGAGGCCGCTGCTGACCTAGAGAACCGTCTTCGCAAGGCAGGCGCAGATTCTTTGAGCTTCGATACGATCCTGGCTTCTGGAATCAACGGCTCCAAGCCTCATGCCGGGGTATCTAAGGACGTCATCGTGCCTGGGTTGGTGACCGTTGACTTTGGTGTGTACCTGAATGGATACGCTTCCGACCAGACGCGCACGGTGTGCGTAGGCGAACCCACAGACCGAGATTTCGAGCTCTATGACACGGTCTACCGCTCACAGAAAGCAGGCGAGGCGATCCTGCGCCCAGGCACTGGCCTGCGGGAAGTAGATTCTGCGTCCAGGCAAGTCATTGAATCGGCTGGGTACGGGGAGTACTTCGTGCATTCCACAGGTCACGGCGTGGGCTTGGACGTTCACGAGGCACCCCGCGCTGCCCAGACCGTGGATGAAGCAGACAAGCTGCAGGAAGGCATGACCCTGACCGTCGAGCCTGGCATCTACCTGCCCGGCGATACCGGATTGCGCATCGAAAACACCTACATCATCACGGCCGATGGCGCGGAAAGCCTCAACGTCTCGGCCACTGAGCTCATCGTTGTCTAGCTCGGTGCTAGACTGACTCACCGGTTGATTTACACATTGTTATCGTCGTTGCTGCGTACACCCCGCGCGATGATCACGCACAAGTCTTTAAAAGGAGAATGACCCGTGGCAAATACCTCGGATTTCAAGAACGGCCTGGTCCTCAAAATTGATGGCAAGCTCCAGCAGATCATCGAGTTCCAGCATGTGAAGCCAGGTAAGGGCCCAGCATTCGTCCGCACCAAGCTTAAGGATGTTGTCTCCGGCAAGACCGTAGACAAGACCTTCAACGCTGGTGTGAAGGTGGAGACCGCAACGGTCGACCGTCGCGACATGACCTACCTGTACCACGATGGTTCCAACTTCGTTCTCATGGACGATAAGACCTTCGACCAAATCGAACTGTCCGAAAACATGATGGGCGATGGCGCCAAGTTCCTGCTGGAAAACACCGTGGTTCAGGTCTCCTTCCACGAAGGCGAGCCACTGTTCGCCGAGCTTCCTGTGGCAGTGGAGCTGAAGGTGGAGCACACTGATCCAGGCCTGCAGGGCGATCGCTCTACCGGTGGCACCAAGCCAGCCACCTTGGAGACCGGCGCTGAGATCCAGGTCCCATTGTTCATCGAGACGGGCAACCTGCTCAAGGTTGACACCCGCACCGGTGAGTACCTCTCCCGCGTGAACAGCTAGTTTTTTCGACGCCAACCGTGAGCAAAGAAACTAATTTCAAGCGCCATGGGTCGCGCTACAAAGCGCGGCGCCGTGCAGTGGACATTCTGTTCGAGGCAGAGTTCCGGGACATTGATCCGGTAGACATCGTCGCCGAGCGAGTTTCGTTGAGCAAGGATGCAGAAAACCAGGTCAAGCCGGTTCCGGAGTACACCCGTCAAATCGTCGAAGGCGTGGCCGTGCACTTGGACGCCCTGGACGAGTCCATCGCCAGCCATTTGTCTTCCGAGTGGCGACTCGATCGCCTGCCCGCCGTGGACCGCGCTGTACTGCGCGTATCTGCGTGGGAGGTCATGTTCAACGATGATGTCCCCGGCAAGGTAGCGATGAAGGAAGGCGTGGAGCTAGCCAGCGAGTATTCGCACGATAAGGCTCCGGGCTACGTCAACGTGGTGCTGGACGGTGTTGGCCGCGATGCGGATATCCGCCTGGCAGACGCAGCTGCCGCACAACGCGAGAGTCAAGAAGCCGCTGGTTCGGGCGATCCGTCCGATGTTGAGCTGGAGAGCCTGATCGGCAACGTGGTCGGCGAAGAGTCCACTTCCGAATCCGCTGAGTCTTCACCAGAGCAGCCGGAGTCCGCTTCTGATCAGAATGACTCCACGCCGAACCAGCCCTCGTCCGGCGAACAGCAGTAATTCCAGATGGGCGCGGGTGATGTGGTGAGCCTTGCGTCGAATATTGAGACAGCTCACGCAGCAACAGTTCCGCTGCGTGAGCTGTCTTGCTACACTGTCTACCAGTCACTTATCCGACATCCTTTAACTGACCGCACAGAGAGGCGGGAAAGGAGGTCACGATGAACCCGACGGCCGCTACTGGTGAAACCCAGCTGCTCTCAGCAGATGACGTTTCCCGTACCGTCGCGCGCATCGCGCACCAGATCATTGAGAAAACGGCACTAGACGGGCCGGACAGCCCACGGGTTGTTCTACTAGGAATTCCGTCTGGGGGAGTGCCACTGGCAAAACGGTTGGCAGCGAAGATCACCGAGTTTTCCGGCGTGGACGTGTTCCACGGTTCTTTGGACATCACACTCTACCGCGACGATTTACGCCGCGGATCAAAGCATCGTGCGCTCAAGCCCACCACCGTTCCCAACGAGGGCATTGATGGCACCACGGTCATTTTGGTCGATGACGTGCTCTTCTCCGGACGGAGCGTCCGCGCCGCACTCGATGCTTTGCGCGATATCGGGCGTGCCCGCAACGTGCAGCTCGCCGTGTTGATTGACCGAGGCCACCGCGAATTGCCCATTCGCGCGGACTACGTGGGGAAGAACATTCCCACCGCCGCGAACGAAGACGTGGTGGTGGAGCTCGAAGAGCTCGATGGCACGGACCAGGTTGTACTCACCCGCGCTAACGTCGCCGGGACCAGCACTTCTGAACAGGAGAGTGTCTAGATCATGAAGCACCTTTTGAGCATCGGAGACCTCTCTGCTGCAGGAATCACAGAGCTCATGGACGAGGCAGACCGCTTCGCAGAGACTCTGCGGGGCCGGGAGATGAAGAAGCTTCCTACTCTGCGTGGGCGCACCATCTTCACCCTGTTCTACGAGAACTCCACCCGCACCCGCAGCTCGTTTGAGACCGCGGGAAAGTGGATGAGCGCGGACGTCATCAACATTTCCGCTTCCAGCTCGAGCGTGAAGAAGGGCGAATCCCTCAAAGACACCGCACAGACGCTGAAGGCTGTGGGCGCGGACGCGATCATCATGCGCCACCCATCGTCCGGCGCGGCCCAGCAAGTGGCCCGCTGGGTGGACGATATCGCCGTGATCAACGCGGGTGACGGCTCACACCAGCACCCCACGCAGGCCCTCTTGGATGCCGTGACGATGCGCCAGAAGTTGGGGGATATCTCCGGCAAGCACGTGGCTATCGTCGGCGATATTCTGCACTCTCGAGTGGCTCGCTCCAACGCACAGCTGCTCACCACGCTGGGTGCCCACGTGACCTTCGTTGCCCCTCCGACGTTGCTGCCATTAGGCGTAGAGAGTTGGGGAGTGGAAGTCTCTCAAGACTTCGACTCAGTGATCAAGAGCGCCGACGTGGTGATGATGCTCCGCGTGCAGGCTGAGCGCATGCGTGGCGGGTTCTTCCCGAGCCACCGCGAGTATGCCACCCGTTATGGCCTGTCGCGTGCACGCCGGGAATCCATGCGCGACGATGCCATCGTGATGCACCCCGGCCCGATGCTGCGCGGCATGGAAATCAACGACGACGTTGCTGACGCACCGAACACCGTGGTGTTGCAGCAGGTCACCGCCGGAGTGCACGTGCGCATGGCCGTGTTGTTCTCACTGTTGGTGGGCACCGGCCAAGACTTGGAGGGCGCGAAGTAACTATGAGCAACAACGATTCTGTACAGCCGAAAGGACAGGCCGTGAACTCCCACATGATGGGTACCGCCGATGATTCCGCTTACCCAGCAACGGGCCGCCTGGCAGCACACCCTACGGGTGCTGACAACGAGGTGCTTCTGCAGGGCGTGAAGATCTATGGCGAAGGCGAGCCAACGGACGTCTTGATCCGCGACGGCAAGATCGCCGAGATCGGTAACGGGCTGAGCACTGACGGCGAAACTCTGGACCTCGACGGCCAAATTCTGCTGCCCGGACTAGTAGACATGCACGTGCACCTGCGTGAGCCCGGTCGCGAAGATACCGAGACCGTCGCCACCGGCTCCGCCGCCGCTGCCCAGGGCGGATTCACCGCCGTGTTCACCATGGCCAATACGGCCCCCGTGACAGACAACCCGAGCATTGCCGAAACCGTCTGGTACAAGGGACAAAACACCAACCTATGCGACGTGCACCCCGTGGGCTCCATCTCCAAGAACCTGGAAGGCAGCGAGCTCACCGAGTTCGGCATGATGGCCGAATCCGACGCCAAGGTGCGCATGTTTTCCGACGACGGCAAGTGCGTGGATGACCCTCGCTTGATGCGCAGAGCAATTGAGTATGCCAAGGGCATGGACGTCCTGCTGGCACAGCACTGCGAAGAGCCCCGCCTGACCGAAGGCGCGGTGGCGCACGAGGGTGAGCAGGCCGCCAAGTTGGGCCTGACCGGATGGCCCCGCGTGGCGGAGGAATCCATCGTGGCGCGCGATGCCATCATGGCTCGCGACTACGGTGGCCGCCTGCACATTTGCCACGCATCCACCGAGGGAACCGTGGAACTGCTCAAGTGGGCGAAGGCGCAGAACATCCCCCTGTCCGCCGAGGTCACTCCGCATCACCTGCTGCTGACCGACGAGCGCCTAGAAACCTACGACGGCGTCAACCGCGTCAACCCTCCACTGCGTGAACAGCGCGACGTGGACGCACTGCGCCAGGCACTCATCGACGGCACCGTGGACTGCGTGGCCACCGACCACGCCCCGCACGGATCCGAAGAGAAGTGCTGCGAGTTCGATAAGGCCCGCCCCGGCATGCTGGGACTGGAAACCTCGTTGGCTCTCATCGCGCAGATCTTCGTGCTGGGCGGTGACCAAGACTGGCGCTTCATCGCGCGCGTCATGTCCGAACGTCCCGCTCAGATCACCAAGCTGCCCGGACACGGACGTCCCATCGCCGTGGGCGAACCAGCCAACCTTTGCGTGGTCGATACGCAGCGCAGCTGGGTCGCCACCGGTGAAGACATGGCATCGAAGTCCCGCAACACCCCGTACGAAGGCATGGATATGCCCGTTCGCATCAGCACCACGCTGCTCCGCGGAGCAGTGACCTGCCGAGACGGACAAGCAGTCACCGCCTAAACCCCCGAAAGATAGTCATGGGCGCCAGGCAAGAGACAGGCTTGGCGTCGGACACAAAGAAACAAAGAGAACAGGACACAACAATGACGAACACTGCAGCAGCCCTCGTACTAGCTGACGGTCGTATCTTCCGGGGACGGGCCTTCGGCGCTGAGGGATCCACGCTGGGAGAGGCCGTGTTCACCACCGCCATGACCGGCTACCAAGAGACCATGACGGACCCTAGCTACCACCGGCAGATCGTGGTGGCGACCGCCCCACAGATCGGCAACACGGGATGGAACGACGAAGATTCCGAGTCCCGCGGCGACAAGATCTGGATCGCCGGCCTGGTAGTGCGAGACCTGTCCCGTCGCGTGTCTAACTGGCGCGCAGACCGTTCCCTCGAAGAAGAGATGAAGGAACAGGGCATCATCGGCATCCAGGGCGTGGACACCCGCGCTGTGGTGCGCCACCTCCGCGACCAAGGCTCCGTGGCCGCCGGACTGTTCTCCGGCGAGGCCGTGACCACCGACGAGGACATGCTCTCCCAGGTCAAGGCCCAACCGACCATGGTGGGTGCAGACCTGGCAGCCGATGTGTCCACCGACGATGTGTATGTGATCGACGCCGAGGGCGCGCACAAGCACACGGTGATCGCCTACGACATGGGAATCAAAACCAACACGCCACGCGAATTCTCCCGCCGCGGCGTGCGCACCGTGGTGGTGCCATCGGATACCACCTTCGAGCGGGTGCAGGAACTAATGAAGGAATACTCGGCGACCGGCGTGTTCGTGTCCAACGGTCCCGGCGACCCGGCTACCGCTGACGTAACCATCGAACAAGTCAAGAAGGTCCTCGAGGCCAAGATTTCATTCTTCGGCATCTGCTTCGGCAACCAGATCCTAGGCCGCGCCCTGGGTATGGAGACCTACAAGCTCAAGTTCGGGCACCGCGGCGTCAACGTGCCCGTGATCGACCACCGCACCGGTCGCATCGATATCACCGCCCAGAACCACGGCTTCGCGCTCAAGGGCACGGCGGGCGAGGAGTTCGAGACCCCATTCGGACCCGCTGAGGTCACGCACACCTGCCTTAATGACGACGTGGTGGAGGGCGTGGCCCTCAAGGATGGATCTGCCTTCTCCGTGCAGTACCACCCAGAATCCGCCGCCGGCCCGCACGATTCCAACTCTCTGTTCGACCAGTTCGTAGAGCGCCTAGACCAAGAACAGTCCGCGTCTTAACTCGACGAGTACCTCACTCACTTAAGTCATCACCTCAATCAATAACTAGGAGATTCATTCCATGCCACGTCGGGAAGACATCAAGCACGTACTCGTCATCGGTTCCGGCCCCATCGTGATCGGTCAGGCCTGTGAGTTTGATTACTCGGGCACCCAGGCCTGCCGCGTCCTCAAGGAAGAGGGCCTACGAGTTACCCTGATCAACTCCAACCCCGCCACGATCATGACGGACCCGGAGTTCGCGGATCACACCTACATCGAGCCCATCCAGCCGGGCTACATCGAAAAGATCTTCGCCGCAGAGCAGGCCGCTGGCCACAAGGTCGACGCCGTACTGGCCACCTTGGGTGGACAGACCGCATTGAATGCTGCGATCCAGCTGGATCGCCTGGGCATCCTGGACAAATACGGCGTGGAGCTCATCGGTGCGGACATCGATGCCATCGAGCGCGGCGAGGACCGCCAGAAGTTCAAGGACATCGTGGCCAAGATCGGCGGCGATTCCGCTCGTTCCGCCGTGTGCCACAACATGGACGAAGTGCATGCAGCCGTGGCTGAGCTGGGACTTCCCGTGGTGGTTCGCCCGTCCTTCACCATGGGTGGCCTGGGCTCCGGCTTGGCTTATAACAACGAAGACCTCAACCGCATCGCCGGCGGCGGCCTGGCCGCTTCTCCGGAAGCTAACGTGCTGATCGAAGAGTCCATCCTAGGATGGAAGGAATTCGAGCTGGAGCTGATGCGTGATGGCAAGGACAACGTGGTGGTTGTCTGTTCCATTGAGAACGTGGACGCTCTGGGCGTGCACACCGGTGATTCCGTGACCGTGGCTCCGTCCATGACGCTGACCGACCGCGAGTTTCAGACCATGCGTGACCAGGGCCTAGCCATCTTGCGCGAGGTGGGCGTGGACACCGGCGGATGTAACATCCAGTTCGCTATCAACCCAGATGACGGTCGCATCATCACCATCGAGATGAACCCACGTGTGTCCCGTTCCTCTGCGCTGGCTTCCAAGGCCACGGGCTTCCCAATCGCCAAGCTGGCTGCAAAGTTGGCCATCGGCTACACCCTGGATGAAGTGCGCAATGACATCACCGAGGTCACCCCAGCTGCTTTCGAGCCGACGCTGGACTATGTGATCGTCAAGGCTCCTCGCTTCGCATTCGAGAAGTTCCCCGGTGCTGATGACACGCTGACCACCACGATGAAGTCCGTGGGTGAGGCCATGGCCATCGGCCGGAACTACATCACCGGCTTGAATAAGGTCATGCGGTCCCTGGAGACCAAGCAGACCGGCTTCTGGACCACTGCTGACGAGTACTTCGCTGGCGAGCGCGCCACCGACAAGGACGCGGTGCTGGAAGATCTAACCCGCCCGACCGAGGGTCGCATGTACGACGTTGAGCTGGCCCTGCGCCTGGGTGCCACCATCGACGAGGTCTACGAGGCGTCCAAAATCGACCCCTGGTTCCTGGAGGAAGTTCAGGCTCTCGTTGATTTCCGCAACCAGCTCGAAAATGCGCCGGTACTGGACGAACAGCTGCTGCGCGAAGCCAAGTACCTGGGCCTGTCTGACCGGCAGATCGCCGCGCTGCGGCCAGAATTGGCAGGGGAGGACGGCGTGCGTTCGCTGCGCTGGTCCCTGGGAGTGCGTCCAGTCTTCAAGACCGTGGACACCTGCGCCGCTGAGTTCGAGGCCAAGACCCCATACCACTACTCTTCCTACGAGTTGGATCCCGCAGCCGAGACTGAGGTGACCCCGCAGACGGAAAAGAAGAAGGTTCTGATCCTGGGCTCCGGCCCGAACCGCATCGGCCAGGGCATTGAGTTCGACTACTCCTGTGTCCATGCTGCGCTCGAGCTGTCCCGTGTGGGCTACGAGACCGTCATGATCAACTGCAACCCGGAGACCGTATCCACGGACTACGACACTGCAGATCGTCTGTACTTTGAGCCGCTGACCTTCGAAGACGTCATGGAGGTCTACAACGCGGAAGCCGAGTCCGGCGAGATCGCCGGAGTCATCGTGCAGCTGGGCGGCCAGACCCCACTGGGCTTGGCACAGCGACTGGCAGATGCCGGTGTGCCTGTCGTCGGAACGTCGCCGGAGGCCATCAACCTGGCTGAGGACCGCGGCGAATTCGGCAAGGTTCTGGAGAAGGCCGAACTGCCTGCTCCTGCATACGGCACCGCTACCTCCTTCGAAGAAGCTCGGGACGTCGCATCCCGCATCGGTTACCCCGTGCTGGTGCGTCCGTCCTACGTGCTGGGCGGCCGCGGCATGGAAATCGTCTACGACGAGCCATCCCTTGAGGACTACATCTCTCGCGCCACCGAAATCACCGATGACCACCCAGTGCTCGTGGATCGCTTCTTGGACTCCGCCATCGAAATCGACGTGGACGCGCTGTGCGATGGGGAAGAGGTCTTCCTCGCAGGCGTGATGGAGCACATCGAGGAAGCCGGCATTCACTCCGGTGACTCCGCATGTGCCCTGCCTCCAATGACGCTGGGACCTGAGGACATCGAGAATGTGCGCCGCTCCACCCAGGCGCTGGCTCACGGCATTGGTGTCAAGGGCCTGATGAACGTTCAGTTCGCGCTGAAGGACGACATCCTCTACGTTATCGAGGCCAACCCTCGCGCATCCCGCACTGTGCCATTCGTATCCAAGGCCACCGGTACGCCACTGGCCAAGGCTGCCGCGCGCATCATGCTGGGAAGCACCCTGCAGGAGCTGCAGTCCGAGGGAATGATCCCGACCGATCGCGACGGTGGATCGCTGCCACTGGGGCATGCCATTGCGGTGAAGGAAGCGGTCATGCCGTTCAACCGTTTCCGCAGCCCAGACGGCAAGGTGTTGGATTCCCTGCTGAGTCCCGAGATGAAGTCCACCGGTGAGGTCATGGGTCTTGATTCTGACTTCGGCACAGCTTTCGCGAAGTCTCAGGAGGGCGCATTTGGTTCCCTGCCCACCTCCGGCACGGTGTTCGTGTCCGTGGCTAACCGCGACAAGCGCACCTTGATGCTTCCGATCATGCGCTTGGCCGACCTAGGCTTCGAGATTCTCGCCACCGAGGGCACCGCCCAGATGCTCAAGCGCAACGGCGTGCCGTGTGAGGTTGTCGCCAAGCTGTCCAGCATCAACGAAGAGTCCGAAGATCGAGCACGCTCTGTGGTGGACTACATCAACGAGGGCAAGGTGGACCTCATCCTTAACACTCCGGCAGGTTCTGCTGGTGCACGTCACGATGGCTACGACATCCGCGCTGCCGCAGTGAACATGGGTGTCGCCGCGATCACCACTGTTCAGGGCTGTGTGGCCGCTGTTCAGGGCATCGCGGCACTCCAGGGCGCTGACACCGAGGTGCGAGCAATCCAGGATTTGCAGCATTAATTGATCGATCTGCACGGCTCTCGCGAGTGAATGACGCAGGGGCCTGTGCGCCCCTCGTTTTCATATAGAAAGGCACTTGTTTCATGGTTGGTTCTCCAGCCCACTCCCACCCGGAGGGCACGTTCGGTCAGCGATTCGTCGAGCGCGCGGCCACATACGGCCCAGTGTGCGTGGGGATCGACCCACACGCACAGTTAATGCAGGACTGGGGCTTGGAGGCCAACGTTGATGGCCTGCGTCAGTTCACGGACATCTGCGTGGAGGCCTTCGCAGAGACCGCCTGTGTGGTCAAGCCGCAGGTTGCGTTTTATGAGCGTTTCGGTTCGGCCGGGTTCGCAGTTCTGGAACGTGCGTTGTCCGCGTTGCGTGCTGCTGGTGTATTGATTATTGCCGACGCCAAGCGCGGTGACATTGGATCCACGATGGCTGGCTACGCCACTGCGTGGTTGGATGACAGCTCGCCCTTGTGCGCAGACGCGGTCACGGTATCGCCATGGTTGGGCTTCGGTTCCTTGGAGCCGGTAATGCAGGCGGCGGAACAATCTCATAGGGGAGCGATTGTTCTGGCTGCTACGTCGAATCCTGAGGCTCCCTCTGTGCAGCTGGCAGACGTGCGCGGGGTCACCCTTGCACAAAGCATCGTCAACCAGGTTGCGCAGCGAAATGCTGTTCACGAGGGTCCTGGCAACTTGGGCGTGGTGGTGGGCGCAACCGTGGATAATCCACCTCAACTCGATGAAGTTGGTGGCATGATTCTCATGCCGGGAGTGGGAGCCCAGGGCGGATCGTTCGCAGATGTGGAGCGAATAGCCGGTGCCGCCGAGGCACTGGCATGTCCAAATGTTTCCCGCGGAGTGCTCAAGCAAGGGCCTGACGTGGGCAAAATATCTGACGCAGTGATGGAAATGCGTGCTAGTTATTTGAAATAGCGCTGATGAGTAGTGGTACACTTTCTCGGGTTAGGGCTGTTGAGCGCACGGTGATCCTCGTGGTCACGAGGGTAAACACTCAGATTCGGCACACAAATCGCTGAATTGCGGCATAGATAACTCGCCTTGAGTATTGCCTGTACGAACTTACCGAGTACTTCGTGTAAGTTCGTCAGCATCGTTGCTGCTACTCCCATGAGTTTGTGCAACACCCTAGACGTAGTTACGTACAAGACATTCGACTAGAACCTACAACGGAGGATCCCGTGGCACTTCCCCAGTTGACCCCGGAGCAGCGTGCAGAAGCACTCAAGAAGGCTGCAGAAGCTCGTAAGGCACGCGCGGAGCTGCGCGAGAAGCTGAAGCGAGGCGGCACCGATCTCAAGCAGGTGCTCAAGGACGCTGAAACCGACCCGATTCTGGGCAAGATGAAGGTTTCCGCACTGCTCGTATCTTTGCCAAAGGTGGGCAAGGTCAAGGCAGAGGAGATCATGAACCAGCTGGAGATCGCTCCTACCCGCCGCTTGCGCGGCCTGGGCGACCGCCAGCGTCGCGCACTCCTGGAGCACTTCGGCTTCGAGGAGTAAGTCGGTGACCAACGACACAGCTGAGGGGAGGGTCGTTGTTCTGGCTGGACCATCTGCAGTGGGTAAATCCACTGTTGTGTCCAAGCTGCGCAACGACGTCCCTCGACTCTTCTTCAGTGTGTCGATGACCACTCGCGATCCCCGTCCGGGAGAAGTAGATGGGCAGGATTACATCTACGTTTCCCGGGAGGATTTTCGTGAGGCCATCGAGGCCTCCAAGATGCTGGAATGGGCGGAAATCCATGGGGGCTTGCAGCTCTCAGGAACGCCGCGCGTTCCAGTAGAAGAAGCAATCGCTGAGGGCCGCCCCGTGCTCATCGAGGTTGACCTCGAGGGCGCGCGCAACATCAAGCGCCTCATGCCAAACGTGGAACTGGTCTTCCTAGCCCCACCGTCGTGGGAGATCCTGGTAGACCGGCTGACTGGACGTGGCACCGAGAGCCAAGATGTGATCGACCGCCGGTTAAAAACCGCGCGCGTTGAGATGGCCGCTCAGGATGAGTTCGACACAGTAGTGGTTAACGACGACCTCAATACGGCAGTAGCTGAGATCTCTGGAATCCTCCAGGGCTCCTAACCAGCCCGCTGCGTGCGTGAAAACCGCACAGCCCCTTGAAGTATTTTGAAAGAGAAGGTGTACAACGTGGAAAATCAGGACGTGAACTCGAACGAGACGGTGTTCGATCCACCAGTAGGAATCACCAACCCGCCGATCGATGAGCTCCTGACCAAGGTTTCTTCTAAGTACGCGCTGGTGATTTTAGCCGCTAAGCGTGCGCGACAGATCAACGATTACTTCCAGACCATTGATGAGGGAGTCTTCGAGTTTGTTGGCCCGCTGGTGACCCCAGACGTGCAGGAAAAGCCTTTGTCCATTGCTCTGCGCGAGATCAACCAGGATCTCTTGGAGCACACCGAGGGTTAGACCCGCTAGGCTGTCCGTGTGAGTAATTCAACCAACGGATCACCCAACGGCTCTGCGCAAAAAATGCCGCTCCGCGTCTTAATAGGCGTTGGGGGCGGCATTGCTGCGTATAAAGCTGCCCACCTGGTTCGTTACTTCAAGGAATCCTCCCATGAAGTGCACGTTATCCCGACGCGCAGCGCACTGAAGTTTGTTGGCGCAGCGACGTTCGAGGCCTTGAGTGGCAATCCCGTGTCCACCGATGTTTTTGACAATGTGGATGAGGTGCAGCACGTGCGCCTGGGCCAAGAGGCTGACTTGATTGTCATCGCTCCAGCGACTGCCGACTTACTTGCGCGTCTGGCTACCGGACGGGCAGACGACCTGCTGACGTCGAGCTGCTTGGTGTCAACATGCCCGATCGTCCTCGCTCCGGCAATGCACACAGAGATGTGGGAGAACGCTGCAACACAAGCTAATGTCCGCACCCTGCGGGAGCGCGGCATCACCGTCATCGAGCCGGCACATGGCCGTCTGACGGGGAAGGATTCCGGTCCAGGCCGGTTGCCTGAACCCGATCACATCGGGGCACTGTCACTGGCGGTGGCACGCAACCAACACGCCGAGATATTCCGGCAATCCTTGGTGGGCAAGCGCGTGGTGGTCACCGCAGGCGGCACTGAAGAGCCGATCGACCCCGTGCGTTTTCTCACCAACGCGTCCTCTGGACGCCAAGGATACGCGCTGGCTGATATCGCCGCGCAACGTGGCGCTGACGTGACCCTCATTTCCGCTAGCACGGATGTACTGCACACACCCAGTGGGGCAGAGGTAGTGCATGTGCGCACTGCTCTGGAACTCCAAGCCGCGGTACAGGAAGCTGCGCCCCACGCAGATCTGATGGTTATGGCTGCGGCTGTGGCGGACTATCGGCCAGAGTCAGTGGCGGCGTCGAAAATGAAGAAGGACGGCGACCACGACTTCTCCACGTTGAAGATGACCGAGAACCCGGACATCCTGGCGGGCCTCGTTCAGGCACGGAGGGAGGGGGAGATCCCTTCCGAGACGGTCATCGTGGGCTTTGCTGCGGAGACGGGGGATGAGAAGAGTAGTCCTCTCGAGCACGCTAAGCGCAAGTTCCTGCGCAAGGGCTGCGACCTGTTGATGTGCAATGCGGTGGGAGAGGGCAAGGTCTTTGGCCAGGAGGACAATGCGGGCTGGTTGCTGAGCGCTCGCAATACTCCAGGTGCGGAAGGCCGGGAAGATCCCACCGTGATTGACGTGCCTTCGGGACCTAAATTGGATGTGGCTGCGCGCATCCTCGACGAAGCAGAAACCCTGCTGACCCCACATTAATGACAAATACAGACAGCTTGGTCTAGTATCTAAGTTCTGTTCTTAAATCATTGCCGTGACCTAAGCTGCCACCCATAGCCGATAGCCCACGCGAACAATCAACACAGTAAAGAAGGTCTCTACGTTGTCCCTGCGACTGTTTACCAGCGAATCCGTCACTGAGGGGCATCCAGACAAGATCTGCGATGCCATCTCCGATTCCATTCTGGATGCTCTCTTGGAGCAGGACCCAGAGGCTCGCGTGGCAGTAGAGACGGTTGTGACCACCGGGCTCGTACACGTGGTGGGAGAGGTGCGCACCAAGGCATATGTGGAGATCCCGCAAATTGTCCGCAATACGCTGACCAAGATCGGCTTCACCAGCTCTGACATGGGCTTTGACGGCAAGACTTGTGGCGTGAGCATCTCCATCGGTGAGCAGTCTCCGGAGATCGGCGCGGGCGTGGACACCGCCATCGAACACCGGGAGCACTCGACCGGCGAGCTAGACGCAGACGATCAGCTGGGCGCAGGCGATCAGGGACTCATGTTCGGCTACGCCACCAACGAAACCGCAGAGCTGATGCCTCTGCCTATTTCCCTAGCTCACCGCCTAGCGCACCGCCTGGCGGAGGTACGCAACGAGAACATCGTTCCGGGCCTGCGCCCGGACGGCAAGACCCAGGTCACCTTCGCCTACGACGAGGCGGGAAAGCCCGTCAAGCTGGATACTGTGGTGATCTCCACGCAGCACGACGAGTCCTGGGTGGGCGAGGCGCAGCGTCAGAGCTTGGCTGCCTCGCTGAAGCATCACGTGCTCGATCACTGTGTGGCCGAGGCCGGAATCCAGCACTTGGTGCACGCCGATGTGAACCTGCTGGTCAATCCTTCCGGTTCCTTCGTGCTGGGTGGCCCCATGGGCGATGCTGGTCTGACCGGCCGCAAGATCATCGTGGACACCTACGGCGGCATGGCTCGCCACGGCGGCGGCGCATTCTCCGGTAAGGATCCTTCAAAGGTGGACCGTTCCGGTGCCTACGCGATGCGCTGGGTGGCGAAGAACATCGTGGCCGCCGGTCTTTCGGAAAAGGCAGAAGTACAGATCGCGTACGCCATTGGCCGCGCCAAGCCGGTGGGCCTGTACGTGGATACTCACGGTACCGCAGCTGCAGATCTGACCGACGAGCAGATCCAGCAGGCCGTGTTGACGGTTTTTGATCTGCGTCCTACCGCGATCTTGCGCGAGCTGGATCTGAAGCGTCCGCTGTACGCCCAAACCGCTGCCTATGGGCACTTTGGTCGCACGGATGTGGACCTGCCGTGGGAGCGCACCAATCGCGTGGATGAGCTCAAGGCCGCACTGGGTCGATAGCTGCTCGCGGGTGGTTTTCTGCCTCATGCGTTGCACCTGAACCAGCGCTGTCTGGCCACTCGTTACACTAGGTGACCGTGACTACCCAACGCCCTGCATTGTCGGAACCCATCGCCCGGGTTCTGCCTTTGTTGGGCGTTGCGCATTTGGATCGGCTTTTCGATTACTCCATCCCAGAGGCAATGCAGAGCACGGTGCAGCCGGGGATGCGCGTCCGTGTTCGCTTCGCGGGCCGTTTGGTGGATGCGCTGGTGGTTCAGCGCCGCCGTACTAGCGATCACGCGGGCAGCTTGCGTCCGATCGAGCGCTTGATCAGCCCTGATGTGGTGTGCGACGAGCATATGTTTCGCCTGATCGATCAACTTGCTGAGCGCAGCGCAGGCATCCGCTCGGATATCGTGCGCATGGCCATCCCGCCCCGCCACGCCGCCGCGGAAAAGGCGGGCTTGTTTGGCGATGGGCGTTCGTGGGTGGATCTGTATGGTTCGTTGGTTCCCGTGGAGCAGTTGTGCGAGTCCTCTTTGTCCGACGCCAACTCCGCCTTCTTCAGCTACAGCAATGGTCCGGAGTACGTCTCTTCTGTGATTCACGGAACGGCCAATTCCGCCAGTGTTCTCACTCTGCCGGGTGAGGATTCCGCTTTCCTGGCGGCGGTTCTTGCCGCCGCCACAGCGTGGAATGGGCAGCAGGCTGGTGTCTTGATCGTCGCACCCACGCAAAAGGTAGTCGACCGCGTGGGGGCCTATCTGCGGACGTGGGTATCGGCGGCGCAGATCACGGAGATGACGGCCGCGGAAGGCCCCAACGCACGCTACCGGAGGTTCCTCTCTATTCTGCACGGGCAGGCTCGCTTGGTTGTGGGCACGCGTTCAGCGGTTCTGGCTCCGGTACAGAACCTGAAGTTGATCGTGGTGCTGGGGGAGTCCGATGACAACTTGGTGGATCCGCGTGCGCCGTACTTGCACGCCAGGGACGTGGCCAAGCTCCGCGCGGAGGAATCTGAGGCCGCCCTGGTGACGGTCGGGGTGCATCGCTCGGCAGAGATCCAGCAGTGGATTGAGGCAGGACAGATGCAGTCCATTTCCGTACCGCGACCGACAGTCGGCGAACATCTTCCGCTGATCAGGGCGTTGGGGGAGACAGATCTGCAGCGCGAGCGCGAGGCCTATTCTCGTGGCTCCCGAGTGCCCACTTTGGCCTTCCATGCCATCCGGCACGCGCTCGATGCGAGCGAACCAGTACTCGTCCAGGTTCCGCGTAGGGGCTATGCCCCGGCGCTGTCGTGCTCTCGCTGTCGCACGCCAGCTCGGTGCCGACATTGCAATGGTCCTCTGGAACTGCCCGCCTCCGGGGAGGCTGCCGTTCCTCGCTGCCGGTGGTGCGGCGCATCAGCAGGTCAATTCACCTGCTCGGCCTGCGGTAATAATTCGGTTCGCATGTCCGTCATCGGACAGGACCGCACGGTCGAAGAGCTGGGCCACGCCTTTCCGGGGGTGCCCATCATCTCCAGCGGCGGGGAGTCGGTGCGGGTCGAGGTTCCCCACAAACCCAGCATCGTGGTGGCCACCCCGGGTGCCGAACCTCGAGTAGCACCGCAGGATAAGAACAGCCTCGTCGGCCTCTACGGCGCTGCGGTGATGCTGGATCCATGGATTGTCCTGGGTAAAGAAGATCTGCGGGCCAACGAGAATGCCGTGCGCCAGTGGATGCAGGCAATCTCCCTGGTCAAACCACACGCAGACGGTGGTCTTGCCGTACTGACCGCGGATGCGTCATTGTATTCCGTGCAGCAGGTCATCCGTTGGGATCCGGAAAGAGCGGCGATGTCGGAGTTGGCGTCGAGAAAGGAAGCTCACTTTCCCCCGGCAGCAACCGTGGCTGCAGTCGATGGCACCGCAGCCAGCATCGAAAACCTCATCGACCTGGCAGAACTACCTGCGACAACCGAACTGCTCGGCCCCGTGGAGCTTCCCCCTGGAGTGCGGCTGCCCGCGGGAATGGATAAGTCGGAGGCAGACAGCGCGCGAAGACTCATCGTGCGCGTTCCCCACGAAGATGCGATTGCTCTGGGCAGTGCGCTGAAGACGGCGCAGGCGGTACGCGCCACGCAGAAGAACGCCGGGCCGCTACGGGTGATTATGAACCCAGTGCGCATCGGCTAACCTTGTCGCTATGACTGAGCTTTCCATGCGTTACTTTGGCGACCCCGTACTCCGCACCGTCTCGGACCCCATTGCCGAGGACAAGGTGGGATCGGCAGCAACAAAGACGCTGGTAGCAGACATGTTGGAGACGATGGATGCTTATGGTGGCGTTGGCCTTGCCGCCAATCAGGTGGGGGTGACCCAGCGCGTATTCGTCTACGACTGCGAAGGCGACCGCGGCCACATCATCAACCCCGTGTGGACGGCGATCGATAACGAGACCCAAACTGGCACCGAAGGGTGCCTGTCTATTCCAGGAATCGGCGGTACCGTGACACGCGCCGAGCGGGTCCGCGTGCAGGGACTGACCGTGGACGGCGAGCCAGTGGACCGCGAAGTCACAGGCCTGTTGGCGCGCTGCGTTCAACACGAAACGGACCACCTCGACGGCGTGATGTTCCTCAAGCATTTGTCGCCGGAGGAACGCAAGGAAGCGATGTCCGCCATCCGCACGGCCGATTGGTTCCAGAACGCATGAGCGCGATGAAGATCCTGTTTGCAGGCACGCCCGAACCCGCCGCGTATGCGCTGCGTCGTTTAATTGACGACGCAAACCTCGATGTGGTCGGAGTGATCACCCAACCTGATGCCAAGCGTGGCCGGGGGCGCAGCCTGCACCCCAGCAAGGTCGCTGAAGTAGCCGACGAGCACGGCATCCCGGTGCATAAGTGGCCGTCCTTGAAGACCGGTGTGGAGCAGGCAGAAGATCCGCGCGCTGTCTTGGCCAGCTATGCAGATCAGGGAGTGACTGCCGTGGCCGTGGTGGCCTATGGCAACCTGATTCCGTCTGATCTCCTGGATGCTTTCGAGTTCGGTTGGCTTAACCTGCACTTTTCTCTGCTGCCGCGGTGGCGGGGAGCAGCTCCCGTGCAGGCCGCCATCGCTGCCGGAGATAACATCACGGGCGCCACAATCTTTCGCATCGAAGAGGGTCTGGATACCGGCCCGATGCTCAGCTCCTATGACGAGCAGATTGGCATTGCGGACACGGCCGATGATCTGCTGACGCGCCTGACCTTGCAGGGCCGGGAGCTGCTGGCGGACACGTTGATTTCGCTGCATGAGGGCACGGCCACGCTGACAGAGCAAGATGTATCTTTGGCCACCCATGCAGGCAAGATTCACTCTGCCGATGCCCGAATCGAATGGAGCGCACCAGCGGACGTCATTCAGCGCGTGGCGCGTGCCCACACACCAGCACCGGGAGCCTGGACGCTGCTGAACGAGCAGAGATTCAAGATCGGGATGATGCTTCCATGGTCCGACGGGGAAGAAGTGCCCGCGCTGAGGCCCGGGCAGATCTGCGTGTGTAACAAGCGCGTGATCGTGGGCGCGGGAGACCAGAACGTCCTCGAGATCACCGCGATTCAGCCACCCGGCAAGAAGATGATGAACGCTGCCGACTGGGCACGCGGTCAGCAAGAGCTCATGGAACAACGCCCGCAGTTCGACGCTGCACAATCCGGTCAGGAAGAGGATCACTAATGGGAGGATTTCGCTCGCGCGCTGAGTCATCGCAGCCGCAGGAGCCAGAACGCAAAAACGCTGGACACGACAGCTCTGGGCGCAATCAGTCTGGGCCTAATCAGTCTGGCCGCAACAGCTCACCGGACAAGCGCACGGCTGGCAGCTCCGATGACGGCCGATCAGGGCAGAGGTCGGCGTCGGGAAAGAACTCAACGAGGCGCAACGACCGCAACGGCAAGGCTTCGAAGGGCTACCAACAGCGTCGGCCGGAGCATCGTCAGGCTAAGGCAAGGCAGGCAGGCAGTGGCGATAAGGCGCGCGACGTGGCGCTTTCGGTGCTGCGCGAGGTGACGGTCAACGAGGCCTTCGCCAACCTCGTACTCCCACGCGCGATCAAGGACGCGAACCTGACCGGTCGCGATGCAGCGTTTGCCACAGAGCTGACCTACGGCACGCTGCGCGCCACCGGGCTGCTGGATGCGATCATCGCCGAGGCAGCGGGGCGCCCAGTGGACAAGATCGACTCAGTGGCGCTAGATATTCTGCGCTTGGGTGTATATCAGATCCTGCGCACGCGCGTGGATGACCATGCGGCGGTCAACACCTCGGTGGAACTGGCGAAGGCCAATGCCGCCGGCCAGGCCAGCGGCTTCATCAACGGCGTGCTGCGCACTATCACCCGCACCTCCGCGGAAAAGTGGATCAACAAGGTTGCTGGGGGATCGGAATTGGAGGACCTGGCGCTGCGCAACGCCCACCCCGCGTGGATCGCGCAAGCGTTCAACGATGCACTGCACCACCGCGCGGATGCACAGGAAATCCACCCCGAACTCGAGGCGGCTCTGGAGGCCGATGACAAGCGCCCGGTGGTGCACCTCGCCGCGCGCCCTGGGCAGATCAGCGCGGAAGAACTTGCGCTGGTCACCGGTGGCGAGGAGGGCACGTGGTCTCCCTACGCGGTCTACCTGGAAGAGGGTGCCCCGGGAGAACTTGAGCCTGTGCGCGACGGTTTAGCCTCCGTCCAAGACGAGGGCAGTCAGATGATCGCCCTGGCGCTGGCTCGTGCTCCTCTGAACCGTGATGATGCCGGCCGGTGGCTGGACCTTTGTGCAGGTCCGGGAGGCAAGACCGCGTTCTTGGGCTCGTGGGCTCAGGGAGACTCGGCCACCGTGGATGCGGTGGAATTGGCCTCGCACCGTGCGACTTTGGTGAAGAACTCCACCAAGGGATTGCCCGTGCGCGTGCACACCGGCGACGGCCGCGACGTGACTTCCGTGGCTGGCCTCGACGCACCTGACGAAGGCTTCGACCGCGTGCTGGTAGATGCGCCATGTTCGGGTTTGGGCGCACTGCGCAGGCGGCCCGAAGCGCGCTGGCGCAAGGCCGCCACAGATATTCCGGAGTTGGTCTCGTTGCAACGAGAGCTACTGCGCTCTGCGATCAAAGCAACCGCACCGGGCGGAGTGGTGATCTACTCGACGTGCTCTCCTCACCTCAAGGAGACCTCCGCGGTGGTGCGTTTCGTGGCCGAGGAGACGGGATTGGAGACGCTCAATCTGTTCGACGTCCTCCCGGAGTTGACCAACGAGGGCGCTTCCGCCGCGGGACCTTTTGTCCAGATGTGGCCACACAAGCACGGCACGGACGCGATGTTCATCGCCGCGCTGCGCAAGCCCTTGCCCATTTACACCCCCGCGTAAACTGAGGAACTATGTCTGAGAATCCTGCCGGTCAAAAGACCATCATCGCCCCGTCAATCTTGGCCGCGGACTTTAGCCGCTTGGCCGAGGAAATCGCTCGCGTGGACAACGCGGAATGGCTGCACATCGACGTCATGGATGCGCATTTTGTTCCCAACCTCTCCTTTGGCCTGCCAGTGGCAAAGTCGCTGGTTCCACACACGGATAAGCACCTTGACGTGCACCTAATGATTGAGGACCCCGCCCGCTGGGCACCGGACTACGCCAATGATTTCCAGTCCGTCACCTTCCATTTGGAGGCCGTGCAGGATGTCGACGAGGCAGTAGCACTGGCAGACAAGCTGCGTGGCGTGGGAACGATGGCAGGCATTTCCATCAAGCCGAATACTCCTGTGGAGCCCTTGCTGGATCACTTGGAGAAGTTCGACATCGTGCTGGTCATGTCCGTGGAGCCTGGCTTCGGTGGACAGAAGTTCATGCCTGAGGTGCTGGACAAGGTCCGCGCACTGCGCGAACGCATCGATGCGGATGGTCTCTCCACCCTCATCGAGATCGATGGCGGTATCGGAATCGAATCCACCACACCCTCGGCCGAAGCGGGCGTGGATGTTTTTGTGGCCGGCTCCAGTGTGTTTGGCCACGAGGCGCCCGCCACGCAGGTCACCGCGATCCGCGAGGCAGCCCAGGCTGCGCTCGCCGATGGTCAGTAAGTGTCTGTAGAGCTCAACCACCTCGGTGCCTCCCGCTCCGAGGAGCTGCGCCTGTTCTTCCACGCTGACGAGTTGGCGTGGGCGGTGGCAGGAACCACTTCGCCCAACCCAGCAGTCGGTTGCCTCCTGCTCGATGACACAGGCCGGATCATTGGCCAGGGCGCCACGCAGCCAGCCGGTGGCGCGCATGCCGAGGTGATGGCACTGGCAGACGCACAGACTCACGGCGAGGACGTGCGGGGGAGCCGGGCGGTAGTCACTCTCGAGCCATGCAACCACACTGGCCGCACCGGTCCGTGTTCCCATGCGTTGGCTGAAGCTGGTGTGGCCCGGGTGGACTACCTCTTTGCGGACCCCAACCCGCAGGCACAGGGCGGAGCGGACTATTTGCGTGCGCACGGCGTCGAGGTCAATGGACCTGCACTGAGCCCAACACACAAGGAAGACGAACCTCCCACCCAATGGGTGCCAATCTTCGCGGTGGAAACGTGGCTGACGTCTGCGGTGCACCTTCGCCCGCACGTCACGCTGAAACTCGCCTCCACCATCGACGGCTTCATCGCCGCCACAGACGGCACCAGTCAGTGGATCACCGGCGAGGCTGCTCGCAGGTACGTCCACGAGGATCGCGCGCGCCGAGATGCCATCGTGGTGGGCACGGGCACGGTGGATGCGGACAATCCTCGCCTCACCGCACGCGATGAATCTGGTCAGCCGATGCCGCAGCAGCCGTTGCGGGTGGTCATGGGACGGCGTTCCATTCCCGACGACGCCGCGATCCACCACCCTCCAGGCCAGGCATTGCACCTGCGGGAGCACGATCCGCGGGTGGTTCTGCAGGAAATGCATTCCCGCGGAATGGTCGACGTGTTGGTGGAAGGCGGACCCCACATCACCAAGGCTTTTTTGGACGCTGGGGTAGTGGACCGCATTGAGCTCTATCAAGCCCCATCACTACTGCGCGCCGGACAACCCAGCATGATTGCGCCGGTTAACTTGAGCACGTCCATGTCCGATATTCGGGAACTGAATCCGCGACAGATGCGTGTCTTGGGACGCGATACGCTATGGACGTTATCCCGTTGACGGCGGGCGGGATCCTCGGGAACCAGCCACGAAGAGCTAGCACGGAAGGCTAGATAGATGTTTACAGGAATTATCGAAACCATCGGACGCATCTCTGACATCGAGCGTGCGGAGGATTCCATCCGCATGCACGTGACAGCTCCAGAGGTCATGGAGGATGCACATCACGGCGATTCCATCGCGATCAATGGGGTGTGTTTGACCGTCACCGATTTCGATGCGCAGGGTTTTTGGGCCGACGTCATGCAGGTGACCTTGGATTACACCGCTCTTGGTTCCGCGGAAGAAGGTTCTCGCGTGAATGTAGAGCGGGCGATGTCACACCAATCTCGCTTCGGCGGACACGTGGTGCAAGGGCATGTCGATGGCACTGCCACCTTGGTGAATCGCACTCCTAGTGAGAACTGGGAGATCTTTCGCTTCACATTGGATAACCCTGAGCTGGCGAAGTACCTAGTGAAAAAGGGTTCCATCGCTGTCAACGGCACCTCGCTGACCGTGGCTGAAGCCTCTGAGCTTGGCGAGCAGCAGCAATGGTTTGGAATCTCGCTGATTCCCACCACTTTGGAGGACACCATGTTGGGGGACTTGAGCATCGGAGACTCGGTCAACATTGAGTGCGATGTCTTGGCAAAATACGTGGAGCGGTTGAACGGTCAACGCTGAGAGCGGACCCAATGCGCGTCCGGACTTGTACGTAGATAAGGTTAGAGAAATGGAAGACACTCCTCAGGGCACGTCATCGTCCACCATGTTGGATGATGTGGAGCGCGCCATCGCAGATATCGCCGCGGGCAAGGCAGTCGTTGTGGTTGACGACGAAGATCGGGAAAACGAGGGCGACCTAATCTTCGCGGCCGAGCTTGCTACTCCCGAACTCGTTGCCTTTATGGTTCGCTACAGTTCCGGCTACGTGTGCGTGGGCATGTCCAATGAAGATTGCGACCGCCTAGGTCTGCCCCCAATGGTCGCCCGCAACGAGGACGTGCGCAATACGGCCTACACCGTGACCGTGGACGCCGCCGAGGGCGTCACCACGGGTATTTCCGCAACCGACCGTGCCCACACGCTGCGCACGCTGTCTGCTGCTGAGTCCGTCTCCACCGATCTGAACCGTCCGGGTCACGTGGTGCCGCTACGCGCTCGCGACGGGGGCGTGCTGGTCCGCGCCGGACACACCGAAGCTTCCGTGGATCTCGCCAAGGCTGCCGGCCTGCGCCCCGCCGGTGCGCTGTGTGAAGTTGTCAGCGAAGAAAACCCCACTGAGATGGCACGCCTGCCGGAGCTGCGTCGCTTCGCGGACAAGCACGATCTCGCACTGATCTCCATCGAGCAGCTCGTCGAGTGGCGCCGCGCTAACACTCCCGTGGTGGAGCGTAGCGTCGAGGTGGGACTGCCCACAAAGCTCGGCGAATTCCAAGCCGTGGGTTACACCAGCCTGGTCGACGGCATCGAGCACGTCGCCCTCGTCGCTGGAGACGTCTCCGGCCAAGAAGACGTACCCGTGCGCGTGCACTCCGAGTGCCTCACCGGCGATGTTTTCGGATCCCTGCGCTGCGACTGCGGTGAGCAGCTGGATGCCGGATTGCGCTATATCTCCGAGCAAGGCCAGGGCATTCTCATCTACATCCGTGGCCACGAAGGCCGTGGGATTGGTCTGGTCCCCAAGCTCCGCGCCTACGTACTGCAGGACGAGGGGCAAGACACGGTGGATGCCAACGTATCCCAGGGATACCCCGCGGACCTGCGGGAATACTCCGCGGCGGCGCAGATCATTCAGGATCTCGGCCCTGAATCTATTCAGCTGATCTCCAATAACCCGGACAAGAAAGCCAAGCTCACTGCCTATGGCGTGAACATCACCGGACGCGTCCCCGTGGAGCTCCCGGCCAACCCCAACAACGTGGAATACCTGCGCACCAAGCGTGACCGCATGGGGCACCAGCTGGATTCGCTGAGCTAATAAGCCACGAGGTGGGCGTCGAAAAAATAGGCCCCACCACCCCCGCACACACCGACCGAAAGGACCCCGATGGCACACGACGGACTGTCTCAACTGCACGTCCGCGACGGCGAAGCAGCCGGCATGCGCGTAGCAGTCATCAGCGCCACTTGGAACGCCGAAATCACCAATGCGCTGCACACCCGCGCCATCAACCGCGCCAAGCAAGCCGGTGCCAGCGTGAGCGAGTGGCGGGTTGCGGGAGCACTCGAGTTGCCCGTCGTGGTGGCAGAAGCCGTCAAGCATTTCGACGCCGTGGTGGCCACCGGCTGCGTCATCGAAGGCGAAACCGAGCACTTCCGCGTTGTCTGCGATGCCGTGACCTACGGTCTGACCCGAATTCCCATCGATTCTGGGGTACCCGTGGGCAACGGCGTGCTGACGGTGCAAAACCAGCAGCAGGCTATCGACCGTGCAGGCGGAGAAGGCGCAGCCGAAGACAAGGGAGCAGATTCTGCTCTCGCCGCAATCCAGGCGGCGTTGACGCTCAAGCAGATCGCCAACAGCTAGCAGCTCATCCCCACCCCGATCCGATTGGTTCTGCGGGACTTTTTCCTTGCATCGGATCGGGAGTAACGTGAATGCCGTGAATAACTCGGAGATTGGACAGCACCACTCGATGCCTACCGCAGCAGAGAATGCCCATGCGCCACAATCCAGCACTGGTGATGACTGGCTGCTGGTGGTTACTTCTCCGTTTCTGAAAAAGCTCGCGTACGCGGGCGTGGCTGTGGTGATGCTTGTTCACATCTTCCTCGCCGTGGTAGTGGGTATTGGCGATACCGGCGTGGCGGTGACTCTGACGGACCGTCTGGGATTCATCGGCATCGGCCTGATCTTTTCCCTTGTTTGCCTGACCCTGCTTCGCCCACGCGTGCGGGTCAGCGCCCAAGGCGTGGAGGTGCGCAACATTGCCAACGCGCAGTTCTACCCGTGGGATATCGTCCATGGACTGTCCTTCCCCACCCAGGCGCAGACGGCTCGCTTGGAGCTGCCGGACTTTGAGTTCGTGCCGATGATGGCTATGCACATCCGGGACCGCGAGACCATCGCAGACACTGTCGAGTCTTTCCGTCAGCTGGAAGACCGCTACATGCCGCTCGATTAGCCCCACAGACTCGAATCCAGAGACGTCTATGGCAAGTACCGTTGATTACCGACCGGAACCGGGGACCATCCCCACGGATCCGGGGGTCTATACGTTCCGTGACGCGCACGATCGCGTGATCTACGTGGGCAAAGCGAAGAATCTTCGCGCCCGCCTGAGCAATTATTTTCAAGACCTTTCGCAGCTACATCCCCGCACCCGCGCCATGGTGCAGACTGCTAATCGCGTGGTATGGACTGTGGTCTCCAGTGAGTTCGAGGCCCTTAACCTCGAGTACACATGGATCAAGCGCTTTAACCCGCGCTTCAACGTCATGTACCGGGACGATAAGACGTACCCGATGTTGGCCATCAGCGCGAAGGAAGAAGTTCCCCGCGCCTTCGTGTACCGCGGTCCCCGCCGCAAGGGTGTACGTTACTTCGGCCCATACCCCAAGGCCTGGGCGATCCGTGACACTCTGGAATACCTGACCCGTGTGTTTCCCATCCGCACCTGTACTCGCGGGGTGTACAAGCGCCATGCTGCTCTCGGCCGCCCGTGCCTATTGGGCTACATTGATCGCTGTTCTGCACCGTGCGTGGGCAATATCAGCGTGGAGGATCATCGGGCGCTTGTTGATCAGTTCTCGAGCTTCTTGGCCGGTAATACCGAGCCGGTGAAGCGCCGCGTTCGCAAGGAAATGGAGGCAGCTGCGGAGGATCTCGATTTCGAGCGAGCCGCCAGCTATCGCGACCAGTTGGCCGCAATGGACAAGGCCATGGAGAAGCAGGCCGTAGTCTTCTCGGACAGCACGGACGCGGACGTTATCGCTGTGGTCTCAGATGAATTGGAAGCCGCCGTGCAGATCTTTCACGTGCGCGGCGGTCGCATTCACGGTCAACGTGGGTGGGTCGTGGAGCGCGATGAAGTCTCCGACGCCGACCTGACCGGCCAGTTCCTCACCCAGTTCTACGGGGACGAGGCCGAGCTGGCCCGCGCTACAGAGTCTGCTGTTGCTGGAGCCTCTTCGCAGCCCGTCGATAGGGAACTGGCCGCGGCCATCAATCCTGCGGCCCGCGCGGAGCTGGGGGACTTGGTCGGAGATGTACAGGTCACCCCGGTGCCTCGGGAGGTGCTGGTGGAATCCGTGCCGGATAACGCGGATGAGCTGAGCCAGTGGCTCACTGAGCTGCGCGGCTCCCGAGTGACCATCCGCCGCCCCTTGCGGGGAGACAAGAAGTCCCTCATGGAAACGGCGAAGTCAAACGCCAAGCAAGCCTTGGCCCAGCACAAACTCAAGCGCTCTGGTGACCTCACCACCCGCTCAGCTGCATTGCAGCAGCTCCAAGAAGCGCTGTGGATGGACGAGTCTCCGCTGCGCATCGAGTGCACGGATATCTCTCATATCCAGGGCACGGACGTGGTGGCCAGCCTCGTGGTCTTCGAGGACGGACTGCCGAAGAAGTCCGACTATCGCCGCTACAAGATCAAGGAAGCCGCAGGAGACGGCCACTCCAACGATGTCGCCTCTATCGCCGAAGTGGTGCGACGTCGCTTCAAGCGCCACCACGAGGACCAGGCGGCCATGCCCATGGGGGACGACGGTGGAGATCTTCTGGAAGGTGAAGAAGAACTCGAGGTGGCATCGACAAAGAAATTTGCCTACCCACCGCAACTGTTCATCGTCGACGGCGGCCTGCCCCAGGTCAACGCAGCGCAACAAGTCTTGGACGAATTGGGCGTCACGGATGTCACCTTGGTGGGCATCGCCAAACGACTCGAAGAGATTTGGGTACCGGGCGAGGACTACCCGGTGATCATGCCGCGCACCTCCGATGCGCTCTACCTGGTGCAATACCTGCGCGATGAAGCCCACCGCTTTGCCATCACGTTCCACCGGCAGCAGCGAAGCAAGCGGATGCGACGCTCCAAGCTGGACGATATCCCCGGTTTGGGACCGGCCCGCCGCAAGCAATTGGTGTCTACTTTCGGCTCCGTAGCAAAGGTCAAGGAAGCCAGCGTGGAGGATCTCACCGCACTGAACGGATTCGGCCCGAGCCTGGCGCAGAAGATTTACGACGCTCTGCACCAACCAGCGCAAAATTCCGATTAAGCTCGGGGTCATGGTGAATCAGGACTCGGTTGAGCACAACCCGGCGAACGAACACTCGGCGAATCAAGAGACGCACGACCCTGCTGCCATGCCGCCGTTGATTTTGATCACGGGTATGTCCGGCGCTGGGCGACGCGCAACGTCCGCAGCCCTCGAGGAACTGGGATGGTACGTGGCAGAAAACCTGCCGCCCGAGCTCATCGTGCGCATGGCCGAGATGAGTTTCGAGGACGATTCCCCGATCGAGCGTCTCGCCATCGTCACCGACGTGCGCTCCCGCGATTTTGCCGGCAGCCTGTCGGACGTTCTGGACAAGCTCAACGCGTCCGGTCGCCGGCCGATTGTTCTTTTTCTCGACGCCACCAATACCGAGCTCATCAAGCGTTACGACACGGTACGTCGTACCCATCCTTTGCAGGGGGATGGGACCGTCCAAACGGGCATTGATCGGGAGCGCGCGCTGCTGCAGAGCATCCGCAACCGGGCGGACATTGTCCTAGACACAACCAACACCAGCGTGCACGATCTCCGCCGAGTGTTGGAGCAGTATTTCTCCAACATGAACCAGCAGTCCGTTCGAGTAAACATCCAGTCCTTCGGCTTTAAGCACGGCGCTCCAAATGACGTAGATGTCCTGCTAGATGCCCGCTTCCTGCCGAACCCACACTGGGAAGAAGATCTGCGCGAATTCAGTGGCTTGGATCCCAAAGTCTCCAACTTCGTTCTGACTCAGCCAGGCGCAGTGGACTTCCTCGATTCCGCCCAAAGGATGCTGACCTCGATGCTTCCGGGCTACCAGCGCGAAGGCAAAAAGTACGTATCTTTCGCCGTGGGCTGTACAGGAGGCAGGCACAGAAGCGTGGCCGTTGCAGAAGAAATGGCACACCGGTTGAAGGATAACGGCGTGGACGTTCGCGTACTGCACCGAGATGTGGAGCGCTGAACACACCATGAACACGTCACGATCTAGCCATACTTCGGCGACCCACAATGCTCCCGCTCAAGCAGCCGAGACCGAATCATCCGAGCATCCCCGTGAAATACGTATCGCCAGCTTGGGCGGCGGACACGGACTGTTTAACACTCTGCGCGGAGCGCGAGTAGTCGCAGACGATGTCACAGCCATCGTTACCGTGGCGGACGATGGCGGATCTTCCGGACGCATGCGTCGAGAATTAGGATCCATCCCACCCGGTGACCTTCGCATGGCACTTGCTGCCTTGACCGAGGACTCAGAGGGCGGGCGCCTATGGGAAGAGGCAATCCAGCATCGCTTCGGTGGCTACGGCGCATTGAAGGGACACGCGGTGGGCAACCTCATGATCAGCGGCCTGGAGCAGGTTCTGGGATCCCTCGTTCGCGCGCTGGATGAGATGGGCAAGCTGCTGGGAGTCAAGGGACGTGTGCTGCCCATGTGCCCTGAACCATTAGACCTAGAAGCAGAAGTGTCCGGGTTGGAGGAGGATCCCCGCGAGGTGGTTCCCGTGCGTGGGCAGGTGGCTGTGGCCACCACTATGGGCCAAGTGCGACGCGTTCGCATGATCCCGCACCGGCCAGCAGCCACCCCTGAGGCGGTCACTGCAATCGAGCGTGCGGACCTCATCACGCTGGGACCGGGCAGCTGGTTTTCCAGCGTGATTCCACACATCCTGGTGCCAGGCTTGGTGGACGCACTCAACGCAGCTAAGGCGCCCAAGGTATTGATCATGAACTTGGTGGCCGAAGCAGGCGAGACCGCGGGCATGTCCATGGAGCACCACATCCACATGGTGTTCCAACACGCTCAATCGTTAGCTATCGACGTGATCGTGGTGGACATGTCCGTCATGCCACGACCCGCCCAGCGCACGCATGTAGAGCGTGCAGCCCACGCACTAGGGGCCAAGGTGATTTATCGCGACGTGCGCGAGGATGATGCGCGCGGACGCTTTGGGGACCGGCATAAGCCAGCAAAAATGGCGGCCGTGTTCCAGGAGATCTTGTCCACACCGATTGACACCTTGCCCAGCACTTTGGGCACCAACGGCTAGTGATACCGTCAAGATCGACAATTCTTTGAAAGGACGTGGCCAATCGTGGCTCTTACCGCAGAGGTTAAGGCTGAATTAGCTCAAGTCAACGTCAGTCGTACAGACGTAATGACCGCCGAGGTCTCCAGCTTGCTGCGCTACTGCGCGGGACTGCACCTCGTGGGTGGTCAGATCGTGGTGGAGGCAGAGGTTGATTCCTCCGCCACTGCACGGCGGATTGCGGGCTTCGTAGAGCAGCTTTTCAACCTCGAGGCGGAAGTCCAGGTCATTGGCTCGAATAACCTGCGGAAAAATTCCCGCTACGTGCTGCGATGGGCGCAAGGGGGCACGGAGCTGGCACGCCGCGCGGAATTGATTGATCGTGCGGGGCGCCCCGTGCGTGGCTTGCCGCGATTCATCATCGGCGGCACGCGTGATCAGTGCGTGGCTGCGTGGCGTGGAGCGTTCCTCGCGCACGGGTCGCTGACCGAGCCCGGACGTTCCTCTGCCATGGAGGTCACCACCCCAAGCAACGAGGCGGCACTGGCGCTAGTGGGGGCCGCTCGGCGCATCGATGTCACGGCCAAGACGAAGGAAGCTAGGGGAGTGCACCGCGTTATCGTCCGCGACGGAGACTCCATCGATGCCTTGCTCAACCTCATGGGTGCCCGCGATACGCGGTTGAAGTGGGAAGAGCAGCGCATGCGCCGCGAAGCCCGTTCGAAGGCGAACCGTTTGGCGAACTTTGACGACGCCAACCTGCGCCGTTCTGCCCGGGCCGCGGTTATTGCTGCTGCTCGCGTCGAACGTGCCCTGGAACTGCTGGGCGACGATGTGCCACAGCATTTGGCTCAAGCTGGCCAGCTCCGTGTGGCGCACCGCCAGTCTTCTTTGGAAGAGCTGGGGCAGCTCGCCGAGCCGGCCATGACCAAGGATGCCGTTGCCGGGCGTATCCGCCGCCTGTTGACGATGGCGGACAGGCGCGCCGAAGAGCTGGGAGTGGAAGACACGAACATCGCTGTGACGGAGGAACTTTTCCACGATATGGATTAGTTCTGGATTAGTTCCTGCGCTCCATTCGATGATGGATATGTGCGGTTGCACACTGTCGCCCGAAACCGGGTGCATCTTCTTCTGCAGGCCTTTTGTGACCTAGGTAGTGTCGAAAGTGTCACTGTGAGAAGAGATTCACTGAGTAGTTCATGCAAGACAAAATGTGCAGTGATGACCTCAAACTCAAACATTGAATAGGAGCCCACGACGTGACAATTCGCGTAGGTATCAACGGATTTGGCCGTATTGGTCGCAACTTCTTCCGCGCAGCACGCGCAAACGGAGCCGACATTGAGATCGTTGGTATCAACGACCTCACCGACAACAAGACCCTGTCCACCCTGCTGAAGTACGATTCCGTCGTCGGCCGTCTGGATGCGGACGTTACCTACGACGATGAGTCCATCACCGTCGACGGAAAGCGTATCGCCGTTTCTGCGGAGCGCGAGCCGAAGAACCTCAAGTGGGCAGATCTGGGAGCTGACGTGGTCATTGAGTCCACCGGCTTCTTTACCGACGCAGAGGCTGCCAAGGCCCACATCGATGCCGGTGCCAAGAAGGTCATCATCTCCGCTCCTGCGAAGAACGAGGATGCCACTTTCGTGATGGGTGTGAACCACACTGATTACGATCCGGAGAAGCACAACATCATCTCCAACGCATCCTGCACCACTAACTGCTTGGCTCCTATGGCCAAGGTGCTAGATGACGAATTCGGCATAGAGCGTGGTCTGATGACCACCATTCACGCTTACACCGGTGACCAGCGCCTGCACGATGCTCCGCACAAGGATCTTCGTCGCGCCCGCGCTGCAGCCGTCAACTTGGTTCCTACCTCCACCGGGGCTGCCAAGGCTGTTGCTCTGGTTCTTCCACAGCTCAAGGGCAAGCTGGATGGTTACGCGGTGCGCGTTCCCGTCATCACCGGTTCCGTCACGGACCTGACTTTTGAGGCGAAGAAGCCAGTCACTGTCGAGGCTGTCAACGCTGCTCTCAAGAAGGCCGCCGAGGGCGAGCTCAAGGGCATTCTGTCTTACTCTAACGACGAGCCTTTGGTCTCCACCGACATCGTCACGGATCCACACTCTTCCGTCTTCGATTCCGGACTGACCAAGGTCATCGACAACCAAGTCAAGGTTGTGTCTTGGTACGACAACGAGTGGGGCTACTCCAACCGTCTCGTAGACTTGGCCGTCTACGTGGGCGAGCGTCTCTAGGACGCTCACTTAAATCCCAGGCTTGGAGGCGTGGCTGAAAAGTCACGCTACTGGGCAACTTCCGAGGAAAGGACTGACCGAAGCTAGGTTTCGGCTGGTGCCTTTACCTCGGATTTCTTTTAGCTAGCTTTCGCACACGGTCACCCATACGTGGTGGCAACCGCACCGTTGTCCCGATAGTTCGTAGACTATAAGGGCGTAAACGAAAAGAACTCAATCTTTAGCCTCTCGCTGAAGCCGCACACACTTCATTTCAAGGAGCAGACATGGCAGTCAAGACCGTTCAGGATCTCATCGCAGAGGGCGTTGAAGGACGCCACGTCCTCGTGCGTTCTGACCTCAACGTTCCTTTGTCCGACGGCAACATCACCGATCCTGGCCGAATTGATGCTTCCGTGCCGACATTGCGCGCACTCCTCGATGCCGGCGCTCGCGTCATCGTCACCGCTCACCTCGGCCGCCCGAAGGGCGAGCCTAACCCTGAGTTCTCTTTGGCTCCTGTCGCTGAGGCTCTGTCTGAGCGCCTGGATATGTACGTGCCACTCGCCGCCGATGTCACCGGTGAGGATGCGCACGAGCGCGCGAACGGACTGGATGATGGCGATATTCTGCTGCTGGAAAACGTGCGCTTCGATCCTCGCGAGACATCCAAGCTGGAAGACGAGCGTGCCGAGTTTGCAGACGCTTTGGCTGCGTTGACCGCAGACAACGGCGCTTTCGTCTCTGATGGTTTTGGCGTGGTTCACCGCGAGCAGGCATCTGTGTACGACGTCGCCAAGAAGCTTCCTCACTACGCCGGTGGCTTGGTAGAGACCGAACTTGAGGTACTTAAGAAGGTCTCTGACGAGCCAGCACACCCTTACGCCGTGGTGCTCGGCGGCTCCAAGGTGTCTGACAAGCTCGGCGTGATCGAAGCTTTGGCTCCTAAGGTGGACAACCTGATCATCGGTGGCGGAATGTGCTTCACCTTCTTGGCCGCCCAAGGCTACGAAGTTGGCGGATCACTGTTGCAGGAAGACATGATCGATACCTGCAAGGATCTGCTGGATCGCTTTGGCGATTCCATTGTCTTGCCGAAGGACGTAGAAGTGGCGGAGACCTTCGCTAAGGATGCCGATCACCGCACGGTAGCCGTGGATTCCATTCCCGCAGGCTGGATGGGCCTGGACATCGGACCCGAGTCCGTCAAGGAATTCGCGGAGATCTTGAACCAGGCTCAGACCATCTTCTGGAATGGGCCCATGGGCGTGTTTGAGTTTGAGAACTTCGCCGCAGGCACCCGAGGAGTGGCGGAATCCATCATCTCCGCAACCTCCAATGGCGCATTCTCCGTGGTCGGCGGCGGAGATTCCGCGGCGGCCGTACGCACTCTGGGCTTGGATGAAGAAGGCTTCAGCCACATCTCCACCGGTGGCGGCGCATCCCTGGAATACCTCGAGGGCAAGGAACTCCCGGGCGTATCCGTCCTCGAGTCCTAATCCTTCGTTCACCTCATACAATTCGTGAACCTCTGACACACCTCTTAGAAGGAGCACCGCATGGCTAAGCGCACCCCATTGATCGCGGGCAATTGGAAGATGAACCTCAACCACAAGGAAGCAATCCACGTGGTGCAGAAGTTCGACTTCTCCCTGCCCAAGGATTATTACGACCACGTGGACGTAGCGTTCATTCCTCCGTTTACCGACATCCGCAGCGTGCAGACTCTGGTGGACGCAGACAAGATGCTCATCACCTACGGTGCACAGGACATCTCCGAGCACAAGTCCGGTGCGTACACCGGCGAAGTGTCCGCGGACATGCTCTCCGCTCTGGGATGCACGTGGGTAGTCGTGGGGCACTCAGAGCGTCGCCAGTACCACAACGAGTCCAACGAAGTTGTGGCAAACAAGGCTAAGGCAGCCCTGTCCCAGTCAATGCAGCCCATCGTCTGCGTGGGCGAGCCGCTGGAAGTTCGCGAAGCTGGGGAACACGTCCAGTACGTGGTGGATCAGACACGTGCCTCTCTCGAGGGACTGAGCGCAGAGCAGCTGGCTCAGGTGGTCATCGCCTACGAACCAGTGTGGGCAATCGGCACCGGCAAGGTGGCTTCCGCCGCTGACGCGCAAGAAGTGTGCAAGGCAATCCGCGAACTCATTGGCCAGTTGGCTAGCGCCGAGACCGCCGAGGATCTGCGCATTCTCTACGGCGGCTCCGTGAAGTCCGATTCCGTGGGCGAGATTGTCTCGCAGCCTGACGTCGACGGTGGACTCGTCGGCGGCGCCAGCTTGGACGGCAAAGACTTCGCTGGTCTGGTGGCCGCGGCCGCCAAGGCCGTGCAATAGACCTGCACTAGTTTAGCCCGCGCCCACGGCAATCTGGGGGCGCACCCTCACACGACCAGGTGGAAGGACACCTCATGGCCGCAGAAACTCCAGAACATCAAACGATCCCGGGAACGATCATTCCAGTTGCGACGGAGTCTTCCGAGGCTCCTTCCATCAACCCACCCATTCGCGAAGACATCCGCTACCTGGGTGCAATCTTGGGCGATGTCATCCGCGAACAAGAGGGCGAGTACGTCTTCAACCTAATCGAAAACATCCGCACCACCTCCTTGGATGTGCGCTACGGCGAACTCAGCGCTCTTGAGCTGGCCGAGCAGTTCGCCAACATGGAGGTGGAAAACGCGCTCCCGGTCATCCGTGCCTTTTCTCACTTCGCGTTGTTGGCCAATCTCGCCGAGGATCTCTACGCAGAGCGCTTACGGGATAAAGCCATCGATGAGGGCAAGCCAGCGCCACCGTCCACGCTGGAATACACGTGGAAAAAGCTCGAGGAAAACCAGGTCTCGCCGGAAGCCGTCTCCGACACGATGGAACACATCTACGTGGCACCGGTCATGACCGCGCACCCCACGGAGACGCGACGTCGGACAGTATTTGACGTGCAGGCGGACATCGCCCACTACATGCGGCGCCGGGGACGCATCCTCAACGCGGGCACCACGGCCCGCAGCCAGCAGCAACTGGAAGAGATCACCAAATTCATTCGCCGTCGCATTACCGTTCTCTGGCAGACGGCATTGATCCGCAGCGTGCGCCCGCGCATCGAGGACGAGATCAAGGTGGGTCTGCGTTACTACTCTCTGAGCCTGCTCGAAGAGATCCCCGCCATTAACCGAGACGTGGTTAATAACGTTAAGCAACGGTTCGGGGATCAGACTTCCGCCCCGGCGATGATTCGCCCCGGCTCGTGGATCGGTGGCGATCACGATGGAAACCCATACGTGACCGCGGAGACAGTGGAACAAGCCACATCGCTGGCCGCGCAAACAATCTTCGAGCGCTACGGCAAGATCCTCTACAAGCTGGAACAGGAACTAAGCCTGTCCACCCGCATTTCTGAGGTCACACGCGAGTTGGAGGCATTGGCGGAGCGGGGGCACAACGACGTTCCTTCCCGCATCGACGAGCCCTACCGGCGCGCACTGCACGGTATGCGCGGCCGCATCGCCGCCACGGCCGTGCGCAATTTGGGAACACCGATCATGCCCGGTGGCGTGCACGAAAGCCATGAGCCTTACGCGGATCCGGAGGAATTCCTGACGGACATCGCGGTGGTGGATCGCTCCCTGCGCGCAGGTATCGATCCCACGCTGGCTGACGATGCACTCGCCGAGCTGGTCTCCTCCGTGCACAGCTTCGGCTTCCACCTCTACGGTCTGGATCTGCGGCAGAATTCTGAGACCTTCGAAGAAGTGCTCACGGAACTCTTCTCCCGTGCTGGGGTCTCGGACAACTACGCCGAATTGGACGAGAAGGAGAAGGTGTCCTTGCTGGTCGCCGAGCTGTCTCACCCGCGTCCGCTCACGGATTCTGCTGCAGAATGGTCCGAAGTTACTGAGCGTGAACTAGGCATCTTCCGCGCTGCAGCTTTTGCCACGGAGCGTTTCGGTAGGGAAGCGGTGCCGCACTGCATCGTCTCCATGACCACCTCCGTCTCTGACATCCTCGAGCCGATGATCCTGCTGAAGGAAGTCGGTCTCTTCAACGCGCAGGGCGAACAGCCCACCGGGTCGGTGGATGTCATCCCGCTTTTCGAGACCATCGAGGACCTGCAGGCTGGTGCTGGCATCATGCAGGAACTGTGGGCCCTGCCTTTCTACCGTGCGTACGTCTCCCAGTTGGATAACCAGCAGGAAGTCATGCTGGGCTATTCGGATTCCAACAAGGACGGTGGCTATTTCGCCGCCAACTGGGCCCTGTTCGATGCCGAGCTGGAACTCGTCCAGGCTGCGAAGCAGGCCGACGTGCGGCTTCGTCTCTTCCATGGCCGCGGCGGCACGGTGGGTCGTGGTGGCGGTCCTTCTTACGACGCCATCCTCGCCCAACCCGAAGGTGCTGTCCAAGGATCTCTGCGAATCACGGAACAGGGCGAGATCATCTCCGCGAAGTACGGCGATAGGGCGAATGCCCGCCGGAATTTGGAGGCGCTTGCCTCAGCCACGCTGGAGGCCAGCCTGCTGCCCATACCTGCACCAGAGGACACCGAACGGGCTTACGCCACGATGAAGGAAATCAGCGACTTTTCTCTGACCTCCTACGCCGCGTTGATGCACAACGATCCGGGCTTTATCGACTACTTCACTGCGTCCACGCCGCTGGAGGAGATCGGTAGCTTGAACATCGGCTCGCGTCCGTCTTCCAGGAAGCAGACCGAAGCAATCACCGACTTACGCGCCATTCCGTGGGTGCTGAGTTGGTCACAGTCTCGCGTCATGCTGCCGGGCTGGTTCGGAGTCGGTAGCGCGATCAGCCGGTGGTTGGAATCGGGCACGTCGGTTCAAGGAAGCCCAGAGGAGCGCTTGGCTTTCCTGCGCGAACTGCATCAGCGGTGGCCATTCTTCCAATCTGTGATGGCCAACATGGCGCAGGTGATGGCGAAGGTAGACATGTCCTTGGCCGAGCTCTATTCCTCACTGGTGGCCGATAAGGAGGATGCTGCCCGGATCTTTGGAATCATCCGCGAGGAGTACACCACCACGGTGGATGTGTTCCAAAAGGTCACTGATCAGCACTCTCTGCTCGCGGAGAACCCGGAACTAGCAAACTCTGTGCGTAATCGCTTCCCGTACCTGGTTCCGCTGAACCTGTTGCAGGTGGAGTTGTTGAGGCGCTTCCGCGAGGGCGATGATTCCCATAAGATCCGCATCGGGATCCAGCTGACGATGAACGGTCTGGCCACCGCGCTGCGCAACTCCGGCTAGAGCGAACCCAATCCTGCACAACGCGCCCGCGTCATTCTTAGCGGCATGGGCGCGTTTGCTGATAACATGAACCAGTTGATAGTCGACGATGTGAAACAAAGGTAGGACATTGATCCTCACACTGCAGATCATTTTGGTGATCACCAGCCTGCTCATGGGATTCTCCGTGCTCTTGCACAAGGGCAAGGGTGGCGGCCTGTCCGCCGTTTTCGGTGGCGGAATGCAATCCAATCTGTCCGGCTCCACGGTGGCTGAGAAGAACCTGGACCGCCTGACCATCGTCACGGCAGTGTTGTGGTTCCTGTCCATCGTCGGACTGAACTTGGTGCTGAACTTCAACCTTTAATCGGCACCTCAAAAAAGGGGCAGGAAGAAAAATCTTCCTGCCCCTTTTTTGCTGCAATCTAGCTTTCCGGATCCGCAGCCGCGTCCACCCATAGGACAGTCTCTGCTGTTCCGGAAACCATTCCTGCAGGCCACTGGCCACTGGAATCAGCCGCCAGCGCGTGCTCGGCGGCTTCCTTCTTTTCTGCGCCGGCAATCACCAGCCACACCCGCTGAGAGCTATTTACCGCAGGGAGCGCCAAGGTCACTCGGTTTGCGGGCGGCTTCGGGCACTCGCGTACCGCAGCTACTGCAGACTGCGGATCCAGCAACTCCGGAGTGTGGGGGAATAGCGAGTTGACGTGGCCTTCCGGACCCATTCCCAGCAGGTGAATATCGAAGCCGTCTGGAGCCTCGCGCTCAACCATGTGGGCGTAGGACACGGCCGCTCGGTCCAAAGCATCGCCATCGTAATCCTCGTCCGCAGCGGGTGCGGCGTAGCTGATGATGTTAGAGCGAGGGATATCCACGTGATCCAGCAGAGCGTTTCGTACTTGGACCTCGTTGCGCTCGGCGTCATCGGCGGGAACAAAGCGCTCATCGCCGAAGAAGATGATCACTCGATCCCAATCGATCGCCGCCACGGGGAAGTCTTCTGCGCTGGCCTTGGCCGCATGGTCCAGCATCAGCAGCTGGCGCAAAGTCCCGATACCCACGGATCCTCCGGTGAGTACCAATCGCACCATGCCATCATCTGTGACAGTTCCACCGTTGCGCTGCAGCTCAGAGATAGTGTGCACCAAGCTCCGGGCCACACCAGTGGCCACGGCATCGGCATCCCGGAAACGCTTAACAGTCCGCTGGGTCATGACAATCTTCCTTTCTCAAGGCAATTACGGCCACGCCCACAGCCAGCGACAAGAAAAACTAGCGCATGGATGCCTGGTCGTACGCAGAATCTCCTGCGTGCGCCGGGCCATCGAAGTACTCGCTGTTGGCGCGCATAGCCTTACTGTACATACCGCGCCGGTCCGGACGGTTGACTCTCACCAAACCGCGCAAGGCGTGCCCAAACGCACGATCAGGGTCCAGATGGCGCAGCTCCTCGGCCAGGCAATCACCGGTCGCTCGGCGGGACATCGTGACGAAGGACTGCTTGTCCTCGCCGTCTCGGCTCACGGTCACAGACACCGTGGTGGCATTGACTTCCTCCACGACGATGGAGCTATCTGTGCGCTGCAATTCCACTTTGTAGACAGACACGCAGTCGCGGGAGGAGCCCGTGTCCCGCACGTGCCTGGTCACGGGGACATCGAGCCGGTCGGCAAGCCATCCTGCTGCAATGTCGATGGAGGGTTCGCCCTCTGGCCCGTATACCTGTGCGCTGAGAATCTCCTCGTGTGGCGGCTGATCCAGCGTGGACGCCAACAGACCTCGCCAGAGGGTGATCCGGCTCCACACCAAGTCCGAATCGCCCGGCGTGTAGGTCATGCGACGGCGGTAGATGGCATCGGAGTCTGCGTCGAAAAAGGAATCGGTGATACGCCGAGTCGCCAGAGCACCGATCGGGTCGGAAGACGGATTGCGTGGCGCGTTGGCGGGCCACCACACCACCACAGGAGTATCCGGCAGCAACAGGGGAGTGACCACGTTGGCGCGGTGAGCACTAAGTTCGCCGTTGAGATGCATCACGATGATCTCTGAGGCACCGGCATCGCCGCCGAGGCGGATCTCGGCATCTAGGCGGGTTTCCTCCACATCGCGGTGGCTGACCAGCACGATCACGCGCGCGGGGTGCTCGCGGGAGGCGTCATAGGTGGATTCGATGACCCGGTCGAGATGCGCGGAGTGCCCTTCGGTGGCGTTGACCACCACGATGAACGTCAAGACGCAGCCGGTCGCCACCTCGCCGCGCTCCTCGCGGAGTTCCCGCAGGCGGGTGGTGATGGCGTGGGTCTTGGTGTTGGCCAGATCAATGATCATGAACGTGTGCTCGCTGTCCTTGGGTGATCGGTGCGGTGGGTAGGTGCTTGTGTGTGAGCCGTTATGGTCGACGCCACGTCCGCCCACTACGCTGCAGCATCTCGTCTGCAGAGCGTGGACCCCACGTGCCCGCCGGGTAGTCGTCTGGGCGTCCGTGCAGGGCCCAGTGCTCGAGGATCGGATCGAGAATACGCCAGCACTGTTCCACCTCTTGGTTGGTGGGGAACAGGCTTGCTTCGTCGAGGAGGGCATCCAAGATGAGGCGTTCGTAAGCCTCTGGGGATTCCTCTGTGAAGGCCTCGGAGTAGGAGAAGTCCATGTTCACGTCGCGGACTTCCATTTCGGATCCCGGCACTTTGGAACCGAAGCGCATCAGTACGCCTTCGTCCGGCTGCACGCGGATGACCAGCATGTTGTTGCCCTGGGCGGTGGTCTGTCCTGGGCCGAACGGGAGGTGAGGTGCCTCCTTGAATACCAGCGCGATCTCCGTGACGCGGCGCCCCAAGCGCTTGCCGGTACGCAGGTAGAACGGCACGCCAGCCCATCGACGCGAGGAGATCTCGAACGTGGCCGCTGCGTAGGTTTCGGTGGTGGATTCCGGATCGAATCCCTCCTCCTGACGCAGGCCCACCACGTGCTGAGACCCCTGCCAACCACTGGTGTACTGACCGCGCGCGGTGGACTTGGAGAACGGCCCCACGGGGTGGGTTGCGCGGAGCACCTTGAGCTTTTCAGACTGCAGCTCGGTGGGGCTAAACTCCACCGGCTCTTCCATGGCCACCAATGCCAGCAGTTGCAGCAGGTGGTTCTGCATCACGTCGCGTGCGGCGCCAATGCCGTCGTAGTAGCCGGCGCGGCCACCCAGCCCAATGTCTTCTGCCATTGTGATCTGCACGTGGTCGATGTAATGGCTGTTGAACAGCGGATCGAACAGCTGGTTGGCAAAGCGCAGCGCCAGGATGTTCTGCACTGTTTCCTTGCCCAGGTAGTGATCGATGCGGAACACGCTGGATTCAGGGAACACGCTGTTGACGATCTCGTTAAGCTCGCGGGCGGAGCGTTCGTCGTGCCCGAAGGGCTTTTCGATGACCACGCGGCGCCATCCGCCGGATTCGTTGCCATCGGCCAGGCCGCTGCGTTCCAGCTGGTTACAGACGTTGGTGAAGTGCTCAGGAGGAACGGACAGGTAGTACGCCCAGTTGCCTGCGGTGCCGCGGGTTTCGTCGATCTCGCGGGTCTTGGCCGCGAGTGCATCGAAGGCTTCGTCGGTGACGAAGTCACCCTTGACGAAGAAGATGCCCTCAGCCAGGCGCTCCCATACCTCTTCACGCCAGTGAGTACGGGCGCGCTCCTGGACGGCCGTCTTGACCTGTGCTTCGAACTCTTCCTTGGTCCAGTCGCGGCGTCCATAGCCCACCAGGCTGAAGCCAGCGGGAAGCAGACCACGATTGGCGAGGTCATAGACGGCAGGAAGGAGCTTCTTGCGCGCCAAGTCGCCGGTCACTCCGAAGATCACGAGGCCGGAGGGGCCTGCGATGCGGGGGAGACGCTTATCGAATTCGTCACGCAGGGGGTTGTGCCACTGCTCGGGATCCGGAGTCAACATGCCGATAACTATATTACTTATTCAGCTGGAGGCTAATCGTCTGCAGCAGCTCGTCCCACGAGTCCACGAACTTCTGCACACCTTCGTCTTCGAGGACTTCCCATACGTCTCCCAGATCGATGCCGATCTCATCGAGATCGTGGAAAATCTGCTGCGCGGAATCCACGTTCGGAGCCAGCGCATCGCCGTGGACTTCACCGTGATCGATCGTCGCGTCCAAGGTGTCTTCAGGCATCGTGTTCACGGTGTTGGGGCCGGCCAACTCGGTCACGTACATCGTGTCTGGGTAGTCCGGGTTCTTCACCGAGGTCGACGCCCACAGCGGGCGCTGAATACGTCCTCCCTTGTCTTCCAGCGTCTTCCATTCCGGGTTATTCACCAGGATGTCCTGGAAAGCTGCATAGGCCATCCGGGCATTGGCGATACCTGCCTTGCCCTTGAGCTGGTTTGCTGCATCGCTGCCAATCGTGTCCAAGCGCTTGTCGATTTCAGAGTCCACGCGGGAGACGAAGAAGCTGGCCACGGAGTGGATCTTAGAGATGTCATGTCCATTGCTCTCTGCCAGCTTGATTCCGTCGACGAACGCCTGCATGACTTGGCGGTAACGTGCCACGGAGAAGATCAGGGTGACGTTCACGCTAATTCCAGCACCGAGCACATCGGTGATGGCTGGAAGGCATTCTTCCGAGGCGGGAATCTTCACCATGAGGTTGTCGCGTTCCACCGCACCGGCAAGGTCCTTGGCCTGGGCAACCGTAGCCTCGCGGTCACTTGCTAGGCGTGGATCGACTTCCAAGGACACGCGACCGTCCTTGCCCTCGGTGGCCTCGAAGATAGGCGCGAACACATCACAGGCTGCACGCACGTCGTCAATAGCCATGGCAAACACTGCGGAACCAGCAGGCACCTTCTTCTCGGACAGCTCATTGATCTGCGCGTCATAGGCAGTGCCTTGGGACATGGCCTTGGCGAAGATCGCTGGGTTGGTGGTCACTCCCACCACGCCCTTGTTCTCAATGACGTCGGCGAGGTTGCCGGACTCAATCCGATCGCGAGACAGGTCATCCAGCCAAACGGACGTTCCCGCCTGTTCCAGATCGCTCACCGACTGCGGAGGGGTGAGGGAATCGGGCTGTGGAATGCGTGGTGACACTGGAGTATTCATGCTGACCTTTCACGATGGGGGCTAACGTTCGATGGTAATGAAAAACCCTCCGCCTCGACAGGGAGGGCAGGGTTACACAGCGTCAGTCACGCTGAGCTTAGGCCTCGCGGGATTCCTTCGCCGCTGCAACTACAGCGTCTGCGGTGATACCGAACTCCTTGAACAGTGTCTGGTAATCAGCGGAAGCACCGTAGTGCTCCAAGGACACGTTCCGGCCCTTGGTGCCGGTGAAGCGGAACCACGGCATGGCGATGCCGGCCTCCACGGACACGCGTGCGGTGACTTCTGGGGGAAGCACGGAGTCGATGTATGCCTGATCCTGCTCGAGGAACCATTCCATACATGGAACGGAGACCACGCGAGTTGGGATGGACTCGCCCTCGAGAGTCTCTGCCGCTTCTACGGCCAGCTGCACCTCGGAGCCGGTCGCCAGAAGGATGACCTCCGGCGTACCGGAGGATGCCTCGCGCAAGATGTAGGCACCGCGTGCCACACCTTCGGCCGCCTTATCCTTGGTTCCCTCCAGCACTGGAACGTTCTGGCGAGTCAACACCAGAGCCTTCGGGGACTCAGGAGCCTTGAGTGCCTGCACCCAACCGGCAGCGGTTTCATTCGCATCCGCGGGACGGATGACGTACAGGTGAGGGATCGCGCGCAGGGCAGCGAGGTGCTCAACAGGCTGGTGGGTCGGGCCATCTTCGCCCAGACCAATCGAGTCGTGGGTCCACACGTGGTAGACGTCGGACTCCATCAACGCGCCCAAACGAACCGCACCGCGGGCGTAATCGGAGAACTGCAGGAACGTCGCGCCGTAGGGGCGGGTTGGTCCGTGCAGAGCGATGCCGTTGAGGATCGCTGCCATCGCGTGCTCGCGAATACCGAAGTGCAGGTTGCGGCCGCCGGGCTCGGCGGTGAACTTGCGGGTGGTGATGGCCTCAGGGCCGAAGGATGGGGATCCCTTGATGATGGTGTTGGTGGAACCGGCGAGGTCGGCAGAGCCACCCCACAGCTCGGGCATAGCCGCACCCAGGGCCTGCAAGCTGGCCTCGGAGGCCTTGCGGGTGGCGATGGACTCGCCAGCTTCCCAGGTAGGCATGTCCGCAGTGAGATCAGCTGGCAGCTCGCGAGCGAAAAGACGATCGAAGAGCTGCTTGTTCTCTGGGTTGGCCTCAGCCCACTTCTCGAACTGCTCGTTCCACTCAGCGTGTGCATCAGCGCCGCGCTGCTGCAGCTCGCGGGTGTGGTTGATGACGTTGTCCTCAACAGGGAATGGCTTGTCTGGGAAGTCCAGCTCCTGCTTGATCTCGCTGATCTCCTCGGCACCCAGCGCCGCGCCGTGGGATGCACCCGTGTTCATGGCGTTCGGTGCTGGGTAGGCGATCACAGAGCGCAGGCGGATGAACGTGGGGCGGGAGGTTTCGGCCTTAGCCTTCTCCACGGCGTCGAGAATGCCCTCTACGTCCTCGCCGGTGACCTCGAGGGTCTGCCAACCGTACGCCTCGTAGCGCTTCACCACGTCCTCAGTGAAGGCGATGGTGGTCTCGTCCTCGATGGATATGCCGTTGTCATCCCAGAAGACGATGAGGTTGCCCAACTGCTGGGTGCCGGCGATGGAGCTAGCCTCGCCCGTCACACCTTCCTGCATATCGCCATCGGAGGCGATGACGTAGATGTAGTGATCGAAAGGGGACTGACCTTCAGCAGCGTTCGGATCGAACAGTGCGCGCTCGCGGCGAGAAGCCATCGCCATGCCCACTGCAGAAGCCAGTCCCTGTCCCAGTGGGCCGGTGGTGATCTCCACCCCGTCGGTGTGGTGCACCTCAGGGTGGCCAGGGGTCTTAGAACCCCACGTGCGCAGAGCCTGCAGGTCTTCCACCTCGAGGCCAAAACCACCCAAGTACAGCTGGATGTACTGCGTCAGGGAAGAGTGTCCGGCGGAAAGGACGAAGCGATCGCGTCCCACCCAGTGCGGATCACGTGGGTCGTGGCGCAGAACGCGCTGGTACAAGGTGTAAGCCAAAGGCGCCAGGCTCATTGCGGTGCCTGGGTGGCCGGATCCGCACCGCTCCACGGCATCTGCAGCCAGCACGCGGGTGAGGTCGACAGCACGAGTGTCCGTCTCGGTCCAATCTTCGGGGTAATTGCGTACGGTGAGGGCTGCAAGTTCAGGGGAGAGAGTCACTGAATTCGCCTTTCTGCAGACACAGTCAAGAGTCCGTCAAGTTGTGGAAAACGCTGTTACTCCAACTATTTTAGAGTCTCTTAAGCTTCATCGTGGCCAACGGTGGCCTGTTTCTTGTCTCGCTTGTCCTCGGGTAGCGTAGATAGGACGATTGAGCAGGTTGCGCAAAGTGGAGAAAAGTGAGGCGAGACGCTCGGTGAATAGGTTCGCTGACACAGTCAAGGTATACGTTGCTTTGACGAAACCTAGGGTCATTGAATTGCTCCTAGTCGCGGCAATCCCGACGATGCTTCAGGCCGAACGAGGCGAAGTGAACTTCGGGCTCATCCTGCTCACCCTAGTGGGTGGCTGGATGGGCGCAGCATCCGCAAACACCTTCAACATGGTGGCGGATTATGACATTGACCAGAAGATGCGCCGCACCAGGCGCCGTCCGTTGGCCAAGGAATCCGTGTCCTTACGCAGCGCGACCATCTTTGGCTGGGTGTTGATGATCGCCAGTTTCCTCTGGCTGTGGCTGCTGGCGCATTCCTTGCTCGCAGGCTTTTTCATCCTGTTGACCATCTGGTTCTACGTTTACGTGTACACCAAATGGCTGAAGCGCCGGACCTGGCAGAACGTTATTTGGGGCGGCGCTGCAGGCTGCATGCCAGTTGCTGTTGGCTGGGCCGTGATCACGGATAACAACGGTGGTGCACTGTCTGCTGGTTGGCATTCCTGGGCACAGGCGCTGATCTTATTCATGATCGTGTTCTTCTGGACTCCGCCGCACACCTGGGCTCTGGGCATGCGTTATCGCGAGGATTACGAGGCCGCGGGAGTACCAATGATGCCCGTCGTCAAGCCACCCCTCGAGGTCACCCGCCAGATCCTGCTTTACACCTGGGCCACAGTGATCACCTCGCTGCTGTTGGTACCCGCCGCCAGCTGGATTTACGCGGCAGCTGCCGTGGCCAGCGGTTTGTGGTTCATCATCATGGCCACGCGCCTGCACAGCGGCGTGACGAAGGGCACCCCGGTCAAGCCGATGCAGTTGTTCTTCCTGTCCAACAACTACTTGTCGGTTCTCTTCGTTGCCCTTTCTGTCGACGCCGTGCTTGGCTGGGACAACTTCTTTACCATCGTTTCTGGTTCTTAATAGCCAAGGAGGGCTGCACGGTGCGGCCCATCACGAAAGCCCCTTCCACCCGGAATATTCTTTGCCCGGGAGAAGGGGCTTCGTAGTTGAGTCACTGGCTAGCGCAGAGTCACTGAGAACCTAGCTGTTGGCGTGATAATCGACGCGATTGAGGAGCTTGGCGTCGGCAAATGGAGAGCCTGTATGCGCCGCATCGCCGCCCAGAAGACGACTACGCTGCGCCCACAACAACCCGGTCACCAAAGTGGTCAGGCCGGAACCGAGGACGTGGACGGGAACCGTCCAGGTGGGCACGCCCAGCCAGTACTGGACGATGCCAATCGCACCCTGCAGCACGATGGCGCCCACGAGCCACACGGCGGTGACCTTGAGGTTGCGCCCCACTTGGAGGGCGAAAAGACCCGCCAGCAGGCCCACAGTGATACCCAAGTAGAGGTACATGCCATGGGCGTGAATTTGCGCAATCTCTATCAGCGGGAACTGAAAACGGTGCTCGGGGAGGATGGCCTCGTCGCCGGCATGCGGGCCGGCGCCCGTGACCAACGTGCCCGTGATCAGAACCAACGCAAGTGCGACTGCAGAACCGTGAGCCAGTGCGGTTAGAGGGCCAGGCATCAGTGCTACGCGCTCACCGTCATCGGGCTCACCAATGCGAACCACAAGGACAGCCGCGAAGAACACCAACAGCATGGACGGCAGGAAGTGCAGCGCCACGACCCACCACGTCAGGTCCATCCGCACAGAGATGCCACCGATGACCGCCTGAGCGATGATGCCCAAGCCCTGCACAAAGGCCATGTTGAGGATGGAAAGCCTGCGCGCGGCGCGAAGCACCGCGATGAAGGCCACCAGTGCTGCGATGATCAGCACAAAGGTCAGCATTCGGTTGCCGAACTCGATGGCTTGGTGAATCCACGGGGCGGCACCAGCAGTGGGGAACAGGGAGCCCGGGTGGCACTCGGGCCACGTGTTGCACCCCAAGCCGGAGCCCGTCACGCGAACCAGGGAACCGGTGAATGTGATGCCGGTTTGGCAGATCAACAAGATGATGGCCAGGATCCGCTGGGTGCGGACCGTCGGAATTTTCACGGGGCGCGGAAACCCAAACGAGTTATCCAGATCGTGGAGCCGAGCATAAAAGCGATCGAGCCCCCGTGCCAGCGGGTTTTCCTGAAGTTGCGCGCGTTCTCGCATAGTTTGAACCACGCTTCCTAGCCTATCGCCGATGCTGGCTGGCACCCAATTCCCCATTCAGGGGAAATCTGGGGAGGTAGCGAATGCGCTAACCCGGCTGGGCTTTTTCGCTATCAGTATGAGCGAGACAAGTGGGCGTGAAGATTAGTCAGTGTCCATGGTGAAGCTGAACAGCTTGAACGTCAGGCCGATTCCCACCACAGACCAGACCAGCAAAATGAGCACGGAAATCACGTCAAAGCGTCCCTCATTGAGCGCTGCGGAGAAGCCATCGGTCAAAGCAACAGACGGAATGATCTTCATCAGTTGGGAAGCGGAATCGCTGAGACCATCAGCCATAGTGGTGAATACAGCCGCGCCAAGGAAGATGAACCAGATGGTATTCGCCAGCGCCAACACCATCTCAGAGCTCAGTGTTCCGCCCAGCAGCAACCCGAAACTAGTGAATGCTGCCACTCCGCATACGCCCACCACCACGGCAAAAACGATGCCGGTCAGGTCTGGACGCCACCCCAAAAGAGCGGCCACCACACTGAGGATCACCACTTGCACGGAGACCACAACAGCAACCGCGCACACCTTTCCGCCGATCAAGGCCCAGGTAGGGACACCGGAAGCGCCAATGCGCTTCAACGCACCATATCGGCGATCAAAAGCCACAGCGATTGCCTGGCCAGTAAACGAAGCACCCATCAGCGCAATGGCCAGCGTCATCGGATAGACAGCCTGCACGTTGCGATCTTGAATCAAACCCGGCAGCACAGACAGGCCGACGAGCATCACCAAGGGAATCACCAGGGACAGCAATTGCTGCTCGCCGTGACGCAGAAACAAAATGGATTCCATCGTGGCCTGAGCCTGCAGAATTTTGGCGGGCTTGGCAGGCCGCGAATCTGGGGTGAAGGTGCCCGGCTCAAAGCGGCTAGGTACGGATGTGGATTGGCTCATTAGCGGATCTCCCGTCCCGTAATGAAGAGGAAAATATCTTCCAAACTTTGCTTGTTCACATTGAGATCCCGGATCAGCACGTCCTGTTCTGCCACAGCAGCGGCGATTTCTGCCACGCCACGAGGGGTTACCTCCGCCACTTCAATGCGCACGGTAGTGGGGTCCTCCTCCTCCGCAGACACTGCGAAACCAGGAAGGCGTGGCGAGAGCTTGTTCGTCAGCTGTTGAGCATCCACGGGTGAATCCGTCTGCAGAATCACCTGGTGTAATTCCGCGCCGCCTTGTCCAGCACTGCTGGTCAGCTCCGCAGGAGTTCCCTGCGCCACCACGGTTCCGCGATCCACAATGACCACCCGGTCCGCCAGAGCCTCTGCCTCATCCATCAGGTGCGTGGTCAGTACTACGGTCACGCCATCCCTTCGCAGCGAGCGCACCAGATCCCAGACCACCAGTCGCGACTGGGCATCCAGACCTGCCGTGGGCTCGTCGAGGAAAATCAGTTCTGGCCGCCCGACCAGAGCGCAAGCCAGGGAGAGACGTTGTTGTTGGCCGCCGGACAGGCGGCGGTACGGGGTCTTGATGTACGACGCCATGCCCACCGTCTCTAACAGCCAATCCACGTCCAGAGGATTGTCTGAATACGAGGCCACGAGGCGGAGCATCTCTCCGACACGAACTCCCGGGTAGGCTCCGCCACCCTGGAGCATCACGCCAATGCGGCCGCGGACTTCATCAGTGTGGACACAAGGGTCTAAACCAAAAACGCGGACGCTGCCTGCGTCGGGAGATAAGAAACCTTCGCACAATTCCACGGTGGTGGTCTTACCCGCGCCGTTGGGCCCTAGGAGTGCCAGGACCTCGCCGCGATTGACGTGGAGATCCAGGCCATCGACGGCGGTTTTCTCACCGAATCGCTTGACCACGGAATGCAGGCTCAGGACCTGTGCGGAATCCTCCGCGCTGCTTCGCGTGTTCTTGTGGGAGCTGTCATCGGTCACGGTGAATCACCTTACCGCGTTGCTTTTGCGACGTTTCAATGCCCGTAGTTGGGTGCCTTCCCAGGATTGTCCTGTTTTCAGCGCAGCAGTAAGTTCCGGGTTGGCCCTGCTGATAATCCAGGCTAGGAGAGCGACCGCGGCGAAAATGCCCACGAACATGGCGTAGATATAAAACACGGTTCCCGGTGGCAGGCTCAAACCCTTGGGCAAGATAAAAAAGCTAAACGCCACGGAGTATCCGGAGACCAGCCATATAAAGAAATCCCTATTGGCCCAGGCTGCGAGCGGGAAGATAGCCCAAAGCAGATACCAGGGGTGGACTACGGGGAAGAAAATGACCAGGCAGAACATCGCCACGCCGAGCCCGCCTGTGGGGTGAATGCGGCCCTTGAACGTGGCCCACAACATGCGGGTTACCCACGCCAGGCCCACCACAATGCCCAGCGCCCGGAACACAGACAGCGCAACTGCTTGGTGGTCGCCCAAGCCCAGCAACATGCCGAGTAGCGCCGAGGCTAAGCCAGTGACCGTAGATACGGACATCCACGAAACGATTTCCGCAGCACCACCCTGGGAGAGCACCCATCCGAAACCTACGCCGGTGAGCAAGGACAAAAGCACCGAAACGCTCACGGCAACCAACGCGGAAAGTACCGCGGCCTTCAGCAGATCGATGATGGATGCCCCCAACCAAAGAGCGATGGCCACGCCGGCGAAGCCTAGGGCGAGGAATGCCGTGACCTTAATGAGCCCCGCACACGTGATGACGGACAGACCAGCCAGGATCAGTATCCACCTGCTCAGGGCGGGGCGGGGCAGCTCATCCACTCCGCGCAGCACAAGTTCCAAGCCGGCGAGCATGAGGCCCAGCATGAGCGCTTCATTATGGATTCCGCCCACGAGGTGCAGGATCGCCAAGGGATTGAGAATGCCCAGCCACATGGCTGTTTGGGGCGCGACGCGGCAGCGCTTAGCCAAGCGCACGAGAGCCCAGCTGGCAAGCGCCAGCCCGAGCACCGCCACGGTTCGGTGAAGCAACACTGCCCAAAGAATCTGGTCCTGAGTAATCCAGGAAATAACCGCGCTGTATCCCATGGCGATTGGACCATAAGGCGAAGGGGAGTGGCTCCACATCAAAGGCACGGAGCGTGCGAGGGGATCTTGTGCACCCAGCAGATCCACGGGACCTGCCGAATAGGGATCCCATCCGCGCGCGCTGATGGAGCCCTGTGCCAGGTAAGAGTAAATATCCTGGGTGAACAGGGGAGCCGTGAAGATCAACGGCAATACCCACAGACCAAAGGTGCGCCACAGCACTCGCAGCGGAATCAGCTCCGCAGCCCGCTTCGAAGTCTCTACGCAGAACCTGGCGAGAAGTATCCAGGCAATAACCAGCATCGCAATTCCGAAGAACACCAACACGGTGGAGGAGTGCAACATGCGGTTCAGAAACACCACCATGCCGATTTTCCACCCGAGGTTTTCTACGACAGGCCAGGCGCCGGCGCCCCAACCGCCCACGGCAATCATGAGGGAACCGACGGTGCCGAGGATCATGGCGATGCGCAAGCGCAGTTGGTGCGCGGTGCCCACCGGCCACGAGGATCCCTGGTACGGAAAAGACGAGCCGCTGGGCCGGTCCTCGTGCAACTGCGCCGAGCGCGAACCTGCTTGACCCACGTGAGGGAGCTGCGATTTCAGTGCGCGCAGCGGATGGATGGAGCGCGCTGCTGACCGAGACCGATTCGATGCCATGAATGAGGAGTCTACTTCGTGAGAAGACAAAGAGTCCCTAGCGACTTAAACGAGCCCGGCAATCACGGGCGAATTCTTAGGAAAATGCGCCGGAGGGAAAGGCTACCCTTAGTGGACACATGGAATTATTTACGTAACATTCATGTTGTCTAATCATGAGCGGGCAACGGTCCCGACAGTGTGGGACTTTCGGGTGAAACCTTAAAAGGTCAACCCCACGAAAGTAGCACAGTGTTTCGAGCGTTCCTTCTCGCCGTCTTGACGAAACAGTAGAGAAACGAGGTGTCAGTCCAGTGAGCGATCACGATACTCGGCACCGCATTATGCTCCACGTTCTTCGCCACGGACCGATTAGTGCCACGGACATTGCCGAGGAATTTGGCCTTACTGCAGCCGGCGTGCGGCGCCATCTCGATAACATCGTGGCTGATGGCCACGCGGAAATCGTGACGGTGTCTCGTTCTGGCCAGCGCGGTCGTCCCGCCAAAATGTTCCGCCTGACCGACGCCGGCCGTAGGCACTTCGGCCATGATTACGACACCCTGGCGCTTTTGGCGCTCCGGGCCCTCAAACAGACCGGTGGAGAAGCTGCGGTAGAAAACTTTGCCGCACAGCGTATCCATAAGTTGCTCGAGGACTTGGACGTTGACCAAGTGCGCCAGCTCGAGACGAACGACAGTGGGGACGCAACGTCTTCCACTGCCACTACGCGAGCTGAATCTTCAGACGAAGAAGACGATGTCGTGGGCAAGGCTCGCGCCATCGCTGACGCACTCACTGACCGTGGCTACGCCGCGACGGTGGATAACTCAGCCGGTGGCGTGCAGATTTGTCGCCATCATTGTCCGATCCAGGATGTCGCGCAAGAGTTCCCTGAACTGTGCGCGGCGGAACACCGGGTGGTTGCGGAACTACTCGGGCAACATACTCAGCCGCTGGCAACTATCGCTGACGGCAACGGTATCTGCACCACCCATATTCCGCTGACAACCATTCACCCTTCCCCGACGAAGGAAAGATAGGAAATGACTCAAGCAGCACAGCAACCGCAGACAGATGAAGAGATCATCAACTCAATCGGAGCCTATGGCTACGGTTGGCACGATTCCGACAGCGCTGGCGCATCCGCACGACGCGGCCTGAACGAGGACGTTGTACGGGATATTTCCGCCAAGAAGAACGAGCCAGAGTGGATGCTCAACCGTCGCCTCAAGGCGCTCGGGATCTTCGACAAGAAGCCAATGCCAACGTGGGGCGCAGACCTCTCCGGTATTGACTTCGACAACATCAAGTACTTCGTGCGCTCCACCGAGCAGCAGGCCGCTTCCTGGGAGGATCTCCCTGAGGAAATCCGGAACACCTACGACAAGCTGGGCATCCCCGAGGCGGAGCGTCAGCGCTTGGTCGCCGGTGTGGCCGCACAGTACGAGTCCGAGGTGGTCTACCACCAGATTCGCGAGGATCTGGAGAGCCAGGGTGTCATCTTCGTGGACACCGATACCGGCTTGCGTGAGTACCCAGAGCTGTTCGAGGAGTACTTCGGCTCGGTCATTCCAGCAGGCGATAACAAGTTCTCCGCACTGAACACCTCTGTGTGGTCCGGTGGCTCCTTCATCTACGTGCCCAAGGGCGTGCACGTAGACATCCCACTGCAGGCTTACTTCCGCATCAACACGGAAAACATGGGTCAGTTTGAGCGCACCCTGATCATCGTCGACGAAGATGCCTACGTGCACTACGTCGAGGGTTGTACCGCACCGATCTACAAGACTGACTCCCTGCACTCCGCAGTGGTGGAGATTGTGGTCAAGAAGGGCGGCCGTTGCCGCTACACGACCATCCAGAACTGGTCTAACAACGTTTACAACCTGGTTACCAAGCGCACCAAGTGTGAAGAAGGCGCCACGATGGAGTGGGTCGATGGCAACATCGGCTCCAAGGTCACCATGAAGTACCCAGCTGTCTGGATGACCGGCCCCTACGCCAAGGGCGAGGTCCTCTCCGTAGCATTCGCTGGCGAGGGACAGTTCCAGGACACCGGCGCCAAGATGGTGCACATGGCTCCGCACACCTCCTCCAACATCGTGTCCAAGTCTGTGGCACGCTCCGGCGGACGCGCTGCATACCGCGGTCTGGTGCAGGTCAACAAGGACGCACACCACTCCGCATCCAACGTGGAATGCGACGCCTTGCTGGTCGATTCCATCTCCCGTTCGGACACATACCCATACAACGACATCCGCAATGACCACGTGACCCTGGGTCACGAGGCCACGGTGTCTCAGGTCTCCGAGGATCAGCTGTTCTACCTCATGTCTCGCGGCATCGAGGAAGACGAGGCCATGGCGATGATCGTGCGTGGATTCGTAGAGCCCATCGCCAAGGAGCTCCCAATGGAGTACGCCCTAGAACTGAACCGACTGATTGAACTGCAGATGGAAGGATCGGTGGGTTAAGACCTATGACCACCCCACTTACTGAAACAGAAGCCACGATTAACCCGGTCAAGGCTGGTACTGAGCACCAGACCAAGGGCGATCGTTTCTCCTCTTTCGACGTCAACGACTTCTCCGTGCCACGCGGCAAGGACGAAGACTGGCGGTTCACTCCTCTGCGCCGCCTGCGTGGCTTACACGACGGAACCGCAGCGGAGGGCCAGCGCGCCCAGGTATCCGTGGATCTTCCAGATTCCGGCGCTACCTACTCCGAGCTGGAGCCCACGGACGAGCGCGTGGGTCGCGCTGGTGCTCCGGTGGACCGCGCCGCTGCACAGGCGTGGACCAACACGAACGTGGCGGACTACGTCCACATTGAAAAGGACGCAGTGCTGGACAAGCCGGTGACGGTCACCGTCACCGGTGCAGGCGAGGACAAGGTGTCCTACGGAACGCTGGTCATTGAGTTGGACACCCACGCAGAAGCAGTGGTGATCGTTCGCTACGAAGGCTCTGGCGCACACTCGGACAACATCGAGTTTGTCGTCGGCGATGGGGCAAAACTGACCACCGTGGTGATGGAGGATTGGGCACGCGATGGCGTGCACCTGTCCAACTCCCACATCCAGGTGGGTCGCGATGCAACCGTGCGCCACTACTACGCGGCCTTCGGTGGCGAAATTGCTCGCTCCGTGCCTCACGTGCGCTACACCGCACCAGGTGGAGACGCCGAACTGCTGGGACTGTACTTCGCCGATGCCGGCCAGTACTTCGAGCAGCGCCTGCTAGTGGACCACTCCATCAAGAACTGCCGCTCCAACGTGCTCTACAAGGGCGCGCTGCAGGGTGAGCCTTCCAAGGGTCACGAGTCCCGCGACGCACGCACCTCGTGGATCGGCGACGTCCTGATCCGCCCGGAGGCAACCGGCACGGACACCTACGAGAAGAACAACAACCTGCTGCTTACCGAAGGTGCACGCGCAGATTCCGTTCCTAACCTCGAGATCCAGACTGGTGAGATTGTCGGCGCCGGCCACGCAGCCACTGTGGGCCGTTTCGACGACGAGCAGATGTTCTACATGCAGTCCCGCGGCATCCCCGCCGCAGCTGCCAGAATGCTCATCGTCCGCGGCTTCTTCACCGACGTGATCAAGCGCATCCCGCTGGAATCCATCCGCGAGACGCTGGAAGAAAAGGTGGAGCGCGAGCTGGAGAACACGGTTCTCTAACCACTTCATGCTCGCGGCTCACCCCGCGCACTAACCCTTTTTCACCACTTACAGACTCACAAGGAAAGTCCTACTAACTATGAGCACTCTGGAAATCAAGAACCTGCACGCACAGGTTGTCCCAGCCGATGAGAACGAGGCTCCAAAGCCCATCCTGCACGGCGTGAACCTGACCATTAACTCCGGCGAGACCCACGCCATCATGGGCCCTAACGGTTCCGGCAAGTCCACCTTGTCTTATGCCATCGCTGGCCACCCACGCTACGAAATCACCGAGGGCGAGGTGCTGCTGGACGGCGTGAACCTGCTGGACATGGAAGTTGACGAGCGCGCTCGCGCTGGCCTGTTCCTGGCCATGCAGTACCCCACCGAGGTGCCTGGCGTATCCATGGCTAACTTCCTGCGCTCCGCGGCATCCGCCGTGCGTGGCGAGGCTCCCAAGATCCGCGAGTGGGTCAAGGAAGCCCGCGGTGCGATGGAAGAGCTGTCCATCGACCCATCCTTCTCCGAGCGTTCCGTCAACGAAGGCTTCTCCGGTGGCGAGAAGAAGCGCCACGAGGTGCTGCAGCTGGGTCTGCTCAAGCCTAAGTTCGCCGTGCTCGACGAGACGGACTCCGGCCTGGACGTGGATGCCCTGCGCATCGTGTCCGACGGCATCAACCGCTACAAGGAGCGCGAGAACGGTGGCGTGCTGATGATCACCCACTACCAGCGCATCCTGAACTACGTGAAGCCAGACCAGGTGCACGTTTTCTCCAACGGCCGCATCGTAAAGTCCGGTGGCCCAGAGCTGGCAGAAGAGCTGGAGAAGTCCGGCTACGAGCAGTTCGCCTAAGCTGCCCGAAAATCCACGACAGAAAGAAGTCACAGTTATGAGCACATCATTGGACACAGCCGAAGTCAGGAAAGATTTCCCTATCCTGTCCCGCACCGTCCGTGATGGCCGCCCGCTCGTCTACCTAGACTCCGGTGCGACCTCACAGCGCCCGGTGCAGGTATTGGATGCGGAACGCGACTTCTTGATCACCCACAATGCCCCAGTACACCGCGGGGCATACGAGATCGCTGAAGAGGCCACGGACGCCTACGAGGATGCCCGAGAGGACATCGCAGCGTTCGTCGGCGCGGAAGATCATGAGATCGCGTTCACCAAGAACGCCACCGAAGCCCTGAACGAGGTGGCCTACATCTTGGGCGATCCTCGTTCCGGCGAGTTCACGGTCACTGCCGGCGATGAGATCGTCATCTCAGAGCTGGAGCACCATGCAAATCTGGTGCCGTGGCAGGAGCTGGCGCAGCGCACGGGCGCGACCCTGCGTTGGTACTCCGTAACCGAGGACGGTCGCATTGATCTGGACAGCTTGGATCTTAATGAGAACACCAAGGTCGTGGCCTTGACTCATCAGTCCAACGTGACCGGTGCGGTTCTCGATGTGGATGAGGCCGTGCGCCGCGCGCGTGCCGTGGGTGCCCTTTTTGTTCTCGACGCCTGCCAGTCCGTTCCCCACATGCCCGTAGATTTCCACGCTCTCGATGTGGACTTCGCAGCATTTTCCGGCCACAAGATGTTGGGTCCCAACGGCGTGGGCGTGCTCTACGGCAAGGAGTCCATCCTGAAGACCTTGCCACCGTTTTTGACCGGTGGCTCCATGGTGGAAAAGGTGACGATGGAAAAGACCACGTTCACCGAAGCTCCACAGCGATTCGAAGCCGGAACCCAGATGACCAGCCAGGTCGTGGGGTTGGCCGCAGCGGTGCGTTACTTGCGCGAGCTGGGCATGGACAACGTCAAGGCGCATGAAAATGAGCTGACCGCCTACGCCCTGGAAAAGATCACTGCGATTGAGGGACTGCGATTGGTGGGCCCTGCAGAAGCCGTGGATCGCGGTGCGTCGATAAGCTTCGTGGTGGAAGGCATTCACCCGCACGATCTGGGCCAGGTGCTGGACGATCGTGGCGTGTGCATCCGCGTGGGGCACCACTGCGCATGGCCTGTGCACACCTGCATGGGCGTGCAGGCCACCGCGCGCGCCAGCTTTTATATCTACAACACCCGCGAGGAAGTAGATGCCCTGGCGGAGGCGATCGTGCACGCACAGAAGTTCTTCGGAACCGTAGAAGACTAAGACGATAGGCGAGTAGGCAACAGTCATGAAGCTGGAATCGATGTACCAGGAAGTCATCCTGGATCACTACAAGCACCCGCAGCACGCGGGCTTGCGTGATCCGTTTAACGCCGAGGTACACCACGTCAACACCTCGTGTGGCGATGAACTCACGCTGCGCGTCACGCTCAGCGATGACCTCAAGACCGTTCAGGATGTCTCTTATGACGCCACTGGATGTTCCATCAGCCAGGCGTCGACCTCGGTGATGGCGGAAGAGTTGGTGGGCAAGCCCGTCGACGAAGCGTTTGCCAAGCTGGCCGAGTTCGAGCGCATGGTCACCTCGCGCGGCAAGGTCGAAGGTGATGACGAGATCATTGGAGACGGCATCGCATTCGCCGGTGTGTCCAAGTACCCGGCACGCGTGAAGTGCGCGCTGCTGGGGTGGAAGGCATTTGAGGCCGCAGCCTACGATGCCGGCGCACAGCCCGCCAAGCAAGACTAGAAATTCCTCACCACAGCAGAAGAAACGAGTGAAACAATGACTGAACCGAACAGCAACCCTTCCGCACCGCAGATGGATCCCAACCCGATCAACGAGGTTCCGCAGCCTCCTGCTGAGCAGACTCAGGAGCAGCTGGAAATGTCCGGCAAGATCGAGGACTGCATGATGGACGTCATCGACCCTGAGCTGGGCATCAACGTGGTGGATCTCGGCTTGGTCTATGACACGTGGGTGGAGGATTCCACCGCCGTGGTGAACATGACTCTGACCTCGCCTGCGTGTCCTTTGACGGACATGATCGAGGATCAGGCCAATGCTGCCGTGGTGGGCACGCTGCAGGAGATCTCCGAGCTGCGTATCAACTGGGTATGGACTCCTGCCTGGGGCCCACAGATGATCAACGAGGAAGGCCGCGAGCAGCTGCGTTACTTGGGCTTCTCCGTCTAACTCAACCTATTTACCTGCAGCGACCCGGATCATGTGTCCGGGTCGTTTCCATATCGGTTGTAGGAACGGGTGGTTAAATCCCGTGAATCCGCGCAGTGCCCACATTGTCGCGGCCACGGCGAGGCCGTCGTGCCCGGTGAGGTAGGTCAGTTGCCGTTGGGCGCCGAGTTGGAAGAACGCATCGAAGAAGTCGCGCAGCGTGGTGTGGCTGGCCTGGCTGATGAGTTCTGCCCCTATCCGACGCAATGCTCGCGCAAGTTCCGCATTAGCCCGCCGAGCCACCCGGTGCGCATTCCTGCGGGAAAGCCGAGCCTTCCGCGGCTGATGCGTGCCTTCCTGGCTGGCGTGATCCTCCGCGATGCGATCCAGTAGCTGGTCTACCTGGTTCAACGCGGCGCCCACCGAGTAGCCCGTGGCGGGATTGATAAGGCCTGCTGCTGCGCCGAAATAGTAGCGCTGGCCTGGTGGGCACGCGTCCATGGGACTCGCGCCCGCCTTCCGCGTGCCCATGGGGATGACCACCACTTCGCGGTGGAATTCCCCGCGCTGGAATTGCTCGCGCAAAACCTTGCGCCACTCGGGCGCTTCCGCATCGAGACGTGCCTCCAGCCGCTGCGTGAGCTCATCGATGAGCTGACGCGGCGATGTCCGGGTGGCTAGGACCGTCTCCTCACACAAGATTCCCTCGTCCGTGGGTTGGATGTACAGGAAACTCGGGGGAGAGGGCGTGGGTTGTTGCCAATCCATAAAGGTGGCGAGGTTGGCGTCGGAAAAAAGATGACGGGGGAGCACATAACCCACCGCTACCTGCCAGAACACGCCGGTATCTGTGGGCGCTCCGGTGCAATCGATGACCACGCGATGCGGCGATCCGGTTGCGCTAGGCACGGTCCCGCTGCGAATCTTCGCAGTGCTCACCTCCACCTCGCGGCGTAGAGAATCCTTGTTCAGCATCGCGTAGGAATAGGCCAGCGGGCGCTCCCGATGCGTCACGGTGCGGGGCACGTAGGCGGGGGAGAAGAACCTTTGCCCCCACTCGGGCACCTCGGCCATCAGCGCCCCATACGTCGCGGGCCAGCGCGGTAATCTGCCCTCGGTCCGCACGCGAGGGTCCCAAGCCGTAACGTCCCACCCGCGTTCGGCGGCCCGAAGAGCAACGATGGCGCCGGCCGGACCCAGGCCAGCGATGTGCAGCACAACCATCTGACCGCTCCCGTTCCTCGACCCGGCTTAAGCAGGCACGATGCCTGCTCACAACAGGGGCAATGATAGCGTGGATCGTTGTGATTGTGACCGAAGACCTTGAAGTACGGGTGGGCGCCAGGACCCTGCTGGACGCACCCGGACAGCTGCTGCGCGTACAACCGGGGGACCGCATCGGGCTGGTGGGCCGCAACGGTGCAGGCAAGACCACGACGATGCGCATCCTCGCAGGTGAGGGCGAACCTTATGGCGGAAAAGTGATCCGCAGTGGCGAGTTTGGCTACCTTCCGCAGGATTCCAAGGAAGGCGATATCGAGCAGACCGCCCGCGATCGCGTACTCTCCGCGCGCGGGCTGGATCAGATTCGCCGCACCATGGATCGCCAGCAGGAGATCATGGAGACCACGGACAAGGACTCCGAACGGGACGCCGCGATTTCCAAGTACTCCCGCATGGAGGAGAAGTACTCCGCGCTGGGCGGCTACGAGGCGGACAGCGAGGCCGCACGTATCTGCGACGCCCTGGGCTTGGAAGAGCGCGTCCTGGACCAGCAACTCAAGACGCTCTCCGGTGGGCAGCGTCGTCGTGTGGAGCTGGCGCAGATTCTGTTTGCCGCCACCTCCGGCTCTGGGCGCTCCCAAACCACGCTGCTGCTGGACGAGCCGACCAACCACCTGGATGCAGATTCCATTACTTGGCTGCGCGACTTCCTGAAAAAGCACGAGGGCGGGCTGGTCATGATCAGCCACGATGTCGAGTTGCTGGAGGCCGTGTGTAACAAGGTCTGGTTCCTAGATGCCGTGCGCTCCGAGGCGGACGTCTACAACATGGATTGGAAGAAGTACCTGGATGCCCGGGCTACGGACGAGGCGCGTCGACGCCGCGAGCGCGCCAATGCGGAGAAGAAGGCCGGGGCCTTGAAGGAGCAGGCTGCGAAGCTGGGTGCCAAGGCTACCAAGGCTCGCGCCGCCAAGCAGATGACTGCACGCGCAGAGCGCATGATGGGCGAGTTGGACGAGGTGCGCGTGGACGATCGTGTGGCCAGCATTTCCTTCCCAGAGCCTGCGCCGTGTGGCAAGACCCCGATGAACGCCAAGGGGCTGACCAAGATGTATGGCTCGTTGGAGGTTTTCGCTGGCGTGGATCTGGCCATCGATAAGGGCTCGCGCGTGGTGGTGCTGGGATTCAACGGTGCTGGTAAGACCACGTTGCTGAAGTTGTTGGCCGGTGTGGAGCGCGTGGATGGCGAAGGTGGCATCGTCTCCGGCTATGGCCTGAAGGTGGGTTACTTTGCCCAGGAGCATGACAACATTGACGGCGATAAGAGCGTGTGGCAAAACGCCATCGAGTCTTGCCCCGATGCCGGCGAGCAGGATCTGCGTGGCGTGCTGGGAGCGTTCATGTTCTCCGGAGATCAGCTGAATCAACCTGCTGGCACGCTCTCCGGTGGCGAGAAGACCCGACTGTCCCTGGCTACCTTGGTCAGCTCGCGAGCTAACGTGCTGCTGCTGGACGAGCCGACAAATAACCTGGATCCACAGTCCCGCGAACAGGTTTTGGATGCGCTGCGCACCTACGAAGGTGCCGTGGTGCTGGTGACGCACGACCCAGGAGCTGTGAAAGCCCTCGATCCAGAACGGGTCATCGTGTTGCCAGATGGCACAGAGGACCTGTGGAACGAGAGCTACATGGAAATCGTGGAATTGGCCTAGCGCCCAGGTGGCGCTGGCTTAGGGGGTCTAGCGAGTCTTGAGAAAGTCCCACACCACCTGGGCAGCAGCCGGGTTGGAGGGGAACCACGTGTGCTCGCCACCGTTGACTGAATACACCCGGGTCTGTCCGCCGGTAGGGCATCCGCCGAGGGTGTACATATCGGTGCGGCCATTGGAGGTGGGGTTGGTCAGCGCCGTACTGGTGCAACCGTTGCGGGTGCCGATGCGCTGCGCGGCTTGAGGAACGCTGAAGTAGTCCCCGCCGTGCGCGTTGGATCCGCCGCCATAGAGCATGTGATCATCGGCAGTTCCGTGGATGAGTAGCGTGTCCACCGCTCCGGCCAAACAGTTGCTCAGCGTGGGGTTGTAGTACGCCCCAGCCACGGACGCCACGGCAGTAAATATGCCTGGTGCCTGGCATGCCAGGGAGACAGCCATGCCACCACCGTTGGACAGCCCGGTGGCGTACACGCGGGAGCTATCAACCTTGTACTGAGACTTGACCTTGCTCAGAATGGCCTGCACAAAGGCGACGTCCTGCCCGCGGCTGGTCTCGGCGTACTTGGGACCTTCCCACGCCTGAGCCTTTCCCTCTGGGTAGACGATGATGGCCTCTTGACCAGCCACGTTGTTCAGGTCCGCGTAACCGCGATACATGGTGGCATCGTGCTGCCAGCCGGCGAAGCCAAACAGCACGGGGTAGGACGTGGCGGGATCCATGGTCGCGGGAGTCTCGATCAGGTATTCCCGATTGCTCTGTCCTGCCACGTCCACTGCTGAAAGAGTCAGGTTGGTTTGGTCCGGCACGGAAGGTACGGAGGGAGCTTGTCCGAGCTGATCGAGGATGCTGGCGATAACCTCCAGACTTCCCAGATCCACGCTGCCCAGGGTGGTTTGAGCGCTCGCCGCAGGAGTGAATGCAGAGAATGCTAGTACTGTGGCGGCCGCCACTGAGGCGATTTTCTTTAGATGCACGAAGGAATATTAAACCAAGCCACGGGCCTTAGCAGATGTTTTTGGCGGCGATGGGGGTATGAGGAGACTAGCCCCTGACTGCACCTTATGAGCGCAGGTCGCGGGCGTGCTGCACGAAGGCTCGGAGGATCGAATTCGACGCCGACGTGTCGTGTCCCCTGAGGTCGTCATAGACCTCATTCTGTCGCTCGGGGGAAAAGTATCCGGCATCTTCGTAGAAGCTCAGGCGGCGGGCGATGCGATCTCCGTCCATCTCTGGATGGAATTGGGTTGCCCAGACGTTGGATCCCATGCGGTACATGTGCACTGGACAGGTTGGGCCACCGGCCAAGAGCACCGCATTCTGCGGAAGCTGCAGCACGGAATCCTTGTGTCCGCCGAAGCCGAGGAATTCCTGTGGCAACTGGGCACAAAGTGGATCATTTGCCGCCTGTTCCGTCAGCGCGATCTTGGTGACTCCCGCTTCCTCGGCGAAGTCGGAGCCTACTTGGCCTCCCAAGTAGTGGGCGAACAGGCTCGCTCCGTAGCAGGTAGCGATGATGGGGAAGCGCTGGTGTTCCAGAGCTTTCTGAACAAACTCCACGAGGCGTTCCGAAACTGCCGGCTGCCATACAGCGTCGTATGGCTTGGTGATGGTGAACGCGCTGCCACCAATGAACACCCCGTCCACGTCCGAAAAATCGCCGAGTTCACTGTCTGGCCGATCCAATACGCGCATATCCAGTTCTTCTGTACCGAGCCCGGACAGGGCGAGGAAATCGTCATATTCGGCATCGGCGATATGACGATTTTCGCGGAGGGCAAGCAGTACGAACTTCACGCAAGCAACATTAACAGACAGCTTGGTCTACCAAAGAAACGTCCGAGTAGTTACATCCCCGGTCGGGGACCCACCGCATTCAGTGCAGCCCTGATCTGTGCCTTTGCCAGATCCGTGGAGATAGTCGCAGACTCCTGATTCCCGCTGACCCAGCGGGCGACGGTCCATCCGTTGTTAAATTCCGGCTCGCCGTGATCCAGCGGGCCGTCCATCATCTTTAAGTCCAGGGGCACACCCCGATGAGAGGCCGGAGCGGAGAATTCCCCGGAGGTAAAGCAAAAAGGCTCCGAGCCATCAGTGGGGAAGACCTCCACTAGTGCCCGATAGCGGAAACGGACATCGTTATTCCGGACGTGATCCTCGCGATCATTGTTGTGCGAAGAATGCTGACGCACGCTACTAATCCACACGCCACCAACACGAGCAGGGGCATAGCTCAGCCAGCCATTGTTGAAGGCCTGGGAAATCATGGTGAGATTGGCGCGTCGGCGTCGGAAAGAAATCACATCGACAACCACCAAGAGCAACCCGATGGCCCCCAGGATCAGGCCGGCGAACAGGGCGGGACCGGGGATCAGGCAAAGAGCTACACCACCAATCAACAAAGCCAGTCCGATGACGCCAATCACGATCTGCGTGGTGGACATCCCGCCGCGAGAGCCAGCAACAGGCAGCCGCCCGTGGGACTCCAGGGCAGCCATCAAAGCGGGGGAGTTGGCCACGTGCGGATTCCGAGTATCGAATTGGCCAGATTCCGCACCCCTGCGGATTGCGCCGCCGGGGTCATCGATAACCGCCGAAGAACGCCCATAGTGGAATAGGGGAAGGTTGTCCGCCATCAGTTCAGTGCCATCCTCTCTGTACCATCCTCTCTCGAACGTCATGTCTGGAGCGCGCGCCTAGTTGCGCATTCCGTGAACCGGAGCGGGGATGAAGCCACCACGGCCGATGAACTGCGCATTGCCCACGGAGTTGACGTCGATGATTGGCGCGTAGCCCAGCAGCCCACCGAAATTGACCTCGTCACCAGGCATTTTCCCGGGCACGGGGATTACCCGCACGGCCGTGGTCTTGTGGTTCATCACGCCAATCGCGGCCTCATCGGCGATCATGCCGGCGATCGTCTCGGCACTGGTCTCTCCCGGCAACGCCACCATGTCAAAGCCCACCGAGCAGATGGCCGTCATGGCTTCCAATTTGTCCAAAGAAATGGAGCCGGAGCGCACGGCATCGATCATGCCCTTGTCCTCGGAGACCGGAATGAAAGAACCGGACAAGCCACCCACGCGAGAGCAGGCCATCATCCCGCCCTTCTTCACAGCGTCATTGAGCAGCGCCAACGCGGCAGTCGTACCGTGCGTGCCCACCTGATCCAGGCCCATGTGCTCCAAGATGTGCGCCACGGAATCACCCAGCTCTGCGGTAGGAGCAAGAGACAAATCGATGATGCCGAACGGCACGCCCAACCGCTCCGAGGCCATGTTGCCCACCAGCTGACCGGCGCGGGTGATCTTGAACGCGGCCTTCTTGATTTCCTCTGCCACCTGATCCAGCGTGGCACCCTCCATCGAACCAATCGCGCGATCCACCACGCCCGGGCCGGACACGCCCACGGACACCACGCAGTCCGGCTCCTCCACACCGTGGAAAGCTCCAGCCATGAAGGGGTTATCGCCCACAGAGTTGGCAAAGACCACCAGCTTGGCGCAGGCAATGGCATCGCGGTCGCTGGTCAGCTCCGCAGCTTCCTTGATGATGCGACCCATCTGCGCCACGGCATTCATGTTGATACCGGCGCGCGAGGAGGCGATATTCACGCTGCTGCACACCACATCGGTTTCAGATAGCGCTTCCGGAATGGAACGAATCAAAAGCTTTTCGCTGGTAGTAGCACCCTTTTCCACCAACGCAGAGTAGCCGCCCACAAAATTGACACCCACTTCCTTAGCCGCCCGATCCAGCGCACGGGCCGCGTCCACAGGATTGCCCTCCACACCTGCGACCACCAAGGACACCGGCGTGACGGAAATGCGCTTATTCACAATCGGGATGCCCAGCTCCGCCTCGATGCCCTCACATACCTCCACCAGCTGCGAGGCCTGCTGCGAAACCCGGTCATAGATAGCCTGGCTGGTCTCCGCCATTGTGGGGCGAGTACAGCCCAGCAACGAAATACCCATGGTCACCGTCCGGATATCCAGGCGGTATTTCTCGATCATCTCGATGGTCTCGAAAATCCGGTTGGGATTAAACACTCCGCCCATCGTCTAGACCTCGTTCATCGCGGTAAACAGATCCTCGGACTGAATCCGAATCACCTGCTGCTTGGACTTTTCCACCGGCTCCAACGCGGCACGGATCTCCGCCAGCGAGGTCTGCGCGTCATCGAACTCCACGCGCAGAATCATAGTGAAGTAGCCAGACATCAACGTCTGAGACACATCCACAATGTTGACGCCGAGCTCGGCGAGGGCAGTAGACACAGACGCAATAATTCCGGTGCTGTCGATGCCGGTTACAGTCATAATGGCGAACATGCGTCCATCCTAAACCCTCGCGAGACAGCCCCCGGCCCCACGTGCTCTACTGTGGAGCCATGGCTCCGAAACCGCAGCTCACGTACCCCAGCTCGCTTCGCTTTCTCACCCTGGATGTGGTGCGAGGTGGTTCTTTTTCCGACGCCAACCTCGCTCCCTCCTGGCATGTCACCGAGTACTCAGAGGTGCTCGGCCACGGCGAGGCCTGCTACCGAGCGGCTGCCTATCGGCTGTTCTCCTGGCGAGGCCACTGGGAAGCCGGCGTGGGCGTGACCCAGCACATTGTCGGCTCCCACGAAATCGTCAACGTCCACTTCGGACCGACCAGCAGCCCATGCTTGATCCTGCACCGCAGCCAGACCGCCCGCCGTGCCGCGCTGGTCTACGGCACACTGCCCGGGCATGTAGAACGCGGCGAAGAAGCCTTCATTGTGGAGATGTCCGAAAGTGGGGAAGTCACAGGACGCTGCCTGGCGTTTTCCCAGCACGCATGGTGGCTAGCGAAACTCGGTGCACCCGTGGCCCGCGGGGTGCAGCTGGCCATCACGCGCAGGTACGTGCGCGGGATGGTCCCGCAGAGCAGACAGCGGGACTAGCTCTGCTTCCGAATGGCGTTTTCGGCGAGGTCGAGCATGGCGTCGAGACCATCAACAGACCCACCCGAGGCCAACCGTGTGATCAAACCATCCAACAACGTCTCCAAGAACAGGTGGATGATCGCCGGATCCACGTCATCACGGATGCGGCCGTCCTGGGACAACGTCACCAAACGGGTGCGGACGGCGGAATCCAATACAGCCTGGTGCGCTTCCCAGCGTGCTCGGAATCCGCTATCCGTGCGCAACATCTTGGAGATCTCTAGGCGAGTAGAAAGCCAATCGTGGCGCTCCGGATGGGCAAGGAGATCACGCATCACCTCGATGAGGCCCTCGTCAGCCACCAAATCCGCCTGCCGGATGGCATCCTCGCGGGCCAGCGTCAGAAACAGCGTTTCCTTATCGCGGAAATGATGGAAAATCGCCCCACGCGATTTGCCCGTCGCCTCCTCGAGCCTCCGAACCGTTGCGCCTTCGTACCCGAAGGCAGTAAAGCAGCGGCGCGCATCCGCCAAGATACTTTCCATCTTTTCGCTCAAGTCCAGCTCCGGGGTAGTGGAGGACATTCCCATCTCCGCATCATGCATGAATTGATTATCAAGCGTCATGAGTGAACAAAAGCGGTGATCCGGAGGTTGAACCGGAATCACCGCTTGTTCTAGCCACTTTCAGCACCTACCGCCAGCGTGATAGATCACGCCCGCAGCGTGTGCCAGCCCGCCGAAAAATCAGGCGAGTGGCTCGCGCTTAGCTGCTTACTACTTGTTGGCCATCATGTTGCGCAGCACGAACTGCAGGATGCCACCGTTGCGGTAGTAGTCAGCCTCACCTGGGGTGTCGATACGGGTAGGAGCATCGAACTCGATCTTCTCGCCGTTCTCCTTGGTAGCGACAACCTTGACGGTCTTCGGGGTGGTGCCGTTGTTGAGCTCCTCGATACCGGAAATATCGAAGGTCTCAGTTCCGTCCAAGCCCAGGGACTTCCAAGACTCACCTTCTGGGAACTGCAGTGGAACCACGCCCATACCGATGAGGTTGGAGCGGTGGATACGCTCGAAGGACTCAGCGATGACTGCCTTGACGCCCAGCAGCAGGGTGCCCTTAGCAGCCCAGTCGCGGGAGGAGCCGGTGCCGTATTCCTTACCACCCAGGACAACCAGTGGGGTGTCCTGCTCCTTGTAGTTCATGGCTGCATCGTAGATGTAAGCCTGTGGGCCACCCTCCTGGGTGAAGTCACGGGTGTAGCCACCGGTGACTCCGTCCAGAAGCTGGTTCTGCAGGCGGATGTTCGCAAAAGTACCGCGAACCATGACCTCGTGGTTACCACGACGTGCACCCAGGGAGTTGTAGTCCTTGCGGGCCACTCCGTGCTCATCCAGGTACTGCGCAGCAGGGGAGCCTGGCTTGATGGTGGATGCAGGGGAGATGTGGTCCGTGGTCACGGAATCGCCGAGCAGTGCCAGAACGCGTGCTCCTGCAACGTCGTTGACTGGTGCTGGCTCCTGAGACATGCCGTCGAAGTATGGCGCACGACGGATGTAGGTGGAGTTCTCGTCCCAATCGAAGGTCTTGCCGGTTGGAACCTCGAGGCTCTGCCAGCGCTCGTCACCCTTGAAGACATCGGCGTAGTCCTCGGTGTAGAGCTCCTTGGTGATGGACTCTGCGATGACCTTTTCGATCTCTTCGGTGGATGGCCAGATGTCGCGCAGGAAGATGTCGTTGCCGTCTTCGTCCTGGCCCAGTGGCTGGGTCTCGAAGTCGAAGTCCATGGTGCCGGCGATTGCGTAAGCAATAACCAGGATTGGGCTTGCGAGGTAGTTCATCTTCACATCTGGGTTGATGCGACCCTCGAAGTTACGGTTACCGGAAAGAACCGCGGTGGCTGCGAGGTCGCCCTCGTTGATGCCTGCGGAGATCTCCTCTGGCAGTGGGCCGGAGTTACCGATACAGGTGGTGCATCCGTAACCGACGAGGTAGAAGCCCATGGCCTCCAGATCCTTCCACAGACCTGCAGCCTCGTAGTAGCCATTGACGACCTGAGAGCCTGGAGCCATAGAGGTCTTCACCCATGGTGCGGACTTCAGGCCTTTGGCAGCGGCGTTGCGTGCGAGCAGGCCGGCACCGATCATCACGGATGGGTTGGAGGTGTTGGTACACGAGGTGATGGATGCGATAGCAACCAGACCGTGATCCAGCTCCACGTCCTGACCGTTGTAGTTCACGGTGGTTGGGTTGGATGGGCGTCCCTCTGCGCCAGCAGCGGCGGAAGGGATGTTGCCCTTGGCATCCGCAGAGGAGGCAGGGATGTTGCCCTTGGCCTTGGAGGTGTCGTCCGTGCTTGGGCCTTCTGCGTCGAAGTTGCCGCCCTCTTCACCGACTGGGGTGTCGATGTAGTTGTGCAGATCCTTGCGGAACTGAGCCTTAGAATCGGTCAGCTCGATGCGGTCCTGAGGACGCTTTGGTCCGGCGATGGAAGGAACAACGGTGGACAGGTCCAGCTCGAGGTACTCGGAGTACTCGGTCTCAGCCTCAGGGTCCAGCCACATGCCCTGAGCCTTAGCGTAAGCCTCGACGCGCTCCAGGGTCTCCTTGTCGCGGCCGGTCAGCTCCAGGTACTTCACGGTCTCTTCGTCGATTGGGAAGATAGCCGCGGTGGAACCGAACTCAGGGGACATGTTGCCAATGGTGGCGCGGTTTGCCAGTGGCAGCTCGCCCACACCCTTGCCGTAGAACTCGACAAACTTGCCGACCACGCCGTGCTGGCGCAGCATGTCGGTGATGGTCAGCACAACGTCGGTTGCGGTGACGCCGGCGTTGATCTCACCGGTGAGCTTGAAGCCAACAACGCGAGGGATAAGCATGGAGATTGGCTGGCCGAGCATTGCAGCCTCGGCCTCGATGCCGCCCACGCCCCAGCCCAGAATGCCCAGGCCGTTTTCCATGGTGGTGTGGGAGTCCGTACCAACACAGGTATCTGGGTAGGCCACGCCGTCCTTCTCGAAGACGGAACGAGCCAAGTACTCAATGTTGACCTGGTGGACAATACCGGTTCCTGGAGGAACAACGCGGAAGTTATCGAATGCGCCGGTTCCCCAACGGAGGAACTTGTAGCGTTCGTCGTTGCGCTGGTACTCGATCTCAACGTTCTTCTCGAATGCATCGTCATCGCCGAATGCTTCGATGATCACGGAGTGGTCGATGACCATTTCCGCTGGGTTCAGTGGGTTGACCTGATCGGCTTCTCCGCCGAGAGCAACCACTGCGTCACGAATGGTAGCGAGGTCAACGATGCAGGCCACGCCGGTAAAGTCCTGCATGATCACGCGCGCAGGGGTGAACTGGATCTCGATGCTTGGGTCAGCGGAAGGATCCCACTGAGCCACTGCCTCGATGTGCTCGCGAGTGACGTTCTTTCCGTCCTCGTTACGCAGCAGGTTCTCGCCCAATACCTTCAGGGAGTAAGGAAGCTTTTCCATGCCTGGAACAGCGGAGAGACGGTAGTAGTCATAAGACTTGTCACCGACCTCCAAGGTGTCCTTGGCATCAAAAGAGTTCTTGCTTTCAGTCACAGTGTGCTCCTGAGTCTCTTCTCGTAGTCGTTGTGCGGCCACCGCAGGACATCGACAACGCGATGCCTGATGGTCCTATTCGTCAAAGGACGCATCTGCGGGGAGGCGTAACTCCATTGTGTCAGCATTTGCCCCGCAACGTCACACCTTAGGCTAACAGTACGCGTGTCCTGTTTTTCAATCTTGCGTGTTCACGCGTGTCACAGGCACCCCCTTTAGGGACGAGGTGATAAAAACCCAAGAGAAAAGCTGCCAACGATATAACTACGAGGACTTTCGAACACAATGATTCCCCAAAAAATCGATATCGAGGCCCTCGCACGGCAGCTCCAAGCGGATAGCGTCGCAGCCGATGATGGGGTGCGGACCACATGGGGAGACGAAGCCCAAGGAAAGCTCGAAGAGTTCCGCCAGACCCTAAACAATGGGGACGATCCACGCGCCGCGGACAAAATAGGGGAGACGAAGCTCGTCCTGCTCGACAATCCCGACCTAACTTTAGAAAACTCCCGAGATGTCGCCCAAGCATTAAAGACGAGGACCGACGCAGACACCGTCATAGTCCAATCCACCCGCAGTCCCGGAGTGGTGTCTGACACGCTGACTCGTTACAACATCGAGAACAACCAATTTCAGATGGCAGGGTCCTTAGACCCGCAGAGCACCACGAATTTCATTGAGCACAGTGTCGCAGCCGACCACCACGCCGGATTAGTCAACACCACACTCTTGATCTTGGTCTTTGTTGCCATCGCCATTACTGCGGCGAGCGTGTGGCTCGCGCGACAGCTCCGCGCTTAAATGCTTGCCTTTATACGGTCAAGCCCAGAGACTTGCCTACTATAAATTGAAGGTTCAAGGAAATAGGCTTGTCTCACAAAGTTTCAACCCAACGCGCCGCATAGACCCGTAAATGTGACATAAATCACATTTACGGGTCTTTTTGACGATTCTGCAGGTCAAGTGCGATGCCGTGACGAATGTATCTGATGATATTCATGTGACCTGGGTGAAAAGAGTTCACGAACGTTTCCCATGCGCCTTATGGTTCCCTTGTCATCATTTGTAACGAGATGATCTCAATGTGATCTTTTGGTTCGCATGAGTTTTTTTATGTCCCAATTGCCCCAAACTGGGCGCAACGTCGACATAGAAACCGCATAAGCCCGGGACCTGTACTGACCTCATGGGGAAGTGAGGACAGCTGGACCGAATGCGCCACGTCGTTGCAATTCGACCAACCCAGGAGAAACACCGTGCTTTACAGTTCACCAAGCCGTCGCCTTCAGGCGCTGCCGATCGCTCGATCGTCACGCGCTGTGTTGGCTTGCGCTGTTACCGCAGGACTGTCATTCCCATTGGCCATCCAGCCTTCTCAAGCAGAAGAGGCAGTGACCGCAGAGGCATTCCTCGCCAACTTGGTGAATGAAGTAACGACCTCTAAGAACGCAGTTAACGATGTCGAGCTCGAGATGGGCGGCCTGCGCGAAGGTGCCAACAAGGCTCTCGTGGATCTTGACCACGCTCGCCAAGACGCACAAGAGGCGCAGAACAATGTGGTGGATGCCCGCGGGCGCCTCGATCAATCCGACGAGGCAGTAGAGGATGCCCAAAAGGACCTCGACGAGATCGCTCGCTCCGCCTACAACTCCGGCGGAGATGCTTCCCCGGTTGCTTTGGCGGCTGGCAGCGATGCCGTGGCCGATACCTTGGATCGCTCCACGTACATCCGCTTGGCGACCGAGCGTCAGCAGAACACGGTCAAACAGCTGGATCTGGCGCGTACGCAGACCGCCAACGAAGAGGCCGCTCTTCGCGACGGGCGCGATGCCGCTAACTCCGCCGTGAGCGAGGCCATCCGCCTGCACAATCAGGCCCGCGAAGCTCTCAGCAACGCACAGGTCCAGTTGCGCGACAAGACTGCGGAGTACAACCGCCTGGTCAAGGATCGCGACCTGGCTCAAAAGCGTTTGGATGCCGCCCGCTCAGCGGTGGATACGCTATCCAACAAGGATCCACAGGCCAGCTCGTTCGAAAAGCGTCGCGTTGCAGAAGCCGCTGCGAACAAGGCGGAAGGCTTGACTAACGAAGTCACAGCCGAGGGCGAGCAGAAGAATGATGCCGAGTCCGCGTCCGGCGCGCCACAGGGCACTGATTCCACTCCTACAGCAAGCACCGCACCAGATGCTTCTGCGCCTGACGCCGAAGAAGCCAAGGACACCGAGGCGCCAGCTGCTGCAGGCCCTTCTGCACCGACCACTGACTATGCCGGCGATGCTAGCGCTCTACCGGAAATCACCGGCAACACCGCAGACTTTAACCAGTCCAGCGCTGGCGACCAGCAGCGACAGCTAGCCATCAACGGCCTCGTGGCCGCCGGTGGCGCCGCAGCAATGGCCGGATTCAATTCTTACGCGCAAGACGGCGATCAAACCAATGCAGTTAATGCTGCCATCTCAGCTGGCCGTCAGTCCGCAGGCGAGCAGTACGACCAAGCTCAGGCGACTCTCAATCCTCAACAAGACACTCCCACCACGCCAGAGGTGGACCCCACCTCCCCAATTGACGCGGGAGACCTGGGCGATCTTGGTGAGGACGTAGATACCCCCACCACCCCGTCCATTCCATCTCTGCCGAGTGTTCCGGGAACCGCAGATTCGGACGTAGACACCTCCGGCACTGCTTCCGAGCAGATCGAACGAGTCATCGAACGGGGCATGTCGCAGCTTGGCGTGACCTATGCCTGGGGCGGCGGCAATCAGTACGGACCAACCTTGGGCATCCGCGACGGCGGCGTGGCGGACACCTACGGCGACTACGCAAAGATCGGCTTCGACTGCTCCGGCCTGACACTGTATGCGTTCGCTGCAGTGGGCATTCAACTGGATCACTACTCCGGCAGCCAGTACAACGCCGGACGCCAAGTTCCGACCTCCGAAATGAAGCGCGGCGACCTACTCTTCTGGGGAGCCGGCGGCAGCCAGCACGTGTCCATCTACTTGGGCGATGGCACCATGTTGGAAGCTCCACAGTCCGGATCTTCCGTGCGCGTTAGCCCTGTGCGCTACGGCGGCATGACTCCAATGGCAGTACGCCTCATCGAGTAAGCACCTCGAATAGCCAGACGGCTAACGCAGCAACTCCCGCAGCGCGTAGTCCACAGCCGTCATCCTGGCCGCGCGAATAGAGCGCAGCATTGGCAACAACAGCGGGTCTAGGGCAAGGCCCGCGTCACTGGCGCGGGCCTTTTCGACTATCGCCGAAACGTAGTCAGCTCGAGCCAATAAGCGCGCCGCACGGAGCGAGATTCCCGGTGGTAGGCCCGGCAGGCCAAAAGAATCCGCCAATGTTCCCACCTCGGCCCGCACGTCTGATCCCTGCACGCGGATATGGCCTGATTGCTCAATCAACCTCCCCGCAGTCTCCATCGCCTCCCGCAGCTGCTGATCAGCCTCGCCAGGGGAGAACAACTGCGGATACACCACCGGTCCAGCGGCCGTAAACCAGCGCCACATCACCGCAGGCTGCTCGCGTTCCGCACTGTGCTGCAGCTCTGGAACGAGTACGTGCGTGGTCAGCGGATCAGTATCCGCCAGCACAATTCCCGCACCCACTGCCTGTACCGCCTGCGCCGCCGCCGAACCCGCCGGTAGTGCCGGCGCGTCTCCAGCACCAGCCAGAACCAGGCCCACGAGCGGACGCGAGTCCACGCTCGTCGGCACATCGTCCGTGACGCGGCGAACCAAACGAAAGAGATCGCCGAGGGTGCCCGCGCAACGGTTCAACTCTTCGGTCGATGCCACACCTGCGTGGATTGCGGAGTTTGCGTCGAGAAGATGAAGAGGACCCTGCACGGCCCGAAACGCGTCCACCAACAGGTCCGTACTGATGACCTGGTGGACCCACCACCCCAGCCACAGCGCTGAATTCTGCGCGGGCGACCACAGCTGATCACGCACCAAAGAAGGTTCCGGAAAGCTCATTTGCCCCAAGTTAGCGCCTCGCATGGATGCACGTGACATAGGTACACCGAACCGCGGCACGCGTGCCTTAAAGTAGTTGCCTATGACTGCCGGACAATTTGATTACCGATCCCGCTATGGCAACGACATTCTCAAGGGCCATCAGCGCAACCAACCGCAAACCTTTCCGGAGGTGCGCCCGGAGCTAGACATGGTGGTGGAAGTCTTCGCTGATGACTTCGCGGGAGCGATCGTGGGCGGCGAGCGCACGGCGGACGGAGACTTCATCCGGTTAGAAGATCGCCACGGCAAAGATCGACTATTCAAGCTCAAGCCCGGCGGATTCTTGCTTGAAGGCAAGCGTATTACCTTGACTCGCTACATAGGTCCCAGGATCCTGCCTACCAAGCCAGAACGCTCCAACTCCGGATCGCGACGCGTCGAAGGAGTCACCGCAAAGGTCGCAGCTCCGTCCCGGATCTGGGTAGAAGGCGTGCATGATGCCGCCATCGTGGAAAAGGTGTGGGGACACGATCTGCGCGTGGAAGGCGTGGTGGTGGAATACCTGGAAGGGCTGGACAACCTGGAGGACAAGCTCCGGGAATTCCAACCCACCGCGGAGCGTCGAGTCGGCGTACTGGCAGACCACCTCGTGGAGGGAACCAAAGAGGCAAGGATGACCGCCAACCTCGGGCCCCACGTGATGTTTACCGGCCACCCGTACATCGATATTTGGCAAGCCGTAAAGCCATCCAGCGTCAAGATAGATCATTGGCCGCACGTACCTCGCGGCGAAGACTGGAAGACAGGCACGTGCCAGCGATTGGGATGGGGCACGCCTCAAGACGGATGGCGCCACGTCTACCGTTCCGTGAACTCATTCCGCGATATCGATTCCACCTTGATTGGCGCGGTGGAACGCCTCATTGACTTCGTGACCGTGCCCCCGGAAGACTAGCGTCCGATTTTTCCATAGAGTGGGAGCCATGGGTGCTCTCATTTGGTTAGCCATTGCCATAGGTCTGGCGATCGCAGAATTCGCGATCATGGACTTCAGCCTGCTCATGCTTGCGCTGGCCGCTCTTATCACCGCAGGCGTGACTGTTGCTGACATCCCTCTATGGGCGGAGGTCGCGGTGTTCGCTGTCTCCTCCATGCTCAGCCTGGCGCTGCTGCGCCCCATCCTCCGCAAAACCCTGGCCAAGTCCGTCAGCGATAGTGACTTCTCCGCCAAGGAGTTGGAGGGGCGCTCGGCCATGGTCATCGAGCCAGTTTCTAACGGCTCCGCAGACGGGGGAATGGTCAAGATCGACGGAGAGCTGTGGAGCGCCCGGGCAGCATACCCAGGAGAGAAATTCATTCCTGGAGATGCCGTGCAAGTGTTGAAAATCGAAGGCGCCACCGCAGTGGTGTGGAAGGGAATCTAGCTCACAAATGCCCGCTATAGTCTTAGGAATTCTCGCGGTTTTGGTGGTGATTCTGGTCATCAAATCCGTTGCCCTGATCCCGCAGGGCGAAGCCGCAGTCATCGAGCGACTGGGGCGCTGGCAGCGCACCGTATCCGGACAGCTCACTCTGCTAGTTCCGTTCATCGATAAGGTGCGCGAGCGCATTGATACGCGTGAACAGGTGGTGAGCTTCCCACCGCAGGCCGTGATCACGCAGGACAACCTGACTGTGGCCATCGATATCGTGGTGACGTTCCAAATCAATGATCCCGCCCGTGCCATCTATGGCGTGAACAACTACATCGTGGGTGTGGAGCAGATTTCTGTGGCCACGCTGCGTGACGTGGTGGGTGGCATGACGCTGGAGGAGTGCCTGACCTCCCGCGACGTGATTAATCGCCGCCTGCGAGGCGAATTGGATTCTGCCACCACCAAGTGGGGCTTGCGCATTTCCCGCGTGGAGCTGAAGGCCATCGATCCGCCACCATCCATCCAGCAGTCCATGGAGCTGCAGATGAAGGCAGAGCGCGAGAAGCGCGCAACCATTTTGACCGCGGAGGGTCGCCGCGAATCAGATATCAAGACTGCCGAAGGTGCCAAGCAGGCTCGCATCCTTTCCGCGGAAGGTGACAAGCACGCGCAGATTCTGGCCGCAGAGGCCGAGCGTCAGGCCACCATCCTGCGCGCCGAAGGTGAGCGCGCGGCAAAGTACCTGGAGGCTCAGGGTGATGCCAAGGCCATCCAGAAGGTCAACGCCGCCATCAAGGCCGCGCAGATCACCCCAGATGTGCTGGCCTACCAGTACCTGGAGAAGTTGCCGGAGATGGCCAAGGGTTCGTCCAACAAGACGTGGCTCATCCCAATGCAGTTTGGCGATTCCCTGGAGGGCTTCGCTAAGGCGCTGGGCAATCAGGATGCGGACGGTGTGTTCCGCTACCAGCCGGCAGACGTGGACGAGGAAACCAAGCAGATGGCCACGGAAACCGATGCCTCGGATTGGTTCAATACGCAGTCCGCTCCGGAGATTGCTCGGGCAGTTGCAGAGGCCAACGCACAGGCGCAGAAGCCTGTTGACGATGAAGATTCCGGCATGAATCGCTCTGGAATGAATCGCTCCGGTGCAAAGCGCTCGAGCTCGACTCGCGCTGAAGAGCCCCAAGCCGATGCCACCCCCGCAGGCCTAGAGCAGCACACCCCGGAGATTACTCAGCAGGCAGCTCATCAATACGGGCAAGCATATGGACAGCCAGGTTCCAACCAGCCTGCTCAGCCTGCCAACCCGCAGCAGCCAAACGCTGACTCATAGCCTGCTTGGTGATTCCCACCAGCTCGGCCGCCTCGGACTGTAGGTGACCGGCACGCAGCATGGCTGTGGCCTCCCGTCCTTCTTTGGTGCGGCGGGAGAGCACGTGCGCCAGCAAGGTGAATGCCGCGGCGATATCCTCGCCGATTTCCGCTGCCTTGCCTGGTGCCATCACGCCGCCGGGGCCGGGCTTTTCGATGCGCACGCTGACCATGTTGGCGCGCTGTTTTTCGCCCAGCGCACGGTTGGCGGCTCCCATGCATTCTTTTTGTATTTCGGCGCTGTAGACATCTGCGTCTAGATCCTCGTGATCAAGTTCTTGTGCGCTTGCGGCGTGTCTTGTGTGCCCTGTTTCTTTTTCCGACGCCACCGCTGACTGATCCGCGATCGCCCCAATTCCAATGGCGAAATCTCCTGCTTGGAGCAGGCTCATCACCACGCCGCCGGCCTCTTCTGGTCCGGGCACCACGCACACGAAGTCCTCAATGCCGAAAACTTCTTCCGAGAGCACGGCGGGGGAGTTCCCTAGCGCTTCTGCGACATCTCGCACATAGGATCCCCGCCGGCGTGAGCGGCCACGGTAGGAGGCGCGAATTGCAATCATGAAGTTTTACCTTACCTCTCCGCCGGATGGCTTTGATTCAGACCCATCGGTGCCGTTGTCTTGAGCGCGTCCAGTCTTTTTCAGCATGCTGCGCCATTGCGCGAATTCGCGTGCGGACAAAGCAAATCCGCTGAGCACCACGACCACGGAGACCAGCAGAATCCAGGGATTACTTCCTGTGGCTAGGGCATCGGTGGCCATGACCGTGGCAATGGTATTCGGTGCTGATCCGCCCACGGTCACCAGAAGATAGGGGAGAACTGGGATGGTGGATAGGCCACACGCATAGTTGAGCAGGGAAAACGGAATGGCGGGAACCATCCGCATGCCCAGCACTGCCACCCAGCCTCGCTCAGCAACGATCTTTCCCAGCAAAGCCAGACGCGGATCGCCTTCGCTCTTTTTCTCCACCCACGGCCTTCCGAAGATGCGCACCAAGGTCAATGAAATCAAGGCCGAGATCGCCAGCCCGGTGAGTGCTAGGACGCTTCCTTGAACTGCCCCGAAAAGCACTCCGGCGGCAATCGTCCACACTGTGCGGGGGATGGGAAGCTGGGTGAAACTGATCATGAGCAGCAGGTAGGTGGCGGGCGCCCAGTGTCCACTGGATTGCACCCAGTCACGGATCTGGCCAGTGGTGGGGACGGGTACCAGCAGGAAAAAAGCGACAAACGCAGCGAAAAGCATCGCGCCCAAGATCTTGGACGTGGTGCTCAGTGCGTTGAGGCGACTCCATACTGCGATGGAGCGCTGCTTCACGCGGGAAGAAAGGCTGTGTGCCTGTGACATTTTGTGTCCGGAGGGGGACTTGAACCCCCACGTCCGTTAATAGGACACTAGCACCTCAAGCTAGCGCGTCTGCCATTCCGCCACCCGGACAGGGTGCACATCCAGCGCAGCATGTGCCGCGCCGTATGCACGAGAAATTACTCTAGCGCTCGCGTCCTTCAATTCCAAACACGCAGGTAGCGACCTGCTATAACATCATAAATGTCTGTGCAGGCCATCCTGCTTTTCGCTAGGTTGGTCTCATGAGCAATAGCAATCACCAACCGACGTACGTTGATGACCGTTTTCCCGGACCGGACCCTTATGCGCCGCTGCCGGATCTACCTCCGCTGAAGGTGACCAGCGAGTCCTTTTCCGATGGCGATAAGCTGCCCGAGGATCAGCTGGGCGGCAACGATGTTTCTCCCGAGTTGACGTGGGAGCCAGGCCCTGAGGGCACCGAGTCTTATGCCGTCACCGTGTTTGATCCAGATGCGCCTACGGCTTCCGGTTTCTGGCACTGGGCAGTGTTCAACATCCCTGCGGACGTGACTTCACTCAAGGTCGGCGCAGGCGATAAGGAACTTGCGGGCCTGCCTGACGGTGCCACGGCGCTCCGCGGCGATTCCGGCTCCCGCGGTTACTACGGTGCGATGCCTCCAGAGGGACACGGGCCTCACCGTTACCTGTACGCGGTCCACGCAGTTAGCGAGAATTTGGATATCGACGACCGTTCCACCGCCACGGTGCTCGGATTCAACTTGAACTTCAAAGCCACTGCGCGTGGCATCATCTGGGGTTGGGCCGAGAACTAGCCCACATGGGAACTAGTTAGGAAAGCTAGTTCCGCTTCCACTCGAGCTTGCTGCCCACGGCTTCGCTGATTGATGCGAGGCCGTGGGTTTTCAGCTGTCCTGCGATGCCTCGGTGAATGTCCCGCACCCAGTCCGGGCCACCGTAAATGAATGGCGTGTAGCCCTGAATGAGGCTCGCACCAGCAGTGATGCGCTCCCACGCTTGCTCAGAGGTTTCAATTCCTCCCACGCTGACCAAAACCAGCTTGTTCCCAGCGCGCTCAGCGATCAGCCGCAGCACCTCCAGCGAACGAGCGGCAACCGGGGCGCCGGATACTCCGCCCGCGCCCAGGGCAGCCACGTACGTGGAATCGGTAGCCAACCCGTCCCGAGAGATAGTGGTGTTGGTCGCGATCAGGCCGGTAATCCCCAGCTCGATGGCTAGATCGGTGACGGCGAGGATGTCTGCGTCGGAAAGATCGGGGGCAATCTTCACGAACAGTGGTCGATCGTTGACCGCCTGAACGGACTCGACGATGGGGCGCAGAGTCTCCACTGCTTGGAGGTCGCGCAAGCCCGGGGTGTTGGGGGAAGAAACGTTGATGACCAGGTAATCCGCGGCATCACCGACTGTCTGCGCGGAGTTGCGGTAATCGTTGTGTGCCACCGCGGCATCCGTGCGCTTCCACTTGCCGAGGTTCACGCCTATGGGCTCCGGGGTGGTGCGGATGCGCAAGCGCTGTGTGGCGGCAGTGATGCCCTCGTTGTTAAAGCCCATGCGGTTGAGGATCGCGCGGTCTGCAGGCAGGCGGAACAGCCGCGGGGTGGGGTTACCCGGTTGGTTAATGGAGGTCAAAGTGCCCACCTCGGCATAGCCGAACCCGAGTGGACCCCAGGCATTGAGCTCCTTGGCGTCCTTATCGAAGCCAGCCGCTAGGCCCAGCGGGCGAGGGAAGTGGATTCCGGCGATGTCTTGTGCCAGCGAGGGCTCGTCCACCACGAATAGCTTGCGCAGTACGGCCTGCGCGGCTTCGGAGCTGCTGACACACTCCAACCCGCGGGACATCAGGCCGTGGATTCGCTCGGGGGGAATGCGGAACATCTGCTTGAGCGCCACGTTGTAGGCCGCGCTGCGGAAGGAATCAATAGCGTTCATAGCCGTGCTCTTTCGTGTTGAGTCTGTGCTGCTTTGTCGAGTTGTTTGGTGGGCGTTGAGCGCCTGGGCGCTAGTTCTGCCCGCCCAGGATTTCCGAGCCGAAGGTCTCCTTCGCGTCCACGCCCTGCTGCAGCCCCTTGTCCACGTCCTCGGAAGTCAAGCTCTGCCACTGGCCATCTTCGCTGATCAACAGCAGTTGCCCGTCAGCTCCGTCGATGACGTTACGAACATCGGCGATCGTATTGAACTGCGCCACGGGAACTGGGGTGCCGGAATCAATACGGAAACCGGTGAGCTTGTTATCGCCAGTGGTGGACACCCACGCGATCTGCCGATCCGCATCCCAACGAACCGCCCATGGGGAAGGACCCACGGGCGCCTCTTGGTGCAGGCGAACCACGTCGCGCATCGTGAAGATCTGTACCTGCTGCTGCCGGTGGTCGGAGGCGACGATCACACCGTCATCCCCGTTGCCCTGAGCTGCTTCGCCCACACCTTGGCCGATGCGCAGCGCAGCGTTGTTGGCTTCATCTGCGAGGGAGACATCACTGATGGTGGTCTGACTGCGGTCGATCACGGCAGCGCGCTGATCCTGCCCCTCTCCGGGGTTGATCAGCAGGGTCTCATCCGTGTTGGAGGTGACCACGGCATCACCGGTCTTGGAGCCGTCCGCATTGTAGAAGTTGACCTTCTCGCTGCCCTTCACTCCCGCCACGGCCGTGCCGGACGCAGCGAACGTGCCGGAGCTGACCAGACCCTCCAGGGCCACTTCGCGCAGCTTCTTGCCATCTGGACCATAGTTCAGCAGCTTGTCCTGACAGGCCACAGCCACGCCATCTGCAGAGGTGCTCACGTTGTGGCAGCTCGGATCCACGTCCGCCTTGGTGCCACCGTTGGCCGAAACATCTTCGGCCGTGCCGATCAGCAGCGAGCCCTCCCGCAGCACAGCAACGGAATTTTCCTCTCCACTCAGCTCCACGGAGGCCACATCGAGGATGCCGCCGGGAGTGCTGCTTTGAGTTCCTGGCAGGTTGTCCTTGGCAGCGGGGGAGGCATCCGGCCGGGATGGGTCACCCGCGAGCGGACGGTCCGATTGTTCTTCTGCGCCGTCCTCGGAATTTCCCAGCATTTGCTGTGTACATCCTGCCAAAATCAGTCCGCTGGCAATCAGTACTGCGCCCACTGCATATTTCCTCGTGCGAGGGTTTTTTGGTGACCGAGTGGCAAGGGTATTCACGAGCGTTTTCACAGATTCAACGCTACCAGTCCCGGTTTTGAATCAAAGTATCCACTGTGGTGGGGTGTATGGTCACTTTTCATGGCAACAGACATGTCGTGGCTACAGGTCATCGTTCTCTCACTGGTTCAGGGTTTGACCGAGTTTCTTCCCGTTTCTTCCTCTGGCCATTTGCGCATCATTTCCACGCTCTTCTGGGGCGAAGATGCCGGCGCGTCATTCACCGCGGTGGTGCAGTTGGGTACTGAGGCCGCCGTGTTGGTCTACTTCGCTAAAGACATCTGGCGGATTCTGCTGGCATGGTTCGCAGGTCTAGCAGATAAGTCCAAACGCAACCTCGATTACCGCATGGGGTGGATGGTTATTTTCGGAACCATCCCGGTGGGCCTACTGGGCTTTTTGGGCAAGGACTTCATCCGCGAGAATCTCCGCAACCTGTGGATCACCGCAGCCATGCTGGTGCTGTTTTCTTTCGTGTTCATCATCGCGGAGCGCATGGGGCGCCGCGAGCGTAGTTTCGACCAGCTGACCATGCGCGATGCACTGTGGATGGGTCTGGCGCAGTGTCTGGCGCTCATTCCTGGTGTGTCCCGCTCTGGCGGCACGGTCTCTGCCGGTTTGTTCTTGGGGCTGGACCGCGAGGTCGCCACTCGCTTTTCCTTCTTGTTGGCGATCCCCGCCGTGTTGGCTTCCGGTCTGTTTTCTTTGCCCGACGCCTTCAGCCCCGAAGCCGGCCAGGCTGCCTCTGGCCTGCAGCTTTTCGTGGGTACTGCGATCGCCTTCGCGGTGGGCTATGCCTCCATCGCCTGGTTGCTCCGCTTTGTGGCGCACCACTCGTTCGCGTGGTTCGCGGCCTGGCGCATCCCCGTGGGCTTGCTGGTGATGGCGCTTCTGGCAGCGGGTGTCTTGCAGGCCTGACCCGCTTGATGGATACCTCACCTACTTGCCTAGTCCGGTAGATAGTTACAGTAGGGATCATGCATTCATGGCCGAACCCTTCCATCCCGGTTCTCGAGGGCGAAGTTCCCGCTCTCGCTCTGTACGACACGGCGGATGATTCCATCAAGCCCGTTGAACGTCCCGCAGATCCTTCTGCGGACGTAGGGATTTATGTTTGTGGAATCACGCCTTATGATTCCACTCACCTCGGCCATGCGGCCACGTATCTGACGTTTGACCTGATCAACCGCTATCTCATGAGCGGGGGAATCGGGGTGCACTACGTACAGAACATCACCGATGTGGATGATCCCCTGTTCGAGCGGGCGGAGCGCGATGGAGTGGATTGGCGTGAACTGGGCACTAGCCAGGTGGATCTGTTCCGCTCTGATATGGAACAGCTCTCGGTGGTTCCGCCGCGGGATTACATTGGCGCGATGGAGTCCATCGATGAAGTCGTTGACTTGGTCACTCGTCTTCTGGAAGTAGGCGCTGCCTATCAACTGGAGGATGACCAATACGCGGATGTGTACGCGGATTACACCTTCACCTCGCAGTTTGGCTACGAGTCTCGGTATGACAAAGAGACGATGGACGAGCTATTCGCCGAACGTGGCGGAGACCCCGAACGCCCCGGCAAGCGCCATCCTCTCGACGCGCTGCTGTGGCGGGCGCACCGGGACGGCGAACCTGAGTGGGAAGCACCATTCGGCGCAGGTCGCCCCGGCTGGCATATCGAGTGTTCGGCCATTGCCCTAAACCGTCTGGGCACGCCTTTTGCAATCCAGGGCGGCGGATCTGACCTACGTTTCCCGCACCATGAGTTCTCTGCAGCGCACGCGGAGGCCGCCACTGGTTGTCCACGGATGGCTCATCATTATGTGCACTCCGGCATGATCGGTCTGGATGGCACCAAGATGAGCAAGTCGCTGGGCAACTTGGTCTTTGTTCACAAGTTGGTGGAGCAGGGTCACGATCCTTCGGCAATCCGCGTCGGCCTGTTCGCTTCTCACTACCGCGATGACCGCGACTGGTCTGAGCAGATCCTCGCCGAGGCGGAGCAGCGCCTGGAGCTGTGGCGTTCCGCATGGGAATCGCTCAGTGGTTCTCCACAGGAGTCTGCGGCAACCAGCGCAGCCGTGCCGGATACCACCGAGCAGCTGATCTTCGATCTTCGCACTGCGTTGTCCCAGGATCTGGACACCCCAGAGGCGCTGCGGGTGATGGATTCGTGGGCACATAGCGTGAACGCCGGGAAGTCCACGGCTGTGGCGTCGACGATCGAAGATGCCCTGTTCGCTCTGCTGGGCGTTCGACTCTCGCGTTAGGATGGGGGCCATGAGCAACGAGATCACGCAAGCCCGCGATAACTTCCTCGACAATCTGCACTCCATGGCCACCGGAAGCTACCTCCGCGAGGAGGACAAGGAATTTTGGGAAGCTCCGTACCCCGAGTCCGTAGTCAATGCGGCGCGCCTCATTCTGGATGGTCTAATTTCCGACGCCAACAATGCGTCTGCCGTGGCGCCTCACGATTTCCAGCAGGCGGCTGAAACCGGGGGAGAGGCTGGCGATGAGGATGCCGGAACAATCACCTCGGTGGAAACGCTCGCGATGATTTCCGTGGTCAATCGCCACGTTAATCCGTTGCTTGCGCTGTCTGAAAAGCACGATGGCGCACTGCTGGAGGATGAAGAGGTCTCTGATCTCAATGAACTGATCCGCGCTCTGTCCCGCAAGGTCGGCGCTGATGAGGATGCTGTGGTGGCGCACGTGGATCAGCTTGTGGACAATTACGGCAACTAGTGGCTCGCCTCTAGATAGCTCTGTACTAAGCTGTCTAATTAATGACTACTCACGCTCTGCCCCAGGTTTCCGCTGATCACCCCTTCCTCGAGGCCATGCGCCGTCGCGTACTCATCGGCGATGGTGCCATGGGCACCCAGCTGCAGAATGTCGAACTTGATCTCGATAAGGATTTTCTGGGCCTCGAGGGGTGCAATGAGATCCTCAATGACACCCGGCCGGATGTTCTGCGCGATATTCATCGTCGCTACTTCGAAGCCGGGGCAGACCTCGTAGAGACCAATACGTTTGGTTGTAACCTGCCCAACTTGGCGGACTACGACATCGCTGATCGCATCGAAGAGCTGGCCTACAAGGGAACCAAGATCGCCCGCGAGGTCGCCGACGAGATGGGACCATCCGAAGATGGCACGCCACGCTTTGTGGTGGGTTCGATCGGACCAGGTACCAAGCTTCCGTCCTTGGGGCACGCGCCTTACCAAGATCTGCGCGATGCCTACGTGGAATGTGCCTTGGGCATGGTCCAGGCCGGTGCCGATGCGTTGCTGATCGAGACGTGTCAGGACTTGCTGCAGGTTAAGGCTGCCGTGCTGGGCGCGAAGATGGCCTTTGAGCAGCTAGGCACAGCAATTCCCATCATCGTTCACGTCACCGTGGAAACCACGGGCACCATGCTGATGGGCTCGGAGATCGGCGCGGCACTGACCGCGCTGGAGCCGCTGGGCATCGACATGATCGGCATGAACTGTGCCACCGGCCCAGACGAGATGAACGAGCACCTGCGCTACCTCTCGCAGAACAGCACGCTGCCTGTTTCCGTGATGCCAAACGCTGGCCTGCCAGTGCTGGGCGCCAACGGCGCGGAATACCCGTTGCAGGCACCAGAGCTGGGCATCGCGCTGCGCGGCTTTGTGCAGGAGCACGGACTGTCCATGGTAGGCGGCTGCTGTGGCACCACGCCAGAGCACATTTCCGCAGTTCGCGATGCCGTACTAGGTGGCAATGATTTCGAACCTGCCGTCCAGGCCGAGCGCCATCCACAGCACAACAATGACGTGGCCTCGCTGTACCAATCCATGCCGCTGACCCAAGAAACCGGCATCACCATGATCGGTGAGCGCACGAACGCCAACGGTTCTAAGGCCTTCCGCGAGGCGATGCTCGCTGGAGACCTAGAAAAGTGTCTGGAGATCGCCAAGGACCAGGTACGCGATGGCGCGCACCTGGTGGATCTGTGTATCGACTACGTGGGCCGCGACGGCGTGGAGGACATGGCTCAACTCGCAGCACTCATGGCCACCAACTCCACGCTGCCGGTGATGATCGACTCCACCGAGCCAGACGTGATTCGCACCGGCCTGGAGCACCTCGGCGGACGCAGCGCCGTGAACTCCGTGAACTTTGAAGATGGTGACGGCCCGGATTCCCGCTACCAACGCATCATGCGACTGGTGAAAGAACACGGCGCAGCCGTGGTGGCTCTGACCATCGATGAAGAAGGTCAGGCCCGCACCGCGGACAAGAAAGTGGAGATCGCCGAGCGCCTCATCGAGGACATCACCGGCAGCTGGGGAGTGCTCGAGGAAGACATTATCGTCGACTGCCTCACTTTCCCCATCTCTACTGGTCAGGAGGAGACTCGCCGAGATGGCATCGAGACCATCAACGCCATCCGCGAGCTGAAGAGGCGCCACCCGAAGATCCACACCACGCTGGGTCTGTCCAACATCTCCTTCGGCCTGAACCCGGCAGCTCGTCAGGTGCTGAACTCCGTGTTCCTCAACGAGTGCGTAGAGGCCGGGCTGGACACGGCCATCGCACACAGCTCGAAGATCGTGCCGATGAACCGGATCGATGATGAGCAGCGTGAGGTCGCACTGGACATGGTCTACGACCGTCGACGTGAAGGCTATGATCCGCTGCAGACTTTCATGCAGCTGTTCGAAGGTGTGAGTGCGGCGTCGGCAAAGGACGAGCGCGCAGAAAAGCTGGCGGCGATGCCGTTGCTCGAACGCCTGGCACAACGAATCATCGACGGCGACCGCAACGGACTGACAGATGACCTCGACGAGGCGATGAAGGAAAAGGACCCGGTTGCCATCATCAACCAGGACCTGCTGGCCGGCATGAAGACCGTGGGCGACCTGTTCGGCTCCGGACAAATGCAGCTGCCGTTCGTGCTGCAATCCGCAGAGACGATGAAGGCTGCCGTGGCTCACCTGGAACCACACATGGAAGCGCAGGCGGACGGTTTGTCGAACTCCAAGGGCAAGATGGTCATCGCCACGGTCAAGGGCGACGTGCACGATATCGGCAAAAACCTCGTGGACATCATCCTGTCTAACAACGGCTACGAAGTGGTCAACATCGGCATCAAGCAACCGATCAGCAACATTTTGGACGCAGCCGACGAGCATAACGCGGACGTCATCGGCATGTCCGGGCTTCTAGTGAAATCCACGGTGGTCATGAAGGAAAACCTCCAGGAGATGAACCGCTTGGGCAAGTCCCACATCCCGGTGATGCTGGGCGGCGCGGCGCTGACCAGGCCGTATGTGGAGGATGACCTCAGTGAGGTCTATGAGGGCGATGTGTACTACTCCAAGGACGCCTTCGAGGCACTGTCCACCTTGGATGTGGTGATGGCCAGCCTGCGCGGCGAACACACCGAGGAATCTGCAGCTGCTGTAGAGAAGCGGGAGAAGCGCCGTGCCCGCCGCGAGCGTTCCAAGGCCATCGCGGAAAAGCGCAAGTCCGAGGCAGAGCCGGTGGACGTTCCCGAGCGTTCGGACGTAGCTGCTGACGTGCCTGTGGCCACCCCGCCGTTCTGGGGCTCGCGCATCGTCAAGGGCATCAGCTTGCAGGACTACCTGCCGACCCTCGACGAGCGCGCACTGTTCCGCGGCCAGTGGGGCTTGCAAGGCACCCGCGGGGCCGAGGGACCAACGTACGAGGAGCTCGTGGAAACCGAAGGCCGCCCACGTCTGCGCGCGCTACTGGATACGCTGAAGGCACGCGGCGTGCTGGATCACGCGGCAGTGGTTTACGGCTACTTCCCGGCTGTCTCCGAGGGCGACACGGTGCACGTTCTGCCCACCCCACAGCCTGGCGAGCAGCCGGATCCATCCGCTGAGCCGGTGATGAGTTTCACCTTCCCGCGCCAGCAGCGTGGCCGGTTCCTGAACATCGCGGACTTCATTCGTTCCCGCGAACTAGCTGTGAAAAAGGGACAGGTAGACGTGCTGCCGTTCCAGCTGGTCACCATGGGCAATCCCATCGCCGAGTACGCCAACGAGCTGTTTGCCAAGGATGCTTATCGTGAGTACCTCGAGGTGCACGGCGTGGGCGTGCAGCTGACGGAAGCGTTGGCGGAGTACTGGCACGCGCGTGTGCGTGCGGAATTGGTTCTTGATGAGGGCGACGCAAAGGGCCAGAAGGTCAGCGCTGAGGATTCTGACAACACGGAGGAATTCTTCGACTTGAAGTACCGTGGCGCGCGTTTCAGCTTCGGCTATGGTTCCTGCCCGGATATGGAAGACCGCATCAAGCTGGTGAAGTTGCTGGAGCCGGAGCGCATTGGTGTGGAGCTATCCGAGGAGCTGCAGCTGCACCCGGAGCAATCCACGGACGCGTTCGTGCTCTACCACCCAGAGGCGAAGTACTTCAACGTCTAGGTGGAGGCGGCTGGCGCCTTAAGAAACCGGTGCCAGCATGATCGCTTGATTCACCGAGCCGATGGGTCCAGAGGTGTCGTAGATCCGCGCGACGGTGGTGCCGATGCCGTCTGGCCCATAGTTGGCCTCGGCGAGGATGCCCGTCCATTCGCCCACCGGCATGCGGTGCAGGTAGACAGACATGTCCACGTTCATGTAGGTCCACTCCTTAACGCTCAACAGCTCGGGATTGAGTCCGTTGGCGATGTCCACCACTTTCATCAGCTGCGTCCACGGGGTCTCAGGACTACCAGCAACAGTGGGGTAGGAGCTGCGTGCCCAATAGGCATAGGCATTGCCCGGCGCGAAATCATCGTGCTTTTGCGAACTGTTGTCTGGGAGCTCCACTTGGATTGCGTCGATCGAATCGATGTATCCGCTGCTCCAGTGCTGGAGCCATTGTGTGGCGGGAGTGCCCTGTTCGGGTCCGGGGATACGCCGCGCCACGGATCGCTCCACCTCAGTAGTGTCTCTGTCAGTCAACCACCAGCCCCGGCCACGAATGCATTGCCTACCTTGAGCATCGCTGACAACGGCCTCCAGCAAGCTAATGCGCCTGCCGGGGCGAATCACAGTAATGCGTCCGAACAAGGTTCTCAGAGGAACCGCACCGAGGAGGTCGACGGACATGCGGGCATAACGCCCGTCGTGCGTACTCAACCCCGCATCGTGGGCACCCACCTCCAGCAAGTAGGCAATGAGTGCGGCTGGGGGAGAGCCGTGCTGGAAACCCTGGCCCCATGGGCTCGCCGTCAACTCCGTGGCCGTGAAGCGGTATTCCTTCGTGGAGTTGTCCCCCTCGGTTACGGTCTCCACGTGATCCAGCGTGAAGTAGCTTTCCGGCGAATCTTGCGCGTTGTCATTGTGGCGAGATGTGTTCTGCGTCATACTTTCCTCCTTTCCCACACTGTACGGGTGAGGGCTTCACTGCGAGGATGGTTTCGGTGCCTTAGGGTTAGCCACATCATGAAAGCAATTCTGTGGGATATGGATGGCACTCTCGTCAATACCGAGCATCTGTGGGGACGCGCCACATATGGGATGGCAGAGGCGATGGGACGTGAGCTCACCCCAGAGGTTCGCGCACTCACCATCGGCGGGACGATGGCGGGCACCATCCGCATCTGCGCGAACTTCGCTGGAATCTCCATCAATGAGGACATGATCGCCGCGTGGAAGCGGTGGATGATCCGCACCATGGAGAACTACCTGAGTGGCGATCTCGATTTCCGTCCTGGCGTGGTGGATATCATCGCCGAGGCCAAGCAGAACAACATCCCCATGGCCTTGGTCACCAACACCACTCGCCACCTCACCGATATCGCCCTGCGTTCTATGTACCGCACCATCGGCGAGGATGCGTTTCAGTTCACCTTGTGTGGCGATGAGGTTCCAGAGGGTAAACCCGCCCCCGATATCTACGAAGAGGCCGCCCGCCGCCTGAGCTTGCAACCCGATGAGTGCCTGGTGGTGGAGGATTCCGCGGCGGGGATGACAGCTGCCATCACCGCTGGCTGCCGCGTGTTGGGCATCCCCGTGGAATCCGGCACGGTGGTTCCAGAGGAGGTGACCGCGCTATCCACGCTTCGCCCGCACACCATCAACTTGAACCATATGAGCCTGGCGGACATGCAGCAGTTCTATAAAGAGCTGGGGCGGAGTCCACTGAACGAGGGCTGACGTGAGATAATGGGCCACGTGAGTGAGCCCAAGAATTTCGATTCCCTGTTTGCCGAGCTGAAGCAGAAGGCCGAGCAGCGCCCTGCTGGTTCTGGAACCGTCGAGGCCCTTGATGCCGGTGTGCATTTCCAAGGTAAGAAGATCGTCGAAGAAGCTGGCGAAGTCTGGCTAGCCGCAGAGTACGAATCTGATGACGAACTGGCCGGAGAAATCTCCCAGCTGATTTATTGGCTGCAGGTGGTCATGGTTGGCCGTGGCCTCACCCCGGACGATATCTACAAGCGCCTGTAGGAAAAGGATCAACTTCCATGCTCCGAGTAGCCGTACCCAATAAGGGTTCACTGTCTGAAACCGCCACCGAGATCCTTAAGGAAGCTGGTTATGCCACCCGTGGTGACTCCAAGTCACTGACGGTGCGAGATTCAGCGAATGGTGTGGAGTTTTATTTCCTGCGCCCCAAGGACATCGCCATCTACGTGGCCTCTGGTCACCTGGATATGGGCATCACGGGACGCGACCTCGCGGCGGATACCCGGGAACAGGTCCAGGAGCTGCTAGAGCTGGGATTCGGTGATTCCACGTTCCGCTACGCCGCTCCGAACGATCAGCAGTGGTCCATTGCGGCGCTTGAAGGCAAGCGGATTGCCACCAGTTACCCCAACCTGGTGCGTCGGGATTTGCAGCAGCGCGGCATCGATGCGGAGGTGATTCGTTTGGATGGTGCGGTGGAGATCTCGATTCGTTTGGGAGTAGCCGACGCCATCGCAGACGTGGTCTCCACCGGTCGCACGCTGCGCCAGCAGGGGCTGGAACCTTTTGGCGAGCCGTTGATCTCTTCCGAGGCGGTCATCGTGGGCCGCGTTGATCATGAGGTCACGCAGGAGCAGTTGGTTCTGATCAAGCGCATCGAGGGCATTCTGCACGCCCGCAACTACGTGATGCTGGATTACAACGTCTCTCGGGACAACTTCGATGCCTGCGCCGCACAGACCCCTGGTTTGTCCGCGCCTACTGTGTCTCCTTTGGCCAATGAGGGCTGGGTGGCTGTGCGTGCGATGGTGCCACGCAAGGATGCGAACTCACTGATGGATAGCTTGTCTGCACTGGGCGCGGAAGCCATCTTGGCCAGCGATATTCGTATCGCTCGCATCTAACTGAGCGAGGCAGTTGGCCCCGCTTCGCGGACCGTATTAGGATTCTCCGACTGCCTCTCGCGGTTTTGGTTAGGGTGGGTTGACGTCATGTCATGCTCGTACACCCTTCGCGATGCTTAAAGAAAGTTCCATCACCCATGGTTAACGCCCCCCAGCCGTCCCCACAGTCAGAATCCGCAGCTACTGGTCACGTCGTTACCTCGACGGACATCATCACTAACGCCGAGACTCACTCCCTCCGCGCCCGCGAGGCGTCCAGCTTCCGTAAGGAAGAGGACCTGCTGGGTGTAATGGAAGTTCCACAAGATGCTTATTACGGCGTGCACACTCTGCGCGCAGTGGACAACTTCCAAATCTCGCGTACCAGCATCAACCAGATTCCGGAGTTCATCCGTGGCTTGGTGATGGTGAAGAAGGCCGCAGCTCTGGCCAATGCAGAGATCGGTGCCTTGGAGCAGGACAAGGCAGATGCCATCATCTGGGCCTGCGATGAAATGCTGAGCAATCACCGGGCCATGGATCAGTTCCCGATCGATGTGTTCCAGGGTGGTGCGGGCACCTCGACCAACATGAACGCCAACGAGGTCATCGCAAACTTGGCCTTGGAGAAGTTGGGCTACCCCAAGGGTCACTATGACGTGATCAACCCCAACGATGACGTGAACATGTCCCAGTCCACCAATGATGCATACCCCACGGGATTCCGCCTGGGTCTGCACTTCGCCCTGGATCAGCTGATCAAGCACTTGGACGCCCTAGAGCGCGCCTTTGAGGCCAAGGGCCGCGAGTTCAAGAACATCCTGAAGATGGGCCGTACCCAGCTGCAGGATGCCGTGCCGATGTCCCTGGGGCAGGAGTTCACTGCCTTTGCTCACAACATCGCCGAGGAGCGGCTCCAGCTGGAGCGCGCCCAGGATGCGCTGCGAGAGATCAACATCGGCGGCACGGCAATCGGCACCGGTTTGAACACCCCTCCCGGATACCAGGACGCGGTCATCCGCGCGCTCAGCCAGGTCTCCGAGTTGGAGATCTTGCCTGCTCGCGACTTGATCGAGGCCACCAGCGACTGTGGCGCTTATGTCACGGCGCATGCGGCGGTTAAGCGCGTGGCGATGAAATTGTCCAAGATCAGCAACGATCTGCGCCTACTGTCTTCCGGGCCGCGCGCTGGTTTGAACGAGATCAACTTGCCTCCTCGCCAGGCCGGTTCTTCGATTATGCCCGCCAAGGTCAACCCGGTGATTCCTGAAGTGGTCAACCAGATCTGTTTCAAGGTTTTTGGTAACGACGTCACCGTTGCCATGGCCGCAGAAGCCGGTCAGCTGCAGCTCAATGTCATGGAACCCGTGATCGCTCAGTGTGTCTTCGAGTCCGTGCGATTCCTGGCTCGTGCCTGCAGCACGTTGCGCACACTGTGCGTTGTCGGCGTCACCGCCAACGAGGACGTGACCAAGGGCTACGTGAACAATTCCATCGGCATCATCACGTACCTGAACCCGCTGATTGGCCACCACAATGGTGACCTCATCGGCAAGGAAGCCGCCAAGACCGGTAAGTCCGTGCGTGACTTGGTCTTGGAGAAGGGGCTGTTGGACGAGGAGACCGTGGACAAGGTGCTCTCCGCAGAAAACCTGCTGCATCCGACGTTCCAGGGCGAGCTGCACAAGTAGCGGCTCGCGCCCTGCCCGCTAGATTCCAGCCACGCGCTCCCGGGGATACTCCGGGGGCGTTCCGCCAAAGGCGGGGCAAATGGACTGGTGCTGGCACCAATCGCAGAGCTTGGAGGTGCGCGGCTGGAAATCTCCGCTGCGCACGTCGCGGAGGATTTTGCTCCACAGTTCACCCAGATCCCGCTCAAAGTAATTGAGTTCACTAGGTCCGGGTGCCAGAACCATGTCGTCGGCAACTTTGAGGTACATCAAACGCAACTGCGCGGGGATGTGATCAAACATCCGCCACCACACCAGCGCATAAAACAGCATTTGAAAGCGCGCCTGCTCGGAAAAACGAGGGATGGGCTTCTTGCCGGTCTTGTAATCCACCACGCGCACCTCGCCGGTGGGCGCTACATCCACGCGGTCGATGAAACCACGTACGGGGACGCCGTTGGGCAGGACGGTATCCACGTACATCTCGCACTTGTGGGCGTCGAAGCCCTCGGGGTTTTCCATTGTGAAATAGCCCTTGACCAGCTCGCGGGACTCCACCAGGAAGTCCATGGTGGATTCCTCCGGCACCAACTCACCCAGCTCCGCATCCTCGGCGACCATCTTTTCCCACTCTGGCTTGAGCATCTTCACGGCGCGCGGATAAGTCCGTTCGGTGCGCTCAAGCTTGTGGAGGTTTTCCAACACGGCATGCACCAAGGTGCCTTTGACCTGAGCGATGGTCTTGGGCTCCGGCAGCTTGTCGATCGCCCGGAAGCGATACAGCAGAGGGCACTGCTTGTAATCACCAGCGCGCGAGGGAGACAGAGCCAGTTTCAGGGGTGCAGGTGAGGAGGTCACGGAAGCCTTTCTTATAGTCCGAGGTCTACAGTGTAGAAGCCCTACGGTGGGGAAGTCGAAGCACAACGGCTAGTATTCACGCATGGCTTATTCAGGACCTTTCACTGCTGGCGACCGCGTACAACTGACGGACGCGAAGCGCAGGCATTTCACCATCACGCTGGAGTCCGGGAAGAGCTTCTTCACGCACAAGGGCGAGATTAAGCACGATGACATCATCGGCAAGGACGAGGGCATCGTGGTGAAGTCCTCCGGCGCTGGTGAGTACTTGATCTTCCGTCACCTGCTGGTGGATCACGTTCTGTCCATGCCGCGTGGTGCTGCGGTGATTTACCCCAAGGATGCGGCGCAGATCCTGGTCGAGGGAGATATTTTCCCCGGTGCGACCGTGCTGGAGGCCGGCGCTGGCTCCGGTGCGATGAGCATGTGGCTGCTGCGCGCTGTGGGGGAGCAGGGCAAGCTGATCAGTTACGAAATCCGCGAAGACCACCTGGAGTACGCGCGGGATAACGTCGCTGATTACATGGGCGGACACCCGGACAACTGGGATCTCCGCTTGGGTGACCTCAATGAGGCCAGCAAGGAAGAGATCGGCATGGTCGACCGCGTGCTGCTGGACATGCTCTCCCCATGGGAGATGCTGGATACGGTCAAGGACGTACTGCTTCCCGGTGGCGTGTTCCTCACCTACGTGGCCACAGTTCCGCAGCTGATGAAGGTGATGGAGGGCATTCGCGAGACGAAGGCCTTTACCGAGCCCAAGGCGTGGGAATCCCTCGTACGCGAGTGGAAGGTGGAGGGTCTGGCGACCCGCCCGGAGCACCGCATGAATGCGCACACCGCGTTTCTTATCTCCGCTCGCCGTCTCACCGACGGCGTGGTGGCTCCTCGTCCACAGCGCCGCGCGCGACGATAAACGGGACGACTGCCGAGCCCAGCTTGGCCATATGCACGGACTAAGGCACCCCTTACCCAGAGCGCCTGCGGTGGTGCGTAAACTTGTAAGGCATGACTGGCAATACTGAATCCGGAACGGAATCTTACCGCGAGCTGCAGTTAGCTAACCGCACTCTCGGTGCGCGTAATGCCAAGTTGGTTTCTATGCTTCAGGCCAGCCGCAACAAGCTGGAGGAGATCAACGGTCGCCTCGAAGCTCTCGCGGAGCCACCGAGCACCTATGGCACCCTGCTCGCAGTGGGTGCCAAGGGCTTAGAGGCTGAGGTGTTCACCGCCAACCGCCGGATGCGCGTGCCGGTATCCCCGCTGGTGGATCGCTCCGCGATGCAGCCCGGCGCGACCGTTCGCTTGGCCGAGGGCCAGCAGGTCGTAGAAGTCACCGGCGTAGAGGATTCTGGTGACATTGCCCAGGTCGTGGAGATCGTGGGGGAGCGCGTGATCGTCGCCGATAAGGTGGGCGAAGAAGCCGTGGTCAAAGCGGCAGGGCCGTTGCGTGAGGCGGTATTAGCCAATGACATCACCCCAGGAGATTCGGTGATCGTGGATCGCCGCTCCGGTTGGGCATTCGAGGCCGTGCCTCGCACCGAGGTATCCAACCTGGTGCTGGAGGAAGTTCCCAATGTCTCCTACGCCGATATCGGTGGCTTGAGCCGGCAGATCGAGCAGATCCGCGATGCGGTGGAGCTGCCGTTCCTGCACCCCGAGGTCTACGAAGAGTATGGCCTGCGCCCTCCCAAGGGTGTGCTGCTGTACGGCCCTCCGGGCAACGGCAAGACGCTGATCGCCAAGGCCGTGGCGAACTCGCTGGCACAACAGATGAACAATGCAGCAGCTGGGGATGCCCACAAGAAGGCAACCTCATACTTCCTGAACATCAAGGGCCCTGAGCTGCTGAACAAGTTCGTGGGTGAGACCGAGCGCCAGATTCGCCAGATCTTTGAGCAGGCCCGCCGCGTGGCCAGCTCCGGCAAGCCCGTGATTGTCTTCTTCGACGAGATGGAGGCCATCTTCCGCACGCGTGGCACCGGCGTGAGCAGCGATATGGAATCTACCGTGGTGCCACAGCTCTTGGCTGAGCTGGACGGTGTGGAATCCGTGGAAAACGTGATCGTCATCGGTGCCTCCAATCGCGAGGAACTCATTGATCCCGCCGTGCTGCGTCCCGGCCGCTTGGACGTGAAGATCCGCGTGGAGCGCCCCGATGCCTCCGGCAGCGCCGATATCTTGTCTAAGTACTTGACCAGCAGCATTCCTCTGCATCCCGAGTTGGTAGCCAAGGCCGGATCTGCAGACCAGGCAGCGGCATCTTTGCGCGCCCACATCGTGGAGCAGATCTTCTCCCGGGAAGATTCCAAGCGCTACGTCACCATGCACTTCGGAGATGGCTCCACCCAGGACTTGTATTGGTCTGACTTCGTCTCTGGTGCAATGTTGGCCAACATCGTTGACCGGGCGAAGACTGCGGCCATCAAGGATGCGCTGAAGTCCCAGGCGGGTCAGCCGTCGGGCTTGACCTTGCAGCACGTCTCCGATGCGGTAGCCGAGGAGGCGCGGGACAACGAGGATCTGCCAGACACCACGAATCCATCCGAGTGGGCCCGCATTTACGGTCACACCAACAAGCGGGTCGTGGACATCACGGTGCACTAGCCCGCGTGGCTGCTATCTGCCGCCATCGCCACTGACCCCCTTCCAACCCACAGACGAGGACACTGGACATGCACATCATCGGCACGGAGATCGAGTACGGCATCGTTGCGGTGGATGACCCGGAGGTCAGTCCCATCGTGACCTCGACGCAAGCAGTCGTCGCATACGCAGAAGCCAGCGGGCTGGGTATCAACCGCCGCACGCGCTGGGACTATGAAAACGAGTCCCCGCTGCGCGACATCCGCGGGTTTGATCTGCGCCGCTATCGCTCGGGCTCTGCGCCCTCGCTCGATCCCAATGCCTTGGGTGCAGCCAACGTCATCACGTCGTCCGGCGCACGCTTCTACGTGGATCACGCGCACCCGGAGTATTCCTCTCCAGAAACCACGTCTGCTTGGGACGCGCTGGTGTGGGATAAGGCTGGGGACATCGTCATGCATCGCGCGGCCGTTGCCTCCGGCGAGGTAGAAGACCAACCACAGCTAAAGATCTACAAGAACAATGTGGACGGTAAGGGCGCCAGCTACGGCACGCACGAGAATTACTTGTATCCGCGCCAGCTGGATGTGGAGGCCGTACAGCAGGCGCTGATTCCGCACTTTGTCACCCGGCAAGTCTTTACCGGATCTGGCCGCGTGGGCTTAGGGCAGACCGGGCAGGAGCCCGGGTTCCAGCTCTCGCAGCGTGCGGATTACATCGAGACCACCATCTCTCTGGAGACCACGCTGAACCGCGGAATCATCAACACACGCGATGAGCCTCACTCCACGGCAGATCAGTGGCGGCGCCTGCACGTGATCATTGGTGACGCGAACATGAGCGAGACCGCGAACTATCTGAAGTTTGGCACCACGGCGTTGGTGCTGAAGGCCGTGGAGCACGGCGCGGACTTCAGCGACCTGCAGTTGCTCGAGCCAGTCCAGGCAGTGCGCCACGTCTCCCGCGATCTGAGCTGCACTAAGAAGTTGAGGTTCTACGGTAACCGAGAACTCTCGGCCATTGAGGTACAGCAGGAAATCCGCACGCGCGTGGTGAGCACCCTCGAGGGCACTGACGTTCTCTCTGCGGATGATCAACGCGTGCTGACGGAATGGGCAAGCATCCTCGACGCGCTGGCCACGGACCCGCTGAGCACCGCGGATCGGCTGGATTGGACTGCAAAACTGAGCTTGATCAACGGCTACCGTGCTCGTGGCATCGAATGGTCCGATCCTCGCTTGGCCGTGCTGGATATCCAATACACGGACATCGATCCGCAGCGCAGTCTGTACCACGCGCTCGTCAAGCGTGGCCGGATGCGCACTCTCGTCGATCCGGCAGACATCCAGGAAGCAGCCCAGTGTGCGCCCGCGAACACTCGGGCCTGGCTGCGTGGCCACTTGGTCAGCAATTATTCGGAGAAGATCTTGGCTGCCAACTGGGACAGCATCATCCTGGATGTCCCTTATCACGAGCACGCAGCCACCCGGATCCGCATGGACGAGCCCAGCCAGTTCACCCGCGCCGAGGTTCTCGGCGAAGGCGGGGGAGAGCAACCTGATGCACTCAGACTCGAGCAGCTCATCCGCAAGCTGGAGGAAATAAGCCCAGGCGCGGTGGGTGGCGTCGGGTAAAAAAGAAAAACAAAGACGTTAAAGTACAGATCAACAACGAATCGAGGAACCCAATGACCACAGGTGGACAGATCAACGCCGGCGGCGGACGCGGCGATAACGAGGCAAACGACTTCGACGGACAGCCCACCCAATCCGGGCAGGAACAGGTTCATGTCACCGGCACGGATGACCTGCTGGATGAGATCGACGGCCTGCTGGAATCCAATGCGGAGGAATTTGTGAAGTCCTACGTGCAAAAGGGCGGACAGTGACCCCTGCAGCAACCACCGGCGAATCCACACGCGGGCTCTCGGAGCAGGTCAACGTCCGCCGCATCATGGGCTTGGAAACCGAATACGGCATCACCAACGTGCTCGATTCCGCCCGCAGGCTCGGCCCGGACGAAATCTCCCGCGAGCTGTTTGAACCCATCACGCGGGAATTCCGCAGCTCCAACATCTACACGGACAATGCCTCCCGCTTGTACCTGGATGTGGGCGCGCACCCGGAGATTGCCACGGCGGAGTGTGATTCGCTGCACCAGCTGATCGCCTACGACCGCGCCGGCGATGTCACCCTGCACCACATGGCCGTGGACGCCGAACAGCGCCTGGCACAGCGGGGGATCGGTGGGCAGGTCTACCTGCTAAAGAACAACACCGATTCGCTGGGCAACTCCTACGGCTGCCATGAGAACTACCTCATCGGCCGCGACGTGCCCCTCAAGGCGCTGAGCAAGCAGCTGCTGCCGTTCTTGGTCACTCGTCAGCTCATTTGCGGCGCGGGCAAGATCTCCATCCCCACGGCGGGCGCACCGAATGAAAACTTTGAGGCGGGCTTTGTGATGAGTCAGCGCGCCGACCACGTGTGGGAGGGCGTCTCCAGCGCGACTACGCGCTCGCGCCCGATTATTAACACGCGCGATGAGCCGCACGCAGACTCCACGAAGTATCGCCGCCTGCACGTCATCGTGGGAGATTCCAACATGTCGGAGGTTTCCACGGCACTGAAGGTGGGTTCCACGCTGCTGGTGCTGGAACTTATCGAGGCCGGGTGGGATCTGCCGGACTTTGAGATCGCCAATGAGATTCGCTCTATCCGCGATATCGCCCGCGATTTCACCGGCACCGTTCCACTGCGGCTCCGCAGTGGCAAGCAGGCTTCGCCGCTGGAGATCCAACGCGCGTTCCACTCCGCGGCCAAGCAATGGTTGGAGACCAGTCGGCCGGAAACCAGCCGCGATGAGAAGGGCTTCCGAGGCACGCCCAAGAAGCAGTTGGAGCCCGTCGTGGAATTGTGGGGCAGGGTCTTGGACTGCTTCGACACGGGCGATTTCTCACCCGTGGCCACGGAGATTGACTGGGTGATCAAGAAGACGCTCATGGACCGCATGGCTCAGCGCGGCAACTTGAGCCCGAATGACCCTCGTTTGGTGCAGGTGGACTTGACCTATCACGACATCCACCCGCAGCGCGGCCTGTTTAACGTACTGGAGCAGCGCGGATACGCGAAGTCTTTGGTCACTGCGGAGGAGATTGAGCACGCTCGTTTCCACGCACCCGCCACCACGCGCGCCGCACTGCGCGGGAAGTTCCTCGTCGCCGCCCGCCAGCGCGACCTATCCATCAACGTGGACTGGATGCGTTTGAAGATCAACGGCGAGCACGGCATGGAGACCGTGCTGGGGGATCCGTTCGCCGAGGTCGACGAGCGCGTGGACTCCATGATTGAGCTCATGGAAAGCCTGGGGTAGACCATGACAGCTGCTCGTAATCAACCCGTAGACGTTAGTTGGGATGAGAACACCTCCCGGCTGTTCAACCTGGTCATCGCGCTGATCAACTCGCCTTCTCCGCGTTCGGTGGACTGGATCATCGCGAACGTGGCAGGTTATGACGCAGACTCATCTGCCACCAACCGCAAGCGATTCCACCGCGACCGCGCCGCTTTGCAGGCGTTCGGGGTGGTTCTCCGCAAGAGCACCGGAGAGGCGACAGGCGCGCAAACAGCGGAAGCGTGGAGCCTGGATTCCCAGGAGCTGTTCCTCCCAGAGCTGGACTTGAGCCAAGAGGAAGCCGACGCTCTGGCCGCAGCAGCCCGGTGGAACCAATCGGAATCGCTGTCTGGAGCTGCCAAGAGTGCCTATCACAAGCTCGCGGCCGCAGGCTTGCAGCGCGGGTTGGGCGAATCAGTAGTTTCCTCCGTCCCGGACCATACGGAACTGGATCAAGCCTCCGTGGAGGCGATCTTCCGCGCGCTGGACAAGGGCATTCGCCTGAGCTTCGATTACTACCCCTCACTGCTGCACGTGCCGACGCGCCGCACCGTTGAGCCGTGGGCCTACGGCGCCGTGGACGGCAAGATCTACCTCACGGGCTTCGACCTGGACCGTGAGCAGCAGCGCACGTTCCGCCTTTCCCGCATCGCGGACATGCAGGCCCTTCCGGAGTTCACCACCCGCCCCGCGCCGAACCTGCCCGCCGAGCAGTTGATCCTCCGCGGCCTGGAATCCGCCGGTTCCCGCATCACCGCGCGCCTGCGTTTTACCTCGGATTCCGGCGCCGAGGAGCTGCGCGCCCTGACCGATGCAAGTGGTCAGATCGGCCCAGTAGACCGGAGCTGGTTGCTGCGCACAGCGGCAGCGTATGCGCCTGAGGTGGTCGTTGAGGAACCTTCGGATCTTGTCGACGACATCATCTCCCTGCTCCACGCTGTAGCCAACGAGCCAGGAGGTACCGACCCGTGAACCCCAGCCAGAAATCCGCGGCCATCAGCAACGATGGAGCCGCCAGCACCCGCGCGGGCGAGCAGTTCGCGCAGAGTATGAACGTGCTCAACTGGTTCCGTGCGCATCCCACGGGCACTTTCATGCAGGCATCTGAGCAACTGGGTATTCCTGTGGCACAGATCAAGCACGAGCTCACCCAGCTATCGATGTGCGGCCTGCCCGGTTATTTCCCCGGCTCACTCGTTGAAGTCTCACTGGATAAAACCTCCGCTCAGGTGAGGTTTTCCGCTGGCCTGGACCGTCCGCTCGCACTGACTCCCATGGAAGCCGGGGTGCTGCTGTTCAACTTGGAAGCGCTGCGCAGCACCCTGCCTGCAGACCAGCAAGCTCCTGTGAGATCCGCGTCAGACAAGATTCGCGCCCTGCTCGCCACGGCAAGGGATCGCGGCTCTCTGGACGAAAAGTTGGATGGCGCGGGGTTGGCGTCGGAAAAAGAAACACCACGTGCCCCGCTGCCGGAACAAGAAGAAACGGCCAATGACCTGCTGCAACAGATCAACAAAGCCGTACGCGAACGCCAACTGGTGACCGCCGACTACCGCTCGCTGAGCAGCGACTCCACAACCCGCCGAACCATAAATCCGGATCACCTGGCAATTGTCAGCGGCCAGGCCTACCTGTGGGGCAGGGAAGAGGGACGCGAACAGCGCACCTATGCCCTGGAGCGCATGGACAACGTGCAGGTCGGCGAACCGGGGAGTGCCCCCGGAGCAGCGCAGGCACCACAGCTGCAAGAAGACGACCCATTCCAATTCGAAAACGCCGAATATTGGAGCACCCTGCGACTATCCCCAGAATTGGTTTGGATGCTGGAGTACTACCCAATGTGGCTGGTAGAAGATAAAGAGACACCGCTTGTCACCATCCCCGATACGGGGGCTTGGCTCGAGCGCTTCTGTATCGCTTATGGGCAGCACATTTCCGTCGTGGACCCAGAGGGGCTGCAGGAGAGGGTGCGTCACCGAGCCCAACGAGGGCTTCGGGCTTACAATAAATAGATACCCGCAGGACCCAGTACCGATCGTTCGCACAGAAACTCGTGCACACGGTGCTGGACTAAACACGAAAGGTGCCGCATGAACCTCGGCTGGCCAGAAATTCTCCTCATCGCTCTCGTTGTGTTCCTCCTCTTCGGAGCAACCCGACTTCCTAGCGCTGCACGTTCCTTGGGACGTTCCATGCGCATCTTCAAGTCCGAGATGGATGAAATGAAGACCGAAAAGGGTGGGAAGAACGCTGACACGGAGCAGCAGGCAATCCAGCAGCAGGATCCGATGCAGAACCAGGTGCAGAACTTCGGACAGGCTCCGCAGGAGCAGCCGGTTCAGCAGCCACAGCAGCAGGGCGTTGCTCAGCCAGTTCAGCAGCCACAGCAGAACCCAGGTCAGCAGAACTAAGCACCAACGCAGGATCACAGGCCGGGAAGATCGCCGATGACCACACCTCACTCCGCATCCGCTGCAGGCTCCGCGCAGCCCGCGGCGAAGTCCGCGGAGCGACGCTCAATCAAAGCACGGAAACCGCGCAAGCAGAAGTCCGTCGACGGAACGATGAGCATCGTCGAGCACATTCAAGAGCTCCGACGTCGCGTACTCATCGCGGTGCTAGCAATCGCTGCGGGAACCATTATTGGTTACATCTGGTACGGAACTAATATCGGACCGATCCCGTCACTGGGTGAGATCCTCAGAGCCCCATACTGCTCCTTGCCAGCTGATCAGCGATTCGGCGGTTCTTCTGGAGAATGTCGCCTTCTCGCCACCGGCCCATTTGAGATGTTCCTTCTTCGATTGAAGGTTGGTTCTCTCGCCGGTTTGGTCTTTTCCTCTCCAGTCTGGCTGGGACAGATCTGGGGATTCGTCACTCCAGGCCTGAAGAAAAACGAGAAGAATTGGGCACTTGGAGTTTCCATCGTTGCAAGTACCTTGTTCACGATCGGCGCAGTTTTGGCCTACTTCGTTCTTTCGATGGGCTTGGAGTTCCTGCTCACGCTGGGCGACGAAGCTCAGATCGCAGCACTGAACGGTGAGCGCTACTTCAGTTTTGCCATTAGTTTGCTCCTCATTTTCGGAGTGAGCTTTGAAGTTCCACTTTTGACGGTGCTTCTCAACGCTGCGGGCGTAATTTCTTATAAACAGCTCAATGAAAAGCGCCGCTACATCATCGCGTTCCTCTTCATCTTTGCCGCGTTTATCACTCCTGGACAAGATCCATTCTCCATGGTGATTCTGGCATTGTCTTTGTGCGTCATGATGGAAATCGCCACCCAGATTGCCCGCGTGAATGACAGGCGCCGCGCCAAGCGCCGCGAGGAGTGGATGGACGTGGATGACGAATCATCGTCCTCCATCGATGCAGCTACTCCAATCGGTGGAGCGGGTTCTGTCCTCGATCCTGCCGAGCAGGTCACGGCTTCCTCCATCGACAATCCAGAGTCCTTAAAGAACCAATTCGGAGAACCAGTCACTGCCACGCCCGCGCCACGCAGTAGCAGTAGTGCCCGTCCGATGCAGCAGGACACGTATGGACGACGCAACGGACTAAATCTGCAATCCAACCAGCAAAACTCTCAAACGCCGAACAACGGGTCCCCACACAATGGACCAAATAATGGCCCAGACAGCGGGAACGGAACTGCACCCGGAGCAGCAGGCGGATTCTTCGACGACGTCCTCTAGCCGCGATACCCGCCGACTCGCGCGGGTAGGCTCGGGGACGATGACTGACCAGACACACACTGTTTATTCCCCAATCGTCGAGCAATTTCGCGCCGAGTATCCCTTCGGGCTCGATAAGTTCCAGCTAGACGCAGCTGAAGCCATTGCCCAAGGCAGGGGAGTGCTGGTGGGAGCCCCCACCGGAGCGGGCAAGACTGTCGTCGGTGAATTCGCTGTCTACACCGCCTTCCACAACCAGGGCGCGTGCTTCTACACCACGCCCATCAAGGCACTGAGCAACCAGAAGTTCCACGACCTGGTTGCCCGCTACGGCGAGGAGAACGTCGGCCTGCTCACGGGCGACGTGACCGTAAACGGCGATGCTCCCATCGTCGTAATGACCACCGAAGTTCTCCGCAACATGATCTACGCGGATTCGGATCGCCTGCGCTCACTGACCCACGTGGTGATGGACGAGGTCCACTTCCTCGCAGACCCCTCCCGCGGGCCGGTGTGGGAAGAAGCGATCTTGAATCTGGACACTCGCGTCACCTTGGTTTCGCTCTCCGCCACAGTCTCCAATGTGGAGGAATTCGGCGGATGGCTGAGCACCATTCGCGGTGAAACGGACATCATTCTCACCGATAAGCGTCCCGTGCCGCTCAATCAGTTCATGATGGTCAGCAAGCAGATCATGCCGCTGTTTGATTCCACCGACGAGCACATCGGTTCCATCAACCGGGCAGTAGTAGCAGCGGCTGCAAAGCAGGAAGAGACCGGAAAGCGCCGCGGGCCGAAGCGCTCGGATGTGGTCACCCGCATGCACGCCGCCAACATGCTTCCCGCGATCTACTTCATCTTCTCCCGCGCCGGCTGCGATGGCGCGGTCAAGCAACTGCTCGTGGACAAGGTGGACTTCACCTCACCCGCAGAACGCGAAGAAATTTTGCGCACGGTCGATGAGGGCGTGGGCGGGCTGACCCCCGAAGACCTCGAGGTGCTGGGCTTCCGCCACTTCCGCCGCGCGCTGTCCCGCGGTTTCACCAGCCACCACGCAGGCATGCTCCCCGCATTCCGTCACATCGTGGAGGATCTGTTCTCCCGCGGTCTGCTCAAGGTCTGCTTCGCCACGGAAACCCTCGCGCTGGGCATCAACATGCCCGCACGTTCCGTGGTGCTGGAAAAGCTCATCAAGTTCAACGGTGAGGCACACGTTGATCTCACTCCCGGGCAGTACACGCAGCTCACCGGCCGTGCGGGCCGCCGTGGCATCGATACTGTCGGCAACGCCGTGGTGCTGTGGTCCCAAGGCATTGATCCATACGCAGTGGCTGGGCTGGCTTCCACCCGCACTTATCCGCTGAACTCTACGTTCCGCCCCGGCTACAACATGGCCGTCAATATGCTCGGCACCCAGGGATGGGAAGAGTCCCACCGCCTGCTGGACCGATCATTCGCCCAGTACCAAGCCAACGGTTCCGTGGTGGAACAAGCCGAAGCCGTAGAGCGCCGGCGACGCGAACTGGAACACCAGGCCAAGGAGCTGGCGGCGCTGATTCGCAGGGAGCGCCCCACCCAGCCGGAAAAGGCGCAAGAGGATTTGGACCTTGCGGTGGAATACGCAGGTTTGCGTCGGGAATTGGCGCAGGAGGAACGCCGGGCCAAGCAGCACGCGGGCAGCCAGCGCCAACAAGAAACAGTGACACTGTTCCAGGGGCTGCGACCGGGTGATGTCATCGCGCTTCCCACCGGCCGCGATCCACTGACGGCCGTGGTAGTCCGCGCTGATTCCTCGCCGCGGCACCCGCGCCCAACCGTGGTGACGGAGGAGGCGTGGGTCGAGCGACTGACCCCGGATATGTTCAGCAACGCACCGGCGCATATCGGCCACATGAAGCTGCACAAGGGCGTGGGCCGCAACCCCAAGCGCCAGGCGCGTTCGGTGGCCGCCAATCTCCGCCGCATGCACTTCGATCAGAAGCCAACCAAGCTCAAGCCAAAGGCTAAGGGCGGTTCGGCGCAGGCGACGTCGCTGCGCATGCAGGTGCAGGATCATCCCGTTCACGCGTGGGATTCTCGGGAGAACATTTCCCGCTCGGCGATTCAGTACATCAAGGCGGAACGTCGTTTGGAGTTTGAGCAGGGGACTGTCACCACCACGGGAGAGAGTCTCGCGGCACAGTTCAATCGCATCGTGGCGCTGCTGGAAGAACTGGACTACGTGGAAACCAGCATCGATGAAAGCGGCACGAAGCACGCCGATATCACCATCGAGGGCGAGCGCCTGGCGCGCATTCACCACGAATCTGACCTACTGGTGGCGCAGTGCTTGCGCCGCGGGATCTGGGATGATCTGGATCCGGCAGAACTAGCCGCGGTGGCCAGCGTGGTGGTCTTCGAGAACCGACGCGAAACCGGCGAGGAGATGAAGGTTCCCTCCGAACCCCTGGTCGAGGCGATCGACCACACTATCCGCATCTACACCGAGCTCAGCTCCGATGAGCAACGCCACAACATCCCCATCACCAGGATGCCGGAACTCGGCTTCGCCACCGCCCTGCATCAGTGGACGGCAGGCGCACCGCTGGACTATTGCCTGCGTGCTGCGGAGGCTTCCGGCGCCTCGCTAACGCCGGGCGACTTCGTCCGTTGGTGCCGCCGCGTCATCGATCTGCTGGATCAGATTCGCAACACCGCCTACTCGGACCGGGTGAAGACCACCAGCCGCAAGGCAGTGAAGGCGATCAACCGCTCTGTCGTGGCGTTGGAGGCCTAAGGGTTTTCGCCCGCCTACACTGGTTCGGGTGAATGATCGCATTGCTGAACCCAATCCCTCCGCAATCAACTCCGCCACGTCCGGCTCACGCGGCCCTCGCACCGTCGCCATCTTCGGTGCGAACAGCGAGATCGGTGCCGAGATCGCCCAGCTGCTCGCGCCCGGCAACCGCCTGGTGCTGGCTGGTCGTCGCTTGGAGGACCTGAAGTCCCAGGCGTCGCGTCTTCGTAGCGCGGGTGCGGTGGATGTTCGTTATGTGTTTTTCGACGCCACCTCTACCCACACCCACGCCGAGATCATCGAAGAAATTGAAGCCGAGGGAAAGATTGATACGGCCCTAGCGATGTTCGGCGTACTCGGGGATCAAGAAAAAGCTGAGCGCAGTGGGGAAGAGGTGCACAAGATTCTGCACACGGACTTCACTGCGCAGGCGGTGCTGCTGACGGAGCTGACGCACCGCATGAAGCAGCGGAGGCGTGGCACGGTGGTGGCGTTTTCTTCCATCGCCGGGGCACGAGTTCGCCGCCCCAACTATGTTTATGGTTCCGCTAAGGCAGGGCTGGACGGCTTCTGCCAGGGAATGCAGGATGCGTTGGTGGGCACCGGTGTGCGATTGCTGGTAGTCCGCCCAGGTTTTGTCATCGGCAGAATGACCGAGGGGATGGATCCGGCACCGCTTTCGACCACTCCGATCAAGGTGGCGCGAGCCACGGTGGATGCCATTAATAGCGAAAGCGCCCAGGACGTGTGGATCCCAGGCACTTTGCGGCAGCTGGCCGCAGTGATGCAGATTGTGCCGCGCTGGTTGTGGCGGCGCGCGCCGCGTTAAACGCCGGCGATGTTGTAAATCAGGGTGCGCAGTACGCCGTAGAGGAACGCTCCTGCTGTAGCTGCAGCGATTCCGCCGAAGATGATCACGGCGGCCTTCTCAGCTGGGGAGTAGCTTTCGAAGCCTTCCCCCTCAGACTTTTCGAAGAACCAAGATCCCTCAGCGTCACCCTCACTGCTGCCTTCAAGGCCCGGGTCAGTGGATCCATCTGCCGCATCGGCCTCCGCTGCGTACGCGGTGACCTGCTCCGCCTGGGCGGGAGCGACTACGGTGAAGGACAGTGCCGCGACGGTGGCTGCTACCAGTGCGTTTTTGCGAGTGCGCATCCTGAAAAATCCATTCTCTAAAGATCGTTATTATTTTGTTATAGAAGCTTCGTCTAACCTAGCGCGCCCCCGTCGGCATTTCAAAGGAAGTGGCGCAGACTAGTGTGGAAGCATCACCCCCTTAAAGCTTTTAGGAGTTCGCACCATGCCATTGTTCGCGGCGGCCTACCTCATCGTTGAGGTCATCGCATTTATCCTGCTCGGGATGTGGATCGGCTTCGGCTGGGCATTGCTGGCCATCATCGGTCTGTTCGTGGCGGGTCTGGCCATCGCTAGCTGGCAGTTCCGCGCACTCACTCAACGCGCCACGCAGCAGGCGGAGCACCCAGAAGGTGGTCATCCGGGCCGCTTGACCGGCGACCTCGCCCTGACGTTCGTCGGTTCTCTGCTGGTCGCGGTGCCCGGCGTGGTGAGCTCCCTGGCAGGCATTTTCTTCCTGCTGCCGCCCACCCGCGCGCTGATCCGCAAGGGCATTGGCGCCGGCGCCCGAGCTGCGTTGGCCCGTTTCGCGGATTCCACTTTCACCAGTGTTTATGGCGTGGCCCGTCCGGGAAGCAAGGCGGACCGTCGCGAACAGCGTTCCTCACAGCCGCAAGGTTGGGGAGAGGTCATCGATCACCGCGAGGGCGAGTCCCACCGTCCCGAGTCCCCTGAGGATCCCCACAACAACGGCGGAACGCACCAGTGATTCGTCTGCTCCTGGCCGGATTTTCCGGCCTCATGCTTTTCGCGTCTTTCCAGCCCACCGGCCTGTGGTGGGCTGCTCCTTTGGGTATGGCGCTGTTCTTCGGCGCGGTCACGCCGCGTAACGCTATCTTCGCTGCGTGGCTGCAAGGTCTGGTTCTCTACCTCCTGCTTTTGCCCTGGGTTGGCGAGTTCGTGGGCTGGTATGCATGGATCGCTTTGGCTGTGGTCCAGTCGCTATATTCGCTGGCTTTTGGCGTGGGCCTGCGCTACTTGTACCGCTCGCCGGCCCTCGGTACCACGACGACCAACATCGTCGTCTCGGGTATTGCCACCGCCGCGTGGTTCGTGGCCACGGAGTTGCTGCGCGCTGCCTGGCCTTTCGGCGGGTTTCCCTGGGCCCGGTTGGCATGGGGGCAGATCGGCGGTCCTTTGGCCTGGTGGATTCGCCTCGGCGGCCCCGCGTTGGTCACCTTCGTGACGGTACTTTCTGGCGCAGCGCTGGCATGGTTTTTCTGGACCGTTGTGGCTGGTCGTGTTCCTTTTTTCCGACGCCAACTCCGCCCTGTTCAGCAGGCCTCTTTGCTGCTGCCTTCCGCGATCACGCTTATCGTGACCGTGGCTGTGGGATTGGTGCTCAGCCAGACCGCACAGATTAATCCTTGGGACGAAAACGGGGGCAAAACTCCCACTGTTCGCGTGGCCGCCATCCAAGGCAATGTTCCTCGGTTGGGCCTGGATTTCGCTTCCCAACGTCGCGCAGTGTTGGACAACCACGCACGCCAGACACGCAAGCTGGCGGAAGCGGTGGAAAAGGGAGAGCAGCCTCAACCGGACATCGTGATCTGGCCGGAAAACGCCTCGGACGTGAATCCCATCACCAGCCAGGATGCTGCCCAGATCATCGGTGACGCGGTAACCGCGATCCATGCGCCAATCTTGTTGGGAACAGTGACCCCAGAGCACAACCGCATGGTGGTGTGGACGGGACAGGGACCGATGGACACTCACGATAAGCGCTTCCTGCAGCCCTTCGGTGAATACATGCCGCTGCGGGATCTGCTCCGCAAGATCACCCCGCTGGTGGATCGCGCTGGAAACTTCCAGCCGGGGCAGGGCAACGGTCTGGTACACGTGCAGACCACCTCCGAGCAGGCACACGGCGGCGATATACCCGTGGGCATCGCCACCTGTTACGAGATCAGCTTCGACGATGCGTTCCGCACCTCCGTGCGCGATGGCGCTCAATTGCTAACCACTCCCACCAACAACGCGACCTTTGGCTTTACGGACATGACCTACCAGCAACTGGCGATGAGCCGGATGCGAGCCATCGAATACGATCGCTCACTCGTGGTCGCCGCGACCTCAGGTGTGTCTGCCATCGTGCAGCCGGACGGATCCGTCAGCCAGCAGACACACATCTTCGAAGCCGATTCACTCAGCGCGGAGCTCCCACTTCACCAGAACCTCACTGTGTCCGCTCGAGTCGGCCCATGGGTGGAAAGGGCGCTCGCAGCAGCTGGTCTGCTCTGTGTTCTGGTGGGCATAATGGTGCGTCCGCGGGAAGTGACGTCGGGAAGAAATGTGCCCGCTAAGAAAAACAATAAGAACAAGAAGGCCAATTCGGGTGTCCGTCAGCGCACAACCCGGAAGAAGTAATTAGTATCGTTACGGTATTGGGTCATCACACCCGCTAAGAAAGGTTGCACATAGACATGGCGAAACTCAGCGAAAAGACGCTGGTTATCATTCCGACGTTCAACGAACTCGAGAATCTGCCTCTCATCATCGACCGCCTGCTCACCGCAGAGCCAGAGCGCGTCAACGTGCTGGTGGTCGACGATTCCAGCCCGGACGGCACCGGAGACAAGGCCGAGGAACTGGCGGCCAACGACGACCGCATCCATGTCATGCACCGCGAAGGCAAGGGTGGCCTGGCAGGCGCTTATGTTGCCGGCTTCAAGTGGGGCCTGGAGCGCGACTACGAAATCCTTTGTGAAATGGATGCCGACGGCTCCCACGCGCCTGAGCAGCTCCATCTGCTTCTGGACCGCATCGATAACGGCGCTGAGATGGTTCTGGGCTCCCGCTACGTGCGTGGCGGCAAGACCGTGAACTGGCCAGTTAGCCGTCAGCTTCTGTCCCGCGGTGGCAACATCTACTCCTCGCTGGCGCTGGGCGCCGGGCTGTCCGATATCACCGGTGGCTATCGCGCGTACCGCCGCGATGTACTGGAAGAGATTGATCTGGACACTTTGGGTGTCGCGGGCTACGTCTTCCAGGTGGACTTGGCTTTCCGCGCTGTGGAGCTGGGCTTCGACGTGCGCGAGGTTCCTATCACCTTCACCGAGCGTGAGCTGGGCGAGTCCAAGATGAGCGGCAACATTGTCACCGAGGCAATGTTGCAGGTCACTAAGTGGGGAGTGGCTCACCGCTATGACCAGGTGAAGAACCTGGTGACGGAGTTCTCCCGTATTGGCACGGGCACCGTGAAGAATATGTTCACCAAGTAGCTTTTCGCGCTACGGCCATGCGAAAGGCCGGCCGCCACGTTTATTCGTGGTGGCCGGCCTTCGTGCTTGTCAGCGAACCTGCAAGGCTTTAGGCGTTCTTGGCTGCTTCCTGCTCCTTCATGAGCTTCACGGCATTGCGACGGCGCTTGCGGAGCAACTCCACGCGCTCTTCCAGCAGCACGTCCAGCTCTTCGAGGGAGCGACGCTCACGCAGCATGTCCCAGTGGGTGCGGGGAGGCTTTACCGGCTTGGACTCCTGTCCATCGCCCTCCATGAGAGTGCCCGGCTGGCCGTTCTTGCACATCCACTCGTTAGGGATTTCTGCATCGTCGGCAAACGGCACCTCAAAGACCTCACCGCTATCGGTTTGGTACTTCACCATGCGGCGAGGTGCCAGGTCATGGTCGCGATCCGTCTCATAAGAAACCGCGCCCATTCGGCTGCCACGCAATACGCGATCTGCCATTTATGCCTCACTCCTCAAATAGATTATTCACAATCTGACCGTAAACCACTTCATCTTACCCGGAAACTGTAGGGATAGATGCCTCAAGGAGGTTTCGGTCACCATGAACTCAACGAACCAGCACTAGGATTTGTTCCCATGAGCTCCGCTACTTCCCGCACCCGCCCACAGCATTGCCACTGGTGCGGCCGCGAGCTGGGAGAAAGCGGCACGGGTAGGCCACGGAAGTACTGCTCGCCATCGTGCAAACAGCGCGCCTACGAACAGCGGAAAAACTTGACCGGAACGGGCATTCCCGCCGATGCCGTGATTTACTCCGCCAGCTCCGCGAACCAACTTTTGGACGAACTCTTCGAGCTCCGATGCGCTGCGGAAGATATCCAGACTGCCGTTTCGGAAGGCGAGGATGCAGCCTCGATATCCGAGCTGGCCACAGAGCTGGTGGACATCGCCCGGCGCATCGAGAAGCTACGTGGCCAAGCGGAATGATTCACTGACCGTTCGCAGCGCTCAGCCACACTCCGCACCGCACACGCTGCCGGGTTAGAGAATCTGCGACGGAGGGCTAGGCTGATATTTATGCGTAAGGGAATCATCACGCTCGGTGTCATCGGCATCATTGCCAGTCTGCTTTTCGCCTTCGGTCCGCTCGCGTACCGCGTGCTCAACGATAAGGGCCTGCAGACCGCAAACCTGGCCAACGGTGGCGAGCCAGCCAGCATCGGCATGGATGGCACCTGGTTCACGGTAGAGGGCTACGGTTCCAACAGCACGCAGGCGGGATATACCTTCTTCGAGAAACTCCCTGCGGAAGACAAGACCACCTCCGGCCGCGCAGACAACCACGATGGCGAAAGCGTGCATGGCGAGCTGCGCGTAGAAAATGACACGCTGGTGGAGGGCACGGTCAAGGTAGACGTGGGCGATATCAGCTCGGACAACCAGCGCCGCGATGTCAACGTCCGCCGGGACATCCTGCACACTGATTCCTACCCAACCGCCGAGTTCACCGTCACCAAACCAGCGGACTTGTCCCACCTGCCTAGCGACGGCACCGTCGGCACCGTGAAAGTCACAGGAGACCTCACGCTGCACGGCAAAACCAAAGAAATCACCACCGAGCTCACCGCCCTGCGCACCGCGGAGAGCGTGATCATCGAGGGCAATATCCCGGTCAAGCGCAGCGACTTCGATATCGAAGCCGGGGAATTCGTGGCCGCTGTCATCGACGATGAGGGCACCATCGATCTCCTCTTGGTCTTCCAGAAGCGCGGCTAGCGCAGCAATTTACGCGGTCGCTCACGCCCCCAATCTCCGCAGATAGCCAGCCTTCCCACCCGCCGCAGTGACGGGCGTTTAAGCTAGATCTATGTCCCCGCAAATGGTTTTCTATTCCCGCATCATGCGTAGCGTGGTGCTCGCGTTTTTCATCGGATTTCTGCTGATCACCGCTAGCAACTGGGTGAACTACCTGTTTGCCGCAGTGTGTGGTCTGTTTCTCGCGGTGACCGTCTTCCAGCTGTGGACCACCCACCAGAGGGATAACCAGTAATGAGCCCGGCTGCTCAGAAACCGCTGAAGTCTGTCGTCGAAACGGAAAAGATGGACGAGGTCCGCGACTGGCTGGACGGCAAGCCCTCGGTGATTATCGCCGAGGAACTGCACCGTCTCACGCCCGCGCAGATGGCGGTTGCGTTCCGTGTGCTGCCGAAGGATCGGGCGCTACACGTCTTTGAATACATGGACCCTCCGGTGCAGGCGGAGTTGCTATCTGGCCTGGTGGAGGGGGAGACGGCGAGCATGTTGCGGTCGCTGGCGCCAGATGATCAGGCGGAGTTGCTGGATGAGATTCCGGCCAAAGTCGCGGCGCGTCTCATGGAGGGTCTGCCCGCCAGCGAGCGGAGTTTCGTTTCGGATTTGTTGGGTTACCCTGCGGAGTCGGCGGGGCGTCTTATGGTTCCGACGCCAACAGTTCTCGCCCCAGCTGCGACCCGAGAAGAAGCGCTGGACAAGATTCAGCGCAACGCACAGGCGCAATCTTCGGCGGATGACCATCACGATTCCACGGTGATCGATTCCGATATCGCGGTGGTTCCTGTGGCGGATAATTCTCGCCGTCTGTTGGGCACAGTGTCACTGTCCGCAGTGGTTGCGGCTCCCACGGGAACGCAGATCGAGCAGATCATGCACCGGGAGAGGTTCCAGGTCAAGGCATCCGAGGACCAGGAGGTCGCGGCACGCCTGATGCAGGAAGCTGACTTGCTGGCGCTGCCGGTGGTGGACGACGAAGACCGGATTCTGGGCTTGATCACCGTGGATGATGCCATGGAGGTCCTGGAGTTCGAGGCCACCGAGGATGCGTATCGTTCCGGCGGTTCGGAGCCGCTGAAGGAGCCGTATCTGAAGGCAACGGTGCTCACGCTGGCGAGGAAGCGCGGCACGTGGTTAGTGCTGTTGATTCTCGCGGCTTTTCTGACCATCAATGTGATGGAGTTTTTCGAATCCACGCTGGAGGCGGTGGTGGTTTTGAGCGTGTTCGTGCCGATGATCATCGGTACGGGCGGCAACGCGGGCGCTCAGGCTGCTAGTTCTGTGGTGCGCGCACTGGCTGTCAACGAGGTACGGCCCAGCGACGTGGCACGGGTGATTTGGCGCGAAATCCGCGTGGGCTTCCTCCTGGGAATGTTCCTTGGCGTGGTGATTTTCCCGGTCATTTTTTGGATCTATGACCTGCCAGTGGCTTCCACAATCTCCATCACCATAGTGGCCATTTGTACCTGGGCATGCATCGTGGGCGGCGTGTTGCCGTTGTTGGCACGGAAGTTGGGCGTAGATCCCGCGGTCTTTTCGACGCCAGTCGTGTCTACTTTGGTGGATGCCACCGGCCTGGTTATTTACTTCACGGTCGCCGGGACGATCATGGCGGATCAGATCGCCGCGGCGACGGGGTAGTAGGCGACGGGGTAGTGGCTAGCAGGGGTCGCTGAAGTCTCCGCAATTGTTCAGCGTGCGGCGTTTTATGAAACAGAGCTATTTAGCCAAGGTTGCGGGTAGCAACCATTAACTCAGCTAATTCCTTGGAGGATTGCGGATTCTGGCCCGTGTAGAGGTTTCCGTCCTGAACCACGTTGGAACGCAGCGGGAATCCCTTGCTGTAGGAAAGACCGGTTTCCTTCAGTTTGTCTTCGAGGTACCACTTGGCCTTCCATCCGAACGGGTTGATGCGCTCTTCGACGTTCGACAGGCCGGTAACCTTGCGTCCGGCGAACGGGGTATTGCCCTGCTCATCGACTGTTGTTAGCAGTGCCGCAGGGGAATGGCACAGAAGTCCCAGCTGGCCACCTGAAGCGAGCTGGTCAATGAGAATCTTGCCAGAAGCCTTATCTACGGAGAGGTCTTCCATCGGTCCGTGTCCACCTGGGTAAAACACCACGTCAAAGTCATCTGCACTAAATTCATGCAGGTCAGCGGAATTTTCCAAGGCTGGCTTGAGTTCTTCGAGCCGTTCCTTCATCTTCTTCGCCGTGGATGGAAGTACGCCACCGGAAACCTTCAAGCTCAGCTGATCCACGACAGGAGTTTTGCCACCAGGTGTAGCGATGGTGATCTCATATCCTGCGTCAGAAAAAATATCATGAGGAACCACAAATTCCTCCGCCCAGAAACCGGTGGGATGCTCGGTGCCATCCTTGAGGGTCCAGTGATCGGCGGCGGTAAGTGCGATCAAGATTTTCGTCATGGTGAGAAGCTCCTTGAATGTTTGTGGGTTCTTGTGGTGAACGGTGTGTAGCTCGGTGGTTCGCCGACCACCAACCATTCATACACGCGTGATGGAAAGCTATGGGATGGTCGATTGCTCGCCCCGAATACGGACGTCGTTTCGTCACACGTGACGAAACTAAGGTGAGCAATTGGCCACCCAAATAGGGAGGCTGGTGGCCAATATCAGCGCCCGGTGGCCTCCCGGGCGGCTTTCCATTTTCAACGCCAGGCTCATCTCAGTTGAGCTTTGAGCCAGGTGGGCAGATTTCCATAGTGAGCTCTAGAGAGAATCTCGATCTGTTTGACCGTTAAGTAGTTTGAGTGGCCGGAAATACGTAGCGCGTCTCAGATCATCGACAAGTCGATAGAGAAGCCAGGTGGTGCTCAGGGCACACAGTAGTGAGCATGCCCAATGTCGCCGAACCGGACATAAGGCGCATCCGCCACACGGCAGAAACGCCAAGCAACTCACTGTGCACCACTTTCTCCACCTAAGGTCACAAATAGCCGATAATATACATTATGACACTTTAGCTTTTGAAGGCCTGCCCTGGGCTTTCGCATTGCGGGCGAACTCAAGGCAACTTCAAGGTGTGGCGAATGCTCAACTACACTCTTTGAGTGATGTAAATTATATGGGCTAAGGTTATATAACCAGAGCTATGACGAGCCTCAATCTGCAGGAGACTACATATGTCCAACGATGATGCCAAGGGTCAGCCACTCAAGCTGAACCCGGCAGTCGCCCAGGCGCCGGGTGCGCCATCGGCGCCAGCACCGGCGGCCAATGCCCCGGCACCTAGTAACCCCGAGCCAGCTGAGGCCGCTCAGGCCCCTGAGGCTCCTCAAGCGCCTGCCGCTGAGTCCACTACTAACGAGTCCGCAGCGGAAGCACCTACCGCTGCGGCCACCAATGGCGGTGGCCCGCTGAAGCTTGGCGCCCCAAGCGCTCCAGGTGCACCGGGAGCTCCTGGTGCACCTGCTGCCCCGGCTGCTTCTGCACCGTCTGTACCAGCAGCTTCCGAGGGAGCATCCGCTCCTGGAGCTCCTTCTGCTCCGGCTGCGCCAAAGGCACCGTCTGCACCGGGTGCTCCATCTGCTCCTGGCGCACCGGGCGCTCCGCCCGCCCCAGCTGCAGGCGCCCCTTCCGCACCGGGTGCTCCCGGTGCCCCTAAGGCTCCTTCTGCCCCAGGTGCACCTTCTGCTCCGGGCGCTCCCGGCGCCCCAGCTGCAGGCGCTCCTTCTGCTCCATCCGCACCAGGCACTCCAGCGGCTGGCGCTCCCGCTGCAGGTGGCAAGGCTCCTGCTCAGCAGGCCGCCCAGAACAAGCCAAAGGAAAAGCCGAAGAAGAAGCGCGAGCCAGTTGTCATTGGCGATCGTACCCTCGGCCAATGGGGCAAGATCGCTGGCATCACCATCGCCGGTGTCGTGGTCCTCGCGGCCATCGTCATCTTCGGCGCTCGCTGGCTCACCGGCCTGGACTCCGTGTCCAGCTGGATGGACAAGTACCCAGGCGAGTACCACTTGCCTGACTTCGTGGAGCCCGGCTTCCCTTGGTGGGCACGCTGGACCCACTTCTTGAACTTCTTCTTCATGGCCCTGATCATCCAGTCCGGTCTGCGCGTGCGTCAGCAGCAGAAGCCACCGGCTGTGTGGCAGCCAAAGAAGGGCGGCAAGAAGATCAGCATCAACCTCTGGCTACACACCTCCCTGGATATCCTGTGGATCGTCAACGGCGTGCTATTCATCGTGATGCTCTTCGTCAGCGGCCACTGGGCACGCATCATCCCTACCAGCTGGGAAGTATTCCCGAACGCTCTGTCCGCGGCACTGCAGTACGCATCCATGGATTGGCCAGCGGAGAACGGCTGGGTTAACTACAACAGCTTGCAGCAGCTCACCTACGGCATCGTCGTGTTCATCGCCGCTCCTCTGGCGATCATCACCGGCCTGCGTATGAGCGAGTGGTGGCCAAAGAAGGCAGACAAGCTGAACAAGATCTACCCAGCTCCACTGGCTCGTAAGATCCACTTCCCCACCATGCTGTTCTTCGTTGTCTTCATCATCGGTCACGTTTTCTTAGTTGTTACCACCGGCATGCTGAAAAACCTGAACCACATGTTCGCTGGCACTCCGGCTGAGGGCTGGGGTGGCTTCCTGTGGGCCGTCGGCGCTCTGTTGATCACCATCGGCGCGCTGTTCGCAACACGTCCACTGCTGATCGCCCCTGTTGCTTCCAAGTTCGGTACCGTCAGCCCTCGTTAAGCTCTGATCGAGTCCCGCTAGATGCCCATCGCTTCATGGCGGTGGGCATTTTCTTTTGCCCGACGCCAAACTCCCCCGCCTCTCCCACCGTTGTCCCCGTTTAGCACAACGATCCCCCGGAAGTGCCACGACGCTTTCCGCGACCTGGGAAAATGCAAACTGGGTGGCACTTCCGGGGGATCATTGTGCATATGCAGCCCAGAGAAGGCGCCAAAACTAGCAGGCACCAGGCCAATGGGGCACCGGACCAAGAAGGCGCCCATCCAAACAGTCACCTGAGCAGGCACCGGCCCAACCCGGCACCGGCATAAACAAAAAGGGCCTGGGCTCCGATAAAGGATCGGAGCCCAGGCCCTGCACAAGCTTTCCTTACAAGGCATGACCCCTGTCAGGATCTAGCCCTGCACAAGCTAGCGCTGACTAGCGCTGCAGCTAGTAAGAAGTCTTAGCGGCGTCGGAGTTGGCGTCGGACGAAGAATCTTCGTCTTCTTCGCTGGAATCATCGTCGCACACCTCAGCCTCAATGACCTCGCCGGTGTTGTCCATATCGGACTCCTCCAGCTTGGAGGATAGGGTCTTGTGATCCTCCTCGGTGAAGTCCTCTTCAGGATTCTCACGCTTCTCCACCAAGGAGTGAATCTCCTCGCGCAGCAGACCTTCCTTCTTGATCATTTCGCGGTTCTTGATCCACCACGCCACCATCACGCCGATGGTCAGGATGCCCACGTAACCAATCACTGGGTAGACGTAGGTCATCAGAGCCTCGAATCCCACGAAGCTGATACCGAAGCCCACCGCACAGGTGACCAGGAAGACCGGCGCGTACTTGCCCGGGCTCTTGGCAGTCAGGCGACGGCCCAGCGCGTAGAACATTCCGATGCACGTGTTGTAGATCAAGCCGTAAATGACCCATACCATGATGCTTGCCAGGATCGGGTGGATCGTGTCAAACATGGACAGCATTGGCACGTCAGAGCCTTCAACCTTGTCCATGTTCAGCAGCAGAGTCACAGCGGACATCAACAGCATGACCGTGTAGAGCAGGCCACCCATGAGGCCGCCCAAGCCCACCTCGCGTGGGTTAGCGGTACTACCACCAATGACCAAGCACATGGACACGCCCAGGACCAGCGCCAGACCGTTGTAGTTCAAAGCGGACAGAATCCATGGCTTGACCGGAGACTCTTGCTGCTGAGCCAACTCGCTCAGGGACCCCAAGTCAGCTGGGAAGTTCACCAGCGAGTAGATGAAAGCACCGATGACAGCGATGATGATGAATGGCGTGATGAAAGAGATGATGCTGGACACTTTGTCCACGTCCATCAGACCCGTGAGCATCACGATGCCCACCATGATCAACGAGCCGATCCATGCCGGCCATCCGAACTGCTGGTCCAGCGTTGAACCCGCACCGGCGATCATCACCACACCGACGGTGAACATGGTGAAGGTGACGGCGAAGTCCAAGAACTTGGACACGATGGGGTGCGTCAGGTTGTTGAACACGAACTTGTGCTCACGAGCCAGGAAGTAGCTGCCCAGCTGCAAGATGACGGCGCCTGCTCCGGCCATCACGATGCCAGCGATCACTGCGCCGGCGATTCCCCAATAGCCGAATGATACGAAGTACTGGATGACTTCCTTACCTGTGGCAAATCCGGCGCCTACCAACAGGCCCACGAATGCCAAGGCGATTTTCATCGAGCGTACGAACGACACTACGAAGTCTCCATTTCCTATGAGTTATGAAACTTAGTTATAAAACCTTGTCTATTTTTCTCCAGTAGTGGATGTTATAGCACTGGCCTGAATTCCTCCGATAAGGCTCACTGGCTAGTCACTCACTATTAGCGATCCTGCAGCCAGCCCCATTGCTGCTTCCCCGCACGCTCCCCTCCCGCGCCAATTCCCGAGTTGCCCTAATATCTTGTCCATGGCCATCTCTGACTTCGCGCGCGCCGTGGAAAAACGCATCAATAGCGCTGGTATCAGCTATACCGAGCGGGCGGGGTGGCATCCCAGCCTCGCGGGTTACTACGGCTACGGCGATGTGGACAAGGTCCGCGTTTTCGCCCGCGTCATGATGAAGGCCCCGGATCGCGAGAATATCCAGCCGCGCCGCGGGTTCCGCCAGTTCTTCACCATCCAAGTTGGCGATCATCCCGTGACCATTCACGCTGGTAACGCGACCGTTAATACTCATACCAACAGTGGCGGCTACGTGGATTTCCCGGTGAAAAACCACGGCTTGGAGCCCGGCTGGCAGACGGTGCGGATTGAAGCTGAGGGCGCCGAGCCCGTGGATGCCGAGGTGCTGATCTTGGAACCGGGCATGCGGTTCGGTGTGGTCTCAGATATCGATGACACGATCCTGGTCACGATGCTCCCCCGCGCCGTGACCGCGGCGTATAACTCGTGGTTTGTCCGCACCAATGCGCGCAAGCCGGTGCCAGGCATGACGGAATTTTATGAGGCGATTCTCGACGAGCACCCGGAAATTCCTTTCTTCTATCTCTCCACGGGCGCATGGAATACGTTTCATACTTTGGTGAATTTCATTGCCAAGCACGCTTTGCCCAAGGGGCCGATGTTGCTCACGGACTGGGGACCTTCGCAGACGAGTATGTTCCGCTCTGGTCAGGAGCATAAGCGCGTGCAGCTGCGTAATTTGGTGATTGATTTCCCAGATATCACGTGGATTCTGGTGGGCGATGATGGGCAGCACGATCCGTTTATTTACGGCAATTTCGCCGAGGAGCACCCGGATCGGGTGGCCGCGCTGGCTATTCGTCAGCTCTCTCCAAGTGAGCACGTTTTGGCGCACGGAACGGCCGCTCCTTTGGGTGAGGTGTTGCACCGCGGCATGGTGCCGACGATCGCCGGCGCGGATGGTTTTGATTTGCGCAAGCAGTGGGTGGCGATGGATGAGATTCGTCCGGGTGTGCTGCCTCACGCCTTTTCTTCCGACGCCAACCTCTCCTCCTAGCCCACTTCTCCCCTGGTTTTTCCGCTGAAGGCTTGCTAGCTTCTACGCGCTAGGCCATTGGAAGTGCGGAATCGCATCGTCGTAGAGCATCGCCGAATCCAGAATCTGCGCCACCTGCAGTAGATCCGCTTCTCCTCGTGGACCCACCAGCTGAACGCCGACGGGCAGCCCGTCGCTGCCCATACCTCCAGGCAGCGAGATTGCTGCATGACCAGACACGTTCCACTCTGCGGCGAACGCGGTGGACGACAGCGAGGCCAACTGGGTGCGCAGGCTTCCCGTCTTCAGGTGCGCGCCCGCGCGCGCCGGGCGATCGGCAACAGTCGGAGTCAGCAGAGCGTCGAATCCTTCCAGCTTCTGCGTCATTGTCTCTCCGAACGTCCGCGAGTACTCGCGTGCCCATTCCTTGAGCTTGAACCGGGCCCACGCGCCCAGTAGTTTGGTGCGCTTGTGGCGCGGTTCGATCCGCTCAGGGAATTCCAGCCCGGCGATCTCCTCCCGAATTCCACCGTAGAACTGGGTGACAAATGCCAAGGTGGGGTCTGGACGTTTAAAATCCACCTCGCGCACCTCGTGCCCTTTTGCCCGCAGCCTGTGCACGGCATAAGCCACGGCGCGAAGGTGATCATCATGGACTTTGATACCGGGAGTCGCGGGCGTGGTGTTCACCCCGATGACGAGCTTTCGGGGCCCAACCCTCTTGGTGAGGAGAGAATCGCGGGTGTGATCAGTGGCGATGGCGTCGAAAATGAGGGAACAACACTCCACGGAGCGCGCGATCGGCCCGGAGGTGCCCAGCTCCATCCACAAATCTGCATACGGGTCGGTGGGGACCGATCCGCGGCAGGGCTTCAGACCAACGGTGCCGCAGTGCGAGGACGGAATGCGGATCGAGCCGCCACCGTCGCCGCCGATGGCGGCAGGCACCATGCGCGCGGCCACTGCAACCGCAGACCCGCCCGAGGAACCTCCTGGTGTGCGAGACGGATCCCACGGGTTGCGCGTGATGCCAAAGGCTTCGGACTCCGTGAAGGGAAAGGCGCCAAAGGCAGGCATCAGGGTCTTGCCGAGGATGATCGCCCCGGCCTCCCGCAAGCGCTTGACCAGCAAGGAATCGTGCGCTTTCGGGGTGGGGTTGCCCGCGGTGCCGAAGGTGGTGGGCGTTCCGGCTACGTCGATCTCGTCCTTGATGAGGATCGGCACGCCGTGGAGCAGTCCGGGTTGAAAGTCGGGCTGTAGGGCCAGCTGGTCCAGCTCATCGGCGGTACGAAGCGCTTCGTCATCTAGCAGGACGTGGATCGCGTTGAGCGTGGGGTTGAGCTCCGCGATCCGCGTCAGGCACGCTTCCACGCCCTCTCGAGCTCCTGAACCGGGATGTTTCAACACGGTATGTCGCCACTCGCGAACCCCGAATTGCTGCCACGTCGATGGATGCATGCCCGACTCTCCCTGTGCCATAGCTACTCTGCTAATCCACGAAGTACTGCAGGTTTTCGCCAACCCGCTTGCCCGAGTGGATGCAGCCGCCTAAGAACGTGCCCTCCAGCGCATTCTTGCCGTGCATGCCACCGCCACCGAATCCGGAGACCTCGCCAGCGGCGAATAGGCCGGGCAGAACAGAACCATCGGAGCGCAGCGCACGTCCGGACAGATCCGTTTCGATTCCGCCCAGGGTCTTGCGCGTCAGCATGCGCAGACGCACCGCGATCAGCGGGCCTTGATCCTCATCCAGCAACTTGTGCGGGGCCGCGCAGCGCACAATCTTGTCGCCCAAGTAACCGCGAGCCGTGCGGATGTAGTTGACCTGATAGTCCTTGCCGAACTTGTTGTCCACCTGGCTGTCGCGATCCTCGATCTGCTTGCGCAGGCGAGCCACATCGATCTGCGGCGCATCCTCTCCGGTGACCTCGTTCATGCCCTTGACCAGCTCACCCAGGTTGTCCGCGATGACCCAGTCCTCACCGTTGTCCATGAATGCCTGGATCGCCGGATGGGTGCCCGGTCCCACCTTGCTCAGCAGGTTCTTGACCTTCTTGATGGTCAGGTCCGGGTTCTGTTCGGAACCGGAGAAGATGAACTCCTTGTCCGCGATGGCCTTGTTGAGCACGAACCAGGAGTAGCCGTACCCCGTCCGCCCAATCTGCTCGACGCCAGCCAAGTTGTCTCCACCAGGAATGATCGTGTTCGGCAGGCGATTGCCCTCTGCATCGAACCACATGGATGACGGCCCGGGGATGATGCGAATGCCGTGCTGAGGCCAGATCGGATCCCAGTTCATCATGCCTTCTGGGTAGGCCCACATCCGGTCCGTATTAGTCAGGCGAGCGCCCGCATCTTCGGAAATCTGGATCATGCGACCATCCACGTGTGCCGGAACGCCGCACACCAAGTCCTTGGGTGCCTCGCCCCAGCGCTCAACTGGCCATGCTTTGCGGACCAAGTCCAAGTTTCCACCGATGCCGCCCGAAGTGACCACTACGGCCTGCCCGCGCAGTTCGAATTCACCCGTGACCTCGCGGTTGGAGGCCATTCCTCGCTCTTGGGAATCCTCGGCCAGAACGCTGCCGCGCACACCCACGACACGGGGTCCTTCCGGGGTGTCTTCTGTGATCAATTCATCGACTTGGCGTCGAAAAAGAAAGGTGACCTTGCCTTCGGACTCGAACTTCTCCAATGGCTCCCGAAACACCCGCACCACCTCGGGGCCGGTGCCCCACGTGAGGTGGAAGCGGGGAACGGAGTTGCCGTGACCGGAAGCGTCGCCGGACCCGCGCTCGGCCCAACCTACAGTGGGCAAGACGTTCAGACCCAGCCCCTTGAGGTAGTCACGCTTTTCCTGGGCTGCGAAACGCACGTACTCGCGCCCCCACCGGCGTGGCCAGTAATCATTTTCCGCATCGTCGTACTGTGCTGAGTTTTCCCAATCGCGCCACGCCAGCTCTTCGCTGTCCTTGACTCCCATGAGGCGCTGTTCGGGGCTATCCACGTAGAACAGTCCACCCAAGGACCAAAACGCCTGCGCGCCGAGGTTTTGCCGACCCTCCTGCTCCACCACTGTCACGCGCAAACCGCTGCGCACGGCTTCATATGCGGCAACCATTCCTGCCAGGCCACCACCAACGATGATGACTTGGCTTTCAGACTCTGCGCCGGAGTTAGGCTCCGAGAAGGTCGGGGACTCTGATGTGTACGCGGTAGGACGAGAATTCACGGCCGATGCGCCTCTTTTCCATACTTTTCGAAATCGATGTGTGCGGGCTGCACATGTTCTTCTACTTCTTCGACAATGCCACATCTTTAGCAGGGCACGCTGTGCTTGAGATCTTATTTTGTTGGCGAACCCATCGCTGCAAGTTCGGGGAATTTCTCACTTTTCACCAGAAGTTCCACGACTATGCATAATGAGGTGCATGGCTGAGCACAAGATTTTCGCGATGGCAGTGGCCGATGTGTATCCCCACTACGTGGCCAAAGCAGAGCGCAAGCAGCGCACGAAGCAAGAGGTTGACCGCATCATTGAATGGCTAACGGGATATGACTCCGCGGGTCCGAAAAAGGTTCTGCGCGATTAATCCTGCAGCAGGTTTTTAGCTGCGAGGACGGAAAACGAACTGCACGCAATCTAGTTCGCCAGCTTCCGCGAGGCACTGGTGCAGCGCGAGCTGGTATTCCCACAAGCGGCGGAACACGGGATCAAAACCAGCCGCAGCAGCCTGCCGTTCCCTAGCCGCGAAATTCGCGCGCCACAGAGGGATCGTGGCGGCAAGATGCGATCCCAAGTGGCTTTCTGCACTGATGCTCAAGCTGGTGTGCTTGGCGGTGGCATTGCGAATGTCTGAGACGGTGGAGTATCCCAGCGCGGGCCAGACGTACGCCCGCATCACGTCGAGAGCTTCCTTACTGGTCTCACGCATTGCATCCGTTGCCACGCACGTCTGCACCACAGCGCGCCCGCCTGCAGCCAACATGCGATCGATTGTCCGCAAGAAGTGACGCATGCCGCCTGGGCCCAACGTTTCCATTCTTTCGACGGAAAAGATGGCGTCATAAGTTCCTGACCATTGCCGAGGAGACGGAATGGGACCGTCGATGGTGATAACTCGCACGGCACCTGCCACGCCAGCAGCACGTACCCGGGCTTCAACGGGTTCTACGTGGTCTTCGTCGCTGGTCAGAACGTCCACACTTGCACCGCGGAGTGCAGCTTCAACGGCCAGCTGACCACCGGAGCTGGGAAGTTCCAGCACCCTGTCCCCTGGGCCCACTCCGGCCTCGTCCAGCATCGCCTCGATACGTCGTACTTGAGCGTCATCGAGATCGAGCCGTTCCACCGACTCTGGAGTGCCGTACCAGGTCACGTCAATGGGCCATTGAGTTGTGGAGCGCTTGGAAGATCCTGTCTGGACATCCACCATCTCTGAGGCAGAGGAGCGCGAAGCAGCAGAAAATAGCGCACTGCCTGTGGCCCGAGTTGATCCTGCGTACAGTTCCACCAGTCCTTCTGGAAGTTCGCCGGGCCGAACCGTGCCGAAATTGCGCTGGGATTTGGACCCTAAGGACCCCATGAGCTTCCCGGACTTCTTCTCCCATTCGTGGGAGAGCAGCACGTTAAGCACATCCGGCAGCGGCTCGGCATCCCATTCCCCGGCCAAGTAGCCTTCTGCGAGGCCTAGCCAACCCTCTGCGACGATGCGATCGATGACTTGGCCATCGCGCACCACCATGTTCGGCACGCTGCTGGTATCTAGAGCGATGTCTTTGGATTCCAGCAGCGCCTCGAGGCGGTCTGTCACATCGCGGGCACGCAAGCCTTGAAACCGAGCCTGCGGTGGCCGAACCACATTCGGCCAACGTTGCTCATCGATGTACTGTTCCACGGTTGTTTGCGCACCTCCTAGTCCCCCCGAAGTTACTAGGAAATCAACATTTTCCTCGTTCGACACAACCGATTTCCTGCAATTAAGTGCCTACGGGGTGACAGTCAGGGCATTTAACCCCCTCGTGACATGAATCTTTGTCCATGTGGCGCTTATCATAGGACGAAGATCCTCACATCAGAGGTTTATGAACGCTTGTCAATAAACAAAACACAGTGAGCAATTTTGGAGGAGCAACTCCGCATGTCGAAAACCCCGTATCGCCCGCAAGGTGGTCGCCACCACGTCGTAATCATCGGAGCGGGTTTTGGTGGCCTGTTCGCAGCAAAGAAGTTCAAGGATTCTGACGTCTCCGTCACCATCGTTGACCGCACCAACCACCACCTCTTCCAGCCGCTGCTGTACCAAGTAGCAACCGGAATTCTCTCCGAGGGCGAGATTGCTCCCTCGATCCGCCAGATCTTGGCTGATCAGGACAACGTCCGCGTCGTCAAGGGCGAAGTTCGCGACGTGAACCTGGAAGGACAGACTGTCACCGCCGACCTCGGTGGCAAGGACGAGGTCCTGGAATACGACAGCCTCATCGTCGCCGCTGGCGCTACGCAGTCCTACTTCGGCAATGAGCACTTCGCCGAGTTCGCGCCGGGCATGAAGTCCATTGACGACGCACTAGAAATCCGCGCCCGCGTCACTGGCGCTTTCGAGCGCGCAGAGATCACGGATGACCCTGAAGAGCGCAACCGATTGCTGACCTTTGTTGTCGTTGGTGCAGGCCCAACCGGCGTGGAACTCGCCGGACAGTTGGCCGAGATGGCTCACCGCACACTGCGCGACGAGTTCCGGGAGATCAACACCAAGAACACCCGCATCTTGTTGGTCGATGGCGGACCTCACGTTCTCATGCCATTCGGCAAGCGCCTGGGCCGCAAAGCTGCTCGCATCCTAGAAAAGCTCAATGTGGAAGTTATCCCGAATTCCCTGGTCACCAACGTGACCAAGGAAGGCGTGACCCTGAAGGACATGAAGACCTCGGAAGAGTCCTTCGTTCCCGCGTACTGCAAGATCTGGTCTGCCGGCGTGGCTGCGTCCCCACTGGGCAAGTACGTCGCCGATCAGGCTGGTGTCGAGGTAGACCGTGCCGGCCGCGTGTCCGTCAATGACGACCTCACCGTCGGTGAGCACCGCAATGTCTTCATGATCGGAGACATGATCAACCTGAATCGCCTCCCAGGCGTGGCGCAGGTGGCAATGCAGGGTGGTCAATACGCTGCGCGCACCATCATCGACCAAGTGGAAAACCGCACCTCCCCATCTTCTCGCCCTCCGTTCGACTACTTCGACAAGGGCTCTATGGCCATCGTCTCCCGCTTCAACGCAGTGGTGAAAATGAACAAGGCCGAAGTTTCCGGCTTCCTGGGCTGGCTGATGTGGCTGGTTCTACACCTGCTGTACATGGTGGGATTCCGCAACCGCGCCGTTGCCGCATTCAGCTGGGGCTTGAACTCCGTCTCCCGTCGTCGTTGGCAGCTGACTGCCACTCGCCAGCAGTTGCATGCACGCAACGCGCTGCGCAAGCTGCGCGAAATGGAAGACAACGAGGGCATCCGCTCCATCGAGGTTCGCGATAACCTCCGCTTCGGCGAAGGTCGCGATACCCGCGCCGTATCTGACTAATCCTCGGTTCGCCCTCACTTAAGGACTAAGGCGCCCTCCATGCGTTCAGCATGAGGGCACCTTTGGCGCGTTCGTCGCAAATTCTCCGAGCGGCCGCCACAACCGGATACGACGGCAGGCGAGCTCACTGCAGAAAACTACCACCAGCGTTAACGCTTCGGCTTCAGGTTCGGAACCACCGCGGTCTTCAACTGAGTCAAGGCCACCAGCTTGCCCGTCGCCTCATTCTTGTGCTCAATACGCCACAAATGGGTGCTCCTGCCCAGGTGTTCCGGGGTTGCCGTCGACACAATCACATCACCCTTGACAGAAGGACGCAGGAAGTCCGTGTGATTGCTGGTGCCCATCACCGCAGGCTCCGCACCAGCGGCCAGGTACGAAGCCACAGAACCTGCGGACTCCGCCAGCGCGGCCAACAAACCTCCGTGAGTAATCCCCCACGGCTGCAAGTGCTCGGCGGTGATCTCCACGCGCAGCGCGACCTTCCGTGGCCCAACCTCGATGTATTGCGATCCCATGACTACGTCAAAGTTCGTATCGAAACGATTGGCCTTGTTGAATTGCGCGATTTGCGAGTCATCCAAATCCTGCTGCGCCGCAATTTCCGAAAGCTGCTGGAACTTAAGCAGAGCGGCGCGCTTGGCGTCCTTGCTGACATCTGCATGCGAGTTATCGTTCATGGGCTCACCGTATCGGAGTTTGGGTCGCTAGTATGTATAACCATGACTAATTCTTCTGCCACTTTCGGTACTGCGTCCGCTGCAGGTTCCGCACAGATCGGAGTTGTTGGGCTGGCCGTCATGGGCTCCAACATCGCCCGGAACTTTGCGAACCACGGCCACACGGTGGCGGTGTACAACCGCACCACCGCCAAGACCGAGGCGTTCATGGAGGAATTCGGGGACACCGGCAACTTCGTTCCATCCGCGACCATCGAGGATTTCGTAGCCTCGCTGGAGCGTCCTCGCCGTGCTCTGATCATGGTGGCCGCAGGTGCGGGTACCGATGCCGTGATCAATCAGCTGGCTGATGCGATGGATGAGGGTGATATCATCATCGACGGCGGAAACGCCCTGTACACGGACACGATCCGCCGCGAAAAGGAGATGTCTGAGCGCAACTTGATGTTCGTCGGCGCGGGCATCTCCGGCGGCGAAGAGGGCGCCCTGAACGGCCCGGCCATCATGCCTGGCGGCCCGAAGGAGTCCTACGAATCTTTGGGCCCACTGCTGGAATCCATCTCCGCGCAGGTCGATGGCGTGCCATGCTGCACCCACATCGGCCCGGATGGTGCCGGCCACTTCGTAAAGATGGTGCACAACGGCATCGAGTACGCGGACATGCAGGTCATCGGCGAGGCCTACCACTTGCTGCGCTACTCCGCTGGCATGGAGCCTGCGGAAATTGCAGAGGTCTTCCGCGAGTGGAATAAGGGCGCGCTGGAAAGCTACCTGATTGAGATCACCGCTGAGGTGCTGGCTCAGGTGGATGCGGAGACCGGCAAGCCATTGGTGGACATCATCGTGGATTCCGCTGGTCAGAAGGGCACCGGCCGGTGGACCGTCAAGTCCGCGCTGGATCTGGGTATTCCTGTCACCGGTATCGGCGAGGCTGTATTTGCCCGCGCGCTGTCTTCTGCTCGCGATCAGCGCGCGGCCGCGCAGGACAAGCTTCCGTCCGGCTCTTTGTCCGAGGGCATCGCCCCAGAGGATCGCGAGCGTTTCATCGAGGACGTTCGCCGCGCTCTCTACGCGTCCAAGTTGGTGGCCTACGCGCAGGGCTTCGATCAGATCCAGGCAGGCTCCAAGGAGTATGACTGGAATGTCGATCCGAAGGACATGGCCACGATCTGGCGCGGTGGTTGCATCATTCGTGCACGATTCCTCAATAGTGTTCGCGAGGCCTATGAAAAGGATCCGCAGCTGCCTTCCTTGTTGCTGGATGATTACTTCAATGGCGAGCTGCAGGATCTGATTGATTCTTGGCGTCGCATCGTGGTCACGGCCACGTTGCAGGGACTGCCGGTTCCTGTGTTCGCTTCTTCACTTTCTTACTACGACGCTCTGCGCGCCGATCGCCTCCCCGCCGCCCTGATTCAAGGTCAGCGCGATTTCTTCGGCGCCCACACTTACGGTCGCATCGACCGCGAGGGTGCTTTCCATACTCTCTGGTCAGCCGACCGAAATGAGGTTCAAGCCTAAGTGACTTCTGGCTCTCCCAAGCGGCGCCGGGTCGTTCGACGCGGTAGCCGCGTGGTTTCTGATTCTCCCCGTTCTTCTTCTCGTTCTTCTTCCCGACGCAATGCTCGCCCGAACGCCAGCTCCTCACAGGGTCAAGGCAAGAGCAAGCCACAGAAGCGTCGCGGTGAGCGTTCCGCGGATCAAGGCGCTCGCCTGCAACGGCAACAGCGCGCATCTCACCACTCGCCCAACGCGCAAAAGTCTGCGCCAGCCCCCACAGCAGCGCCTTCGGCGATGGCGGATACTTCCACTACTTTCGCGGACTTAGGTCTTCCATTGGAGCTGGTCAGGGCCTTGCGTCAGGAAGGTATCGAGCATCCCTTCCCTATCCAGGCCAAGGCCATTCCGCAGGCATTGGGCGGCCAAGACATTCTGGGGCGCGGACCCACTGGTTCTGGCAAGACGTTTACGTTTGGTCTGCCGATCATCGCTTCGCTGATGCAGGGTGTATCCAAGCCCAAGACACCCCGGGCCCTGATTCTGGCGCCGACGCGTGAACTTGCCGCGCAGATTCGTGCCCGTTTGGAGCCGATCGCTGCTTCGGCTGGCCAGCGTGTGCTGGAGGTTGTGGGCGGAGTGAAGATCTCCCACAACATCCGTGCACTGGCTCGACCCGTGGATATCTTGGTGGCTACCCCAGGCCGCGCCCAAGATCTGCTGGATCAAAAGGAAATTTCCTTTGCTGACGTGCAGATTGTGGCACTCGATGAAGCAGATCAGATGGCGGACATGGGCTTCCTTCCGCAGGTCAAGAAGCTGCTCAACCGCGTGCCTCGTACTGCTCAACACCTGCTGTTCAGCGCCACCCTCGATGGCGATGTGCAGATCCTGGTGGATAAGTACATGAACAATCCAGTGACCCACTCCACGGGTGAGGCGCAGGTGCGGGTGGATTCCATGGACCACTACCTCACTCCGGTTGCCGATGGCCCATCCCGCAACCAACTAGTGGTGGCTATCGGCAAACAATCCACCAAGACCATCATGTTTGTCCGCACCAAGCATGGCGCAGATCGTTTTGCGAAGAAGCTGGTCAAAGCCGGAGTGCGCGCAGTAGCGCTGCACGGCAACAAGGGGCAAAACTCCCGAACCGCGGCCATCGATAGCTTCACCTCCGGTGATACCAGCGTGCTGGTGGCCACCGATATTGCCGCCCGCGGTATTGATATCTCCGGAGTGGATCTGGTGGTCCACGTGGACGTCCCCGCCGAGCACAAGGCCTATGTCCACCGCGCAGGCCGCACGGCACGCGCTGGCACCTCCGGCACTGTCGTGACCCTCTGTTTTGCTGATGCCATCGACGATGCTCGAGCATTGCTAAAGAAAGCGGGTGTCACAGCCACGGAACTGAACACCAACGCGTTGATTGACATGCTGAAGATTCAGAAGGGACGTGCATAGTCCGTGGAGATCGTTTTATCGATCATCGGCCTCATTGGCTTTGTGGCCCTGACCGCCTGCACCGGTCTATTTGTCGCCGTGGAGTTCGCCTTGACAGGTCTAGAACGCTCCACGATCGAAGACCACGCCAAGCAGAAAGATGATGGCACCGCCAAGCTGCTACGCCGCGCGCACGGCGAACTGAGCTTTGTGCTGTCCGGCGCTCAGCTGGGCATCACCATCACCACCCTGGCCACGGGTTACTTGGCCGAGCCCATCCTGGCGAAATTCGTCACGCCACTGCTCACCCTCGTGGGTCTGAGTGAGTCGGCCAGCAAGCCCATCGCGTTGATCTTGTCGCTGATCATCGCCACGGGACTGTCCATGGTCTTCGGCGAATTGGTTCCCAAGAACCTCGCCATCGCCCACCCTCTGCAGGTCGGCCGCTACACCATCCGCCCCGTGTGGATTTTCAACAAGGCGCTGTCTGGATTTATTAGTGCGCTGAACAATGCGGCGAACTTCGTGGTTCGTAAGTTTGGCGTCGAGCCGGCAGACGAACTCGCCAGTGCCCGCAGCCCGCAGGAACTCTCCGCACTGGTTCGCCACTCAACGGGCGACGGAGGATTTTCCGCAGGTAAAGCCCGCGTGCTGGACCGCTCGCTGAAGTTCGGCGACGCCAGCGCGGATGACATCATGACACCCCGCTCCACCGTGGTCACTCTCGATGTGGAAGACACCGCGTTGGACTTGATCAAGTTGGCCATCGAGACTGGCCACTCCCGCTTCCCCGTCACCCGCGGCGATCTCGATGACACTGTCGGTGTGGTGCACGTCAAGGACGCCCTCAGCGTGGCTCAGAACGAGCGCGCCACCACCCCAGTGCTGGAGATGGCGCGCGCCGTGCCTACCGTGCCGTCCAGTTTGGGTGGCGACGACGTGCTCGCCCGCGTCCGCAGCGCCGGCTCCCAATTGGTACTGGTGGCAGACGAATACGGCGGTACCGCAGGCATCGTCACCATCGAAGACGTGGTGGAGGAGATTGTCGGCGAAGTCTGGGATGAGCACGATAACCGCGCCGAAGATGCCGAGGTGCAGCGCAGCGGACAGGACTGGGAAGTCTCCGGGCTGGTCCGCACCGACGAGCTGCCTGAGTCCGTGGGCTACACCCCGCCAGAAGGTCCTTATGAGACGCTCGGCGGCTTGGTCATGCAGACTCTGGGGCGCATCCCCCAGGAAGGCGACATCGTGCTTCTGCCCATCGCTTCCAGCAACTATGTGAACTTCGAAACCGGCGGCGATCACCGCTGGGAAGCCACGGTCACCTCGATGGACAACCGTCGAGTAGACCGCGTGCGCATGCGTCCAGTAAAGAATGAGGTGAAGTAATGGGTTCCGATATTTGGGGCATTATCTTTGCCGTATTCCTGCTGGGTCTCAATGCATTTTTCGTGGGAGTGGAGTTCGCTCTGATTTCCTCAAGGCGCGATCGCCTGGACAACATGATCGCCGCGGGCAACCGCAGCGCAGTCAAGGTGTTGGAGGCCACGGAAAACCTCACTATTCAACTGGCTGGTGCGCAGTTCGGCATCACGTTGGCCTCCGTGCTGCTGGGTAAGGTGGGCGAGCCCGCCATTGCCCACCTCATTGAGAGGCCGTTCCACATGGTGGGGCTACCAGATAACCTCCTGCATCCGGTCTCCTTCGCCATCTCCCTGCTGATCGTGACTGTGCTGCACATCATCTTGGGCGAGATGGTGCCGAAGAACATCGCGCTGGCTGGTCCAGAGACCGTAGCGACGTACCTGATCCGCCCGCACCTGCTGTTCGTCAAGCTGGCTCACCCCATCATGGTGTTCCTCAACTGGATCGCCCGCGTCACGCTGCACGCAGTGGGCGTGGAGCAAAAGGACGAGCTGGATTCCACCGTCTCTCCTTCGGAGCTGGCCAGCATGATCGCGGAATCTCGTTCCGAGGGGCTCATCGCTCCCGCCGAGGCGGATCGCCTGTCCAACGCGCTGGGCAGCTCCCGCAGAACGCTGCGCGAAGTACTGATTCCAGCCCGCGACGTGCGCGTTATCCAGCAGCACGGCGCCCAGCTGATGGTCTCTGACGTGGAGGATGCTGTGAAGGAAACCGGCTTCTCCCGCTTCCCCGTGGCCGGAGACAACGGCCTGTGGATCGGCTACATCCACATCAAGGACGTGCTGGACAACGTGGCCTTGGATTCCGATCCCACCACGCCAGCCTCCAGCACGCCACTGGATTCCACGGACGTGCGCGAGCTCATCGAAGTATCCCTCGATGAGAACTTTGATGTAGCTATGCGCCGCATGCGCCAGCACTCCAGCCACGTCGCGGCTGTTGTGGGCGAAGACGGCGCAATCGTGGGCATCGTGACGTTGGAAGACATCATTGAGGAGTTGGTGGGTACGGTGCGAGACTGGACCCACGATGAGTAGCAAGACCGACGAGCAGCCCGGCGACACAGGACATTTGTCCGTGTTGCCTGCAGCTCGCTGGATGGCGCTGCGGGACGAGCACCAACAGCAAGTCCACAAGCTGACGAAGAATCACCGTCAGCGTCGGCGCTCCGCCGAGCGCCACCCCGTGTGGGACTTCATGTTCAGTTACTACCCCGTTAGCCCAGGCAAACTCTCGCACTGGCATCCCGGGGCAGGCACCTGGCTGGACATGGAGAACACCGGGGAGATGGCGGAGGTGGCGTCGGAAGAAAAACAACACCTCCTTCCCCACTACAAAGACCATTACGTACAACGTGGCACCGCATGGGGCCTGGATCTGCAGCGGCACTGGGATGACCGGGGAAAGAGCATCACCTACATCCACCGGTTGCTCTCGCTGACCAAGCAGCGGCCGCCGCAGTTGGGGTGCTTTGGCCTGCACGAATGGGCGATGGTCTACCGCGATACGCCGCGCCACCCCGAGCCCCTGCGTCTCGGCGCCGAGGGCACGAACCAGGTGGTGGAGAACAGCCAGCTCAAGTGCACGCACATCGATGCATTCCGCTTCTTCACCCCACAGGCTGCCCCGCGCAACGAGCTGCGCCCCACGCGCGAGACGCAGACCAAGCTCGAACAGCCCGGATGCCTGCACGCCACCATGGACGTGTACAAATGGGCGACCAAACTTGGTCCGCTGCTGCCCGGTGAACTGTGGCTGCGCACCTTTGTTCTGGCCTGCGATGTGCGCGTCCTGGACATGGAGGCAAGCCCGTATGACCTGCAGGAATGGGGCTTTGCTCCGGTGAAGATCGAAGAGCCCGCCGGACGCGCGGAGTACGTGCGCAGGCAGCAGGAGCTCATGCGACGCGGGCAGGCGCTGCGCGGGGAGATCCTCGACATCCTAGAAGAGGCCTTCCCTCATCTGCGCGCACCAAGCAGCTAGACTCAGACACATTGCCTTTGACCAGCCTCGGGAGGAACCATGGGTAGACACGCTAACGGCACGAAGAATTACCGCATCGCCGGGTGGATTTGGTTTGCGCTGATCGCGCTGGTGCTGGTGGTGGCGCTGATCATCGGTTGGGGCGCGCTGCGACAGAGCAACGAGGCCTCCACCGACCAAAAGCAGTGTCCTGAGGGCGATTACAGCCTCAATGTGTGGGCCGCGCCCGAGCGTGGCGAGGCGGCTCAGCAGCTGGTGGACAAGTACAACGAGTCCGGCCAGGTGGTCAATGATCACTGCGTGAAGGCAGAGGTCAGCCAGGTCGCAGATCAAGAGGCTCTGGATAAGGCCAAGAACTCTGATGGCGTCTCCAGCGTGTGGATTCCCGCCTCTCCTTCGAATGTGGCAAAGGGCATGGCCGATGCGGGCATCAATACCAACGGCAAAGACGTGCCCGTTGTCGATGGTGCCGCGGTCTTCGCATTGGGCAATGACCGCGGAATCGATGAGCAGGCCGCGCGTTCCGGAAATGATTTCGCCTCTTTCGCCGCTGATTCCGAGGGCGCCCAGGTGGTGCCACTGGATCAGGTTGCAGATGGTTCTTTTGATGTCGACGCCAACTCGAACGACACCACAGAGACCCAGTCCTCTGCTGGTAACCAATCTGAAGCTGAGAAGCCCGCTGATGACAATGCTTCCGATGCCGACGGTGCCACTACCTCTGGATCAGCTGCCGTGACGTTCGTGGTGGATACCTCCGGTTCGATGGGACTCTACGAGGGCGATTACACGCGGATGGACAATATTCGTGGTCCCATCTCAGATGCCATGCGGGGTATCGGTGAGCGCGGCGGCATCGTGGGCCTGTGGAACTACTCCTCCCCCATCAACCCGGGCGTTTCCGTTCCTTACCGCGATAACGTGGACATTTCCGTGGGTGATGATGGCACGATGGCCAGCGGAATCGTCAACCAGCTGGGCTTTGGCGGGGCAACGTATACCTACGAATCGGTGCTTGCGGCGTACCGCGCCGCGGTGGATAACGCTCGCGATTCGGACAAGCCTGGTCGCGTGGTGCTGATTACGGATGGACCAAACGACGGTGGCTCCATTGGCCTGGAATCCGCGGTGGCAGCAATTGAAAAGCTGCACGGCGATCAGGCCGTGCAGCTGGAAGTGGTGACCATCGGAGAGAACGTGGACACTGAGGCGATGCAGCAGCTCGCGCAAGCCGGTGGCGGAAAAGTCCACCACGCTGCTGATTCGCTGGGTATTACTGAGCCGCTGCGTGAAGCGGTAGAGGGCTAGGGCTTAGCGGCTCTTTCCTAGAGCCGCGAAAGCCCCGGAAAGCCTTAGGCCGTGGCAGCCTAAGCCATGCGGCGACGGCGGCGCGCTGCCAGCTCGTCGATCGCTGGATCCTGAGTGATCTTCTCGGAAGGGAACGCGGTGATGGTGCCGGTCAGTTCCTTCATCAGACCAGGCACGGCGATGCCGAACACGCCTTGACCACCGTTAAGGAGGTCGATGACCTCTTCCGGCGAGCGGCACTCGTAGACGGTGGTGCCGTCTGAAACCAGCGTGATGCCGGAGAGATCATCCACGCCGAGGTTTTCCAGCTTTTCTACTGCCTTGCGGATGTTCTGCAGGGAGATTCCGGTATCCAGCAGGCCCTTAACGATTTTCAGCACGAGGATGTCGCGGAAAGAGTACAGGCGCTGGGAACCAGAGCCGTGGGCGTTGCGGATGGTGGGCTGCACCAACTTGGTGCGTGCCCAGTAGTCCAGCTGGCGGTAGCTAATGCCTGCCACTTGGCAGGCAATGGGTACGCGGTAGCCGACCTCTTCGTCGGGTCCATCCACGTCAAAGAGCGCGTCTTGCTGCGGAAGCTGCTTGCTCATGTTTGTCTCTCCTGGCTAGCGATGTTCTCTACATTAGAGGGACATCATTGTGATTTCCACACGTGTGACTTAACTGCTTGGTCAAGGCACGTGGGATCAACCTGCAAAGGTTCAATCTGAACTTCACCGTTGATATTAACACTAGTCACAAAAATCACACGTGTAACAACACGCGTGTGATCCGCAGCTTAAGAATTCTCCCCATCTGGGGCTTCGCCATCCAGCCAATCGCCGAGATCATCGCTCCATCCCATGGCCTTCCACATGTCTTCAAACTCATCGACGATTTCCGGCGACGCCGTGGTGGGCAGTCCCCCGTCCCAACGCAGTACCAGTGCGGACAGTGCTGCGTCTTCTTCTTCGACGTCAGCATCTGACTCCGCGGCTTTGCGCGCCGTGTCCTGCAGATTCTTCATTTCTTCTACGAACGCAGGGTTGGATGGAATCATCGTGGAAGCCATCGCTTCCTTGACACGCACGTCGAACAGCACGCCAGCGTGCCATATGAATTCCAAAGTGCTGGGGCGCACATCAATGTAGCGATCGCCCTGCTTGAGGCCTGCGGTCATCTGACCACGTGAATTGGTGGAGATTTCCGCGAACCACGGATCGTCGGCATCGCCAGAGCTCAAAAGGCTGGCCAAGATTTCACCGTCTGTAGGACGTCCCCCGAGGTCCTGCATTTGCTCCACCCAGACCGGCAAGAGTGCCGAGCCATCCGGGGTGGCGAACACCAAAACATCGACAGCCTGATCGGTAAGCCCAGCTGCGCTGAACCTGCCGATCAGGTGAACTTCGATATCAGCCAAGGTTGCCCTTCACCAAGGCGGCGTTCAAAGAAAGGATGAGAGCCGACACTTCGCGGGCCGTCTCATCTGCACGCTGACGAGCGTTTTCGTCGCGGCCGTGGGCCAGTGGCTCAGAGACCTTAGCCACCATGTCCGTGTGTCGCTGGGCAATGGTCATCAGCGACTTCAAGTGACGCGTGTCCAGGGCGTATTCCGTCAGGCGAGATGCCAGCTGAACTACCAGCACATCGTCGACGGAGAAGAATCCCGCAGTGTTCGCGGAGATCAATCCCATGCGGATCAACGAACCCACGAAAGAATCGTCCACATCCGCGCGCGCAACAACGTCTGGCCTGGTCAGGCGACGAGGAGCGTCCGCAGCACGGAACTGCTCAGCGGTCAGTGCTCCCGGCGCAGGCTGCTTGGCCGTTACTGGAGTCACCTTGCCGGAGTCCATAGCCTCCAGCTGTTCACGGATCACCTTCAGCGGAAGGTAATTGTCACGCTGGTGGGTCAGGATGTAGCGCAAGCGCGCAATATCATCGGGTGAGAAGCGACGGTAACCGGACTGGCTACGCCGTGGGCTAATCAGCTTTTCAGTCTCCAAGAAACGAATCTTGGACACCGTGACATCAGGAAAGTCAGGCTTGAGCTGCTTCAGCACGTCACCGATGGTGGAGGTGGGTAGCACCTTCTTAGCGGTAGAGAAATTATTACCCTCTACCGCTCGGGCTGCATTCGCTTGAGCACTCACCGGACTTAGGATTCCTTGTAACCGTTCAGGAATACCAAGCGAAACTTGCCGATCTGAATCTCATCGCCATTGCTCAGCACGGCGGAGTTCTTTGGCTCGCGGTTTACGTAGGTGCCGTTGAGGGATCCCACGTCTACTACTTCGTACTCCCCTTGGCCATTGCGGCGGAACTCAGCGTGGCGGCGGGAAACGGTGACATCGTCCAGGAAGATGTCGCTATCCGGGTGGCGGCCAGCTGCGGTCGTGTCCTGATCCAGCAGGAATCGGGAACCTGCGTTTGGACCACGCTTAACCACAAGCAGCGCGGAGCCTTCTGGAAGGCCCTCCACACCGGCAGGAGCGGACTCAGACTGTGCGCCAGACTCCATCTCCTTCAAGAGGTCAGCACGGAAGACCGAGGTCGTCTCTACCGAAGCCTCTGGGATTCCGGTGTTTTCGCTCATGTTGTAGTCCTCTCTGAGACGTTTTTACTGCAACTATGACCACAATACTACCCTGCGGACAGTTCAGGGCATTCAGTGGCTAACTCTTAACAATTAATGTGCGGGCACAAAAAGATCTATCTAAATCAGCAGGTCAAAACCCTCCTGCTCGCATTCCGATTAGCGGAACATCTGCGCGATGGATCCAATCACCGAGCCGCCGCCACTGCTCAACGGGTTGTCGTTAACCATGTAGGTCCACGTGGCGCTCGGCTTGTGCAGCCCGATATCACCCAGTTGAGCGCCTTCGGATGTGATGGTCACCTCGTCGAACGTCTGCCGTGCCTTAGCCACCGCACGTTCTGCCAAATCGCCAAAGGCAGCGATGGACATGCGGTGGAACTCGTCGATAGGCGATTCCCGAGCAATCGCGCGCAGGTGAATGCTCTCCCGCACGTCGTCCAGATACGCCAGGTGCTCACTCCACTCGTGATCTAGGTGGAACAGCATGATGTCTCGAGCTGCCTGTTCCAGCACCTCCTCAGAGATGCCTTCAGCCTTCAAGGCATTGGCCTTATCCACGTTGTGGTAGCTCAGGTCGTCCCATGCCGTGGGCGTATCCAGCAGTTTGTCGCGGCGGCCGTTGATGATGTCTCGCTGATCCTTGATCAGCTTGTTGTACTTCCAGGTGGTGGCATGAATGTCCAACATTTGGCCTTCGGTCACGCGCTGGCAGTGGTCCACGAAGTTGAGGACTTTCTTTTGCTTGAGCAGTCCATCCTCGTCGGGCTGGGCCTGCAGTTCTTCCCCAGCTCCGCCCACGGAGACCACGTCATCCTCAATAGAGACGAAGTAGACGCTGGAGCCGGGGTCACCCTGGCGGCCAGCGCGTCCGCGTAGCTGGTTGTCCAAGCGTTGGGATCGGAATCGTCCGACGCCAACCACGTGCAATCCCCCAGCTTCCACCACCTCATCGCGCTCGGATTCGTCTGCTCCGCCAAGCTTGATATCGGTTCCGCGGCCAGCCATTTGCGTAGACACGGTGACTCGTCCAGGGCGGCCGGCCTCGGCAATCACGGCAGCTTCTGCTTCGTGATTCTTCGCGTTGAGTACTGAGCACTCCACGCCCACCCGCTCCAGCGCGTGAGCAATGTGCTCGGATTCCGCCACATCCTGGGTTCCCACCAGCTGCGGCTGTCCGGAACCTTGGATATCCAAAATGTGAGCGATCACTGCTTCGTCGCGCTCTTCCGCGGATGCATAGACGTGATCAGCTTCATCGAAGCGCTGGGTAGGCACATTGGGCTCGATAACGGAGACGTTGAGCCCGTAGAACTGACGCAGCTGATCACCTGCGGCCAGCGCGGTCCCCGTCATGCCACAGACCTCGTGATACATGCCCAGCAGCGCCTGAATGGTGATCTGATCTAGGATGCGGCCACCTTCCGTGACCTGCAGTCCTTCCTTGGCTTCTACCGCGGACTGCAGGCCATCAGGCCATCGCTGCAAGTCCGCCACGCGCCCGCGCGAGCCGTCGATGAGTAGGACTTTGCCCTCGCGCACGATGTAATGCACATCGCGCTGCAGAAGATGCTCGGCGTGCAGGGCCACATTGATCTGCACCAGCAGCTCCGCCCCCGTGGGCTCCGCCGAGACAGCAGAATCTTGGTCTTCGGCATCTGTCGTGTCAGCGTTTTCGTTCGCGTCCCCACCGGCATACAAGGACTCGATACCTAGCTTGCGTTCGGCATAGGAGGCGCCTGCGTCGGTAAGGAACACATTGCGGTGATCTTCGGAGATCAGGAAATGCTCCTGCTCCTTCATGGATTTGACCAGCTCGGTGATCTGCCCCATTGGCGCGGCACCTGGCTCGGACCCGGCGAGAACCAACGGGACCAGGGCCTCATCCACCATGACCGAATCTGCCTCGTCGATGATGGCTACATCGGCCTCTGAACGCACCTGATCCTCACGCTTGGTGATCAGCTGATCCCGCAGCACGTCGAAGCCCAGCTCATTGATCGCGCTAAAGACCACGTCGCAGGCATAAATATCGCGGCGTTCGTCACTGTTTAGATCCTCGGAAATGGCGCCGTGGCTCAGGCCGAAGAAGTCGAACATCGGCCCCATCCACGCATCGTCACGCGCGGCTAAGTAGGAGTTCACGGTGACCACATGCACGCGCTTGCCCTGCAGCGCGTAGCCCACGGCGGCCATCGCACCCGCTAGCGTCTTGCCCTCGCCGGTGGCCATCTCCACCACGTCACCGGCCAGCAAACGCAACGTGCCCTGCATCTGCACGTCGAAAGGAGAAAGATACAACGTCCGACGCGCCCCTTCACGCATCGCGCCGAGCAGCTTGGAATCGTCCACCACGCGGCCCACTCGGCCCTGCCCGTACTCGTCCAAGTCCTGCTTCACCACGGCAGACGTGGCAGCTTCGCGCAGTTCCGCATCCGAGGCTTCACGGAAACGATCCGCGCCCGCCTGCGCCACAACAGCCTTGCTCTTCTTCTGATTCTTAGTGGGAGAGGTACCCATCGTCTTCCAGAACCAGTCAAATGCCATGAGCGCGGCCTACCCTTCGGGTCGATCGTTAATGTTGGAAACCAACCTTGCTTGTAGAACAACACTAGCGAAGCCTCGGGACAAAGGATGGCAAGACCATGGCGACACAACATTCCCGCAAGCCTGCGGTGCGCTCGTTCAACGTGACGGTGCCGGACGGCCCTTTCGGAGACATAGCCGGGACCATTGATGCTCCCGCCGAGCAGACCACCGCCGCCGCCCTCGTTGCGCACTGTTTTACCTGCGATCGTCAAGCCGTGGGCACCTCGCGCATCTCCAAAACTCTGGCCCGCCACGGCATCACCAGTGCCCGTTTCAATTTCTCTGATCTCACGCTGAGCCACAACGTGGATGAGCTAGTGGCTGCCGCCGAGTGGATGCGACAGGAACATGGCCTTACTCCGCAGCTGCTGGTGGGGCATTCCCTCGGTGGCGTGGCAGCAATTCGCGCTGCATCCCGGCTCGCGGGGATCACTGCGGTAGCTACCGTGGGCACGCCCTTCGACCCGAGCCACACCGTGGCCTCTTTGTCCGAAGCCCTGGCTCCGCTTCGCGAATCTGACGGCCCATCGCATGTAGACGTCCCCCTCGCTGGCCGCGATGTGCGCATCGAACGTTCCATGATCGAGGATCTCATGACCTCCGATCCGCACGCTGACCTGCGTGCCCTGGGTGAAACGGAGGCCAGTTTGTTGATCGCCCACTCCCCGTTTGATCAGACGGTCGCGTTTTCTGACGCTTTGAGTTTTCTCGACGCCGCCCTGCAGCCCGCCAGCTTGTTGTCCTTGCCGGAAGTTGATCATCTGCTGACGCGACGCAGGTCGGGGCAACGCGTGGGTGAGCTGATCGCACAGTGGGCACGCGCCTATATATCGCTAGACTAGAACGCTATGAACGCACCAGAGAACAATGTGACTTTTATTCCTACCGCTGATCTAGTGGACATCATCGGCGAAGACGTGCGCAGCTGCGATACACAATTCTCCGATCTGGGTGGCACCACGGAGTTCGCCGGTCCTATCACCACGGTGAAGTGTTTCCAAGACAATGCGCTGCTCAAGAGCATTTTGGGCGAGGACAACCCAGGAGGCGTGCTGGTTATCGATGGCGATGCATCCGTGCACACCGCGCTGGTGGGAGACATCATCGCTGGCCTGGGCAAGGATCATGGTTGGGCTGGTGTGATTGTCAATGGCGCTATTCGCGATTCCGCTGTCATCGCCGAGATGGACTTCGGTTGCAAGGCGCTGGGAACTAACCCGCGCAAGTCCACCAAGACGGGTGAGGGCGATCGCGATATTCCCGTGAGCATCGGCGGCGTGGAGTTCATCCCAGGTCACATCGCATACTGCGATTCCGATGGGATCGTGGTCACCGAACAGCCAGTGGAGCCAGCTGAGTAGCACTCCCCTTATCGTTCGGTTCTGCAGCCTCGCCATCCGGTCCTATGCCAGATGGCGAAGCTCTTTTTATGCAGACAGGTACTTCTTCAGATAAGCGCCGGTGACGGACTCGGATTCGTCCATTAGCTCCGCGGGAGTTCCGGCCAGGACGACCTTTCCGCCTCGCGAGCCAGCTCCGGGACCCATGTCCACGATGTGATCGGAATGGGCCACCACTGCCAGGTGGTGCTCGATGCAGATCACTGTGGTGCCTGCGTCGACAAGAAGATCGAGGAGATCCAACAACATCTCCACGTCAGCCAAGTGCAACCCCGTGGTGGGCTCATCGAGCACCAGAACGTCCGCGGCGTCCTTCTTCTTGCTCAGATGCATGGCCAACTTCAGGCGTTGGCGCTCGCCGCCGGACAGGGTGTTCAGCGGCTGCCCGAGGGTGAGGTAGCCCAAGCCCACTTGCTCGAGTGAAGCGCAGACCTTGGCCGCTGCGGGCACCTTGCTGTCAGTTTCTTTGAAGTAAGCGTGCGCCTGCTCGGCGGGCAATTCCAGCACGTCGGCGATGTTTTTTCCGCCCAGGGTGTACTCGAGGACGTCGTCGGAGAAGCGGCGGCCTTCGCACACCTCACAGGGCACGTCCACGCCACTCATGATGCCCAGCTCCACGTAGACCACACCGGCACCGTTGCAGTGCGGGCAGGCGCCATCTGAGTTTGCGGAAAACAGGCCTGGCTTCACTCCATTTTCCTTGGCAAACGCCTTGCGAATAGGCTCCAGCGCGCCAGTGAATGTCGCAGGATTAGAGCGGCGAGAACCCTTGATCTGGGTCTGATCCACAAATTCGATGCGCCCGGCTTCCACCAACTCCGCTGGCAAGGTGCCCAGCAGCGAAGACTTTCCGGAACCGGAGACACCCGTGATGGACGTGAGCACGCCCGTGGGGATGTCCACGTCCACGTTCTGCAGGTTGTGAGTCATCGCATTGCGGATCTCCAGCGCGTTCTGGGCGGTGCGCAGTTCCTTCTTCAGCTCCACGGTGTCCGCGAGGTGCTTGCCCGTGAGAGTGTCAGCCTCGCGTAGTTCCTCGACTGTTCCGGTGAATACTATTTCTCCACCGTGGGAGCCAGCCCGCGGGCCGAGGTCCACGACGTGATCGGCAAGCGCAATCGTCTCTGGCTTGTGCTCCACCACCAGCACGGTATTTCCCTTATCGCGCAGTGCGAGCAACAGATTGTTCATTCGCTCGATATCTGCAGGGTGCAGGCCTGCAGAAGGCTCGTCGAATACGTAGGTCACGTCGGTCAGCGCGGATCCCAGGTGGCGAACCATGCGCGTGCGTTGCGCCTCACCACCGGATAGCGTTCCTGAGGGCCGAGACAGGGCCAAATAGCCCAAGCCGATCTCCACCGCGTTGTTAACGGCCGCAGTGATGTTCTCCACCAGAGGCGCCACCCGCACATCGCTGAAGTCTTGCAGCCAGTCCGCGAGGTCCCAAAGCTCCATTTCACACAGCTCGGCGATGGACTTGCCATTGATCTTGGATTCGCGCGCATGTTCAGCCAGGCGGGTTCCGTCACACGCCTGACAGGTGACAAACTTCACGGCCTTTTCCACGAACTCGCGAATGTGCTTCTGCAAGGCTTCGGGATCCTTGCTCAGCATCGAGCCACGCATCCGAGGGATCAGCCCCTGGTAGCTCATGTTGATGCCGTTAACCTTGACCTTCACATCATCCAAATACAGCAAGGCATGCCGCTGCTTTTCAGTGAAGTCTTTCACTGGCTTATCCGCTGGATATAGCCCAGATTCTGCATAGGCCTTCCACGTCCAGGAGTCTACTTTCGCGCCGGGCAGCAAGATTGCGCCCTCGTTCAGGCTCAGGCTTTCATCCACCACTGCTGAAAGGTCGATATCGCTGACTCGTCCCATGCCCTCACAGTCCGGGCACATGCCACCGGTGCGTTCGAAGCGAGTAACTTCCTTCTTCGCTCCCGCGCGATCCACCTTGATAGCGCCTTGCGCGCTCACCGACGGGACGTTGAAGGAGTACGCAGCTGGGCCACCGGCATTCGGCTCAGCAATGCGGGAGTACAGCACGCGCAGCATGCCGGTGATGTCCGTGGCCGTGCCGAACGTGGAGCGAGCGTTGGCCCCCATGGGTTCCTGCCCCACGATCACTGCCGCGGTGAGTCCTTCTAATTGGTCGACGTCAGGACGTGCCATCAACTGCATGAAGCCCTGCACGAAGCTGGGATAGGTTTCATTGACAAGGCGCTGGGATTCGGCGGCGATGGTATCGAAAACCAGCGTAGATTTGCCGGATCCGGACACACCAGTGAAGATGGTCAAAGACCGCTTGGGTATGTCCACACTGATGTTGCGAAGGTTGTTATCGTTAGCGCCGATTACGCGGATGTATTCAGTCACGAGACCAATACTAAAGGCCGCCGAGACAACGCTGGGGCAATTGGGATTGGCGGACAACAGTGTTGTAAGCTATGGCAAGTCTTGAGCACGATTCCGCGCACGGTCTTACCCTGCACGGGTGGAAGATTCTCAAGGCGGCGGGCTGTGGCGCAGTTTGGTAGCGCACCACACTGGGGGTGTGGGGGTCGCAGGTTCAAATCCTGTCAGTCCGACCAACATCACCAAAGACCAGCGAGCAACCGAAATGGTTCACACGCTGGTCTTTTTCCGTCTCCGAGCAAGCACTAGCCCCACACTCACTCGTCCCGCAACCGCGGCTCCACCCGACGTTCCGGATAAAACCCGGACTTATCCGCGAAGAATGCGCGGATCCGGTCCATGTCCGCTGCCTTGTCTCCCGTGAGGTGGAATGTCGGCCCCAGCCCTGTGGTCTTGGTGGATCCGTCCATGTACGCCAGAGTGACGGGCAGTCCGCTTTCCATCGCGATCCGGTAGAACCCGGATTTCCAATACTCATGTGCGCCACGCGTGCCGTCGGGCGTAATGACCAGCCCTGTGGTGTGCCCGTTCTTCATCGCGGCGACCAGCTCCTCAACCACGTCCTGGGCGTTGTTGCGATCCACCGGGATGCCTCCGAGGGCGCGCATGATCGTGCCCTTCCATCCGTCGAACAGCGATGCCTTGCCCACGAACTTTACGTCCAGTTTGTGGTGCCACGCCACGGCCAGCATGAAGATAAAGTCCCAATTGGACGTGTGGGGTGCGCAGACGAATACGGTGGGCTCGTTCGGCGCGTATTCTGTAACAAGCGACCACTTGCTAATGCGGAAGAGGAGCGCCGATAGTCTTTTCCTGATCATGTTTATGACCCTACGTTGAACGCACGTTTGACCGCACTGGAGTATTGAAAATTTATGGCCCCTTCCCCAGCATCATCACCATCACCTCCCGTCCAGCGTCCGCGCTTGTCTTTTCTTGACCGCTGGCTCCCGTTGTGGATCGGCATTGCCATGGCAGCGGGCCTGGGTCTCGGTGCGGCTGTGCCGGGTTTGAGCGATGCTCTGGACAAGGTGAAGGTGGGTGGCATTTCCATTCCTATCGCGTTGGGACTGTTAGTGATGATGTACCCACCGCTGGCGAAGGTGCGCTTCGATAAGGCTGGCGAGATTGCTGCGGACAAGCGCCTGATGGCGGTGTCTTTGTTGCTGAACTGGATCGTGGGTCCATTGTTGATGTTCGCGCTGGCATGGATCTTCTTGAGCGATCAGCCAGAATTGCGGACGGGCTTGATCATTGTGGGGCTAGCCCGGTGCATCGCGATGGTGTTGATCTGGTCTGATCTGTCGTGCGCTGACCGCGAGGCCACGGCCGTTCTGGTGGCCATCAACTCTGTGTTCCAGGTGCTGATGTTCGGCGTGCTGGGTTGGTTCTACCTGCAGGTTCTGCCTTCATGGCTGGGGTTGGATACGTCCTCCGCAGACTTTTCTTTCTGGTCCATCGTGGTGTCCGTGGTGGTGTTCTTGGGCATTCCGTTGCTCGCCGGCGCTGCGTCGAGAGTCATCGGTGAGAAGGCCAAGGGCCGCAGCTGGTACGAGGATACGTTCCTGCCCGCGATCAGTCCCCTCGCGTTGATCGGGTTGCTGTATACGATCGTGCTGCTGTTTGCCCTGCAAGGTAAGCAGGTTCTGGACGATCCGTGGCGCGTAGCGGCCGTGGCGCTTCCCCTGCTGGTGTACTTCGTGGGCATGTTCAGTGTGGCTCTGCTGACGTCCAAGGCTTCCGGAATGAACTATGCGCAGTCCGCGTCTGTGGCGTTTACTGCCGCGGGCAATAATTTCGAGCTCGCTATCGCAGTGTCCATCGGCACGTTTGGTGCGTTTTCCCAGCAAGCTCTCGCCGGCACGATCGGCCCTTTGGTGGAAATTCCGGTACTAGTGGCATTGGTGTATGCCATGTTGTGGATGGGTCCCCGCCTCTTTCCTGGCGACCGGTCCGTTCCTTCTTCTTCATTGTCGACGCCAAACCCCACCCAATAGAAAAGGTCCCCCTCACATGACTTCTCAACCTTCCGTTCTATTCGTATGCTCCAGCAATGGAGGCAAGTCCCAAATGGCCGCAGCGTTGGCAGAGCATCACGCGCACGGTGACGTGGAGATCCATTCCTGCGGCACCAAGCCCGGCACTGCGCTGAATGAAGAATCCGTGGAGGCGATCGCGGAGGTCGGTGCAGATATGTCTCAGGGTGAGCCCAAGGGCGTGGATCCAAAGCTATTGGCGGCGGTGGACCGCGTGGTGATCTTGGGCAGCAGCGCCAAGCTGGAGCTGCCCGAAGGTGCCCGCGGCACCTTGGAGCAGTGGGATATCGATGAGCCGTCCCACCGCGATATTCACGGTATGGAACGGATGCGCATCGTGCGGGACGATATCGATTCCCGAGTAAAGACGCTTCTGAGCGACCTCAAGAACGAAGCTTAAAACCGATCGGGGGCGGTAGGCGTCGAAAATAAAGAACCTAAGCCCACCGCGACCGATCGAGAATACCTGCGCGCTTGGCCACCACGGTGGCGGACAGGGACTGCCCGGTGACGTTGACCGCGGTGCGACCCATATCGATGATCGGCTCGATGGCCAGCAACAGGCCCACACCGGCCAGCGGCAGTCCCAGCGTGGAGAGCGTGAGCGTTAACATGACGGTCGCACCCGTGGTGCCTGCGGTGGCGGCGCTTCCCAGCACGGACACCATGATGATCAGCAGGTAGTGCGTGATGTTGAGATCCACACCGTAGAACTGCGCCACGAAGATTGCTGCCACGGCCGGGTACACGGCGGCGCAACCATCCATCTTGGTCGCGGAACCCAGTGGGATCGCGAAAGAGGCGTACTCGCGGGGAACGCCCATCTCATCCTCTGCAACGCGCTGGTTGACGGGCATTACGCCCATGGAAGAACGGGTCACAAATCCCAGGGAAGTCACGGGCCAGACCTTGCGGTAGAACTCACGCACCGAAAGCCCGTTGGCCTTCAGCACCACGGGGTAAATCACGCCCGCGACGATCGCCAGGCCCACGTAGATCGCGATAACGAAGTTGCCCAGCGCGCCCAGTGCATCCCAGCCGTAGGAGTACACGGCGGTGCCGATCAGAGCTGCCGTGCCAATTGGCGCCAGGCGAATAATCCACCACAGCACCTTCTGCACGATACTCAAGAAGCTTTCCATGAAGTTCAGGAACGGCTCTGCAGACTTGCCGGTCTTCACCGCTGCCACGCCAATGACCATGGAGATCACCAGCAGCTGCAGCACGTTGAAGCTCAGCGATACGGAATCCTCGCCCAGCTTGGTCTGTAGTCCAAAGATATTCTGCGGGACGATGGATTGCAGGAACGCGGTCCAGCTGCCCTGGCTCTCTGGGGCTTGCGCGGCGCTGGCGTCGATGGAGGTGCCCTCACCGGGACGCAACACGAGCGCCACCACAATGCCGGTCAGCACGCTGAAGAACGCGGTGATCGCAAACCACCACAGCGTGGAGATGGCCAAACGGGCGGCGTTTGTCACCTTGCGCAGGTTAGCCACGCTGGTGATCACCGCAGCGATGATCAGCGGGGGAATCATCACCTTGAGCAGCTGCACGTAGGCGCTGCCCACGCCGTCGAGCAACGCACCGAGCCAGTTATCCTCTTCGCCCTGAGTGCCGATGGCGCGAGCAACAAAGCCCAGGCCCAAGCCGATGAACAGGCCGAGGATGACCTGTGAGCCGAATCCCGTGTACCACGGGCTCTTGGATTGCTGTGTGCTGCTGTTCGTACCAGAGCCTGATGCTGTGCTGTCCCCTGCTCCGGTCGCGTCAGCGGTTGAGTCGCCACGGGAGTCATTGTGAGACTCGCTGGCCGATGTTTGGGTTGTCATTCACGCACCGTTGTACTTCCTTGAAACGAAAAACAGACCTATCTGTCTATTTGCTACACGGATGTCAACGGTACGAGTGCCGGTTCTATTCCCAATACCAGATTCGGCTACCCCATCCCTCCCCTCTACCCCCCCTGAACAGCACAAACCCCCGTGCCGCCTGTCGGCGAACCACGGGGGTCAGGGGCACACAATGCGAGGTTTTAAACCTCTTCAGCAGAAGCTCGGCGAGGCAGCACGGCCGGACGAACGCCCGCGATCTCCTCGACGATACGAACCACCTGGTTGGAGTAACCGAACTCGTTGTCGTACCACACGTACAGCACGAGGTGGTTGCCGCTGGCGATGGTAGCCAAGCCGTCCACGACACCTGCATGCGTCGATCCCACGAAGTCAGTAGACACAACCTCTGGGGAATGGATGTAGCCGATCTGCTGGCGCAAGTTGGAGTGCAGGGACACACGACGAAGGAAGTTGTTGACCTCATCCGCCTCCACCTCGGTAGCCAGATCTAGGTTCAGCACGGCCATGGAAACGTCTGGGGTAGGAACGCGAATCGCATTGCCCGTCAGCTTGCCAGCGAAGTCCGGCAGCGCCTTGGACACGGCCTTGGCGGCACCGGTGGCCGTCAAGACCATGTTCAGCTGCGCCGCACGTCCACGACGCTCGCCCTTGTGGAAGTTATCAATCAGGTTCTGATCGTTGGTGAAGGAGTGCACGGTCTCCACGTGACCGTGGTTCACGCCGTAGCGATCCGCGATGACCTTCAGCACTGGGGTGATGCCGTTGGTGGTGCAGGATGCGGCGGACAGGATCTGATCGGAATCGTCGATGTCCGCGTGGTTGATGCCGTAGACGATGTTCTTGATATCGCCCTTGCCCGGAGCGGTGAGCAGAACCTTGGAGACGCCCTTGGATTCCAAGTGCTTGCTCAGTCCGTCGCGGTCGCGCCACACACCTGTGTTATCCACCACGATGGCGTTATTGATGCCGTACTCGGTGTAGTCGATCTCGGATGGGTCGCCTGCGTAGATGACCTGAATCGCGGTGCCGTTGGCGTAGATGATGTTGTTTTCTTCGTCCACCGTGATGGTGCCGTCGAATGCCCCGTGGACGGAATCGCGGCGCAGCAGCGAGGCGCGCTTCTTCAGGTCGCCTGCTCCCTTAGAACGGACAACGACAGCGCGCAGGCGGGCTCCACCGTAGGTAGCTTCCCGGGAGATGAGGATCCGGGCGAGCAGTCGGCCGATACGGCCAAAGCCGTAGAGCACCACGTCGCGAGACTCGCGTCCGTCTTCCTTACCGAGGGCATCCGCCAGCTGCTCTTCAAGGAAGCTGCGCAGATCCTGGCCCTCGGAGGACTTCTTGTAGCGGCGCGCCAAAGTGCCGATATCGATAGAAGCAGTTCCCAGGTCCATCGTCGTGAGCTCCTGGAGCACCGGCAGGGTCTGGGTCAGGGACATTTCCTTTTCCACGATGCGTCGCGCATAACGGTGGGACTTGATGATGTCGATGTCCGAGTTGTTCACCAGCAGGCGACCAAACATGGAAGTGACCACGTTCTTTTCGCGGTGCAGTTGGCTGATCAGTGGAAGCATCTGCTGCGCCAAGTGCAGGCGCTCGTTCCATTCGTTATGGTGCTGCTCTGGAGAGGTCATCGATCCTCACTGTTCGTTAGTCAACGTACTATCCGGGATTTTCCGGCTATCACAGGCATTTTAGGCCAAACCCCCTGCGCTATTAACAATCTGCCCGGCTTGTGCGAATTTTTTGTACGCTGTTCGCTATGACCGTCTCCACTTCCACAAAAGATGGCGAGAAAACTTCCATGCACTTTGAGCGCGCGCACAAGATTTTCGATCGGGGGCCCAGGCCCGTTCTGCGCGGTCGGCTCCACACAGCAGCGGCATGGTATTTCAGCGGTACCTCTACCGCCCTGACTGTCGTGGCGATTGTCCTGCAGGGCTTCGGCGTCATGTCATTCGTAACCGCCTTGTACTCGGTGTGCCTGGTAGGCATGCTGACCACCTCCTCCCTGTATCACCGCGCTCCATGGCGATCCGAAGCCACCGTCCAGGGATGGAGGCGTGCGGATCACGTGATGATCGCCGTGTTCATCGCGGGCAGCTATGGCCCGGTGACGGTGGGCGCTTTCGGTTCCCAGTGGTTCCATAATGCAGGCTGGGGTTATTCCGGTGGACTGTGGATCCTAGTGCTGAGCTGGGCGGCTGCAGCGGCAGCGGCGGCGTTGAACATCGTATGGATCAATCACCCGCGCATCCTCTCCTCGGCCGTGTACATGCTGCTGGGATGGCTGGCGATCGTCGCCCCACTGGGTTATTTGGAGGGAATCGGTATTCCCGCGTCAATCTTGATGGTCTTGGGCGGCTTCGTCTACACGCTCGGCGCAATCGTCTACGCATTCAAGTGGCCGAACCCCTCCGAGCGCTGGTTCGGATTCCACGAGGTTTTTCACGCCACCACCATCGTCGCTGCCGCGTTGCACCACATCGCGATCTGGCTGGTCGTCCTCCAATAGGCGCGATAAATTTTGCACATCGCCTCGTTGCTGGCGCCGCTCCAATCCCATTCGCAAGCACCTCCCCAACCGCGAGTGCAGCATCGACAACCAGATAACCTGTACCCCATGACTCCACTCGAGACCGAGGCTCTCACCGGCACACGATCGCGCACCTATCAGACGCGCAAAGTGACCAACGAGCAGGTCAATCGGCCACTGCACATCGCCATCGCGGTGTGGGAGGAGCCGTGGAAGTCTTCCCCTACGGGCGTTCGCACGGAATGGGTTCTGGCGATCAATCCGAAGGGCAACAAGCCCTACATTCACCTGGGCACCACGGATGAGAAGGATCCCAATCCGCACATTCTCCGTGAGTTGAATCAGGAGTTGCGCAAGGCGAACAAGGGCAAGGATGCAGCGTGGGTGGTTGTTGGTCGACGCCGCGTCCCCCTCGCCTCGCTGTTGAAGAAAAACGGCTTTGACCTCACCGGCTCGTTCTCCGAGCAAAACCGCGCCAGCGACAAGGCAGCCCACATGCGCCGGACCGGTGCCAAGGGACTCAAGCGCAGAGCCAAGCGTGAAGGCGAAGCGCCGAAGCAGGTGGAAACCAAAGAAGTAGAAACCACCGAACTCCACTGGTTGCCCAATTCCTCCAAGAGTGCCGGGGGCGGCGGCCACATCCGCATTTCCTGCGATGCGTCCTCGGATACACAGACCCGAGGCACCATGTGTTTTGTGGCGTCCAACGGCGATTACCAGCTGCGAACGCAGGCCACCAAAGCCTCGACTGATGAGCTGGAACTGGAGACCATTACCTTGGCACTGAAGTACTTAGCCAGGGTCGGCGCAACGTCCGCCATCGTGGAATCCGATTCCATGGCCGCATTAGAAGCCACGGGATACGTCCTGCGCGGAGGCCGGTCGCGGCGCGTCTGGCGGGGCATCTCCCCTGGCGCCCGCACCCGCTTCCACCAGGCGTGGAAAGCGCTAGACGGGGTGGTCGATGTAGAACTCCGCCGCGTGCTGGGCCATGCCGGAGACCCGCTGAACAAAGCAGCGGACAAGATCGCGTACATGGCGCTGCGCGCCACCGCGCACCCAAAGCGACAGGCCCAGCCCACGCTGGATCGCAGCGTCCACAAAGCAGTGGCCACCGCAGCCGAAGCTGCAGCGGCCCAAGCTCTATAACCTCAACGGCTAGCTCCTCAGGACTGGCGCCGAAAAGCTAGCGCCACGGAACCTGGAGGTTCTTTCGCTACTTCTTCCGTCCCCGCTTCTCACGCACGCGCACAGCGATGCGCACTGGCGAGCCCTGGAAACCGAAGGTCTCGCGGAACTTACGCTCCAAGAAGCGACGGTAACCGTGCTCCAAGAATCCCGTGGTGAACAAGACGATCACCGGAGGCTTGGTCGAGGCTTGCGTCGCAAAAAGAACGCGAGGGAGACGACCACCGCGCATAGGAGGTGGGGTCTCGGCGATCACGGCACGCAGCCAGTTGTTCAACTGACCAGTGGAAACGCGCTGATCCCAGCTCTCAAGAGCTTCAATCATGGCGGGCTCCAAGCGCTGCAGCGCACGTCCGGTCTTGGCGGAGATATTGACGCGACGAGCCCACGGAACGTGTGCCAGCTGCAGCTCAATCTCGCGCTCCAGCAGATCGCGCCGATCCTCATCCACCAGGTCCCACTTGTTGTAGGCCACCACGAGAGCGCGTCCGGAATCCAGAATCATGCGCAACACGCGCTGATCCTGCTCCGCGATCGGCTCGGAGGCGTCCACCAGGAACACCACGACCTCGGCGGAATCGATGGCCGAACGGGTGCGCAGAGATGCGTAGAACTCGTGACCTCGGGCGGTCTTCGTCTTCTTGCGGATACCGGCGGTATCCACGAAGCGCCAGGTCTGCTCGTCCAAATCCACGATAGAGTCCACGGGATCCACGGTGGTACCAGCCACGTTGTCCACCACGGAGCGCTCTTCGCCGGTCATCTTGTTCAGCAGCGAAGACTTGCCCACGTTCGGTCGACCCACCAGCGCCACGCGGCGCGGACCGGCGACGATAGACGTCTCGCGTGGCACGTCCGGGAAGTCCTCGAGGACCTGGTCCATGACGTCCGCGGCACCGCGACCGTGCTGAGCAGAAACCGGGAAAGGATTGCCCAGACCCAGGGACCAGAAATCAGCCATGTCCGCATACTGGCTATCGGAATCAAACTTGTTGGCCACCAGGATCACGGGCACGGAGGATCGCAGCAGCTTGCGGGCGATAATCTCGTCCGTCGCGGTGATACCCACCTTGGTGTCCACCACGAAAACGATCACGTCTGCGGTGGCCATGGCGGTTTCCGCCTGGCGAGCAATAGCGCCGTGAATGCCCTTAGCATCTGGGTCCCAGCCGCCGGTGTCCTGCACCCAGAAGCGGCGACCGGTCCACTCGCCGAGGTAGGAAATGCGGTCGCGCGTCACGCCGGGGAAATCCTCCACCACAGCTTCACGGCGGCCAATAAAGCGGTTGACCAGCGTGGACTTACCCACGTTGGGGCGACCGACGATGGCCACCGTGCACAGCGCTTCCTTCTCCACCTCGTCGGTGCCGAGCACGCCGAAGGCTTCTTCCACCGCATCCCAGTCCGTGTTCTCGCTATCGCTAGCGAGCAGGTCGAAGGAATCGGAATCGTCGACGTAGTAGGAATCCTCGGCGAGGTCTGCTTCGCCGAACTCGCTGTCGTCAAAGTCCTCTTCGTCGAAATCGGTATCTACCTCATCCAACTCAGTTTCGGACTCATCCATCGCGGCCTCGGACTCGTCGACCACATCAATGTCATCGCTGACCTCGGAGATGTCCTCGCGCACGACCTTGCCGTCCGCTCCAACCACCGCGCCGCCGGTAGTGCGGAACACCAGCTCGTCGAGGTCGTCATCAGCTGTGTTGTCGCCGTCGTGGCCGTCTACGTCCTGCTCGTCGACGTCCTGGTCCAGCGTCAGGTCTGCCGGGTTGTCTTCCGACGCCAACGCGAGCTCCGCGAACTTCTCCAGTACTTCCTCGATGCTCATGTCGCCGGTATCCAGCACCACGGCATCATCAGCGGGCTTTAAAGGTGAAACTGCACGGGAAGAATCAGCGTCGTCGCGGCGCTGCACATCGGCAAGCACGGCATCGAAATCCGCATCCCGGCCGGCCGCAATGTCTTGGTCAAAGCGGCGTTGCGCACGAACCTCGGCGGCAGCGGTCATGAAAATCTTCACGGGTGCGTTGGGCAGCACCACGGTACCGATATCGCGGCCCTCGACCACGCAACGGCCCGCGTCCAGCGCCATCGCGCGCTGCAGGTTCACCAGGTTTTCGCGGACTTCTGGAATCGCGGAAATCGCGGAGACGTGGCGCGTGACTTCTGCTCCGCGAATCTCGGCGGAGACATCCTCGCCGTTCAGCAGAACTTCGGTGGAGCCTGGATCTTCGTTGACCTGCATAGGCAGCGTGGCGGTGGCGTCGACAATACGAGAAACCGAACCCGCATCCGCAGGATCGAAGGACTCCATGTCGATTCCTTGGCGCAGCACGTGCAGCGTGGCCACGCGATACATCGCGCCGGTATCCAAGTATTTGGCGCCCGCGGCCTGCGCGATGCGGCGGCAGACCGTGGACTTTCCGGTGCCCGAGGGGCCGTCGACTGCGAGGATGAATCCGCCCTCGACGAGGTTGTCGACCGTGGTGAGGTAGGTGAGGTTGCTTTCGCTCATATCCCTATTCAATGCCTTTCTAAAATGAAGCGTTATGGCGTGATCAGGGGTGCTTTACAGCCCCACGGCCTTGTACAAACTTGCCAGCTCAGAGCGGTTCAGCGCGCGGACGGTGCCCGGCTTCTGCTCGCCCAGCTGGACGGTGTGGATCTTGGTGCGGACCAGTGCGGTGACCGGGTAGCCGAGCTCCTTAAGCATGCGGCGCACGATGTGCTTACGGCCTTCGTGCAGCTCGATCTTCAGCAAGGACTTGCCCTGCCAGACATCCACGATCTGCACGTTATCGGCGCGGGCAATGCCATCATCCAAGTCCACGCCGTCTTTAAGTTCCTTGATGATGTTTCGGTTGACTTCGCCCAGCACGGTGGCCATGTACGTCTTGGAGATGCCGTACTTGGGGTGCATCAGGCGGTTTGCCAGCTCACCATCGTTGGTCAGGAACAGCAGACCTTCGGTTTCGGCATCCAAACGGCCGACGTGGAACAGGCCCTGGCCCTGCTTGAAGCGGACGTCGATGAGCTCGCCCACGGAAGGACGGCCCAGCTCGTCGTGCATGGTGGAGTGCACGCCGCGGGGCTTGTTGAGGATGAAGTAGACCATCTCCTCGTTGACCTGCACGCGGGTGCCGTCCACGCGGACGATGTCCATATTCGGGTTGATGCGCAGTCCCATTTGCTGAACTACTTCACCATTGACCTCCACACGACCTGCGGCGATGAGCTTCTCGCTCATGCGACGACTGGCCACACCTGCGGCGGCGAGAACCTTCTGGAGGCGGACTTTTTCTTTGGGTGAGGAATCGGAAACCTTGGCCAATTCACTCTCTGTGACATGCTGACGTTTCGCCGGCTTCGCCTTGGAGAGATAGATGTCCGTATCTTTAGGCTTCTGTTCCGGTGTGCCGTCTCGGCGAGCGGGGTCGTTCATTGTATGAATTCCTCACGTAGGAAAGATTGTTACAGCTGGCAGTCTATCAGGGATTTTGCTGTTTCAATTAGTCGTCAATGTCGTCGACGTCAGGCAACAGTGGGGCCAGGTCTGGAAGTTGTTCCAGCGAGTCCAACCCCAACTGTTCCAGGAACAGGTCCGTGGTGGAGTACAGGTGCGCGCCGCCGGTCTCCCCTGTCTCCGCGATCAGCCCGCGCAGGGACAGCGTGCGGATGACTCCATCGCAATTCACGCCGCGCACGCTGGCCACTTGGGCGCGGGTGCACGGCTGGCGGTAGGCAATCACCGCGAGGGTCTCCAGCGCCGCGCGGGACAGCCGCTGTTGAGTGCCGTCCAGCAGCTTGGCTTCCACCACGTCGGAGTTTGCTCGGCGTGTGTATAGCCGCCAGTCATCATCTTGTTCCCGCAGTTCAAAGCCGGATCCGCGCTGGTCGTATTCGTCGGCGATGGCCTGCAGTTCTGCCCGCACGTGTTCTGCGGAGACGGTCTCGTTGTCATCGAGGGAATCCAGCACGCGGGCGAGATCCGCGGCGGAAATCGGCTCGTCGGAGACCAGCAGCAGGGATTCAATGCGACTGCGCAGCAGGCTAACGGGCGAGAGATCCATGGTGGCCTTCCTGAGGAGATCGTGAGTTGTCGTAGTCCCGGGTAGATGGGGTTATTAAAGCCTGATGGTTGGTGCTGCCTAGTTCCAGTTGGCGGCCGCGACCACCGCTGGATCCACGTCCAGCCCGGTCCAGGCAATGGACATATCTTCCAGTGGTTCTGACTGCTCGATGCCGATCGCTCGGGCCTTGTAGAGCTCCAGAAGGGCGAGGAAGCGCCCGATGACGGTCATCGAGATCTCGCAATCTGCGATCAGCGCTTGGAAGTTCACCCAGTGATCCGCTCCGGCGACCTTCAGGGTGTTGAGGATGTGCCCGGCTTGCTCCGGCACGGATACCGCCACGGCGTGGATGTGACCGGTGTCTACGCCGCTGGGTCGCGGACGGAATATTGCAGCGGCCAGCTCGGCGAAACTCTTCGGGGTGTGCCCCAGCGTGACCGGCGGTAGCAGCGTGGCGTGGTGTTCTTCCATTGACAGTTGCACGGGGAATCTCCGGGCCGCGTCGCGCTGCCATTGCGCGAAGATGTCTGCCACGCCCTTGTAGGTCTTGTACTGCAGCAGTTTGGCAAACAGCAGGTCGCGAGATTCCAGCAGCGCCAGGTCTTCTTCGTCCTCCACCTCTCCTCGCGGCACCAGGCGTGCTGCCTTAAGGTCCAGGAGGGTCGACGCCACCACGAGGAACTCTGTCACCTCGTCCAAATCATCTGCGGAGTGTGACAGGCCCTTGGTGTAGGCGATGAACTCATCTGTGACCGTGGCCAGTGCGATCTCCGTGATGTCCATCTTCCGGGAGTGAATGAGCTGGAGCAACAGGTCAAAGGGACCATCGAAATTAGCCAGAGCGACCCGGAATCCGGGGAGCTCTGGCTGTTCGACTGTCTGGTGTTCTGTCATGTTCTCCTACGCGTGGCGCTTGCAGCTAGCGCTTTAGGGCAGCTTGGCGATGCGCTCGATGACTTCCTTGGCCAGGTTGCGGTACTGCTCTGCACCCTGGGAAGTTGGCGCCCACGAGTTAATGGGTTCGCCAGCCACGGAAGTCTCTGGGAAGCGGACGGTGCGGGTGATCACGGAATCGAAGACCTTGTCCTCGAAGGCCTCCACGAGCCGCTCCATCACTTCGCGGGCATGCAGCGTGCGGCGGTCAAACATGGTGACCAGAATGCCCAGCGTCTCCAGACGGAAATTCAGGCGGTCGCGGACCTTTTCCACCGTGTCCATCAGCAGAGCCAGTCCGCGCAGGGAGAAGTATTCCGATTCCACGGGGATGATCACGGAGTCCGAACAGCTCAGGGCGTTGACGGCTAGCAGGCCCAAGGAGGGCTGGCAGTCGATGATGATGATGTCGTAATCCTTCATCACCGGGCGCAGCGCGCGAGCCAGAGCCTGTTCGCGCCCCACCTCGTTCACCAGCTGGATCTCGGCTGCAGACAAGTCAATGTTCGCAGGAACCACATCCAGGTTCTGCACGGGCGAGGAGTGCAGTGCATCGAAGATGGAGTTGCGACTATCCACCAGTAGGTCGTAGATGGTCACGTCCAGCTCATCATGATTGATGCCCAAGCCAGCGGACAGTGCGCCCTGCGGATCCAAATCCACCAGCAACACCTTGCGACCGAACTCTGCCAGTGAGGCACCCAGGTTGATCGACGAAGTGGTTTTGCCCACGCCACCCTTCTGGTTGCACATGGAGATGATGGTGGCCGGTCCGTGGGAGTCCAAGGGCTGCGGATCTGGCATTTCACGCAGTGGCCGACCAGTGAGTCCCATTCGCTGCTCGGGCTCACTAAACAGCGCGTCATTAGTGGACACTGTCAAGCCCTTTCCCTTGATCTCAATACTGTACTTGCAGGTGGTGGTTACACCTGCGTCCGAAGTGTGCATGCACAGCACGTCGGAGACTAAATTACACGTTCCAGATTAGCAGGCGGCGGGAACGCGAAACACTCAACGCACAACTTGCCAGCGCACTCACGCCAGACTGTCAGGTTCGCGGATGGCTGGTGGCCCAAATCTCGCGCAGATGCTGCGGGGACACCTTGGTATAGATCTGCGTGGTGGCCACACTCGCATGCCCTAGCAATTCCTGGACAACGCGCACGTCAGCGCCACCTTCCAGCAAGTGCGTGGCAAAGCTGTGGCGCAACGTGTGCGGGGATACCGGTCCTACGCCTGCCCTCTCGGCGGCCTCAGAGACCACCTTGAAACCACTTTGCCGCCCCATTCGCGCCCCGGATCGGTTAAGGAATAAGGCTGGACTCCCCTTTTTGTTCAGTGCTTCTCGCCCGCGCACCTGATACTGCTCGAGCGCCCGCAGTGCCGGCGTGCCCAGCGGAACGATCCGCTCCTTGCCGCCCTTGCCCCGCACCAGCACCCATTGGTTTTCCGCGTCCCAGTCATCCACGTCCAAGTCCAACAACTCGGTGATCCGAGCTCCGGTGGAGTACAGCATCTCCACCAGCGCACGGTCTCGTAGCTGCAGAGGTCCGGCGCCGTCGCCGTTGGGGCAGGCGTCGATCAAACTAACCACATCATCCACACTCATGGCCTTGGGGATGCTGGCACCACGGGCGGGAGCGGGGACGCTGGCGGCCACGTCGATGGGCAGCGCGCGCTCCTGGAACCCGAAGCTGTGCAGTCCGCGAACGCTGGCGAGCATGCGAGCGGTGGAACTGGCGGCCAACCCCAACTCGCCGCGGACGTAGACCAGGTAGTTCTCGATGTCCGTGGCGGTGACGTCACCGAGGTCCTTGTCCCCCAGCCACGTCACGTATTTCCCGACGTCACGCTTGTAATTGCTCAACGTATGCGGCGAAAGATCCCGCTCAGTTCTCAAGTGGCGGATCCATCGCTGAACCAACTTCTGGTTCTGCTCGTTGCCCGTGCTTTCGGCCGCCGCCACTTAGCGCACCGGTTTCATATCTTCGCCTGGCGCCACCTTGGGTGCGCGGCGGGATCCCAGTGCGGAGCTAAAAGCGAATTCTTCCTCGATGCTTCGCTCCGTGTCGGCGGCTAGGTGCAGGATCGCGGCCACGGCGATGGCGTTATCCACGGTGCCGTCCTGTACCCATGCCAGTGCCTGGCTCAGGGGAATCCACTGGTGTTGCATGTCCGCCTCTTCGTCGGCAGCCTCGGGAATATCGAAATCGCTGAGGTCCTCGTGAATGTCCTGAGCCTTGAAGATGCGGCACATTTCCTCGGAAAAGCCCGGCGAGGAGATCACATCCCCCAGCAGCGACCACTTTCGTGCCGCTACGGCTCCTTCTTCGGCGAGTTCGCGCTGAGCGGCAGTCAACGGGTCTTCACGAGCCATGTCCAGCAAACCTGCTGGGATCTCCCATAGGTAGCGACCCACCGCGTGACGGTACTGACGCACCATCAGCAAGTGATCAGCCTTGAGTGCTGCGATGGCCACCGACCCGAAATGCTCCACCACATCCCGCTTCGCCTCGCCTGTGCTGGTCTCGATGGTGTCTTGGCGCACCGCGAGGATGGGTCCGTCGAAGATCACCTCGGAGTTCTTCACTGTGTAATCCAGATCCTGCTGATTATCGTCAGTGCGCCGGTGCGAGTCGTGGCTCATGAGCGACTACTTCTGATCCAGCGCGGCGTCGATAAGTCCCTGGAACAGCGGGTGCGGGCGGGTCGGACGAGACTTGTACTCCGGGTGCGCCTGGGTGGCAACGAAGAATGGATGGGTCTCCTTGGGGTATTCCACGAACTCCACCAGCAGCCCCTCCGGCGAGGTGCCACTGAACTGTAGGCCAGAGCCTTCAGTGATGGCCTCGCGGTACTTATTGTTCACCTCGTAGCGGTGGCGGTGGCGCTCGGAAACGTCGGCGCTTCCGTAGAGCTGCTTGACCAGAGAACCTTCGGCGAGCTTTGCTGGATAGGCGCCCAGACGCATCGTGCCACCGAGGTCAGCCTCGCCGGCAACTGCGGCCTTTTGCTCCTCCATCGTGGAGATCACCGGGATAGCCGCGTCTGGCTCGAATTCCGTGGAGGTAGCTTCGGTGAGCCCGGCCAGGCGCGCGGCGTCGATAACAACACACTGCAACCCCATGCAGATGCCCAGCAGAGGAAGCTTGTTCTCGCGAGCGTACTCGATGGCGCCGATCTTTCCCTCCACGCCGCGGTTGCCGAAGCCGCCGGGGATGATCACACCATCCATCTCGCCGAGCACCTTCGCGGCGCCCTCGGGGGTTTCGCAATCGTCGGCGGAAACCCATTCCACGTGTGCCTTGATGTTGCGGGCGAAACCTCCGGCGCGCACGGCCTCGGCGACAGACAGGTAGGCATCCGGCAAGTCTATGTACTTACCGACGATGCCAATGCGCACCTCACCCTCGGGATTGTGCACGGACTCCAGCAGGCGACCCCACGTGGTCCAATCCACATCGCGGAACGGCAGGTTCAGGCGGCGAATAACGTACGTATCCAGATGCTGGGCGTACAGGACCTTCGGGATGTCGTAGATCGACGGCGCATCTGGGCAGGCGATGACGGCTTCTTCGTCCACATCGCACATGCGCGCGATCTTGTCCTTCATGGACTGCGGAACGTCGCGATCTGCGCGCAGAACCAGTGCGTCCGGCACAATGCCGATGCTGCGCAGGGCGGCCACGGAGTGCTGGGTGGGCTTGGTCTTCAACTCGCCCGACGGTGCCAGGTATGGAACCAGGGAGACGTGAATAAACAGCACGCTATCGCGACCAACGTGCTGACGGACCTGACGCGCGGCCTCCATGAACGGCTGGGATTCGATATCGCCCACGGTGCCGCCGATTTCGGAGATCACCACGTCTGGCACGATGCCATCTCGGTCCGGGCGAGCCATGGCCAGCACGGAGTCCTTGATCTCATCGGTGATGTGCGGGATGACCTGCACGGTCTTGCCCAAGTACTCGCCGCGGCGCTCCTTGGCGATCACATTGGAGTAGACCTTGCCCGTGGTCACATTGCCCTGGGCGGACAGGTCGCGGTCCAGGAAGCGCTCGTAATGTCCCAGGTCCAGGTCAGTTTCCGCACCGTCTTCGGTGACGAATACCTCGCCGTGCTCGAACGGGTTCATGGTGCCCGGATCAACATTGAGGTACGGATCCAGCTTCTGCATGGTGACGCGGAGTCCGCGGGCGCTCAGCAGCTGCCCCAAGCTGGCCGCCGTCAGTCCCTTACCCAGGGAGGACGCTACACCGCCCGTCACGAAAATGAATTTTGTGTCTTGCTGTGCACGGTTGCCGGTCACGCGGCGCTCCTCAATCAAGGGCGGGGCACGCAAATAAAAAAGCCCCGCAGGTGTTTACCTACGGAACCTCAGCCTAACACAGCATCAGGGCAAATTATTCGACGGTGGCCGCCGCCGCGTTGTTCGCTGCGCCGTAGTGACCAGCCTCGCCCTCAGCCTGCTGCTTGAGCGCGCGCACCACGGTGATGCGACCAGCTTCGGTGTCCACGTTGTCCACGGTGGAGACCTCTTCGGTGTATTCGCGATTGTCGCGTACACGACCAACCGCGCCGCTATCTTCGGCGGACTTGCGTGGTGCCGCCAGCACGGCACCCTCGAAGTTCTCATCCAGCCCCATTACGAAATCAGCCAGGAAGCTCGTGGAGTAGTCTTCGCTTTCTTCCCCACCGATAACCAGGCCAAGGTCCGCTGCCCCGGGGGCTTCGCCTTCATAGGAGATCAGATCCGCCTGCTCCAGAGAACCAAGTGCGACGGCACGGTCAGAATCAGACGCTTCATCCTTAATACTCAGCGCAGCACCCACCAGCTCACCGGCGTGCATACCCGGATTCAGGTTCTTCTCGCTGAGTTTAGCTCCTGCTGGAAGAGAATTGGCGGCGATGGACTTGGTCTCATCACCACTGTCTTGCTGCAGAATCTTGTCCGTCAGATTGACTACGCCGGTGACGTTCGCGCCCGCATCTTGTACCAGCTTGCGAGCGGAGTTGACGGTCTCAGAGTTGGCGTCAGGAGTAACAAAAAGGACCACGGACTGACCCTTCAGGTCACCACTCACCGCATCCTTGGCCACGCCGGACAAAACATCATTGGAGGCATCCACTTCGCCCTCGGCTGCCTCGCGAGAAGCCTTTTCCGCGTTCAATTCCTGCTGCACGGAGGCGCTGCTGCCACCCGGGCCACCCTCGACGTTAGGGGCGAGCGCGTAGAAGCCGAATGCGGTGCCCACAGCGATGCCGAGACCGAGACCGGCGATGACCTTTCCTGCTGATCCTTTAGACATTCTTCCCCTAACTCTTAAAGAGGTCTTGGATGCTCAACGCGAAGTTGTTCCAGGAGTTCACGAGGTTAGCCATGAATCCGGAATCGCCGCTCAGGCCCACGATGAGGACGATCGCGAGGATCGCCAGGAGGATGCCGAGGATGGCCCAAAGCCAGCCGAAGCCGGTCTTGGAGACGCGGTAGAGCTCGGCCATCGCGGTGGAATCCACCAGCTTGGGGCCCACGCGCAAGCGCGAGAGCAGGGCGGATGAGGTGTTATCCCCTGCTGCATCGTTAAACAGGGTGTCCACGTCCATGGGCTCGCCGAGGTTCACCACCATGGATGCGCCGTGGTAGTGAGCCAGCAGCAGGGCTAGGTCCGTGGGGTTATCCGAGGCGGCGGGGAACGTCATGGCGCCCACGCCGAGATCCTGAATGCGGTCCAGGCCCTTCGCGTGACCATCGGGCTCGGCGGGTAGCACCACGACAGCGCCGGAGCGCAGGCCGTCGGAGGAGATTACTTCTGGATCGCCGACGATGATCTTCGGCTTGTGACCAGCGGCGATCAGCTCATCGGCGGCGGCATCCACGGCAATGATTACTGGGTCGTACTCCCGCAGGAAGTAGCGAAGGTCCTTGAGCTTGTCGCGCAGGCGTGGGTCCGGGGAGACCACGAGGACCTTGCGGTCATCCATGTCTACGTCGATCTCTGGGATGCCCAGCCCGTCGATCAACAGTGGCGCTTCGCTGCGAACGAACTCCGACATGTTTCCGGAGAGCGCTTCAACATGGTCGCCGAGCTGCTCGCGCGCGTCGTTAAAGCGGCTTGCGGCTACGTCCGCATCCAGGATTTCTCCGCCGCCGATGGAGCGGTCGCCGTAGTAGAGCTTGCCTTCATCAAGGCGGCCCTTCTTGCCATTCTTGACCTTCTTGGCGGTGTCCAGGCCTGCGTTTTCCACGAGGAGGATGCCCTGGTCCAGCATGAGCTGTGGACCAAAGTTGGGCAACTTGCCGGTGGTGAACTGGCGGACGTTCACTACGGCAGCGACTTTGGAATCGATAAGTCGCTGCGCGTAGGCGCGGGAGATATCAGGGGCATCGACGATTGCGATGTCACCTTCACTGAGCTTGGCCTTGTGGAACCCCTTCGGACCAGTCAGGTCGCGCGTGGCACCGTGGATACCGGGCAGGTCGGAGCGGGAGAAAATCATGCTCCCATTGTGGTACGTGTGTTACTGCTGTTGCCGAAGGCGCGCCGTGTTCATTGGGCGTTTTCCAAGTTTCTTGCCAGCCACTAACTATTTTCTGTGGCCTTGATGGCAGAACTAGCGAATAACTTCCTTCACCGTGCGATTCTTGGTTCCCAAGAATTGCCGCTTGAAGTACTCGTTAACGCCCGGGCTCCACTTCCCCTTGCCGAAGATCCCGGCAGCCGTCTTTGCATTCCGCGAGTTCGCTGCGCCCGCTCCTGCTTTCTTTCCATTCGGACCAGCACCTGGGCCCATCCCCATCATGGTGTTCTTGCCGTTGAAACCACCCGCCATGCCTTGCCCACTTTTGCCTGTGGTGGAGCCTGTGGCCGTTGAGTTGGTGGATCCAGCATTGCCTCCGACACCGTTATTCTGGCTGTTCATTCCGCCGTTGATGGCCCCCACACCTTTCTTTCCAATCTGCGGCTGCCCACCCATCGCTCCGCGACTCTGATTCGTTCCCGATCCAGCGTGCGCACCTACATCGGATCCTGTGAGGCGCTGTGGCATTTTCGGCAGTACAGGTCCATTTCCTCCAGTGCGAGAGGTTCCGGGGTAGCCGTTGTTTAATTGTCCGACGCCACCTCTGACCGATTCGGCGCCTCCCACATTTCCTGAACGTGTCGCGTTATGTGACGCAGCTCCGGTACCGCCACGCATTCCGCTTGGATCCACTACAGTTGAATCTCCGGCAGGACTCACGGCGCCGGTTGGGCCTCCCGTGCCAGTCCCGAGATTTTGTGGTGCCACGTTTGTCGCATTCTGCGGGGCAAGTTGCGGCGCTGTGGTGTTCGCGCTGGCCGGAGACACAGTTGGATTCGGTTGAGGTACGCCATTGGCGGCGGCTTGAGCTCGTTCACCAAGACCTTGAGCATTAGCAGGCGACACTTCGAGAGCACCTCCTTGTGGAGTATGGATTTGCGCCACGCCAGAGCTTTGAGAAATGGTTGCTTCGTCTAGCGCTCCGCCACCGGTATGCCCCATTACTGGAATGCCGAGGTTTTGCACTGGCGGGCGGAGCAATTCCAAGGATGGCTGGAGTTGCGTAGAAGCAAACGTGGCGACGGCACTTTGTTCTGCCGCAATTCGTGCAGCTTGATCCGGAATGGCTGCCGTGGAGGCTTGGATTGCGTACAGCGCATTCAGGTTGGCAATACGTACCCCGGGAAATTCCATCATTGACTGTCCCATGAGTACAGCATTTGATCCGACGATGTTTCCTGTCTTAACCACGTCATCGATGGCACTTCGGGCCATGTCGAACGAGTAACCCTCTGCAGAAGCGGCAAGGCCAGAGGAGGCACTTTGCAGAGCAGTCATGGAGGCCACGAGACGCTGACCGGCTGCGCTCCAGTCCTGGGCTGCTTGAATCGGGGCAGAATCGTTGCCTTCAAACATGGCAATGAGCGCTGCCAATGGAGTAGCTGCTTCCACCACGCTGACCGGCTGGGTGTACATCAGATTGCTGATGGGCTTGAAGTCTCGGTTCGGCTGCCTAATCTTGAACATCGACCGATCGAATTCCACATAGGAATTCATCTGATCAAATGACCCTGCTGAGAGCTTGTCTTGCAGACTAAAGGCGGAAATGTGGCTCTCGAACATTTCTTGAAGCCATTCGATGTCCCGTAATAACCCATCGATCACATTTGAAATCGAGCCCTGCTGCCCAACCAAGAAGGTGTGCTGCTGCGAGAAGGCACTAGCCAAAGATGGCGCGGTTGTAAAATTGGCATTCAAGTTTGCAATACGCGCAAATCGATTGAGTGCCGAGGCGCCACTAGAAAGCTCATTTTTAACCGAGTTGATAGAAACTAGATCAAACTTAATCATTTGCCCTCCCATAAAAGACCAATGTTTTTAAATATCCAATATGAAAGATAAGCGCGGCGACACGCATCAGGAAAACCGTCCGATCGATACCCCATATCATTAGAAACCAAAGTTTTCATATCTGATTTAGGAACACTTGCTAGTGCTACACAAGAGAGATCATCTCCCGTATCACTGGTTGTTCGCATTAGCTCCTCCGAAAAAGGCCCTAAGTTGATATTTGTTTTAGGTGCCTTCCAATCGTCAGAAAATCTGAACATATCGACTGATACATTCGCTGGAAAAACACTCTCAGGAACTACACGAACAGAAAAGTCGCAGGAGTAGATCTGCTCCTCATTGATCCCCGGTTCCTCTTCGAACCCCAGCTCCCCCATCCGCTCCACAACCGAATCACTGCAGATATCCGGTTCCCCCACGAATGGAGCGGCTGCGTCCCCCTCTTCCAGCTGTCCCAGAACTACCGGATCCCCCACGTATTTCTGGGACAGCCACACATATCGTTCCCAAGGATCTGCCGGTTCAGTTTCAAACCAGAGGCCTTCATGACCTTCCGGCTGCAACATTCTCCCGTCGTTCCCCGTAGTCGGAGTCCCCACTTCCGACTCGCTCGAGCTTTCACTCGGCTCCCCTTCACGACGGGCTTGGTTGTCGATTTCTATCGCACCGCAGCTCGCTAGCGTCATCCCCATAACCACTGCCACGGCCATTTTCACCCCCGCCTTGGCCGTGTAGCCGCAGATGCGTCCCCTCATTGGTGACAACCTCTCCCCTGCATTTCCTTGAAAACTTCTCTCGTGGACTCGTGCCTCTTTCCAAGCAAGCCCGCGTCCAAGAAGTGATCTAATCAGATCAATCTGAGGGTCGCCACACGAAAACTGAACATTTTCTTAGTTTTTCTAAAATCCCACGTAGACCCACATACGCGCAGGTTAATGACAGTTTTGTAATCCCAAAACTGGTCTTTCTCAATAGTCACTGAGTTAACAAGTTTTGAGTTCAAGTCGAAACTCAGCGCAGACAAACATCAGCTCCCAACGCTCGAAATTTAAATCCCTGCGCGAAATCCTTGCGCCATCTCCAGTAGCTCCTCCGCGTGTGCACGCCCCGTTTCAGACTCGAGTCCGGCGAGCATGCGGGACAATTCCTCCACGCGCTCCTCGTCGCTCAAACGCTTGACCTCGGAAGTAACCGAACTATCGGTGGCATTCTTCGCCACGTACGCGTGTGCATCGGCAAACGCAGCAACCTGCGGCAAGTGCGTCACCACAATCACCTGATTTTCCACCGCCAGCTGCGCCAAGCGTCGGCCAATTTCTACAGCGGCCTTACCGCCCACCCCGGCGTCGACCTCATCAAAAACCATGGTGCGGCCCTTGCCCGCCAAGATGACCTCCAAGGCCAACATCACACGCGAAAGCTCACCACCAGATGCACTGGAACCAAGAGCATTGGCGTGCCCGCCCTGAACCAGCTGGAACTCCACCTCGTCCAGGCCGTGCGATCCGGGCTCACCATGGGTGATATCCACGCGGATCTCCGCGGACATGTGCAGGCCCTTAATCTCCTTGGTCACGGCCTTACCGAAGGCCTCCGCAACCTTCACACGCTTGGCGGAGAGCTTCTTAGCGACATCCAGCATCGCGGACTGGGCAGCCTCAGTCTTTGCCTTGAGCTCTTCGATCGCCTCACCGGAGACATCGATCTTGCTCAAGCGCTCCCTCGCCTCATCCCGCCACGCAATAGCGCCATCCACGTCTACTGCGAACTTCCGCAACTCACGCAGCTGCTGCTGGCGCTCCAGCATCCCCTCCAACTCGTCGGGATCCGGTACATCCGCGAGCGCCTGGCCCACCTCCATCGCCACGTCACTAAGAAGCGTAGAGATCTCCCCCAGCCGGTTTGCAAGCTTATCCAACTGCTCGTCATCACTGCGCAAAGCACTCTCAGCTCGCGCCACCATGTCCACGGCCGTCAACACATCGGGATCCACCTCACCGGCAGAACCGTCAATCGCAGCAAGCGCCTCGCCCATCTGCGCACGCAACTCATCGGCCGCTTGCAGGCGCTGGATCTGCATCTTCAGATCCTCATCCTCCCCCGGCTGCGGATCAATAGCATCAATGGTCTCCAGCGCCCGCTGCAAGGTTTCCGTCTCCAACGCGAGTTCGCGGCGCGCCTCCACCCTGCGCTTCAGATCCTTCGCCAGCTGCTTAAACGCAGCACGCTTCTCGCGGTAAACGGCAACCAGTTCCCCCAAGTTGCCGTACTCGTCCACGGCAGCCAGTTGACGGACAGGGTCGATCAGCCGCAGCTGGTCGTTTTGCCCGTGGATGGTGATCATGCCCGCAGCGAATTCTCCGAGCACCGCCGCGGCCACCGTCTTTCCCGCCAAGTGAGCTCGTGACCGCCCTGCAGCGGTCACCGTGCGAGAGGCGATCACTTCCCCGTCCTCTACAAAGCCGCCGACCTCTTCGATGAGGCCAGAGACTTTGGGGTGAGAGGTGGCGTCGAAGGAAAAAATACCGTCTACCACGGCACGGTCGGCGCCGGCACGCACGCGCGAGGCATCGGCGCGGTGGCCGGAAAGCAGGCGCAGGGAGGAGACAACCATGGTCTTACCGGCACCGGTCTCGCCGGTGACCACGGTCAGGCCAGAATCGAACTCGGCGGTCGATTCCTCGATCACACCGAGATTACGGATGTGGAGTTCTTGCAGCATATTAGCGGCGCGGACCCCTCCAACCCGTGACAGGCAGGCGGAACTTGCTCACGAGGCGGTCAGTGAACGGCGCGGAATCCAGACGCACCCAGCGCACGGGCTGTGGGCCACGGCGGATCTCCACGCGAGCACCCGGAGGCATGTGAATCTGGCGGAAACCGTCCATCACGGCCGTCGCGGGCGAGGTCATGGGGTTAGTTTCCACGGCCACGGAAGAATTAGGCGAGACCACCAGCGGGCGGCTAAACAACGCGTGGGCATTGGAAGGCACCACGAGAATGGACTCCAGCTCCGGCCACAGCACGGGACCACCTGCGGAAAACGCGTAGGCCGTGGAGCCAGTCGGCGTGGACACCAGCACACCATCGCAGCCGAATGAGGACACCGGACGCTGATCGATCTCCAGGATCGTATCCAGCACGCCTTGGCGGTTCAGGTTCTCCACCGAGCACTCGTTGAGCGCCCAACCGGTTCCCAGCACGCGGCCGTCGCCATCACGCACGGTGATGGCCAACGTCATGCGATCTTCCACGTGATAATCACGGTCGATAACCCGATCAATGGCCTCTTCCAGAGAATCCTGCTCCCACTCAGCCAAAAAGCCGATGTGGCCCATGTTCACGCCCAACACAGGCACGTCCGCGGAGTGCGCGATGTCTGCGGCACGCAAAAACGTGCCATCGCCGCCCAGCACCAGCACTAGCTCCACGCCGGTCGCTGCTTCCCGCGTGTGCCCATAGCGCTTGAAGCGCCCCAAGATCTCATGGCGAGCCACCGGCGCAGGATCGGCCGTGGCCATCACGCGCACGTCAATCCCGCCCGCTTTCAGACGCGATGCGGCTTCTGCCGCCAGCCCCAAGTTCTCATGGACACCGGTGTGCGCCACCAACAAAACCTCACGAGATTCCGTCATTGCGGGCCCTCCTTAATCGCCGTGTCCACCATCGCGTCCAGCTCGTCCATCGTCGGCATGCTTGCCCCTCCATCTTTCACCAGCCACAGGAAAAACTCGACATTCCCGCTAGGACCCGGCAGTGGAGAAGCAACCACACCCTTCGTTGATAAACCATACTTCATTGCCGCGACAGCGATGTTTCTGGTCACCTCCGCGCGCAATTCCGCACTGCGCACCACTCCTCCGCTGCCGAGGCGGTCTTTACCCACCTCGAACTGCGGTTTCACCATTGGTAGCAAGTCTGTGCCCTCGCGCATGCACGCCGCAATCGCAGGCAAAACCAGCTCAATAGAGATAAAAGAAAGATCCCCGACCATCAGATCCGCGGTGTCTCCCAGGATCTCCGGGGTCAGCGTGCGCACGTTGGTGCGGTCGTGCACCACCACGCGGTCGTCATTTTGCAGACGCCAAATCAGCTGCCCGTAGCCCACGTCCACCGCATGCACCGTGCGCGCACCGCGATCCAAGCAGACGTCCGTAAAACCACCGGTCGAGGCGCCTGCATCCAGCACCACTTTGTCCTTGACGCTCACGCCCATCGGCTCAAATGCCTCGAGCGCGCCCAGCAGTTTGTGCGCACCGCGAGAGGCCCACCGGTCATCATCAGATTCGCTCACCTTGATGGACACATTGCCGTCCACCCCGGTCGCAGGCTTATTCGCCGCCATCCCGTTGACGGTCACACGCCCCGCCTTGATCATCTCCTGCGCATGCTCCCGGCTTCGGGCGATCTTCCGCTTCACCAGCTCAGCGTCCAATCGCTGCAGTTTGGGACCCTTTTTCGCCATGCTTAGCCTCGCCCCAGCGCTTCATTGACGATGCGGTGGGCCTGCTCCAGCATCTCGACTTCCTCCGCGCCGTCCACGTCACGGGCCAGCAGTTCGTCGACCGCCGCGGCCAACTCTTCTTGTCGCTGTTGTGGGGTCTTGTTCTCTTCTTCTTGTCGACGCCGACTCTGATCCGCCAGCGCCCCCGGATTCATCCCGCTCATCTATCGCCACGCTCCGATAGCGCGCTGAGCCTCATCATCAGCGGCAACGATGTCAATGTCTGCAATATCCACGCCTCGATCCAGCTGTTGCCACACAACTGGGGCGGCCACGGCAACAGCTTCGGCGGCCATGAGCGTGGCGTCGGAAGAAGACTCCCCAGAGGACACGGAAACAGTGACCTTCCCGGATCCGGCTCCCGCGGCGTCCACGTCTGTAGAAACCTCAGCTGACCAACCTTCCAGGTGGTCGCGCATGTTCGCTGCGATGAATGTAGGGCGATGCGGGGTGCTTAACAATTCGCGGTGCCCAGAGACTCCGGTGACGGTGCAAAGCGTGTCGTAACCGGCGGCGATACCACCGGCAATGTCCGTGTTGAGACGATCGCCCACCACGAGAGGGCGCTCGGAATTGAGCCGCTCGGCAGCCACCCGGAACATCTCAGCTCCGGGCTTGCCGGCACTCGAAGGCTGCACGCCAGTGGCGCTGACCACGGCAGCGACCATGGAACCATTGCCCACCATAAAGCCACGCTCGGTCGGCAGAGTGGTATCCAGGTTGGACGCAACGTAGGTAGCGCCGCGTTGAATCGCTAGGGCACCCTCTGACAAGCGCACCCAGTTGTTGTCTGGACTGTGCCCTTGAAGCACTACGTCAGGCTGGTCATCGGCAGAATCCACCACGGTGAATCCAGCCTCGCGTGCAAGATCTTTGAAGGATTCGGCGCCAATCACAAATGCTTTGGCATCGGTGGTCCCCAGCTGCTCTGCAGCCAGGGTGCACGCTGCTTGAGCACTGGTCATTACTTGATCTGCAGTGGTTGAGAACCCGATCTCCGAAAGGTGATCCGCGACTGCCTGCGGAGAACGCGAGGCATTGTTGGTCACGTACATCACGCGCCGTCCCTCTAGTCCTTCTGCAGCACCTTCCACGGGGCGACCGCCTTCAAAGACGGTACCGTCGAGGTCTACGAGGAGGGCATCGTAGTGAGCAAGCAATGCGAGCGCCATGGGTTTTACTCCGATTCTGGGGCGGATTCTCCGTTGAGGGCGGCAATTCGGTCTTCGATGTCCATCAAGTTTTCGGTATCCAACTCAGCAGACTTCCGGAACCACTCGATAGCTTCATCGTCACGTCCCACAAGTTCGAGAGCATCTGCATAGGCATAGTACAGACGCAGTCGGTTGACCTCTGGCACATCCGGCAGCTCGAGAACGTCCTGGAGCGTGATCAGTGCGGCGTCCTTGTCATCTAGATCATGATGCGCACCAGCCACGACAATGGCGAGTTCAACTCGAGATTCTGGATCCAGCTCTTCCACATCATGTTCGCGACTGACCTCGAGTGCCTTCTCGGGGCGTCCCAACCCACGTTCAGCGTCAGCCAGTACCGCGAGGAGGCCGGCACCGCCCGACATGCGGCGGGCCGCGCGAAGCTCAGAGATGGCCTCCTTCCACTCGCCTGCGTGGTAGGCGGCGATGCCGTTAGTTTCGCGGGCGACGGAAACGCGACCAGCACGGTCCTTTGCTGCTCGGGCGTGCTCCAGCGCCTTCTGCGGCTCTTCATCTAGGAGAACAGCAGTCATGATGAGATGCTTTGCCACCATGTCCGCGTTGTCCTTGGCTAGACTGCGCAGCTCCTGGCGTACCGATGGATCCAACTCCTTGGGATCGATGTCCGCCGGAACTGCTGGCTCATTGATCCGCTTGTTGATCCGCTCTTCGCGGTAGCCGGAACGCTGCGGTCCGGACTGCTGAGCCCGGTTGGCACCACCACGGTTTGCGTGCTGGAATCCACGGTTATCGCTACGGCGGTCATTACCGCGAAGGTCGTCACGGTTGCCACCACGTCGGTCGTCCCGCTTGAAGTCACGGCCACCACCGCGACGATCATTACGGCGATCATCATCGTTGAAACGACGGCCGCCACGGCGCTCGTCTCCGCCGCGTGCGCCACGATTGTCGCGGTTGTCTTCCCGTCCTCGGTAAGCACGATCATCATCGCGTCCGCGGTATCCTCGGCGGTCATCGCGACGATCAACATTGTTGAGGCGACGGCCTCCACCCCGACGGTCGTCACCACCGCGTGTGCCTCGATTGTCGCGGGCTTCGTCACGTCCCCGATTGCCACGACGGTCATCACGGTCGCCAAACGAGCGACGATCGCCATCTCGGTCATTGCGACCTTCAAAGCGTCGACCGCCGTCACGATTACCTCGGTAGGAACCGCTCCCCTGACGGTCGCCACGGGACCGGTCCCTGTCACGGCGGTCCCGGTCACCACCGCGGTAGCCGCCACGGAGGTCACCGTCCTTGCGTTGAGTTCCCCCACTTCGGCTGTTGAATCCGCGACCACCTGAATTGTTGGATCGCTGACCGAACGAACGACGATTCCCCTCGTTAGCGGATTCGTCCTTCGCGTCTTCGTTGTATTGAGACATGCAACAACCTTTCACTGTTTAGTTACTGCTTTGACCATTGTAGTAGTTGGTCAAGACATCAATGGACACGCAACCAGCAATGCTCGTTCCATGGCCGAAAATCACTGGAAAATCAGCATAAACACAAAAAGAGTGTGCGAGTACCTAGGTTGTCAACTGTCTCAAGGAATTACTTAACAGTTCACAACTTACGTACTCGCACACCCTATATTTAAATTTTTGATGCCGGCGGTGACCTACTCTCCCACACCCTCCCAGGTGCAGTACCATCGGCGCAGACAGGCTTAGCTTCCGGGTTCGGAAAGGGACCGGGCGTGACCCCGTCGCAAAAACCACCGACAAACACATACAGGAAACACACACCCACACCACCCCACACCAGGGATGATTGGTGTGCCGTGTCATCCCAGACACTGCACAGCAGACGCGACAATATCTTCACTAACGTTTTTGCAACACACGCACACCACCAACAGCAGTGCGACTCTCGTTACCTGCGCATATATTTTGCTCGTTCACCGAACTCAACACACCAACCCAAACACATTGGGATTGTGTTAAATCGTCTCGGTCCAT